>JADMIO011260183.1_pt1 | contig 131867 bp, 131 predicted proteins | sample 8958161 | NCBI WGS metagenome assembly JADMIO01 (sample SAMN16585339, study PRJNA669376) | soil metagenome | isolation source: Crop rotation soil | place: USA: Cullars Rotation, Alabama | collected 2011 | reverse complement strand
ACTTCAAGTCACGTGAATTCCAAGCTTCGGATCCCACTGTGCTGGAAAGGTCGCCTGGAATATTTTCAAGGCACGCAGCCGCATCGGGAAACGCAGCGGCCAGGAGGTCGTCCGCCTGCATGCGCTGCAGTGGAGGCGGCACCTTCCGCCCGCCGCGAAAACGCGGAACAGCCAGAGCGATCGTCGTGTTCCAGCGCCATCGAGTCTGGAACATGGGCGCGTCGAGCAGCGCCTGCACGAGGACGTCCCAAACAGTCGCCGGATGCAAGTACCGAAATACGTCAGCCAGCGGGAACGAATGTTGCGGACCCAGGGAAAGCAACAGGGCGTCCTCGGTGGCCGCCGCCTGCAGTTCGAAGTTGAACTGCCTGCAAAAACGCTTTCTAAGCGCCAATCCCCAGGCCTTGTTGATGCGGCTGCCGAACGGAGCGTGCAGCACCAATTGCATGCCGCCGGATTCATCGAAGAATCGCTCGAGGATCAGCGCGTCCTGCGTCGGCAGCGCCCCCAGTGCCGCTCGCGTGTCTGCCAGGTACGACACGACCTGTTCGGCGGCCGCCCGGTCGATGGGCACCTCGCGGCATAGCCAGTCGACCACCGGCACAGGCCCGTCGATGCCGGGTGAGGCTCGTTGGGCGTCCGATGCCATATCGAGGAGTCGAGCTTCTACGTCGGCACGCAGTCCGCTGACGTGTTTCGAGAGTTCATCGCTCCGCGCTGGCGCCTCGCCTAGCCAGAACGGCAGGTTCGGCGGAGCACCTTTCGCGTCGGCGACCCTGACGACTCCCGCTCCGACCTGCAGAACGCGCCACGAGGCGTTCCCGAGCTGAAAGACGTCGCCTCCGTTGCTCTCGATCGCGAAGTCCTCGTTCAGCGTGCCGATGAACGTGTCTTCCGGCTCGAGCAGCACGCGGTAGTCCGCAACTTCTGGAATGGCGCCACCCGAGGTGAGCGCCAGCATTCTCGATCCGCGGCGAGCGCGCAGCCGCTGGTTCACCTCGTCCCGGTGGACGAGTGCCGCCCGTCGGCCGCGCCTGGTCGAAAAGCCTTCCGAGAGCATGGCGACGACGCCGTCGAACGCCGGCCGGTCCAGCGCTCGATAGGGCGAGGCGCGCCGCACCAGCCCGAACAACTCGTCTTCGCTGTACTCTCGGCAAGCCGTCTCGGCGACGATCTGTTGCGCGAGCACGTCGAGTGGGATGTCGTGAGAGAGCACAGCGTCCAGCTCGCCGCGTCGAATCGCGCGTAGCAGCGCGATCGTTTCGACGAGATCGTCGCGTGAGGTCGGGAACACGCGGCCGCTCGGCGTGCCGGTGACGGTGTGACCCGATCGACCCACTCTCTGCAGCAGCGTCGCAATCCGATGCGGCGATCCGATTTGGCAGACAAGATCGACGTGACCGATATCGATCCCGAGTTCGAGCGAGGCGGTTGCCACCAGCGCCTTCAACTGGCCGTTCTTGAGCCGCGTTTCGGCATCCAGGCGCTTCTCCTTCGAAAGGCTGCCGTGATGCGCTGTCACGGCTTCCTCCCCCACGCGGTCGCTCAGGTGCCGCGCCACACGTTCGGCGAGCCTCCGCGTGTTCACGAACACCAGCGTCGTGCGATGGGCGCGCACCAGGTCGCTCAAGCGCTCGTAATAGTCCTCCCACACCTCGTGTGACATGACCGCTTCAAGGTTCGACTTGGGCAGTTCGAGCCCCAGCACCATTTCGCGGTAATGGCCTTCGTCCACGATCGCGCAGTCGCCGTGGGCGCCGACGAGAAACTTCGCTACTGTCTCAATCGGCCGCTGTGTCGCAGAGAGTCCGATTCGGACGAGCGGCTGCTTGGCGGCCTGCTGAAGACGTTCGAGCGACAAGGCCAGGTGCGCGCCGCGCCTCGTTCCGATCACCGCGTGAATCTCGTCGACGATGACGGTTCGCACTGTGCCGAGCATCTGTCGACTTCGGTCGGCGGTCAGAAGAAGGTACAGCGACTCGGGTGTGGTCACGAGGATGTGTGGCGGCGTGCGGAGAATGCGTGCCCGTTCCGAAGAAGTGGTATCGCCCGTTCGTACCGCCGCCGTGATCCGTGGCGACTCGATGCCCGACTGTTCGGCGATCTGCCGGATTCCGCGGCGCGGGATCGAAAGGTTCTTGTGAATGTCCGCGCTGAGCGCCTTCAGCGGCGAGACGTACACAATCCGCGTCTCATCGAGAAGCGGCTTTTCGAGTCCCTCTCTAAAGAGGTCGTCGAGGCCAGAGAGGAACGCTGCCAGCGTCTTGCCCGACCCTGTGGGCGCGGCAATGAGGGTATGGCGGCCTGACTGGATCTCGCGCCACCCACGGGCCTGCGCGGGCGTCGGCGTCCCAAGCGCATTTGCGAACCAGCGAGCGACTATCGGATGGAAGGCAGGTTCTGCGCGCACTCCTCAACCGTAGCCGATCTGAATCCATCAACGCCAGATCCCCGCGCACCGCCGAAAAAAAGATAAAGCGCGGCGCGACGGTCGTCTTCCTCGTATAGCGGTGACTGCGGCGGACGTGCGGTACAACGTGGTCGATTCGATCGCCCCACGAACGCCCGGTTGATGCCGATCGAGCTGATGCACATTCAGCTGCGACCTGATCAGCTGTCGAGATAGCACGAAACCCGACCGTCAGGCCGGTCCGTCTTTTGCTCGCTCCCGGGTTATGTCGAGGAGGTTGAGGATGAAAGCAAGGACGTCAGGATTGGTTGCGGGTCTGTTGGCGATGACGTTGGTTGGTGCGTGCAATCGCGGTCCCGATCCCAAAGATCAGGTGTCACGCGAGCTCAAGGATGCCGCCATCCACGACGTAAATGTCGACTACGACCGCAGCACGAAAGTGCTACACCTCAAGGGCGCGGTCGACAGCCCAGCCGATAAATCGCGAGCTGAAGAGATCGCCCATAAAGCCGTCGGCACCAGCGGATCGGTTGCCAACGAGCTCACCGTGAAAGGTGTCGATGATCGAACCGCGGATGACATGGACAGTGCCATCCGACGCGAGCTCAACGCTAAAGTGAACAACGATCGAGATCTGACGGATCGAGACATCAACTTCGATGTGAACAACGGGGTTGTGACGATCAAAGGCAATGTGAGCAGCGCCGCCGAGAAGGCACAAGTCAACGAGATGGCGCGCTCGACTCAGAACGTCAAAGACGTCGTCAACGCGCTTGAAATTCAGCCGCGCGCGAGCGACAACCGTCCGGTGAACGGCACCGCACCGAATCGCACGGATCGCGACCGACCTGCGCCCGAGCATCCGCCCGTTCGGTAACCCGCATGAACACGAAAGGCACGACAGACACCCCAAAGTGTCCGTCGTGCCCTCGTCCGCTTCGTGCTTAGAAGTCGATCTGTCCAGTGAACCTGACGAACCTGGCTCCCATGATTGTCGAGGGCACCAGGAAGGCGGGGTAGCTGCCGCTGACGCCGGTCACCGTATTCGCGTTGAACGCGTTGTAGAGATCAACGTTGCCCTTCAGCGTGGCCCGGCCGATCCTGAAGATTCGGGTGGCACGAAAATCGAGCTGATAGAGCCGGTCCTCAAAAAGCGTCATCGGTACGGTGATCGGAACGACGACCGTTCCCGCCGCGCCTGCCGACAAGTTACGCCCGAGCGACGGCAGGATTTGAGCGTTGGTGTAGGTCGCGCAAACCGACTTGTTACAGGTGGCGGCCGGTCTGGCGATTTGGTCCGGCGCACCCGGGAGAACCTGGAACACGCCGCTGACTTGGAAGTCGTACGGCAGCGGCAGAACGCCATTCAGCTTGAATTGCATGTTCTGCGACAAGGGGGCCTTCACTTCGCAGTAGGCGTCCGTCTTGGGGTGCGGCGTGCCACCGATGGTCGAATCCTGACCGTTTTCGACCCAGCCATTGCCGGTGGCGTAGGCCTGTGGCGTGCCGTTCAACGCGCAATCGTTCCAGACGGTCCGTCCTACGTTGACGCCGCCCGACAGCTGCGCGCCGTGCTTGAAGCGACCCTGTAGGGTGATGTCCAGGCTGTTGTAGACGCGCGTCACATCGCCGACGCCGAGATCGTGGACACGTTGAACGGTCGTCACGACCTGCCCGAACTTCTGCGGCACCACATCGTAAAGCCCACAGATCTGGCCGCCTCCGCCGCCCGGCAGATTGGCGTCGGTCGGCCTCGTGACACAGTACTGGGTGAAGTCTGAGGCACTGACGGCGGTGTTGTTGGCGACGAGGATGTTGCCGAAGGAATTCCGGAAATACGCGGCGGAAAGCGAGAGGCCCGACAGCAGCTGTTGATCGATGCCGACGGATCCCTGCCACGTATACCCGCGAGCGCCCCAGCCATGCAACACGTTGTCGGCATAGAACGTCGACGGGACGGGCTTTCCGAAATTCTGGTTCGAAAGTGCACCACACGTCCCGTTCGCCAGCGGGTTGCGGAGATCGCAGTCATCGTGCGGATCGAAGTTGCCGTTCGCGTCGAACCATGTGCGGTTGGCCGCGGTGACGACGGTTTGTGCCGGATTGTTCAGTTCGGTGAGACCCGCGCCCTCTGCCGCGACGTACCGTCCCCACGAACCTTTGAGCGCGGTCTTTCCATTTCCAAAGACGTCGTATGCGGCGCTCACTCGAGGATTGATGTCCTTCCAGTTCGGCACGTTCTTCACGCCGGGGAACGAACGCTGATCGACGAACGGGCCGGCCGGCAGTGTGGAGGGCTTCACCCAGCCCACGTATCGGTCGAACCGAACGCCGTAGTTCAGGGTCAACTTGTTCAACGTCCACTGATCCTGGGCAAACACACTATTGGACCGAATACGCAGCTCTTCGTTGAAGGGCGATGCAAACTCGGTCAAGAGCACTGGGAACTTGTTGAAGAAGAAGTACTGCAAGCCCTGGTTCACGTCGGCGTTCATGTTGTGCCAGCCTTCGAGGTCCGTCACACCGAACTTCGCATTGTGCGACCCGGTGACGTACGAGGCCGAGAACCGTATGTCCAACGGATTGCTCTGCGTGTTGTGGCCGATGAAGGCTTGCGAAGTCGTCACGAACGGACTGCTTGCGGGCGATCCGTACAGCTGACCGTTGCCGATGTCGATGACGCTCACATCCGTCGGCTTCACGTCCGCTTCCGGCAGCGTGGACATCACGAAGCGGCCGTAGGACACTCCCGCCTTCAACAGGAGTTTGTTGCTCGCACGCGTCCAGGTCGCCTGCGAGATGTTGTTCTTCATGTGGTAGCTGACGATGAATTCCGGTGCAAGCGTCGGCGTAGCAGTGAAGGTGCACAGGCACATGCGCTCGTAGTTGTTGCCGAAGGTCAGCTTGTCCTTCTGACTGAATTGCAGCGTGCCGCGGGCGGATCCATCGCCGTAGTTGATGTCTTGCACAGCGGGCTTGCTGAGATCTGGCACGAAGCCAAGACCCGGCTTGCCTTGCGCGGCGTTGTAGTAGCCCCCCGGGTTGTTCGCCTGATTGCCCCACCAGCGTGGCGCCAGCATGAACCAGACCTTGTCCTTCTTGATCGGACCGCCGACCGCGACGCCGTAGTCCCAGCTCTTCTCCAACCCGCCGACGGTTTTCAGGCCACGGGCGATGAGGGTGTCGTCCAGGTTGTCGCTCGCCATGTGCTTGTTCGCGTACGAGAGGTTCGAGGACAGCGAAAACTTGTTGCCCCCATCGCGCGGGACGTAGTTGATCTGGACGCCCGACGTCGCACTTTCAGCCGACTGCGCACCGAGGCCCAGGTTCACCTCGCCGGCTGCCATCGTGTTGGCGCGATAGAGCCGCTGCGATCCGCCGCCAACGCCGTGCATGGTGTTGAACGACATCCCGTCGAGCAAAAGGGCAGAGTCGCCGATGTTCAGGCCGTGGTACGACGGCGCGCCGCCGCGTTCTCCCATGCTGCCGCCCACGTCGTGGCCGCTGCCGTCCGAGCTGAGTCCCACGGTCAGTGCCGAGAAGGAATCAGGGGACATCGAGGAGGTCGGCGCGGAGTCGAGCAGCGTTCGCTCTAGCACCTTCTGGACGCGTGCGTTCTGCACGTCCACCAGGGGACTGGCTCCCGTGACGGTGATCGTCTCGGTGACGTCGCCAACCTTGAGGTCCGCGTTGACACCGGCGGTGAATCCCGATGTCAATGCGATCCCTTCGCGTTTCACGGTTGCGAACCCCGCAAGCGTGAAAGTAACCGAGTAGGTGCCCGGCCGCAGATCCACGATCTTGTAATTACCATCTGCGTCCGTTACAACCGTCCGCACCTTCTCGATCAGGGCGGGGCTTGCCGCCTCGACGGTGACGCCGGGCAATACAGCCCCGGTCGCGTCTTTCACAACCCCGGCGATGGCGCTGCTCGTCGCTGATTGAGCTGCAGCCGATGCGGGCTGCAGTCCAATGACGATTGCGAGCAAGCCGACGACGCTCCACAGTTTCATGTCGTATCCTCTCTCTTGTTTCGTTGCATCTTCCGCGCGCCGAGCGTCTTCCAGTGGAGAAGCCATGCGCATCAACGCGTGGTTGCTATCGCGAACACCGCGATAAAGAAGCCTGAGTGATATAGGTGAGTCTCGGAGGTAGAGTCAACAAGAAAACCTGCGACGTGCGATGCTGAAAGTATCCCAACCCGACCGGTTACTTTTACAACCCGCTCTCGCAACGGTTTTCGAGTCACACGATGCCAAGATTTGCCGCAAATCTGACCCTGCTCTTTGACGATGCCCCCTTTCTCGATCGGTTTCGCCGAGCGGCCGATGCCGGCTTCGCAGGCGTGGAATGCCAGTTTCCGTATGCGTACGATCCCCGAGACCTGAAGCGAAAGCTGGATGAGCACGGCCTCGTACAGGTGCTGCACAATCTGCCTGCCGGTGACTGGGATCGCGGCGAGCGCGGCATCGCGTGTCTACCAGACCGCGTCGGCGAATTCGAGACCGGCGTGGATCGCGCGCTCGAGTACGCAGGAGTCCTCGGGTGCCGGCAGCTCAATTGCCTGGCCGGGATACCACCATCAACGCTGCGGCGAGAAGACGCTCGAGCCACTTTTGTGGAAAACCTTCGGTATGCGTCTCGTCGTTGCAGGGATGCGGGCATCGCGCTACTCGTCGAACCGATCAACACACGCGATGTGCCAGGATTTCTGCTCTCCACGGCCTCCGAGGCGATCGGACTGATAGAAGCCGTGGATTCCGAGAATCTGTTCCTGCAGTTCGACGCGTACCACGCGCATGTCATGAACGGCGATGTGCTGCGGATCTTTCAAGAACATTCGTCCAGGATTGCGCACGTGCAGATTGCGGACGATCCAGGGCGTCACGAGCCTGGCACCGGCGAGATTCCATTTGACCACTTTCTAGAGCTCCTCGACCACCTGGGTTATCCGGGCTGGGTCGGCTGCGAGTACATCCCGAGGGCAACGACCGAGTCGGGGCTCGCGTGGATGAACGCATACAGGACCTAACGCTGCGTCAATCCCGCGGTTCAGCGCGCCGTGTCGTGTTTGTGCCGTGCTTGGGTGTCAGATTCGACGAGCGTGAGCAGGACTGCCAGATCGGCATCTCCGAGCCCTCGCTCCATGAGCTTCTTGAGATGCTCCATGACCAGCCCGCCGGCGGGCATCTCGACTCCTGCGTCTCGCGCCGCTTGCAGCACGATGCCCAAGTCCTTGTGATACAAACGCGCCGGGATCCCCGCCTGAAAACGGCGCTCCACCATGCGCTCGCCAAAGAGCTCGAGCACCCGACTGGCCGCAAGGCCGCCAAGGAGCGTTTCTCGAACCCGAGCCGGATCGAGGCCAGAGCCCGCCGCCAGCGCCAGCGCCTCGGCGACGCCCTCCGCTGCCACGAGCAGTGCAAGCTGATTGCATGCCTTCGTCATCTGACCGGCCCCGTGCGGTCCGAGGTGGAGGATCCTGGTCCCGAAGCACTGCAGAACCGGTCTCGCTTGTTCCAGGACGTGCGCGTCGCCCCCGACCATGATCGTCAGCGTCGCCGACTCAGCTCCCGCCGGGCCTCCTGAAACTGGCGCGTCGAGCATCTCGATGCCGCGTTGGGCCAGCGACTCCGCGATTCTTCTTGTCGCCGCCGGAGCAATCGTCGTCATGTCGATGACGATGGTCCCCGGCTTGGCGGAGCTGAGCACTCCCTCGTCTCCGAGGACCACTTCTTCGACGTCGGCGGTCGCTCCCACCATCGTGATGACGATGTCGCTGGCTGACGCCAGCGCTGCAATCGTCTCCCGCGCGATTGCGCCAGCCGCGACGACTGTGGAAAGCCGCTCTGGACGTCGCGCGAAGACGCCCACCTCAAATCCCGCGCGCACCAGATGGCCGACAAGCGGCGTTCCCATCGTCCCGACGCCGATGAATCCGATTCTCATGGAGTAGTAATATTACGCGTGTTGCAAAAGGAGCGTCTCATGCGTACACGCCATGCCTTGTTCGCCGCAATCGCGCTGTCCGGGATGGTCGGACTGGCAGAAGCCGGGCCGAACGGCACGTTGACGGGGAACGACTACACCGACATTCAGATGCTCTACGCCCGCTACAACTACGCGTTCGACACGGGCAACGCGGACATGTATGGCGGTGTCTTCACGACAGACGGCGAGTTTGTCGTCGGCAACCGAGTGACGCATGGACGCAAGGACATCGGCGCGACGGCCACGAGCCGCGGGCCGCTTCGCGAGCACCCGAAGATCTTCCACATCTCGACCAACGTGCTGATCGAACCGTCTCCTGAGGGAGCGAAGGGCTCCTCGTACGTGACGTTGATCGATCTGCAGAAGAATCCCGCCGTCGTGGGCGGCGGCACCTACGAAGACGTCATCGTCAAGACGAAGGAAGGCTGGCGGTTCAAGAAGCGGACGTTTTTCCCCGAGCCTCTTCCGAGTCCTGCCGCTTCTACCAGCTCTTCGAAGTAAGAGCGCTCTCGGACGGTTCGGCGGCGCCGCCTAATCGGGCGTCGCCGGACGCCCTCGGAAGGTTTCGGCGCTGGCCGGAGCCGTGAAATCGAACGGCGTCTGGTTCACCTGTCCCGTCACGTGCGCGTCGGTGCGCATCTGCAGGAAATCCACGCGTGCATCGATGCCGCGTTGCCGCGATCGTTCGACCGAGGTGACCCTCATGTCGATGGTGACCGCGAACGCATCGCTCTGCTGGCGCACGGTGATTTGCTGCGGCGCATCTTCTGGGCCCGCGCTCCCTTGTTCCGTGATCGTGAGGTTGGACGAGTACCCGACGGGACCTTCGGCACCGAGCGCCATCAGCAGCGCGGGAACGCGACTGGGATCGATGACATCTGCCGGCGGGATGATCCGTCCGTACACGAACGACAGGCCGGCTCCCTGCACCTGTCCCCACTGCCAGGTCACGCCTTCCCAGAAGCCCCAATTGTGATCGTGATAACCCGCAGCACCGGTGAACGCCATTGTCGTGTCGGTCACCGTCACCGAGCCCTTCCAGGCACCCGACATCGCGGGGACCACGTATCCCGAGATCCAGTTGCGCGCGCCCCGCAGCACGATCGGCGGGAGCGAACGACCCGGCGTTGCCTCCAGCACGAGCTCGCCCGTCGCGCGTCCCGCACCTGACTCCGCCGGCAGGTCGATCCGAATTCGGTACTCGTGCCCGACCAGACGCACCGTGTTCGCCTTGACGGACAAATCTGGCGCCTCCCTGAGAAGGTCCTCGTCGCGAATTTCAGCGGAATCCGAATAGGCGGTCATGCGACCCGATTGTTCGAGCTGCAATCTCACACCGACGCGCCGATTGCCTGACGGGAGACGCGGTCCCGACATGAAGGTCAGATAGAACCCACGATCGCCCAACCGTCCATTGAAGTACAGCCACTCCGCCCACGAATCGGCCCGCCGGGGAACGGCCGGAATCCTGTGAAAGCGGTCCATCTCGCGCAGCACGTCATCTGGAGACGGCCTGGCCCAGCGGGCATCGCTGGGAGTATCGGTCCATGCGGCGATAGCGCTCGTCTCGGGATCGCGCATCGCGCGCTCGAGGCTTGGAATGCCGCCTCGAGCGCGTATCGGCGTCGCTCCGCCCTCGTCTATCAGAAAGAGCGTGGTCCGCTCGAGAGGAGCCGCCGCCGACACCTGTGAGGCAAGTGGCCCACGATTGAGGAGCGCGGACATCGCGAACCTCGCATTTGGGAGACGACCTGTTGCGCCGTCCAGAATGACGTCGCCACCGCCAACCAGCTCCGGAGCGCGAGCCTGCTCGAGGATCACCGCCGCGACGCCAAGCAACGCGGCCATGACGGCAACCCCGAGGCCGAAGCCAGCCGCCAGAACTGCAGTACGGACTGGGCGTGACACGAACGAGCGGAACGCCAACCTGAAGGTCATCGTCGAGCGTCCTCGACAATCTGACCGTCGCGCATCGTAATCAGTCGATGCGCCCGTGCCGCCACAGAAGGATCGTGCGTCACGACCAGCACCGCGGTGCCGTCTCGATGCAGTTGATCCAGCAGCTGCGTGATCTGTTCCCCCGTGCGTTGATCGAGCTCTCCGGTAGGCTCGTCCGCGAGCAGCAACTTCGGCCGATTCGCAAGGGCCCGAGCAATTGCGACGCGCTGCATCTCCCCTCCCGACAGCTCGGAAGGACGATGCCCCGCCCGATTGGCGAGTCCCACATAAGCGAGCAGTTCCTCGGTTCTCCGACCTCGCTCGACGCGGCCAACACCACTCTCCGCCTGCGGCAGCTCGACGTTTTCGCGGGCCGTTAACATCGGCAACAGGAAGAAACGCTGGAAGATGAATCCGATATCGCGCAAGCGAAGACTGCTGCGTTCGGCATCGCTGAGCGACCCGACGTTGCGGCCCGCGAACGCCACCTCGCCCGAAGTCGGCACGTCGACACACCCAAGAATGTGCAGCAGCGTCGATTTGCCGCAGCCCGAAGGCCCAACGACGGCGACGTATTCACCGGCATCGATCGCAAGTGAGATGTCGTTCAACGCGGTCACTGGCGCCGCAGCCATTGGGAAGGCCTTCGATACGCGACGGGCTTCCACGATAGGCGTGCTCATCCGACCACCTCGCGCCGCAATGTCGCGGCGATGGGCAGCGTGGCGACGATCCTTATCGGGTACAAAGCCGCGCCCACAGCCGATGCCGCCAGCAAACAGATGTACCAGACCGCGACATGCGGCTCGAAGACGAAGAAATGCACGTTCATCGGGATGCCGGGCAGCCGACGCAGGATCTCGTCGAGCCACAACGAAAGCCCCCATCCCACTGGCACGGCTACCGCGGCGCCAATCGCCACCATGATCGTCGACTCAGCGAGAACGCCGGCGATGACGCGGCTGCGAGACAATCCCAAGGCGCGGAGCGCCGCGATTTCCGCAAGCCGCTGGTTCACCGACGCCGTCAGCAACACGGCAATCAGCAAGAAACCGAAGAACAGGGTCACGGTGGCCAGTACGAACGAGATTTGCCGAAAGTACGAAAACTCCACACGGCTGAAGCGCTCGACCAGTTCATCGTTCGTCACGACGTGCACGCCAGGCGTCGCAGCTCGGATTGAGGCCGCGGCGGTTTCTCCGCCGTCGTGTGCGCTCGATCGAACGAGCAGCATGTCGACGGCACTCCCGTCGGCATCGCACAAGGCGCTCAGGTCCGACAATCGGCCGGCTACGGTTCTGGCCTTGGCATCGTCGAACGGGAACTCGCCGACGCCGATGACCGTGAACGAAATGGGCCGGGGTATGCCGACTCCTTGTCCACAGTCTCCTCGCAGAATCAGGGACGCACCTACTGCCACTCCATGCATCGACGCCATCGTGCGATTGACAATTACTGGATGTGAATCCGTATCCGCTTCAGCAAGGTCCCGACCCTTCAACAGCGTCCACATCGCATCGGCGCGCTCGTCGGCACCGAGAAATCGCACCCGTTTGGAATGGTCGGCGCCCGCGGTGGATGAGACGAGCTCGGCGTCGCCGAAGCTCACCGGCACAACCGCTTCAACTTCGGGCAGGCGTCCGACGGTAGCCCGGATCCGATCGGCGTCCCGTATCTGAGGGCCAGCGGCGGCCGGCGAGTCCGTCGCCAGGATTCGCACATCGAAGCCACCTCGATCGAGCAGTTCGCGGAACGAATACACCAACCCACCGGAGAGCAGCAGCATGTCGAAGAGCAGCGCTCCGACAGCCGCAATGCCCAGAATCCCCAGTAACGTTCGCGCCGGCTGGCGAACGCTGTTGATCCACGCGAGCTGAATCGATCTCAACATCTATCGACGCACGATTGCGAGCGGTTCGTGCCGGATGAGCGTCCAGGAGGCGACCAGACTCGCTGCGATGCCAAGCGGAATCGAGAGCAGGATCGAACGGACGATCACGGGGGGCGTAATGCGGAGAAATACGAGCGTCGTGTCGTACCGCCATTGAAAGAAGCGGTTGAATGCTCCCTGCGACGCGAGCGCGAACAGCAGTCCGAACGCGGTTCCGACGGCGGCGATCAAGGCGCCCTCGGCCAACACCTGTTTGAGAATCCTCCAGCGCGTGAAACCGATCAGCCGCAGCGTCCCCACCGTTTCGCGACGTTCGTCGACCATCATCACCATCAACGCCAAGAGAAATAGCGCGCTCCCGAGCATCGTGACGATCGCGACGGCCAGATGAAATCGCTCGATGACGACGAAGGTCGATGTACGGTCGTTGGGCGCAGCAGTCGATCGTGCGACAGCCCCTGGCAACCGCACCGCGACATCTCGCGCAAATGTCTCCGCATCCGACGCAGTTACCAGCGAGACGTTGATGGAGCTGATCGTCTCGAGCGCACTGGGATCGGCCAGCGGCGAGGTCAACGCCAGGAGGTCTGGTAAGTGCAGGCGGGCCTCCAGAGACGGTTGAGAAAACCGCATCGGATCGGGCGTGGGCTCGTACATGCCGGCAATTCGAAACGTCCTCGAGCCTTGACCGGACGCCTTGGCCGCCAGGCGAACGACGTCGCCGACGTGCAGGTGTTTGCGCTCCATCAGCTGCCGTGACAGGAGGACGGTCGGTGCCGAGTCGTCGCCGGATGGGACGGTTGTGCCGTGTTTGGGGCTTGGAAGCTCCGCCAAGGCGACCGTCGACGTGAACATCACGCAGACAGACAACGACACGCAAACGACCTTCGCCGCAACCCGCGGCATCGCGCCGAAATTAGACATCGTCCAAGTGTAACCGGCAGCCAGGACTGTGGGGCCGTGCGCGGGATCGCTTTCCGATCCCACGAGACCTCGTTGCGGCCAGACGAGTTGGGCGAATTTCCTGCTACAGGCGAGCGGGAGAGAGGATGATTCCATCCGCGTCGGCTACTAACCAATGACCGGGATGCACCGTGACGCCTGCTAGCTGCACGGGCACGTCGCGCTGCCCCTTGCCTTGCTTCACGCTCTTCCTCGGATTGCTGGCTAGAGCGCGGACGCCGACTTGACACGATCGCATCTCGAGTACGTCCCGGATGGCGCCCCAGACAACGATGCCTGCCCAACGGTTGGTTTCGGCGAGCTTTGCGAGATTGCCGCCGACGAGCGCGCAACGCGTCGACCGTCCACCATCGATGACCAGCACTTTCCCGTCACCAGATTCGCCGAGCGCATCACGCACGAGGGAGTTGTCTTCGAACACCTGCAGCGTCGTCACGATACCGGCGAACGAGGCGAGGCCGCCGAAATCCAAAAACACCGGTTCCAGCACGTCGAGTCGATCTCCGTACGCGTCGCAAAGGTCCGTTGTGGGCGTCGTGGTCGTCATGGAGTTCCTAGCTTATGTCATGTCGACGGAGCCGTGCGGCAAGCGGCCGTCACACGGGATGCCGATATCAGCCACGCTCAATCGCATCGATGTACCTGCCTTATTCGAGCGCGGCCAGTCGACACCGCCGGCTGATGTGCGGTGCACGCAGAAATGAAGACGTAAGCAATTCCGGGGAGCGTAGCTCGTCGCTTGCGCTGTCGAGCTACTGCAATTCGGTCCGCCCCTTGCACCTAGAGCTGGGAAGGGAGGCGAACGATGGCCGACTCTAGCACGATGCTTCGATTTCTCGCCTGCAGTGCGCTCGCGTTCGCATGCACGGCGGGGTTACAGGCACAAACAGAACAGAAAACCAAAAGCAAGGTTGAGATCAAAGGAGGCAAGGAAATCACGACGACCGGATGTGTCGACCGAATGGTCGATGGCCGGTACGAGCTGACCGGTGTCGAAGGCGAGTCGCAGTACATTTTGGTCGGCAAAGACGATGTCGCCAAGTATCTTGGCCACCGCGTGCAGATCCGCGGGCGGGCTACCGACCTCGGGGACGCGCAGATCAAAACCGAAACGTCGACTACGACCAAGACAGATGGCAAAGGAGCCGAGGGAGAACGGTCCGAGACAACGAAGACTGAACACAAGGGCTCGCTCTCTCAACTTCGACTCTTAGGCGTCGACTCGATCAAGACGCTCGCCAACTCCTGCAACTAACAACCGGGAGCGGCACGTTCACGCAGCGTATGTCTGCTGAACGTGCCAGACCACGCATCCTCCCGCACGGCTCGCGCCATAAAACCGCGCCGGACTACAATCACGCACTCGTGCCGCGTCCAGCGCTGCGACCGCTTGCGCTCCTTTTTTCGTTTGTCTCCGTGCTCTACGGCGGCACGTTGATGTACTACATCCATCGCCAGGCCGGGAGCACGCCTGCCGGGGTTTTCCTCAGTTTTTCCGAGGTCGCCCTCCAGCTCGTTCCGCTGATTTTTCTGGGCGTCGGCTTGACGGTGCTCTGGCTTCGGCTCACCGACCCCTTTGCGTGGCTGACCGCGGGCCTCTTCGCGTGCTTTCTCACCGCTCAAGTGTTTCCCGTGAGGGTCAGCGAGTTGCCGGCGTCCCTCGCCAGGTTCGTCCTCGCGTACCGCGCCATCGCGGTACCGGCAATTCCAACGCTGTTCTACGCGTTCTTCGCTCGGTTTCCCACACGTTCTCCCATCGATCGCGCGCTGCCGTGGCTGAACTGGTTGAACGTGGCCGGCTGGATATTGTTCTCGCTGCCGAACGTGCGTACTGGGATCCCTTCCCTGCCGGACTTTCTGGAGGGAGGTCGCGGCGAACCAGTCCTCCAAGCGCTTCGACTCGGTTACCTGCTGGCCGGCATTCCGCTTGGCATCGTCGCACTCACGTGGAACGCGCTCAAGGCGCCCGTTGATGCGCGCCGCAAGGCGCGAGTGCTTCTGTCCGGGACAGTCGCCGGTGCCGTGCCCATTCTGCTGACGTCGTTCGTTCAGCTCGTGGGCGGGCGGCAGCCTCCCGCATGGACGATCACCGTTGCCGTCTTGATGACCTCCTTGCTGCCGGTCTCGTTCGCCTATGCCGTCGTCCGCCACCGCGTGCTCGACATCCCGGTTCTCATCAAGCGGAGCGCACGATACTTGTTGGTGCGCCGTGGATTCGGCGTGTTGCTGGTCGTAATGGCCGCGACCTTGACGAGTCTGTTCACGCTGTCGCTCTCCACGTTGCTGGAAATGAGCACCAGCACCGCGACGACGGCCGGCGTCATGTTCGGCGTGTTGATGTCGGTCGGTTCGGCGCCGCTGGTCAGGCGCGCGACGACCAGGATCGACCGCGCCTTCTTCCGCAGCGCCTACGACGCGACATCCATTCTGGAAAATCTTGCGGAACAGATTCGGAGTGCCAAGAGTCGGCAGGCACTCGCAAACTTGCTCGAGGCGCAGATCACTGAAGCCCTGCACCCCGTCTCGCTCGGCGTATTTCTCGAGGACGCAGACGGCAAGCTGCACCCGTTCGCCGAACGTTGGTCGTTTCCCATGCGGGTCGTCGACCCCGACGTGCCCTGGCTGCAGGAACTCGCGCGGCTGGCCCGCCCCTGGGATGTGTCGAGCTCGTCGAAGGAGCAGCCGCCGGCATTTCTCACGCGAAGCGAGGCGGAACTGCTGGTTCCCATGACGGGCGAAGGCGGACGGCTGACCGGCTTCGTGGTCCTCGGCAGCCGTGTCTCGGAGGAACCCTATTCGGGAGACGACAAACGTCTGCTGATGTCGGTTGCCAATCAGGCAGGAGGACAACTCGAGAACATCCGCTTCGCCGAGGCGATGGCCGAGCATCTGGACGCCCAGCGCACGGCCGCCCGCGAACTCGAGATCGCCCGGCAGGTGCAGTTCCGTCTCTTTCCGCAAAAACAGCCGCCGCTCGAGACGATGGAATATGCCGGGGGGTGCGTGCAGGCGCTGCAGGTCGGTGGCGACTACTACGACTTCGTGAATCTGGGACCCGGCCGCGTCGGTTTCGTCGTGGCCGACATCGCGGGAAAGGGCATGGCGGGTGCGCTGCTGATGGCAAACCTGCAAGCGAACCTGCGCAGCCAGTACATGGTCGCGGCTGATGATTTGTCGCGCCTGCTGCGATCGGTCAATCAGCTGTTCTACGACAACACGGCCGACAATCAGTACGCGACGTTGTTTTTCGCGGACTACTCAGACGACCACAGGCGACTTCGCTACGCGAACTGCGGTCATCTGCCACCCTATCTGTTTCATGCCGACGGTACGGTCGAGCCGCTGATGCCAACGGCGATGGTGGTCGGACTCTTCGAGGAGTGGACGGTCAAGATCTGCGATCGCGAGCTCCGAACGGGCGATACACTCGTGCTCTACACCGACGGCGTTACCGAAGCGACCAACGAGCAGCTCGACGAGTTTGGCAGCGAACGCCTCATAGCGACGGTGAACGCCCACCGTGATCTTCCAGCCGCCGCGATCGTGAACGAAATTCACGCAGCCGTCCAGGATTTCAGTCACGGCCATCCGACGGACGATCTCACCGTGGTGGTCGCGCACGTCCGTTAGCTGGTCACGCTCGGAAACGCCCAGCCTTTCTGTTCGCCGTGTCCTTGATCGTGCCAGGACATTACATCACGTGATCCGCCACGCGCTCTGCCAGCGCAGCGATCGTGTGCGAGGGATTGCGCCCGATGGAGGACGGCACCATCGATCCGTCGACGACGAACAGGTTTGGATGGCCGAAGACGCGACCCAAGTGGTCCACGACGCCAGAATCGGCCGCTGCGCCCATGCCGCAGCCACCGAGCGGATGAAGCGTGACCAAACTCTTCAGCAGGCTCCACGCGACATTCGGCGCCAGGCGGCCGCCAGTGGCTTCTGTCATCCGCCGATGCACCGCGAGCATCGCCTCGACGGGAGGCGCCGAATGGTCGGCGTTCCAGGAGAGATCCAGCTTGGGCGGCGTGACATCGCCGGGCGAGAAGCGAAGCGAGAGACGTCCATCGGCGGCGTCCATGCCGGCCCCGAGCCATACCATGAGATTGCGCGACCTCACGTCGTTCTGCACGTGCGCCTCGATCTCGTCGAGGACCGTTCGACCCAGACTCGGTCCCCTGTCCTCGTCCGCCAGCAGCGCACGCAGCGCGTTCATCAACACGTTGGGAAAGCCATCGTCCTCGATCACGAAACGGTGACCGTCGACAAGGCCGTCCATGAAGTCGACCACGCCGGAGATGGTCGGCCCGACGGTCTGCTGCACGCGGCCGCCATCCGGGTACGTGGCCATCGAAAGGACGTTGGCGTTCGCGCTCCAGTTGCGGCCGAGCCGATCGCTAACGTTCGGGAGCGTGCGATGCTGGTCGCGACAGCGGAGAAGAAGTTCGGTCGAGCCGAGACTGCCGGCAGCAAGGAACACGCGCGGGGCCGTTTCATAGCCGCGAACGAGGCTCGTTCCGTCGATCCGATCGAAGGAGACACGATAACCATCGGCAACCGGCTCGATCATGCGAACGAGGTGGAGCGGGCGAATCTCCGCGCCACGTTGCTCGGCGCGCGGCAAATAGTTCAGGTCGAGTGTGTTCTTGGCGCGGACGTCACACCCGATGTCGCAGTTTCCGAGATGAATGCACGTGCCCTGCTGCTGTCCCTGCGCGTTGGTGAAGGTCCGCGAGTGCTTCCGATCGAAGGGATCGGCCAGCTCGTAGTTCCATTCGGGTGAAAAGGAAACGGCCAGCGGCGCCTTCGACAGGCGATCGCCGTAACCCAATGCGACCGCCGCCTCTCGCGCGAGCTTGAATCGCTGCGTCAGCTGTCCGTCAGGCACGGTTTGCAGAGCCATCATCTCGCTGACGCGACCGTAGTACGGTTTCAGCCCGTCGTACGTGATTTCATTCGGCCATCCCTGCGCGAACAGCGATGGGTGCGCCTCCAGGGCCACGCTGCTGTACGCGAGAGAGCCTCCGCCCACGCCTGCCGCCTGCACGACCGTCATGTGCTTGAACGACCGGAGATCCAGCCATCCATGCTGACGCGCCGGCTGCAGGTTGTTGAAGACCCATGGATCCTGTGGCTTTCGTGGGTAATCCTCTGGCGTCCACCGACGTCCGCGCTCCAGAACCAGCACCTTGCAACCCTTTTCAGCGAGACGGCAGGCGATGACCGCGCCCCCAAAACCGCTGCCAATCACGATCGCGTCAAGACGTGGCGTCATACGACTCGTTTCCTTTGCAATCCGTGCGCGATCATTCTGCCAGAGTGTTCTCGTCGTCGCGTAGACGTGGCGCGCCGCACGCGAGCATTTGCTGAGGTGCCGACGTCCTCGAGGCTCGACTCGTCGGCCGACGTGTTCGCTCGATGTGTCGAACTTTGTCCACGATGGTGAATTTTTTGGCAGTCGACGAAGGAACGTCCAGTCCCCGGGTGCAAAAGTGGCGGAATCGTGAGCAACTCTCGGTAATTGTCGATGGCACCGAAGTTGCCTCTCACTTCCCTATGGACACAGCGACGTTCGATGCACCCTCAGCGGCGCAGGGCGACGAGGGACTCGGCATGTCTCGGTGGACGTTCATCAGAGGCACCCGCTCCGTCACGTGCGCAATCCGGGCGAGAGGCTTGCACCGGTATGACATCTCCGTCGTGCCGCGCTGGGATCGAGCCGCGTCGATCGTCGAGTCTTACGACGGCGCAGCCGCGGCGCTCAAGCGGCACGAACAAATCGTCAGAGAATTTCGTCATGCTGGATGGAAGGTTCTTCGCAATGCCCCGGATGAAAACGATGCGGTCGCGCGTCCGAGACTGCACTAGGGCATCGCAGGCAGAGAGCACATCATGTTACGGCCTCAACCTTCGTGCGATCGTCGTCCTGGTCCGCTTCCGTTGATCCAGGCGGAGTCCGACAGCATCACCTTTGCGATGACACCGTCGGGCACGAGAGAACATGAACTGCTGGTAATCCGGTGCGACACAAACGGCGAAGTGTGGATCTCCATCCAACACGCGAGGACGCCGACCCGCTGACCGCTCGGTTCCACCACACGTTTCACGCGAAATAAGGGCAAGACTCGAAGAGCCTTGCCCGTGCAGGAGACTCTTACGCGAGGGCCGCCTTGTAGAGAGCGAGAAGCTTGCCCCACGCTCGGTCGGCGTCGGTCTGATTGTAGATTGGCTTGCCGTCCTGGAGCGGCATGTCCATGACGCACCAGCCGTGCAGGGACGAATAGAGCTCGATTTCAGCGGGGTTCTTGGCATCGGTAAACGCCGTGCGCAACTTGTCCTTCGCGTCAGGCTGACTCTTGTCATCGTTCGACGCGATCCCGATGTACATCTTGGCTTTGATCTTCGGCGCCAGAAGGTGAGGGCTTCCGGGTTTGTCGGTGACGAGTCCGCCGCCGTGGAACGAGGCGCCCGCGCCAACACGAGTGGGCACCGTCGCCGCCGTCTTCATGACGAGTGCACCGCCCATGCAGTACCCCTGCGTGCCGATCTTCTTGGCCCTGTTCACCTGTGGCTGCGCGTCGAGAAACGCCACGTACGCCGCCGCATCCTTCTCGGCGTTGCCTGGCGCGCCAATCGATTCCATCAGCGGGGCCAACTTCGCTCGATCGGCAGGGTTCGAGAAGTCGACCGACGAACCGCTCTCGAAAAACGGCGCCTTGCCTTTCCGATAGAAGGGGTTCGGGATGAGCACCGCGTAGCCCTCCGCGGCGAGGCGCTTGCCCATTTCACGCATGGACGGTCGCAGTCCGAACGCGTCGGTCCAGAAAATGACGCCCGGATACGAGCCCGTTGTGGGATGAATGAACGCCGCGTCGGCCGTTCCGTCGGCCGTTTTGATCTCGACCGTCGACTCCTTGACCGGCAACCCTGCCGCCGAAGCCGTTCCGGTCGCAGCTGCCACGCCAGCGACAATCGAGAGCGCGACGAAGTCGCGGCGCGTCAAATCGTACGAAGACTCTTCACTGTGTTCAGCTTCTTTCTCTGGCTTGAAACCATCGGTCATGAGCGGGCCTCCCTACTGAACGAGTTGTTCCGCCATTTGGCCGGGCTGGCTGATGCAGGCCCTGCGGCCAAGGCGCGACTATTCTAGATCCTCCGCACGACATCCTCGTCACGTCGCGTTCAGCTGCTTACAGCGTCAGTAAACAGTGGGCCGAATACGTAAGTCAGGCATGCCGCACGTCATCGGAAAACACTGGCGATGATGCGGCCCGCAGCATCCTTCGAATGTGGGCCTTCGTTTGCCATGTGTGCGCGTCGAAAGGAGTCCCCACCATGTCCTTCCGCGTTCAACTTGTCGCTGTCGTGCTCGGTGTCATCACCACTCTTGGATGCCAGGACCGTCGCTCGCAACCGCTGAGCCCGACCGCGGTTGACGGATCGAATACGACTGCCACCGGCGCAGGCTCACCGCAGTTAGCTGCTGCGGGCGGCGTTCGCGAACGCGAGCGGGTCATCGCGCTGTTCGATGCCTGCGATCCCGACTCGTTCAATGCGGCAGTCGGCGCTGGCGCCTGCGTGCGCCCGGGAGGGATGAAATTCGCCACGTTCATCGACCTGCTGACGCGCCATCAATCGGTCGAGGCGTGGCATTTCGCACCAGGACACGCGACGCTTCGCGTGGGCGACACGCTGACGGCCGTGAACCGAGGGGGCGAAGAACACACCTTCACAGAGGTTGACGACTTCGGCGGAGGTGTCGTCCCGCAGCTCAATCAGCTCGCCGGCTTGACGACTGTCGCGCCAGAGTGCAGTCAGCTTCCTGCAAACGCCAGGCTGGCGCCTGGAGCGTCATCCTCAGAAGTGGAAAACGATGAGGGGGTCGAGAAGTATCAGTGCTGCATCCACCCCTGGATGCGAGCTGAAATTCGCATCGTCGCGAAGTAAGCCTCGAGCTACTCCTAATTCTTTAGTTGACAGCTTTCCAGGCTCGCGTTACAGTCTCTCCATCTCCTAATTCATTAGGACATGGCGCGCAAATCTTCCTCCACACTGACTGACGGCGAAACCCGCCTGATGAACGTCCTATGGACACGAGGTCGTTCAACGGTCGCTGAGATTGTTGCCGCATTGCCGCCCGAGCCGGCCGTCGCCTACAACACCGTCCAGACGATGATGCGGATTCTCGAGGAGAAGGGCTACGTGACGCACGCGCAAATCGGACGTGCGTACACCTACCGGCCGATCGTCGACTGTCCGACGGCTCGAAAGCGAGCGTTGGGGCACCTGATGAAGTCGCTGTTCGACAACTCGCCGCGGGCACTTCTCCTGAACGTGCTCGAGGACGAACAGCTCGACCCCGAAGAAGCCAAGCGTCTTCGAGATCTCATCGAGCGCATGTGAGCACAGTCATGGAGAGCGCCGTGGAGCTGTGGATCAATTGGTTATGGCAAGGCACCGCGTTGACGCTCGGAATCGCGGGGGCGCTCGCGATGACGCGCAGTCTGAACGCAGCCACGCGAGAACGTATCTGGGGGATCGCGTTGGCGGCGCTCGCGTCCATGCCTCTTCTGCATCTTGCGAGCCAGTCCATTCCAGACGTTCACCCGACCTTGGTTGGCCGGGCAGGACCTCTGGCCACACGCCTCACAGTCCAACTGCCTGACGCCGGCAACCTGTTTCTCACGTCCGTGTGGGTGATGTGGCTGATCGCCGCCGCCGTTCAACTTGCGACGGCGCTTGTGCGCCTGCGGCGCGCCAAAGCGCGGGCGCTGCCCTTCGACCGCCGCCTCGACGCGAGACTCCAGGCGTGGCGGCAGGTTCGCGCGAGCGGTCGGCAGACGCGATTGGTCATCTCCGAAGACGTGCACGTGGCGGCCGTCCTCGGAATCGGCGACCCGGTGATCGCGATCGCGCCCGATACCATCGCGCGGCTGACCGATGGCGAGCTCGATCAGATCGTCATGCACGAATACGCGCATGTTCAGCGTCGCGACGATTATTGGATCACTCTCCACCGCGTTGTGACGGCGATCTGTGGACTTCATCCCGCAGCGTGGTGGATCAATCGACGATTGAGCGTTGAGCGCGAGGTCGCGTGTGACGATTGGGTGGTGTCTCGGACCGGCGGAGCCCGGCAATACGCGTCCTGTCTCGTCGAACTCGCCTCGGCGGCGAGAACAGGAGGCATGAGCATATTCCCAGCCGCCGCCCGCACTCGGTCGCAGATCGCGATCCGCGTGACGCGATTGACCGACAAGAGAAGAAATATCAGCGCGGCGCGATCGCAGTCGGCGCTCTGGTTTGCGCAACCGACGATGTTGGGTTTGGCTATTGTGGGAGCGGCGTTTCCTCTGGTCGCGGTGTCGACGCCGGCACTGCCTCTGCTCGAAGTCCCGTCGCTGGTCCTCCGCAAGTCGGCCGACGTGATATCCACGAGTATCCCTGAATTGACCGTCCCATCACAGGACACCGCTCGTGCATCCGGGGTCCACCGTCGAGAGACGACGCCTCGGGCGGGCAATCTGGCAGCGACGGGCGTACCGGCCTCCCGGGGAAACATGCTGGCCGAGGATCACTCGCACGCAGCCACGACTCAGCCACTGACGCCAGAGTCGATCGTTGGCCGCTCGACAGCGACCGTCGCAGCCTTCACGCCTGGACAAGTCATTCCAGCGACACCACTGGCGCTCGCGGGTACTCCCCGCGCCGTTCAGACGCCTTCTGAGCCACCGCTTTGGAACCGAATGGGCGACGTAGGAGTCGCTATTGGAAAGAAATCGCGCGATGCTGGTGTCGGAACCGGCTCGTTCTTCAGCCGCTTCGGCAAATCGGTCGCCCGGACCTTTTGACGCTTTCTCTCAACCAGGTGCTTCAATGCGAGTTCACCTCGTCAGCCCGAGCGATCTGTCTTTTGGAGCCGCCGTCATCACACCGCGCTGGCTGTACGTGCTCGCCGCAGCGACGCCGGAGGAATACGACGTTCCGCTGATTACCGACGAAACGCTGCATCGCTTCGATCCCGCCGCCGTGTCAGAGGGCGACGTCGTGGGCATCGGGATCCATACCGGCAATGCGCTGCGAGGCTACGCGGTCGGTCAACTCGCCCGGGCGCGCGGCGCACTCGTGGTGTACGGCGGCATCCACGCGACGCTCTTTCCGGATGAAGCTCACGAGCGTGGCGCAGCCCACGCCGTGGTGAAGGGCGACGGGGACCACGTCTGGGCCTCCGTCCTCCACGATTGCCTGAGCGGATCTCCCGAACGCGTCTACGAGGGAGGCCGAATCGCCGGCGGAGGGTTTCGGTCCGCTCGTTGGGATCTGCTTCCGCCGGATCAGTACATGTGGGGCTCGGTGCAAACGGTACGCGGCTGTCCGAAGCACTGCTCCTTCTGCTCTGTGTGGCGCACGGACGGCCAGCAGCCGCGGCAGCGGACCGTCGAAGACGTACTCGCTGAAGTCGTCGCGCTCCGTCGTCGTGGTTTTCGATTCATTCTCCTGGCAGACGACAATTTCTATCCGGTGACGCTTGCGGACTTGCGCGCCGCCGCTCGACAGCAGAACGGCGCGCGCCTGCAGGAGCTGACCGAGATTCGTCGTCAACGATTCGAGTTGATGGACCGACTCGCCGACGTCGCAGACGACCTCGTGTTCTACACGCAGATCACGATGGAAGTCGCGGAAGATCCCGAGTACTTGGACGCGATGCGCCGCGCTCGCATCCGGGGCGCGCTGGTTGGCGTGGAATCCGTGACACCAGAGGGGCTGAAGGCCGTCTACAAGGACTTCAACTCGGCGGGCGACCATCTCGTGACCGCGCTACGCACCTTTCAACGGCACGGGATTCATGTGCTCGGGTCGTTCATTTTCGGACTGCCGACCGACCGGCCCGAAACGTTCGCGATGACGGCCGACCTCGCGGAGCGTGCGGGCATCGCTTTCGCGCAGTTCGTGCTGCTGACGCCATTTCCCGGCACCATCGACTTCAACAAGTGGGAGCAGACAGCGGGTGATGCCGTTCCAAAAATCGACAACGTGCCGCTCACGCGTTACTGGCTGATTCCATCAGCTCGGCGGCCTCGGATCTATAGTCCGCATCCGTCGATGACGCCAGACGAGATTCGTATTCGGACGCAGCACGCGTGGGATCGCTTCTACAGCTTCAGCCGCATTTGGCGACGGTCGACCTGCGTCGGTTCGCTGCGCGAGAGGTTGGCGTTCGTCCTGATTTCGAAGTTGTATCGTCAGATGTATGCCAACACAGGCATCGCGACAGATAGTGCACGCGTGGCACGTTCCGCGCACTGGGCACGATGGCTGGCGAAGGTGTCTCGACGATTGTTCATCGCGCGACCCATGCCGGAGCTCGAGATCCCAGGTCACGCTCCGTCCGATCGTGGCATCATGGTGATCGCGAACTGAGCTCCGCACGAGGTGCGCCATGCGTAAGAGTCGCGGGTGGTCCGCGTCGCTAGTCTTACTTCTGAGCTTCACGACTCAGTCGCACATGGCGCACGCGCACAGCGAGATGCGAACGCCAGGCGGCAGCGCCGGCGTGGCGCTTGAAAGCGCGCATGTGGCGTTCTACAACGGTCGGTACCTGGAAGCCGCCGATCGCGCACTCGAGGCGCGAGAACGGGACCCCGACAATCTGTCCGGCTACGAGCTGCGCAGTTCCGCCTATCTGTTTCAACTGCGACGCGCACTCGCCAGGGCCGTCGACAAACGCGCGGCGCTTAAAGCGTGCGAACTCTGCGGCGAGTGGACGACCGCGTTTTTCCAGGAAGCGAACGACGGGCGCGATGCGGCCCGCAAGCGCCTCGCCAGCGATCCTTCGGACGACTCCGCGCGCTACTTCCTCGCCAAACTCGACCTCAACATTGTGTGGTTGCAGCTCGACGCCCTCGGCCGCCGCAAGGGCTGGAGCGAATATTGGGAGGCGCGACAGTCTCTCGATGCGATCCTCAAGCGAAATCCGCAGAACGTGCGCGCGCGCATCGCACGCGCCTGGATCGACTACATCGTCGATACCCGTGTGCCGCGCGGCGTGCGATGGCTGCTCGGCGGCGGCGACCGCTTGGCCGCACTCGTCACGATGCGCGAGATGGCAAGGCTTGACGCAGAGTTCTTTGTGAAGAGCGAAGCCGCGTTCTCCCTCTGGGAAATGGAAATTCGCGAAAAGCATCTGACAGAGGCCGTGGCGGTCGCCAGGGGGCTGGCGCGCGACTTCCCTGAGAATCGCGAGCTGATCGAGTTCCTCTCACGTCACGACCTGAACTAGTGAAATTCGCCTCCCCTCCTTGCCGTCGATCCGCACCTGCGTCCAGAAGTCATCAGACCTACGCTCCGCGTTGACCTGCCTCGGTGCCTTTGTGATTACTTGCGAAAGACGATGATGTGTTGACGAGGCAGATCCGGGATGACACGATCAAACATGAACCCTTCCGCTTCCACCTCGGCCCGGGCCCCGGCTACGCTCATTCGATGCGTCCCCGCGATCGGGATCGAGGGGTCCTCCTTGCGGTACTCGACGAGCACGATTCGCCCACCCGGCTTGAGCGCTCGATTGATGGCTTTCAACATCTCCTGCGGATGCCACAGCTCGTGATAGACGTCCACCAACAGCGCCAAATCGATTGATCCCTCCGGCAGGTGTGGATCGACATCACTTCCTTGCACAGTTTCGACGTTCGGCAGATTCAACGCATCCACCTTCTGGCGGATCAACTGGAGCATCTTCGGCTGGATGTCGTTGGCGTAGACCTTTCCTGAAGGTCCGACGAGCCTCGCGAGACGGACGGTCATGTACCCGCTGCCGGCGCCGATATCGGCAACGATCATGCCTCGCTCGATGCCGATCAGCGCCAGCGCCCGCTCCGGCGCCTCCTCTTGCTCTCGTGAACGGCGATCGAGCCACGAGGCATCGGTCGCGATACCCGCGATCTGGCGTCCCGTGAGGGGATGAACCGGTGCGGCCGTCCTCGGCGCGAACAAATGGTTGCCGGCATAGAAGACCATGCCGAGCAGCCCGATGACGAGAAGCAGCCGAATTCGAGGCAGCAACTCCGATTTCAATTGATCGTTCTCCGTCGCCGGAATAATGCTTGAAGCGACGATGCGGCGCCAGGCAGACAACCGAACAAGTCCATTTCAGGAATTTTTCAGAACGGAAGCGGCTGGAGGCGTGTTGCTGATGGTGTGCGCCGGCCTCGCGCTGGCCCTGGCCAACTCGCCCTGGGCCGACACGTACCATCACGTGTGGACCATGCCGCTGACGGTGGGGGGAACGTGGCCAGTGCTCGCGATGAGCCTTCATCAGTGGGTTAACGAGGGCCTCATGGCCGTGTTCTTCCTGCTTGTTGGGCTCGAAATCAAGCGGGAGATTCTGGCTGGAGAACTGGCGTCCGCGCGTCAGGCCGCCTTGCCCGTTGTCGCAGCGCTTGGCGGCATGGCGATGCCGGCGCTGCTGTACCTGGTTGCGGCCGGCGGAGCGGCCGCTCGAGGGTGGGCCGTTCCGATTGCGACCGACATTGCCTTCGCCCTTGGTGCGCTTGCTCTGCTCTCGCCACGCGCTCCGAATGGCCTGCGTGTATTTCTGGCCGCACTGGCGATTGTCGACGATGTGGCGGCCGTTCTCGTCATCGCCCTGTTCTACAGCGGCAATTTTGCCTTCGGTTGGCTGGCTGCCGCATGTGTCGTGTTCGCGCTACTCTTGGGTATCAACTTCGCTGGTGTCCGCCGGTTGAGCCCCTACGTGATTTTGGGCATCGCTCTCTGGCTATTCGTGCGGAACTCGGGCATGCATGCGACCATGGCGGGCGTCCTGCTGGCGCTGACCATTCCGACGCGGGCGCGCATCGACGCCGCCGAGTTTTCCAGCCACGCCAGAGACCTGCTGGACCAATTCGATCGAACCGAAACGGGCGACCGGCTGGTGCTGACGAGCAAGGGTCAGCAGGATGCCATCGTGAGCCTCGAGCGCGCCGCCGCATCCGCAACCGGGCCCTTGCTTCGCCTCGAACATGCACTTCACCGCTTCTCCGCGTTCGTCGTGATGCCGCTTTTCGCATTCGCCAATGCCGGGGTGACACTCAATAACCGGCCGGCCAATGTCGTGACGCTCGCGGTCATCGTCGGATTGGTGATCGGCAAGCCGCTCGGAATCATGGGCGCAGCGTTCGTCGTGGTCAGAGCGCGATTGGGCACGCTTCCACGGGCGGTCGACTGGCAGGCGCTCCACGGCTGTGCGTGGCTGGGCGGCATCGGCTTTACGATGTCGCTGTTCATCGCGACCTTGGCATTCGAAGACAAGGCAACGCTCGATTCAGCGAAGATTGGAATCGTCGCGTCATCGGTCGTCGCGGCCACCGTTGGCGGGGTCCTCCTCCGGCGCGCGACGCGAAACGTCGGAGACAGCCTGCGGCACGAGGCCATCAGAACTCCTTAGCGAGCGCTTGGAGTGCCTCTTCGCGCGGCCGCCCCTCGTGGGCAACATAAATGTCTGTTTTCAGGCGGCGCGCCAACATTTGCGCCGCCAGGTCGTTCCGCGAGTCGACCGAAATCATCCCATTCGTGGCCTTTTACCGGTCGAGGGCAGCACGCTTTTTGCTACCTCTACGGTCGTGCGCCGGGTTCCACGGGGCATCGATTCGTGCGTCTGCGCCGACACGCGCTTTCGAAGGTGTCGGCTACGATATTCCTTGTTCTCATCCTCCTTCCGTTCACGGCGCCCTTTCCGTCCTATCTACTCCATAGCCCTTCGGGCAGTCACCCGTACGACGCCTTACCGAAGGATTTCAAAGGCAAAGTCGGGTCGAACGACGAACTCGCTCTCTGACCGATTCATCCTCCATCCCGCCGGCGATGACCGTCGTCATCGTCTGCGACGCGAATCGCCCAAATCAGCTCGAACAACATCCCCTTCTGCACCCAGTTCTGAGAGTCTAGAGTCCTTCCTCACCTGGCAGTCCGATCCGCGATGTTCGTTCTGTCGCGGCTGTCAGGGCACGTCTTCGTCCTCTCCCTCTCGCTTGACGGCCTCCGCGCCGGCGTGCCTGGCGAGCTCTCGTGTATCGAGCGTCGATACCGAAACTCCCGCGCACGTGCGCGTGATGCATCGAGCGGCACTACGATGCCATCGGCACGCAGATATGAAGTCGCGCAGTCGTGATTCCGGTCGAGGAGGCTTACCAGTCGTACGCGGGCCGGGGCCCCAGATCAATCCAAGAGCGCGAGGACACTCGCGCATACAGGCGCTCCGGCGCCGCAAGGAAGGACATGTCGCATGTCGCGATCGTGGTGCAAGGTGGTGGTGCGATTCGGAATGATCGTATGCGTATTGGGATTCGTGATCGGCGTTACCCGAGGCGCCTCGGCCCAGACGCCGGCGCCGCCGGCCCCAGATCCGGCGGGAATTGCCACCGGCGATCGGACCAGCGTCACCGACGCGTCTGGAACGTCGTTCGTCGTCACGGAACCGACCGATACAGCAGCTGCCGATTACGCTGAAAAGAAAAAGGCGTACGAGGAGTACAAGACTGCCGCCGAACGAGAGCCGCTGGCCATGAAGCTGGCTGATGGCGTGGGTCACGTCAAGATCGCGACGAACACGGCGTGGACCCTGAACACTGGCTATCTCGTGCTCTTCATGCAGGCCGGTTTTGCGCTGCTGACATGCGGCCTGGTTCGAAAAAAGAACGCCGGGCATCTGATGATGTTGAACTTTGCCGCCTACGTGTTCGCGTTCCTCGCCTACTACGCGGTCGGCTACGCATTCCAGTTCGGCGCGGTGGCGGTCAACGCGGCACCCGGGAACATAGGCGGCACGCCGACGTTGAACAAGTTCCTGCTCGGGGACGGTCTGTGGGGCTTCTTGGGAGGAAAGGGCTTCTTTTTGACGGGACCGGCGTACGACGCGAGCGCCAACACGATGTTCTTGTTCCAGGTTGTATTCATGGAAACCGCTGGCTACATCATTGTTGGCTCAATCTGCGAACGCATCACATTTTGCGCGTTCCTGCTGTGTGAGCTGTTCGTCGGAGCGCTGCTCTATCCGATATTCGGAAACTGGGTATGGGGAGGCGGATGGATGTCGCAGCTCGGCGCCTCGATGCATCTCGGGCATGGCTATGTCGACTTCGCAGGCTCGAGCGTTGTTCACGCCGTGGGTGGGTTCTGCGCGATGGCACTTGCCGTCGTCCTCGGTCCGCGGCTCGGAAAATACAAAGCGGATGGCTCGCCAGTGGCGTTTCCCGCCCACAACCTTGTCTCGTCGTCAGCGGCACCTTCATTCTGCTGTTTGGCTGGATGGGATTCAATCCAGGGTCGACGCTCGGCGCCACAGACCTGCGCATCTCCGTCGTGGCCGTGAACACCAACCTGGCGGCCGTCGCCGGATCTGCATCGGCGCTGCTTGTCTGGTACATGCTGTTCGGCAAGCCTGATGTCACGATGGCCTGCAACGGCATGCTCGCGGGACTTGTCGCGATTACAGCGCCCTGCGCGTTCGTCAGTCCAACGTCCGCGATTCTCATTGGGATCATCGCTGGGGCGATCGTCTGCGGCGGCGTTCTACTCAACGAGCGCATCCTGAAAGTGGACGACCCCTGCGGCGCCGTTTCGGTCCACGGCTTCTGCGGCTGGTTCGGGGCAGTCGCAGTAGGGATCTTCGCTGACGGATCATATGGCGCAGGGTGGAACAGGGTCGGCGCCACGTCGTACCTCGGAGTCGCTGGGAAGGGTGTCACGGGGCTGCTGCACGGCGACACGTCTCAGTTCCTGGTGCAGCTTGGCGGCGCTACGTTGTGCGCCATCTATGCGTTTGGGTTCACGTTCCTCGTGTTCTCGGCGGTGAATGCTGTTCGATCGATGCGGGTCAGCCGCGACGCCGAGCTCGAGGGTCTGGACGTACCGGAGTTTGGCATGGAGGCCTACCCCGAAGGTGGCGAGCAGGTGAGCCTTGCCTAAACGGAATCAGCGGACACGACAATCACGACGAAACGGGAGACTGCGATGATGCTACTGAAAGCGATCATTCGGCCCGACAAGGTCGACGCCGTCAAAGACGCGCTCGTTCATGCGGGCATTGGCGGACTGACGCTGACCGAGGTGCGCGGCCACGGAAAGCAAAAGGGGCATACGGCGATCTACCGGGGTTAAGGAGTACGCGGTCGATCTGCTGCCGAAAATGCAAATCGAGGTCGTGGTGACCGACGACTCGGCAGAGAGTGTGGCCAACACGATCATCCAGGCAGCCCGAACCGGTCAGATCGGGGATGGGCGAGTGTTTGCGATCCCAGTCGCCCACAGTTACAAAATCCGAACGGGCGAACTCGAAACGTCCTAAGCCGCCTTTCTGGGTAGCCGTTGGTCGAGCGCGACATTGAGCTCCAGCACGTTGACCGATGGCTCGCCCAGAAAGCCCCAGCCTCGTCCCGAGGTGTGTTCGGCGACCAGACGTTGGACGTCGTGGACGGACACACCTCTCTCTCTGGCTACGCGGGTGGCTTGCAGTTCGGCGTTGCGGGGACTGATGTGAGGATCGAGGCCTGATGCAGACGCCGTCACCGCATCGGCAGGGACGGGTGCCTTCGCGGCAAAGCGAAGCGGGGTCTTCTCGTCCCCAAAGGCCTTGATCAACTTCACATCGTCCAGCTTGCCTTGTGAATCCTTGAACTGTTCGAGCGGCTGGGACGACTCGTAGGGAATGCCGTTGTCGACGCAGTAGTGAACGAGCCGGTCCTTGATGCCGTCAAAGTCGACGACTTCGTCCTTCTTGTCATCCAGCTTTGTCGTGCCGTTCAGCAGCTTCGCGCTCGTCGGTCCGAGGTTGCTGCCGGCGGTAGCGGTTGGATCGTATCCGCTGTTGCCCGCTGACGAAGGACGCGGGTGAAAGTACTCAGGCCTTGTGAAGTTCTGACCGATCAGCCGGGAGCCGACCACCTGACCATTGACGACAATCAGGCTGCCGTTCGCCTGGTGCGGAAACGCCACCTGCGCAATCGCGGTGATGAACGCGGGGTACAAGACCCCGGTGACGATCGTCATCGCGAGCATCATCAGGAACCCAATCTTTAGTTGCTTCAACATCGTCGTCTCCGAATCTCAGCGGCGTCGTTCACCGCATCAACCACTCCTTCGCGTCTTCGTGGTCGTCTCTATGCAAGATGCAACAGTCCCAGCAGGCGATCGATGGCCCAGATGCACGGGAACGGCGCCAGCAGTCCTCCCACTCCGTAGACCACCAGGTTGCGGCGCAGCATCTGCGCCGCGCTCTGCGGCCGATATCGAACGCCGCGCAGGGCAAGCGGTACCAGCGCCACGATGACGAGGGCATTGAAGATCACGGCTGCGAGCACGGCACTCGCGGGTGTCCGCAAATACATGATGTTCAGCTTGGCCAGCGCTGGGTACGTGGTCATGAACATCGCCGGAATGATGGCGAAGTACTTCGACACGTCGTTCATGATCGAGAACGTCGTCAGAGCGCCTCGCGTGATGAGCAGTTGTTTCCCGATGGCCACGACTTCGATGAGCTTCGTCGGATTGCTGTCGAGATCGACCATGTTGCCGGCTTCACGCGCGGCGGTCGTCCCGGTGTTCATCGCCAAGCCGACATCGGCCTGAGCCAAGGCAGGCGCGTCGTTCGTTCCGTCGCCGGTCATCGCGATCATCCTGCCGCCGGCCTGCTCTTTCTTGATGTACTCGAGCTTGTCCTTCGGCGTGGCCTGCGCAATGAAGTTGTCCACGCCAGCCTCCGATGCTATAGCCGCCGCGGTAAGCGGGTTGTCGCCGGTCACCATGACGGAGCGGATGCCCATCTCGCGGAGCTGCGCGATGCGCTCTTTCATCCCCATCTTGACGATGTCCTTCAAGTGGATGATGCCGAGCAAACGTGACCCATGCGCCACCGCAAGGGGCGTCCCTCCGGTTCGTGAAATCCGATCGGAGATCTCTGTCACTTCCGGCGGAATCCGTCCGCCCTGCTCTTTCACGAACGCGATGATGGCGTCCGTGGCACCCTTGCGCAGCTGACGGCCTTCGATATCGACGCCGCTCATCTTCGTGTACGCGGAGAACGGGATGAATTTCGCGTTATGGGCCGCCACGTCGCGGCCGCGAAGACCATACTTCTCCTTGGCCAGTACGACGATGGAGCGTCCCTCTGGCGTTTCATCCGCAAGACTGGATAACTGCGCCGCATCGGCCAGTTCGCCCTCGGTGATTCCGGTGGCCGCAAGAAGGGCGACGGCCTGTCGACTACCGAGAGTGATTGTTCCAGTCTTGTCGAGCAACAGCGTGTTGACATCACCCGCCGCTTCGACGGCCTTGCCGCTCATTGCCAGCACGTTGTGCTGCATCACACGATCCATGCCGGCAATGCCGATGGCCGACAGAAGCCCGCCGATCGTCGTCGGGATGAGGCACACGAGCAGTGCGGTGTACACAGCGACGCTCGGCGGCGATCCGGCCCCGGCCGAATTGACGCTGTAGATCGCGTACGGCACAAGCGTGACGACCGCGAACAAAAAGATGATGGTCAGGCCGGCGATCAGGATGTTCAGCGCGAGCTCGTTGGGCGTCTTCTGCCTCTCGGCGCCCTCGACCAGCGCGATCATGCGGTCCAGGAAGGTCTCGCCGGGATTTGAGGTGATCTTGATCTTGACGTGATCGGACAGCACTCGGGTGCCGCCGGTCACCGCGCTGCGGTCGCCGCCGGACTCACGGATGACAGGCGCGCTTTCCCCCGTAATCACCGACTCGTCAACAGTTGCCACGCCGTCGATGACCTCGCCGTCACCCGGAATCGTCTCTCCGGCCGACACGAGCACGAGGTCGCCAGACCGCAGCTTCGACGAGGACACCTGCTCGAGGCGACCCGACGCGTTGTAGCGATTCGCAATCGTGTCGGTCTTCGTCTTGCGCAGCGATTCTGCCTGCGCCTTGCCCCTGGCTTCGGCCATGGCTTCCGCGAACGTCGCAAACAGCACCGTAAACCACAGCCAGAGATCGATCTGCAGCGCAAAGCCAAGATGCCCCGCTCCCGTCGCCACGTCGCGAATCAGAAAGAGCAGCACCAATGCGGCGCCAATCTCCACGACGAAGATCACGGGATTCTTCATGAGCGTGACCGGATTCAGCTTCAACACGGAATCCTTCAAGGCGTGCTGCAGTATTTCTGGGTCGAACAGTGGCCGGGCCCGGACCAATTTCTTCGGAATCAGCGACGTCTCATCGACCGTCGGCGGCGTCAGCGGAGCGGCGGGAGGAGGAGCGACGGTTGCAGTGGTAGCCATTCTTAACTCCAGATCGACAGGGCGCTCATGAAAACAACTGCCCTTGCTGCATCAAGAAGTGCTCGACGATCGGCCCGAGCGAGAGCGCCGGAAAAAACGTGAGCGCGCCGACCACAATCACCGTGGCAACGAGCAACCCGACGAATAGCGGCCCATGCGTCGGGAGCGTTCCGGCCGATGTCGGCACAACTTTCTTGCTCGCCAGCGCTCCGGCAATCGCGAGCGACGGAATGATGAACAAGAAACGGCCGAACAACATGCACAGGCCGAGCGTCAGGTCGTACCATGGCGTGTTCACGGTGATGCCGGCGAAGGCGCTCCCGTTGTTTTCCGTTCCGCTCGTGTACGCGTAGAGCACCTCGCTCAAACCGTGCGGGCCGGCGTTGTTGATGTTCGCGATCGGCGATCCCCGCGGATTCCAGTACCCACCCTTGGCCAGAGGCAGCACAACCGAGATGCCAGAAAACACCAGGATGAAAAAGGCAGTCGAGAGGACGGCAAAGAGCGCCATCTTCACCTCTTTCTGCTGAATCTTCTTGCCGATGTATTCCGGAGTCCGGCCGACCATCAGCCCGGCGATGAACACGCCGACGATTGCGTAGAGCAGCATGCCGTAGAGTCCGGCTCCGACGCCGCCGAAGATCACCTCGTCGGTCTGCATGTTGAACAGCGGCACCAGCCCACCGAGGGGTGTGTAGCTGTCATGCATGCTGTTGACGGCACCGCAGCTCGCGTCGGTGGTCACCGTGGCGAAGAGGGCGGAGCTCGCAATACCAAACCGCGTCTCCTTCCCTTCCATGTTGCCGCCGGCCTGCGTGTCGCTCGCTGCGGTTTCGATACCGAGCTTTGCCAGCGTCGGGTTCCCGGCCTGCTCCGCCGGGTAGGCGACGAACACGCCTATCAGGAACATGATCGTCATCGCCCAGAAGAGAGCCCAGCCCTGCCGAGTGTCGTTCACCATGTGACCGAACGTGTAGGTGAGCCCAGCACCGATAACGAAGATGAGCAGCATCTGGACCAAATTCGTGAACGGCGTCGGGCTCTCGAAAGGATGCGCCGAGTTGGCATTGAAGAAGCCGCCACCGTTCGTGCCGAGTTGCTTGATGGCCTCTTGCGACGCGACTGGTCCCTGCGCGATCGTCTGCGTGGCTCCCTCGACGGTTTTCGCAACCACGTACGAGTGCATGTTCTGAATCGCGCCTTGCGATATCAGCAGCAGCGCCACCACAATCGACAGCGGGAGCAGCACATAAACGGTCGCGCGAGTCAGATCCACCCAGAAGTTGCCGATCTTCTCCGTCTCGTGGCGAGCGAAGCCGCGAATCAGTGCAATCGCCACCGCCATCCCCGCCGCGGCAGACACAAAGTTCTGCACCGCCAGCGCTGCCATCTGCACGAGATAGCTCATCGTCGACTCGCCCGAGTACCACTGCCAGTTCGTGTTGGTCATGAAGCTGATGGCCGTGTTGAACGACTGGTCGGGCGTGACCTGCGCGGCGCCGAAACCTTGCGGGTTGAATGGAAGCAGCCCCTGCAGGCGCATGAGCACGTAGGGAAACAGAAAGGCGAACAAACTGAAGGCCAGGACGGAGAGCGCGTATTGCGTCCATCGCTGTTCTTCGTCTTCCTTGATCCGACACACGACGTAGACGACGCGTTCGATCGGCCGGAACACCGGATGCAGAAACGTACGTGCTCCAGCGAATACATGCGACATGAACAAGCCGACAGGCTTGGTTGCCAACAGAATCAAGCCCAAGAACGCCAGAATCTGAAAAATCCCGATGCTAGTCATTTGAAGCGCCTCAAAATTTCTCGGGCTGGAACATGGCCCATCCGAGATACACGAGCAGAAAGACCGCGACAATGCCCGAGACGACGTAGTCGAACATGTGCCCTCCTACGCCTTCTCGCAGGCCTTGGTGATGCCCCATAGTGCAGCAAATCCAGCAACGCCAATCACGATGTAAAAAACGTCAAGCACAGGATTTCTCCTCTTCCACAGGGCGGTCGGAACCGGTATCCGATGGGTCGACGACGACATAGTGCCCGGCGGCTTCGAGGGCCCGACGCCGCCTTTCCGACTGCGTCGGCCACCAACTTCTCCGTCCAGCAATGACAATCAGCGAGTGCGGCCTGAAGGCAAGCTGCTGCGTGCGACGGATGTCGCGGCACAGGAACACTTGGACTTGGATGTCGTAGCCGTCAGCGCGCAATCGTTCGGCAAACGCGTTCGTTTGCACGGGCGAGACACCGTTTGGCTCGTCGACCGGCCAGAGGTAGGGGACCGTTCGAGGCTGTGCCTTTTCGCGAGAGCGGTGAGTTCCGGCGGCGCGGGCAACTGAATGATCCGATTCATGAGATCGCCAACGAATCCACTGTAGAAGTCGCGACCTTAGGAAGTCATTAGTGGCGCATCAGGATCTCTTCGGTGGCCAGGCAGAGGCGCCGGTGCATGCGGACCTCTGAGTTCCAGCTCAGTGGCGCGCCAGACGGGGAATTAGCGCGACGTTGATGAGGCTGCGGTAAGGGTGTGGAAAAACTCCGCCAGCCGGTGCGCCTTCGGAACCGTTGCACCGCGCGCCGGAGGGCACGCGCCGCCAACGGCGTACCACCCTCCAAGGGCAACGACCGCGATTCGAGCCTCGACGGTGGTCGGGCTGGTGGCACACTTGTCCGTCACGACGCGTACAACCTCGTCGACGAGATCGTCGCTGACGATCACGTCGAGAAGAGCGAACGGCATGAGGGATTCCTGAAATTCGCAGCCTCTGTACACCACGGCTCGTCGGTGGTTACCGCTGCGACCGGCCACATTCGTCACCGTGACACTCCAGACGTCGAAGCCGTCGATGGCTCCCACAATCTCCTCGCACTGGAACGACTGAACGAGACATCGAATGAGCTTCACGGCGCACCCCCTAAGTCGACGACAACACGACAAAAGACACGGCCTCCAGCAAGTCCTTGAGAGCCTTCAGGATCAGAGTAAACTGCCCTCGTTCGGCACCTGGCGTCGAGACCGATCCGCCACCACCGTCACTTGCATGTCCCGTGCGAGGTTGACGATTCGTTGCACCTGGGCCGAGGCAAACCACGACTTCAGCGCTGTGGGCTTCCCGCGGCTGATGAAGATTTGGGTCACCCCATGGAGCCTGGCGAAGTTGACGGCCGTCTCGGCCACATCTTGTCCTTCGAGAACGCGCGTCTCGATCTGCAACCCGCGAGCAAAGTTCAGGTGCCGTTCGAGTTGCTCCTGCTCGGCCTGAGTCAGCGTGCGGTCCGCGGTTGTTGAGACGTGCACCGCCAGGCATTCGGCGCGTAGATAGTCGGCCACTCGGCGGCCGCGCCGGATGAGCGCCGCGCTCGATGGATCGGCGCCAATCACCAGCAGCAGCCGCTCTCGTGTCTGAGGCTCCGGGGCGGAAACGTCAGGGGCTTGCGTGACTTCTTCGCCGGGAAGACGGGTCTCGATGGCATGAGCCGCCTGTCGCATCGCGAGTTCGCGCAGCGCCACAAGGGTTGGCTCTTTGAAGAAATTCTGTAGCGCGGCCTGCGCGCGTTCCGGTGGGTACACCACCCCGCGCGCCAGCCTGTTGAGGAGGGCTCTTGGCGTGAGATCCACCATCACGACTTCGTCTGCCTGTTTGAGCACCCAATCGGGAATCGTCTCTCGAACGCGGACGCCCGTGCTCTGCCAGATCTGATCGTTCAAGCTCTCGAGGTGCTGGACATTCATCGTGGTCAGCACGTCGATGCCGGCGTCGAGCAGGACGTCAACGTCTTCCCAGCGCTTGAGCCGTTCGGAACCGGGCACATTCGTGTGTGGGAATTCGTCGACGACGGCAACGGCTGGATGTCTTCGCAGGATCGAGTCGGTGTCCATTTCCTCGAACGTGGATCCGCGATAGTCAATCGTTCTGCGCGGCACGATCTCGAGGCCATCGCTGAGCGCGATGGTTTCGTTTCGTCCATGCGGCTCGAAGTAGCCGATCACGACGTCGACGCCGTTGTCGCGCAACTCGTGTGCCTCGCTCAGCATCTGGTAGGTTTTGCCGACGCCGGCCGCGTAGCCGAGGAATACTTTGAGACGACCACGCACCCGCGCGTCGGCGTTCATTGCGGGAAGACGCGGACGTCGATCCCTTCGGCGTCACGAATCAGGCGATCGAGCGGCGTTCCGCCCAGGCGGGAGCGCCACGACCGCCGTTGGTTGTGGCCGACGAAAATCTGGGTGATGCCGTGAGCACGGGCGTAGTCGAGGATCGTCTTGATTGGATCCTTCCCCTCGAGGGTCACGACCTGCGCCTGTTGCGCGCGTGCCAGCATTACATTCCGTTCGAGCGCGAGGCGATCGTCGTCGGTGAGGTTCGGCTGCGTCACGTAAATGGCCATCAGGTCGCCGTGAAAGCGGTCCGCGTTGCGGCGGCCGCTCGCAAGCATCTTCGCGGCATTTGCGCGGGGCGTCATGGCGACAAGAATCCGTTCTTGCGTACCCCAGGCGAGCTGAATGCCATAGAGGTGCAGATAGTGTTCCAGCTGGGAATCGACGACATCTGCCGTCAAGAGCAGGGCACGCTGGCGCAGCTGCGATAGCTGGCGCGCTTCGATGCCGGGGTGGGCTTCAGGAGGGGCATCGACCACCACGACTTCGTCGGCGCGATCGAGAAAGTCCCGGGGAACGGTCTCCCGCCGAGTTCTCCCGAGTATGCTGCGGACAAAGTCCTGCTCTTCGGCGATGTATTCGAGGTTGATTGATGTGAGGACGGAGATGCCGGCGTCGAGCAGTTCCTCGACGTCCTGATATCGCGTGGGATGGGCACTCCCGGCGGGATTGTCATAGGCGAGTCCATCGACCAGGCACACCATAGGGTGGCGGGCGATCACGGCGGGCACATCGATGATCGGCACGCCCGCCACGTTCCTCATGGCAATGAACTCCAGCGATCGAATCACGTCGGAGACCTCCGGCGCACAATCCGGCTGCGTGGCGGCCACGACCACGTCTTCGCCGCGGCGCCGACGCCGACGGCCTTCGTCGAACAAGCGGTACGACTTGCCGACTCCAGAGGCGTATCCAAGAAAGATCTTGAGCTCGCCGCGACGCTCAGCGCGCTCGGCCGCTTCGATCTGGCGGATCAGGACTTCGGGATCGCGCGTACTGGGCCGGCTCTGATCCTCCACGCTCATGGGTTATCGAGACTCGGAGGGGAGCTGAAGCCGGTAGCCAACCCAGGGCTCTGTCAACAAATAGACGGGGCTCGAGGGTTGGACCTCGATCTTCTTTCGGAGCTGATTGACGAAGACCCGAAGGTAATCGACTTGGTCGCCGTAATCGGGCCCCCAAACCGCCTGCAGGAGCTCGCGGTGCGAGAGCACCTTGTTCGGATGTGTCAACAAATACCGAAGCAAGTCGAACTCTTTCGGCGTGAGGCGGACCTGCTTGCCTCGCGTCTTCACTTGACGCGTGTCGAAATCAATCTCCACAGCGCCGAGCGTGACCCTGCCCGATGGACCCTGCGTCGACGGGGTACGCCGAAGCGCCGCGCGAATACGCGCCAGTAGCTCAGGGCCGTTGTAAGGCTTGGTGATGTAGTCGTCGGCGCCGGCGTCGAGCGCCTCCACTTTATCGGACTCGCTGTCTCGGACGGTCAGCATGATGATGGCGATCTCCGCTTGACTGCGGATTTCTCGACAGGTTTCCAGACCGCCCATCCCCGGCATGTTCATATCCAGCAGCACGAGATCGAACCGCTGCTCACGTATCTTCTCCAGTGCCGCTTCGCCGGTCTTCGCATCGTCGACCTCATAGCTCTGCCCAGTGAGCGTCACCCGCATCACCCGGCGGATTTGCGGATCGTCGTCCACGATGAGGATCCGGCCGGCGCTCATGCTCGCCCGCCTCTTGGGAGCGACATGGTAAACGTCGTGCCAGTGCTCGGTGCGCTCGATACGCTCAACGTGCCTCCATGCGCCGCCGCAATCTGCCGGACGATCGCGAGGCCCATCCCGGTCCCCGGAATGTGCCGCGCCTGAGCCCCTCGGTAGAACCGATCGAGGATGCGCCCTTGATCGCGGGCCGAAATCGTCGAACCTGTATTATGAACGGCAATTCCCACTGCCCCATTGCTGTCGGCGCTGATATCGATGGTCGCGGAAGGCGGCGAGTACTTGATCGCGTTGTCCAGCAGCTGCCTGAGCGCGAGCGCAAGCAGATCGCGATCGGCGTCGACCGTCAACTCGCCAGGCACGCGGTTGCTCACGCTCCTGCCGTCGAAATGCTGTTCGAATCGCCGGACCGTATCGTCCACGAGTACGGCGAGCGAGTGACGCCCCAAGTTGACAGCGAAATCCCCCGCGTCGATCCGCAGCATATGCACGGCGTCGGTCACCAGGGACTGCAATCGATCGACGTCCTCGTCCACAATCGTCGCGAGCTCGCGGCTCCGCGCGCTGACATCCTGACTGGACCGCAGATCGCTCGAGGCCGCCTTCATCGCCGTCAGGGGGGTCTTGAACTCGTGCGCGAGGGCGTCGAGGATGGTGGCCCGAAGCTCGCTGCTCTCGCGAGCGGCCTCCGCACGGACCGTCGCTTCGTCTGCCCTTGCGCGCTCGAGGCCAATCGCGACGAGATTGGCTATCGACTGCAACACCGTGTCGCTGAGCCCGGCGTCGGTCAGCGCGACGCTCCCGATCGGCGCGCCCCCCAACTGTACGGCCACGACAATCACTCCGGAGGGATCGCGCACCGACGCCGCGCGTCTTGCGACCTCTCGAAGCTTCATGTCCCGCGCCGGGGATTCGCCGCCTTCGGTCCAGAACGATTGATCGGTGCGTTGGTCGTACAACCCCACGGTCGGCACCTCAAAGGCTGTCGCCACGTGTCGCGCGATGCTGCCCGGCACCGACGAGCCATGCTCCGACAGAAGAAGCGCCCGACTGAGCGCGTAGAGGCGCTCGAGATCCCGTTGTCGCACCACGGCTTCGAGCGTCCGACGCCGGGCACGGCCCGAGAGCTGGCTGACGACGATCGCGGTGAGTAGAAACGCGACCAGCGCGATCCAGTTCTGCGGGTCGGCGATCGTGAGCGTACCAACGGGCGGCAGGAAGAAGAAGTTGAAACAGAGCACCGCCGCGACCGACGCGGTGGTGGCCTCCGCGATGCCCCATCCGCTCGCGATGAACAGAATCACCACGAGGTAACTCAATGCAATTGTCGTGGGGTTGACTTGGAGAGCGTTCCGATAAAGGAGCGTGACCACCGCGACGGCGACGATTGAGGCCGCCACCCGGCCCGCTCTCGGCAGGCGCACGTGAACGACGCTATCTGACATGAGAGTTCAGGTCAACTTCGCCTCTGTTTCGAGGGGACCGGGTTGTGTTGCCGCGATATGATCGCGGCGTCTTCTGAGGCGTTGTCGATGAGAGCTCGGACGTGTCTCTGGTCCGACGATCATTGGGAACAACTGGAGAGGGAATCGCCGTGGAAGGAGCCTCGCTGCTTTCCCGCTGGGAGAGCTTCTACGTCATCGTCGGCTCGGCGGCCGCTGCCCTTACCGGCCTGCAGTTCGTCGTCATCGCGCTGATCAGGGACGTCCAATTCGAGGCGAGCGAGCAGTCGATATCCGCGTTCGGCACGCCGAACATCGTGCACTTCTCGGCTGCGCTGTTCGTCGCGTCAGCACTGAGCGCGCCGTGGCTCTCGCTCAGCCGCCCTGCCTTCGTGGTTGCGGCGTTCAGTGCGGTGGGACTGGTGTACGTGCTCGTCGTGATTCGCCGAGCACGTCGGCAGTCAAGCTACAAGCCGGTGCTCGAAGATTGGATTTGGCACGCCGTGCTCCCCTTCGTGTCGTACGCGTTATTTCTTGGTGCAGCCTGCCTGTTGCCGACACATCCGCATCCAGCGTGTTTCGCGATCGGGGCGGCCACGCTGCTGCTGCTCTTCATCGGCATTCACAACGCGTGGGATACGGTGACCTACATCGCCTTGTCGGCCGCGGAGCAGCGCGCGTCGCGGGATCGCGGAGACCAACACAATCAGGGCCCCAGCTCGTAGCTCCGGCGAGAAGACATTGTGACCGAGGTCTGAGCCTAGTCCGTCAACGCGCCAGGTCGGCCCGCTTCTACGATCAGGCCACCGGCCTTGCGAATCGGCTGATCCGGCACACTGACACGATCGACGACGTTGAAGTCGGCGTGCAGAGAACGGGATGTGGCCGTGCAAGCAATGTAACCTCGACGCGCGCTATGGAACTTGATGTGCGGGTTATCCAGTTTGATGCGATCCCACCCATTCTGCGTGTCGCTGCCGTCGCCGTTCGAGGTGATCGAGGTATTCGTGAGTTCCACGCCCAGCGTGGGCGATCGGGGATCCTCGTAGTCCATCTTGAGGTCCGCGCCGAAGTGTAAGTGGACGTCCCCGGACAGAATGACTGGATTGGGTACCTTCGTCTCAATCAGCCGACCGTACAGACGACGACGCGCGTCCGTGTAACCGTCCCACTTGTCCATCGAAAACCGGCCCTTCGGCGCGACCGACTTTCGATCGGTGGTGTAGGTGGGCACTTGCTGGCCGATCACAGTCCATCTCGCTCGCGCGTTGGCGAAGTTGTCGAACAGCCAGCGTTCTTGTGCGTGGCCGAGCATCGTCCGACTGGGGTCGTGCGCCTCGGCACACACCGTATGGTTGCCGTCGCCGCAGGCTTGATCCGACCGGAACTGACGGGTGTCGAGCACGCTCAAATCGATCAAGCTTCCGAAGTGCAAGCGTCGGTAGATCCGCATGTGGGGGCCATCGGGCAGAGACGACGCGCGAAGCGGCATCGATTCGTAATACGCCTGGTACGCGGCGGCTCGGCGAAGAAGAAAAAGCGCCGGCGGCGTCCCATCCTTGTCGTGATCGTCGGCGTAGTTGTCGTCGACCTCGTGATCGTCCGGCGTGACGATGAAGGGAGCCGACTCGTGCGCGGCCCGGAGGTCTGGATCGAGCTTGTACTGCGCGTACCTATTGCGGTAGTCGACGAGCGTGTAGACCTCGTCGCCCGTGTGGTGACGCACCTTCTCCTCGTCAGCCTCGTCGTCGGCACCGTATTCGTAAATGTAGTCGCCCGTATGAAAGATGAAGTCGAATTGCTCGCGGGCCATGTGCCGCAGCACCGTGAAGTACCCGACTTCGTAAAAACTGCAGCCGCATACGGCAAAGCGCAATCGATCGACATTCGACCCGAGTGCCGGCGCCGTTTTTGTGCGGCCGACGGCGCTCGTTTCACGGCCGGCGTGAAACCGGTAGAAGTACTCGCGTCCAGGCTGAAGTCCGGCGACCTCAGCGTGCACGCTGTGCCCCAGCTCGGGTCGGGCGGTCACGGTGCCGCGCTGAATAACCCTGCGAAATGTCGAATCGTCAGAGAGCTCCCAACCAACGTCGACACTTGCGGTCGGCATGCCGCCCCCTTCGAGCGGTTTGGGAGCAAGCCGCGTCCAGAGCACGACGCCGTCGGGAAGCGGATCGCCCGAGGCGACGCCGAGCGTGAACGGATAGCCGCTGAACGAGGACTGGGCCGCGACGGTGCGCGACGCAACTGGTGGGGAAATCACTGCGGCGCCAGCGGCGGCGACGATCTTGAGGATGTCGCGTCTTGACACCCGCGCGAGCGCCCGATCGTACGCGCACAACCGAAGAGGGTCCGACCTCACTTCCCTTCAGGATAGCGCGGGTGGCGAGGTTGCGTTTGGCGTGTTGAACGGAGATCTCTAGCGCGTGCGTAACGTGCGTAAGGGCGTGAACAGAGCAGAACTGCTCGCTCCGCCCTGTTCAGGCGCCCGCACGCGCGCGTCGCGGCCCCGGCTACGCCGCTCGGGTTCCGTGCGGCACGCCGCCTCGAATTTCACCACGCGTCGTGTAGTCGAGCGCGCCCGCATCGAATGTCGTCCGCTTCGACCACCAGTGCGGTCGGGCGAACACCTGAGTCATCCGACGATCCGCGGCGTCGAGCTCGATACCGGCGAGTCGACCCTGGTCGTGTCCCGCCCGTTTGAACCGCGTGCTGCGACTAAGAGGAACCACGTCCAAGGCATGTGGCTGCGCGTCGACGTCGATGTCCGTCCGCAGCTCGATCTCACCGTTGTCGTGAACGTGGCTGATGGCCGCTACAGGACGCGCGGCCGCATGCTCGCCGAGGTCGCCGTCTGCGCTGATGAAGATGCACCGCAGACACCGAGTGGAGGGCTCAAGCTCGAAACCCGCCAATCGACCCACGCGGTTTCCGTGCTCGCGAACGTGAGACCCAAGCAACAGCTCCATTTGGGGGACCTCCGTTCCAAACGTCTCTGCCGCTATTCTAGGCAACCGCCGGTTGGCTTCAAGATCTTTCGCGCGCCGCTGTCGAAAAGGCTGAGGCGGCCTTGGCGTCCCCGGCACGTCGTCGCGACAGCGGGAGAAGACGCCGCGGAGCAATCTCTGGTCAGGCCAAAGGTCCAGGCATGGCCTGCTCGGCGTGCGCTTCGAGCGCCGATTCGTGCCGTCGGATCACCCACCACACCGCGGCCGCGCCGAAGAAAGCCAGGATGAAACCGACGATTGCGACGTCGCTTTGCAGCCGTTCCACATGGCGTCCGAACACATACGCGGCCAACCCGTACAGCGTCGTCCACGCGATGCCGCCAGCCACGTTGAACAGAAAGAACCGCCACCAGTTCATGCGGTTGACGCCAGCCAACAGCGCCGCCAGTGCCCGGAGGATCGCAATGAAACGCCCGAAGAAGACAACCGAACCGCCGAAGCGAAAAAAGAGGTATTGCCCCACCTTGATGCGGCGCGTCGAAAGTCGGACGAGGTGACCGTAGCGAAGGAGCAGCGCGTAGCCGTAGCGACGCCCGATCCAAAACCCGAGGTTATCGCCTATTACGGCACCTGCCGCGGCCGCCGCGATCAAGTAAGTGATTTTCAGGTGATGCGTGGTTCCCGCGTAGATGGCTGCGCTCACGAGCGTCGTCTCGCCGGGGAGTGGGACCGCCATGCTCTCGAGTGCGATCACCGTTCCGACGAACCAGTACCCGTAGGTCGCGATGAAGTGTTCCACAGAAGATCCGGTCGTGAAAGGCTCCTACGACCGCGCGGTCACTCGCGTCGCCACTCCGCGTCGATGATCGTCGCGGAAGGAGGCATGGTCGAATAGCGATCTCCGCGGTCGAGCGCCGCGCGGTGAAATCCTTCTGCATCGGACGGACAGAGCCGTACGAACAGGGTCACGCCAAGGATCAGCACGCCCAGATCGTCGAGCTCACCGACGAACGGGAGAACGTCAGGCAGAAAGTCGAGGGGGGAAGCTATATACAGCGCGACAAGGAACGGAACAGCCTGCGTCAGCCACGGCACTCGAGGCTCGCGTATCAGTCGCCACGCCAGCCGCAGCTCCGTGTAGGCTGCCTTCAACAGGCTCTGACGACCAACCCAAGAACCCACTCGAACAGCCATAACCCATTGTCGCCCAAAAGGGCGTTGCGGGTTCAAGGTTGAAGGCGCGAAAACGATGCCCCTGAACCTCGAACCCTGCTCAGACCTACCACCGAGGCGTGTCTCCCGTGAACGCGTCAGCTCGGTCCCCGGCCGCGCGCGCATAGCGCTCTGCTTCCTCGGTACCACGGGCGACCGCGGTACGAGCGCGGTCCTGCATCTGGCGCCCCATCTCGATCCCTTTGTCCATCAAATCACTCGCCGTGTGCCGCGCTCGCCGGTAGCCGTCCGACGCCGCCTCCGCCCAATTGTTGGCTTGGTCGGAAAGCTGTCCGCGTAGCTCGGATCCACCCTTCGGAGCGAACAGCAGACCGAAACCTGCGCCGATGATCGTTCCAGCCAGCAGCCCCATTAAGAAGCCGCCGCCGCCTTCGTTCTGGTCCTCGAAGTATCCGTATCCCATAGATCCTCCTAATGCACGCCTGTCCCGTGCGATCCATCGCCAGACGGGCGGGCCTGAAAGAACGTCTCCACGGCGACGCGTGCTCCTCGCATGACCCCGATGACCCGGCTCGTTTGCGCGCGTACGTTCGATCGGACTCGTTCCGCGGTGTCGTCCACTCGATCGATGGTCGTGCGGATCGCCTGGTCCACTCGTTCGGTGTCCGATTTGACGCGTTCGGTGACGTGCTTCACGTCGGTGAGAATCGCCCCTACCTGCGCCATCGCCGGCGCCACGTGGCGTTCCTCCACGACGTTCAAGAGCATCCTGACGCGACGGTACACCATCAAGGCTGCAATGGCGACGCCAAGGAGCACCAGCCCCTCGAGAACGCTGACCGCGGTCATGATGGCCAGCATGAGATTGGTCGTCCCCAGACTTGCGTCCATGCCTCACCTCTAAAACGGCTGCGATTGAACCGGCGGATAGCTCCCCGCCATGCGCGATTCCTCGCGCGCGCGAATACGAGTGACAGCCTGGTTCATCAGGTGCCAACCCTCTTCGGCGAGCGTCGCTGCCCTCAACGCAGTCGTCCACGAACGGCTGATTTCTCCAGCGAACCGATCGACGGCTGGTTCCAACTGATTGCGCACCGTTCGTCCCCGCTCGGTGAAGAACAGGTACCCGACCACACCGCCGACGGCGGCACCCACCAACGTGACAAGGATGGTTCTGTTTGTATCGTTCACCTGTGCCTCCCGCTCACGACGTCAGGTGCGCACGTGCACGGCGGCACGTGCGCACACTCAGGCTTTTCATCTACTCGGGCCGGTTTCCGATATCGGAGCCGGTGGCCCCGGTGCCCGTTCGATAGTTGCGGGTGCCGCCGACTTCTGTACCGGTTCCACCCGTGGTCCCTTCAGTGACATCGCGCGATCCGGAGTGCCGTGTGCGGCCTTCTGTCGAGCCGCCTGACATCGAACGCTCGTCCTCATCCGGACGCGCGTGCCCACGCTCACTCTCCTTCGGAACGGGGCTGACGTATTCATCCTTCATACGTTCACCTCCCAAGGACAAATGTTTGCAACCTCGGTGCCGCTGAGAGGGGTAGCTGTGGAGTTTTGAAGGTCAGCTGTCTCCGACTCGGAGGGGAAATGCAGGTAGCGGATGAGCGGACTGAGCCGCTCATCCGAATCTCAACAACTCCAGGGTCTTACTTTTTCTCGTTCACCTTGTACCCGGCGGGGGGCTGGAAAAGGTCATCGGCAAGCGCACCCACTTCGATGCTTTCCACGGTGGTCGTCATGGTGAGATTGCCCATCTTGGACATCATCGACGCCATGGGCCCCTCTCCAGACATTTTGATATTCATTTCCGTTTCGTACGGAATCCCTCCCGTCGCGGCCATCTGCCGATACATCTCAGTCGTGGCTTTCGCCTGGCCCGACTGCGCTTTCGCCGCGCGGGGATCGGTGAAGATGAACCCTTTTTCCGCCGCTGCCCGGTAGAACTTCTGGAAATCCGCGCTGCCAGGTGCGCCCTTCACGATCCACGTCGGCCCGCTCAGCGTGACGGTCATCGCCATGCCGTTCTTGGGATCGCCCATGTGCGTCGGAAGTGAGATGCTCATGTCGTAACCCGCCGCTGTCTTGCCCGCAATCGCTTTCGTCTGGCCGTTGGCCTTGAACGACGCCGTCATGCCGGAGGTATCGGCGGCCGCGCCGAGCTGTTGCGTGAAATCAGCCATATTCCAGACGTCGACTTCCTTTTTCTTCGAATCGAAGATGTACATCTTCTGATGCTCGACGTCGAAGATGGTCGTACGCGTGGTGCCGTTGAGCGTCGCGTCGCTCCGCATCTTGAAGCCTTTGATATACGTGACGGTTTGGGTCGCGGCGCCCATTCCCATGCCGCGCCCGGCCAGATTCTGCTTCATGGTGACGTCGGCCCACAAAGGCGCCACCAGAAGCGGGAACGCCAGCAATCCGAGAAGTGCGCGTCTCATCGAGGTTCCTCCGGGAGAGTGCTTTCAAGTATAGCCGCGCGACGCCGACGGAGCGCAGACTGGTATCCTTCAACGCCATGCGGCTTTTCCTTTTGAGCAACTCCACGCAATTCGGCGGTGGATACTTGGAGCACTGCGCCGATGCCCTTCGCGCGTTCGTCGGACCGTCGGTCCGTCGCGTGCTGTTCGTGCCGTACGCACTTCACGATCGCGCTGGGTATACGGCGGTCGTCCGCCGGCGATTTGGCGAGCTCGGGTTCGCGATCGATGCCGTTCAGGAGGCGTCGGATGGACCGGTGCAGGCGATCAATCAGGCCGAGGCCGTCTTCGTCGGCGGTGGCAACACCTTCCGCTTGATCGACGCGCTGTGGCGTAACGGCCTCGTCGATGCGCTTCGTCGGCGCGTCCTGACGGGCGCCCCGTATGTCGGCGTCAGCGCAGGCACGAACGTGGCTTGTCCGTCGATGCGCACGACCAACGACATGCCGATCGTGGAGCCTCCGACCTTCAGCGCGCTGAACCTGCTGCCGTTCAACATCAACCCTCATTTTCAAGATCCGGATCCTCAGTCCACCCATATGGGCGAAACGCGCGAGCAGCGCATTGCGGAGTTTCACGAAGAAAACATGCCGCCCGTTGTGGGGCTGCGCGAGGGAGCCTGGCTCGAGATCGAAGCCGGTGCCGTACGCCTGCAAGGCATGCGGGGCGCTCGAGTATTTCAGCGCGGCGAAGGACCTCAGGAATTTTTGCCTGGCTCTCGCCTCGATTTCCTGATGGCGGGTTCGGCACCTCACGATCGCGCGACATCACCCCATCCGTAAGATGGTAGGATCCCACCCCGGAGGAGCGCATTGAACGTCATTTCATCCAAGCGCAGGTTTGTTTAGATTCTCGGTGAGCCGCGCGGCGATCGCGCTGGTCGCCCTAACGGCGACGCTCACATCGGCTCCGGCATGGGCCCAGACGTCTTCATCCGATGGGACCCCAGTCACCATCACGCTCGACAGCGTGTTCTACGGCGATAACACCGAATTCTTTGCTCCTTTCCGCACCGGCGAAACGATCCTGGGATCGTGGCAACGCCTGTACGCGGACATCAAGATCAGCAAACTGGCCACGCTCATACTGGGGGCGTACGCCTTGGAGCGTGATGGATCAGATCGGCGAACGGAACTCGCGCGCCCGGTCGCCGCGCTCGTGATGGGCACCGACCATCATCGATTCGTCATCGGCACGCTCGAGACCGGGACGCGGCCCTGGGGCATGGGTCCCGACCGCACGACGCCACATGGCTTACTGCCGCCACTCGCGATCGAGACGCTTTGGTTCAATCGCGCCTATGAAGCCGGCCTGCAATGGATCACGAACACCGACGTCATCAAGCAGGAGGTGTACTTCGACTACCAGAAACTCATAACGGCCGAACACAGGGAAAAATTCGACGGCGGCATCATCGGCCACATCCAGCGCTCCGAGTCCGCTCCCATCGCCCTGCTTTATCAGTGGCAGGTGGTTCACCACGGAGGGCAGCAGTTCAGCACGGGGACCGTCGCTGACAGCTTTGGATACGGCCCGGGGGTGATGCTCCGTCACATATTTCCGGTCGTCGGCAAGACCTCTCTCGAGACCTATGGGCTTTTCAGCTACGACCGCCCGGACCGCGAGAAACCGGCGTTGAATGTGAAGGGGAAGGCCGTTTTCGCGAGGTTGGCGGCCGAACGAAGGGGTTGGCGCGGTCACCTGATCGTCTGGAAGGCGAAAACCTTCAACCACGAAGACGGCGATCCGAACTACTTGAGCAAGCTCCCGGATGGCAGCGAGTTTCCCGGCAGGCGAGACTACGCAGAACTCGGGCTGGCAAAACTCTTCCATCCCGCTCGGACGGTGGACTTCGAAGCATCGGGCCGAGCCCACCTGGTCCAGGGGAAATGGGGCTACTCGTATCGTCTCCTCGGCACCGTTCACCTGGGCGTCTGGCACACGACCTTCAAATGACCCACAGCGGCAAACGTCTTGCTCGCTGTGGAAGCGATGGCTCATCAGCAGGCCATGGCGCACCTTCCGGCGCCCTGGCGCCAGTTAGCCGCTGAACAGCGTCGAGCGCGGCAAAGCACAGCTCGGATTCGACGACACCGAGACGCCATCGGCGTCGACCCGGTGCGTTCCGCCCAAGCTGCGGGGCTGCGTTACGTGAACGATGCGCGGCTTCCGGGGATTCGGCGGGTCGGCAAGAACAAACGGTTCCGCTATGTCGACCCGAGCGGTCGGACCGTCTCGGACCTGGCCGTACTACAGCGCATCAGGTCGCTCGTCATTCCCCCGGCGTGGAGCGACGTCTGGATCTGTCCCCACCCGCTTGGCCATCTCCAGGCCACCGGACGCGACAGCAGAAATCGGAAGCAGTATCGCTATCACCCGAAATGGCGCGAAGTTCGCGACGAGGTCAAGTACGGCCGCCTGCTCGCGTTTGCCGAAGCGCTTCCGCGCATCCGCGCCCGCACGCTCCAGGACCTCGCGACCGCCGGTCTCCCACGCGAGAAGGTGCTCGCGACGGTCGTGCAACTGCTGGAAAAGACGCTCATTCGAATCGGGAACGAGGAATACGCCCGCGAGAACCATTCAGTCGGGCTCACGACCATGCGCGACCAGCACGCGGTGGTCAACGGCACCAGCGTTCGCTTCGAGTTCACAGGCAAAAGTGGAATCGCCCATTCCGTTCACCTGCAGGACGCGCGTCTTGCGCGCATCGTCAAGCAGTGCCGAGATCTGCCTGGGTACGAGCTCTTTCAATACGTAGACGAGCAGGGGCAGCGGCAAGCCATCGACTCGGCCGACGTGAACCAGTACCTGCAGGACGTGTGTGGAGAGACGTTCTCGGCGAAGGACTTTCGGACCTGGGCAGGAACCGTTCTTGCCGCTCGAGCCCTCGCGACGCTTGGATCCTGTGCGACGTCAACAGCCGCCAAGCGGAATATCTTGCGCGCCATCGACTCAGTGTCCAAACAACTGGGGAACACCAAGGCGGTGTCTCGTAAGTGCTACATCCACCCCATCGTGCTCGAAGCCTACATGGACGGCGAGGTAATCCGCGTCGGACGCGGTCGGGACTCTTCCGGAAGGCGATCAAGCGCCCTTCAACCGGAGGAGAGCGCCGTGGTCGCGCTCATCGAGCGACGGGCGGCCGGCGGAATGCCTTCTCGGTCCGGCGCACAGCGGACGCGCCGATGACCTGCCGCGCAGTGGCGTCCCACTTGTCGAACGTCAGTCGCCATGTCGAAGGCGTCGGACGATGACCGAAAACGAGTGTTCCAACGCCAGCAGCGAGTCACGCGAGTTCGCGGGCGCGTCTTCGGCGCTCGAAGCGCGAAACGTGTTACCTGGCATTCACACGCGACGCCTCCAACGATGAACCTGCGGACCTTGCACCATTCAACGTCGCACTATCACGCTCGAACCTCGAAAAAATATCGTCAACGGTTCGTTCTGAGGGTGAATCGCGTGCAGAAACCCGTATCATGGGCTTCATGACGCAACCGATCGCCGTTCCGCGCATCGCGGAACCCATCAGCGAGCCGTGGACGACGGAAGACGCGACGGAGCTGTACAAGATCGCGCGTTGGGGCAATGGCTACTTTTCCATCGGGGCGGACGGGCACGTGAAGGTCCATCCCACCAAGGAGCCGCACCGATCGATTGACCTGAAGCAGCTCGTGGACCACCTGCAGCTGCGCGGCATCAGCCTGCCGACCTTGATTCGGTTTCCCGACATCCTCCAGCACCGGCTGCAGGACATCGCCGAGGCGTTCCAGCACGCCATCGCTCAGCACGAGTACAACGGTCGGTACTCCTGCGTCTACCCGATCAAGGTGAACCAGCAGCGGCAAGTCGTGGAGGAAGTGCTCGCCTTCGGCCGAGCGTTTCATTTCGGCCTCGAAGCCGGTTCCAAGCCCGAGCTCCTGGCCGTGGCGGCCCTTGCGGACAACGACACGCCAATCATCTGCAACGGCTTCAAGGACGCCGAGTTCATCGAGATGGCGATGCTGGCCCAGAAAATCGGGCGTCGCATCATCCCGGTGGTTGAGAAATACACAGAGCTCGGGCTCATCCTCGAGTATGCCGAACGTGTTGGAGTTCGCCCGACCATCGGAATGCGCGTGAAGCTCGCTTCACGAGGCGGAGGGCGCTGGCAGGGCTCGGGCGGCTATCGTTCGAAGTTCGGCCTCACCGTGGGCGAGATTCTCAAGGGTCTCAAGGAACTCAAAGCCCGCGGCATGGAAGACTGTCTCCAGCTGCTGCACTTTCACCTCGGCAGTCAGATTCCCAACATCCGGATCGTCAAGGTCGCGCTCATCGAGGCCGCTCGGGTGTACGTGGATTTGGTCAAGGCCGGGGCGGGGCTGCGATATATCGACGTCGGCGGCGGACTCGGCGTGGACTACGACGGTTCGCAGACCAACTTCGAGTCCAGCGTCAACTACACGCTTCAGGAATACGCCAACGACGTGGTCTATCACCTCCAGACGATCTGCGACGAAGCCCGGGTTCCGCACCCGACCATCATCTCCGAGAGCGGACGGGCCGTCGTCGCGCACCACAGCCTGTTGGTGTTCAACGTGCTCGGTGTGTCCGACTTCGGCGACGAGCCGGTCCCGCTGAAGCCCACGGCCGACATGAAACAGCCCCTCGTCGACCTGATAGAGACCTACGACGGGTTGACGGCTCGCAACGCGCTCGAAAGCTACCACGACGCCCAGCAGGCGCTCGACATGACCATCAACCTGTTTTCATCAGGGCACATGTCGCTCGAGCAGCGCTCACAGGCCGAAAATCTTTATTGGGCCATCTGCGTCCGGCTCCAGACCATCGTGAAGGCGATGGACCCGGAGGAAGTTCCCGAAGATCTTCAGACGATTGACGAGATGTTGTCGGATACCTACTTCTGCAACTTCTCATTGTTCCAGTCCATGCCGGACAGCTGGGCCATCAAGCAGCTCTTTCCGCTCATGCCGATCCATCGCCTGAACGAACGTCCCACGCGGCACGCAGTCATCGGCGACATCACGTGCGACTCTGACGGCAAGGTCGATCAGTTCATCGACATCAAGGACGTGCAGCACACGCTTCCACTCCACGCGTTCAACGGATCGCCATACTATTTGGCGGTCTTCCTGGTTGGGGCGTATCAAGAAATCCTGGGGGACCTTCACAACCTCTTGGGAGACACGCACGCCGTGCATGTGAGTCTCGACCACAACAACGCGGTCTGCTTGAGCGCGGTCGTCAAAGGCGACACGGTCAGAGAAGTGCTGGACTATGTCGAGTTCGACGCCGAATCGTTGATCACCAAGCTGAGATCGGACGTCGAAGCGGCGGTTCGAGCGGGACGGCTGGACTACGAGGAATCGGGCCGATTGCTCCGGTTCTACGAGGACGGGCTCAACGGCTACACCTACCTCGAAGAAAAGCAAACGCGCTGAAACCGCCACGGCGGTCTCTCTCGACGATGCGTTGATCGATGAGCGCTTCGTCCGCTCCTCCGGACCTGGCGGACAGAACGTCAACAAAGTCGCGACCGCTGTCGAACTCCGCTACAACGTCAACGCGTCGTCTTTGCCAGACGACGTCCGGCGACGACTGGCCACTTTGGCTGGACGGCGCATGACCGCTGACGGCCACCTCGTCATCGACAGCCGCGCCCTGCGCACACAGGCTCAGAATCGCGAGGCCGCCCGCGAACGGCTTGTTGATCTCATTGGCCGCGCGTCAATTGCCCCCAAGAGACGCCGGGCCACAAGACCCACCAGGGCCGCCCGCGAAGCCCGGGTAGAGACCAAGAAGAAACGCAGCGCTGTCAAAGCGCTGCGAAAGTCGAAGTCTGACGAGTAACCGCCTGCCCTATTTAGGGCTTGGAGAAGTCCACCTCTATCACAAGAGGCTTCACGGTCACGCTCAGCGTCAGGTGTTTCACTTCCCCTGAGGTCGACCTTACGGTGATATCGCGTGAGCCGAGCGCGATCGCATGGTCGGTGAGCGGTGTGGGTCCGGCCGGCTCGCCGTCAATCGTGACATCGGCAGGCAGCGAGGATGTGAGCGTCAGGTGCGAGGGCGAGGGCGCGATCACGAGGGAGGTCGTGGCGCCCGGCTTGATATCCACGCGATGAACCTCTGCAAACCCGAGCGACCGGTTCGTAAGTCGCACCTCGTGCGGACCGGGTGGAAGTAGCGCTTGATTGCTATCGTCCAGCGCGATGGCCTCGTTCTTCTCGGCGACCTTCAACTCGATGGGCGAGGACACGTGAAGCCACCCCGAAAAAATGGCTTCGTTCAATTGCAGCGTTTTGTCCGGCGCGATCACAAACGATTTGCGGATCGTGCCGTTGGCGACCTGCAGCTCCAACGTGTGTGAGCCCACAGCGAGGTCGTCCAGAGTCAGCGGGGTCACGCCTCGCGAGCGCCCGTCAATCCGAACCTCCGCGCCATCGGGCGTGGAGCGGAGATCGAGCGTGCCGCTCCGTTTGGCGGGCGCCTCCGCTGGTTTGGGCTGCACGCCAGCGTCGCCGCTGGACGGTCGCGGGGTGATGAAACTCTTGCTCTTGGCAAGACCGGCTTGCACGCCGCGCGACCACGTCGCCCATTGCCCCGCCAAGAACCATGCGACCGACAGGATCACGGCGATCGCCGCAGCTTCCCGCCAGACTTTGGAAACAAACGGAGCTATCGTCCGGAGCAGGGACCCCAGTCCCCCCAACACCGTCGCTGGCCATGCGCGGAACGGAGAAGGTGGCAACATCGCCGATCCGTCCAGGGTTTCGACGGACGCGGAGTCCTCGATGGACGCGAGCGACAGATCCGGCGCCGATATCGGAGCGATGGGAGCCGGCGATCCAACCAACTCGAGGTACGCGGTCTCCGACCAGAACCCTCGTTGTGTGTGTATCCAGGTTCGAAGTGCTTCCGCCGCTGCGACGAGATGTTCCTGACGCTGGTCCATGCCTGGGGTGCCTTGAGCCTCCGGTTGCCTCATTGCAAGGTTGATGACGGACTTACCCTTGCGCGGTTCTGCACGATCGCCCAAAGCGGATCCGGCCTTGCTTCGGGACCGACGCGATCCACCAGACACTCGATGGAGTTGGCAATTTCACGCGACCCGCGTACAGATCCGTCATCCGACTCACCACTTCCGTATGTCGCCGAGTCCGCTCGTAAGCGACTCGATGCCTTGCGCAGTTCGGTCGAGATGCGGCTTGCCGCTCTCGAGGCCGCGCTCGCCGACCCCAACGAAGGCGGCACCCTTCCAAGCCTGATCCTCAGTCTGTCCCGCGTTGCCACCGACGAAGCGCACGCCGCCGCTCTCGCCGCGTGCGCCGACGTCCGGCTGCAAGCCGAAATCGAGAAGTCACAGGCGCGCACCGCCGCGCAAGAAGTCATCGATCGCGAGCGACTGGCAAGTGCCGAGCTGAAACGGACGCTGGAGGATGCCGCTCGGCGCGTCGAAGCGCTCGAACGCACGCTCCGGGACCGCGATGCGGCCCTGCAACGAGAGGGTGATCAGCGCGGCAAGATCGAGCGCGCGCATGCGGACATGCAAGCGCAGCTCGCGACCGAGCGGACGACGATTGCCGAGCTGCGTCAGTCGGCCGCGCGTGCGGCGGAGCAGCTGACGGCCATCGGACGACGAGAGTCGGACCTGCGGGCCAGCCACGAGGAACTCGTTGCCAACCTCACGTCTGAACTGGCTCGCTACCGCAAAACGGCGGCGTCGGTCGTGCAGCAAAGCGCAGAACTCCAGACACAACTGGAGGGGGAACGGCGAGATCGCGCCGCGCTCGAGGCCCGGCTCGCCGAAGAAGCGCGCCTAAGGCAGGAGCTCGAGGCCGGCGTGAGCCGAGATCGGACTAGCGCTGAGGCCGCGCTGAAATCGCTCGCGGATGCCGAGCGATCCGGACGAGCGGAGCTGGAGCTCCGGTTGGAAGCCGAACGCCGCGCACGAGCCGAAGTGGAATCAACGTTCAAAGCGCTGGAGCATCGCGCGCTCCAGGCCGAACAGCAGCGCGAGGAGCACCGCCGCACCTCGGCGCGCCTGCAGGAAACAGTCGACAACGCAACCCGCGCGCACGCCAGCGCTGAAGCCAATCGGAGCGCAGAGCGCCAGGCTCACGCGGACGAGCGCACCAAGCTCGAGAAGCAAGTCGCCTCGACGCAGGCCTCGCTGAAGACGCTCGAGGCGGAGCGCACGCTCACGGGTGACCTGCGTGGCGAACTGGATCGCGAGCGCCAGTCCACCAAGTCGCTCCAGCAGACGCTGGCCGCGGAGCGCACCCTCATGGGTGACCTGCGTGCTGAACTGGATCGCGAGCGGCAGTCCGCTCAGTCGCTCCAGCAGACGCTGGACGCGGAACGCACCCTCATGGGTGACCTGCGTGGCGAGCTGGGTCGCGAGCGGCAGTCCGCTCAGTCGCTACAGCACACGCTCGAGAGTGAGCGAAAGCTCACAGGCGACCTCCGTGGCACGGCCGATCGCGAGCAGCAGTCCACCCGGTCGCTGCAGCATTCTCTCGAAGCCGAACAAAAACTGTCGGGTGCACTGCGTGGGGAGATCGACCGCGAGCGTCAGTCCGCCACATCATTGCGTCAGGCGCTCGAGGCACAACGCGCCGAGACAGCCGACGCTCGATCCCGCTTGGAACGGCTCGAACGCGAGATCCAGGACCATCACGGTCGCATGACGAGCGAGCTGGGCGCTGAACGGGCATCTGCAGAGGAACTCCGACAGCTGCTCGAGGCGAGCGAGGCGCGCGCCAGCGTGCTGACTCGGAACGTCGAAGACCGCGACGCCCGCTCCAAGACGTTGGACGAAGAGCTGGACCGCCTCGAATCCGAGCGTCAGCAGGCGACGGAAGAAGCCGAACACCTTCGCCAAGAGACGCAGAAGCTCGAAGGCTTCAGCAAGGGCCTTCAGAAGCAGCTCGACGAGTCGCTTGCGACAGCGGCGCAAGCCGTCTCGGCATCAGAGGATCTTCGTCAACAGCTGGCCGGTCTCGTCGCCGAAAACAGCCGCGGCACGCGAAGCGTGCAGGACGCGGAAGAAGCGTTGGCGTTCGCCCGACTCGAAGTCCAGACGCTCCGCGACGACCTCGAGCGCGCCCGGTCTCGCGTCGAGAGCCTGGCCGGTGATCGCGCGGACGCCGAGCGTTTGTGGAAGGAGGCCGAGGCGCGAGCAAAGCTCGCTCAGCGAGAGCGCGACGAGCTCGCGACGCGGCTGGAAGCCGCGCACGCGGATGTCACGGATGTGGATCGCGCCATTGTCGCCTCAGAGGTGTCCGCAGGTAGCTCACCGGCTGCTGCAGTATCGACCGACACGGAGCTCGAACCTGATTGGGTCAGCGTTCGACTGGCGAAGCGTTATGCGTTCAAGACGCCTATCGCGGTGCAGGTCAATGGCGGCGACGGTGTCCTGTGCGATCTCTCGGTCGGCGGCTGCCAGCTCTTGTCCCCTTCGTCGCTCAAGCCCAGTCAGTCGGTGCGTGTCGTTCTGCCGCTCGAGCCCACGCCGCTCTCGTGCAGCGGAAAAATCGTCTGGGCGATTCTCGAGCCGCCCGCGTATCGTGTTGGGGTGCAGTTCAAGGCGGCCGACGAAGCCGCCATCGAAACCTTCATCATCACAAACTCCGGGATCTAAAACCCGGACGCGTTAAGCTCGGTAGCATGAACGTACTTGATCAATTCAAGGCGATGCAGCGCGAGCGCTTCGCTCATTTCGCCGCCCTCCAATCGCTCACAACGATTCCAGCCGCTCATCTGGTGACGTTTGCCGGCATTCACCGAGGACAGGACGTTCTCGATGTGGCATGTGGCACTGGCGTGGTCTCGCTGACTGCGGCACGCCTGGGAGCCTCCGTGACGGGCCTCGACCTCACGCCGGAGTTGCTCGAGGTGGCTCGCGAGAACAGCGCGATTCGTGGCGATGTGATCGACTGGCACGAGGGCGATGCCGAAAGCCTGCCCTTTCCGGACAGTCGCTTCGACGTCGTCGTCAGTCAGTTCGGACACATGTTTGCGCCGCGTGCGGATGTCGTCGTGCGCGAAATGCTGCGGGTGCTCAAGCCTGGTGGCACGATTGCCTTCTCCACGTGGCCCCCTGAACTGTTCGTCGCGCGCAGTTTTGGGCTCGTCGGTAGCTATTCGCCGCCGCCTCCACCCGGCATCGACGCTCCCCCAGCCTGGGGCGAGCCGGAGGTGGTGCGGCGGCGCCTTGGCGATGCCGTGAAGAATCTGCGGTTCGACCGGAACCACGTAGACTTCCCCGCTCTCAGTCCGGAGCACTTTTACATGACGATTGAACGAACCGGAGGGCCCATCCATAAGCTCGTGGAGGCGCTGCAGGACAGCCCGGACACGCTCGCGGCGTTTCGACGAGCGTACACGGCACTGGCGTCCGAGTACTTTGTGAACAACAGCGTTCGCCACAGTTTTCTCATGAGTCGTGCGGAAAAGATATGAGACTCCTGGTGCCTTCGTGGTGAGCGCTGCGGCACATCCACTACGCTATACGCATGACACTCGTCGAATTAGCGGAACGCCTGGGATGTCGGATCGTCGGCCCCGAGAGTGTGGAGATCACCGGCGTCGCGGGAATGGAGCGTGCCGGAACGAACGATCTCACCTTCCTGGCGAACCCTAAGTACGCCCACCGAGTCAAAGAGACACACGCAGGAGCCATTCTCGTCGCTACCGAGATCGACGGGCTCTCGATCGCCCAGCTGATCTCGTCCAATCCGTATGTCGACTTCGGCAGGGCATTGGAGATTTTCTACCGAGCGCCGCGGCCCGTTGCCGGGATTCATCCGACGGCATCCATCGCACCGTCGGCGCGTATTGGCTCCAACGCATCGATTGGGGCCTACGTGGTAATCGGTGACCGCGTGGAAATCGGCGCCAATGCGATTTTGCATCCACACGTGGTGATCTACGAGGGCGCATCCATCGGCAACGATTTCTACGCGCACGCCCATGCAGTCGTCCGCGAATTCTGTCGGATTGGCAATCGCGTCCTCTTGCAGAATGGCGTCATTGTCGGAGGCGATGGGTTCGGATTTGCGAAACAGGCCGATGGCACACATTTCAAGCTGGTCCAATCGGGCGTGACGGTCATCGAAGACGACGTGGAAATTCAGACGCTGTCATCGGTCGACCGCGCCACTGTGGGTGAGACCCGAGTGCGACGCGGAGCGAAGATCGACAGCCTCGTCCAGGTTGGTCACGCCTGCGAAGTTGGCGAAGACAACATCATCTGCGCCCAGACAGGCCTTGCCGGCTCCACCACGCTGAAGAGGAACGTGCTGCTGGCCGGCCAAGTCGGCGTGTCCGGTCACTTGACGATTGCCGAGAACGCCGTGGTCTACGCGCAAAGCGGCGTCGGCGGAGACATCGCCGCCGGCGCCGTCGTCAGCGGCTCCCCCGCGTTCGAGGCCAATGTGTGGCTGCGCGCCGTCACGGCCTTCCAGAAATTGCCTGACCTTCTCAGGGCCTTGCGCGGCATCGAGCGACGAGTCGCCGAACTCGAAGAGCGAACCACGACCGATTGAGCTGACGCGGTCACGTTAAGATAGGGTGTTGCAGTCGCGCATAAGGGAGGACACAGCGTTGGTATCGCAGTTGTCGACGATGACGGGTGAAGCTCTGGACCGGTTGCATGCCAAGGCCAATGCAGACTACGCCGCGTTCAAGGAGCGCGGCCTGAAGCTCAACCTGACACGCGGGAAGCCTTCGGCCGCACAGCTCGATTTGTCCAATGAGTTGCTTTCGTTACCGGGCGGAAGTGACTATCTTTCGGGCGCCATCGACTGTCGCAACTACGGCGACATGGCGGGCCTGCCCGACCTCCGCGCGCTGCTCGCACCCGTTTTCGGCCTCACGGCCGACCGCGTGCTTCTGGGGAACAACGCGAGCCTCTCTCTGATGCACGATGCGGTGGTATTCGCGCTGCTGAGAGGCACCAGCGACAGCCCACGGCCCTGGTCGAAGGAATCTCGCGTGGCATTCCTGTGTCCCGTACCCGGATACGACCGTCACTTTGCGATTTGCCAGGATTTCGGGATTCAGATGATTTCCGTACCGTTGACCGATCAGGGTCCCGACATGGATGTCGTCGAAGCGCTGGTGGCCGAAGATGCAGGCATCAAGGGCATGTGGTGCGTGCCCAAATACAGCAATCCGACGGGCACGGTGTATTCAGATGAAACCGTCGATCGGCTGGCGCGCATGCGCACGGCAGCGCCCGACTTCCGTTTGTTTTGGGACAACGCCTACGCGGTGCACCACCTCACAGCGGATCGCGTCGAAATTTCGAACATCGACATGTTGTGCACGCAGCACGGACATGCCAATCGGCCGTTCATTTTCGGCTCGACGTCGAAGATTACGTTTGCGGGCGCCGGTGTCGGGATCTTCGGTGGCTCAGCCGCGAACGTCGCCTGGTATGCGAAGCACATGTCGACCCAGACCATCGGCGGCGACAAAGTCAATCAGCTGCGCCATCTGCGGTTGCTGAAGACGACGACCGGCGTCTACGACCTGATGGAACGTCACCGGTCCATTCTGGCGCCCAAATTCGACACAGTGTTGCAGGTCTTCGCCGATCGCCTGGGCGCTCTCGGTGTCGCGACGTGGACGAAGCCTCAGGGCGGCTATTTCATCACGCTGGACGTGCCGGACGGGTGTGCAAAGGCGACCGTGCGCCTCGCAAAGGAGGCCGGCCTCGAGTTGACGCCTGCGGGAGCGACGCATCCGTACGGCAGCGATCCGAACGATCGCACAATCCGCATCGCGCCCAGTTTCCCGCCGCTTTCTGAAGTGGCGCACGCTGCCGAGGGCGTGGCCTGTTCCGTCCTGCTCGCGGCAACGGAAGCTTGCGCTCGCGTGTGATGCTCGACACTTGAGGCCGATTCTTCGCGTTTCTCGCGATAGGCGGTTGTCTCTTGCGGCGGCCCGACTCAAGGTGCGTCTGACGAAATCGCACCGCTCGCGCAGAATCGTTCGATGACGTCCAGGACATAGGGCCATACCGTCGGGAGGGCGGCCTCGACCGGAGCCATCCGCGTGATCACCTGTGCGCGCGTGACGCCATAGGACGCCCAACTGCCACCGCCCGCGCTCATGTTCTGGAAGAGCGCCTGCACTCGGTCGAGCGCGTTGGCGAACCGTGCGGCGGTGGTCGATTGGCCCTCGAACTCCTCCCATCGTTCGTGAAAATACGCGGCTTGATCGGGCGGCAGCAACCCGAACAGCCGGTCGGCGGCGGCTCGCTCGCGCTCAGCCTTGGTTTCGTGGCCAGCCGGATCGTAGGCAAAGGTGTCGCCTGCATCGATTTCCACGAGGTCATGGACGACAACCAGTTCGAGCGCGCGTCCGAGATCGAGATCGGCCGGTGCATGCTCCCGCAACACGAGGGCCGCCAATGCCAGATGCCAGGAGTGCTCGGCCGAATTCTCCAGTCGCGACCCATCAGAGAGGGGCGTGCGCCTGATGATGCTCTTCAACTTGTCAGCCTCGACGAGGAAGTCGACCTGTCGAGCGAGGCGATCGGATTCCATCCGACGATCATAGTCCGCGCTGTCTGCACCGGGCGCGCGCGTACAATCACAGTGGAATTGAGCGAATGTCAGTGTCCGCTTTACCTGTGTCTCGACGTGGCCTGCTCGTCGCCGCGTGCTGTGGGGTGCTGTGGGGGGGGATCGCCGGACGAATCCCGGCGATCTGGACGGTAACGACGGCGGCGCAACCACCCGATTCGATCCCACTGGCCCGAGCTGAGGGCCCGTTCCTCCTCTCGGCGACGCCGACAGCCATCCCTCTCGAAGGCCTCAAAACGCCGAACATTTCGTTGGCCACGATGATCAGCACACTCTCACCGGGGGGGCGGCTGCTGCTGGTCGTTCGTGGTGTGACGGCCGAACAGCAGCCGGGTGTGGTTTACCAGATTTACCTGGATCTCCCGGAAGGGAATCTGCCGGATCCAACAGGGCCGCATTACATCGGGACGCTCAACTTCTACCGTGCGCGTCCTGCCTCGTCGAACGCAACGGCGGGCACGTTCGAGAGCTTCGACATCACCGCAGCAGCGGCACGCGTCGAGCCACTCCAAATGCGGGATCAGCCCACGACCATCGTCTTCGCGCCGGCAGGCCGTCCCGCCGACAACGCGCGTCCCAGCATCGGTCGGCTCGAGGTCGTCAGGCAGTAAGACGTCAGACCCGAGCGCAAGAATTACTGCTCCGCAAGGGCGAGTTCGCCGATCGCCGGCTTGGCTGCCGCAGCGGGACGACCGACGGGCGCAATCGTCACGACGGGCCGCTCGGCCAACAACTGCCTACCTTGAAGATCTCGCGCGACCTCAGTGACGTCAAAGCTGATGAACTTCCCCGCGCGCTCCTCCGGCCGATGGCCTTCGTGTGGTGCGGCATCAAAGAAGTTGATCGTGCCCACGTGATGTGGATTCCGCCCGGCTGCGGGACTGCCCTCTGGGAGATCGAAATAGACGTTGTAGAGCACGCCGGGCGCGGCCTCGGCTTTCAGCTGGCGCACGATGAGATAGATGCGTCGATTGGGCGCGAGCGCTTTCGTGCGCTCGCGCATGAGACGCGGCGTTCCAGTTCCTGCCGGCTCCAGCGCAACGCGCGTTGGGCCGGTGCCGAGATCCGCGCGACCACGCATGACAATCACGCTCTCGGGCGTGACCGATTCCGTGATCACCGGGAGCGGCTGAAAGGAACCCGGCGCCGGCTCGAGTTGATCGTAGGTGCAGTTCAACGGTCCCAGGTCCTTGAAGTCGTCCACTTTGGCGGCGACTCGATTGCCGTTCTCGTCCGCAAACACGAACGTCTGAGTCAGCCAGCTGCCACCAGGATTCACTCCGCCGTTCTTGTTCCAACTCGCCCACAATCGATCGATGTTGCAGTGATGGAGCCAGAAAATCGGATCTCGCGCAGCCCACGGCACGTTGCCCATGTTGGTCGAATTGCCGATTTCAACGTGGACGGTGCCGTGAAGGCCGAAGTCAATCGATTGATTGAAACCAGGCAGCGCACCGAGCGGCAGATACGTCCCCTGTTTCAGCGCCGCGAGGTCGAGCGAACCGGGCGCGTCCTGATCAATCGGATCGCCTTTGTTGACGTTTGGCGTCGTGGGATCGAACGCCGACGGCGCGTTGCGGTTGGCGCGGTACAGCGATTTGAAGGCCGGATCGGCGGGCAGGCGAAATCCTCTAGGGATCACGCCGTGCTTGCCCGCCGCGGTCGTCGAGCAATTCCAGTACGGAAGCGTGAACGACGTGTCGCCCGAAACCTTCCGCACGATTCGCTCGAAGAAGTACACGTACATACGATGCCACGGTAGGAAGAACGGCTCATTCTGCGGTTCGAAATGCGCCTGACAGGTGCTCCACATCTCCTCAGCGAGCGCCTTGTTCGAGCTGCTCTGTGGATACACCCGAGCGAGTTCTGCGGCCTTGGACCGGTCTGGCCGGACCGCGTGCGTGTACCACTGAAAGCTCCAATGACTGGGATCGCCCTCTGAAATGGTGTTCATCATCTTGCTCGCAGCGGCCGTATATAGCTGGAGCATCCGCTGGCCGTCTGCAGAGGTGGCGTCGTAGCGCACTAGCGGCCCGGCCTGCGCAAGGCCGACCTGTTCGATCCAGCGACTGAACGGGATGACCGCTGAAGTGGCGATGAAGGCCCTGCGAGACACACGTGCCATTCACGATTCTCCGGGAAGTAAGAAGGACGCGGAATCGGGAGACGCCGCATGATGGACGGCTCAGCGCGCTTTTGCAACCTCGACCGGACAGGCAGACGACACTGTCAATTTGCGCAACTTGAAGTCTGCATTCGCGTGTGTGACCGTTAGACCTTAAACCTGAGGTAAACTCTTCCGCGCGTCAACACAGAGCACCTCGGGAGTTCGACATGGGTTACCTCGTCGCGTTCGCTCTCGCGACAGCACTGGCGCAGGACGTCCCTGTTCTGGCCAGTCGACCGATCTCGCCGACATTCGCGCTGATCCCCGAGGAACCTCCGACAAATTTCGACTTGTACGACCTGCGCCATCAGCCGCCACCGCTGCCGGCAGCGGAAGTCGATCGACATAGCATTTTCGCGATCCGCCGTCATCTGGGCGTCGCCGCCGGCTACGACAACGGCGTACTGCATGGCAGCGTCGGTCTCTACCTCACCGTAGCGGAATGGGGTCGATGGAACTTCGGCATTCCATCTCCGGAATTCGGCTTCGGACGTTATCCCTCGTACAACGCACAGACGAAGAGCTCCGCTCCCAAGACACAGTCCACGGTCTTCGTCAGTCTCGTTTCAGTGCACTATCGTGGTGGATATCTTCAATCGATCGGAAAGCTGTGGTACGTCAACTTCGAGCAGGTGTTCGACGCGCGAGCGAATCTCACCGGATCACAAATAGGCTTTTCCTTTAGTAGCCCTTAACGCCGCGCAAAAAAATCAGCACGAGACACGAAGTCTTCGTAAGCTCGAAATCAGTCGCGACACCTCCGAAAGAACGCGCGCAGGAGGACACGACGTGTCACTCTCGTGAGACGCCGTGTCCTCCTGTGAAGCGTTCGCGTACGGTTTCCCGTCGTGGCCTCCGCAAGCGCTTCGTGCCTGTCGTTACCGGATGACCAGGCCTACCGATCCGCGCCAGTAATGGAACTCACCCGGAAGGTCGAGGAAATCCTGAACATTGCCGTTGAAGTTTCGGAAATAGCGGAGATCGCCTCGCAACCCGACGTGATCGTTGAAGTACCCCATGACGCCGGCGCCCGCGTTCCATCCGAAGTCGTTCTCTGACCTCTTCACGTCGAACAGCGTGCCGCCGTCCAGTTGCGTTCGAATGAGACCGATGCCCCCCGTCACGTACGGCCGGAAGCCCACCCCATGAGTGCCGCCAACTGGGATACCGACGATGACGTTGCCCATGAGATCGATGACCGTGTTGGTCCCGAATTCGTCCGACGTGCCGAAGAAGCTTGGGCTGTACCCAAACGAGGCTTCCCCGCCGATGATGCCAGCCCCCATGTACCCGCCGCTCACACCGAACGATGCGCGGCCGTTGGAAATCTCGCTGCCTTTGCCGAAATTCACGCCAGCCCAGGGATTCACATATCCGTCAGCGCGCGCTGGAATCGGCGCGCACACCAGCGCGACAGCTGCTGACAACAGGGCTACCTTGATCGTGCGTCGCATCATGTACTTACCTCCCAGGCGGTCGAGTTGCCGCCTGAGAACGGAAGCCTGCAAGGCGTATGCTCGTCTTGCTCAGCTGTGATCGTTGGCAATGCACTGATCTCAATTCTTTGGATCGGTCCGAACGTCAAAGCCCGACCATTGTGGACCGACACGACCTGCTCTATAAGGAGTGAATGCGCGTGGAGGAGCCGAGCATCCGCGAATTCTTGGCCGATCGCGGCGACCAGGGAGAACGCCTCGACCTCGTGGTTCGCCGCCACCTAGCGGCACTGTCGGCGGCCACACGCACGCGCGTTCAGCGTTGGATCGTGGAAGGTCTGGTGACGGTCAATCACGTCGCAGCGACGCGGCCATCCGGCCGACTGAAGGACGGAGATTTCGTCGAAGTCCACCTACCTTCGAGCGCCATCCCGGTTCCGATGACGCCGGAGCAGATGCCCCTCGACATCATCTACGAAGACGATTGGCTGCTCGTCCTCAACAAACCGCCGGCACTCGTCGTCCATCCGACCTATCGCCACCGAACCAGGACGCTGATGAACGGTCTCCTCTGGCACGCGCGAGGATGGCCGGCTGATCGCCGGCCCTCGTTGGTGGGACGACTGGACCGCGACACGTCGGGCGCGGTCATCGTCGCCAAGACCGCGCGCGTTCACGCGGCGCTTCAGCGGAGTCTTGCCTCCGCGCGAAGTGCGAAGATTTACCTCGCAGTCGTGTACGGCCGTGTGCCTCGCGAGAGAGGCACGATCGCGCTCAATCTAGCGCGTCGCTCGAGCGATCGACGTCACGTCGTGGCATCAGCGCGAGGAGGGATCGCGGCTATTACGCATTTCGAACGTCTCTCCGGGGTTCACGTCCCCGCGATCGACCTCTCGTTGCTGCGCTGTCGAATTGTCACCGGACGCATGCACCAGATCAGGGTCCACCTCGCGTCGAGCGGATGGCCGATCGTCGGCGATCCGAAATATGGCGATATGTCGTGGCATCGCGTCACCGATGCGGAGCTCCGAGGAGCTCTGAGACAATTTCCACGTCAGGCGCTGCATGCCTGGCGGATTGAAACGATTCATCCGGTGACGCACGCGGCGATAACATTCGACGCGCCCATTCCGCCGGATCTGCGCGAGCTGCTCGCGCAGCTGGCCGTTTCAGATTTACGCTCAGTCGATGGGCGTGACGCTGACGCCGAGCCGAAGCACCTGGCTTGAGCCTCCGAGGACGATGCCTCGGAGCGGGCTGACAAGGATCCGCAGCGCGGGCTTACATTAGAGTTCAAAGCGGACCCAGAAGATCCGCAGGCCCCACGCGTCATGACTGGCCATGCCGATGGCGTAATCACCGTGAACCTCGCGGAGGCCGACGATGCGGAGCGAGAGCGACGTCGACAAGGCCTCGGTGAGCCCTACCGCACGTTGCTAGGCCATATGCGCCACGAGAGTGGCCACTACTACTATTGGGATCTCCTGATTCGGCCGACCGACGCGGTCGAATCGTTTCGCGCACTGTTTGGCGATGAACGCCCGACGCGCTTGGTCAGCACTACCAACAAGGCGCGCCCGCAGACTGGCAAACCCGTTTCGTGAGCGCCTATGCGAGCTCGCACCCCTGGGAGGATTGGGCCGAAACGTGGGCGCATTACCTTCACATGGTGGATGCGCTCGAAACCGCGGCGGAAAATGGGCTCGTGCTGAAACCGCGGCGGCCCGACGAACCCGCGCTTCAGAAGGTCTCTCGCGCGGTGACATCGAGCAGGATTCCGTTCGATCGGCTCATCGATGGCTGGTTCCCGCTCACCTACGTCTTGAATAACTTGAACAGGGGGCTCGGGCTGCCTGACGGGTATCCATTTGTGCTCTCCGCGCCCGCGATCGACAAGCTCCGCTTCGTGCACGATGTCATTGGGCAGTCGAACAATTGAGCGCGCTCCCTGGCAAGCCGCGGGTTGATCGTGAACGATGAACTGACCTCTTTTTCATTGCTTGTAGACGAGGTACGGATCGATAGCCCGTCCTTGCCACCAGCGCTGCTCGGATGTGAGCTCGAAGATCGCGAAGTGGAGATGCGGCGCATTCTTCGGCGCGTTGCCGGTGGTTCCCACATATCCAAGCACTTGGCCGCGCGCGACTGACTGCCCCTCCTCTATGCCCGGTGCGTATCCATCCAGATGCGCGTAGTAATAGCAGGCGTGTTTGGTGGGATCAAATTGATAGACGGTATTGCCACCTTGCTTGCTCACAAACAGCTTCGCGACGGTCCCGTCGTCGACGGCGCGAACCGGCGTGTTCCGCGGCGCCATCAGATCGACGGCTTCATGCCCGCGCTCACCGCCGCCGCGCCGCTGCTCGAATTGCCCTTTCATGACACCGGCGTCGATCGCGTCGACCGGCAGTCGAAGACTCCGCCGTCTCAGTTCGCCGATGATGTCGCTGCCTATCGTTGCCCCCGCGGTCCCAATTTCAGGCGGCATCGCGGCCACGGCGTCGACGCGATCCTTGGCGCTACCCTTCGGAGTCTCACCAACTTCTCGCGCGGGGCCGGCTGGAGCGAACCACACCCGCGCCTTCCACCCGCTCACGGCCCCGAGTGAAAAGCAGCACAGGGCTGCCAATGCCAGCTGACGAACACGTTTGCGGTTCGGCCTCATTTGAAAATCACCGGAGTTCCGACCGAAACGAGGGATGCCAGGTGAGCGGCGTCCCAATTGGTCATACGCACGCAGCCGTGAGACTGCGTGAAGCCGACGTGCGAGGGCTCGGGCGTGCCATGAATGCCGTAGTGCGGCAGGTTGAGGTCGATCCAGACGACGCCGACCGGGTTATTGGGGCCGGGCTTGACAAGGGCCTTCTGATCGCCGGGCGAGGCGTCCCAGAATAGTTCCGGATTGTAATGAAACGGAGGGAGCCAGCTGACGCCGGTGACCTTCCAGTGTCCTTGCGGCAGCGGATCGTGCTGACTGCCGCTCGAGACCGATGCGAAAAACACCACGTGCTCGTCTGCGGTCATGACGCGGAGTCGATTGTCGCGGCTCACCTCCACCGTGATGGCCTCGCCACGCGCACTCGAGGTCGGTTTGATTCGCTCGTCAAACGGGGTGACGTCGGGGACGGAGATCGTCGCACCTGGCTGCAAACTGACGCCGCGATTCAGCTGCTCGATCAGCGACGGCGCCGCATGAAACCGTTCGCCAAGGCGCTCGAGCAGAGACTGATAACCCAGCGAAGGCAAGGCCGCTTGTTCGTCCAATTCCTTCGGCACCGACGCGAATGGGCCGGCGGCGTCCTCATCCGTGATCGTGTATTTGATGGTTGCCGCCGTGGACTGTTCTTTGTTCAGCGCATTCCAGGCCGCGCAGTCGGCAGCATCTGTCGACGGCAAACCGCGGGCACTGCGAAACGCACTGAGCGCTCGCTTCGTGTTCACACCAATTCGGCCGTCAATCTCACCTGGCGAGAATGACTGTCGATCGAGAAGAACTTGAAACCCGAGCGGGTCACCGCACTGAGATGACCGGCGAGGCGCGGCGTGGGGAGCCGCCGCCAGCAAGGCTACGGTCGAGATTGCACAACAGAGACACGCAAATCTCCACATGCGGGCCAAGGGTGCACATCACGTGCCTTCGTGGATTGGGACAATCGACGGTCGGTTCCTACCCCGGCGTTGGCATGTGGAAAGGATTCGCTGGGGCGCCGGGCGCCCATCGGCGGGTCACGGCCTTAGTGCGCGTATAAAACTTGACCCCTTCCACGCCGTGCACGTGGAGATCGCCGAACAGTGAGTGTTTCCAGCCGCCGAAGGAGAAGAACGACATGGGCACCGGAATGGGAACGTTGATGCCGATCATGCCAACTTCGACGTCCTGTTCGAACACGCGGGCGGCTGCGCCTGAATTCGTGAAGAGCGCGGTGCCATTGCCGTACGGGTTTCGATTGATCAACCTGATCGCGTCTTCGAGCGACTCGACGCGGACGACAATCAACACGGGGCCAAAGATCTCGTGCTGATAAATCGACATCTCAGGCGTGACACGGTCGAAAAGCGTCGGGCCGAGAAAGAACCCGCTCTCGTGGCCAGGAATCGACAAGCGACGGCCATCGACGATGAGGCGTGCGCCTTGCTCAACGCCAGCGTCGATGTAGCGCACGATATTCTGGCGATGCTCTGCGGTGACCACGGGGCCCATATCCATCCGCTCGGCCATGCTCGGTCCGACTCTGAGCGAGCGGGCCCTGGTGGCGAGTGCCTCGACTAACCGATCACCAGCACTCCCCACCGCCACGACCGCAGAAATCGCCATGCAGCGTTCGCCTGCCGATCCATACGCGGCGCCGACCAGCGCAGCCGCCGCGAAGTCCAGGTCGGCGTCGGGCATGACCACGGCGTGATTCTTCGCGCCGCCAAGGGCTTGCACCCGTTTCCCGTATTGGGCGGCGGTCTGGTAGATGTATTGGGCGACGGGCGTTGAGCCCACAAAGGACACGGCGCCAACGTCCGTATGCGAGAGCAGCGCATCGACGGCCTCTTTGTCGCCGTGGACGACATTGAACACGCCGTCGGGTGCCCCCGCCTCCTTCAGAAGCTCGGCCAACCGAATGGACGGTGAGGGATCCTTTTCCGATGGCTTCAGCACGAAAGTATTGCCGCACGCCAGCGCCACCGGAAACATCCAGAGCGGCACCATCACGGGAAAGTTGAATGGCGTGACACCCGCGCAAACGCCAACGGGTTGGCGGAGCGAGTACGCGTCGACCTCTCGTCCGACTGACTCGGAGAACTCGCCCTTGAGCAAGTGAGGAATACCACACGCGAACTCGACAACCTCGATTCCCCGTTGAACCGAGCCCATCGCATCCAAGAACACCTTGCCGTGTTCCTCGCTGATCAAGGTGGCGAGCGATTGCTGATGCGCCTCCAATCCTTCGCGAAACCGCATCAAGATTCTGGCCCGTTTCACGGCCGGCGTCGCTCGCCATTCGGGCAGGGCGGTGGCCGCGCTCCTTACGGCCGCATCGACGTCGGTCGCGTCGCACATCGGCACCGTGCGGATCGTCTGTCCGGTCGACGGGTTGCTCACAACCCCGAGGCGTGTGCTGTGCGCGGCCGCACGCGCACCGTTGATCCAGAGCGGCACGGTGCTCGTCGTCGTTGTGGACCGCGATTCGATGAAGGGACTCGGGCGAGCCATGCGTCCTCCTTACGGCAGCAGTGCGTCGACCACACCGAGCGCGCGATCGATGATGGCAAAACCCTCGCGAAGTTCTGATTCAGACACCGAGAGCGGCGGGTTTGTGAAGAACGTGTTCCACCGGACGAACGTATACAAGCCGCCGTTTCGCAGTTCGGCCCCAAGACGCGCCATCTCCGCCGACGTGCCGTTGAACGGCGCGAGCGGCTCGCGGGAGTGGCGGTCCTTCACCAGCTCGACGATACCGAACAGCCCAATCGAACGAACAGCGCCGACCGAACGGTGTTTCGCTTCGAGCTCTCCGAGGAGCGTTTGCATGAGAGTGCCCATTCGCTGGGCGTTCCCAATCAAATCGTCTTCTTCGTAGACCTCGAGCGTGGCCAGCGCGGCGGCGCAGGCGAGCGGGTGGCTGTTGTAGGTTAGGCCGCCGAAAAACACCTTGTCCCGAAAGTGATTGGCAATCGGCTGTCGCATGCCCACGGCGCCCAAGGGGACGTAAGCGCTCGTCAGGCCTTTCGCCATCGACATCAAGTCGGGCACGACGTTCCAATGGTCGACCGCAAACCAGCGGCCGGTGCGGCCGAACCCCGACATCACCTCGTCGGCAATCATCAAGATCCCGTATTTGGTGCACAGCGCCCGCACGCCTTGCAAGTAGCCATCTGGCGGCACGAGGATTCCGTTGGTGCCGGTGACAGTCTCCAGGATGAATCCCGCAATCGTCTGCGGTCCCTCCAGCTGGATTACCTCTTCGAGCATCGCCAGCGATGTTTGAGCATCGTCCCAACCCCGCTGCACCCCGTGATAGGGGTCCAGCACGTGCACGACGCCGGGAATGCCTGGATCGTTCGCCCAGCGGCGCGGGTCGCCGGTGAGCGTCATGCTGCCTGCAGTCGCGCCGTGGTAGGAGCGGTATCGAGCCAGGATCTTGTGTCGGCCGGTGTATAGACGCGCCAGTCTGATCGCGTTCTCATTGGCCTCCGCGCCACCATTGGTGAAGAAGAACACGTCGATGTCGCCTGGCGTAATCGCCGCAAGGCGGGCGCCCAACCTCGCGCGCGGTTCGGTCGCCATGAACGGATTCGCGTACGGGAGCACGCCCGCCTGGCGACGGATGGCCTCGACGACTCGCGGATCGCAGTGGCCGATATTCACGCACATCAACTGACTGTTGAAGTCCAGGAATCTGCGGCCGTCCGCGGTCCAGAAATAGGATCCTTTCGCCCGGGCGACGGGAAGCGGGTCGACTCCGCCCTGAGCGGACCACTCGAAGATCGTATGGCGCCGGCTAAGTTCCACGATTTCCTGGGCGTTCAATCCCGGCCCAACGGCTGGCTCGGACATGGAGCTATTACAACATGGGGCGATCAGAGAACGGACGGGAGGCTCGGAAGCCTCCCGTCGTGGTGGAGGGGGAGTCTATGTCTGTTCCGCGGACGCGGAATAACGGAAGTTGCCGGCAAAGACTGCAAGTGCAGTGCCATGCAGAAACGTCGATAAACAGGCTCCATTTGGCCGATTCTCACGAACTTCCTCCGAATGGCTCGCCTAGGTTGCGGGTTTCCATACAGGCCCATCGGAAATGCATACACCAGCGATCTGCCTGTGCCGTTCTTTCGAATCGGGACGGCCAGATGAACTGACGAGCTTTAACCGTGTACCGTCACACTTCTTTAAACAGTTCGCTTCCTCGCCGGGCAAGAGCCGCCTTTCGCAGTTGGTGATAATGACGAAGATGGACTCCGGGCTCTGCGGAACGTGCCAGTTCGGGCGCCGAATTGATTCCTCTCGAGGTTCGACGTTCTGGTTATGCGAACGCTCGAGTGCCGATCGAACGTTCCCTCGTTATCCGAGGCTGCCTGTGATCGCCTGCCGTGGCTACGGGCCACACCCTTCCCCGACCAGCGGATCCGACGACAAATCGCGGCCGCGAGACAACTCCGATTGCTGACGACCAATCGCCGCCAAACCGCCCTCGGCCGAAGCTCTCGTGTTGATCCGGCCTGACACTGCCAAGGTCGTCGTGCTCTCCAGCCGCATCTTCGTCGCGGGGTGCGCCATCGCTGCCGTCCTTCTGTGGGTGGTCGGTCGATTCACGCCGCTGCCGTTGTGGCTTCTCGCCAGCGAGCATGGCGACGATTCTCGGCCTGTTTCTGTTCGGATCCTTCAAGTACCACATTCACAAGAACGCGCTGACCTACGGCATGCTCCTCATCGTGATCGCGATTCACGCTTGGCCGATTCGACCTGGCATCGCGAGGTCGCGACGCAGGGTTGGTCGTATTGGATTGCCGGTCACCTGCTTTCATTTCACGGCCTCGACAATCTCGTACACGTCGACACCATGCTGTTCATCCTCGGTCTGACCTTCATGGTGTCGGTGTTCGCACAGACGCGGCTGCTCGAGGGCATGACGCTTTCACCGCTGGAGGAGGAACGGCGGCGATATCCTGCCGACCATCGTCGGCGTGACGGCTGTCGTGGCGCCGTTCGTATCGGGCATTCTTGGGGGCGTATCGCTGATCGGCCTCACGATCCGGACGCTCGTGATCATCTTGATGTTGGCCGGCGAGCCAACATCGGCGGTGAGATTCGCCGTCATCGTCGCGACGGCGGTGACGACGATTTGCGGGATCTGGTTCCCGTACGGCGAACCGCCGAACTTGATCATGCGGTCGAATCTGTTCCCGCACCTCGGGAACGGGTTCTTCGTCTTCTACTGTGGGCCAGCGGCGATCGGGACCTATCTCGTCGTGGCCGGCGAGCTGCGCCGAAAATTAGCCGCTGGACGAATCGATCTCGATGCGATGGGCGTGCTCGACTCGCACGCGCAGGATGTGCGCTTCCCCGCGCATCACGGAGAGGTCATGACGCCCATCGAACTGGTCGAACACTCGTGGACGCGCTTGTCATCGGTCGCGCCGCAAAGCCCGCCGCGCGCGCGCCAGGGCGCGGCGTTCATCCTTCGATAACTCAGGTGGGCGCAAGTCCAGACCGTCGAGCGCTCGAACGACAACCTCTGCGATGAGCATGTGCGCGAACCATTTGCGATCGGCCGGGACAACGTACCAGGGCGCAGTTGGCGTGCTCGTCGCGGCAATCGCTTCCCGGTACGCCAACTGATAGGCGGACCACTGCTTACGCTCCGGCAAGTCACCTACCGAGAACTTCCACATCTTCGTCGGATCGTCCAGACGCTCGAGTAGACGTTCGCGCTGTTTCTCGCGCGACACATGAAGAAAGAACTTTCGAATCACCGTGCCGCTGCGCGTCAGGTGCCGCTCGAAGGCTCGAATGTCTTCAAATCGTTCGCTCCAGAGCCGAGGTCCGGAATTGCCCGACGGCAGGCGTTGGGCCGCGAGCAAGTCGGGATGGACGCGCACCACCGCAACTTCCTCGTAGTAGGAACGGTTGAAGATTCCAATCCGCCCCCGAGCTGGAAGCACCTTCACCGCGCGCCAGAGGAAGTCATGGCTCAATTCTTCTCGCGAGGGCTGCTTGAACGCATAAACATCCGTTCCCTGCGGGTTGACGGCCGACATCACGTGCGTGATGGCGCTATCCTTGCCGGCTGCATCCATGCCTTGAAAGATGAGCAACAGTGCATGGCGTCCATGCGCGAACAACAACTCCTGACGCGCGCCCAGACGTGCGATGCCCTTGGCGAGCCGTTTCTTCGCGGCGTCTTTGTCGCCAATTTCCCCCAGATCCCCAGGTCGAATGCGAGTGAGGGCGCTTCGATCCCCCTGACGGATCCGGTATCGCTCGATATTCATGACGTCCGAATCGTACTTCAGCTCAGGTGAACGACTGAAGCGTTTCAACTCAGCAGGCTTACACGCGCCGGATGGCGATGAACTTGCCTACGAACCGAGAAGAGACATGCCGTGATCGGGTTCTCGTCAAGCGAGAGCGACGGTGATTGACCAAGCGCGCTCCGAGCGTGAGCGGCGAGTGCTCGTGCTGCCGCCCAGTGCGCCCGACGGGGAAATTGCTATTCGCGTCATCGCAGACATCGGCCTGCCCATGGTGTTGTGTGCCGACGTCGAACACCTGATCCGTGAGGTGCAGGGGGGAGCTGCCGCGCTGGTCGTAACCGAGGAGCTCGGAGCCTCCAATCAGCGAGCGTTGGCCGATGTGGTAGCTGCGCAACCGGAATGGTCTGATTTGCCGATCGTGCTGCTCGCTCGGCAGGGCGCAGACTCGATGGATGTGGTCAATGTTCTCGGGACGCTCGGCAATGTCATCCTGGTGGAGCGTCCCGTGCGAGCCACCGCGCTCGTCAGCGCGATGGCGGCGTCCTTTCTGGCGCGGGAGCGACAATACCAGCTCCGGGATTGCTTGGGCGAGTTGCGGCACGCAGACGAACGAGTGCGGACCACCGATCGCAGCACGGATGAGTTCTTGGCGACACTCGGCCATGCCCTTCGCAATCCGCTCGCGTCGATCCTGACAGGAGTCGAGTTGGTCAGGCTCGCCGATCTCAGCGAGCCACACGTGCGTAGGGCCGTGGCTGTCATCGATCGCCAGGTCAACATGCTCGTACGCCTCGTCGACGACTTGCTCGAGGTGTCTCGCGTCACGCGCGGAGCCATCGAGATTCGACGGGAACCGCTCGATCTTTCAGAGATCCTCCAGACCGCGGCTGACTCCACACGCGCGTCCTTCGACGGCTCCGGGCAAGTACTTGTGCTGTCGATCGCCGCCCAGCCCATTCCAGTGCTCGGCGATGCCATCCGCTTGACCCAGGTCTTCACCCATCTCTTGAATAACGCCGCGAAGTACTCCTATCCCGAGGGCCACATCAAGGTGGTCGCCGAGATGGACGAGGAGACCGCCACGGTCTCGGTCGAGGACCAGGGAGTCGGGCTCGACAATGAACGACTGACGTCCATTTTCGACATGTTCGTCCAAGTGGATCGGCACAGTCGGCGGCGGCAAGGTGGCCTCGGCATCGGACTGACACTCGTGCGCAGTCTCGTCGCGATGCACGGAGGTGAGGTCGAGGCGAGGAGTGAGGGGCCAGGTCGCGGCTGCCAATTCATCGTCCGACTGCCGCTGTTGACATCATGCGCGGAAACGCTGCGCCGCGACGCCGGCGCGTTTCCAATGCGACGCATTCTCGTCGTGGATGACAACGAAGATGCGGCCGACAATCTGGGCGCACTGCTGACGGCGCTGGGCGCGGTCACAAAGGTGGCGCACAGCGGCGAAGAGGCGCTCGATGCTCTCGCATCCTTCTCGGCCGATTGCGTCTTACTGGATATCGGCATGCCGAACATGGACGGCTACGAGGTCGTGCGGCGCATTCGTGCAAGCCATCATGTCACCCCGCTGCTCGTCGCCCTCACTGGTTGGGGACAAGACGAGGACCGTCGCCGTTCCCGCGCCGCTGGGTTCGATGTGCATCTCGTGAAACCACCGGATCTCAACGAGCTCGGGCAGTTGCTTGAACGTCGCAAGCAACGCCGGTCGGCGTCGGACACCAACGGCGCTGGGCCGGCGCGCACCATCGACGCGAGCAACGGCCCGGCATCGTAAGCCTTTTACGACGCAGGTAACCCGCCTGACCCTCGACCTCACAAATTGTTAGGAATGTGGCGTGGTCCCCGTTTTGCCTATGGTTGCGCCCGGAGACTCATGCGTACACTCGATAGGACAGTTCTCGCAGCTCTTTTCCTCACGGCACTCGCGACTTCTCCCGTATGGGCGAGTCCCGCGACGCCAACTTCCGACGCCGCGCCGCCCGCCGCCGCACAAGCCGACGACGATGACGATGCGGCGTTCCAGCCGGCGGAGCCGGACTTCCGCATCATCAACTTGCCCACGACGATGAGGCTGCCGCTGTTTAAGGGCAACTTCGACCTGACCCATCGATTTGCCGGAAACCTGCGGCGCGGAAGTTTCGCCGACCAGGCGAGCCGGCTATTCGGCATCGACGATGGCGCGACGGTTGGCTTTGGCTATCGATTCGCCATCGCGCGGCACGTCGAAGCTGTGGCCTATCGCACGGGGACGGCGCGCACGATTCAGATCTACGGCAAGTACGACGCCGTTCATCAACACGCCTCCGTGCCGCTTTCACTATCCCCGATCGTTTCGATCGAGGGCACGGACAACTTGCAGGAAGACTTCGCCCCCGCTTTGGGCATCAGCATCGGACGGACCATTCGCGACGTGCTCGCGGTTTACGCCGTACCGATCTGGGTGCACAACTCCGCCGCCGCGCTCGGCGTGGATCGCAACACGTCGTATATCGGCGTCGGAGGCCGTCTGCGTATTCGACCGACTGTCTACGTGGCTGCAGAAGTCTCGCCGCGTGTCTCGGGCTACAAGCCGGGCAAGTCCGAGTTTGGGTTCGCGATCGAAAAGCGGGCCGGCGGACATATGTTCCAACTGAACTTCACGAACACGAGCGCGTCCACCTTTGCGCAGATCGCGCGCGGAGGAAATCCAAACACGCTCTCGCTCGGTTTCAACCTTGCTCGAAAGTTCTTCTGACCCCTGGAGGATCTGGTGATGCATGCTCGCTTCTGGTTTCTCGCGCTCGCGCTCTCGGTTGTCGCCGTTGGATGTAGCGACGACAGCCCCACGACGCCGTCCAGCACGGCGCCAAGATTCTCAGCAGGCCTCTTGCCGTCCAATGAAGTGCCCGCAATCACCAACGCCGATTCCAGCGGCAGCGGCACCGTTACGGTCACGGTCAATGCCACGAAAGACAGCGGTGGCAACATCACGTCGGCGACCGCCGATTTCGTCGTGACCATCAATGGTTTTCCGCCGAACGAAACGATTACAGGCGCGCACATCCATACTGGGACGACGGGAACGAACGGCGGGATCGTGTGGAATCTGGCGCTGGGCGCTGGCGAAATCGTCACCAACGCCAGCGGGTCGGCGACGATTACCAAGAACGGCGTTGTCCCGGCCGACGTCGCGACGGCGCAGGCTCTCATCAACAACCCTGCTGCCTTCTACTTCAACGTCCACACCACGCTCAATCCGGGAGGCGCTGCACGCGGCCAGCTGATCCGAGCTAATTAGGAGAGTGAAGGACGAAGGCAGATCAGCGCACAGTGACGGATCTCGGATTCAGCGTTCTGAATTCTGAACGAACCGCAGCAGAGTCCGAGATCCACTATCCGAGATCGCCAAGAGAGGCCGGGCCCGACGCGTCAGGGCACAAACGGGCCGACCGCAGAACGGTTTCCGTCCAGCGTCTTGCGACGGAAAGGTTCGTTCATTCTGAATACGAGGTGCCAGCCCTCATTGCCTTTGGCGATATCGAGCCGACCGAGGGTGGTCCGGCGATTGTGCAGTCGCACGCCGACGCCAACAGAGGAATGCATACCCGACAGACCCAGTTCGCGCGCCCTCGGCGCGACACGGCCCGTATCGGCGAACAGCGCAGCCTGAACGTGCGTGAATACGCGAAACCGCACCTCGGCGCTGAACGTGTCCATGGCGCGATCGTAGAATCGAAAATCGGGAAGACCGCGAATCGTGTTCTTTCCGCCGACATTTGGCATCAGAAAGAAGGGCACCTCTCTTCCGGGTTCCGCAACCGCAAATGCACCCCAGGCGTGCGCGCCCACCACGATCCGATCCGGAACGACGGCGTAATAGTGCGCGGCCTCGAGTTCGTAGAGGCTGAACGAAAATTTCCCTGAATCACGATCGGCGAAACGGGCCGCACTCGCACGGTACACGCCGCCACTCGATGGATCGGCCACGGCGTCTCGGGTGTCGGCGACGACCGATAGATCCGCGTGAAGAAACGCTGGCTGCTGCGACAGCCCTGGTGCGGTGCGCTCATTGAAAAGGCGTTCGGTATCGGGGTACGCCGGGGTGCGGCCACGCATGGACGACGCGTCGACGTACGCCAGACGTCCTGCGCGGGCCGAGATCACGACGTTCTTCGCCCGCCACGAGACGTATCCCACGACGTCGCCCGTTCGCAGGCGAAAGCCGCTGCGATCCTGCGGGCTCGAGTTATTGCCAAGGCCGAAGTAGTTGACCTGCAGCGAATCGCGATACTTCGTTTCCGCTCCAATCAGCAGCCTGCCTCTCGAGAGATCAGGCAGTTCGATCCGAGCTTGCGCGGCCGAGTACAAGCGCCATGACAACGCTGCGGATGTCGTCACGATGGCCCGTCGCTGCCAGACACGCCGACGGTAGCCGGGCCCGGCCGAGATCCAGCCCGATCCCGTGATCATGTTGTCGAAATCGATGAAGAACCCCTCGCGGAGCGTCCCCGGTTGTGGAGCGCGACGTTCGTAGAGCTCGATGACGCGCGCGATTGGTGTCGGCTCGGCGAAAAACCCTGGAGCGACCGGATCGCGTTCCTCTGCGGCGGACGTGATGACGCTGACGAGCATCATCGCGACGATGAGACCAGCCTTCTTCGTCAGCGTTGCGCCGCGCTCCATCGCCGCCTCATTTGACATCGATCAGGTTGGCTGCACCGGCAGCGTTATTGCTCGTAGCGTGTTGGAGGTTGTCATGCGTTACCTGATCGCCTGGATCCTCGGCGTGCCATTCAGTCTCATCGTGCTGTGGTACATCGTCGGTCACACCGCTTGTCGCTGACGCGCAGGAGATGCGGACCACGTCCGGCAAGTCATGCGGCTGATTCAGCCTTCTTGCTCGACTTCTGGTCCGTCTCATCCTTCTGCTTTTCCGCCAGCTTCCGTTCGCTCTTGGCCGCATCGGTTTGCGCCCAATCCTGCTCGAACACCTTGACCACTTCGGCGACGATTGACGGCTGCCGTACGATGATTCCCACCTCTCGCCGCTGATCGAGCTCGAGCGCGCGCAGGCTCTGACTTCCAATGAACACGTCGCGACGATCGCGCACGATCGAACGGACGTGCAAGCGTTGCCCGGGAAAGTTGTCGTGGGGAAGGTCTTTGCCGTTGTCTGCGACCTTACCCATAATCTTGATCTGGACGCCGGCCTTCTTACGCTCCTTCAACAAGGCAATCATTTCGCGATCGCTGACCTTGGGGTCGTAAATCAACAGTTCCTGCCGTGCCTTTTGAATGAACTTGGCCAGCGTCGGCCTCGCATTTTCAGGGCTGATGATCAACTGGCAGGCGCCGGATGAACAGGCCTCGTACGGCTGTCTGGTTTCGTCCGCCTCGAACAGCTTGAGCGCCTGCTGGACCTCGGCGCGGCGCGTGGTCACGATGCCAAAGCTGCGGCTGCGTCCGATATCGAGCGCGGTGAAGTTGAAGCCGAGCACCCAGAGCGTGCGACGATCGACGACCATCATCTTGCCGTGGTACCGCACGAACTCGTCGCCGGTGCGCGCGACCGTCGCGCCAAGCTCCAGCATCTTCTGTTCGAGCTTACGCAGGTTCTTTTCACCGCCCCGGTTCGTGTGCGCGATCAGGGTTCTCACGTGCACACCCCGCTTCACGGCTGCCTCAATCGCCTGCTGAAATGCCGATCGATCGCATCGGAAGATCACGACGTCTATTTCTTTTTTCGCCAAACGGATGGCCGAGAGCAGGGGGGCCAGGCCGTCGCGCGGTTGGACGATCAGGTTCATTGGCGGACCTCATGTGCAAGGTGAGTACCACCACTACACGGCGTCGGACCTGTTCTTGCACGTGGCGGCTGCGATGGCTCGCAGCTCGACATCAGCGCATCTCACACACTGCGTATCGGCATTGATAGCCATTGTTCCCGTTGCGATAACCGTCTGCGGACATTATGTGGCGCCGCCTACCGTACCGCCGGTTACACGTATCGACCTGCGGCCGCTCCAAGCGGCCCTCAGTGCCTACCTCGACCAGACACAGGCGTATCGAAAGAATGCGGCGGCGCGAGCCGAGTCGATTCCGGACCAGGCCACCTCGCCGACAGACGCGAAGGACGCCGTTCGCACACAAGAGCACGAGATGGCCAACGCGATTCGGACTCAGGTTCGTCCGATGCCTCGGGCCGGCGACATCTTCGCTTTTCAGACAGCCGCGATCCTTCAACGCGACGTCGCGGCTGCCTTCTGCGGCTCACGCTGCATCGACCGCACCTCACCTGACCAACAACCGACGACCCTGACCTGAGCGACGACAATGAATCTCGCGACACTGGACTGGACGACTGAAATCGAATCACTCCGGCAAGCGGCGATCCGCCTGCCCTTGGCAACGGTGTTGAGCACGACCCTGGCATTTCGCCCAAGGCGTCGAGGCACACCGCACCGACAAGCGGGGGTGATCCAAACGCAGATCATCCTGGCAGTCGTGGGCGCAATCGTGATGCTCGTCGTCGGATCCAATCTCGCGCGCGCCTTTGGCATTGTCGGCGCGGCCGGACTCATCCGCTACCGCTCCAAGATCGAGGACCCCAAAGACGCTGGCGTCATGCTGTCGACGCTCGCGCTCGGCTTGGCCTGCGGCGTGGGCCTGTACATGTTGGCGGTGTTTTCGACTGTCTTCGTGATGGGCCTGCTGTGGCTGGTCGAATCGATTGAGCCCGAGCCGTACTCGGTCTTCACGCTGACGATCGGCGCGAAAGGCGGCGTGAACGAATTAAAGCCTTCGATCGAGCACACGCTGCGACGGTACCGCATCCCATTTGAGATTCGAAATACGACTGCCGACGACCTCGGCTACGAAGTCAAGGTACCTATTCGCCGCAACACGGAAACCGTTACGGACGCGATCGCCGCATTGGATCTCAAGCAACCCATCGAGGTGAAGTGGGAGAAGCAAAAGGAGAAATAGCGGCGCGCACGACGGTAAGCGGCGGTAGGTCCTGGTCGGGCGGGTCCTGCACGGGAATAGGGGGCGGCTCGTCGGTTGGCGTTTCAGGCGCCTCGTCGTCTTCGTCCTCATCCGGGTCGTCGGGTACAGTGTCGTCGTCGTCCGGGTTTGGCGGCCAGATCGACCAGTGGACCGGCAAAGCGGAGAGCTCCCGATGCAACATGACGGACTCCTTACGCGAGATCAGCGAGCAAGACGGGCGCCACACCGGCGCGGCCTGGCATGTGTTTGTCTCAAAAAGGAGGCGCAATGACCCCTCGCATCATCCTCGCCATTCTCTTGATCGTCGTCGGCGTGCTCGGGCTCGGCTATGGACGCTTCTCATTCACGGAGAAGAAGAAGGTCGTGGACCTGGGGTCGGTGGAGATCACGCGGAACGAGCACAAGAGCATTGCCGTACCACCCGTCGTTGGAAGCGTGCTCATCGTCGCCGGCGTGCTGCTACTGGTAACAGGGCGCCGCGCGCACGCGTGAATCACCGGAGGGTCGGGTCTTCCGCGCCGGCGTGGACCCGACCGCCTCGATCACCCGCATGTTACTGCGAGAACACGTGATATCTGCGTCTTCTCGGTGATCGGATCCGGAAACCAGCGTTCGAAGACAATTGACTTCGACGCCACAGTGGTTTACCCATGACGTCATGGCCCTTTCCGGTTCGACGCTCGACGCACTACTCGACCAGCTGACGGCTGCCAATTCCGCGACATCGGCGCGATATCCCGGCGACCGGGACGAACCACAGCCCGTGCACACGGTGTACGGCGGCGCGCATCTGTTCACTGCAGAAATCGTCTCCAAAATGGGCGCGGGCGCTCTGCGCGCGCTTGAAACCTACGCGCCCGACGCGGCGAGCCTTGCGGCAGCGCTGCAGTGGTTCGAACCACTCACCGCGCGCTTGTATCCTCGCCTGCTCGACAAGCTCCGTCGCGAACCCCTCGAGGACTTCCGGATCGACTTCGAGGACGGCTTCGGCAATCGCCCTGACTCTGAGGAAGACCATTACGCGCGAACGGTCGGGCAAGAGCTGGCCGAAGGACTTGCGAGCCGTCGCCTGCCGCCATCCATTGGCCTTCGAGTCAAGCCTCTTACCGAGGATCTGAAGCGGCGAAGCCTTCGCACGCTCGACCTGGTGCTTTCGACGATGCTCGACGCGTCTGACGGCACCATTCCCTCCCAATTCTTCATCACGCTTCCCAAGATCACTGCGCCGGGACAAGTCGACGCGCTCGCCTCCGCCTGTGCCGCCATCGAGCGCGGTCGCGGTCTGCGGGAGGGCACCCTCAAGATCGAACTGATGGTGGAAACCGTTCAGTCGATCTTTGCAGCGGACGGCTCGCTGGCGCTGCCGCGCCTGGTCGCCGCCGGGCACGGCCGTGTGACCTCGGCGCATTTCGGGACCTACGACTACACGGCCAGCCTCGACATCACGGCAGCGCACCAGCACATGCTCCATCCGGCCTGCGAGTTCGCCAAGCATCTGATGCAGGTGTCGCTCGCGGGAACTCCGGTACGCCTCTCAGATGGGGCAACGAACATCATGCCGGTGGGACCGCATCGGGCACCTGCAACGGGATCGCTGTCCGACCGCCAGCGGCGGGAGAACGCGGAAGTCGTGCACCGCGCGTGGCGGCTGCAGGTTGAGTACATTCGTCATTCGCTGGTCGGCGGCTTCTATCAAGGGTGGGACCTGCATCCTGCCCAGATCCCGACGCGATACGCGGCGGTCTATGCGTTCTTCCTCGAAGGACTCGAACCTGCCTCCGAACGACTCAGGAACTTTGTTTCCAAGGCGGCGCAGGCCACGCTGGTCGGCGATGTGTTCGACGACGCCGCGACGGGTCAGGGATTGCTGAACTATTTCCTTCGAGCCATGACGTGCGGAGCGCTGACCGAGCAGGAGGCCATCGACCTGAGCGGACTGACGCGCGAGGAGCTCGAAGGCCGATCGTTTCTCAAGATTTTGACGAACCGTCGCGGCCAACCGTCGCCTCGATGAGCCCGTAGGGCTGATCGGTCGCCACGAAGATCTCATTCGGGTTATCCAGTCCGAACGGCTTCAAGTCGACGAGCAGGTGATGCCGGTTTGGAAGGCTCATCGTGATGTCGAGGATCTCGGGGCTTGCCGCAAGGGCAGCTTCTCCCATCGCATACAACGTATGCTGCACCGAGAGACTCTTGTGGGCGGCAAAGGTTTCGACAAGTGCCGTGCGCACTCGGTCGCGGGCGCTGTAGTCGATGGTTCCGGGACGATAACGCCACGTCGAAGAGACCGAGGTCGCCAGAATGCGATCGCTCGCCTCGGCCAGGGTGGTGAAGCGGTCGCGCGGAAACCCTGAAAACCCGGAGTCCGTTGTCTTCAGCACGACAAGGTCTTTCAACCCCGCGGTCACTTGCACGCCTGACTGATCGCGGACAACGAGTGATGTCCATTGCTCGGCGCCGTTTTGAACGAATGCATGCGGGTCGGGCCGTCCGTTCACATCGAGACGAGCCCAGCGGTGCTCGGTTGCGGCGATCCGAACGGACGTGACCGCGGGCTGCGCGGCAAAGTGTGCGGAAAGACGCTCTGAGAACGCTTCGACATAATCAATGGGATCGTGCCGGGCGAACGCATAGACCGTGTTCTTCATCGTGTCCGTTGCGAGGCACAAGCTATTGTCGCCGTCGACGTACACCGGTTCGAACTCGCCTTCGAGCCGCACGTCGAGCGTCAGATCGACGAGATCGTGCGAGCGCTCGGTCCGACGCACCTTCACGAGCCGCATGTGGGCCTTTCCGTACCGATTCCAGAGCAGCGCCATTCAATCGACCATTGAGTATCTAGAACGTGATTTCCGGGGCCACACCTGACTTCCTGGCCGCCTCAGACGCCGCGATACGTCGAGTACCCGAACGGACTCACGAGCAGCGGTACGTGCACGTGTTCCCCAGCTTCGCGGAGCTCGAATACGACCTGCACTTCGGGAAAGAAGGAAGCGACGTTGCGGTCGCGATGATACGTGCCCGTGTCGAACGCCAACCGATACACACCGGGACCAACGGGTATGTGCTCAGTGAGCGACGTGACGCGACCGCGTTCGTCCGTGCGGCCAGTCGCGAGGCGGAGCCAATCGCCGCCGTGATGGACGTCGAGCGCCACGGTCATGCCGACAGCGGCGCCACCAGCCGACGTATCGAGCACGTGCGTCGTGATCACGAGGTCACCAGTTTCATGAGCCTCAGCTCCGTAATCTTGCGCTGCTCGGCAGCCGCGATCTGGAGTTCGTCGGCAGGTTCGTGGGCAAGTCGATGCTCTAGCTTGACCAGGATATCTTCCGCCGATTTGCCGGTGGCCGAAATCAGGAACGTGTAGCCAAACTTCCGCTCGTACTCCTGGTTGCGCTGTGCGAGGCGACGACGCGTGGCTTCAGGGGCCAGCGCGGCATCCTTCTGCTCGTCCGCCGACCAGCCCGACGTCGCGCGCTCGCCAATACGGGGATGCCCGGCAAACGCCTCGAGCCAATCCGCCGTGTCGAGGGACCACCACACGCGTTCGGCCGCCGCGATCAGCACGTCAATGCTCGCGTAGGGACGCTTCTCCGCCATCACGCGGGCCCATCGCATGGATCCGCAGCAACGAGCGAGCTCGGACTCCGCGCGTCCCTCCAGCGCCAGGTTCAACTCCGACAACGTCATGTTCGCCGACCGAACAGCCGAAGGCGGGCGACGCCCCCGTCCGGAAAAATATTCAAGCGCACGTGAGTCACGCCGGAAACGCGAGTCACTCCGGTGTCGAAGACATGGCGGGCGTCGGGTTCGAGAGCCGTCCTCGCGAGCAGCTCCGTCCAGTCCGCGCGAAACTCCTCGCCCACGGGCGGCTGACGAGACGCGTCGACACTGCATGCGCCAGGGGCGTTGCCCTTGAAGTGACGTGTGTCGACCTCAATCCGCGCGACGACACCAGGCGCCCCAAGCCGCACGATGGTCCAGTCGTGGCCGTCGCCGCGCCGCCGCCTGGTCTCCCACCCATCGGCCATCGTCTTCGCGTCGCCGGGCATGATCACGTTGTGCCGATGGCCGAAAAACATGTCGCTGCACGCGATGACGACGCCGCCATGCTCGACCGCAGCAAGATCGACTTCACTCCGATGCTCGAGGCGCGTCCAGTCCGGCGTGACCTCGCCGTACACCCGCAGCCGAGCCACACCACCGTCGGGAAAGATCCGCAAACGCAGATGCGTGGCGCGCGGTGACCGCGGAATGTCGAAGTAGTTGTGGGAGTCTCCCTGCAGACGCGACTGCGACAGGATCTCGTCCCACGGCTGATCGTCCCATTCTGAAAGGCCGCGGCGTCCTTCGCTCTCACACACGTCGATGGCGCACGATTCCGGATAGTTGCCAGCGAAGAACGTCGTCTCGACGTCGACGCCGCGTACGACCCCCATCGCGCCCAGCCGCACCACACACCAGTCGTGTCCCGGTTCTCGCCGCCGACGCGTTTCCCATCCGTCCATCCATTTTCCGCGGTCCGTGTATCGATCCGCCATCCAGACGGGCGCTTTCCCGACGATCACCCGTTCTTTCTCGCCGAAGAACTCGTCGTTGGACGCCACGACTGACGCGCCCAACCGCTCGGATGCCAAGTCGACAAGATCCACGAACGCCGGAGTCATAAGAGCCATCCCTTGTCGGCGCGCACCAACGCGCCTTCATGCCACACACATTCCCCGCGCAGGTATGTCGCATGAACTCGACCGCGCAAACGGCGGCCGGCATAAGGCGTGATCTTGTGCCGCTGCTGAAGCTGCGACACCTCGACGTCAAAGGAGTAGTCGGGGTCCCAAACCACGAAGTCCGCGTGGGCGCCGGCGCGAATCGTTCCTTTCGTGTCCTGGAGACCGGCGAGCTTCGCCGGGCGCTCGCTGAGCCAGCGCGCCACGTCCGCCGTCGTGAACCCCCGTTTCTCGGCGCCCGTCCACACGACAGACAGCGAGAGCTCGAGCGACGCAATCCCACCCCACGCCGCGAGGAAATCGCCGGTATCCAGTCTTTTCAACGCAGGAGGCGACGGCGAATGGTCGGTCGCGATCAGAGCCAGCACACCCGTCTTGAGTGCGTTCCAGAGCGCCTCCCGGTGCAATGCGGATCGAATCGGCGGAGCGCATTTCACCGCGGTTGCGCCGTCGAGGACGTCTTCAGCGGCAAAAGTCAAATAGTGTGGGCAGGTCTCCGCGGTCATGAGTACGCCCGAGAGTTGGGCAGCCGCGACTGCGCGCGCCGCCTCATCGGATGCGACGTGAACGATGTGAGTGGGCACATCATACTCGCCGCTGAGAGCTGCCACGAGCTGAATGGCAGCTACCTCCGCGGCAGGAGGCCGCGTGGCGAGGTACGTGCCGTACACGCGAGGGTCCCCGTGGGGATCGTGAAGCTCAGTCGGCATCTCGGCATGGACCAGCAACGGCACGCGCTTGGACGCGCGCGCCAACATCGGCAGCGCACGCCGAAGGTCGTCTTGGTTTACAGATGAAAATTCGTCGACGCCTGAAGGTGTCAGAAAGCATTTGAACCCACGAACACCCGCTGCCACGAGCGGAAGCAGCTCGTTCTCGTTGCCTGGGACGAGACCGCCCCAGAACGCGAGATCGACGTGACCGTGGGCGCTGGCTGCGTCCCGCTTCGCGTCGAGCGCCGCGACCGTGGTCGTCGCTGGAACGCTGTTGAGCGGCATATCGACCAGCGTCGTGATCCCACCGGCGGCTGCGGCTCGCGTGCCGCTGTCGAAGCCCTCCCACTCAGTGCGCCCTGGCTCGTTGACATGAACGTGCGTGTCGACCAGGCCCGGTGAAATCACGAGCGCGCCGACATCGACGACGTGATCCGCCCCTGCGATCTCGTCGTATCCCGCAACGCGCGCGATCATTCCCGCGTCGTCCATGTGAATCGATCTGGCGCGCTCGCCTTCCGGGAGCACGACTCGTTGCCCGCGCAGCGCGCGCATCAGCGGCCGCGACGATTCCGAGTGACGTCGACGAACTCGGCCAGCAAGTTGGCGGCGACGCGGCGGCGATACTCGGCGGTCGACCGGATGTCGTCGACCGGCGCGATTTCACTGATCAACATGGCTTGGGCCTCGTCAACGGATCGTCCCTGAGCCAGCGCCTGCTCGGTTTTCGTCAAGCGAAGAACCGTCGGCGCGACGCTGCCGATGGCCAACCGTGGCGACGCGCCGCCGATTCCGGCCATCACGACTTTCGCGATCGCCTGAGCGGCGCGCGTACCAACCTTTCTAAACCACTGCGAGCCGCGGACCCGTGGCATGTGGATGGCGACGATGAGCTCCTCTGGAGTCGCGATACTCTGCCGGTAGCCGGTGTAGAAGCCATCGAACGGTACGAGACGCGAACCACTGGCACTCTGCAGCTCGATGGTGGCGCCGGCCGCAGCCAGAACAGGCAACGTGTCTCCGGCCGGGGAGGCGTTGGCCACGTTGCCCCCCAGCGTGCCCCGATTCTGGATTTGCACGCCTCCAATTTCGCGAGAGGCAAAGGTCAACATCGGCAGGGCACGCTGCACGTGCCTCGAGCGAATCAGCTCTGTGTACGTCGTCAGCGCACCGATGCGAAGGCCATCCCTGCTAGATTCGATGCCGCGCAACTGATCGAGGGGCCATAGGTTGAGGAACCGCGTCGCCTTCAGCGACCCGAAATTGAGAGTTACGTACACATCCGTGCAGCCCGCCAACGGAACGAGCGGCCCCTCGTCGCGCAGCATGCGCAGCGCCTGCTTGAGCGAACGAGGTTCGAGCATCCGCCGGTGCTGGATGAGGACAGCCATTCAGCCTGCGGCTCGAATCGACCGATAGATGGCCGAGTATCCGGTGCAGCGGCACAGATTGCCAGCCAGACCGATGCGGATTTGTTCGAGGGAGGGCCGGCGGCCGAGCGCGACGGCAGCCATGATCATGCCCGGTGTACAGATGCCGCACTGCGCACCGCCGTGCTCGATGAAGGCTCGCTGAAGCGGATGACGATCGCCAAGCCCTTCGATGGTCTGTACGCGAGATCCCTGAACCTGCGCGAACGGGACGAGGCACGAGTTCACGGCTGCGCCATCGATCAGCACCGTGCACGCGCCACACTCTCCCTCTCCGCACCCTTCTTTAGTTCCGGTCAGCCGGCAATCCTCCCGCAACACGTCGAGCAGCCGCTTCAACGGATGCGCGCGCACGTCGACGCGCTTGCCGTTCACCGTGAAGCGCATGCCGCCATGATCCTTTCTGGCGTCGCGGGGATCTCGCGCAGATCGGCGCCGGCCTGGCGCAGGGCGTTCACGATCGCCGGAGCGGGACCGTCAATCGGCATTTCGCCCACGCCCTTGGCCCCAAAAGGTCCGGCCTCGTACGGATTTTCGACAATGACGACGTCGATAAGCGGCGTGTCGAGCGTTGTAGGAATGATGTAGTTGGTCAGCTGACTGTTGGCCATGCGGCCATCGCGCATGACCACTTCCTCCAAGAGCGCATAGCCGATGCCCTGAGCGCTGCCGCCCTCGATCTGGCCCTGCGCGAGCCCTGGATGAATGGCGCGCCCGATCTCGTGCACGGTGGTAAACGCAACCGGTTCCACCTGCCAGGTGACTGGATCGATCGCGACCTCCGCCACGTCGCACGCCCAGCCGTAGCTTTCATAAGCATCGCCTTGGTAGGTCGAATCGTCCCACGAAATGTTTTCCGGCTTTTGGTACTGCGCCGTCACCGTCAATGGCCCGTGGCGGCGCATGTATTCGCGCGGGGTGAGCGCGCCTAACCGCTGGCGCATGTCAGCAGCGGCCTGCTGCAGCAATCGGCCGACCACCATGCAGGTTCGCGAGGCAACGGTGGGTCCGCTGTCCGGCACGACACGCGTATCGGCGGCGTGCACCTCCACCGCATCGTAAGAGACGCCCAGCGTGTCCGCCACGATCTGCGCGAGCATCGTCCGAGTTCCCTGACCGATCTCGGTGCTGCCGGCGAGAATCCTCGCGCCCCGCTCGGTCAATTCCAACGATGCTCGCGATGCCAGCTTCACTTCGCCCGATCCGGTAAAACCCGAACCGTGAAAGAACAGCGAGAGGCCGATGCCGCGTCCGGTGCCGGCGAGCGCGCGTCGTTTCTTCTTGAAGTTCGTGCGTTTGGCGGCCTCGCGCAAGACCTTCAACGCGCTGCAATCTTTCCCGAGCCTCTGTCCCGTGGCTGTGACATCGCCCGGTCTGAACGCGTTGATTTCGCGGATTCGTACGGGATCGATCCCGAGCACATCAGCCACGCGGTCCATATGGACTTCGGCGGCGAATTGGGTCTGCGGCGCGCCAAATCCCCGGAAGGCGCCATTGGGCGGCGTGTTCGTCATGACGGCACGGCCGCGGATGCGCACGTGGTCGCAGCGGTATGGGCCGCTTGCGTGAATCAGTCCGCGCGACAACACGACCGAGCTCAGCGTCGCGTACGCGCCACCGTCGAAGACCGCATCGATGTCGATCGCGGTGAGCCGACCGTCACGTCTGACGCCGGTGCGATGGCGGATGACGGCCGGATGCCGCTTGGTCGTCGCCAGCATGTCCTCGACGCGGTCGTAAATCAGCTTCACAGGGCGCCTGGCCTTGAGCGCTGCCAGCGCCGCATGACAGGCAATCATCGACGGGTACTCTTCTTTGCCGCCGAAACCGCCTCCGGTCTCAGTTTGGACGACACGCACCTTCTCGTCTGGAAGATCGAGCAACACCTTGAGCGCCCGATGAACGTAGTACGGACATTGGAGAGATCCGTAGACGGTGATGCCTCCACGCTCCGGCACGGCGATGACGCCGTTGGGTTCGATGTAGAGCTGCTCCTGATGGCCGACTCGGTACTCCCCGTCGACGATCTGATCTGCGTCGCGGAATCCCTGGTCGATGTCGCCTTTTTTGATGACGATGCGCTTGAATACCTGTTGCGACTGCAATGGATCGTAGTTGGCCGGCTGATCTCGATAGTCGACGTTTGCTTCAAGAGCGAACAGACGTTCTCGATCCTCGTGTGCGAGCACCACAATGGGTTCAGCGACGTGCCGCACAATCCGTTCGACAAGGCACGGCTGATCGTCGTCAATCAGGGCGACTATGTTGCGCCCTGGGACGTCGCGCCAATCGACCACAACGAGATCGGCGAGGCTGTCGATTCGAATGTCGAGAATTTCGCCGGATGGAATCGTCGAGCGGATCGTGCGCGCGAAGATCAGACCTGGGAATGTGAGATCGTCGACGTAACGGGCCCGTCCGCTGACTTTCTCGACGCCTTCCTTTCGGAGGACGCTGCGGCCGACGGCGCGCCTGGGCATGGTCGATTATACCGACGCCCTCAGCCCATGCACTCCGCGCTCTACAATGGAGCTCCGTGATCCGCATCGATATTGGACTCGCCATGCGCACGGTGTTCCTGGCGATCGTGCTGCTGGCGCGAGCGTACAGCGCTCTCGGCCAGACGCCGCCTCCCCTGCCGTCTTCGCCGTCGCAGTCCGGCGTGACGATCACGGTGGGCTACGAAGTCCATCGCGACCATCTTCGCTACCGGTTCGAAAACCCATCCAGCTTGGACACCAGTGTCCTCGTCCCCCATTCGTTCGAGCAGAGGTATGTCGCCGACAACCAGTGGCTCGTCGGCTCGATCCGGTATCCGCTCTTCCACCAGCATCTTGAAAGCGAATTTGCAGTCACGCCGGAGAGGACGACAACCGGCTCCGACTTCGATACCTTCCAGAATCCTGGAAACGACACGATTGTGACCGGCACGGCCGGGGACGTTCACATGCGATCGCTGCGCGTTACGCAATGGAGTGAGGGCCGCCTGTGGGGCGTCGCCATGAGAGTCGGTTATTCGTATCGACGCGACCAAGCGGACTTTTTGCCCGCAGATGTCGTCACCACGCACACCAACCCGCGCTCGGACACACGCCGATTCACAACCGACCGCGAGCGCACGATTTCCGAAGTCCACGAGTTGCCGCTCGACGCGTCCAAAACCATGACACGTGATGGGCCATGGCGAGCGATCGTGGGCGCAAGCGTGTCACCGATCGTGTTTGCGCGGCTCACGACCATCCTGCCGGAGAAGTATCCCGGACAAGACATCGTGTTTCACGCACAGGTCGTCGATCTCGGCGCACGCGTGCAGCTCATTCATCAACGGGGACGATGGCCGCTCGTCATTGCCGCTCGATACGGCCGGACGTGGAGCTACACAAGTGGCGGAACGTTCGATCGACGCGCCCTGCAGCTATCAGTCCGCTTGGGCTTCGAGCGGTAAGGCCAGGGTTCAACCTGCATCGAACCGGATTGTTTACGGTATTTGCCTTGATGCCAACCTGAACAGGCCGGTATCATCGCGACATGGTCGGCCGGACCGTCGGTAAGTACAAAATCCTCGAGCAGATCGGGCGCGGCGGCATGGGCACGGTCTATAAGGCCCTCGACGAAACCCTCGATCGCATCGTCGCGATCAAAGTGCTCAACGCGGACCTGCTCGAAGAAGACGCCGTTGAACGGTTCCGACGCGAAGCCATGACGCTCGCGCGGCTCAGTCATCCCCGGATTGGCGCCATCCACGAGCTCACGCGCGACGGTCGCGATCTGCTGATGGTGATGGAGTTCGTGTCAGGAGAGACGTTCGAAAAGCTGATCGAGCGCTCGGCGCCCCTCGACGTGCCCGAGGCGGCAATGCTCTGCATGAAGGTCCTCGAGGGTCTCGAATACGCGCACAGAAGCGGCGTGATTCATCGCGATCTGAAGCCGGCCAACGTCATCGTCACGCCAAACGGCGAAGTGAAGATCATGGATTTCGGGATCGCGCGGGTGCAAGGAAGCGAGCACCTCACGTCCCACGGCTTCATGGTCGGGACGCCGGCGTATATGGCGCCCGAGCAGGTGCGCGGCGAAGAAGTGGATCCGCGCATGGATCTCTATTCGATCGCCGTCGTGCTGTACCGGCTCTTGACCGACCGGCTGCCCTTTCAGGGCGATACCGCGATCGCGATGATCCACTCGCAACTGAACAACCCGCCGACGCCGCCGCGCGAGTTCCGCGCGGATTTACCGGATTGGATTGTGTCGACGCTGTCGCGGGGACTATCCAAACAGCAGACCGATCGCTTTCAGACGGCCAGCGAGTTTCGAACGGCCCTCGAAGGGGGCCTGACCGGACGCTTCCCGGTCTTGATGTCCACCAATGTCGAGGAAACGATCGGCCCGACGCCGACGCCGCAGGCCATGCCGACTCCTCCGTCTTCGGCGACCCTCTCGACGCCAACATCGCAAAACCCCGCGACGCGCTCCGATGCAGTGTCGCAGCCACTGGTCGGCGAGTCAGGCCGCAGCCCCATAGGCCCAACGGCGCAACCAGCGGCGCCTCCTGCCGTCCAGCCGCTTCCACCAATTGCCGCGCGAAGTGATTCGACGGTCACCTTGCGGGCACCGCATCTGGCGACCGCGGGCGTTCTGGTATTGCTGTTGATTGTGGGGATCGGCGTCCTGGCGTTCCTGGCGCTGAGACAGCCGACGATCATCACGCAGCAGCCTGCCGAATCACCAGCGAACGTGTCTGCTCCCAGTGCTGCCGCATCTGCCGCAGACAGTTCGATACCGACCGCCCCGCCCACCGCTACTGCTCCGGCGGCAACGGCGTCGGCCCCCACAACGGCAACCACGTCAGCTGCGGCCGCGAGTGCTCCGAAAACGACGAGTGCCGCGGGAGGTGATGCCACGTCGGCGAAAGCCTCAGCCTCGAAAACACCGGCGGCCGAGACGACGCCATCCCCAGGGGGAACAACTGCCGCAAGCGGACGCGCCGCTGGGGCAAAGGCGACTGGATCTCCATCCACGGCCGCCGCTCCCGCTGCCGGAAGCACGTCGTCCACGGCAACGGCCCCGTCAACCGAGGCGGCCGCCGAGCACTTCGCGGACGTCCGGACGGTGATCATCGACGGACCGAAAACGCGCGAGATTGACGCAATGCTCAGCCTCGAGCCCGGTGCCGTCGTCGTCAGGACGCGAAATGACAGTGCCGTGCTTCGGTCTCTCGACTACCGCACGATTACGGCCGCCTCCTATGCCCGCGCGAAGCGGCCGCGAGGGCAGAAGGGACCGAATATCCTGACGTTGCCGGAGAACGTCGGCGGCTCAGGCTTTCTGGGCTCCTCGAAACACTGGCTCACGCTGCAGACGGCCACCGAGTTCCTGATCCTCAGGCTCGAAGATCGAAATGTCATCCGCGTGCTGAGGTCGATTGAAACGCGGACGGGACTGAAGGTTCAGCGCAACCAGGACGACTAGCGGCTGCAGCAGTTCTTTCCCGAGTCCTTCGCTCGAAAGAGCGCGATGTCGGCTCGAGTCAACAGGTCGTCGAGTCGATCGTGCTCGCGCATTTCAGCCGCGCCGATCGACACCGTAATCGCAGGCACCCCGAATCCGTCGACATCTGTGGGTGACGACTGGACGGCAAGGCGAAGTCGTTCCCCGACGGCGAACGCGCCGCCCAACTCCAAACCGGGTAAAAGCACCGCAAATTCCTCACCCCCATAGCGAGCGAGTAGATCTTGTGGACGGAGTCCGCGCGTCAGGGTCTGCGCCACGCGGCCCAAGACCGCGTCGCCGGTGAGGTGGCCGTACTCGTCGTTGAGCCGCTTGAAATTGTCGATATCGATCATCAGGGCGGATGTGCATTGATGGGCCCGTGTCGCACGCTCCAGCTGTCTCCCGAACGCTTCGTCGAGCCAACGGCGGTTGTGAAGGCCGGTCAACGGATCCATCGTGGCGATCCGATCGAGGTATCTCTTCAGCCTCGTCGATTCGCCCGGAAGCACGTCGGTCTCGCCGACGCGACCGGCGAGAATTTTGAGCAGATTACGAGCCAGCTCAGGGGAGACGTCGATGATCGACCACAACAGCGCGCGATCGAACGCCAGGACGACGGTCGACTCGTCGGCGACGATGTCGTCCTCGACCGCCTCGTCCTCGAGCACCGCTGATTCACCCACGCAATCGCCCGTTTTCAGGTGAGCGATCACCTGATGCGTTCCCTGCGCCCTGAGGCTCAGGCTTCCGGAAAGCACGATGTAGAGTTTCGTATTCCGGCCGCCGGCGCTCATGAGGCGCTCGTGCGGAGACAGCAGCCGAGCTTCCGCCCCCCCAGCGACTCCCGCCACGAGGGTCGAAGGAACGCCTCGAAACAGGAGCGATCGCGCCAGAGTGCCCTGGATGTCATCCATCGAGGTAGGGACCAAATTGTAGACTCGGAGCGTCAAAACGGCTGTAGGAGGAGCACCCGTGTCCATTCGCCCTGTGAAACGGATCATTCAAGCTCGACCAACACTCGAAGGCGCAGGGGTCAAACTGCGGCGCGGGTTCGGCTTCGGCGACACCGAGGAATTCGATCCGTTCCTGTTGTTCGACGATTTCAGGAACGACGATCCGCGCGACTATGCAGCCGGATTTCCATGGCATCCGCATCGCGGCATCGAAACGATCACCTATGTGTTGGCGGGCTCGGTCGACCACGGCGACAGTCTCGGCAATCGCGGCACGCTGGGTGCCGGCGACGTGCAATGGATGACTGCGGGCAGCGGCATCCTCCACCAGGAAATGCCCAAGGGCAATCCCCAGGGCATGATGCACGGGTTCCAGTTATGGGCGAATCTGCCATCGTCGCTCAAGATGACGTCGCCGCGTTACCAGGATGTGTCGGGAAAAGACATTCCCCTTGTCACCGACGATGACGGGACCCAGGTGCGAGTCGTGTGCGGGGACTTCCGGGGTGTCAAAGGACCGGTCGACGGCATCGCTGCGGAGCCGCGGTATCTCGACGTCTCCGTGCCGCCAGGTCAACGCAAGACGCTCAAGGTCGAAGTCGAGCGTCATGCGTTCGCCTACGTCTTCGCCGGATCGGGCACGTTCCGCGACGGCTCCGCGCCGCGTACGGTTCTGCGCGAGGACGCGACGGACTCGGGTGGCACCGTCACCGACGCTGCCGGAAATCGCTCGCTCATCGTGTTCGACCGTGGCGACGAAGTCACCGTGCAAGCCGGTCCGGAAGGCATCCGGTTCCTGCTCGTCTCAGGTCGTCCGATCGAGGAGCCCATCGCCTGGTACGGACCGATCGTGATGAACACGCAGGAAGAACTTCGCCGGGCGTTCGAGGAATTCCGCAACGGGACCTTCATCAAGCATAAGTGAGCGCCGTATGGCGCTCGCTTATGCGCGAACCCTCGCATCTTGAAGCTGAAAGACGGGATGCTGAGTCTCCGGTATTCGAAGGGGAGATTCGAGGTACCCGTCGTGGTTACGCTTTTTTGGGACCCGACTGGCTTGCAGAGAGCTGTTTGGTGAGGCGTTTGAGGGCGCGGCTCACGGCCATCCGAGCGGCGTCCTGCGTGCGGATGCCGAAGCGGCCGGCGATTTCCGCAACACTCCACTGCACCTCGACGCGCGCGACCACCAACTCGCGATCTTTTGGGGGCAGCGCGGTCAAGGCCGCGCGATACCGTTCATAGGCTTCGGCCTTGATGGCGTTCTCGAGCGGCGACGTGCGATCGGAGGGATGATCGTCCGGCAATTCAGTCGGAGGGGCGTTCCGGCTGATTTTCCGAACCTCGTCTCGAATCCGGTTGATCACCGACTGCCTGAGATACCCCTGCATGGCGCCAACGTGCCGCGGCTCGAAATATTCCAGGCGACGAAGCAGGTTCATCGCGGCGTCCTGAACGAGGTCGCCCGTATCGAGATTGCCGCGCGCCGCCGCGGGAAGGCGCCCGTGCGCCCAACGCTTCAGTTGAGGGAGGCAGCGCTCGAGAAGGGCTTCCGTCGCCTCACGATCGCCAGCCTTGGCTTTGACGACGAGTTCCATCGTCGGCTCATCGCTGAGCAGATGGTGGGCGGGATCGTCGTCTGTCGCGTCGTTCGAGGGCTCGCGGTCCACGATGATTGGCGACGATCATAACGCTTCAAGGCGCAAAGTTCAGCGTTCACATTCACCATCTGAAACATCATCTGAAAACCCGGCCTTGAACCCTTGAGCCGGTCTGATATACAAGCGTTGTCGTGATCGGCAGCACGGTCTCGCACTATTACGTCACCGGCAAGCTTGGCGTCGGCGGCATGGGTGTCGTCTACGAAGCCAGAGACGAGCGGCTCTCGCGTCGAGTGGCGCTCAAGTTCTTGTCTGACGAGCTGGCCGCGAGCTCGGAAGCGACGCGCCGACTCCGTCGCGAGGCCCAGATCCTCGCGCGGCTCAATCATCCGAATATCTGCACGATCTATGAGATCGAGGAACACGAAGGAAAGACCTTCATCTCCATGGAGCGTCTTGAAGGCGTGAACCTGAAGCTCCATATCGCCAGGCATACGCTCGACACCCGTGAGATCTTGGCCATCGCCGGACAGGTTGCCGACGCGCTGGACGCTGCGCACACTCTGGGCATCGTCCATCGGGACATCAAGCCGGGAAATATCTTCGTCGGACCGCAGGGTCAGGTGAAGGTGCTGGACTTCGGCATGGCGCGGTCGCTCAATCCGGACGATTCGCAGGTCCGAGCCGATGGCTCGACGATTCCCGGCCGCCCGATCGGCACGGCGAACTACATGGCGCCCGAGCGAATTCTCCAGATGCCGCTCGACGGCCGATGCGATCTGTTTTCGTTGGGCGTGGTGATCTTCGAGATGGCGACCGGACGATTGCCGTTCGCCGGCACGACACCGAGCGAGACCGTCCACAACATCCTGGAGGAGGAACCGGCGGCACTGACCAAGCTGTCGCCCGAACGTCCCGCCACGCTCCAGCACCTGGTCGCCCGTCTGATAGCGAAGCGGGCCGACGATCGCTTGCCGTCGGCCCGTGCTGTTATCGATGCGTTGAACGAGCTCGGGGAAAAGCCTCGAGGATGGCGCGATCGACTGTTGCGACTTCGCAATTAATCAGTAGGCCGTCGGGCTTCGTCGCCGACTGACCATCCTCGGTGGCAATTCCTCGTCCTTCTTTCTCGATCGTGAGCCTCGTCAGCGTCGTTTCTTCTTGACGCTCCTTGCAGGCTTCACTGCGCGGCGCGCCCCGCTCGCCTTACCCGTCTTACGCGCCGTACCCGTCTTGCCCGCGCCGGCCTTGTAGGCGGGCGGTGCACTATTCCACGTGATCCGAATCTGATCCTCGTTCTTCGGCTCGATGGGCAGGTGGAAACAAATGCGATCGCCTGGCTTGGCGGCTCTTGCTTCTTCGGCCGCCCGAAAAAGAGCGGATGCGAATTCCTGCGAATTCTGAGGAACCTTCAGGTTGATATCGAAGCTCTCGCCTTCCCGAGTCTCGTCGATTCCGGTCTGCTCCCAACCCGCGTCGCCCGATGGACGGCTGACGATAGAACCTTTTCTAAAATTGCCGACGACCGTCTTCCATTTGACGCTGCCGTCCCCTCCGACCTCGACCGCTGCCATCTCGACCTCCTGGCTAGACGCTACTGCGCCTTGCTGTTCCAAAGAATCTGAATTTGATCGGGCCGGTGATCCTCAATCGGCAGCTTGAAGGTGATGCGCGCGCTGCTATCTCCCGGCGAGGCTTCTGCGTCGGCCACGAGCTGCTTGAGCGTCGCGACCAGTGCTGCGCGTTCGCTCGCATTGCGCGGCATCCGGATCGAGACCGTAAACTGCTCGCCGGGATCGACTTCGTCAACACCGCGCTGCTCATGCCCCTTGGACCCACGAGCGGCGTGTCGCAGCTCGGTTCTCCGAACGTGGTCGCTCGAGACGAACCACTGGACACTTCCATTTCCGCCAACTTCGACTGCGGCCATCGATCTCCTCCAACAGGATTATTGTCGAGTTCGAAGATTGTCTGGCTGCAAAATCCGCTGGATGTCGGGACGGGCAGCAAAACTTTCGCGGAACGGCGCCGGCAAGCTGTCCTGCAATCGCAGCACGACGGTACGTGCGCGCTCGGTGGACGATGCCGCATCAACGTCCTGCAGTCCTTGCCGTGCAACACCACGCCAGTACTCGACCGCGCCTCGAAGCTCTGGCCCCAAGGATCTGTCCTGGCTGTCCTCTGGAACTTCCTTCAGAACAGACAGTGCTTCCGAGAACGCCCGGACGGCAATGTCGACACGCGCGCGCTTCACGCGGCACTCCACTTCGAGCGCCAGGCGTCCGGTGGCGCGCCCTTGATTGATGCCGCTGTCGAGGCTTTTCATTGCCGCATCGGTCTTGCCCGCCAGACCGTCCAGCAATCCGAGGCCGCAGCGCGCTCGTCCACTCGCGGCATTGGGGCGCAGATCTCCCCAGGCGGTAATCGACGCCAAGAACTGTGCGCGCGCGTCGGCGAAACGTTGTTCCTCGACGGCGATCTCACCTGCCAACAACCGCGCAAGCGGCAGGCGACCGGCCAGCTGCTGGGTGTCGATCTCTGCGAGCGTCCGATCGAGATGTTTCTTCGCCGCCTGGCGGTCGCCAAGGCGTACGAGCCCCGCGACGAGCGCTAATCTGGCGTCGATGTCCCGACGTCCTGCGTCGCTGTCGACAAATGGCTCGAGCGATTGCACCGCCGAACCGTAGTCGTTCGCGTCGAGATCGACCTGCGCGAGCGCGACCTTGATGGAGTTCATTCGGCTCGATAGCTGCTTGTCTTTTGCCATCTCGAACGCCGATCGGAGGAGTGTTCGGGCGCGCGTGATGCGGCCGTCGTACCGATAGCTGTCCGCCTCGCTCTGCATGGCGGCGATCTGAAAATTGACATGACCCAGGCGCTCCAGGTTGGCCCTCGCATTGGCCAAGAGCCTCATCGCCGCGGCCCGATCGGTGCCGTAGTCGATTTCCAAACCGGCGGCATTGAAATCTGCCTCCGCCACGCGACGCTCGTCGCCAATCGCCAGAAACGCGGCGCGGCTCCGTGCATAGAATTCGGACGCGCGGGTCGGCTGCCCGAGCACCTGGTTGACGACCGCCAGGTTCATGAGAGCGACGCCCTCGATCGTCCGGTTCCCGGAATCGTTCAGCAGCTGTGCGCCTTCCTCGAAGTACTTCGCCGCATTCGCCAGACGACCATCCGAATACTCGACGTTCCCTTGGTAGAAAACCGCGCGAGCGAGGTTGTAGGGCTGCTTGAGGGTTTCCATCAGGCGTCGTGCACCTTCGATGTTCTGGCGGGCATCGGCCAAATGGGCGCCGCCCTCTCGGCGCTGAGCCTCGCCCAAACAGAGCAGCGCTTGCGACTCGCCTTCTCCGCTGCCAAGTGCACGGTATCGCTCGAGCGCCGTTTGCGCTTCTCGTTCCGCGAGCGGCTGATCATCGATGCGGGTGTACAGCTGGCAGAGATCCACGTGCGGTCTGATGTACGACGCGTCCAGCTTCAGAACGTCGTGATAGGCCTCGATCGCGCGCTGGTTTCGGTCCTGGAGTCGCTTCAAGAAATCCGCGAGCTCGACGCGCGGCCACGGATCGGTGGGCCACGACTCGGCGAGTTGACGGTAGGCCTTTTCCGCAGCGGTGATGTCTCCCTGGGCCTCGGCGAGGATGCCATCCGCGAAACGCACGAAGGCGTCGGACGCTTCCGAGGGAGCCAGCGCTTTCGCTCGCCGGGCGGCCTCGATCGCTTCGTTCTTGCGGCTCAGGATGAGCAGGACGCGGCTGCGCCAAGCGTGGGTCTCGGCATGTTGATCATCAAAGCGTGCCGAGTCGGTGAATGCAGCCAACGCCTCCCCGTACTCGAGCGCGTCGTACTTGTTGATTCCCTCTTCGAAGGCACGAGCCGCATCGGGATCGGCGAAACGACTACCCGGCGGGCGAGCCTTGAACGACCGTCCCGGTCCGTGGTCCCGAAAATGGACCTGAATGCCATCGGCGGCAGCCGCCACCAGGCGAAACGCGGTCTGCTGAGAGAGCGACGAAGTGACTGGATCCGTCTCGTAACGTCCAATCGTGGTTCCGGTTTCAGCGTTGCGGATCTGTACCTCGACGATCCACGTGCTGTCCCGGTCTCGGTAAACGAGCGTCGGGACCACAAGGAAGGGCGCGCCGCTTCCCGACGCAATGGCTTGAATCGCCTGCGTGCTCGATACGTCGTTCGATCCGGTCATGAACGGCCGGACGACCTCTACGAGGCGCAGATATGGCACCACGCGGATATTGGGCGATTCGGAGAGCTCCGCGATCAGCGCGTCCGTGAGGGCGAGACGATACCGATCGAGCTCGGTCACACCTGTGTGATTGGCAACCGGAACGACGGCCAATTGGATGCGCTCCACGGGCCGGAGCCACCAGTAATACGCTCCGCCGGACGCCATTCCCAAGGCGACGACCGCAGCAGCAAGCGCCATCCACAATCGTGATCGACGCCGGCCGACCTCGCGCGGCGCCTGAAGCGCGCCACGTGCCGCGAGTGGAACCTCCTCGGTCCGTAAATCGAGCGGGATCGTACGTCCTTGGAGCAGCCTCAAGTCGCGTGCGGGCTCGCGCGCGGATTGAAAGCGTCTGGCGGCGTCCTTCTCGAGCGCCTTCATCACAATCAGTTCGAGCGCTTCCGGTACGTCCGGTCGCCGCATGCGTAGTGATGGAAGCGGCTCGTGCTTGATCGCGTGGAACGTTGCTTCGGGATACGGCCCTCGGAACGGCGGCGCGCCGGTCAGCATTTCGTACAGCACGATGCCAAGCGCCCAGACATCGCTGCGCGCGTCGGCCTCCTCGCCCCTCGCCTGTTCCGGCGACATGTACGCCGCCGTGCCGACCGTGGAGCCTGGCGCCGTGAGTTGCAGGGCGTCGGCGAATTTCGCCAATCCGAAGTCGAGAATCTTCACCCCGTCCTCGGTGACGATGATGTTTCCCGGTTTGACATCGCGGTGCACGACCAGTTGGGCATGCGCCTTCGCGAGCCCTTCCGCGATCTCGGTCGCAACCTCTATCGCTTCGGCAATCGGCAGCGGTCCTCTTTCGAGCTTTTGCTTCAGCGTCTCGCCCTCGTAGTAGGCCATGACGATGAAGAGCCGGCCGTCGCGCGTTTCCTCGATGTTGTGGATGATGCAGATATTTCGATGGTTGGTAGCTGACGCCGCCTGCGCTTCCCGGACGAACCGCTGCTTGGCGCTTTCGTCGTGGGTCCATTGCGGCGGCAGGAATTTCAGGGCAACCATGCGCCCCAGCTTCACATCGCGTGCACGGTAGACGACGCCCATGCCGCCCCCGCCGAGTTTGGCGAGAACCTCATATTGGGAAACCGTTGAACCGATGAGCGAATCCTGCTGAGAAGGTGGTGACACCAGCCCCGTCCTTATATCACGTGGTTTTGTGACGACTGAGGTGGGGAAACGTGCCGTCCCCAGTGCTCGATTCCTGCGTGCGTCCGAGCACACCGCCCGTGCGGGGCTGGCACACGCGCACACCTGACGTAACTCACGCTACGCGACTAAGTCCTTCCGTTCATGGCAGATCGCGATGCAAAGGCAATCGGTACACGGCTGGCTCTCCTCCTGGGCACGTGCGCTCCTGCACGTGGGATTGAGGAGAGATCAGCATGCGTCGCATTCTCGTGGCTTCATTTCTCGGTTTGACACTGACGACGTCGACGGCCTTCGCAGCCGAAGAAGATCGTTCCTCCCTGACGCCGGCCGTGGCTGCCGCCGCGACCGCGCTGGCTCAGCGTCCCGATCTTGCAGTTTCGGTTGGCTCTGCGCGATCGTTCGAGCCGCATCGCCCGGCGTTGCTGCCGGCGCTCTATGCGGGATCAGCGTTACTGCAGGGCTACGATGCGTACTCCACGCTGGCGGCGCTCAAGCGAGGTGGCGTCGAGGCCAATCCGCTGATGGCCGGTTTGACGAAACACCCGGCCGCGTTTGTCGGCCTGAAAGCGGGCATGGCGGCGATGTCGATCATGGCGGCTGAAAAGATGTGGAAGAACAACAACCGCGTGGGCTCAATCGTGACGATGGCCATCTCGAACAGCGTGATGGCGATGGTGGCGGCCAACAACGCGCGAGTGCTCGGCCGACTTCAGAAGTAGGCCACATGCAGCGTCCGGCTTTGGCCGGACGAAGCTATCGCGCGGGGCTCCTCGGGGCCACGCGCGAGGCCGGCGACTGCGTCGGTCCTCTTCGGGTGTTGCGCGACGCCGAGCTGCCGGGAGCAGCGCCGAATCGCGGGCGAAGCCTGATGGGAGACGCAGCGACACGGCGACCGCAGCAACGCCGAGAAATCACCCCCCAGACGCGGTTATCCGTTATTATCAGAGTCTCGAACCTCGTCCGTCACATGCGCCGCGCGCTTCTGACCTTGACCGTGGCATTGGGCCTCCTCGCTTCCGCGCCGCTCGGCGCCGAAGACCTGGTGTACGCGCGTTTCGGCGACCTGCTCGACTCCCTGCGCGTGCAACTTGGTATCCCGGGAATGTCGGCCGCCATCATCGGCAGAAACGACGTGCTCTGGGAGCGCGCGTTCGGCCACGAGAATCTCGAACGATCGTCGGTGATGCGCATGGACACGCCCATGCACATCGATGGCCTCACGGAAACTTTCACCGCCACGTTGGTGTTGCGCTGCGTCGAGGAAGGCAAGCTCACGCTCGACACCCCGATTGCCTCGCAGACCCCGGGCGAACCACCGCTGACGATTCGTCAAATCCTCACCCATACGTCCGGATCGACGACCGATCCTGTCTACTCGTACCGGCCCGATCGCCTCGCGCAGCTTGCTGCACTCATCCGGCAGGAATGCACCGGCGACTCGTTTCGAGAGACGCTGGCGAATCTGTTCGATCGTTTGGCGATGTCCGACTCGGTGCCAGGCCCAGACGTACTCAAGTTGGTCCCGCCGCAGGAAGGCGTGCTCACGTCCGAGTTCGATCGCTACCAGCGCGTGCTCGATCGCCTGGCGACGGGCTACGCGGTCGATGCCAAGTTGAAGGCAACGCCGACGCAGTACTCGGCGACAACGCTGACTGCGACCGGTGGTGTGGTGACGACGGTGAGGAATCTGCAGCAGCTCGATCTCGCGCTCAAGGATGGCGATCTGCTGCTGCCGGAGACGGTTGCCGCAGCCTGGCAACCGCCAGCGACGGCCAGCGGCCAGAGACTGCCGCACGGCATGGGCTGGTTCGTCCAGGACTACCTCGGTCAAACCGTGTTGTGGCAGTTCGGAGGCGGCGACAACGGCTCCTCGTCGCTCCTCATCACCTGGCCGGCTCGAAACCTGACGTTCGTTGTAGTCGCAAACAGTGCGGGACTGGTGAAGGGGTTCAATCTGAGTGGGGGAGACCTGCAGACCTCTCCGTTTGGACGGCTGTTCCTGAACCTGTTCATCAGGTAGCTGGATGACCGTCTGGTGCCGCGCCAGCGCCTTGATGCTGGCGATATGGCTGAGCTTTGAGGGAACGGCCGCAGCCGAATGGCAGTTCAAGCCATTTCTGGGTGTGACCTTCGGCGGCGGAACGACGCTCGTGATCGACACGGAGCATGCGGTCGGCAAGCCGAATGTCTCGATCGGCATCTCGACGGCGTTGCTGGGCGAAGTGTTTGGGATCGAGGCCGATATCGCTCGCGAGCCGGGGTTTTTTCAGTCCGGCTCGTCGCATCTGGTCCAGACCAGCAGCATGACCACGGTGACGGGAAATGTCATCGTCGCCATGCCAAAACGGATGACGCAGGACGGGCTCCGGCCGTATGTCGTGGGCGGTGTTGGCCTGATGCGTCCCAGGCTCGAGCAGTTCGCTGGCGTTCTGCAATTTACAAGGAATCTCACCGCGATGGACGTCGGCGGCGGGGTCACCGGGTTTGTCAATCGAGCCCGGGACATCGGGGTGAGCTGGGAGGTGCGCCACTTCCGCAGCATTGGAGGAGTCGACCACGGCGAGGGGCTGAGCGTCGGCCCCGAAAAGATTTCGTTTTGGCGGGCCAATATGGCGCTCGCAATTCGTTACTAGGTGTACTAGTATGGCGCGTCGCATGATGGGTCGTTCGCTCGTAATTGGTTGTTTTTGCGCGGTGATCGCCGCCGGTGCGGTCCTTCGCGCGGCGGAATCCTTCCGCATCGTACCGATCCGCAGCGACGACACGGTGGTCGTGACCTTCGAGTTGGCCGACGCGTACAACGACGAGATTCGGCAAGCGATTGGCAGCGGCTTGCGGACGACGTTCACCTACGACGTCGAGCTGCGGATGGTGGTCCCGACCTGGGTAGACCGCACGATTGCGAGCGCCGTCGTCACCGTCTCCGACCAGTACGACAACCTCACGCGCCGGCACAGCCTGCAGCGCACCGTCGACGGGCGTGTGCAGGACGCGATGGTCACTGAAGACGACTCGGTGGCCCGCCAGTGGCTGACAACGCTCACCCGGCTGCCGCTAGCCGAAACCTCCAAGCTGGACGCCAACCGCGACTACTACGTTCGCATCAGCGCCCGGGCCCGCCCGCGCGGGGGGTCGCTCATTGGCTGGGCCAACGCCGTGGTCGGCCAGGCCAAGTTCACCTTCATCCCGTAACCGCGCTCAGATCCGCGCTACAAGCTCGGCAGGAATGAGGCCACGAGAACAAACTTCTCGCGGCGTCGCACGTCGGGAGGGCTATTTGCGCAGCGCGAATACGGCGAGACCAGCCAGTCCAACGACGAGCGGAAGCGCTATGGCACCCAGTGCGAAGCGCACCCAGCGCTGATAGGGAACGCCGGCTGCGAGGAGGATGGCCATCAACGCGCCGTTGGTCGGCGTGAAGAGCTCCATCAGGCCGGCGCCTAGTTGATATGCGAGCACCGGCACCTGCCGCGAGAGCGCCAAAAGGTCCGCCAGCGGCACCAATAGCGGCATCGTCAATACAGCCTGACCGCTGACGCTCGGGACGGCGACGTGAATGATGCCTTGAAACGGCACCATAAAGAAGGCGGATGCAACAGCGGGCAGCCTTCCGAGCACGTTTACGAAACTGTTGAGGATTGAGTCGACCACACGCCCGTCCTCGAGTACCAGCGAGATGGTGCGAGACAACCCCACGACAAAGGCCGATGACAAAAGGGACTGCATACCGTCCACGTAAGTCGAGAGCGTCTTGCTCAGACCGAGCCCGCCGATGAGGCCGGCGACGACCGCGCCGATGAAGAAGGCGCCAGAGAGCTCGTTGAAACCCCAGTCCAGCCGCAGCGCCCCGTAGACGTAAAGGGCCATGGGCAGCAATACCGCCGTAAGAATCGCCGCGTGCTTGCGGGTCAAGCGCGCCGCATCGCCGTGGGCGGCTTCCGAGACGGCCGTTCGCGACCGCCTTGCGAAGCGCATCGTCGCAACAATCCACAGCGAGACTGCAACGACAAAGAGCGTGATACGTACGCCGCTCCCTTCGAGCATCGGAATCTGCGCCAGCTTCATCGCAATTCCAGCCTGGAACGGATTCGTCGGACCGAATGCGGATCCGACCATCGCTGCCCCACCGCTCATCGCGACCACCGCAAGGGGATCGATGCCGAGGTGACCACCGAGCACGAGGAGAACAGGAACGAGGGGAATGATCTCCTCCTGCATGTTCTCGAGCGCACCCATCACGGCGAAGAACACCGAGAGCACCGGGAGGGCGATCAGACCGCGAGCGCGAAACGCGGACGCCAGGGCGCCGACCACTGCACTCATCGTTCCCAGACGATCGATCAACGCCCATGCGCCTCCGACGAACAAGATGACGGCGATGACCTCTGCGCCCTCGACGAAGCCCCTGGGCACGGCGACGACGGCCGCAAACGGCCCAACCGGCGTCGCTTCAACATGGTGGTATGTGCCGGCCACGGCGACACGACGGCCGGTTCCCTCGTCTTGTCGTCGCTCGAATTGCCCTGCGGGAATGACCCACGTCAGCACGGCGGCCACAGCCGCCGCGCCGAGCAGGAGCACGATTGGGTGCGGAAGGCGCATCAGTTCGCGGGGGCGGCCCATTCCCCTTGACGCATCAGCGGTTCGACCGTGCCATCGAGACGTATGCCGTCGATGTCGAGCGCCGACGAGCCGATCATGAAATCGACATGCGTCGCACTGCGATTTCCACCGGCCCGCTCGAATTCCTCGTCGGTCAACTCTTCCCCGCGTTCGTGCGTGAACCGATAGGCGGAGCCGATGGCGACATGGCTCGCCGCGTTCTCGTCGAAGAGCGTGTTATAGAACAGCACGCCTGACTGGGCGATCGACGAATTGTGGGGCACGAGCGCAATTTCGCCCAGGCGCGCCGCGCCGGCATCTGTGTCAATCAGCTGACGGAGCATCGACTCGCCCTGCTCGGCGGTCGCGTGAAGGATTCGGCCTCCCTCGAACCGCATGCTGAAGCCATCGATGAGCACGCCGCCATAGCTCAATGGCTTGGTGGATCGCACGACCCCGTCGACGCGATCCTTATGCGGCATGGTAAAGACCTCTTCGGTCGGCAGATTCGGTGCGAACTCGATCCCGTTGAGACTTGTCGAACGGCCGCTCACCCAGATGTGCCCATCGGGTAAGCCAATCGTGAGCGACGTACCGGGTCCCGTATAACGCAGCGCGTCGTAGCGCCGGGCATTCAGAAAATCCCGCCGGGCCGCGAGCGCCGCCAGATGGTCCTCCCACGCCCGAATGGGGTCGGGCTGGTCGAGGCGGCACATCTTGACAATGGCATCCCAGAGACGCCCGACCTGCTGGTCGTTCTGGACCTGAGGAAAAACAACCTCTGCCCAGGCCTGACTGGGAGCGGCGATGACCGACCAATTCGTCTGGTTCCGGCCAATGAGCTCGCGGAAAGGCCGCACGTGGCGCGCCACCGCCTGCTGCGCGGCGCCGACCAAATCGGAAGCCTCGCGCTTCAGCAGATCCGGATCGTTGGCATAGATGGAAAGCACCGCATGGCCGTCCTGCACGTGCCGCACGAGCGCGTCGTTCAGCCACGTCGAAAACTCGCCGAATGAATCGCGAGGAGCATGGCGAAAACGTGCGAGCTGAACCTGCTCGTCGCCCCAGAGCACCTCCACGTAGCGAGCACCCGCCTTGTATGCGTGCTCGGCAACCGAGCGAACCAGCGGTGCGGCGTCCAGAGACGCACCGCCATTGGCGATTGGACCGATCACGAGCAGACGTTGTCCCGGCTGCAGGTTCAGGGCGACCTTCACGGCAAGCTCGCCGTACGCATCGAGAAGCGTGGACATGTGGAGGAAGTCTATGCCGCCCGGCTCGCGGCGAGCAATCGATAGCGGACCAGGCGCGCGCGCGTGAGGCGCTCGAGCGCCAGGCCGCCGCGATGCGAGGTCATCACCTCGCGAAGAGGCGCCGATGGCACGGCATTGTGCACGGCGCGGTTCAGTGCTTCGAGCGCGACGATGCGGTACGGTGGACGAGGACGGCACTCGGGTGTGAGGTCGAGGTCCGCCACAAGCTGCAGTCCCAGATCACGAAAGGATTCGACGTAGCGTGCTCGACTCCACAGAACGGGGAGGCGCCACCCGCGTTTGAATATCTGAAGATCTTCGGAATCCTCGGCCACCGGTTCCGGCATGTCGTCCACAATGACGACCACCCCACCAGGCGCGAGCACGCGAACCCAGGCGGCGAGCGCGCGCTCCGGCGAAGACGCGTGCGCGAGCGACTCAATCGCCAAAATGAGATCGAACGGACCCCGCGGAGGCTCGTCGTAGCTCTGAACGAGCACGCGAACGCGCTGAGCAAGGTTGGCGCGCTCGATGGCCTCGGACGCAATTGCGGCTTGATGTGGGCTCAACGTGACGCCGACATGGGTTCCCCCAAGTCCAAGCCGACCTGCGAGATCGATCATGGTTCCGCCGAAGCCGCAGCCGGCGTCGAAGACGCGCGGAGATCGACCGAATAGAGGCACGTGCTCGCAGATGATGTCGTGCAGGCGAGTCGTCGTGGGGAGGCCCGATGCATTCGGATCGGCAAGCGCCCGATGGACGGTGAGCGCGTGTCGTCCGCCGCCGTACCCAAGCAGCCGAGCCACCCCGTTCCACCGCGTCAGTCGGTTGTAATACCGGGCGACGGCCGCGTCGGTCATCCAGACCCAAGTCTATAATCATCACGCACATGCGTCAGCCCCCCAGCCCGTCATCCGACGCGCAGATCCGCGCGATCGAGGAGGCATGGACCATCGTGGCCACAGCCGCGGACATCGTCGAAGGGCTGTCGCGTGCGAACGAGCCAGCCAGTTTCGCACTCTCATCGGCCAACGCCGGTGCTCCCGACGAAGGAATTCGCGCCTTGGTGCCAGTCGAGCCCGACTGTGCCGATGTGATCCTGACCTGGGATCCCGTGCGAACCTGGCAATCGCGGCTCGCGCCGACGGACCCGCGGTCCGCCGTGATCGATCTGTATCTGCCCGTGTGCAGTGCAACGAAAGGGCAGCCGATCACCATCGGCCACCTCGGCCAGAGCCTGGATGGGTTCATCGCCACACAGTCGGGCGACTCGCAGTTCGTCACGGGTCCAGAAAACATCCTGCACCTGCATCGCATGCGGGCACTATGCGATGCGATCGTCGTCGGCGCCGGAACGGTCGCTGCCGACGATCCGTTGCTGACGACCAGGCGCGTGATGGGCACCAGTCCCGTCCGCGTCATCCTCGATCCGTCCCGACGCCTGGACGAGCACTACAAAGTGTTCAGCGACGACTCAGTGGAAACGCTGTATGTCTGCGCGCGATCGATGGTTCGCTCGGGGGAAACCCATTTCGGACGAGCGACGCTGCTGGGAGTCGACGAGACGCCGCTCGGCATCGACGTAACGGCGGTGTTGCAACTGTTGCGCTCGCGCGATTGCTATCGGATTTTCGTCGAAGGCGGAGGCGTCACCGTATCGATGTTCCTGGAGGCCGACCTCTTGGATCGGTTGCAGGTCGCGATAGCCCCGCTCATCATCGGAAACGGGCGGCCGGCCATCCGCCTTCCTGCGCCCGCATCGTTGAGCGACTGCCCACGGCCGCCTTACAGAGTGTTTCGAATGGGCGGCGACGTGTTCTTCGACTGTCAGCTGAAGCCGCGCCCCGGCGAGACACCCAACGGTGTGGCAAAGGGTCCCCTCATCGCTCGCGTCATTTGACGCGCTTCTCGAAAACGAGAATCTCGGAGGCGAGCGTCACCTCCAATTCGCCCAGTGTCTCCACAGCGGAAGCCGCCGACGCGCGCGCGCCGCGATAGGTTCCGCGGAGCAGCAGGCGCAACACGTTCGATTTCAATCGATGGTGCTCGCGCACGATCGATCGATCCGCCAGCCGAAACAAACGTTCGTGCTCGGCAACCAGGGCCGTGGTTCGGTCGCGCCTTATCTTGGCGCCTTGTACAGCGGTTCGCAGTTCTATGAGGTCGTCTTCGGCGGGAACAGCAACGAGCAGGGATCCGCGCGCGGCGAGGACACGAGCGCATTCCGCCGGATGGCGCCGAGCGTGAAAGGAACAGACCAGGCCGGCGACGTTGCTCAAGACAGGAATGCGGCGATCCACGTTGGCGACCACCCAGACGATCTGCGAGAGATCGGCGAAGGTGCGAGCCGCGCGCTCCGCCGCGGCAATCGAGAGGTCGATTCCGATACCGCTCAGACCGCCATCGCGAACCAGGGCTGCCATCAGCTCGCCGCCGCCTGATCCGAGTTCCACCGCCGATGGATGATCAGGCACGTGACGATCGCGCGCGCACCTCACGTATTGGTCGAGAATCTCCCGCCCGATGCCGTGGTCGAGCAGCGCCGATCGCGCATCGACGGCCGCGCGCGAATCTCCCGGAGCGGCAGAACGTCGGTCCTGCGGCTGCAGCAGGTTGACGTACCCATGGCGCGCAACGTCGAAGGAATGACCACGGCCGCAGACAAATCGGCGATCGCGCCGGTCGAGCGGAAGACCACAGCCCCGAACGTTACACGCGAGAAGCGACAATGTCCTATTGTTAGCCAGATGAGGCGTGCGTTTCTGGTGGGACTCGTCAGCGCAGCAGCCAGCATCGGCTGTGTGCGACAGCCCCTCACGTTGTCCATCATCGGCACCAGCGATCTGCACGGCGGAGTGCTCGCGGTCGATGGCGAGGGCGGCCTTGCGCTGTTCGCCGGGTATGTCGAAAACGTTCGCGAGGCACGTTCGAGCGACGGAGCCGTATTGCTCGTCGACGCGGGCGATCTCTCGCAGGGGACGCTGGAGTCCAACCCCAACGAGGGAGCGGTCGTCATCGACGCCTACAACGCGCTGAAGTACGACGCGGTGGCCATCGGAAACCACGAATTCGACTTTGGACCGGAAGGGCCGGCGATAACGCCTCAGAACCCAGGGGACGATCCGCGCGGAGCGTTGAAAGCGCGAGCCCGACAAGCCCGATTTCCGTTTCTCGCTGCGAACGTGTTGGACAGGGAAACAGGGCGACCGGTGTCGTGGCCCAACGTCGAACCCACCACGATCATCACCGTTCATGGCGTCCGCGTGGGGCTCGTCGGGATGACCACTGAAGTCACCGCGTCAGCGACCATGCCGGCGAACGTGCAGGGCCTGTCAATCTCGCCTATCGCACCGACCTTGATCGCGCAATCGGAAGCCCTGCGCCGGTCCGGTGCCACCGTCGTCGTGGCTGTGGCCCATGCTGGTGGACGCTGCAGGAAGTTCGACAATCCGCAGGACCTCAGTTCCTGCGACCTCGGAGGCGAAATCTTCAACGTCGCACGAGCGATGCCGAGTGGGACGGTAGACGCCATCGTCGCTGGACACCTTCACGCGGGAATCGCACACGAACTGGGCGGCATTCCAATCATCTCATCGTACTACAAGGGACAGGCGTTCGGCCGGATCGACCTGAGCGTGGACTCGCGAAGCGGGCATGTGCTCGGACACCGCATCTTCGCGCCGCATCACATCTGCGCATACGAGAAGACTGAGGGCGTGTGCGTATCGCTCTCAGAGGGCGGCGGCTCGCCGGCGCGTTATGAGGGACGCCCCGTCAGGGCGAGCGCGTCGATCGACCACATTCTCGAGCCGGCCGTCCGGGCGGCTGCGACGCTCAAAGCCAAGCCGCTCAATGCCACGATCGATGGCGACATGTCGCGCGAGGACACGCGCGAAAACGCAGTAGGCAATCTCGCCGCCGATTGGCTGCGTGCGACGGTTCCCGACGCCGACGTCGCCATGGTCAATAGCACGGGCCTTCGAACCGATCTACCTGCGGGGGAACTCACGTACGGGCGGCTGTACGAGCTGATGCCATTCGACAATCGTCAGGCCCTCGTCGTGTTGACCGGCGCCCAACTGGCGCGCGTGATCGCCAACAATCTGCAGCAGAGCGGAAGTTTCCTCTTGCTGTCTGGCGTCCGGGCGCTCGCCACGTGCAGCGGACCGGTCATCGCCGTTCGCCTCACTCGGGAGTCCGGTGCGGTCGTCAAAGACACGGACAAATTGAATGTGGGCACGTTCGACTTTTTGGCCGATGGCGGAGATGGCTTCTTGACTCCGCTGCTGCCACTCACTCCGGCGCCCAGAGTGCTGGATCGGTTTGCACGTGATGCCATTGCCGATTGGCTGCAAACCCATGGGGGACGGTGGCGATCTGGCGACGTGTTCGACGAAGGCCGCCGGCGAATCACCTACCCTGGTACGCGTCCAATCAACTGTTCGGCACGATCGGGCTAGCGGCGGAACGCTTCGACCAGGCCCTATACGGATCTCTTACAGAAACCCGCCACGTCCTCATGGCCGACAACAAGTTGAGAACGTCCCTCGGCAACGTGCTCCAGACGACGCGACAACCAGCACTCAATGGTCTTTTTCTGATCGGGCCTGATGTCGAAGGCGGCCTGTGCCCATCCTTCGAGCAACGCGCTTTGTAACGACGCGTCGCTTGCTGTCAGGCGCCAGTCGCTCTGTCCACGCACGGCGGCATATCCAACCTCGTCCAGTCCTCGAACGAGTGTGGCGGATGCGTCCGGGCCCATCGCCGGTCCGAATCCCTTGTCTGTGCGTTGATGCGCATTGACCAACGTTCGCACGAGCTCGTCGTGGGGTTCAGGAGGATCGCACGCGATACGCCCGTCGTAGCTGAGCGCAAACAAGACGCTGGCTCTCGCGTCCCGCACGAGCGACAGCAGCTCACTCAGCCACTGGGCGGAGACAAGGTCCAAGAGTGCGGACGCGGTGACAAGATTTCGGCCCTTGAACAACTGATGGCAATGCCCGAGAGAGGCCAGATCCTCGGCGCGGGTTGTGATCGAAAACGGCAGCCGCAAACGTGCATAGCCGAGGAGCTCCGGATCGTGGTCGACGAGAAGCCAGTCCTGAACGGGCTCGATATGCTCGGCGAGGTATTTCGCGTTCGACCCGGTGCCCGCCGCAAGATCGAGGACGCGTAGGGGGCGCGTGGTTCGCAGGCTGTCTGCGAGGGCGTCCAGAACGGACGCAGCCCGCGAACGGCGATCAGCCGGCTCTCGGAGCGCCAACCATTCGGCGCTGAAATTACTCACCGGCGGCGACCATGCCGAGCGCGCCGGCCATGGCATCGACCGACTGTCGCCACGTTGGCAGACTCGCGCGAACCTCACGAGCGCCACGCTGAAGGCGTTCTCTCACGCTGGAATCGTCAAGCCACCGACCCAGCGCATCGCAAAGCGCTTGAGGGTCCCCGGCCGGCACGAGCATGCCGGCCTCCGCGCCAACCAGTTCCGGAATGCCGCCCGTGGGCGTGCTCACAACGGGAATGCCTCGTGCGAGAGATTCGGCAACGGCCATCCCATAGCCTTCGTAATAGGTTGGAAGGACGAAGAGGTCGGAACGATCGTAGGCCCGATCGAGCTCCGCTTCCGCGAGCTCGCCAGCGAACGTGACACGGTCCGCAGTACGTGTGTCTTCCAGCTTGGCCCGGAAGCGTGCAACCGTTTCAGGGTCGCGCTCGAGGCTGCCAACAACGTCGAGCCGCCAGGGTCGATCCCGCAGCATGCCGAGCGCCTCTGCCAGCGTCAGGAACCCTTTGCGAGGCACGACGGACGCAACCGAAATGAATTGCGAACAGCCAGACGACCCGCGCGCAGGTCGGGCGGGATCAGTGCCTGGTTCCACGACAACGATCCGCTCTGGCCGCACGCCATAGGACCCGAGGGCAGCGCGCGTCGTGTCACTCGTCGTGATGACCAGGCGCGTCGTCGCCAACGATTGCCGCTCGCTTTCGAACAGCTGCGCTGCGAGGTCCGTGCCGAGGCCGGTTTCCGCCGCCAGAGGGTGGTGAACCAGGGCGACGAGCTTCAAACGTTGGCGCTCGCGCTCGGCGATGTCAGGCATCACACCGAACGCCAGACCATCGGCCACGACCACCGCACCGTCGGGAATGTCCGCTACAAGAGTCGCCGCACGCATGCGGGCGGCCGTCGTCGGCTGCGGAAAACTCGAGTCGAGGCCAATGACCACCACGGACCATCCGCGCTCGCGGAGGCCGTCGATCATCCGTCGATCGTAGCCGTATCCGCCCGTCCGGCTTTGCAAATCGCCCGGCACGAGCACGTAGACGACGTTCAACTCAAACGGCCTTCGTACGCTGCCCACGCGACATGCGATTCGTGAAGCGTGACGCGAAGGCTCTCGAGCGCGTTTGCCCCAGGCCCCAACTCGCCGGCTCGAATCGCGGTTGCCAATCGATCGAACACGGTGCGCGCCAGGACTTCAGTCGTCGAGTTACGACCCTTGAAAGCGGGATCCTCGTCCAGATTTCGATAGTTCATCGCTACCAGCACTCGACCCAACGCGTCCGTGGCGCGGCCGATGTCGACGACGATGCCATCGGCATCGAGGTCTGCGCGTCGGAATTCGACATCGACCACGTAGGTCGCGCCGTGGAGCCGCTGCGCCGGTCCGAACACGTCGCCCCGAAAGCTGTGGGCGATCATCATGTGACTGCGAACGGAAACGGAATACATGATGTGAGGAATCCTATTGAGGATACCGAATGCGATGGCACAGGACGTCACCTGGTGAGCTCGAGAGCTGCGCCATCACGCGCGGCAGGTCGTCGAATGCGCTTTCACCCGTAATCAGGGCGTCCAGACCTGGCTCGGACAACAGCGAGAAGACAAGCTCCAGTCGTCGGCGATGAGTCCAACGTGCGCGCTGCGCGGGCGGCAGGTGTCCAACCTGAGAGCTCTTGAGCGTCAGCCGCTGGGAGTGAAAGGACTGCCCGAGGGAAACGGGCACGGCGTCCGAGCCGTACCAACTGAGCTCGACGATCGTGGCCTCGAAGCCTGCAAGGCCGAGCGCGAGATTCAGCCCAGAGGCTGTGCCGCTCGCGTGAATGACGATGTCGGCGTCTCCCTGCACGGTCGCCGGCGTTGCGAACCCGACGCCCAGCGCGCGTGCCGTCGCCGCACGCCGCTCATTGACGTCAACGAGCGTTACCTCGCATCCGCCAATGCGGCTCGCCGTCCAGGCCGTCAAGCAGCCGACCGTGCCACCGCCCACCACCACCACACGATCGCCGACATGCGGTCGCGCGTCCCAGATCCCGTTGACGGCTGTCTCGAGATTGGCAGCAAGGATCGCCCGTTCCGGCGGGACAGCGGTCGGAACCGGAAACACCGCGTCGGCTGGCACGACGTACCGGGTCTGATGGGGAAAAAGTGAGAACACGGCCCGCCCCGCCAAGCCATTGGAGCCCGCCTCGACCATACCGACGTTCGCGTAGCCGTATTTGAGGGGGGCGGGAAAGTTTCCGGCCTGAAACGGTGCCCGCATACGGCCATATTCGGCTGCCGGCACACGCCCCCTGAAGACGAGCGACTCTGTCCCGCGACTGATACCCGAGTAGATTGCCCTTACGAGCACATCTCGAGGGCCGGGAGGGGGCAATTCCTCGTCCCGGATCTCACCGCGTCCGGGTTCGGCAATCCAAAAAGCCCGCGCGTGCACGTCTCCATTCTGCCACGCGATACAATGTGTTGACTCCAGACAGCATGAAGTTGGGTTTCCCCGGTTTTTCTCGGTCGCTGCATGCGCGCGCCCTTGGTGCGTTCGGCGCCGGCCTGCTTGCAACGGTCGCGGTGGCCTGGATGGCTGGATCCCAGTTGGGACTCACCGGGACGTACTCGATCAAAGCCGGCACGGTATTCCTGGGCGTTCTGCTCATCGCTCTGTCGCGAATCAGCGTCGCGCATCCCTTCGAGCGATTCGGACTGGCCAATCAGGTGACGACGCTACGCGCCGCGTTGGTCAGCATCGTTGCGGGCATGGTCGGCGAGCCGTCGCTGGATCGAGCGGCGGTTGCCATCGTGTGCGGAAGTGCATGCTGCATCGTCCTCGACGGGATCGATGGGTGGCTCGCCCGCCGAAGCAGAATGGCAAGCGCCTTTGGCGCACGCTTCGACATGGAAATGGACGCGTTGCTGATCCTCTCCCTGTCGGCCCTCACCTGGCAGTACGGAAAAGCCGGCGTGTGGATTCTCGCCGCGGGGCTGCTTCGCTACGCGTTCATCGCAGGCACGTGGTTGTTCGAATCGATGCGCACGCCGCTTTTCCCAAGCTGGCGGCGAAAGACGGTCTGCATCGTGCAAATTCTGGGGTTGAGCGTGCTGATGGTGCCTGCGTTGAGGCCGCCGCTGAGCATAGCCCTCTCGGCCGCGCTCCTGCTCGCCCTCTCTTGGTCGTTTCTCATCGATACGTTCTGGCTCTTTGCAGCGAGCATCCCTGGATTGTCGTGGCGGCGTCAGCTCAATCTGCTAGTCTGTCAGGCGTCAGAAAGTCGTAAGGATTTCGGTCGAGGAGAGCAAATATGAAACGCCTCATGTCGATGGCCGCGCTCGCATTGCTGGCCTTGGTCCCCCTGGCCGCCCAGTCGCCGGCGGGCTGGAAGGTCCGCGTCGATCGAAGCTTGAGCGCCACCGATCCGGATGCGGCCGGAAACATCAAGTTCGTCACGATGGGCACCGGCTTTCACGCGACGAACCCGCAGGCGGCGACCTACTGGAATCCGGCCAACACGGCCACTGGGTCCTACACGCTGAAGGGCACATTCACGCTGATGATGCCCAGCAACCACACGAACTACTATGGGCTCGTATTCGGCGGCAACGCACTCGAGGGGCCGGACCAGAGCTATCTGTACTTCCTCGTCGCGCAGGACGGCACCTGGCTCGTGAAGCATCGCGCGGGGAACGAAACGCACGAGGTTGCGCCCAAGACTCCGAGTGCAGCGGTCAAGAAGCCAGACGACACTGGCAAGTCGACTAACGCGCTCGAGGTGCGGGTCCTGCCGGACAAGATCGACTACGTGGTGAACGGCACCGTCGTCACGTCCACACCGAAAACCGGCATGGCGGCCAAGACCGACGGCATCTACGGCATCCGTGTGAACCACTTCCTCGAGGTCCACGTCGACGGTTTCGGAGTGTCCAAGTAGTTACATTCCCGGCGGTGTGAAGCGTCCGTCCACGGCAGTCCACCCGCCGTCGGCGTACAGGACCGATCCGGTGACGTAGCTGGCGGCGTCGGACACCAAAAACAGCGTCGGTCCCACCATTTCGTCGGCTCGAGCCCATCGCTGGAGTGCGCTCTTGCTCGCATACGCGCTGTACCAGTCGGCGCTTGCTTTGATGGGCGCGGTCAGCGGGGTCTCGACGATTCCGGGCGCCACCGCGTTCACGCGCACGCCAAAAGGTCCGAACTCCGCGGCGCCCGTCCTTACCAACTGAACGATTCCCGCCTTGGTCATCGCGTAGACCGACTGCCCTGGCTCGACCACCTGCGATCGAATCGAGGAGAAGATCACGATGCTGCCACTTCGCTGCGACGTCATGATGCGTCCGGCGCATTGCAGCACGTTGAAGCTGCCCGCGAGATTCACGCTCACCACGCGTTCGAACTCTTCTTCCGTATATTGCAGAATCGGCTTGCGCACGTTGATCGACGGCGTGCAGACGACGATATCCAGTCGTCCGTGAGCGGCAGCGACTTCATCGAGTCGCGCCGCCAGCGACGCTCTCTCGCGGATATCGACGCCGACAGAGGACGCGCTCCCGCCAAGCCGTGTGGCCACGGCTCGAGCGGCTTCGGCATTGAGGTCAGCAACCGTCACCGTGGCGCCGCTGCTCACGAGACCCGCGGCAACGGCCTCCCCGATTCCCGACGCGCCGCCGATCACGGCCGCCACGCGGCCGGAGAGATCAAAGAGTCCGTGCTGGCTCATAGCGTCCTGTACTCGAAAAGTGGATCGCAGAGAATCCGATGGCCGCGGCCGCAAGACCAATAAGCGCCGGCGTGAGGCCCCACACCCCTCGATCGCCCGCACTGAAATGCACCACGAGCACGGCGGAGATGCCGCACACGATCGACACGATCGCGGCACTTGTCGACGCTCGCCTCGAATACAACCCTGCCAGGATAGGAAAGAACAACGAAACGCCCAGGAGCGTATAGAAAATCGTCAACGCGTTGACGATGCTGCCGAGGAGAATGGCGACAAGAACACCGATCGTCGTTACCGCCACGGTCGTCCGGCGAGCCGTCGACAGCACCTGCGCGTCGGTCGCGTGAGGGTTGATGATGCGCTTGTACAGGTCCTGCGACAAGGATGTCGTGAGCATGAACAGCACGGCATCCGCTGCGCTGATCTCGGCTGAAAAGACCGCCGCCAGCCCAATCGCGCCCACAGCGGGCGGCAGCAAGCGGACGAGAATCGTGGGCAGCGCAGCATCCGATGCTTCAAGCGCGGGAAACTGGCCGCGGGCGATGATGCCGAGAATCGCCGGCACTCCCGCATAGAGGAACAACCCCACCGCGTTCAGCCCGACGCCCATTCTCACTGCCGCGTCGTCTTTTGCGCCGAACACCTTTTGTAGGAGCCCTGGCGAGATGATGAATGACGGCGTCAGCAGCGCCAGATACATCATGCCCGGGGGACCTCCGCGCCAGAATGACCAATACACGGCATCGTCACCCTGAATGGCGCGAATGGCTGACAGTCCTCCAACGGCGGAAATCGCCAGTGGCAGCGCGAGCGCAAACCCGCCGAGCTTCACCACCAGCTGCAGGACGTTGACGCGCGCGGACGTGAGGAGACCTCCGGCCGCAAAGTAGATCATGATGACAACGCCGCCGATCACACAGCCGAGGGCAGTCGGGATGGCGATCACGGCATCGAGGATTCTGCCAATCCCGATCAGCTGTCCGGCAAGAAGGAACAGCGACCCAATCCACAGAAGAACGGCCACCAGCTGACGGACGACTGCGTTGTAGCGAAACTCGAGAAAATCGCCGACCGTCTGCAGGTTGTGCGCTTCTGCGACGCGCCGCATGGAGGGCCCAATCCACAGAGCGAGAAACACCGATCCAATCGCAGCCGATCCGACCCACCACCAGGCTGCCAAGCCACCCGAATAACCAACCGACGTGGCGCCGACGGTTGAACCCGCCCCGATGTTGGCCGCGAGCATCGTCGAAAAGATCAAACCCGGACCCAATTGACGCCGGGCGACGAAGAAATCCTGAGCGCCTTTGACGCGACGGCCGATGACGAGGCCGAGCGCGATCATCCCCAGCGAATACACGACGAGGATGGCGAGGTGAAGGCTCACGAGGTGCGTGCCAGAGTGACTATCGTTTCAGATCCCGCACGGCCGGAATGCCCGCGACGCCCGTCGCCTGTGTGGCCGCGCGCACGACCGCGTCGGCCATGGCTTCGGCGGCCAGCGCGCCAATGAGGGAAGCGTCCGCCTGACCGTCCCATCGACCCGTCGCCAGCGCAAAGATCGTGTCGCCGTCGGCGATGGTGTGCGACGGACTGATGGCCCGGGCATAGCCGTCGTCGGCCATCAACGCGACACGTGATGCCTGGGTCTTCGTCAGCCGCGCGTTGGTCGCAACCAATCCAATCGTCGTGTTCTCGCCAGATCGAAAAGGCTGCCCACCCGACCCCGCGCGCAAGAGTTTTCGCGCGTCTTGAAACGTTCCATCCGCGTTTCGAGTGCCGGCGACGACCGCTCCCGTCGCCGGATTGATGATGTCGCCGAGGGCGTTGACGGCAACGAGGGCGGCCACGACGAGACCGCCGGGGAGTGCGATCGACGCGGAGCCGATACCCGATTTCATGGGTCGCGGTCCCATTTTGCCGACTGTCGCACCAGCGCCTGCTCCCACGGATCCTTCCTGCACGGGCGCACTGCTGGCAGCGGCCGCCGCACGATAGCCGCACTCGGCGGTCGGACGAATTTTCGGATTGCTGCCGACGCCCAAATCGAACAGGACGGCCGACGGGACGATCGGCACTTTCGCAGGACCGGCGGCGAAGCCGATGTTGTGCTCATCGAGCCATCGCACGACGCCCGTGGCGGCCTCGAGTCCAAATGCGCTCCCGCCAGCCAGCACGATCGCGTTCACCTTATCGACGAGGTTCAACGGGTTCAGCAGGTCGGTTTCTCGGGTTCCGGGCGCTCCGCCTCGCTGAGATACGCCTCCAACGGCATCGCCGTCCACGAGGATGACGGTGCAGCCGGTTGGCCGCTCGGCCAACGTAAAGTGACCAACCTTCAGACCCGGAACGGCCGTCAGCGTCGAATTCGCCGAGCTCAATTGGGCCTCCATCGGGAGGGGGACAAACCACAGGGCGGCCAGCAGCGACAGGCAGACCAGCGCGTTCCACGATTTCATTGGGATATTGTAGGCCGATGCCCGTTGATGCGGTGAGCAGCCCATGGCGGCGTGCGGTGACCTTGACCGTGGCGCTTCTTGTGCTCGATGCCTCGCTCACCTTCAAGAATCTGTGGCCGACGCCGGCGATCCGCTGGACTGGCGATCTGTCCATCGAGCTTGCCGCTTGTCTTCTGCTTTTCCTCTGGTTGTCGCGCCATGGCCATTCGGTATCGCGCCGACTTCTCACGTGGCTGGGTGTCTTGTGGGTCGCGCTCGTGCTCGGCCGGTATGTCGACGTGACGGCGCCCGCTTTGTGGGGTCGACAGCTCAATTTCTATTGGGATCTCCAGTTCGTTCCCGATGTTGCGGCCATGCTGGCCAAGGCGGCACGTCCGTGGCTCGTGACCGTAACGATTGTCGTGGCGGCGGCGACGCTCGCGTTGGTGTATCTGGGTGCGCGCGTGAGTCTCGCTCGAGTGGCCGCGGCTGCGGGACGACGAACGGAGCGCCGTGTCCTGTGGGCTGTCTCAATTGCCATTGCCATGCTATTTGGAATCCACAAAGTGTCCCCAACGCTGGTCCAGGCACCGGTGATTGCTGCCCCGGTCACACAAAGCTACGCCCGACAAGCCGAGTTCATCGTCAACGCGATCACCCGCCGGCGGGTGCTGCCGCCGAGCCCATCATTCGACACAGATCTGTCGCGCGTGGCTGGCGCCGACATCCTGCTGTTTTTCATCGAGTCCTACGGAGCCGTGGCATTCGAACGGCCCGAGTACGCGTCGGTGCTGGAGCCGTGGCGGCAGAGGCTCGCCCAGGCTATTCACGCGAGCGGACATCAGGTCGTCTCCGCATTTGTCGAGTCGCCGACCTTCGGCGGGTCGTCGTGGTTTGCGCACATCACGTTGCTCTCCGGCCTCGACGTGGGTGATCCCGACACGAACGCGTTGCTGATGACTGAGCATCGCGATACGCTGCCCTTGGCCCTTGGGCGTCACGGTTACCGGCCGGTCGCCGTAATGCCGGGCCTCTGGTATCCATGGCCCGAGGGGTCCTTCTATGGCTTCAGCGAGATCTACAACGGGCCACGGCTCAAATATCAGGGCCCGCCGATTGGCTGGTGGGACATGCCGGACCAGTTCACGCTGGCCAGGCTCGACGAGCTCGAACTGAACGTGAACAACCGCGCGCCGTCGTTCGTGTTCTTTCCTACCGTCAGCACGCACACGCCGTTCAGCCCCCGAGCGCCATATCAACCCGACTGGCCGCGCATGCTGACGAGCCACCCGTACGAAACCGCAGACATCCAGCGCGCGTACGAGGAAGAGATCGACTGGATGAACCTCGGCCCGAGCTACGCAAAGGCAGTCGCCTATACGTACGAGACACTCGCCGGCTACCTTCGCAAGCATCAGGACGGTGACTTCGTGATGATCTTGATCGGCGATCATCAACCGCCTGCGCTCGTGAGCGGCGAAGGCGCGCCGTGGGACGTTCCTGTGCACGTGATTACCAATCGGCAAGCGGTTCTCGCACAACTCGTCGCGAGCGGGTTTGTCGACGGACTCACGCCGAGGCGTCCATCGTTTGGGCGCATGAGCGCCCTATTACCCGCGCTGCTTCACGCGTTCGGAGATCCTGAGACCGGATCGCGGCCGGCCAGCGCCGACAAGGAGTCAACGCCATGATCGTGCTCGATGCCGTGTTCGAATGCGCTCCCGAGTCTCGGGAACAGCTGGTGGCTCTCATGATCCAGATGGCGGCAAACGCCCAGACGGAGAAAGGCTGCGTCGTGTACCGGTTCAGCGAAGACATCGCACGCGCGAACCGTTTTATGGTGTTGGAGCTCTGGGAGACGGAAGACGACTTGAACGCCCACGTGTCGACGGACGCGTTCAAGGCATTCATGGGGGACTTCTCGAGCAAAGCAACGTTCGTCGGCACGCGCGGATGGCAGGGTCCGCTCGCGCCCTTGGGGGGGGCTCAGTCCTGAGCAGACTTTCGCGAAACCGTTCTCAGGCTGTAGCCTAGAGTCGGCAGTCCGCATTCCCGATGAAAGTCGATATCTACTCCGACATCGTCTGCCCTTGGTGCTACATCGGCAAGCGCCGCTTCGCTCGGGCGCTCGAGATGCTTCCCGACTCCAAGGTGGAGATCGTCTTCCGGCCCTATCAGCTCGATCCGTCCGCACCCCCGACGTCCGTGCCGTTGGCGGAACGCCTCGCCCGCAGGTTCGGCGGGGCGATGGAGGGCATGTTGGAGCGTGTCACCGACGAAGCGCGCAAGGAAGGGATCGCTATCGCCTGGGAGAAAGCGCTGACGGGAAACACACGCAACGCGCATCGACTGATGGAGCTCGCCCGACGCGCCGACAGTCCTACCGTGCAATGGGCGCTGGCCGAGCAACTCTTCGATCTGTATTTCTCGAGAGGCGGCGATCTTACGAATGTCGACCAGCTCGCCGACGCCGCGTCGGTCGTCGGCATGGATCGCGAGCGGGTTTGGGCGTACCTTGGGTCCAGCGAAGGCCTCGCGGACCTGGAAGCCGAGTTCGAGCACGCCAGGCGTCTGGGAGTCCAGGCCGTACCCACGTTCGTCATCGACGGCCGCTACGCGGTGCAAGGCGCTCAGCCGGTGACGACGTTTCTGAACGTCTTGCAACAGGCAGCACCTCGAACGTCCTCAGGCTCATAGCGGGCGACGTGGGCGTCTGAGGGAAACGTCTGACTCGATTTCAGGCTCCTGCACCGTTCCGCGACGAAAAGGTGCGGACGTCTTTCGCACCTACACCTGGCATGCGAGAATACTCTGATGTCCCCGGTGCCGGCCCGTCGTCCGGATCTGCCCAAATCGCTCGAGCGTCGACTGCGGACGCGGGACGTGTCCCTACTCGACCACCTGGATGAGTTCCGGAAACGGCTCATTCGGATGGCCCTCTCGGTCGCCGCCGGGATGCTGGTCGCGTTTTTCTTTATTAACGAAATCTTTAGCTTCGTCTTCGCGCCGACTCGGCGGATGCTCCCGCCAGGGGCGAAGCTGGTCTACACACAACCAGGCGAAGCATTCGGTCTCTACATCAACCTCGCACTGATTACCGGCGCGCTCATCGCCTCGCCGTTGATCTTCTATCAGATATGGCGGCTGATCTCGCCGGCGCTTCAGAGCCGCGAGCGGCGATTCGTGATCCCGTTCGTGCTGTTGACGACGGTTGGCGTGGTGGCGGGCGCGGCGTTCAACCACTACATCGTGTTTCCGTACATGATCGCGTTCTTCGGCACGTTCAGCAGTCCCGACCTGAACTTCCTACCGAAGCTCTCAGACGTATTCGGCCTCTATCTGAAAATGCTCGCCGGCATGGTAGTGGTCTTTCAGATGCCCACCTTGGCTTTCTTTCTCGGGAAGCTTGGCATCCTGACGGCGGGCTGGCTCTGGCGCAATCTCCGCTACGCCATTCTCCTCATCTTCATCGCGGCCGCTGTGCTGACGCCGTCGGCCGATCCCTGGAACCAGACCGTTTTTGCCGCTCCGATGGTCGTGCTGTACGTGTTGAGCATCGGCATCGTCTGGCTCGTGGCGCCGCGTCGTCTGCCGGATGACGACAACGACGACGATACGAAGACATAGCAGCTGCCGGCCTGTTCGGCACGCAACCTCGCGCAGAATTCACCATCATCAGGCCCGACACAGGGCGATTGTGTTCCTCGTCGCCCCACTATTTTCGCGCCCTGATCAGCACGATGCCGATCGCGACATCGTGTCTCGAATTTGGCGGCGTCTGATGACGCCCTGCGAAGGGTTTTGGGAAATGCCGGATAGAATAATCGCCGATGGCCATCATCCTTCAGAGTGTTCCGAAAGGTGAGCGAGTCGGCATCGCGTTTTCGGGCGGACTCGACACGAGCGCCGCGCTGCATTGGATGCGTGAGAAAGGCGCCGTTCCTTATGCCTACACGGCGAACCTCGGTCAACCCGACGAACACGACTACGACGAGATTCCCCGCAAAGCCCTCCTTTATGGCGCCGAGCGCGCGCGCCTGATCGATTGCCGCGCGAGTCTCGTCGCTGAAGGGATCGCAGCCCTGCAGGCCGGAGCGTTCCACATATCCACAGCAGGCCTCACCTACTTCAACACGACGCCGATCGGTCGAGCCGTGACAGGCACGATGCTCGTCGTAGCCATGAAGGAGGACGACGTGCACATCTGGGGCGATGGCAGCACGTTCAAAGGCAACGACATCGAGCGCTTTTATCGCTACGGGCTGCTCGCGAACCCGAATCTGCGGATTTACAAACCGTGGCTCGACCAGCAGTTCATCGACGAGCTCGGTGGACGCCGTGAGATGTCGGATTACATGGCCAAAGCGGGCTTCTCCTACAAGATGAGCGCCGAAAAGGCGTACTCCACGGATTCCAACATTCTTGGAGCGACGCACGAAGCCAAGGACCTCGAACATCTCGACAAAGGGATGAAGATCGTGACACCCATCATGGGCGTGCCGTTCTGGCGCGAGGACACGCCCATCAAGGCCGAGATCGTTGTCGTGCGATTCGAAGAAGGTCAGCCCGTCGCGTTGAACGGTCGCTCGTTCGCCAGCGCGGTGGACCTCATGCTCGAGGCAAACGCCATCGGCGGTCGCCACGGTCTTGGAATGAGCGATCAAATCGAAAACCGGATCATCGAGGCCAAGAGCCGGGGGATCTATGAGGCTCCGGGCATGGCGCTGCTGTTCATCGCGTACGAGCGCCTGGTGACGGGCATCCACAACGAGGACACGATCGAAGAATATCGTCATAACGGCCGGGAACTTGGACGACTGCTCTATCAGGGCCGGTGGTTCGACCCGCAGGCGTTGATGCGGCGCGAGATGGCACAGCGTTGGGTGGCGACGCAGATTACCGGCGAGGTCACCCTCGAACTGCGCCGCGGCAACGACTACTCCGTGCTCGACACCACCAGCCCGCACCTCACCTACAAACCCGAGCGGCTGACGATGGAGAAGGGCGAGTCTGCGTTCACGCCTCAGGATCGGATCGGCCAGCTGACGATGCGGAACTTGGACATCTCGGATACGCGTGAGAAGCTGCTCGCGTACACGAAAACGGCACAGCTCCGATCGTCCACTTCAGAACTGCCACTGCTTGGAGCAATCGACGAGGAAACGACGAAGAAAGGCGGGTAGGGCCGCGCTTCAGAGGGACGGATAGCGGCTGGGCCGTGACGAACGCTCGGCCTTCGGAGATGCCCTGAAACGTGGCTTGACCGTCTGGGACATTCTGGGGATAGTGCCTTAAGGCTATGCCTCGAGGCCAGATCTCGACACCGTTCCTCCTCGGAATCGCCGCGGTCTTTTCCGTCTCCTCGAGCATCCAAGCCTATTGGTTGTCGCGCTTCTCAGGCGAGACCGCACCCATGGTGCTGCATCTGGTCATCGCCAACACGGTCTACTGGTACATCCCGGCACTTCTGGCCCCATTGATCCTGGCAGGAGCCACGCGGTTCCAGTTTGGTCGTGGCCCTTGGTACGTCCCCGTATGCGTCCACGTCGGCGGCGCCATCATCTATTCGCTGATCCATAGCGCGGTGATGTTCACGGTCCGCGTCGCGCTGATGCCAACGCCACCGAGTACAGGCTGGTGGAACGTCGCGCGTGTCGAGTACCTGCGTCAGCTCGACTGGTTGTTGATGACGTATCTCATGCTCGTCGGGCTGGCGCACGCGCTGGTCTACCGGGGAGAATCGGAGCGACGCGCACTGAACGCGGCGCAGCTCGAAACCCGCCTCGTGGAGGCGCAACTCCAGGCGCTTCAGCGACAGTTACACCCGCATTTCCTTTTCAACACGCTCAACGCCATCGCCGGCTTGATGCGCACGGATGTCGAGGCCGCCGACCGCATGATGGACCGTCTCGGCGACCTGCTTCGGACGACTCTCAACACGTCGAATATCCAGGAGGTCCCGTTGAGGGCAGAGCTCGAGATGCTGCAGAAGTACCTGGACATCGAGCAGGTGCGCTTCGGGAATCGCCTGTCGGTGGAGATGGACATCCAGCCCCATACCCTCGGCGCTCAGCTGCCGAACTTCCTCCTGCAACCGCTCGTCGAAAATGCCGTGCGCCACGGTATCGCCCCGCACGCACGTCCTGGCCGGCTCACCATCGCCGCGGCGCGGGAAGGCAATCAGCTGGTCTTGCACGTCGTCGACAACGGCGAGGGCGTCCCGCCGCATCGGCTGACGCTGCTTAATCAGGGGATCGGGCTCGCCAACACGAGAGCGCGGCTGGAACATCTGTATCGAAACGATCATCAGCTGGTCTTCTCGAACCTCGACGGAGGATTTCGCGTCACCGTCAGCCTTCCCTTCTCCACTGACGGCAGCACCACGGCGCGCCTCCAGGCGGGAGCCGCATGATCAAAATCCGGACGCTCATCGTGGACGATGAACCGATCGCGAGAGAACGAATGGCGTCGCTTCTCAGAGAGGAATCGGACATCGAGCTGGTCGGCGAATGCTCGAACGGACGTCAGGCGCTGTCGGCGATCGAAGCGACCCACCCGGATCTGCTCTTTCTGGACATCCAGATGCCAGAAATCAACGGTCTCGATCTCGCCAAACGCGTCCAACAGCGAGGAATACCCGCGGTGGTCTTCGTCACCGCCTACGACGAGTACGCGCTGAGAGCATTCGAGGTGCACGCGCTCGACTACCTGTTGAAGCCGTTCAGCGCAGAACGTTTTCGATCGGCGCTTGGGCACGCGAGGGATCAGGTTTCGCAGCGCCGAAAAGGGGAAGAACCGGTCCGACCGTCATTCGCGGCGACCGACGAGGCGCCCGCCGGTCGGCAGCGGCTGATGATCAAATCCGGAGGGCGCATCCACTTCATCCGGATGTCCGACGTGGACTGGTGCGAGGCGTCTGGCAACTACGTCCGCGTGCACGTCGGATCGCAGGAATATCTGATCCGGGACACGATGGCGCATCTGGAATTGCAGCTCGATGCCGAGCAATTCGTCAGAATCCACCGCTCCGCGATCGTCAACCTCGATCGCATTCAGGAAATGCAATCATCGCTCAACGGCGAGTACGTCGTGCTTTTGCGAACAGGAACGCAGCTCACGCTGAGTCGCGGATACCGCGACGCGATTCACGCCCGCCTCGGACGGCCGCTCTAACGCGACGCCGCGGCCCTGGGCTTCGGACCTTCGGGCTCCGAGTGTTAGAGTGACGCGTGCAAACGATTCGCGTACCCATCCAACGTTTATCCGAACACACTCAATTGCCCGCGTATGCGACAGTCGGCGCAGCGGGCATGGACCTGTCGGCCGCGGTCGACAGGCCTCTCCAGATCCCGTCAGGTCAGTACGTGCTGGTGCCGTGCGGCATCGCGATCGAGCTTCCAGTCGGGTTAGAGGCGCAGATCAGACCGCGTTCCGGCCTCGCTCACAAGCATGGCGTCACCGTGCTCAATGCCCCGGGGACGATCGACAGCGACTACCGCGGCGAAGTGAAGGTGCTGTTGATTAACCACGGCGCCACGGCTTTCGTCGTCGACCCGGGCATGCGAATCGCCCAGCTGGTCATCAGTCCTGTTGTGCGGATCGAATGGAACGACTCGACCGCGCTGTCAGCGACAGCGCGCGGCGAAGGTGGCTTCGGCCACACGGGCCACTAATTCGACAGCTGCGAACCCGCAGCTTCAAAAGTTTCTTAGCCGTGCAGACGCAGCCAATCGATCAGCGCGCGGAATCGACGCTCGGCGTGTAATCGCTCGAAGGCCGGCTCGACCTCCACGTGATCCAGGTAGGGATCGTGTTCGTCGGCCGCGCAGTCCAGTAAATCAAGCGCCGTGTCACGTTCGTCGAGCGCCGTATACACCATCGCCAAGTGGTACGGAGGCACGGCGTGGTTGTCGACGGCCTGCACGAGAGAGTCTGCGACGGCGCGTGCCGCCGAGGTGTTGCCTCCTACAGCCAGCGCCGCAGCCATCCAGGCCCGCGAGATCGGATCGGCTCGCGTCGCAGACACGAGCTCGAATTCACTCACGGCCTCGTGATACCGACCAAGCGCCGCCAACGACGAGGCGAGGCGGCGACGTGCTGGGCCGAATGCCGGGTCGAGGTTCAACGTGTATTGACATTTCTGGATCGCGGACTCGTGATCGCCCGTCAGATATCGCACCGTCGCGTTCGCCGTATTCACGACAAGGCATAGCGGATCGAGCGCAGAGCCACGATCCGCCAAGGCCGCCGCACCCGCTCGGCCGCGAGCCGCCAAAAACAGGCCGTAGTAGCGATGCGTTCCTTCACTGTTGGGATTCACCGACAGCGCCGTCTTGTAGGAGTCCTCCGCCTTCATCGAATCCCAGTCGAGCACACGATAGACTTCGGCCAGCGCGTTGTGCGCGTCGGCATCGCCTTCGTCGAGCGCCAGAGCGCGGAGCGCGTCCGCGCGCACCAGTTCGAGCGCCACCCGAGGATCGGCGGCGTAGTAGTCGCACATCGACACGCGCGCCCGCGCTCGCGACGAATACGCTCTGCCGAAGCTTGGATCGAGCGCGATGGCCTGGTCGTAGTATTCGACGGCACGCGCCAAGCCGGAGTCGCCCGGCTTGTTCCAGAAGAAGCGGCCTCGCAAGAAGGCCTGGTAGGCGCCGGGATGTCTAGTGCCGCTGGCATCGATGCTCGGAGCCGGCAACAGCTCCAAGGTCAGCGCGTGCGCGATCTGCGCCGCCACCTCGGCCTGCACTGCCAGACAATCCTCGAGTCGGCGATCGTAGGTGTCCGCCCAAAGGTGCGTCTCGCCTTTGGTCTCGATCAACTGCGCCGTAATCCGCACGTGATCGCCCTCGTGCCGGACGCTTCCCTCGACCAGATAGTCGGCCCGCAGCGCCTCTCCGATGTCACCGGCGCGTTGGGACGCATTCTTGTACAGCATGGACGATGTCCGCGCGAGCACGCCGATGCGGTTTGCGCAGCGGCGTCCAACCTGCGCGATCATCTCCTCCGTCAGACCGTCGCTGAAATAGTCGGAGACTTGTTCGCCCAGATTCGCAAACGGCAATACGACCAGCCGTGGACGTTGCTCGCCCCCCACTCGCTCCGTGGGAGTCGTGGCACGAGCGCGCTCGGGCGCAGCCGTAGTGCGCTCGGCGTTGGCGACGTGGCCGATGAACCGATAGCCCCGCCGATGACGCGTCTCCACGAACCGAGGATGGTCTGCGCTGTCTCCGAGAGCAGCCCTCAACCGCTTGATGGCCGCGTTGACACTGTGCTCGAAATCGACAAAGGTGCCGTCCGGCCACAGTCGCGATTGAATCTGCTCGCGCGTGACGAGGTCACCCGGGTGCTCGAGCAGCATCGCGAGAATCTGGAACGGCTGCTCTTGCAGAGGTACAAGCGTCCCCCCCTTTCGCAGCTCGCGGATGCGCAAATCCAGAGCGAACTCGTCGAAGTGCAGCAGCTGTCCCATCGGACTCTCAAGGATCGCGCAAAACCCTTCTGCGGAACAGGGCCAATCACACGTTGGTCCGGAGATGTCACCAACGCGTTACCGTTGGGTCACCTTGGCGCCATTGAGGCACTTGCACGGCGGCGGCAGAGTGAGGGCATGCACTCGCTCTTCGCCGTGCTCTTGGTAGTTCGCCTTTACGACGCAAGCGGCGCAGTCGCGCCGCCGACGGCCGAACGCGCGTACGGCGCGGCCGGCGATATCCTGCGGCATGCGGGCATCGAAACGACGTGGATTGACTGCTCCCACACCCGTAGCGGCGACGCGCCGCCGCCCTCCTGCCAGACCGTCGCGCCTCACGACCTCGCCATTCGCATCGTCCGTCAGCGGCCGGCGGGAGGCGGCGACGTGCTCGGGGATGCCTACGTAGACCCGGTGGCTCGTGCCGGCGTCATGGCGACGATCTACACCGAGCCGCTTTGCCAATTCGCACTCGCCGCTCGCGCGGATGTGGGCGTTCTGCTTGGGCGGGCGATTGCGCACGAAATCGGCCATCTGCTGCTCGGCACGACGGCGCATGCCGAAACGGGGCTGATGCGCGCCGCCTGGACGCCAGAGCAACTCCAGCGCAATCTGCCGTCCGATTGGCAGTTCTTGTCCGCCGAGCAGACGGAGCTCTCCCGGTCGATGCACACGGGCGACGCCACGCCAAGGCTATCGGTCGATGCTTATTGCCAGCCGACGGTCTTCCCCTTCAGCTGCTCGTCGAGCCATGTTTTGAGCGGCGCGAAGTAGTCCAGGATCGCCGACGCATCCATCTGATCGGTGCCGGTCAACACCCGAAGCGCCTCGGGCCATGGCTTGGACAGGCCCATCGAGAGCATCGCGTTCAGACGCTGTCCCGCCTCTTTGCTTTCGTAAATCGAGCATCGATGAAGTGGGGTCTTACAGCCGGCGGCCGCCGAAAGCGCGCGATGGAACTGGAACTGCAGGATGTGAGCGAGAAAGTAGCGCGCGTACGGCGTGTTGTCGGGCACGTGGTACTTCGCACCCGGGTCGAAGAATTCCTCGCCTCTCGCCGTAGGCGGCGCGATGCCCTGGTACTTCAGCCGAAGGTCCCACCATGCCTTGTTGTATTCCTCCGGTTTCACCTCGCCGGAGAACACCTTCCATCGCCACTGATCGATCAAGAGACCGAACGGGAGAAAGGCTACCTTGTCGAGCGCGCGCGCCATCAACAGGCCGATATCGCGGGATGCATCGGGCGCCTTGTCCAACAGGCCGATTCGAACCAGATATTCAGGTGTCACCGACAACGCAATCGTGTCGCCAATGGCCTCGTGAAAACCGTCGTTCGCGCTGTCTCTGAACACCGGCGGTTGATCCTTGTACGCACGCTGGTAGAAGTTGTGCCCCAGCTCGTGGTGGATGGTCGAGAAATCCTCCTCGGTCTGTTTGATGCACATCTTGATGCGGACGTCGGATTCAGCGTCGATGTCCCACGCGCTCGCGTGGCAGACAACCTCGCGATCTTGCGGACGAACGAACAGCGAGCGGTCCCAAAACGTCGGAGGAAGGGGCGCGAACCCGAGCGACGTGTAGAAGCGCTCGCCGATCCGGACCATCTCGAGCGGTTCGATCTTGCGTTGCTTGAGGATGTCAGTGAGCGAGAATCCGGCATCGGAGTGAGCGGGAGCGACCAGCGGGTAGATATTCGACCAATCTTGGGCCCAGATGTTGCCGAGGAGATACGCGGGAATCGGACCATGTTCGGGCACGACGTCGCCGTATTTCTCGCGCAACTTCATTCGGACGTAGGCGTGGAGCTCTAGGTACAGCGGGCGCACCTGATCCCAGAGTCGATCGAGCTCTTTGCCGAACGCATCGGCGGTCATGTCGTACTTCGACCGCCACATGACACCTGTATCCGAGAACCCCAGCTCCTTGGTGCCCTTGTTGGATAACTCGGCGAACCGCGCGTAATCCTTCTTCATCGGCGGCGAAATCGTCTGCCAGCCCTCCCACTCGCGCCGCAGTTCCTCGGCGTTTCTCGAATTGGCCATCACGCGCGTGACTTCGTCGATGTTGTGGCATGCCTCCGTTTTGGCGGGATCCGGACACCATTTGCCCTTGCCGTAGGTGGCCCGCATCCGCGAGACGAGCTGCGTGACTTCCTCTGCCTCCTGCTTGTTTGAAGGCGTCGCGAGGACCAGCGAGACTTTCAGGATGTCGAGCTGACGTCGCTGATCAGCGGGGAGCTCGACGTTCGCAAACTTGACGGCGTCCTTCGCGAACTTCGCCGTGGCATCGGCTGCGGCCTGCGTCGCTCGGGCGTCCAGGGCTTCGGTGTCGTCAGTGATGAAGTTCTGCGCCACCCAGCCCGCCTGGGAGCCGGCGATGTAGAGCCGCAGCGTTTCCGCGTTCACCATGTCCAGGAAGCTCTTGGCTTCAGCCGGATTGGCCGTGCCAGAGGCGGGCGGCGTACCCGGAGCGCTGACCGAACAGCCAGAACCAATGCCGACGATGGCGGTTACCCCTAAGGCCGCAAACAGCAGGCGAGGGCACGTGGGCATGTGTGATCTCCTGGGCTAACTATACCCGGCACACGGGCGCGCGGGTGCGAGGCGCGTTCGCGTGCGTCGGTGACGATAGGAATGGGACGTGGGCGTCTAAGCACCCATGCACCGTGCGCTCGAATTTAGAGTCTGTCTTTGACTGAAGAGTTGAGCGTGACCGAGAGCACGAACGGCGTGGGCACGCCCTTGAGGACCGGCGGCGAGTACGGGCACTCCCTCGCGGCATCGACGGCCGTGAACGAGCGCGGCACAGGAAGCTCTACTCCAGAGCTTCCTGCGTTCGTGCGTCTGCGACGGCTATTGCGGTCTGGCTACGACCACTGCCCGTTACGGCGCCACATTGATGTTGATCGTCTGGCACATGCCGGGCAGCGTACGGTGCTGATCGTCGCCAATCGCCAAGGAGAACTTGTGTGCGCCTGGCGTGAGCTGCATGTCGATGGTGTTATCGCCCTTCCCGAAGTGCACCCAGGACGGCGTCCCCTTGGGAATCAGCGTGCCTGGCGGCATGCAGTCGACGTCGACGCCGAGATGATGGTGTCCCATCCCCTCACGTGGGTGCTCGACCTCTCCTTGGGGAACAGGCGAAATCGTGAAGTGTTCGACGCCGAACTCGCTTTCCAGCACATTGGGATCCTAAGCTTAGAATTCCACGTGGACAAGTTGTCGCG
>JADMIO010703083.1_pt1 | contig 131920 bp, 107 predicted proteins | sample 8958161 | NCBI WGS metagenome assembly JADMIO01 (sample SAMN16585339, study PRJNA669376) | soil metagenome | isolation source: Crop rotation soil | place: USA: Cullars Rotation, Alabama | collected 2011 | reverse complement strand
GACGCTGCGCGTGGATATCCCACTCGAAGTGGGCTCGGCGGCGGAATCGGTGACGGTATCGGAACAGTCGTCGCTGCTCAAGACCGAAAGTGGAGAACTGAGCACTACCGTTCAGGCGCAGCGCATGGTGGACCTGGGAGGGCTGGGCGTCGGCGGAACGTATGCTACCAGCCAGGGTCTTCGAACTTATTTATCTGAGATCCAGTTGGTGCCCGGCGCATCGAACCCCGCCTCGGGATTCGTCCTGGGCGTTCGTGTGAACGGTTCGCCGAATGGAACCCAGCGCACAGTTATCGATGGCGCGGATTCCACCAACCAGATCAACGCGGTGCAGGCCGGGACCGGCGCAAGCATGGACGCCATGCAGGAAACCGCGATCCAGACCAGCAACTTTGCGGCGGAGTTTGGACAAGTGGGCGGCGGTTTGTTCAACATCACCATGCGGTCGGGAACCAACCAATATCATGGTGCTGGCTACGACTATCTGGTGAACGAAGCCTTCAACGCCTCGACGCCTTTCACCAACGTCCTGCCGCGCACGCGGCGCAACGATTACGGCTTCAACCTCGGCGGCCCGGTGTGGATTCCAAAAATCTACAACGGCAAGGACAAGACCTTCTTTTTCTACAATCGCGAGCAGTACCGCGAGTTTTACGTTGTGAACGACACCGCCATCACGGTCCCTACCGCGGCCTACCGGGCGGGCAATTTCGCGACCGCGATAACCGGCCGCAGCGCCGGAAATGATCCGCTGGGCAGAGCCATGCTGGAAGGCATGATTTTCGATCCGAAATCGCAGCGAGTGGTAAATGGGCAACAAATTCGGGATCAGTTTACGGGCAATCTCATCCCGCTTGCGCAGCAGGATAAGGTAGCGCTGGCGATCCAGGGTCTGATTCCGAACCCGACCAACGCGACGGCCACGGCGTTAAACTATTTGCCGTCCTTCCCGAATGATCGCGTAACAACCAACGAATCGGTGAAGATCGATCACCAATTGACGCCCAAGATCAGGCTTTCGGGCACCTGGCTTACTAACGCGACCTCGACACAGTATTCGCAGAGCCTGAACCTTTCGGAAGGTCTGCCAGCACTCATTACGCAGACGCGGGGATCGTTCAGCCGGTCGATGAACTGGCGCTTTAATTTCGACGACACGATTTCGCCGACCATGTTGTGGCACATCGGAATCGGTTCGCTCCAGTATCTGCTCGACGACCACTCCCCCACCACCGATTTCCAGGACAGCTCAATCGGCTTGGTGGGTGTGCCAAATCCGGGGGGAAGATTTCCCTCGATCAGCGGTTTGTGCGCTTCAGGTACGGCTCCTGCGTGCACCAGCACCGGCGGCATGGCGAACATGGGTCCCGGCGTCGGCGCGGCGCAGTCGTTGACCAAGCAGTTCACGCCGACGTACGGTACCTCGCTGACCTGGGTCAAGGGCAATCACACCCTGAAATTCGGAGGCGAGCTGCGCACGTTTGGGTATCCGTACCACAACCTGTCATCGACCAACGGCAACTTCGTGTTCTCCACCAACCAGACCGCACAACCGTACGCGCAATCGTCCACGGTTAACGGCGTGACGCTGGGTTTCCCCTACGCCAGCTTCCTGCTGGGCCTGGTCAACAACGGCGTGGTGAATCCGCCGGCAGACCTGAAAACCGGAAAGCAGTTCTGGGGCTTCTATGCGCAGGATTCCTGGAAGCTCACGCGGCGCCTGACTCTCGACTACGGGTTGCGCTATGACTACGACACCTATCCGCGCGAGCAGTACGGCCGCATGCCAAGCGTGTCTCTGGCCGTCGCAAATCCCACCGTAGGCGGCCGTCCGGGCGGTGTGGTTTACGAGGCCACCTGTAACTGCAAGTTCGCCAGAAACTATCCGTATGCGTTTGGCCCTCGCGTGGGCGTGGCTTACCAGATAACGCCAAAAACCGTGTTCCGCGGGGGAATCGCAATCGCTTACGACGGAACGGCCACGGCCGCAACCGGGACCGGTAGCGCCAGCGCGAACAATGCGTTCCAGGCTCCGGGCTTCGGCGACGCGTCCATGCAGCTCCAGACGGGCGTGCCTGCGGGCTATGTGTTGCCCTGGCCCAATTTTTCTGCCGGCGCGTATCCAAATCCAAATTTTCCGGCGAACCTGAACGGCCCGACATCCGTGGTGGATCAGAACGCGGGTCGTCCGGCTCGCCAGATCCAGTGGAGCGTTGGTCTCCAGCGCGAGCTTACGCGCAACACCGTGGTGGAAGCATCCTATGTCGGCAATCGAGGCGCGTGGTGGCTAAGCCCGGTTCTCAACAACTACAACGCGCTCTCGGTTAATACGCTCCAGGCTGCTGGCTTGAATATTAACGATGCCGCGGACCGTGGGATTCTCCGCGCGCAGATCGGCTCGACGCAGGCGGGCCGCTTCCAAAACAAGTTGCCTTACGCCGGCTTTCCGCTGACCTCCACCGTCGCGCAATCGCTCCGGCCCTTCCCGCAATTCACTAGCGGGTTGAGCCCTCTGTGGGCGCCGCAGGGCCGCACTTGGTACGATTCGCTGCAAGCCAAGGTTACGCAGCGTGTCTGGCACGGGCTGGAAGCGGCGTACGCGTTCACGTGGTCGAAAGAAATGCAGTTGGGCACCGAGCTGGGCACAGTGAACGACGTCTTTAACCGGTCGCAGAACAAGACGATCTCCGGCTTCTCCCGCCCGCTGGTGAGCGTAATTTCGATCAACTATCGCACGCCCGCGCCGGGAGGCAACAAGATTGTCTCCTGGGCTGCTCGCGACTGGGCATTCGGAACACTGCTAACGTACGCCAGCGGAACGCCGATTCCTGTGCCGACCGCCGTGAATAATCTCAATGCTCTACTGTTCCGCGGCGCGGTGCCCTCAGGCGGCACATTCTATAATCGCGTCCCCGGCGTTCCCTTGTTCCTCAAGGACCTGAACTGCCACTGCATCGATCCCACCAAGGACCTGGTCTTGAATCCCGCGGCTTGGAGCAATCCGACCGATGGGCAGTGGGGCTCCGGAGCTCCCTACTACAATGATTACCGCTATCAGCGCCGGCCTTCGGAGTCGTTCAGCGTCGGACGAGTGTTCCAGTTCGGAGCCGACACGCATCCGATGAAGATAACGGTGCGGATGAACTTCACGAACGTTCTCAACCGACTGGAGATGTCGAACCCGTCGGGCTCGCCGTCGTCGCCGAGCACTACAGGAAATGTGCAGGGCGTGCCTGCGTGCACGGGTGTAAATAAGTGCGCAACGGGCGGATTCGGCTTCATCAATTTCGCTGGAGGGGCGAGTTTCCTTCCAGCTCGCCAGGGCACCCTGGAGATGCGATTTTCGTTTTAGAGTAGAAACGTGAACACCAACCAATACACCCGGCGCCGGGCTCTGCAGGACGCTTTGAAGTTATTCGGCGCCGGTGGGGCAGCCTGGATTGCGAGCAGCGTGATGCAGGGGTCCGAACTGCCGATCAAGACCAGCGGTCTGGAGCACATTGGGATGCAAGTGCCCGATCAGGAGGCCGCCGCGAAGTTCTACGGACGCATCTTCGACCCGCAGCTCTTTCAGGAACGCGATCCTCCGCCTCGCTTCTATGTTAAGATCGGCATCTCCTATATTGCGTTCGGCGGGCTGCCCGCAGGCGTCACAACGCCGCGCATCGACCACTTTTGCGCCGTCGGCCTGGATTACAAAGGTCAGGAGATGCGGAAGAGTTTGGACGAGGCCGGTGTTCCAATGACGGGTCAGGGAGCCTTGGGCATGGCGGCCGATCCGGATGGTCTGCGTCTGCAGTTCCTGGGTGCGCCCGCCGGTCTGGCCCGGACGATCATTCCCTCCTCGCGGATTTCGCAGGATGAACCGGCGATTCAGGCCATCGGTTTCGATCACATCATGCTGGCGGTTTCCGATCTGGAAAAGTCGGCTGCCCACTATCGGAAGATTTTCGGCATGGAAGTCGCGCGTACCAGGAAACCGGAGAGGATCTGGTTCGGGGTTGCCAAGACTCGCTTGGGACTCGAAACCCTGACTCCCGGAAAAATGCCCAGCGTGGATCACATTTCAATCAAAGTCGCGGGTTTCGATAAACGCGCTGTGACCGATAAGCTCAAAAAGCTGGGTGTGGAGATCGCTCCTTCAAACGATGAAGACCTGCTGCGCTTCAAAGATCTGAACGGGTTATTGATGGAGCTGAAATCAAGTGCGTAGGTGCTTATGCAACTGACGTGTTTGTACGTCGCGGCAGTTTTACTTCCGGGAATCGCTTTCGGCGCGGACACTCGCGTGGCCGAGGCCGCGATGCGCGAAGATCCCGCCGCAGTTCGTACTTTGCTGCAACAAAAAGCCGACGTCAATGCCACCCTGCCGGATGGCGCCACCGCGCTGCACTGGGCCGTAAACTCGGATGATCTTCAGACCGTGGGTCTGCTGATCCAGGCGGGCGCGAATGTGAAGGCCAAGGACCGCTACGGCTTCACCCCACTGTACTTCGCGTGCACCAATGGCAGCGCTGCCGCGATCTCCAAGCTGCTCGACGCCGGCGCCGATCCGAACGCCGCCGATGCGGGCGGCGAGACGGCCTTGATGACCGCGACGCGCAGCGGCAGCATCGACGCCGTCAAAGTTCTCCTTCAGCACGGCGCGGACGTGAAAACGAAGGATGGAGTGACGCAGCAGACGGCGCTGATGTGGGCGGTACGATCGAATTTTCCCGCGGCGGTTGAGCTCTATCTCGAATATGGAGCCGAGATCAACGCCCGTACGCGCACCGGCAAGACGCCCGCGCCCCGGCCTCCAGGGGCGGGTGGCGGGTCGCACGGCGTGGGAATCGTGCGGAGCGGCTGGCCTGAGCAAGGTTTCCAGGGCGAGACTCCGGGCGGCATGACGCCGCTACTCTATGCTGCACGCGACGGAAGGACCGGCATCGTGCGGGTGCTCCTCGCCGCCAAAGGGGACGCCCAACAGGCGGATGTCAACGGGATTACTCCGCTGCTGATGGCGATCACCAACAATCACCTGGATACGGCGAAACTCCTGTTAGACGCCGCGGCGCCGAACGCGGCCGACTGGTGGGGACGCACGCCTCTGTACGCGGCGGTCGAAATTCGCAATCGCGATTACGGGCGGAACAATGAGCATGAGATCGACCGGCCGGCTGCCTTGGAAGTGATCAGGATGCTGCTGGATCGTGGTGCGAACGTCAATGCCAGGACGAAAGAAGTCCCGCCGGGGCGCCGCTTCGTCACACCATTAGGCGACTTGTCCTGGGTCGACTTCACCGGCCAGACAGCGTTCCTAAGGGCGGCGCTCGCCGGTGATATCACGGTTATGCGCCTCCTGCTGGAAAAGGGGGCCGATCCGAATATCGCCACCTTCGCAGGCACTACGGCCCTGATGGCGGCCGCCGGAGTGAACTGGATGACGGGTCAGACGTTCACCGAGTCCAAGGAAGCTCTGATGGAGGCGGTTCAGTTGTGCCTCGACAAAGGCGGCGATGTGAACGCGAAGAACTCGATGGGCGTAACGGCCGTTATCGGAGCGGCGAATCGAGGATCCGACGACATTCTGGAGTTCCTGGTGAAGAAAGGCGCTCGTCTCGACATCAAAGATAAGGAAGGCCGGACGCCGCTGGTTTGGGCCGAAGGCGTTTTTCTGGCCACCAACGCTCCGGAAGCCAAGCCATCGACCATGGCTCTGATCAAAAGGTTAATGGCACAATGAGCGGACTGAAAAGCGCGGCCGCGGCCGTCGGAGTGTTGCTGATTGCCCTGGTCATTCGCCCAGAGAATGCGCGCCCTCAGAATCCATCTCCGGATCAGGCACTGCTGAACCAATATTGCCTCGGGTGTCATAACGAAAAGACCAAGACCGCGGTCCTGATGCTCGACAAGCTGGATCTGACCCATCCCGGACAGGATCCGGAAACGTGGGAAAAGGTAGTGCGCAAGCTGCGGGCGGGGATGATGCCGCCATCGGGCATGCCTCGTCCGCCTCGCGCGGTGTTGGATACTTGGACTGACAAGCTCGAAACCGAATTGGATCGCGCGGCGGCGGCCAAGCCCAATCCGGGGAGCACGGGGCTGCATCGGCTGAATCGCACCGAATACACCAACGCGATTCGCGATCTGCTGGCGATCGAAGTGGACGGCTCCACCGTTCTTCCCGCCGACGATTCCAGTGAAGGATTCGACAACATTGCCGACGCACTCGCGGTCTCGCCCGCGCTGATTGAGCGCTACGTGGCCGCAGCGGGCAAGATCAGCCGGCTGGCCGTAGGGAATCTGCTGATCACCCCCTCGACCGTTACGTATCGCGCGCCGGCGGATCTTTCGCAAACCGAACACGTCGATGGGCTGCCGCTGGGGACGCGCGGCGGCATGCTGATCCGCCACACATTTCCGCTGGATGCCGAGTACTCGTTCAAGGTTCGCGCCCGGTCGGCCGGCATCGGCGTAGGCGGCGTTGGGCCTTCGGGAGAAGAGCTGGAATTTGTGCTGAATGGCGAACGCGTCAAATTAGCGGCCGGCGGCTCTATAGACGTGAAGGTCCCCGTGAAGGCGGGGCCGCAGGATATTGGTGCTGCCTACGTGCGGAAGGCTCCTCCAGGCGCGGACGACATCTGGCAGGTATTCGCGGGCAATTCGAGCGTGAGCAGCATTGCGATCACTGGTCCGCTGAATCCTACGGGTCCCGGGGATACGCCCAGCCGCCGCAAGATTTTCGTGTGCCGTCCGGCGTCGGAGGCGGATGAATCCGCGTGTGCGAAGAAGATTCTATCCACGCTCGCGCTGCGCGCCTATCGCCAGCCTCCGTCCGGGAGCGATTTGGACACTCTCCAGAGCTTCTATCAGGCAGGGAGGAAGAACGGCAGCTTCGATATCGGTATCGAGCAGGCGTTGGCGCGTGTACTTGTGGATCCGCGTTTTGTTTTTCGTTTCGAGCGCGAGCCGGTGGGCGCGACCGCGGGCAGTGTGTATCGCGTCAGCGATTTAGAGCTCGCTTCGCGCTTATCGTTCTTCTTGTGGAGCAGTATCCCCGACGAAGAACTTCTAAACACGGCCATTCAGGGCAAGCTTCACGATCCCGCCGTATTAGAATCGCAAACGCGACGCATGCTGGCGGATCCACGCTCGGAAACGCTGGCGACCAATTTCGGCGGGCAGTGGCTGTATCTGCGCGAATTGAAGAACGCTCGTCCCGAGGCGCGTGGATTTAACGATAATCTGCGGCAGGCGTTTCGCCGCGAGACCGAACTGCTTCTCGACAGCATCCTTCGCGAGGACCGCAACGTGGTGGATCTGCTCAACGCCGATTACACTTTCGTGAATGAGGCACTGGCTCGCCACTACGGGATTCCGGGTATCAAGGGAAGCCGGTTCAAGCGCGTAACGATCCAGGATGAGAACCGCCGCGGTCTGTTGGGCCAGTCCAGTTTTCTGCTCGTGACTTCGGTCGCCAACCGAACCTCCCCGGTATCGCGTGGCAAGTGGGTTCTGGAAAACCTCCTGGGCACTCCTGCCCCCCTGCCTCCGCCTAACGTTCCGCCGCTCCCGGAGAGTGAGGGCGCACAGCAGCCCGCGTCGATCCGGCAGAAGATGGAAGAACATCGGACCAATCCGGTGTGCGCCGCATGCCACAAGATCATGGATCCCATCGGGTTTTCGCTGGAGAACTTCGATCTGATCGGAAAGTATCGGACCACCGACGGAGGCGTCAAGATCGACGCCTCGGGCCAGCTGGTCGATGGAACCAAGCTGGACGGTCCGTCGAGTCTGCGGCAGGCCCTGCTGAGCCGCTCGGATGTGTTCGTCCGCACTATGACCGAGAAGCTTTTGACATACGGCACCGGTCGAGCCCTGAAGTACTACGACATGCCGGTGGTGCGTTCGATTACGCGCGACGCGGGGAAGAATGACAATCGTTTTTCATCTCTGATATTGGGAATCGTAAAGAGCGATCCGTTTCAGATGAGAGTAAAGGCAGGAAACAACTAATGGCATTCATCACGAAGAAGTACCTTTCTCGCCGTACGCTGCTGCGTGGCATGGGAGTCTCCGTCGCGCTGCCCTTGCTCGATTCGATGGTGCCGGCGCAAACGCCTCTCACCAGGACGGCCGCGACATCGAAGAGCCGGCTGAGCTGCATCTACGTACCCCATGGGGCGACGATGGACAAATGGACTCCGGCAGCCGACGGCAAGGGTTTCCAGTTCACGGAGATCCTCAGCCCGCTCGAAAAGTTTCGGGATCGCGTTTCGATTGTCTCCAACCTGGCGCACCCGGCGGCAGGTGGCGTAGGATCTGACGCGGGCGCCGACCACGCGCGCTCGGCCGCGGTTTTTCTCAGCGGCGTGCACCCGGAGCAGGGCTCAATCCACGTCGGCAGCACGATCGATCAGATCGCCGCGCAACGCATTGGTCAGGATACTCCGCTCCCTTCCATTGAGCTTTCCATTGAAGAGGTCGCTCTGAGCTGCGGATCGGGCTACGCTTGCGCGTATTCGAACACGATCTCCTGGAAGACGCCGACCATCCCGCTGCCGATGGAGAACAATCCGCAGGTGGTGTTCGAAAAGCTGTTCGGCGACGGGAGCAACAATGCCGACCGGCTCGCACGCAAGCAGCAAAGTCGCAGCCTGCTCGATTCGGTTATGGATCAAGTCGCGTCGCTCCAACGGGAACTTCCTTCCTCGGACCGTACCCGGCTCGGTGAGTACCTGGATGACGTTCGCGAGATCGAGCGGCGTATTCAGAAAGCCGAAAACCAGATCCCCGCGGACCTGAAGCTGCCCGAAGCTCCGGTGGGCGTGCCCGAATCCTTCGACGAGCATTTCAAGATCATGTTCGACCTGCAGGTGCTGGCGTTCCGGGCCGAGATCACCCGCGTAGCGACGCTGATGTATGCGCGCGATACCAGCGGCGCGGTCTACCCCCAGAGCGGTATTCGCGACGGATTCCATGTGGCCTCGCACCACTCCAACAATCGCGCCAATATGGACAAGTTTGCGCTGATCAACAAGTATCACGTGGAGATGCTGGCCTACTTCCTGGACAAGCTGAAATCAACTCCTGATGGCGATGGAAACCTGCTGGATCATTCCATGGTTCTCTATGGCAGCAGTATGAGTAATGGGAATCAGCACGATCATGATCCGCTGCCCATCGTGCTTGCCGGTGGCGCCTCAGGACAACTGAGCGGCGGTCGTCATATGATGTACGCTCCCCATACGCCGATGTCGAACCTGCTGCTGTCGATGCTCGACAAGCTGGGGATCCAGGCGGATAAGCACGGCGATAGCACCGGGAAGCTCGAGATTTAACTTTTTGCTTGGAGGCTCATGAGACGATCGTATTTACACCTTGCCGCAGCAGCCTTGATGCTGACCGCGGCGCCAGCCAGCCTATTCGGGCAATGGTTCGATTATCCTACTGCCGCGGTGCCGAAAGGTCCTGACGGCAAACCCAACCTCACCGCGCCCGCGCCGCGCACCGCCGACGGGCATCCGGACTTTTCTGGAATGTGGGGATGGGAAGCCTTCGTGCCGTGCGGCAAACGCTGCGGCGATACCCAGGTCGGGCCGGAGTTTTTGAATATTGCCTCTCGGCTAAAGGGTGGCCCGCCTTATCAACCGTGGGCGGCCGCGCTTGTGAAGGAACGCAGAGGGCAGCAAGACAAAGACCCCAACGTTCATTGCATGCCGCGAGGAGCTCCCCGAATTTGGACGGATGACTATTATAAGAGGATCATTCAGACCCCGGAGCGTTTGATCATCCTGACCGAACGCAATATGCAGTATCGCCAGATCTTCACCGATGGGCGGCCCCTTCCGGAGGACCCGAATCCAACCTGGAATGGCTACTCCACGGCCAAGTGGGACGGAGACACGCTGGTGATCCAAACCATCGGCTTCCGCGACGATCTGTGGCTGGACGCCAACGGGAACCCTCTTACCGATGCCGGCAAGATGACGGAAAAGATCCGCCGCCCGAATTTCGGAACGCTTCAAATCGAAATTACAATCGACGATCCCAAGGCCTACACGGCCCCGTGGACCGTGACGTTAAATCAGCCCATCGTGCTGGATAGCGAGCTCCTCGATTATTACTGCCTGGAGAACGAGAAGGACGCTGTACACATGGTGACGAAGTAAGCATTTGCTGCGAATCCAAATCTAAGGCCTCGCGACATGAAAATGAAAATAATCCTTGCGACTCTTGCTTTTGCCGTGATAGCCGCGGCGCAATCGAAACTCCAACTGAAGGTGCACCACGGCGCCGGCGTGACCGGATATGACGTGAACTCCACGATGATCTCCGGCGAAAAGGACATGCTGGTCATCGATCCACAGTTCAGTTTGAGTGAAGCACATCGTTTGGCGGCGGAGATTCTGGAGTCCAAGAAGAACCTGGTGACCATATACGTTACCCACCCCCACCCGGACCACCTGTTTGGCCTCGCGGTGCTCCATCAGGCGTTTCCGTCCGCCCGGATTGTCGCGCTGCCGGCAACGGTCAACGCTGCCAAGACAGGCTGGCCTGCCCGGCAGAAATTCTGGTTTCCTACGTACGGTAACAACATCCCCGGACCCGAACCCGTCTTGCCGGAAGAACTCGCGACCCCTGTACTCACCCTCGAAGGGGAAAACTTTCCCATCACCGGTGGAGTGCAAGGGGCAGACGGTCCTGGGAATAGCTTCGTCTATATTCCGTCCCTCAAAGCGGTGGTGACGGGAGATATCATGTTCGATCACGTCTACTTTGGTGTTCCCCGGGACCAAGCTCGCGAAAATTGGCTGAAGACGACGGAGCAGATCGTCGCGTTGAATCCGGCCATCATTGTCCCCGGTCATGAAGGCCCAGGCGCCACCCGTGATCTGGCGACACTCGCATACATGAAGAAGTACATCGCGGATTGGGACGCGAACGTCGCCGCTTCGCACGACGCCGCTGAAATGCGGACCAAAGTTCTAAAACAGTATCCCGGCCTGGGGATGGAATTCACCCTCAACGATCGGGTCGCGACCTACTTCCCGTCTGCTACCAAAGGCAAATAGAGGGCATTCTGGTTTATACCGGAGCAGCCTGCAGCATTAGCCGTGAATACGATCGCGCTGGTAGTTGAAGCACCATGCGTCCGCTGGGGCGCGGTGAGTCGAGCGCCGCAGGCTTTACTTTGTTGGGCTCGGCAAACGTGTTGACGGCTTTGAGATCCGAGCCCGTGAGGGTATCGAATCGCAAGGTGCGAGCCGGTGCATTGTCGCGGAACACGAGAGTGACTTCCCGCGGCTGCGCCAGGTCGCGATTCAGCAGCAATACGCAATACTGTCCAGTGGTGTTATCAAAGGTAACTGCGCTGTCAACGGCCGGAACGCCCTCAATGGCGGCGGATTCCACCCAGGCGTCCAGCGCCTGTCCACGCGCGCTCTCCAGCGCCCAAGCGTAAGGATAGTAGATACTTTGGCGCAAGATGCCGTTTGCGTTGGTCACAATCGGGGCGATTACGTTGACCAATTGCGCCAAGCAGGCCACACGGACCTTGTCCGACCGCCTCAGGAGCGCGTTCACCAACCCTCCTACCAGCAGCGCGTCTTCCAGGTTGTACTCTTCCTCCAACAGGCGCGGCGCCTGTTGACGTTGGCCATTGCCGCCACGCCGCCGGTACCAGACATTCCATTCGTCAAAAGAGAGCCACAGGCGCTTGCGTGATCCCGTGCGCTTGCGGACATACTCGCAAACGGCGGCAACCTGGTCGATCTGCTCTTCCATCGCGAGGTTCAACGCCAGATACTTCAAAGAATCGCCCCCGGTTTCACCGGTCGCCTCATTGCCGTAGTACCGATGCAGGCTAATTCCGTCCACTTGCGAATAGCACTCTTCTAGGACTTCTCGATCCCATTCGAGGAATGTCGATTGCCCGGGTCCCGATGACCCGCAGGCGATCAGTTGCACGCTGGGGTCGACCGCTCGCATTTGCCGCGCGGCATCCACGGCCTTGCGTCCATACTCGCGGGCCGGCATATGGCCAATCTGCCAGGTGCCGTCCATCTCGTTGCCCAGACACCAGGTGCGAATGGCGTGAGGCTGCGTGTAGCCATGTTCGCGGCGCAGATTGCTCCATTTGGTGCCACCTGGCACGTTGCAATACTCCACCAGCGCGGCCGACATCTCGGGTGCTGCTGTTCCGAAATTGGTGCCGATTAGCGGCTCGGCACCGACGCTTTTGGCCCAGGTTACGAACTCGTTCGTCCCAAACTGGTTCGTCTCGATCGAGTTCCAGGCCCGGTCGAGCACTGTGGGCCGCTTGTCGCGTGGACCCACGCCATCCAGCCAGTTATATCCGGAAACGAAGTTGCCCCCCGGATAGCGAATGATCGGCACACCCATGCTACGCACCTCCGACGCAACGTCCTTGCGGAAGCCTGACGCATCGGACAGAGCAGAACCGGGATCATAAATACCCTGATAGATAGCGCGACCCAGGTGCTCCAGAAAGCTGCCCCAAATCCGCCGGTCAATGTTGGCCCGCACGCGTAGTGGATCGATCACAATACGGTTGGCCGCGGTTTGCGCACGCAGCAGGGCGGGCGCTGCAAAGATCAGCGGGACAACGCTCCGTCGAGTCATCGTTACTCATGATATTCCATCGTGCGAACGGGTTACGAGCTGAGGCATGGATCATATCCGGTGTGATCCCCTTGGAGTTGATGGTTTAAAGAAAGTTAGCAGTTGGTCCATATGTTTTGGTGAACCTTCTCCGGGAGCTTTACGCTGCAGATTTAGTCGGCGAAGCAACTGGGCGTTCGCGGCCACGATGATCGTAGACAGGCTCATCGCTACGGCGCCCAAGCTCATGGGCAGGTTTAGTCCCCAACGGACGAAGAGGCCTGCTGCGACCGGAATTGCGACCAGATTGTAGGCGGTCGCCCAAACCAGATTCTGGATCATCTTTCTGTAGGTGGCGCGAGAGAGTTCGATAGCCCCAACGACGTCGCGCGGATCGCTGCGAACGAGCACTATTCCAGCTGACTCGATCGCCACATCGGTCCCAGCACCAATCGCTATTCCGACATCCGCAGTCGCCAAAGCTGGCGCATCGTTCACTCCATCACCGACCATCGCAACCTTCTTGCCCCCTTGCTGAAACCGTTTCACTGCCGACGCCTTGTCTGCCGGAAGAACCTCAGCTGCTACCTCATCTATTCCAATACGCCGGGCGACCGAATCGGCAACCGCCTTTGCATCCCCGGTGATCATCGCTACCCGTATTCCGAGCTTATGAAGTTCGGTGACGGCTTCCTTTGATTCCGGGCGAATCTGATCTTCGACGGCGAACGCGCCAAGCAGCCGGCCCTCGGTCAGGGCGTAAAGAACGGTTTTGCCCTCTGAGGCCCAGGTACTGGCTAACTTCTCCACATCAGGCACCGCTTCCACGTTAGCCTCGGTGAGCAGTCGCGGTCCGCCGACTAAGACAGTCTTTCCGTCGATCAGAGCCTTTGCCCCTCGACCTGCCAGAGCCTCGAAACTAGTGGCTTTGAGGTCGGGCGCCTTCCGGCGTTTGGCTTCCGCAACGACGGCCTTCGCAAGCGGATGTTCTGAACTCGCCTCGACGGCCGCGGCGAGCGCAATCAAATCGGCCTCCGTTATTCCCGGAGCCGCTACTAGTCCCGAGACGGCAGGCGAACCCCGAGTGAGTGTCCCCGTTTTGTCAAAGATCACCATGTCCAAATTACGCGCACTTTCGAGTGCGAGTCTATCCTTGACGAGCAGACCGTTCCGTGCGCCCAGCGACGTCGAAATGGCAATGACAAGGGGGATCGCCAATCCGAGCGCGTGCGGGCAAGCAATGATGAGAACGGTTGCCGCCCGGATCAGCGCATGTTCTTTGTCGCCTGAAAGCCACCAGTAAACGAACGTGGTTGCACCGGCAACGATTGCGACGTAGAAAAGAAGAGCGGCGGCGCGGTCGGCGAGGGCTTGCGAGCGAGATCCGGAAGCCTGCGCAGCGGCGACAAGACGCATGATGCCAGAGAGAGCGGTCTGCTCGCCGACTGCGGTCAAACGAACTCGAAGGCTTCCGCCGCTGATAACCGTTCCCGCGATGACGGTAGTTCCTGGAGTCTTTGCTATGGTCTTGGACTCGCCGGTAATCATCGACTCGTCGACATCTGCGGTGCCCTCAACGACTGTTCCATCTGCAGGAACGCGGCCTCCGGGACGAACAAGGATGACGTCACCCAAGCGCAATTCGGAAAGCGAAACGATCTCAGTCTGATCTCCGATTACACGCTCAGCCGTGTCTGGGAGCAGCGCCGCAAGGGCGTTGAGTGCGCCGCTAGCCTGGGAAATAGCCCGCATTTCCAGCCAGTGGCCAAGCACCATGATCGTAATTAGCGAAGCGAGTTCCCACCAGACTTCGATTTCAAAGAGGCCGAATGTGGCGGCGAGCGACGTGCCAAAAGCAACCATGATCGCCAGGCTGATGAGCGTCATCATGCCGGGCTTGTGCTCAGCAAGTTCGCCCCGCGCCCCTCGAATGAAGACCAGACCGCCGTAAAGGAAAACTATCGTCCCTAGGATGGGGGGAATGAATGTCGAACCTGGGAAGGACGGCGCGTGGTAGCCAAGCCAGTGTTGGACCTCGGCCGACCAGATAACAACAGGAATGGTGAGCGCGAAGCTCAACCAAAACTTGTCACGAAACATCGCCACGGAGTGTCCGGCGTGACGGTCATGGGGGTCCTGCGCCCGTTGGGCATGTTGGTGGATCGTGTGATCCATTGCCGACTCCAGCCATTACAGTACACCAAGATCCCAAGATCAACCTCCATATCGATTTGTTGAGCATTCAGCTCGCAGATCGACCCGCGTTCTTGGGCCAATTCTTTCCCAGTCTTCGGACCCTGCGAATTCGTACTGGGCGTCCACAATCGAATGGGGTCACCTCACTGACGCCCTGCCGTATTCTCTCGGGAGAGACAGTACTGGTTACCGCGCATGCGGATCATCTTGCGCCCCAGGTTTTGTCGCAGATCGATGTAGTCATCGCGGTGGGGCGTCGCCCTGCGCGATATTGAGAACTTCGGACGCGGCCAAGGCTTTCTGGCAACGACGCGGATCAGTGCGTCGTCCAGAATTGAGGACTTTTGGGCGGTGCACGTTCCGCTGTAGGACCTAATGGACATACGAGGCTGCCCGCGTTTAAGGAGCTTCGGGGCATGGCACCGGACACGAATCCCGCGCCCTCGCCAAACGATATAATACGAGCAATACGAGGTAACGCCATGGTTCTCCACAAAGAACCGTCCGCCAACCGCGTTTTAAGGTTTGGAGGATACCATGTATACTGTCATCGCTTCGTTCCGCCTAGGGTTCGGATTACTGCTATTCGGATTGATCCTCGTCTGCAACGCGTGTTCGTCGCAGAATGCGAATAAGGTTGCGACGTCCTCTGGTCCGGCCGCACTTGCCACGGCGCAGCCGGGCGGTATGAAGTCGGGTTCGGAGTGGCCCTCTTACAACGGCGGCTATGATGCCACTCGCTTCTCCTCTCTTAGCCAGATCAACACGGGCAACGTGGCTTCGCTGGCCGAGGTCGCGCGGTTCAAACTTCCTGAGACCACGGCTTTCCAGTCTGGCCCAGTGCTGATCGACGGTACGATGTACGTCACGACGGCCAACAATACGTATGCCCTCGACCCACGCACCGGTGAGCAGCGATGGCTGCAACGATACGAGCCAAAGAGCGCCGGCATTGGCACGCCGGTGCGGGGAGTGGGATACGCGGATGGCCGGCTGTTCCGCGGCACGCCGGACGGACACCTGGTCGCGCTTGACGCCAAAACCGGCAAGATAATGTGGGACGTGGTCGGGTCGGACGCGACGATCGGCGAGTACTACACGGTGGCGCCAATCGTGTGGGAGGGTCGCGTCTACATGGCGAACTCCGGCAGCGACGTGGGCGCAATTGGTCACATCCGCGCCTTCGATACGCAGAGCGGAAAGCAACTCTGGAACTTCGACATCGTACCGTCGGCTGGACCCGGCTCCGAGACCTGGCCGAAGGGCAAACCAAGGGCAGGCGGTGGTGTGTACTCGTCATTTGCGCTGGATACGGAAACCGGGATCCTCTACTCTCCGACCGGCAATCCGGGACCAGACTTCGTCGCGTCGTATCGCCCCGGAGACAATCTTTACACGTGCAGCGTCGTGATGCTCGACGCTCGTACTGGGACGCTCCGCGGCTATCACCAACTGGTTAAGAACGACTTCCATGACTGGGATCTGGCAGCGAGCCCCATTCTCTTCACGTCCCAAGCGGGCAGGAAGATGGTCGCGGTCTCCGGTAAGAATGGATACCTGTACGGTCTTGATCGCGACCTTAAGAATGTGCTCTACACGGTCCCGGTCACCAGAATAGAGAACATTGATGCGCCGCTCACCAAGGAAGGCACTCGCTTCCTCCCCGGTGCGCAGGGAGGGACCAACTGGTACGGGCCCACGTATTCGCCCCCGGTCAACGCGATCTACGTCCCCAGTATCGATTGGGCGACAACGATCAAACTCGCGGGGCCTGAGAGTCTCAAGCTCAAGCCCGGCACTCCTTTCCTGGGATCGTCCAACGCGTTCGGCGATCAGGATCCGATCTCTCAGCGCTTGGGCCATGTGACGGCAGTCGATGCCGATTCCGGGAAGGTCCTGTGGAAATACGACGCGGACACCTCGATGGTCGCATCGGTGACACCGACCGCTGGTGGTCTGGTCCTCACAGGCGATACGAAGGGAAACTTCATTGCCTTCGACGCCCGGGACGGCAAAGTACTGCTCAAGAAGAATCTCGGCGACCCGATCGGAGGCGGTATCGTCACTTATGATATAGGCGGCGTGCAGTATGTCGCCGTTCCGGGTGGGATGAAGAACACGGTCACGCAACAGACCGACAGCGGCCCCGCGTGGGTCGCGATTCTCGCGGTGCCGAAACAATAGATTAGTAAGGTCACTTCTGCAGCTGACAGGTTGTTGGGGACCGCTGTAGATCCCCGGGCGGCGGGCTTGCTTGGCGTCATCGACCCGGACGGAACACGATTTTGTTCAGCTCGCGTAGCCATAGGACGGAACTGGCAACTCCCACGCAGAGTAGCCAATCCATCGCGCTCAACGGCGTGGTCGAGAATGCCTTTTGCAGGAGGGGGATGTAAATCACTGCAACTTGCAGGATCAGCGAAGCTCCGACAGCGATCCATAGCCAGTGATTTCGAAACAGATTGACGAAAGCGCTTCGGTCGTCCGATCGCGAGTTGAAGATGTTGAACATCTGAAACAGCATCAGCGTTGTGAACGCCAAGGTCTGCGCGTAGCGCATATCGCCCGAACCGTCGATCAAGCCACCAGGCAAACCGGCGTCGAGCACCAGAAGTGTCCCGGACGCCATCACAACTCCGACGAAAACGATGCCTCCCCACATGCGGCCCGTAATTACACTTTCTCCCCTCGGGCGCGGTGGCCTATCCATGACTTCCGGGTCGGCTGGATCAAGGCCTAGAGCCAGGGCGGGAGCGCCATCTGTCACAAGATTGATCCACAGGATTTGCGTCGCTGCTAGAGGTAGCGCCAGACCCTTCTCGTCTGCCTTCAACCCGATGAAATTCGCCAGCAGCACGCCGAAAAACATCGTCATGACCTCACCAATGTTCGAGGACAACAAAAACACCAGAAACTTTCGAATATTAGAAAAGATCGATCTGCCTTCTTCCACGGCTGCAACGATGGTGGCAAAGTTATCGTCGGCCAGAACCATATCCGCAACCTCCTTGGAAACGTCGGTCCCGGTTATACCCATGGCGATGCCGATGTCCGCCTTCTTCAGCGCGGGAGCATCGTTGACGCCATCACCTGTCATGCCCACCACCGCGCCGCCGTATTGGAGCGCCTGTACAATGCGGAGCTTATGCTCGGGATTGACTCGCGCGTAGACCGAAGCGTCCTTCACGGTTTTACGAAGTTCCACATCGGACATCTTTTCGAGTTCCGTCCCCGTCACCGCTTGTGCGTCATTTGCTATGCCGAGTTCCCGGGCAATAATAGCCGCAGTCACGGGATGGTCGCCTGTAATCATAACCGCGCGTATGCCAGCGTGTTTCGCGCGGGCGACCGCCTGCTTTGCTTCATCCCGCGGAGGATCGATCATCCCGACCAAGCCTGCAAAGACCAAATCCCGTTCCAGATTGTCGTCTCCGGGAGCGTTGTCCCCCGTTGCCTTTGGCAGAGCGCGAAATGCGACTCCAAGCGTGCGCAATGCTTCCTTCGCAAGGTCTTCCGTGGACCTAATGATCGCCGCCCTGCGCTCCGGGCTTAGGGGCTTGTTATCTGGCGCCACAAATTCGCGAGAGCAGCGAGCGAGGAGCACGTCGGGAGCTCCTTTTGTAAATACCAGGGTGCGCTCCTCGCCCGTGGCCTCGCTGTGGATGGTGGTCATGAGCTTGCGCTCGGAAGAAAAGGGGATCTCTCCCACTCTGACGAAACGCGATTGCAGCCGCGCCGGGTCGAGGCCGGCTTTGCGGGCGGCGACCAGAAGGGCTCCTTCGGTGGGATCGCCCTGAACAATCCACTGGCCGTCTCTTTGCTGGAGCACCGCGTTATTGGCCCGATCGGCGACAGTGAGCGCGCGTTCCAATTCCGATTGGACGCCTTCGGTAATCTCTCCCCCCGCATCATCCGTGACCGCGCCTTCGGGCGCGTAGCCCGTTCCCCCTATAATCACGGAGCCGCTTGCCGTGATCACTTTGCGAACGGTCATCTGATTCTTCGTCAAGGTGCCCGTCTTGTCCGATGCGATGACGTCCGCGGATCCCAGCGTCTCGACGGCCGCAAGGTGCCGTACGATTGCATTTCTCTTCGCCATGCGCTGCACGCCCAGCGAAAGAACGGCAGTGACCACGGCGGGCAAGCCTTCGGGCACGGCCGCAACCGCGAGTGCTACGCCGAAAATCAAAACATCAACAATCGCCGAGAATCCGCTCACGTGCTCGGCAATGATGAGAGTCGCCATCATTACGATGGCGATTGCGATCACACTTAGTCCCAACATTTTCCCGGTCCGGTCCAGCTGCTTTTGGAGTGGCGTGGTCTCAGCCGGAGTGCGCTTCAACATCCCAGCGATGTGGCCCATCTCCGTCTGCATCCCGGTGGCGACAACAACGGCGGTGGCGCGGCCGTAGGTAGCGACCGTGCCGCTGAAGATCATATTGTCGCGGTCGCCCAACAGTGCTTCCTCTGTGATTGGCGCAGTGTCCTTTGACACAGGTAGACTCTCTCCAGTCAGAGCTGCCTCGGCTGTCTTTAGAGCCGGTGATTCAATCAATCGCGCGTCGGCGGCGATGGTGTCGCCCTCCTCGACGAGCATCACATCGCCCGGAACCAGTTCGACTGCCGCAATCTTGGTTCGCTGCCCGTCGCGAAGCACAGTTGCCTCCGAGGGCGACATGGCCCGAAGGGAGGCAATCGCCTGTTCGGCACGCGAGGTCTGGATGAAACCCATCACGGCGTTGAGCAGGACAATTGCAAAAATAGCGATCGCCTCATAAGGCAACGCGGAGTCGCGCTCGTAAAGCCACAAGCCGGCCGAGATCGCGGTCGCGACCAGCAGGAGCACGACGAGCATGTCCTGAAATTGCGCCAGGAACTTCCTCCACCCTGGTGTGGGTCTTTCCGCCGCCAACTCGTTCCTGCCATACCGATCGAGTCGCGCGCGTGCTTCCGCCATGCCAAGTCCTTGCTCGGCGTCGGTGGACCACGCCGCCAGTACCTCCGCTACAGACTGGCGGTACGCGGGTTGGTCTTGTGCAGGCACGATTCTTTCAAGCTGGTCCGTTCGACTTGAGCATACCGCCGGAGGCGCGCTTGTGGGGCGGCTTCAATCACGCGCGGTCGCGGCAGGTGCGTCTTAGAGATCTCACTTCCAGTCGCGAACTTCCGGCCGGTGGCGGCGCAAGGTGTCCTGGAGGGGTTGCGTCGATCTATCCCCGATCGATTCAGCCGCGGCACGCGTCGCACGGCATCCACCGCAAGCTGGAATCGGTCTATTTGATTCAGAACGGCCATATCGAACCGCGTTGTGGTTGTTCCTTCTTCTTCATAACCTCGGACGTGAATATTGTCGTGGCTCGCGGAGAAGCGGTTGTCACCGTCAAGTAAATCTGCCCTACCGATAAGTAGCTGGCGGCGCGCCACCATGCGTACATGTCGCGCAGCAAGGCGATAGAGGGTTGCTGATACCTACGATGTTGACAGAAGTAAAGGATTGCGTCGATCGTTTAAAGGAACTCATCTCTGCCACGTAATTTGGCGCGCCTCGAGCGGAACCGCGACGCCGGCATGATGCGGAACGATTCGCGCTGTGTAGTCGGTCGCGCGACGGTCGCCGGACACGTGCGCGCCATAAACGGCGCCGCCCCGTTCGCCCAACCGCTTCAGAAGAGTCATCTCCTGCAGAACCGAATCCTGACCGCTGACACCGTCGGCATAAAGCTGGACTCGGACCGCCCCCGGGTCAAGATCGTTCAGCCATACTTCGACTTCAAACGCATGCTGTTCGGGGCTGAACGTCACAGTGACTGCTCCGAAACGCAAGCCGCTCCAGTTGCGATCCAACGCCTGCTGCCATTCGACGATCTGCCGGCCCAGCGCACCGTGATTCGCCGCGCGCGCCTGAAATGCTTCCGCCGCAGGGATATAGCGTTCGCTGGTATACTCACGGACCGTGCGCGACGCGGAGTAGCGGGGCGTTAAGCAGGCCATGCTCTCCCGCATACGTGCGACCCATGCGGCGGGAATACCCTGTTCGTCGCGAGCGTAGAACTCCGGGATCACTTCATGTTCCAGAAGACCGTAAAGCGCATCGGCTTCGGCGGCATCCCATGCCGGATCGTCGCCGTGCTCCTTGCCATCTCCCAAAGCCCATCCCAGCTTTGGACTGTACGCTTCTGCCCACCAACCATCCAGCTCCGACAGATTGATTCCACCGTTGACAAGCACTTTCATTCCGCTGGTTCCGCTCGCCTCCCATGGCCGTCGCGGGGTGTTGATCCAGACATCCACGCCTTGGACAAGATGCTCCGCCAAATGAACGTCGTAGTCGCTGAGGAAGATCAGATGCGCTGCCCAGTTGGGATCTTGAGCGAGTTGCGTCCACTGTCGTATCAGTTCGCGACCGTTGCCGTCCGCGGGATGCGCCTTGCCTGCGACGATCAGTTGCACGGGGCACTCCGGATTGGTCAACAGCCGCAGCAGCCGGTTCGGGTCATGCAGCAGTAAGTTCGGCCTCTTATACGACGCGAACCGGCGGGCAAAGCCCAACGTCAGTGCGAGCGGATCGAAGCGCCGTTTCACTTCATCGGCTTCCTTCGCCTGCGCTCCTCCTGCGGCGAGTTGGCGTGACAATCGTTCGCGAGCATAGTGCACAAGGGCTTCTCTGGACGACGTGCGAAACTTCCAGAGCGTACGATCGGGAACGCCCCGGATACTCTGCTCAAGTCCTTCAGTCATGCCCAGCCAACGCTCTTTCCCACAACTTGCGGTCCAAATATCGTCGGCCTGGACTGAGTCCCAGGTGGGCATATGCACTCCGTTGGTCACATGGCCAACTGGAACTTCGGTTTGCGGCCAGCGCGGAAAAAGCCGCGTAAATAATTGGCGGCTCACTTCACCATGCAGGCGGCTCACGCCGTTCACGGCCCCACTTCCGCGGATCGCGAGATACGCCATATTGAAAACTTCCGACGAATCGCCAGGGTTCTGACGGCCGAGAGCCAATAAATCATGCGAGCTAATTCCGAGTTCGTTCCGCGCGTAGCTTCCGAGATGCTGCTCTATGAGAGCCGGTGGGAAACGATCGAAACCGGCGGCGACCGCAGTGTGCGTTGTGAAGAGGTTTCCCGCCCGAGTAACGGCCAGCGCGACGTCGAACGGTTGTCCGGTCTCCTGCATGAACACCCGGGCACGTTCCAGGATGGCGAATGCCGCATGGCCTTCGTTGAGATGACAGACCTCAGCGTGGATGCCCAGCGCGGTGAGCAATCGCCAGCCGCCAATTCCGAGAACCAATTCCTGTTTGAGGCGCAATTCCGGCCCGCCTCCGTAAAGCTCGCTCGTGATTCCACGATGCTCCGGATAGTTGGCAACGTCATTGCTGTCCAATAGGTACAGCCTCCCTCTGCCGACCTTAGCCTGCCATGCGCGCAGCCAGACGGAGTGTCCCGGCAATGCGACTTCCAGCCGTAGCCACTCGCCGTTGGCGTGTCGTAAAGGTGTGATTGGCAGTTGTCCGGGATCGTTATAGGGATAGAGCGCAAGCTGCTCACCGTTCAGGCCAATCACCTGGCGAAAATAACCTTGCTGATACAAAAGGCCTACGCCGAGCACAGGTACGCCCAAGTCGCTGGCAGCTTTGAGCTGATCGCCCGCTACGTTGCCAAGCCCTCCGGAGTAGATGGGCAGCGCTTCACTCAACATGAATTCCATGCTGAAGTAGGCGACACAGGACAGAGCGGTTTCGGGATGTTTCTGCTGAAACCACGCGCGGGTCTCTACTGCGCCGCGGCTCTGCTGAACCAGGTCCTTTATGTAGGTCCGAAAAACTGAGTCGCCTAATACCGCCTCAATCCTATCTTTCGAGACGGTTCGCAGAACCGCCCACGGATTATGCGTGATATTCCACAAGTCCGGGTCAAGCTGCTCCCATACGTCGTCGGTGGCATGATTCCACGACCACCGCATATCCAGGGCGAGTTCGACTAACGAATCAGCCCCGTCGATTCCTCCAGCCAAGAGATCGTGGATGGGGTCGCTGATGCTGCTCTGCTCGCGCATGATCGGTTCCTTTCATTGTGATCTCAAAACGCGCTCGCGTGGTTACTCTGTCGATCAGACCGAAGTCATGGTCTCGAATCAAAGCCTAGTGCGGTACCAGCACGGCGCGACCACTGATTTGGCCGCGCTTAAGCTTGGCGTAAACATCGACGGCCTGGTCCAGCGGAAAACGCCCTTACGCCCTATGGCAACAGCGAGGTTGTCCCGACGGCTTATCCGAAGAAGACTGGTTGAAGACAGAACAAGAACAGGAAACTCGATCAGGAGTCCAGCCCACCTTGGTTTCGCAGTTATAAGAAGATCAATCCGGCTGCTGAGCTACGGGAAGCTTCCAGCGGTTCCGGATTGCCATGAGGCGCAAACCAACACAGACGATCCCCCCTATAGCCGCAACCGGGACGGAACTGGGAAAAAAGATGTTGCCTACTACAACCACGGCCGCACCCGCGAGCGCGGCGACGGCGTAGAGTTCGGCGGTGAAGACAACAGGGACTTCAGAGACAAGCACGTCGCGCACCATGCCGCCGCCGATAGCAGTCAGAACCCCCATTAGCACCGCCGCGCCTGGTCCCAGATGAAACGCGATCGCCTTGCCAGCACCGGCGATCGCAAAGAGTCCCAGCCCTAAGGCATCAAAGATCTGGACGGGGCTCTTCATTTTGGCAATGAGCGAATACCAAAAGAATGTAACCAACCCAGCTACCAGCGACAAAGTAATATACCGCCAGTCTTGAACGGCAGCGGGAGGGATCGCCCCAATGAGCACGTCGCGCATAATGCCCCCCGCAGTGGCCGCGACGAAAGACAATACGAGCACCCCAAAAAGGTCGATTCTGTGCTTCACACCAGACACTGCCCCGCTGAGTGCGAAAGCGAAGGTCCCGACCAGATCGAGCACCTTCAGAAACTCACTTATAATGGCGAGTTCGTCAATGGCCATAAGAGTAACGATACCAGCCAAGTACTGCATCGGTTAGACCTACCCGTCCCTGTCGGTCCGCTAGCTACCAGCAACGACGATGAAAATACGGGCGAAAAGCGCCGCAATGCTGACCGCGATGCTCGGTAATTTTCAGATCTGCACGTATCGCCTTCGGAATGAGCCGGCAACCGCAAATTTCCTCACGATCCTATAAACGTTCGTTTGGTCGGCAGGACACCCGGTGCTATAGTTCTGCTGTCGGATTAAGATACCCCCATGGACAAGAAGACAACAAGCCCCGTCAATACTGTTTTGGCAGGCCTGGACTCGCTTCTACCGGACCTGGAGAGAACCTACAAAGACATTCATGCTCACCCCGAGCTTTCAATGCAGGAAGAGCGGACTGCAGGCATCGCTGCCGATCGCCTTCGTGCCGCCGGATTCGAAGTAACGACAGGGCTGGGAAAAACGGGAGTCGTAGGGCTGCTTCGCAACGGCGATGGCCCGACAGTGATGATGCGAGCCGATATGGACGCGCTTCCAGTGCTGGAAGGCACCGGCCTGCCGTATGCCAGTAGAGTCACCGGCACCGACCGCGAAGGTAAGACGGTGCCCGTGATGCACGCCTGCGGTCACGACATGCATGTGACCTGGCTGGTGGGTGCAGCCACGCTCTTCGCGAAGTCCCGTGATGTGTGGAAGGGCACCGTAATGGCCGTGTTTCAACCCGCCGAGGAGACCGCCGAGGGCGCGCGGGCGATGATAGACGACGGGCTCTTTACGAAGTTTCCCAAACCGGCTGTAGTCTTGGGCCAGCACGTAATGAGCATGCCAGCGGGAGTCCTTGGATGGCGGGCGGGCGTAGTCACCTCAGCCGCTGACAGCCTGCAGATTCGCCTCTTTGGCCGCGGCGCGCACGGCTCCATGCCTGAAGCCAGCATCGATCCGGTAGTAATGGCGGCGTCGACGGTTCTCCGGCTGCAAACCATCGTTTCGCGCGAACTGGCAGCCTCCGAGGCCGCCGTGGTAACAATCGGCGCCTTGCAGGCCGGAACGAAGGAGAACGTCATTCCAGACGAAGCCATCATAAAGCTCAACGTCCGCACCTTCGACGAAGGTGTCCGCAAACGCGTCCTGGCCGCTATCACACGTATTGTGAACGCGGAAGCCGCTGCGTCGGGAGCACCCAAGCCGCCAGAGATCACGCCTCTCGATCGGTATGCCCTCGTAACGAATGATGCCGAGGCCACGCGCCGCGTTGTCGCAGCGTTCCGGGGCCAATTTCCGGCCGCGCGTATTCAGGAAACCAAGCCAACCTCCGCCAGCGAAGATTTTGGGTGCTTCGGATCCGGGTGGCACTCGCCGGCAGTTTTTTGGTTCGTCGGCGGCCTCAATGAGACCACATACACGGAAGCTCAGGCAGCCGGCAAACTTTCGGACATCCCTACAAATCACAACCCGCGGTTCGCTCCTGTAATTCATCCAACCTTGGAGGCGGGCATAGAAGCCATGGTAGTCGCGGCGCAGGCTTGGTTGTCTCCCCACCGGTCGTAAGGTTGTTTTACTTCGCGCCGTATCGAGTCGAACTGGGACGCCGACATGATGCGGAACGATTCGCGGTGTGTAGTCGGTCGCGCGGCGGTCGCCGGTCAAGTGCGGGCTATAAACCCCGTCCCGTTCGCCCAACCGCTTCAGAAGAGTCATCTCCTGCAGAACCGAATCCTGACCGCTGATACCATCGGCAGCGAATTGGAAGTTCGATGCAACACCTCTGGGTAGCGGGCCCAGTTCGTCATCAGCGGCGATGGGAAAGCGCCAAGGTGGTCAGCGAACAGCTTTATTGCGGCGCGAAAAGGCGCCACGTCAGAGTTGCTGCTGCCGCTGATGCTCTGGGCCGAGTCAAGCCCGGCGCGGACTGTCAGAGAGCATTGGTATCACCTCTTCGTCCCGTCGGAATTGTACGACGGCGGAGAACCGGAGATACATTGGCAACAGTGTCATATTGATAGCGAGGAGTAAACGTCCCATGCCAATCCCCGGTTCAGGCGATGACGGCAACATGACCGCCGATCTCGCACAATTTGATCTAATGCGCGAAATCGCCGATTCGGAACAGCAGAAGCCCTGGCCCTCCGGGATCCATGCCAAGACTCTGTACAAAAAACAGGACTTTCGGGTAGTTCTGATCTCGTTGGAAGCTTCCGCCCGCATGAAGGAGCATCACGTAGACGGCACGAGTTCCCTGCATGTGTTGAAGGGCCATTTGCGTTACAGCACGCGCGGGCAGGCATACGATCTGCAGACCGGAAGTCTCATTACTCTTGGCGCTTCGATCAAGCATGAGGTCGAATCAGTAGTTGAATCGGTGTTTCTATTGACCATCTCCTGGCCGGATAGCCAGCAATTGCTAACACTGGAGCATCGTGGTTACGGCACTTAGCTTTCGACCCCGAAGAGAAGGAGGTTAGGGACATTGCGACAACTGAGGAGTAGAAACCCGGTCTTTCGGAATTGCAGGAGAGTTGACTGACGAATAATCGAAACTGCGTTACGAGAAGTAAGACCTAATCTTTTGAGAACGCCCAATGCTTCCGATAATGGTGGATTATCGGGTAACTAAACCAGAGCATTGCCACCGTCTATTTCGAGATTGGTTTAGTTTCTGCCCGATAGCGCCGGCACACGAACTCCGTCCCAATTCCGCTAGTGATGAGCCGCTCTTTCTTGTCCTGTAGCAGTCGGGCGGTCCAATCCGTGAAGCCCCCGTCCGTGACTGCGAAGCGGCCTCCGTCCTCGGACTCCGGTGAGATACGCAGACACAGGCCGGTGTAGTATCCGAGTCCTTCCAGCCGAGCAAGTGTGAACCGAAACTGGGCTTCCGGAAATTTCGCCATAAGTGGATCGACGACACGATCTTTCATCGTGCAGAGTCGTGAGAACTGCGGTTCCGGTATGTCTCGAAGTTCGGTTCGTGGGTCCGTCACGGGACTGGGAAGTGCTACACCAAGTTCGGCTTGGAGGCGTTCGCCGCTGCCGGGTCGATGGGCCCGTACAGCTTCGCGCACCTTGTCGCGATCCACCCCGGCGACGGCCAGCAACCGTTCGGAGAGCGATACATCGCCGATCTCAACGAGAGGGAGCCGCAGGTGGAAGCCTTCCGCATTCAGAGCGCGAAATAGTTCGAGGTAGAAGTGAATGTGTTCGCTTAAGTGTTGGATCTCGAATGCGTGCGATCCTCTATCGCGACCCGCGGAGTCCATACGTCACCTGCACGAGTCCGGCGGCGGCGTGCGCATTCCAGAGCCAGAGCAGGAGTCGAATCCCCGAGGACTTCGGCATTACGGACTGTAGCGACTACATTATTGGTGTCGATTCCGCCGAGGACGAAATTCGTTCCTAGCGGACTTACGGGCGACAACTCGACGGCATCAAACTTTTCCGCAACCGCGAAGGCAACGCGGTCGAAGCTATTCAGAATACGCGCATCCATGTTTGAGGGAGCACACAAGGGTGTTGTTCCGCGCTCCATCAGACGAGCTTCGTTTACAGACCGAGCCCGCGCACGGTAAACATTCAACATTAAAGATTGAAGATCGCTCGGCGGCAGCTCATAGCCCAATACATCAGCCAGCCGGGCGAATCCAGTTTTTGCCTCGATCCGGCGGAGGATTCCAAACGCCATGCACCAGCATACCTTCAAGGTGGCGGGCAGCGAAAATACGGGCGATATCTCAGCGTTTCACAATAGCAGCCGGTAATGTTGCTTAACGTCAACTTACCGATAGGGATTTGTGGCTAGTGTCGTAGTCGGGTTGGCCCAACGTTAAGTCCGGGTTAACCGGCTACTGGAAGTTGCCCCGAAAGCCGTACGGAAACGGTCACCTTGAAGCTGCAGAATTGACCGTCCTTCGTCGAGTTTTGGTGCCGGTCAGCACTTGGGTGTCTAGGCACAAGGTGAGCGAACTGGCATGGCGTGCCAGCCTTGCTTGTGGCTGGCTGAGATACTCCGGTGTGGGACTGAACTGCCTGAAGGATCAGACCTTTGCGGCCATTCCCATCTTGAAGGAAGGTTTGGATATTCATTTGCACCCTCGGTGGCATGACCTTGCTATTTGCTGATGAAGCCACCAGGCCGATTGCCAGAACGAGGCCTGTACCCAGCGCGTTCTTCAGCTTGCTGGTGCACCTCGGCGTCGTCATTCTGCTGCTGTGGTTAAGCTTCTCGCCCGATGTCTTTATGATTCCCGATAACCTCCGGCGGACCATGCTGGTGGCTCCACTGCCTCCTCCACCGCCACCCCCGCCACCGCCGACCTCGATTGCCGTAAAGGCGTCCGTTCGGAGCGCCCCGTCGAAATTCACTGTGCCCATCATGGCGAGGCCCTTGCCGAGTCTGCCTTCAGCGAAGGACTTTGTGCTCGCTGATGAACCTCCGGCGCTCGAGGTTATTGGAAGCGCTCCCGCTGGTGTAGTTGGCGGAGTGCCCGGCGGTGTGCTGGGTGGAGTGCCCGGAGGGCTTCCAACCTTTTCAGGCCCGGCTGCGAGTGTGCCGTCGGCCGCGCCAGCGCCAAAGGCGACGGTAGCGCCACCCGCGGAGCGGATTCAAGTGAGCGGAGAAGTGCAGGAGGCGATGCTTCTCGCGATGGTTAAGCCGCAGTATCCTGCGGTTGCCAAACAAGCCCGCATTCAAGGTACCGTGCGCCTGTCCGCCATTATCGATAAAGACGGGAGAATTGCAGAACTGAAGGTCCTCGAGGGACATCCATTCCTGGTGGATGCGGCTGTGGCTGTAGTGAGGAAGTGGCGCTATCGTCCCACGATTCTCAACGGGGCCCCGGCTGAGGTTGCGACTCAGATTACGGTGCACTTCCGGCTCGAGAATTGAAGTGGTTGAGGCTTTCCTGGACTTTGCAAATGATGACGACCGAATGCTTTCCTAATGGTACGCGCCGGAGCACTCGTCGAACCACTAACGCCCGCTGCGCGAAATCACCCAGGTGGCCCGACAACCCCCGGGCTGGGGGTGCGATCGCGCAATCCACAAAAGTCCACCCTGTGCAATCAACAAATTGCGATCGGTAGATGAATTGCAACGACACGAGGCTTCTGTGCCGTTCTAACTAGACAGATTCGAGAGGGTTGAAGGATGCGGTCAAAACCGGACTTAGTTCCCGATTGCGATGTTCATGGCGAGCCAATGTATCGCGACGAATCTCCCGCGTTCGCGCTGGGTCTGAAGGGCAACCGAGATGTAATTGTGTGGCGTTGTACTCGCGAGGGATGCGGGCGCTACTTCCACGGTACGGTTGGGTATCGTTACTGCCCTCGGCCGTCACCACCGGTAACTCCGACGCCGCATTGTGAACACGAGTCAGCCTTCCTGGTCGTGCAACGGGCTCTTGGCTCGTACATCTGCCCTGTCGCTGGCTGCAGTACCGCTCAGGTGTGGCAAGCCTCCGTCGTACCACTGACGGGCGCGAGATCGGCCAGGATCGAGCCGAACTTCCCTACAAGTAACTACGGACACCTTCAAAATGGAGGGGGGAATTTCGCGTTCTCGAAGCAGTTGAGTCTCCCTGGGAAACCGCACTGCTCTTTCTGCGATAGAAGAGAGGAGGCGTTGGGCGGGCTCATTCCTTCTCCATTGAACGATGGCCCTCAAAGGCCGCCCTGTTATATCTGTGCTCAGTGTGTCGTGGCGTTCAACATGATCATCGAATCCAGCAACACCGATTGCGACTCGCCCTCGGAGGGTGTGGCGCAGCAGCTTGTGCGGAAGTGGGCGCCACAACGATGACGTCCAGCAGCGATCAACAAGGCCTGGTCTTCGTTCTGCGCCCCTCTGGGTGTGTGGCCCGGCGCGCCGATGCCACGTTTATTCGCGAGGAGACCGAAGCCCTAACCACTTGAGCCTATGTCTCTTTTTGAAATCTGCAAATGGCTACAGGAGACGCCGATGAGTATTTCCATCCGGGAATCGATCCTTGCGTTCCCGGTGATTGAAGGCCTCCACCTGCTCGGTATCAGCGGGTCGGCCGGATTGATCGCGATTTCCGATCTCCGCATGATGGGCTTGATTCTAAAGAAGGAATCGGCTTCCGACGTGTTCCACCAGCTCATCCCATGGATTACCGCAGGGTTCGCGATGATGATCGTGACCGGATCGCTCCTATTTATAGCGGAACCGGTCAAGTGCTACGAAAACATTTCATTCCGTTTTAAAGTGCTGTTTTTGTTCGTGGCCGGAATCAATATTTTGTTTTTTCATTCCTCTAACGTCTACCGCAAGATGAACGAGTGGGAATGGGCTGAGAATCCCCCGCTCGCTGCAAAGCTCGCGGGATGGGTGTCGCTGATCAGCTGGGGGATCGTGATTATCGTCGGACGCACCACCGCGTACAACTTCTAAAGCAAGACTAGCCGATCCTGGATCTTCCCGTCACCGTGCGCCTGGTCTGGTCGGCTTACCCCGCCTCGGGTCTGGACTCAGCTTCCAGAATGTAGCCGCAAACTAGAGCTCCTTCGGCAGATTAGCCCTTGCGCGTAGGGACCTAGCGGAACGTCCCGCATTTGGTGAAACCGCGCAGTTGATCCCAGTTGAGCCTCTCGGAGCTTTGCCCAACACGCATCCGATCAAACGTTCTTAACGGAACCGAACAATCATAAGAGATTGGACACGACTGAAAATCGCTTTGACCCGGGGATTGTGAGCAGGGCAAAAGTCAGCACGAACGGCGAATGACGATGGTGTTTGGCAGGTGCTCATTACAACGCGATCGGACTTCCACGCCGTCTGGAATGTCTCTCCCAAATCCTCAGCTCCTTAGGGAAAACGCCGACGAGTGCCAAACAAGCGCACTATGAACCGTGTTATTCGCAGAGTTTAGAACAGGTCCTCTTGAAAATGGTTTCCCTGCTGCCCAGCCGTCCTACCTCTTGTCGGGGTGGTCCTCAGATTGCTCTGGAGAGCACTGGGAGGTGACAAACTAATATGACTCCGTTCGTAATTTTCTGGGGTGTTCTCGGCATCGCGACTCTCGTGCTGGCTCTTTACCGGATTATTCTCGCCTTGCATGAAGATGACTACGTCCATCTAGCCGCTGGTGAGGAACGCTTGATTCCCGGGCAAGTGGCCGCGTTTCGCAAGCTCGGTCTGATCGACCGTTGGGGCATGATTCTGACGGTAGCCACTGTGATGTTCGGGCTGGCGCTGGCAGCCTTCTATCTCTATCAGGTGTTCTTAAGCCAATACCGTTAGGCTCCCGAGGCTGGGATGAGGTACGCGGGCATAATTGTCTCCGCGTGGCGGTAGCCCTTGGCCTGCCCTGAAGCGATCATTTGGACGCTTCCTCGACGAAGCCCTTAATTTTCGATAGGGGGGTTCTCGAATTGCGCGAGAATGCCGCGTCAGACCGAGTTGAGAATTCATCAACTGGGCGAAGGCACCCGCAGCGGCTGCGTGAAACCGCACAGGCACAACGTCACGCGGCAGGCCAGAACGGAGGCTGTTGAGCTGCCGACAGCGCCTTAAGCCTGCTGGGTGTGACGAAGCGGAAGCCATTCACAGCTCTTCAGACGCCGTGAGCAATTGCTTAAGTTTTCATGGCGCTTTCCAGTTAGTGTAATCCAGTTAAGCGCTCGTAGTTCATCGGCATTCTGACCTCGGAGGACAACTGGCTTTCATCTTCCAATGCTTCTCCCTTTTGGTGAACGCGATCCGCCCACATCGCCGCCAGGGCGTCGATGATTTCGCGATCACTGAGGCTTGAACGTCGTCCACCTGCCCGAAAAATAATGTCGTATCAGAGTCCGCAATCCTGTTTCCACTTCAGCTAATTCCGCTAGATTGTTTTCCGGACCACAGGAGCTTACGTTTCTAGTCATCAAGTCTCTAACTAGGGAAAAGTGATGGGCATCATTACGGACCGAGATATCTGTATTGCCCTTGGAACAAGGCGGTTCCTACCGCGTGGAGCGCTTCCCGATAACGTTTGTCGGACCTTCGAATAACATTGATGCCGCTTCGACGCCGGAGTCTGCCTCCGGCGCCGAAGCCTTCTCCGTCATCCGTCTAAACTGCTCGGCTTCTTACACCGCTGCGGGCTTGCTCTCGGCGGGCTTGGTCTCTTTGCTTTGCTCTATCGGCACCTGACGAGTCGTTTTCTTCTTCGTCTCCGCCACCGGCACCGAGACCTTCAGGACGCCATCGGTTAGTTCAGCCTTCGCTTGGTCTGTCTTGGCCCCTTCTGGTAACGGAATCGACCGATAGAACTGGCCATAACTCCGCTCCCATCGGTGGAAGCCCTCATGGTCTTCCTTGTGTTCCTGCTTGCGCTCTCCTTGGATGATCAAGGCGTCTTCAGTCAGCTCGACCTTAACGTCTTCTTTCTTCAAACCAGGGAGTTCCGCGGTCACGACGATGTCGCCGTCACATTGCTGGACATCGACAGCCGGGGCCCAGGGTTCCAATTTGCCGGCAGGAGCGAAACCACGAAAAGCGCGGTCCATCTCCTCATTCAGCTCTCTTAGTAGGCCGAACGGTTCCCCGCCGAAGTATCGGCTAAAGGGAAATGCGGTTCTGAACAGCCCGGCTGGAGTGGGGATTTCCCGTTTCGCAACCGCTTGTTCCTTGTTGATCTTGACTTCTGACATTGCTTTCTCCTTTCAGTTCACTCAAAGCTAGTCTTCGGCTCATCACGCCAGATGAGCCGTAAACCAATCCGCAGCCAAGCTCGCAACCTGGGCCAGGGCACCCCGCTCTTCGAACAGATGAGTCGCGCCGGGAACAATCCTGAGCTCGGTCTTGCATGTCATCAGCGCCATCGCATCGCGATTCATTTGAATGACCGCCGTGTCTTTGCCTCCGACAATCAGCAGGGTTGGAGCGCGAACCAACGATGCTGTCGAGCCTGCCAAGTCCGGCCGGCCTCCGCGCGAAACTACGGCCTTCACGAGGTTTGGTCGCTGTGCCGCCGTCATAAGGGCGGCCGCCGCACCCGTGCTTGCGCCGAACAAGCCGATCAAGCCCCCGCGTGTCTGCGGTGCACCAGCCAACCAATCCGTAATCGCCACCAAGCGGCGAGCAAGGAGGTCGATATCAAATCGTAACCGCCCTGTAACTTCGTCATGCTGTTCCTCCTCGGCTGTCAGCAGATCGACAAGCAAGGTACCAAGCGAGTGTTCGTTAAGAGCCTCCGCGACACACCGGTTGCGCGGACTCTGTCGGCTACTGCCGCTACCGTGAGCAAAGAGGACGACGCCCTTCGGCTTCGACGGCATGCTCAGGTCTCCCTGTAGCACTACCTCTGTCGCGGAAACGGATACGGGGGCGTGTTCGATGAGGGTCTTGCCAGCCTTCATCTCGGGATTTCTCCTTCACTGAACCCGTGTGCAATCCGGCTTCCAGCCAATTGCGCTGTACGTACGTCGTAGAATTCGCCGGAGGACCCTAGGCGCCGATTCCTGCGGCGCGAGCCTGCGGAGCGTTCATAACAGGTTTCCGCAGCTGCAAACGATGATGCATCTGGATACGTGACGAACTTCTCTTTGCGCCTGAAATGAATCCCAGAGTGTGCCGGAACTCAGACTCCCTGAAAGGCAACAGAAGCGAATGAAAAGCTACGGATTCAGCCACTTGCGGCCAGTCGATCCTGTCGGCGAATCCATGGCACAGGACAGGAAGCGCTCTCGGCGCTGCATGTAAAACGGACTGGAGGGCTTAGTCCTGCGGATTGAAAAGAACCGCTACCAGATTGCGTTTTCGGTTCAGCTTAGCTAAACCGTCAAGGCTAGGAGCGTTTTCAATGGCCCAGCCGAATTCCGCAGAGAGAGAAGATCGGGTGCCAAATTCTCAACTGGAAGGGAACCAACTAGGACTATAGATCCACGTGTCGTGACTGGCAACATGTCGGCAATTTGGATTCCATTCACGGCGGCCCCCGGACGCTTACAATCTGAACAGCTTGTCTCGAGCGCGTAAGCTCAACCTGGCCTCGAGATTCTGACGGCATCCAACCGGGAAGATGGACTGGACATTGCATGGAGCCGCCATCCTTAGATTGTCCTTACGGACTCGTCATGCCGAAGTTGAGCGGCCTGGATGTGCTTGAGCGGGTGATGGAAATCGATCCTTCGACAGATGTGGTCTTGATGACGGCACACTACTCCTCCTAATCTGCGGTGGAGGCCATAAAGAAGGGCGCGAGCGATTACCTGAATTGTCTCACTGTCGACAGTCGGTGCCCAAGGTAGATAGCTGAGCACCACCTTGCCCCAGAAGGCCGGGTCGGGGCGGGTAAGAAGTCCGTCGCGTAGCTTCGCTTGGGACTGGAGTATCTGCTCGGGCGATGTTGCAGCGATCGCTTCCCTTGGGCGTGTTTCCGCTCTGCACGACAGCTCGACGGAACATGCATTGCGAAAAGGCTCCTGTTCATTGACCCCGAAAAAACCAGCGCCCAACACAGGATTAAACTAAGCCTTTGCCGCGTTGACTTCCATGGGCTTCGCGGTTTCGGGGGCGTTGATCCTCAGGATTCCGTTCTCAAGCATTGCTGTGACTCTGTCGACATCGATCGGATTCGCCACTTCGAACCGCCGATAGACGTCGTTAGAACCGAACTCGGTCCACAGTACATTGACATCTTGCGTGCTCTTCTCCTTTTTCGTAGCCGCGTGAACAATGACTTCGTTAGGTGTGGCAGTCACCTCGATGTCCTTGCCTTCAAAGCCAGGTAGAGGGACCTGCATCAGGTAGGCACTGTCTTTCTCGGCAAGCTGGGCTGCCGGCCGGCCGAATGGTATTAATACCGCAATCGTGTCCCGCGCAAGCGGCAGTCAGGGCATAGGTTTTGCCATACCGCCACCATGGCGCGGGACGTCATGGATCAAATCCTGAAGTCGGGCAAGGTCGTCCGAGGATGGTTGGGTGTCTCGATTTAGCCCGTCACCCTGCCGATGGCTCCTACACCTTGGCTACACTTTTGCCCACTGCTGTGATGCAGATTTTTGGTTCAGCCGAACTGGCATCGGTCGCTCAGGAAGCGGAAACCGTCATCAAGGCACTGATGCAAGACGCGGCGGGAGCCTCATAGCAAAACACTATTGTCTTGGGACCGTCGATGACTCCAGCCACCTGCGCATCTCAGAACGCGGTGCTACACCCGCTTGCTGAAACATAGGTTGGCCACCCTGAAAAACGATGAAGTTCGGAATGGACTGAATGCCGAAACGTGCTGCCAGATGAGGTTGAGCTTCAGTATCAACCTTGAGGACCAGAGCTTGGCCTCTCATCTCGCGGGCCAGGGTTTGAACTTCGGGCGCCGCGATACGGCATGGCCCGCACCACGAGGCCCAGAAGTCAACCAGAATCGGTACTCTGGCTCCGGCGATAATTTCGTCGAATGAGCGCTCATCTGCTTCAATCGGTTCACTGACCGGCGGTATGGGCGCCTTACAGACCCCGCAACGTCCGGCATCCGCCAAGTGTTCCGCCGGAACCCTGTTCTTCGTACCGCACGACCCGCAGGGAGACACTCTCGAAAAAGCCACTTAGAATTGGACCTCCCGAGTCCATTCTTAGCACATATCGGGCCGGACTTTGAGCGAAATCCCCCAAAACGATGCGTGAAATGGCTCGCAGACCCTGCTAGGCTAAAGGAAACGTGCGCCCCTGGCGGCGCGAAATCGGCGTCCAGAGGTACACGTTATGCGCGTCTGTTTTTTGATCCTGATTACGATTCTTTCGTGCGCTGCCGTTTCCGGCAGGTCTCCAGCAGTATCCGTAGGTCACCTGCGGCTCTACCATACGCATACCGGCGAACACCTGGATGTCGTTTACCGCCGCGGCCGGAGCTATATTCCGGAGGCATTGTCGAAGCTCGACCATTTTCTCCGCGACCATCGCACCGGAGAGGTGCACCACTTCGATCCACGGCTTTTCGACGTTCTCTCCGACGCCACTCAAGCCGTCGGTCGTCCCGACGCCGAAATCTATATCATTTGCGGCTATCGCGCGCCAGGAAGCAATGAGTACCTTCGCACCCACACATCAGGGGTGGCGAAGAATAGTCTGCATATGCAAGCCGAAGCGATCGACATCCGCCTTCCCGGTACGCCGACCTTGAAGTTTCGGAACGCGGCCCTGGCTTTAGGGCGGGGAGGGGTAGGATATTATCCGGCTTCGGATTTCATTCACGTGGACGTTGGCCGGATTCGTCGGTGGTAGTGCGCCCTTCGGCGAGTTCCTTTTCGAGAGCGGCATCCTCGCCGTAGATATCTTCAAAAAAGTGAACCTCACCGTTTCCGAATACGACTGCCGTTACATACATCGTTGTTACCGGAATAGACTGCTTGAGCTTCACGGTGATCGATTCACCCTCTTGCATTGCGGCCCCTATGCGCTCCTTAGACCAGCCGGAATCTTTTCGCAGCACCCATTCGACAAAATCCTCGGCTCTTTCCAGGCGAATGCAGCCGTGGCTGAAATCGCGGCGTGCCCGGGCGAATAGCGATTTGGCCGGCGTGTCATGCATGTAAACGTTGTATTCGTTGGGGAATACAAACTTCACGAGCCCCAGCGCGTTCTTGGGCCCAGGTCTCTGGCGCAATCGAAGTCTGCCCGCGCGAAGCTGCGCCAGTAGTTTAGAGGTTGTGCCACGGGGCGGGCCACTTTGAGGAAATGCCTGTCAGGCGCCTCAGCTATCATCCCTTCCGCAACGTCTTTGGCTGTGATCATCGTGCTCGTAGCTTCTTATGAAGCTGCAGGCTGGCGGACCTCAGCGGGGGACTCTCGATGATAAATTGCCCGCAGGCTATGCATCACGTCCTCGAACGAGACCGGTGGGGGTCCGTGTCGCCATGGTGCCGCGCCTGCAAGGTAACACTGTGCGACAGTCAGTACACACAAAGTGGGCTAAGAGACTCAAGTGGAGAGACGGCCGCAGCGCTTGGTTGGGAGATGCAAAGAAAACCGAGAATTGGGTTGGTGAGAAATGATTGGAGGGCGGCGTTGTCGAACAACCCTACCCAGGATCTTTCGTTGACGCCATCACTGCGCGCATTACGCGCCCCATTTCAAGGGTGTAATTCCGGTCGTTCGCGATCCTGATTGCAGTAGAGGAACTCAATTGTCGCCGCCCTAGAAAGCTTCGGTGGACTATCCAACGCGCCTCCTTTCGACCAGGTCCGGTCCTGTTTGACCGGCACGCTCAACTTCCTTTTCTTACAGCTAAAATATGCACCCGGACTTCGAATTTGTCAATAGAACCAGGCCGATCGAGCCTACTGCACGTTGCGCGAGGCTTCCTGAAATAGCTCCGCAGCCCGATTGAGATGTTCTTCAGTGTGCGCCGCACACACTTGTGCGCGAATCCGAGCCTTGCCCATCGGCACTACCGGATAAGAGAAGCCGATCACGTAGACTCCCCGTTCAAGCAGGAATTCAGCCATTCGCCCGGCCTTGGCTGCGTCGCCGATCATTACCGGAACGATCGGGTGCTCGCCTGGAAGAATGTCGAGACCCAGCTCGGTCATGCGCCCCCGAAAGAACGCGGTATTGTTCTTCAGGCGCCGTGGCAAATCGTGAGAGGACCGCAGAATCTTCAAAGTCTCAATGGAAGCCGCCACGATGGCCGGCGCGAGTGAATTTGAGAATAAATAGGGGCGCGACCGCTGCCGCAGCAAATCCACCACGGGCTTCGCCGCCGCGATATAGCCGCCGCTGGCCCCCCCAAGCGCTTTACCCAGAGTGCCCGTGAGAATATCGATGCGACCCATAACGCCGGTGTGCTCGTGCGTTCCGCGGCCGTTTGTGCCCATGAAGCCCACAGCGTGGGAATCGTCCACCATCACCAAAGCCTTGTATTTATCAGCAAGATCGCAAATGCCGCTCAGCGGAGCGATGTAGCCATCCATCGAGAAGACTCCATCAGTGGCGATAAGACGGTACCGTGCGCTCTGCGCGGCTTGCAGTTGTTTTTCCAGATCTCCCAGGTCGCAGTTCTTATAGCGGAACCGCTGGGCCTTGGACAAACGTACGCCATCGATGATGGAGGCATGATTAAGTTCATCAGAGATTACTGCGTCCTCTGCGCCTAAAAGTGTTTCGAACAGACCGCCATTCGCGTCGAAGCAGGAGGAATACAAAATGCTATCGTCCATGCCAAGAAAGCTGGCGATGTCGCGTTCGAGCTCCTTGTGTTGCTCTTGCGTGCCGCAGATGAAACGCACGGAGGCCATACCGTAGCCCCAGCGGTCTAGGGCCGCACGCGCGGCGGCAACTACGCGAGGGTCGTCCGCCAGCCCCAGGTAATTGTTGGCGCAAAGCACCACAACGTGCTGCCCGCCATGTAGCCGGGCCTCGGGGCGTTGGGGCGAGTCGAGAATGCGCTCAGGCTTCCAAAGGCCGGCCGAGCGAATTTCCCGGAGTTGCGATTCGACTTGTTGTTGGTATGCGCCCAGCATTTTAGTGGAGCTCCTCCCAATTGAGAATCACCTTGCCGCTGTTGCCCGAGCGCATTACCTGAAATCCCTTCTCATAATCCTTGTAGCTGAAGCGATGCGTGATCACCGGCATGATATTGAGGCCAGATTGCAATAGCACGGTCATCTTGTACCAGGTCTCATACATCTCGCGGCCGTAGATGCCCTTGATGTGGAGCATGTTAAAAACTACGTCGCGCCAGTTGATAGACATCTCCTCGGTGGGAATGCCGAGCATGGCGATGCGCCCGCCATGCGCCATGTTGGAGATCATTTCGCGAAAAGCTGAGGGGTTGCCCGACATTTCCAAACCGACGTCGAAGCCCTCGCTCATCCCCAGTCTTTTCTGAGCGTCGGCGATCGACTCGTGTTTCACGTTTAGCGCTAAATCCACTTTCATCTTGCGGGCCAGTTCCAGACGATAGTCGTTAACGTCTGTGATCACTACATAGCGTGCGCCAGCATGGCGGACCACCGCGGCGGCCATGATCCCGATAGGACCGGCACCGGTGATCAGAACATCTTCTCCCAATACGTTAAACGAAAGTGCGGTGTGCACGGCGTTGCCGAATGGATCGAAGATGGCCGCGGCGTCGTGGTCTACCCGTGGATCGTGTCGCCAAATATTGGTCATAGGTAAGGCGATGTACTCCGCGAAGCAGCCGGGCCGGTTCACGCCGACGCCGGAGGTGTGCGCGCACAGGTGACGATCTCCGGCCATACAGTTGCGGCAGCGCCCGCACACGACGTGGCCTTCGCCCGAAACCAATTCGCCGGGATGGAAATCGATGACATTGGAACCGACGGCCGAGATCTCGCCGACGAATTCATGGCCGATCGCCATGGGAACCGTAATGGTCTGTTGCGCCCAGGAATCCCAGTCGTAGATGTGGACGTCCGTGCCGCAGATTCCAGTGCGGTGGATCCGTATTAGAACGTCGTTGATGCCGATCGTAGGCTCGGGGATGTCTTCGAGCCACAGTCCGGGCTCAGCGTGTGCTTTGACAAGTGCTTTCACGAGGTCTCCAGACCGCTATCTTACGCTGCGTTGAGGGTCCCGCGTGCGCTATGGGCGATTGACCTGGGCGAGGAAGTTACTCTAATGCGCTGGGGCAAATGAGCTCGCTTTCCAGTGGGTGCGAACCTGTGATTCGTGCATGTCAATCCGGCCATCAACGAAACATCCAAGAATAGGGGTGAAAAGCCGTGCGGAAGTATCTGTTAGGCGTTCCTTTATTGATTCGTGGAGGCGACATTGCGTATCAGCTCGCTGCGACCTCCGAAGTCAGGAAGCCGACCTTCTCATCGTCGGCCGTGGTCGTTTACGCAAAAGACTCAGGGGCATGGGCGCGCATTCTCTCGCAATCGTCTGCGAGTCCCCTTGCCCAATCGTCAGTTATTGAGCCGAACGGACTGGGAGCGACCGGTCTTAAATGCTGAGAATCGGGCAGGGGGATTCACGAACGACGGGGTAGACGTGCGGCTCGTACCACCTGGGCCGGATCTCCCGTTTCGATCAGAATTTCGCCCGCTACGGATAACTTTCGTTGCCAACACCCGGATTTGCTCGCACGCCTGACCGACGCTCGGCTTTGCAAATCAAGGGCTTCCGTTTCGCTTGGATGGCAAGACACTTGCCAACGAAGTATCATCGCGCCTTGCTCGGACTAGGCGCTCACCTTGAGAGGAGTTTAAGTCGCAAAGGAGTGATCGGAATCCTTTCTTCCGTAACCCTGGTCCTGTTCTCGCTGGTCGTCGTCGCGCAGCAGCAGAGCAATCCCTCGCAGGAAAAATCCGGCCCGACAAGCCGCGGCATGATGTCAGGCGGCATGATGAACCAAATGATGGAGCAGCATCAGGGCATGTTCCAACTCATGAGCAAGATGACACAGAGTATGACGGCCATCGATAGCGAGAAAGATCCGGTCAAGTTGAAAGCTCTACTGGCGGAACACAGGGCCTTAATGGATCAGATGCGCAGCAAGATGACCGAACAAGGCAGTATGATGCAATACGCGATGGGGCAAATGAAGAATTGCCCTGGGATGGGCGACGCCAAGAAGTCAGCTTCAAAGTAGCTCTGGTGAGCTCCGGGATCTATGACTGCGAACGCAGACGACCCAGATGATTGCGCAAACACAGGCGTCCGTGCCCCAAATCCCGCGGTTTGACCACCGCTGAAGTCGGGTGCAGCAACTTATGCCGCTCACGGACAACGGCGAACTTCGCGGGAGTTTAAGCCTCTTTGGAAGCCAATACTGTTTAGTTCTCCGAAGGCCTCTCTATTTTTTCAATGACTATAACATCGACGAATGCCTTGGTTGATTCCAGTTTCAATCCGAGCTGCTGCTGGAATGCTGAGAAGATATCGGGGGGAGCATCGGGATCGGCAGCGTTGCCGGGCGCGAGCCCGCCGAAGTTAGCTACTTGGGACGGGTCGGGCGTGAATCTCAGTAGGAAGTCGTATCTTCCGGTCAGGCCGGTTTGATTCACAACGGGCTTGTCCAAGATGTTGCTCTGCAAGCCGTTCGCCACGCCGTCGAGGGTAGTGTTGCGGCCCACGAGGGAAAGCACCCCCGGCCCTTGACCGAAACCGATTCCCGGAAACGCATTGGGGTCCCCTGCACTCACGGTGATCTTCGCGCCGGTCTTGAGCACGACCATGGCGTACACCGGCAGTTCCCTCTTTTCGATGTGGAACTTGAGTTGAAAGCGATCAGCGAGCAATTTCTGAATCATGAGCTTCATCTGATCTCTGCTGGGCTGACCCGGAGTATCTGGCCGTCCGACCGTATCGTACTTCGCGGAATCGAGCCACGCCGGTCCCCCCGTGATCTGGTTGGCGTGCATGTTGTAAGCCAGCTTGATCATCCAGTTCACTGTGACGTTGGTGGTGGTCACATCCTGGCCCCGGAAGCCATAGCCCCCGCGCGGCGCGTCAGGGCGGCTGGGTTTGATCGTGGCGACGATAAATTCCGGCTTCGCGCTCGTCGCCATCATGGGCGCCGGTGGCGGTTCCGGAATGGTCCAAGCCGTCTGGTCCGTGGCGCGAACCAGATTCAGCGGGATTGCGCGACCGCCCTGCGTCCACTTTCCGCTGATGGTGTTGCCGTCCCCGCTAAGAGTTCCATCAAATGCTCCGTTCATCTGAACGAGGGAGATCTTGAGCGCCGCGCCCTTAAGCGTAATGCTAGTCATGGCGACGGGCGTGGGGTCTTGATCGATGCTGTAGAACACGCCCTTGAGGCTGTCGTTGTCAGCCCGTGAGATCTTCATTACGGTGCGCAAGTCCACCGAACCGTTGGTGCCATTGACCTTCAGGGTGCCCTGCCATGTTCCGGTAATGTTCTGCGCGAGCAGTGCGCTCGCGGGTAAGGCTAAGAGAGCGAGTATCGGCAACAGCAATCTTTGCATCGGTCCAGCTCCTTCACAAGCACTGTATCAGAGGCTGCGCGGCAGATAAACAACCCTCTTTCGTATAGTTTAGTAGGTGTTTTTGTGTCGAGGCCCTTATCGATCAGGTCCGGTCCGACACACAGCGGCCCGATGGATTGCCCACGCGCTAACGGCCTGGCCCGCTAGAGAGGATTGGCGTGCTCTATCGCAGCTCAACAGGCCTAGGGTGAAGCCTTAACAATGGCAGCCATGAGCGCGGACCAAGAGTAATTCTGAGCTTCTGCTTCACGCAAAGCGGTGCGGACGGCGGGCATGCGCGACGCCGGTGTGCCTTTGTTAACCGCCATTTTTCCGCCAATCGAGTACGCCAGGAGTCTTTCCGTCATCGTGCTCAAAAAGGCGTCGCGCCGCTCCAGTAGAGCTCGACGGAGTTCGACGGGCCCGTTGAACGTTGTTCCGTCCACCATCGCACCGGAAGCATCGATGGGATCGGGACCGTAATCGGAGCGCCACCGGCCAAGGAGGTCGAAATTCTCCAGACCGTACGACAGCGGAAAGAAACTCCGATGACACGCCAGACAGGGAGTAGCGGGCAGAGTTCTGCTGAGCTTCGCCAGTGGTATGTGCTTCTCGAAGGGATAGTCCGGGCCTGGTAGGTTTGGTAACGGCATTGGCGGGTTCACCCCCAGGAAACGGGTGAGAATCCACTTTGCGCGCTGGGCAGGCGATGTCGTCGGCGCATCGACCTGCCCGTTGTAGAAGTAGGAGGTTAGCGTGAGGATGCTTCCCTGTCCGAGCAATCCGGCACGCTCGGGGCCCGGCCACGTGACACGGCGATATTCCGGCCCCGAAACATTCGGGATGCCGTAGTGTCGCGCGAGCCGTTCATTGAGGAATGTGTAGTCGGCCGTCCACAGATCCAGCGAACTTCGGTCCTCACGAAGCTGGCTTTCAACGAACAATTCGGTTTCGCGCCGGAAAGCTCCGCGTAATTCGTCGTCGAATTCAGGGAAGAGCTTGCTGTCCCCCTTCATGGTTGTCAACTGATCGAGCGAGAGCCAGGTGTCAAAGAATCCGGTGACAAAAGCGGTGGACCTGCTATCGGAAAGCATCCGCCGAATTTGTGCTTCCAGGGCTTGAGCGTCATGCAATCTGCCCTTAGCCGCGGCGTCACGGAGTGGCTGATCAGGCTCACGGTTCCAAATCATTGTTGCGACGCGTAAAGCAATCTCCGTATCGCTCAACGGGTATGTGGTGGTTTCCGCAGCGGCGGCACGATCCAGAGTGCTGGTTAATGCAGAAATCGTGGCCTCGTAGGTTTTGCTGTCAGGCCTAGGGGCAGCCATTGGAGGCATCGTGCGAGCGCGCAGCTGCCGAACAACTCCCTCCCATGTCTCAGAGTTTCCGGGGGGCTGACTGAGCTGATCTAGCGAGAGGCGGCCTCCGGGTGCCTGACCGCTATGGCAGGAGATGCAGTACGCCTTGACGATGACCGATGGTGCCGGAGTGGGGGTGTTCTGGGCGAGGATCGTGGTTGGAATCGAGGCTAAGGCTATTCCGAAGATCAGATTACGCGGCACGTGCTCTCCTCCGACCGAGTCTAGCCGACTTTTCGGCGCACAGCTATCGCGTCAAATTTGACCTTTTCCGGAACGCGTCGAAAAATCCGATAAGCGGATCCGTGATCAAGAACGGTCGTTTCTTGATCGAAAGAATCCGCATGGGCGTCTAGCAACGCCATGACCTTGGGCTTCTGGAGGCACCTGGACGTGAAGCACAGATCGTGTCGTGTTCAATTTGATAACGCAAAACTGCTAGTCCACCATCCACGGAGACTTCAAGGCGGTTTAGACTTTCAGCATTGGTGATATTCATGCGTTTTTGGATCCAAGAGGCTAGGCCTTCCAAACAACCCTTGTGGGCATATGCTCCATCGCGTCGCTCCAAGCGTGAAGTTTGAGCGCTGCCGACCGACCTTTCAAGGGCTTCATCACTGCGAGTCGGTCAGCGTGCCGAGGTGCTGTCTAAGGCGCCTGTCCGAGGAATCTTTTGCGCATTTTCGCCACGATCATGAACTCCGGATCGACGACGTTCGCGATCTCCTACTCCATCCCCTGGCCGAGCAGCACGCTTGCGCCACGCAATGGACCTCGCCACGTGCCTCGCTGTGCCTCGGCATCCATCGCCCGCGCTGTGGCAGGTGGATTCGCCGTTGATGGTGATGAACGCGTTCACTAAGGGATTGTACTTATCAATGCAGCTCCAATCCCGGTTGCCAGAAAGGTTCTGCGCGACTCAGATCGGTTCATGTCGCCACTCCTTGGACGATCCCCGCCTACAGTGACATATCTTGGGGGCCAGAACGCGCGCTTTTCGCAGGATACTTCATTCATCGCGGTAGCCCAGCCCATGATCGCCGGTCCGACGATGAGGTCACGCTGTAGCATTCGTCCGGCAAATGGCTCCCATCGCAACAAACAATTTCTACGTTACCAGCACCGCGGCCTTATACTGTCAGAAACATGGCGCAACATAATTCCCGTGTGTTGTCTGTTCTAACAGCCCTGCTGGCGACAGCGTTTTTAGCAGTGGCTCACCATGGAAGCAACGTTTCCTACCACACGGACCAGACGATGACGATCGCCGGTACAGTCACAGAGTGGGAGTTCGTCAACCCGCATCCGCAGATCTACTTCGATGTCAAGAACGAAACGGGCGAGATCGCGCATTGGGCAGCGGAGCTGCTACCGACACCCTCAATGATGAGGAACATGAAGGTTGGCTGGACCCGCACGACACTCAAGCCAGGCGATCAGATCGTCCTGGTCTGCAATCCGCCGCGAGTTGCGGACGCGAAAGCGTGTCTGGCAAAAGAGCTCAGGATCAATGGCAAGGACTGGCCGGTGGCGCCGGGCGGTGGGGCGCCGGGCGCGGCGAAAGGGAAGCAGTAATGCGATGGGCCGTGCTAATTGCGATTACCGCTGTATCCATGCTGACGGCGTATGCACAGGCTGCTGGGGATTTCGATCCGCACGATTTATCGGGCCATTGGAACCGGACCAGCCGGTTCCAGACCTTCAGTAATGTGTGGTCGGGCCAGGGGCCGACGCAAGGTACGGAAGAGGCCCCATTCACGGCAGCCGGCAAAGCGCGCTTTGAGAAGAACAAACCGGGATATGGTCCGCGAGCAGTGCCGCCGGCGAACGGCAACGATCCCATGGGGACGTGCGATCCACTGGGGATTCCGCGGCTGTTAAACACGGAAGTGATTTCACCGCACCAGACGATGGAGATCATCCAGGTGCCCGGGCGGATGATTCAGTTCTTCGAGTGGCACCATGACTGGCGCGAGGTATACATGGACGGCCGGAAACTGCCGTCTGCCGACGAAGTGGATCCTAACTGGAACGGCACATCGATCGGCCGTTGGGACGGCGACGTGTTTGTGGTCTCCAGCATAGGGTTCGATGACCGGACGTGGCTGGACAAATTCGGGTACCCGCACAGTGAGAACATGCGGATCGAGGAGCGTTACCGCCGCCGCGATCGGGATACCTTGGAGCTGACGATGACCTTGACCGATCCCGAGACCTACACACGCCCGTGGGTAAGTGACACGAAGGTCTTCCGTATCGATCGGGAGAAGTCGAAACGATGGGACGAGCAGATTTACTGCGTGCCGACCGAGGAGTATAAGTTTAACCAGCGCGTCAGAGACGTGGCGGGCGGCAAGGAATCCAAACAATGAGGATGTCGAAACGGCTGGTCGTTCTGGGAGTTGGATTGCTTGTCGGCGGGAGCGCGCAGGCACAGGGGACACTTGAGGACCACCTTGCACGGGCGAAAAGCGCGGCGGGGAGCCGGTGGACAGACGCCGCTAATTACTTCTGCGGGGAATCGTCGGTGGCGAACCGCCCGACGGATCCAGCCATTGAGCCGACGCGGTTGTTCGACAATCTCTCGGTGGTGGGGAGCGTCGGTACTGCGGTCTACATCGTGGAAACCAGTGAAGGACTGATCCTGATCGATGCCGGATACCCTGAGCAAATCCAATCCGTCCTTCTTCCCGGTCTCAAAGCGCTCGGGTTTGACCCTGCCAACGTACGCTACATCATCGTGCTGCATGGACACTCGGATCACTTTGGCGCAGCCCGCTACTTCCAGGACACGTACCAGACCAAGGTCTTTCTCTCGGCGCCCGACTGGGATTTGCTCGACGCGCCTCAGGCCAAAGGCAAGGCCGCCGCTACTCCAGTCCCGCGCCACGACCAAGTGGTGACGGACGGGAAACCAATCATGCTTGGCGACACGACGATCCTGCCGGTGCTGGTTCCCGGGCACACTCCCGGCGCGTTGGCTCTGATCTTTCCCGTGTTCGATAAAGGGCGGAAGCACACCGCGGGATTGTTCGGCGGCACGGTCTTAACTGCCGGATTCGTCACCGCAGATGGCTTGCGCGACTACGTGAAGTCGATCCAGAAGTATGCGGGCATCGCCGCGGACAATCATGTCGACGTGGAGATCCAGAATCATCCGCTGATGGATGGATTCGCCGGACGGCTGGAACAGCTTAAGAAACGCGGCGCGCAGGACCCGCACCCGTTCGTCATTAAAGAGAGCGACTACGCTGCGTTTCTCACCGTTATGTCCGAATGCAGCCAGGCGCAACTCATTCGCAAGGGGAACTGATGCTGCGCGGTTCGCTTGCCATATCCGGAACGATCTTGCTCGCCGTCGCCAGCGCCCTTAACGCACAACCACCCACCGCAGGACGCGGTGGTCCAGCACGCGGAGGACCCGCGGCCGCCCTGTTCGATCCCACCGGCTATTGGGTCGCGCAGATCACGGAAGACTGGAAAGAACGCATCCATCCCGCGGCGAAAGGCGACGTCGGCAGCATCCCAGTTAGCGCGGCCGGCCGACGCGAGGCAGCCGCCTGGGATCCGACCTCGGCCAACTCATGCAAGGCTTACGGCGTCGGCGGAATCCTTCGGATGCCCGGACGCCTCCACATTACCTGGGAAGGGAATAACCTTAAGATCGATTCCGATGCCGGCGCCCAAACTCGCGTGCTCTCATTTGGAATCCCGAGCGGCCAAGCTGGCAGCCTGCAGGGAGTCTCCGTTGCGTCGTGGGATCGTCTTGCGCCTGCTCTCACCGGTTTCACGCTGGGAGGACGCGGCGGTGGCGGTGGAGGGTCTCTGAAAGTCGTCACCACGCAGGCAAGCCCGGGCTACCTCGCGCGCAACGGCGTGCCGTATGGCGCGAAGGCGACCTTTACCGAATACTATGATCGCCAGGAGGTCCCCGGGGGGCCCGCGTTGCTCGTCGTCAGCGTCGAAGTCACCGATCCAGATTACTTGAACGGACCCTACTGGTACAGCGTGCACTTCAAGAAGCAAGCGGACGCCGCCGGTTGGAACCCGCAGCCTTGCGACGCAAAATAGGTATGGCGATCATGAGGGTTCTTCGTCTAAGTCTCGTCTTGCTCGGATGCGCCGCCAGCGTATGGTTACTGAACGCCCAGGCCCCGGCCGGAGGCGCAGCTAAAGGCGGACCCGCCCCCGCCGTCGACTTTTCCGGATATTGGACGGGCAATATGCAGGAGGACGGTGCTGAGCGAGGCGCTGGTCCTGAGTTGGTGGACTACGGCGGAATCCCTATAAACGAAGCCGGTCGCTTGTGGGCTCTCTCCTACGACACTTCCCGGCTCACTTCGCGCTTCCATCAGTGCGACGGCTACGTTGCGCCCTACTCGGTGCGCGCCATCGGTAACACCCTGGTGTGGGAAGAGCGCGACGCTAAGCTCCGCACGCTGATTGCAATTCATTGGTACTCTCAGACTTTCGAAGGGCACCGGGTCTTTTGGATGGACAACCGCCCCCATCCCCCGGCCTACGCATCCCACAGTTATATGGGTTTCTCGACGGGCACCTTCGTCGGCAACGCCCTGCGCGTCGAGACCACCCATCTCAAACAAGGTTGGTTTCGTCGCAACGGCATTCCGGAAAGTGACCAGGCAACGCTTACCGAATTCTTCGTGCGGCACGGTGATCACATTACCTATACGTCTGTGGTCAACGACCCCGTGTACCTGTCTGAGCCGTGGATTCGTACCACTGATTTCTACCGTCAGCCGACGGATCCTGGTGGCTGGTTGTTTCCATGCGAAGACAGCGAGCAAATCGTTGGCCGCGCCCCGGATCAGGTCCCCAACTATCTGTTCGGCGCGCACCCCTATCTCGACGAGTATTCCAAGAAGAACCAAGTGCCATTGATCGGGGCGCTCGGCGGGCCGGATACGCTCTATCACGAATTCGAATCCAAACTTGCCTCGGTCTCCGACGTAAAGGCTCGTGAATTGACTCGTCCATCCTCCGGACCGTCCGCCACCAGTGCCGCAGTCGACCCCGATCCCCACGACGGAGAAATCCACGTTCTGCCGATCCGCAACAACGTTTACATGCTGGTCGGCGACGGCGCGAACATCGTTCTACAGGCTGGCGAGGAGGGAGCCTTCGTCGTTGACTCCGGCGCAGGCAGGCTCACCGGCAAGGTTCTTGCGGAAATCCGCCGCCTCTCGACGAAACCCATCCGGTATATCGCCAATACTAGCTTCCACGCTGACTACATCGGCGGCAACCAAACCCTGAAGAACGCCGGCTCCGATCCCAGCGTGGTCGGAACTTTCCTCGCCTTGAACTCGCCGGGCGTGGGCACCACGGCCACCATCATCGCTCACGAAAACGTCGCCGCACGAATGACCGGCTCACTCGGCAATAACCCGCCCACCCCTCCCGATTCGTGGCCAATTGACACTTACCTCGCCGAGCGCCGCCGGCAGTTCCACAATGGCGACAGCATCGAAATGTTCTACATGCCCCATGCCTCCACCGATGGCGACAGCATTGTCCAGTTCCGGCGCGCCGACATCATCGTCGCAGGCGACATCTTTAATACCACGCGGTATCCGTTCATTGACGTCGCCAACGGAGGCAGTGTTCAGGGCGAGATCAATGCATTGAACGCCATCCTGGACCGCACGGTTTTTGAACATTCGGGCGAAGGCGGAACACTGGTGGTGCCGGGGCGTGGGTACCTGTGCGATGAGCATGAGGTTGTCGAATACCGTGACATGGTGGCCATAGTCCGCGACCGGGTGAAGGCGTTGATCGCGAGTGGCGCGTCGCTCGATCAAGTGCTGGCGGCTAAGGTCACCACGGACTACGATAAACGGTACGGCGCGAACAGCGGCCCCTGGACCACCCAGATGTTCGTGACGGCCGTGTATCAAAGCCTCAAGCAACCGCCCAAAAAACAACGTTAGCGGATTGGGTGTTCGGCACAGGCCGAGCGTAAAATCCGTCGGAGCCACTTAAGGCCGGGATCGCGATCTCGAATCGCGTGCCACTGCATGGATTCGACCACGGGCGGAATCTCGACAGGCGGCTTCAGAATCTTAAGCGGTAACTGCTTCGCGTAGAATTGCGCGAGCCGGCGGTGGACTGTTGCAATACGAGTAGTACCCACGACGAGCTGCGGAACCAGCGTGAAGCCGGTGGTGACGACTTCGATACGGCGAGCCTCGCTGAAATGCTCCATGAACTTCTCTTCGAAGGCGGGCACTTCCTGCTGCTCTCCAAAACGGACAACGACGTGACCCAGGCGCACGTATTTGCGCATGGAGATGGTGCGCCCACGCAGTTCCTGGTTACCAGCCCAGGCCACGCAGACGAATTCGTCCGCAAAGAGTGGCTCGGATGGGTGATTCTCCGACAGGTACTGCTTGGGCATGATCATCAGGTCTGCTTCGCCGCGGTCCAGCCGATCGGACCGGTTGGAAGGAACAAGCACTTCAACAGCGATGCCGGGGGCTTGGCGCTGGATTTCAGGGAGTGCGCGGCTCATGAGCACGGTGGCGACATAGTCGGACATGACCAGACGGAAGGTGCGTTGCGATGTTTCAGCCGAGAAGTGCGGATTGCGGTGGATAATAGCTTCGGCTTGCACCAGAAATTGACGCACCGGCTGTGCGAGTTCCTCGGCCAGAGGAGTAAGGACCATCTTGCGTCCGACCGGAACGAGGAGATCGTCCTTGAAGAAGTCACGCAGGCGAGCGAGGGCTCCGCTAGCGGCGGGTTGACTAAGGTGAATCTTCTCGCCGGTGCGGGAAATGCTCTTTTCGGTGATCAGAGCATCGAGGGCCACTAAGAGATTGAGATCGAGTCCTCGGAAGTGCATGCATCTCTCTCGACACGAACAATGGCTCCTAGCGTATCAAACCCGTTTGCAGTTCCAGAACCAGGAACAATTGTTCGGGGCGGGTGAGTTCGATATTGTGTCATGATGGCGTGCCTTAGGGTTCGCATATTGGAGGTCAACTGATCATGAAGCATTCGCATTTGTATATTGTCTTGAGTGCCGGGGCGGCAGCGATCCTCTGGGTATCCGGAGTGGTTGCGCAGACGCCCGCAACGTCGAAGACGATTTCGGAAGCTGAGTGTACTGCCGCAAAGCTCGGCGGCAGCGTCCCGGTATCGGCCATCGGCGAGCCCGTGTCGGGAGTCACATTGAGTGAACCGCGATGGAATGCAGCCGCCAAGAGTGGTGGACCGTATTGCACAGTCAACGGCTCCATCGCCCCGATCGACAAGGCCCCCAACGCTAAACCCATCAACTTTCAGGTAGCGCTGCCCTCCACGTGGAATGGACGCTCGGTGCAGTTGGGCGGCGGGGGAATGAATGGAACGATTCCAGGGCTCGCGGGGCCGCAGCTGGCGCAAGGCTACGTCACCTATGGAAGCGACTCCGGTCACCAGATTGGCGGATTCGGCGGCGGACGTGGTGGTTTCGGTGCTGCTAAAGGTGGTCCCGGCGGAGACGCAAAAGGAGGACCGGGCGCGTTTGCCAAAGGCCCGGGACCCGGTCCGGGCCCTGGTGCTGCGAAGGGACCCGCGGGTCCCAATCCCAATGACGATTGGGGGTTGAACGACGAGGCGATCAAGAATCTCGGCTACATGCAGATGAAGAAGACGCATGACGCCGCCATGGTGCTGATGGAGCGCATGTATGGTGCGAAGCCCAAGTACAACTACTACATCGGTTCCTCGCAAGGCGGCCGCGAGGCGCTGACTGTGGCGCAGCGCTATCCGGCCGACTATGACGGCATCGCGGCGAATGTGCCGATTGTGAACTTCTCCACTCTGATGCTGGCTCCGGAGCTGATTCGTATTCAGGAGAAGCCCGCCGCCAACTGGGTCACGCTCGCGAAAGTCAATGCGATACGGGGCGAAGTCATGCGTCAATGCGACAAGTTGGATGGCTTGGTGGACGGCATCATGAACAACTACGTGGCCTGCCGCGCGATCTTCGATGTGAAACAGGGCGCGAAAAATCGTCATCCGTGGGCATCGAAACGCTGTCCCGGCAACGTGGACCCCAACCCCGCGGATACCAGCGCGAACGCGTGCCTGACGGGCGGACAGATTTCCACGCTGGAGTTCGTCTACACACGTTATCCATTCGCGGCTCCGTTGGCGAACGGGGTGAAGAGCTTCGGGATGTGGCTGCCGAATACGGATCCCAGCGGGAGCGGTTTGATCATGGGAGCGAGGTTCCAGGGGCAGGAAGGGGCCGCCGCGGATGCTGCGATGCATAGTCACCTGGGCGCGCTGGGCGTCACTGGTTTCCTGATGAAGGACCTCGCTGCAAATCCGCTTGATTATGTGGAAGGCGGCAAATGGTCTGCGCGCCGTGCCGAACTTTCAGCTTGGCTCGATTCAACAAATCCCGACTTATCGGCCTTTGAGAAGCGCGGCGGCAAGATGATTGTCGCCATTGGTACGAATGACACCCTGGCCTCGCCAGGTTCGCAGCTCGACTACTATCAGGCGGTGTTGGACAAGATGGGTCGGTCGAAGGTCGATAGTTTCGCCCGCCTCTTTGTGCTGCCACAGACCGGCCACGGCCTCACCGGCAATGTCTACAACACGGATGGCGATGGCAAGCAGATCGAGTCCAAGCCCATTCCGAACACCTTCGACCGCTTCGCGCTGCTGGTGGACTGGGTGGAAAACGGGAAGGCGCCGGGGAAGTCGATCACAGTGACCGCTGGTGCCCGCAGCCTCCCCATGTGTTCATATCCGGAGTATCCCAAGTACAGGAAGGGTCCGGCTGAAAGTGCGGAGTCTTACGTCTGTAGCGCGAAGTAGTTACCGGGTGCGTTCCTTGAAGAACTTGAAGATCTCGGGCATGCTCTGGGTGATCACAGTCCCGTGATCGGCGCCCGGTAGTTCCATATACTTGAAGTCCTTCATCTTGAGATCGGTCGCGGTCTTGGCCCAGCGACGACCTACGTCGATGGGAACCACCGTGTCCGCATCGCCATGCGCCAAGAGCAACGGCATCTTGTCTTTGACGGGCGTCAGGCTCTCGGGCTGCATAAGGAACGCGGCTGGAGCCATGGAAGCAACCGCCGCCCACTGGTCGACGTACTTCGGCCCGAGGAACAAGGCTCCGGCGCCTCCCATCGAGTGACCCATCAGGTATGTGCGTTTATCGTCGACGTTGAATTCCTTGCGCATAATCGCCAGGACATTCATGACATCTTTCTCGCTGAGCTCGGCTAGATTTGGAGGTTCGGGAGTGGGTGGTGGACCGCCCTTTGCCGCACCCGGTCCTTTTCCTTTGCCAGGTCCGCCATTCATGACGATCACCGGGGAGCCGTACCAGCCTTGCGGGTTGTAACCCATCGGGCCGACCAGAAGATAACCGCCCTCCTCTGCCAGATCCAGCGCGCTGCCGCGCAGCAAAGCGTTACCGTCGCCGAAGACTCCGTGGAGCGCGACAATCAGGGGCGCTTTCTTGTCCTTGGATACTTTGGAAGAGACGAACAACGCGTAAGGCAGCTCTTCGTTGGTATCTGCGAAGTGATATTTCCGCTGCTGCACGCGCGGGTCCGGAGCTTTAGCGGGTCCGCCCTTAGGCGCGCCGGCCGCGGGGGCCTGTGCGAGTCCGACCTGCGTCTGGAGTAGCGAATAGCTCACAGCCAGCGCCAGGGTTGTCGAAGCCAGGGTTGCGATTTTCTTAATATTCATTTTATAGTTCGCCCTTCTTACTTCTTGTGCTTCGCGAAAAACTCGTAGATGGGCTTCAGGCCCGATTCGATGACCGGACCGTGCGTGATCCCGGGTTGTTCCACGAATTCGTAGTTCATCTTCAATTCCTTCATGGCGTCGACCCACGCATGGCTGTTGTTAACGGGGACTACCTCATCGATGTCGCCGTGTACGATCATCACCGGAACCTTTGCGTCCTTCATCGGTTGCAGCGTTTCTTTGCGGGTTTGCCAAAACGCTGCCGGAGCCTCGGCAGCGACGGCCGCAAACATTTTGGGGTACTTGGAGCCCAGGTACAGCGCGCCAGCGCCGCCCATCGAGTGGCCCATGATGTAGATCCGCTTGTCATCGATTTTGAATTCCTTCCGGACCATGGCGATCACGTTCATTGTGTCCTTCTCGCTCAGCTCCCTTAAGTTGGCTGGCTGGTTGCCGCCGCCGAATCCGCCGAAACGGCCCTTAGCGGCCGCCGTCGGAGCAGTGGCAGCAGGGGGAGCGTCCGGTGCCGCCGGTGGAGCGCCTTTGCCCTTGCCCCGGCCGGGTCCGGTGCCGACGGGGGAGCCATACCAGCCCCCAGTGTTGTAGCCCATGGGAGCCACCAATATGTAGCCTGCTTCTTCGGCAAGATCCACTGCGGTCTTCCCCATCATGATGGTCTGTGGCGCGCCCAGGCCGTGTAGCGTCACCACCAAGGGGGCCTTCTGATCCTTCTTCACCTTGGAAGATACATAGAGCGAGTACGGTAGATCCTCGTTGGTGTCTTCGAAGTGATAGGTCCGGGTCTGTGCACGAGGGTCCTGTGCGAACCCCTTGCCTTTGCCTTTTGCGCCCGCTGGAGCCTGCGCTTGGACCGTATCGGGGATAGACAGGGTCAGCCATGCGCCCAGTGCGGCGAAGGCGACCGCGGTTGTGGTCCGAATCCAGATTCTCATCTAGCTCTCCTTGATACTCACGCAAGTACCCACCGATTGTACAGTAGGCCCTTGGGCGCGCTCTAATAACGAATCGTGATCAAAGCAGAGTTATTCTGAATTGTTCTGAACGTCGATGGGAACCGCGTTCGTAGTTGCGTGGGAATTCCATTGAAAGAGCGCGGGAGAAAACCGAGTCTTACTTTGCTGGAAATCATTTTGTCTTTCCGGCACGCCACTCTGGAAACAAGATCTGAATCGTATCGAACGATAAGAAAACAGTATTGGAGCTTTTAGCGAGCCTCCAATATACTCACCCTAGTCCGAGCAGGGACCACGGGGTTAACTTCACTATTTTTCGGGAATCGTTCTTATGCCACCGGAGCTTGCGAGAACCTCGCTGGTGGTGGATGGGGCCTCGAATATCGTGGACGGCCTAAGGGGACGCCAGACGGGCCGTGCACGATCCAGAGCCAATCGCGACCTTGGCCAAGACTATGCCCCTGCACTCCACTCGTTGAGATTTTCGAAGCGTTCCAACTATCTCCTTGGGCCGTGAGTTGGGGCGCGCGGGAAACTGGCTAGGTCCACTTCGAACTGCACCCATAACCGTACGGTATCATTCCAGAAGAATAAACGATTGTTCCCATCCCGCTGGATTTTGATAGAGTTACAGGGGGGAGCCATGTGCTCCGTGGATGGATGTTCTAATGCCCATTTTTGAGTACGAGTGCCTTGAGTGTGAGCAGCAGTTTGAGCATCTTGAACGAGCCGGTAGCGCTCCAGTCGCATGTCCGTCCTGCGGCAGAGAGCACGTGAAGCGGTTGGTATCGCTCTGCGCTGTGAGTTCGGAAGCCAGCCGTGCGGCAAACCTGAGCGCGGCTCACCAACGGGCGGCTGCGCGGCGCCAGGAAAAACAGCGAAGTGAGCACGCGCAACACCACGATCACTTCGGCGACGGGGCGCACAAATGAAGAGCAAACTACTATTGCTTGGGCTACTAGCTGCTGCTGCGCTATCCGGTTTCCAGCAAGCGGCGCAGCGAACGACACCTCAAACGGCGCCGCCGCAAACGGCTAAGAGCGTGTTCGATCAGTATTGTGTCGGGTGCCATAACGATAAAACTAAGACTTCGAACTTCTCGCTCGAAAAGGCTGATCTCTCGATCGTGGGCGACCATCCGGAGGTTTGGGAGCGCGTGATCCGTAAGATGCGCGCTGGCATGATGCCTCCTCCGGGCATGCCGCGGCCGCCTCTGGCGACTTATGAAGGCGTTCGCGACTGGCTGGAATCAGAGATCGATAAGAAAGCGGCCGCCCATCCTAACCCTGGCTCCGTCATTCTGCATCGGCTGAACCGCACCGAGTACAAGAACGCGATCCGGGATCTATTAGATCTGGAGATCGATGTCACTTCGCTGCTTCCACCGGACGATTCGGCGAGGGGATTCGACAATATCGCAGGATCCTTAACGATCTCGCCAACACTGCTGGAAGCGTATACATCCGCGGCGGCACGTATCGCGCGGATGGGTGTGGGCTTTTGGAAATCGCCGACAGAAGCTGCCTATATTTCGCCCGCCGACACATCGCAGACTGAGCGCGTGAGTGGGCTGCCATTCGGGACCCGCGGGGGGATGGCCGTGCGTCATGTTTTCCCCTCCAACGGCGAATACAAATTCTCCATTGCGAACTTTGGTCTCGGCAAGTTTATTCCGAATGAGAAGCTCGCGCTATTCATCGACAACGAACTCGTGGAAACTCGTGACTACCGCGGCGTGGGACTGTCCGCTGCCAACTCATCGGATAACGATGGTTCGATAGACATAACGATCCCGGTCAAGGCCGGCTCGCATTTGGTCGGCGTGACGTTTCTGGCCGAGAATCTTCGACCGAGTCTGGACCTGATCCGGCAGTACGACCGCAAATCGCTCGAGGACAATCCGATTCCGCAGCTGCAATACCATCCGGCCGTCGGTACGCTGCGCGTTCGAGGGCCTTTCACGGCGACGCGCGCGGAAGACTCCCGGAGCATTCGCAGAGTTTACATTTGCCAGCCCTCCAGCGCGGAGCAGGAGGGACCATGCGCGAAGCAGATCCTGACTACGCTCCTGCGCCGCGCCTACCGTCGCCCTGTGGTCGCGCAAGACATGGAGTGGGTGCTGGGTTTCTACCAGGAAGGTCGGCGTGAGGGGACCTTTCAGGACGGTATCGAACTGGCTCTGCGCCGCATCTTGACCAGTCCGCAGTTCCTGGTGCGCGCCGAATCGCAACCCGAGAATGTCCGCGCGGGCCAGGCTTACCGGATCACCGACCTGGAACTTGCGTCCCGATTATCGTTCCTGCTGTGGAGCAGCATCCCGGATGACGCGTTGATCGATGTCGCGGCGAAGAACCAGCTGCATATTCCAGCGGTCTTAGAGCGGGAGGTCCACCGTATGTTGGCGGACCCCAAGGCGAGCGCGCTGGTCGAGACTTTCGGCGATCAGCTTCTGTACTTACGCAACCTCCCGACGACTTCTCCCGATGGCGTGTTTTATCCCAACTGGGATGACGAACTGCGCAAGAGTTTCCGGCGAGAGACCGAGCTGTTGTTTCAGAGTGTCATTAAGGAAAACCGCAGCGTGTTGGATCTTTTGAACGCGGACTACACGTTCTTGAACGAGCGACTTGCCAAACACTACGGCGTGCCCAACATTTACGGCTCGGACTTTCGCCGCGTGGTGCTTGGACCGGAAATGGCATATCGTCGGGGGCTTCTGGGCCAGGGCAGCGTGCTCGCCCTAGCCTGGCAGCAAAACTTCCGTACGTCTCCCGTGAAGCGCGGTGTGTGGGTGCTCGAAAATATCCTCGGTACTCCGCCGCCGGAGCCGCCGCCGAACGTGCCACCGCTTGAAGACAGTAATAGCGAAAAAAAGGTGATGACTCTGCGGGAGCAGATGACGCTGCACCGCAAAAACGAGCCTTGTGCAGGCTGCCACAAGCTGATGGATCCGATCGGATTCGCGTTGGAGAACTTCGACGCTGACGGCTCCTGGCGAACGAAGCAGGGCGGACAAGGCGGAGTGCCGATCGACGCATCGGCTACTATTTGGGACGGCACGAAAGTAGACGGCCCCACCGAGTTGCGGCAGGCACTGTTGAAATACTCACCGCAGTTCGTGCGAACCATAACGGAGAAGCTGATGACATACGCTCTTGGGCGAGGCATCGAATACGAAGACATGCCAGTGATTCGGTCTATCACACGGCAAGCGCACAATGACAACGATCGCTTCATGGCGATCCTGATGGGGATCATCAAGAGCGATCCCTTCCAGATGAGAGTAAAGCAGGCCGCAGATAACTAACGAAGGCAACTTAAAGGAGTCCATATGTTTCTCACCAAGAAGTTCATCCCGCGCCGGACCTTCCTGCGAGGTGCGGGCGTAGCGATTGGTTTGCCTCTGTTGGACAGTATGGTACCGGCACAGACTGATCTGAAGAAGACCCCCGCGGCGCCGACTCCGCGGTTCCTCGGCATCTGGCATCCGCACGGAGCCGCACCCGGCTATTGGAGCCCGCTGCAGGAAGGTAAGAACTTCGACTTCTCGTTTATCACGAAACCTCTGGAGCCCTTCCGCAACCGCGTCACCTTGATTACGGGTATGGATATGCCCGAGGCCGCGGCGACAACCGAAGAGCCCGGCGGAGATCACGCGCGCGGAGCGGTTTTGTTGTCATCATCCCGCCCCCGTAGAAACGCGGTGAGCCCGTATTTGGGAGTCACGGTCGATCAGTTAGTCGCGCAGAAGTACGGCCAAAACACCATCTTGTCGTCACTTCAAGTGGGCGTAGAGGAGGATGGGAACTTCGGGAATTGCAATTGGGGATACAGTTGCGCTTACACCAACTGCGTTTCCTGGACGTCTCCCACCCAGCCGTTGCCGACGGAGGTGAATCCGCGTGTGGCGTTCGAGCGGCTGTTCGGAGACGGAACCAACCCGGAAGAACGCCGCCGCGGAAGAAAGCAGAGCGCCAGCATTCTGGACTCTGTCACCCAGGAGATTGCGTTCTTCAAAAGACCGCTTGGCGACGGCGACAAACAGCGCCTTGACGCGTATCTCGAAAACATACGCGAAATCGAACGCCGCATCCGGATTGCGATGGAATCGACCGTGAAGGAACCCTCCAATGAGATCCCGTTTGGCATACCGGAAAACAAGCACGTTCACTATCGCTTGATGTACGACCTACTGGCACTGGCTTTCGAAGGGGACTTGACCCGTTCGGCAACCTACATGCTGGGTAAAGATCTGTCTGGTGCGAGTTTCCCCGAATCCGGCTTCAACGGCGCCTGGCATGGCTCCTCGCATCACGGTGACAAGCCCGATAACGTCGCTAACTACGCAAAGATGAACCGCTATCACGTGCAGAACTTGGCATACTTCGCGGAAAAGCTGAACAAGATTCCGGACGGTGACGGTACTCTGCTCGATCACATCCTTATATATAAGGGCAGCAATATGGGGAACTCGCACCGGCACGCCCACATCAAGGTCCCCGTGATCCTTTTAGGCGGCTTGGACGGAACGTTTCAAGGGAACCGCCACATTGTATTTCCGGACTACACGGAACGCACCTCCAACATGCTTCTCGCCCTACTGCACAAGTACGGTATCGAAGACATTCCGAAGTACGACGCGGCTGGACGCCAGATTGGGATGCAAAAATCCTTCGGCTCCAGCACGACGCCTCTTTCTCTATAGGTTGCATGCGCCACTTCGTCGCGATTTTGATCTTGGCGGCTTTGCCGTTGGCTGGCCAGGCGAATCGGGCCACTCGCCCGAAAATCGAGAGGCCGGACGGACCGGTATGGGAAGTCATTCGCAAGAACTGTACCGCATGCCACGGTATCGATGACTACGCATTCTTCGCGATGGATAAGACCGGTTGGTCGAAGCTGATTTCTGAGAAACACAAGCCCGGCGTCCCTAACCTTTCTGAGGCAGACCGCGATCTGCTGCTCGGCTGGTTGGCGGAAAGATTCGGCCCTGCGACTAAACCGTTTCCGCGAACTTACATTCCGCCGGAGATCACCACGTTTTTCTCCGATCCCGAGGCTTTCCGCCTCATGAACCGAGCGTGCACGCGTTGCCACGCGATCGATAAAGTACAGGGAGCAAGGAAGGCCGCCGAAGACTGGCGAGTCACGCTTGTTGACATGCGGGAGCGCGGAGCCCAGCTATCGGACGAGGAACTGGAGCGGTTGGTGGAATGGCTTGGTCGGGTGTGGGGAACGAATCAGGACAAATGAAAACAAAACGCGCATTGGCCGGCTTCATCCTTGGCGCGTCAAGTCTCGCTGCGGTGCTTCTGCTTGCGGAAACCCCGTCCACAAATCCAGACGCGCTCTTGCAACTGACGGCAACCACTGCCAACGTGACCGGCGCACCAGATTCTGTGCGAATCGAGATCCTGCGATGGTCAACCGACGACGAACGGGACCGCCTGATGGCGGCCTGGGACCTTAGGTCATCCGTCGCAACACCGGGACTAGACAAAGGAGCGGGAAAGCAGGGAAGAGGTGCAGGCAAAGGGCGCGGGCCGACGAGCGTCTCCTCAAACAACATGACTCCAGAGGCCTCGCTCGCCAGGGCACTGAATGAGACCACGACCGTGGGCTACCTGTGGTCATCCGAGGTTGCTGGTTATGCGTTGCGCTACGCAGGCAAGGTGGACGCAGCGGACGGATCGCGGAGGATCATACTGATTACGCGGAGGTTGGGCGCTGTCAATCAACGCTGGAACCCTACCTTCCAAGGCACCGCAAACAGTTACGAGTTTTCGGTAATCGAGTTGCGGCTGAATGCGAAAGGCGAAGGCGAGGGCAGAGCTTCCCTTGTAGGTAAGGTAGCTCCTGACATGGCCGCTAAAATTGTGACTCTCGAGAACTATGACGCTTTGCCGACTGTCTTTAACACCGTGCGCATGCGTGCCGGGAACGCACCAGCCAAGAAACCATAGGATGGATTCGTTATGAAACTCCGATTATGCCTAGCCGTTGTGTTAACAATATCTACCGCCCGTAGCGCAACTCCCAAAAGTGACGTCGCCGACGCCGCCATGCGTGGCGACAAAGCAGCGGTTAGAATCCTAGTTCAAAAGAAGGCTGACGTTAACGCTCCCCAGATCGACGGAACCACCGGGTTGCACTGGGCTGTCCAAGCCGATGACCTGGAGTTGGCTGATTTCTTGATTCGCAACGGCGCCAAGGTCTCGATCGCGACCGTCGCGGGTGCGACGCCACTCCAACTAGCTGCCGTGAATGGCAACGCCGTGCTACTGGGCAGGTTGATCGCCGCGGGGGCGGACCCAAACGCTCCATTGACCAGATCTGGGGACACAGCGCTGATGATCGCGTCGCGCACGGGAAGGGTGGACGCCGTCCGCATGTTGCTGGACCACGGTGCGAAGGTAAACACACAGGAGACCTGGGGCGGCACTACGGCGTTGATGTGGGCGGTTTCAGAGAAACACCCCGAGGTCGCGAAACTACTGATTGAACGCGGAGCCGACGTGAACGCCCGGTCCTACTACGTGCCATCCGCATCAGGGCGCGGCTTTGAGGGAACAACGCCGGTAGCTGAGAAGCCGGGAAAAGAATTCGAAGAATTCGCGAGCGGTTGGCTGACCCCGCTGATGTTCGCTGCCCGGGAGAACGATCTGGAATCGGCACGCGTGCTGGTGAGCGCTGGCGCCGATATCAACGCGCAATCCGGCGATGGCAAGGATGCTCTGTCTCTGGCGTTCTTCGATGGTAGCTACGATGTGGCTGAGTTCCTAATCGACAGCCACGCGAATGTGAACCAGAAAGATGCGCAGCGGTTTACTCCTTTGTTCTGGGCCGTGGACCGGCGCAATATGGAGACCGCTCCCAATTTCCCCTGGATGGAAACCAGAGACCCGCTTCCGCTGATCAAGAAGCTGTTGGATGCGGGAGCAAACCCTAACGCCCTCATCAACTCCACACCTCGTGCGCGCATGCGAGAAGGATCACCTCGGCTTGTGTACGCTACGGTGCTGACGCGGGCAGCCCTGGCCGGGGATGTGGAACTGGCACGGTTGCTGCTTGCGCACGGGGCGGACCCGCATATTATCTCCAAGGATCGGGAAACAGTTTTGATGGCGGCATGTGGCACCGGTTTCATCAACGGGTACCATCGACAGCGAAGCCCTGCAGATCGGTTGGAGCTCGTCAAGCTGTTGGTTGGGTTAGGCGAGGACGTCAATGCGGCCGATAACTATGGAATAACGCCCCTGATGGTGGCGGCTAACCTTGGGGATATCGAGATCGTCAAGTATTTGATCTCCAAAGGCGCTGATCTCGGCGCGCACGACTTGGGCAAGAAGAATGATGGTGCCTTTGGGTCCAGCGTGGAGCCGCTCATGCCTCTCGATTACGCCATTGGCGTGGGAACATTCGTCCCGAACAACGCAGTAATCATCCACGGGGACGTAATGAAGTTGATGACCGAGGAGATGGCGAAGCGCGGTATCGAACATACAACCTCTGAATGCACGCTCAGGGGATTCACGTGCGCATTGGCGAACGTCGATCCGAAAACAGCGACGCCGGCCGAGATCATCAAAATCCGCACAATCCAGAAGGGGTATCACGTGGACGGAATCACAGGCGGCTTGGCTGTCGGTGACAAAGCGCAGAAATAGGCGCTCGGCAAGAGCCGGCTAGCCACTGAACTTCAGTTGGGCCCCCTCCGACCAGTGCCCGGAGAAATCGGTGAGGACCGGGATTCCCTCCAAAAGTAGCGCACCCGCTCGAACATCATCTGACCTCATTCTCCGTCTTCACTCGTTTCATCTGGTGAATGAAACGCCGCAGTACGGGGGGTACATTGTCGCGCCGCCACAACCCGATGAGATCGGCATAGCTTGGCGCCCCGGCAAGCTCCCTGTAGACGCAGCCTCGCACTTTCAAGTGCTGTTGAAATGATTCCGGCACCAAAGCGATTCCGATTTGTCCCGCTACGAGAAACACTGCGGTCTGAAGCAGTCTCGTTGGCTGCAGACGAGGAAGAGATACACCGCCTGACCGTAGCGTATTCAGGACCAGCTCATGAAAGCCGGGGACCGACTGCTGGCGTGGGATTAGGAACGTCTCTGACTCCAAGTCGCGAAGACGTACTTTCCCTACCGAGGCCGCTCGATGTCCAGTGGGCAACGCCACGATGAGCCGTTCCCTTGAAACCAATGCAGAATCGAGGGTGGGGTCTTGTATCGACAAGAACAACAGACCAATGTCTATGGTCTCCTTGCGCAATGCCTCTACTTGCTCGCCGGGCTCCATTTCACGAATATCGATGGCGATATTGGGGGACTCGCGCCGGAAGTTTCGCATCAGTTCTGGCAGGACGCTGCATACCGCAGTACTGATAACACCGATTACCAACGACCCGGCGTCGCCCTGACCGGCCTGCGCTGTTTCCCGAACCGCCTGATCAATCTGCTCTAAGATTCGTGTCGCCCGAGCGAGAAATACCTCACCCGCCGCTGTCAGCCGGACTCGGCGGTTCGTCCGTTCCACGAGCAGTGTACATAACTCATCTTCAAGCTGCTTGATTTGATGACTCAGCGAGGGCTGAGCGACATTCAACAGCACCGCAGCCTTGGTGAAGTGGAGTTGTTCGGCGAGCACACAGAAGTAGCGAAGGTGCCGAATCTCCATGGCGGTTAATAATAGCAGCCATGCCTACCTATGCTCAAATCGACCAAAGCAGTTCATGGTATTTGGCGCTCCAAAAAACGAGAACTGGAGGCCGTGCGGGTCGCTGAAGGAATATGCGCCCGCCTGCGGCTCGGCCGTATCCTATACTGACCTACAGGCAGTGTCAGTGGTTCGAAGAATGATCTCTACGAAGCCGAGTTGCACATAACAATTTGGAGGGAAACGCGATGAATAGATTTCGGGCTATCGTTGCCGGTGCCGCACTGTGCTTAGCTCTGGCTTCGCCGGGGCCTCGAGCCCGCGCGGCGGACGCAAAATCGAACGCAGTCACGGCCGGCGAGTTTGTAATCGATCCGCCCACGCTCATCAATCTCGGATTCGAGTGGATGATTCAGGGCGATGATAACCGGAACGCCGCCGTGGCAGTCTCCTATCGCAAGAAAGGAGAGCCCCAGTGGCGGCAAGGGATGCCTCTGCTGCGCTTGCAGCACGAAGAGATTTTTCAGGGCGACCGCTTGGACCTGGTCTCGCCAAACATGTTCGCCGGAAGCATCCTGGATCTCGAACCTGACACGGAATATGAAGCAAGATTCGTCATGGCGGATCCGGATGGAGTGAAGGGCGCCGCCGAGAAGACTGTGACGGTACGCACTCGTCCCGAGCCCAAACCTTACGCTAACGGCCGAACCTTCCACGTTTATCCGCATGGCTTCAAGGGCACCAAGATCCAGCCTGCTTTCGAAGGTTTGCTGTGCGCCTACTATCTGACCTGCTCGGGCACGGATTGGGCCACGGCTTCCCGGCCGCGAGTCCAACCGGGCGACACGATTCTGGTGCATGCCGGGCTGTATAAATACGATCGCTTCATCTACACGAACGATCTTTCGATCAGCACGGTTCCTTTCGACGGAACTTACTATCTGACCGCCAGTGGAACACCGGAGAAGCCCATCGCGATCAAGGCGGCGGGCGATGGCGATGCGATCTTCGATGGCAACGGAGCATTCAATCTCTTCAACGTCAAGGCAGGGAACTATACCTATTTCGAGGGCCTCACCATTCGGAACACCGAAATCGCCATCTGGGCCGGTACACAGTTTATCGAGGGGTCCAAGGGATTAACCGTTAAGCGTTGCCGGTTCGAAGACATCGGCATGGGTGTCTACACGAACTATTCCGGCTCCAATAACTTCTACATCGCTGACAACTATTTCATAGGAAGAAACGATCCCAAGCACATGATTGCGTGGACCGGAAATTTCTGGGCGCAGTTCGCGGGCGTGGAAGGGCAGGTGTTTCCGCCTAAGATGGCCTCGTACATCGCCGTGAAAGTGTACGGCTCCGGGCACGTTATCGCTTACAACTATGTGGCGAATTTCCACGATGGCATTGATACGGAAACGTACGGCAATCCGGACGGATCGGCCGCCATCGATGGTCCAAAGTATCCGGCCAAGCAGTACTGGGATCGCCGGCCGGTATCCATCGACTACTACAACAACTACATGACCAACTTCCATGACGATGCCTTTGAGATCGACGGAAGCATGCACAACGTCCGGGTCATGCGGAACATGATGATCAATAATGCCTCGCAGCCCTTTTGCAATCAGCCGGCGCTGGGAGGACCCGTTTATTGGATCCGCAATATCTCGTTCAACTCGCCGGGAGGTTCGATCCGGCTCGGCGGAGGATCGGGCATTTTGTTCTACAACAACACCATGTTCGGTGAGGCATCGGGCGGAACCACGTCAAACACGCATTTTCGAAACAATCTAATCCTGGCGCAGAACTCCGGGGGATTTGGCGGCGGCCCGGGAGGCCGCGGCGGGGACGCAGGCGAACCGCCGCAGTCGGTGGTCTTCGGTTTTACGACCTATACGAACTACACTTCCTCGGATTACAACGGGTTCAGCCCCAATGCCAAAGCGCCGTACTCGTTTCAATGGAACTCGCCAGCCTGGAACACCGCTGCGGATTATGCCAGCCGCGGCCACAACGCGCAGACCGAGACGCGGCGCTACAAGACGCTCGAGGAGTATCAGCAAGCGACCAAGCAGGATGCTCATAGTGTGCTGGTGGACTACGACATTTTCATGAACGTGCCGCGGCTGGACGGGCGCGATGTTAAAACGGTCCAGAAAATCTACGACGCGAAAGATCTCGATTTCCGTCTCAAGCCTGGGGCTTCTGTGATCGACGGGGGCGTCGTGCTCCCGAACGTCACCGATGGCTTCGCCGGACGCGCTCCCGATTTGGGTGCGATTGAACTGGGGCAGGTACCCCCGCATTACGGGCCGCGTCCTTAGGCTTATCGCGAGAATGCGATGGCGCGCACTACTTGAAAAGTGGGGCCGCCTTCATTTCCTGACTACGCAGGGGTTGCGCCGACTCAGGGGCCGGGATCCCAAGAGCGCAGCGCCCTCGCAGTGAAGGGCCTTACCCGTAACGATACAGGTGCGGTCCCAGGCAGGGCCTACTTGTCTGAAATAGGGTAACCCTGCCATACATATTCCAGCGCTTGCGGCAGCGTCTGACGGATCACTTTCGAGTCAACGTGACCCGCGTTTTTGGCGTACACGAACTGGTAGTGATAGCCCTTGGCTTTCAGTACGCCTGCGAGGCGCTGGTTCGCCATGACCCAATTGCGCCGCTCGGCCGAGGCGGTTTTTGCGCCGATATCGTTTTCCGAAACATGCATCCAGATGCGGAGCGGCTTCACCGGCTGATCGGGAAAGAAATGTTCCGGGTACTCGTAAGCTCCGTGCGGAGCCTCGGGGCCATCGCGCAGATCGACGAAGGTGCCGGAATAGGACAGCACGCGATGGTAACGCTCCGTGCGGAACCAAGCCATGGTGAGTGCCATCGCTCCGCCGGAACTGCCGCCGTAAGTCATACGGCCGTCCGGATCCGTGGTTAGCTTGACACCGGTTTCCTTCTCCACGCGAGGCAAAATTTCGGTTTCCACAAAATCGGCGAAGACAGGCGACACCGTATCATATTCAAGGCTGCGCTGCGGGCCGCCGTTGGCGACCATCACCGCCACCATCACAGGTAGACGGCGATCAGCGATCATGTTGTCGAGGATGTTCGCGAGTTGGCGGTCGCGCAGGCCGTAGGAGTCCGCGGCGAAGATAAACGGAGCAGGCCTCCCTGGAACATACTGGGCTGGAATATAGACGGAGACCAGGCGCTCAAACGGGCCGTTAATGCCGGGAAACACCTTGCTGCCGGCGGAGTTCATAAAGAACTCAATCAACTTGCCGTGCGGAATGCCGACGCGCTGCGTTTCTTCGGGCGCAGGCGTGTAGTCCGGACCGGTCGAATAATCCCCGTCGCCGGAGCCCTTCACCCAGGTCGGCAAATTCGCGAGCTTTGCGATTGCCGCGAGATCCTCGGGAGTCGCGGGGCTGCCGGGGCGTTGGCCGCCCTTCGCGGCGCCCTTTCCGGCAGGCGCGGGTTGTGCCGGGGCTTGAGCAAGAATGCCGCCCACCGAAGCGATCAAGAAGCATGTGGTAACGCTGGTCAAGAACCGTCGATTCATTATGCCCCCCGTGGATTGAGAACCGCCATCGATCAGGGCTGGATGCCACTTGGCAGTCTAGCAGAGCTGGCTGTGAGCGTAAATCGTCGCATCTGCGACTATAATGGACCGAACTAATGATGAACATCACTCGCGCAGGGCTCGGAGCCGTGCTGTTGGTAACGGCCGGAATCCTGATACTCACCGCCCAATCTCCAGCACCTGCGGGCGCTGAGTGGCGCAACTACGCCGCCGACCTCGCCAGCACCAAATACTCGCCGCTCGACCAGATCAATGCGAGCAACGTGAGCCGCCTCCAAATCGCCTGGCGCTGGAAGTCCAATAATTTCGGGCCGCGCATTGAAGGCAACATGGAGACCACGCCGCTCATGATCGGAGGCGTGCTCTACTTCACCGCCGGTTTGCGCCGCGTGATCATCGCCGCCGACGCGGCCACCGGCGAAACGCTGTGGATGTATCGGCTTGACGAAGGCACGCGCGCGAGCACGTTCCCGCGCCCCTATAGTCGAGGCGTTTCCTACTGGAGCAACGGCCAGGGCGACAACCGCATCCTCGCCGTGACCGCCGGCTACCGTCTGGTGGCGCTCGACGCGACAACCGGCGTGCCCGTCTCGACGTTCGGCAGCAAGGGACTCGTCGATCTCTTTGATGGGCTCGAGCGTGTCAAGGAAGGCGAGATTGGACTGACCTCGCCCCCCACGGTTGTGAAGAATATCGTAGTCGTAGGTGCAGCGCTGAAGAACGGAACGGCGCCAGCGAGCAAGACCAACGTGCCAGGGGATGTCCGGGCCTTCGATGTCCGCACCGGCAAACTTCTGTGGACCTTCCACACCATTCCTCGCCCTGGCGAATTTGGCTACGACACTTGGAAGAATTCCTCCGCTGAATACACGGGCAACACCGGCGTCTGGGCCCCCATAAGCGCGGATGAAGAACTCGGCTACCTCTACCTCCCAGTCGAATCCCCCACAGGCGACTACTACGGAGGCCATCGCCCCGGCAATGGTCTCTTCGGCGAAAGCCTAGTCTGCCTCGACGTGAACACTGGCAAGCGGATCTGGCACTTCCAACTGATCCACCATGGAATCTGGGATTGGGATCCGCCGGCCGCGCCGAACCTGGTGGACGTGACAGTCGACGGCAAGAAAATCAAAGCCGTCGCACAAGTGACCAAGCAAGGTTTCGTCTACGCCTTTGATCGCGTCACCGGCCAACCGATCTGGCCCATCGTAGAACGCCCCGTCCCCCAGTCCGACATCCCCGGCGAGCAGACCTCGCCCACGCAGCCTTTTCCCACCAAGCCAGCGCCGTTCGATCTGCAGGGAACATCGGCCGATGTGCTCAACAATCTCACACCTGAGATCTACGCCGAGGCGCAAAAAATCGCGTCACGCTACCAGATGGGACCACTCTACACGCCCCCGATGGTTCCGAAAGACGGCGGCAAGCAAGGCGTACTCATGCTGCCCTCCGTGAATGGCGGAGCGAACTGGGAAGGCGCGGCAGTCGACCCTGAAACCGGCATTCTCTACGTCGGCTCCGTGACCGATCCGTGGGTGCTCGCGATGGCGCCCGCCACGCCCGACCGCTCCGACATGTCATACATCGGCGGCCGCGGAGCTGGACGGCCCGAACGCCCGCTCGGCTTGCCCCTGGTGCGTCCGCCATGGGGTCGCATCACCGCCATCGACATGAACACCGGCGAGCATCTGTGGATGAAAGCCAACGGCCCTGCTCCCGACGCCTACCGCAGCTTGCCCGCCGCGAAAGGGCTAGATCTGAGTGAAGCAGGCAACCCGGCGATCGCGATGCTCCTGGTCACCAAGACTCTGCTGTTCACCGGTGAGGGCGCAGGCCTGGTTAATGGAGCCCCCAACGGTGGTGGCCCCACCTTCCGAGTCTTCGACAAGAAGACCGGCAAAATCCTGCATGAGATGAAAATGCCGGGACTGACCTCCGGCTCGCCGATGACCTATTTCTGGCGAGGCAAGCAGTACATCGTGCTGGCGACGACAAATCGAACCGAAGGCGCGGAGTTGGTCGCGCTCGCGCTACTCAATGGAAACTAGCTTCAAGGAGTTTTCAACTCGTTAGTCGCACGGAGTCCTGCATTGGAACGCCTCGCGGGTCGGCGACCTGGCAGCGTGTGCGCAACGAAGGCAGGTCATTGGTTTCCTCACCAGTGCGACCACGATGAACGGTCTGGGTTGCATGGCGCGCATTCTGGCCAAATCCTCCGTTGAGGTCAATGTCCTGCAGGATTCTTTAGAAATGGATGGCGCGCCCGTTCCAGAGCCTACTCCGGCGGATCGCATGGCAACATCCCGATCGCTGATTGCTTCCGCAGGCTGCCCTGTCATATACCGTCATGGAAGGGACGACTCTTACCTAACCATTCCCCAGCCGGCTTGACTCTGACAAAGAGTTGGTCCAATTGGTGATGCTTGCCAGAGGGACTTGGCCGTCCGCCTGGGAAGACCTGTTTCAGAAGACCGATCCCGGAGATCAACTTCACCTCCATCCACCGGCAGTTCGGAAGCGGGCCCCTGCTGAAGCCGCCCACCTGATACGCCAGCAGCTTGATCGAACCCTTGTGAACTCCGTAATCGTGCGGTTCTACGATTCGCGGCTTGTCTCTGTAAATGAGTCGAATTAGGCGCTTCTGCTCGATCGCCATTCGGAGCAGCTCATCTATTTCCAGCGCCGCAGCCATCTTTCACTATTCTTCCGCAATTGTCGTGCCTGGTGTTCAGTGGATGCCTACCGCCATGGACTGGACCCCTAAAATGAGACAGTCGGATAACTACACTTTGCAGGGAAAGGAACTGCGAGTGAGAAGGAAGAAGCAAGTCAACAAGTATCCGACGGCGTTCCGGAAGATGGCATTGGAGCGGCTGAAGAGCTGCAAGAATGCGACGGAGCTCGCGGCGGAACTCGGGATTCATCGAACCCAGCTGTACAAGTGACGGGACCAAATGGAACCTGTCGAGGATGGGCCAGGGCCGGCGGCGAACTCTGGCGAACGGGAACTGCGAAAAGAGATCCGCGAACTAAAGCGGGTGTTGGGCGAGAAAGTGCTGGAAGTGGATTTTTCAAAGGTGCCTTGCAAAAAGTCGAGGCTCGACGCCGGAGCAACAGCGGCTTTGGCGCGAAGGCGTCTACGACCGAATCCGGGAGTTGATGCCAATGCAAGGCAGCCTGAGTATCGAGCGAATGTGCCAGATGGGCCAAGTCAGCCGGGCCGGCTTTTATCGATCCCTGAAAGAGCAGAGGCCGGTGGAAGAAGACATGGAAGTACGGTCGGCGATTCAGCAGATTGCACTGGAACATCGGCGCCGCTATGGTTCCCGGCGGATCACCCAGACACTTCGCCGCCGTGGGATGGTGGTGAACCGCAAGCGAGTGGCAAAGATTATGCGCGAGGATCATCTGCTGGCGATCCAGCCGAAGACCTTCGTGGTGACTACGGATTCCGGTCACGAGCTGGAGGTCTATCTCAACCTCGCCAGCCGGATGAAGCTGACCGGGATCAATCAGCTATGGGTGGCGGATATCACTTACATTCGACTCCAGGCCGAGTTCGTCTATCTCGCGGTGATCCTGGACGGATATTCACGCAAGGTGGTGGGCTGGGCGCTGGAGCGAACCCTCGCCACCCGCTTGCCGCTAGCGGCGCTGGAACAAGCCATCGTAGAACGGCAACCGCCGCCAGGCCTGGTTCACCACTCCGATCGGGGCGTGCAATATGCTTCGGGCGACTACGTGAGGACGTTGAGCAAACACCATCTAATCCCCAGCATGAGCCGTCCGGCGAACCCCTACGACAATGCCAGTTGCGAGAGCTTTATCAAGACACTCAAGCGGGAAGAGATCTACGCCAACCAGTATCGGGATCTCGACCATCTGCGTGCCAATATCGAAGAGTTCATTGAGCGGTATTACAACCGCTGCCGACTCCACTCGGCCTTGGGGTATCAATCACCAGAGGAGTTCGAGCAGGCTGCACAAGCCGATGCAGTTTCGATGGCAGCGACCATGAGTTTTTTCAGGCATAGGGAGATCTATCGCTCCGATGGGAAGCGCAAGAAGAGTAGGAAGCCGACCGGGGTCGGCTTCCCCGCCCATCGTTTCGATGAGTCCCCGGCTGGTTATTCCTTGGCGGGTTGCTCTCCAGCAGAGCCCACCTCCGCTTCACCAGCCGATGGTGATATTAAGGAAGAGGAATCCGTTTGAGAAGTGAAAATCATTCAACGGCAAGTGTAGCTACCGTAAACTGTCTCAGGAGAGGGGTCCACCCCAGCCTCCTGTAGTCAATTTCGTAGCTGGCAAGACCCTTGGAATCCAATAGGTTTCAACGTGGCTCAAAGTCAAAACCTGCGCTTTCCTACTCTTCCTACCGAGCCGAACATCGAAAGCTCTCAAGTTTGTCTGGTCTAAATTGTCGAGTGCAGGTCAGCATAAATATTTTTACCAAACGGGGGACCGATTCTCCCCTGTTTGCCCCATTGTTTGGTCAGTCCGCAGGTACCTTGCCCACAATCAATTCTCTTGATCGTTGCCATCATTTCAGTTGGATTGACACCAGGGAGATCAAGCGCTACCATCACAGCGCTTCGCCTTCCAAGGATCGCCTGGGCGATGGGGTCAGTGCGGAGTTTGGTCTAGGGGGTCTCCTTAAATGCTGAAAACCACGCTCATTCTTAGTCTGCTCTGCGTTATAGCGTCGGGCCAAAGCGATCGCGGAACAATTACCGGTACGATAAGCGATCCCGCCGGGTCGGTTGTCCCCGGTGCTCCGATTGAAGTACATAACGTCGCCACAGGCGCGACGTTCCAGGCTGGATCGAGCCAGACGGGCAACTACACGCTGGCACAACTGCCGACAGGAACGTACGAAATGGAACTTACGGTTCCAGGTTTCAAACACTACGTAAGGAAAAATATCGAAGTCCCGGTGGCACAAACGATCCGGCTCGATGTGGTCCTCGAAGTCGGAGCGACCAGCGATTCGGTCACGGTCACGGATGCAGCGCCATTACTAAAGACCGAATCCGGCGAACTGAGCCATAACGTCGCGACGGAACGGCTGAACAGCCTGCCGGTACTCTCGATCGGATCCACAACGGCGGGTTTGCGCAACGTGTATTCCTCCATCCAACTCATTCCGGGCGCGACGTACAATGCAGACACGACCGTGCGCATCAACGGGATGATCGGGAATTCACAATCCGTGCTGATCGAAGGCCAGGATGCTTCCAACCGGATCTTTTCGCAAAACCAATCGACCATTCAACCCAGCGTGGATTCGGTGCAGGAAGTCGCTATTCAAACTTCAAACTTCGCAGCGGAATTTGGACAGGCCGGTGGGGGCGTGTTCAACCTAACTATGAAATCCGGCACCAACCAGTATCACGGGACCGCATACGACTATTTCGTTAACGAATTTTTGAACGCGGGGCAGTCCTGGACCGACGACGGCAGCGGTAACCTCCTGCGCAATCGCCAGCGCCGGAATGACTGGGGCTTTACGTTCGGCGGCCCGATTCGCGTCCCACACGTCTATAACGGGCGCGACAAAACGTTTTTCCTGTTCAATTTCGAACGCTATCAGGAAGACAATCTCATCACCAACAAGATCGTCTCCGTGCCTACTCTGGACTATCGTTTGGGCAACTTCGCGGCAGCGCGGCTCGCACGGAACCTGTGCCCCGCGGCAACGCCGAATTGCGATCCCCTGGGCCGGCCGATCACCGAAGGTACGATCTACGACCCGGGCACGGATCGGCTGGTGGGCGGCCAGCGCGTGCGCGATCCCTATGTCGGTAATCTGATTTCGCCGACCTTCTTCGATCCGGTGAGCACCAAAATCCAGAACTTCATCCCTGCGCCGAACCTCAGCTCTAGCGTGATCAGCAACTATCGGCCGGTCTATGTTAACCCGAACCGCTCCGCAGTGCCATCGGTAAAACTTGACCAAAACCTCAGCTCGGCAGCGAAAGTCTCGGGCTTCTGGTCGCGCATCACCAACAACTCGCCTTCGGCCGACGGTCTGCCGTTCCCCATTACTTCCTCGGTTCCGCGCGACTACAGCTCCGACACCTACCGCATCAACTACGATCACACCCTCACGCCAACCCTGCTTGGCCATTTGGGAGTGGGCATGCTCCGGACGATTATTTTCCAGCCGGGTACCGACTACGAGCCGGTATCCCAACTGGGCCTCCGCGGCACCTATACCAACATGTTTCCCAATATTACCGGTCTTTCCAATGCGCAAGGAGGCATGAGCGCGACCATGGGGTCCGGTAATCAGAATCACCTGGACAGCACCAAGCCCACGGCGAATGCCACTCTCACGTGGGTCAAAAACAACCACACCTACAAGTTCGGCGGACAACTGATCGTGGAAGGCTTCACCAACTTTACGCGCACGTACGCCAATGGTTGGCTGGCTTTCGCTGGGACGGAAACCGGGCTTCCCTCTACCCTGGGCCAAAGCTTGACGAACAGTAACATCGGATTCCCCTACGCCAGCTTCCTTTTGGGCGCGGTCGACAACGGCCGGATTTCTCTTCCGAGCAAAACCCGCCTGGGAAGCCACGCTCTCTCGGGCTTCGCTCAGGATACCTGGAAGGTGACTCGAAAGTTGACGCTGGACTACGGGCTCCGATACGATTTCCAGACGTACCTAAAGGAACAATACGGACGCATTCCAGACTTTGCTCCTAATGTTCCTAATCCCGCGGCCGGCGGACGGTTGGGCGATCTGGCTTTTGAAGGTTATGGGCCGGACCGCTGCCAGTGCCAAATCGCGCACAGCTACCCATTCGCATTTGGTCCGCGCGTGGGAGTGGCGTATCAGATCGATTCCAAGACAGTGTTGCGTGTCGGCGCCGGTGTCGCGTACGATCGCACGGACAATAACAACAACCTGTCGTACTCTCTGGGCTCCTTGCAGATCTACAGCGCGACATCTTTTGGCGACCCCGTCTACTCTCTGCGGCAGGGCTTACCGTTTACTTTGACGTGGCCCAACTTCTCGCACGGACAGTTTCCAGCGCCGGGAAATCTGAATGCTCCGAATGTGGCCATGGATGCTAACGCCGGCCGTCCTGCCCGTACCGTGCAGTGGTCCGTAGGTTTGCAGCGGCAGGTCATGAAGGATTTGGTCGTCGAAGCGGCTTACGTCGGCAATCGCGGTGCATGGTGGAACGCAACCGGGCTTATCGATGTGAATGCGCTTTCCCCGGACCGGCTTCGCAGTTTCGGGTTGGATATAAACAACCCTGACGATCGGCGTTTGCTGGCAACGCCCATTACCCAAGCTTATGCCGCTCAGCGTGGTTTTGCCACGCCGCCGTACCCGGGATTCCCCACGGGATCCACCGTAGCGCAAACCTTGAGAGCGTTCCCGCAGTTCGGAACAATTTCCTATCGCTACTCTCCGCTGGGTAAGACCTGGTATGACTCGCTCCAAATGAAGGCGACCAAACGTATGTCCCATGGACTGGACTTCACCACGGCCTTCACGTTCCAAAAGGAACTTACGCTTGGTGCGGAGAACGAATTTGCCGCTTTCGGCGCCGTGAATCCGCAGATAAACGACGTCTTCAACCGGAACACGAACAAATTCTTGTCCGGTTTCAGCCAACCTTTCAGTTTGGTCATCGCGGGCAACTATACGACACCGAAGCGGGGTCCGGGCATCGTGAAGCACGTTGTCGCCGATTGGGCTATAGGCGCAGTGATGACATACGCAAGCGGGCTACCCATCCGGGTTCCTAGCGCCAACAACCAGTTGGCCTCATCCTTGTTCCGAAGTACCTACGCGAACCGGGTCCCCGGTCAGCCGCTCTTCTTACAAGACCTAAACTGCCACTGTTTTGATCCGAACAAGACTCTGACGTTGAATCCTGCCGCTTGGGTCGATCCTCCGCAGGGCCAGTACGGCACATCCACCGCCTACTATAACGACTTCCGCGCGGAACGCAGGCCCCGTGAATCCATGAGCATCGCCCGGAACTTCCGCCTGGGGCCGGGCGACCGCAGCCTAAGACTGCAGGTACGCGCCGAATTCACAAACATCTTTAACCGGTCCTCTATGGTGGATCCGGTAGCGACCAACGCATCCGCGGCGCCCACGTGCTTTACTCCCGGCACGTCGTCTACTTCATGCTCCGGAAACTGGCAGAACCGGACTGGCGGCTTCGGGTGGATCAATACCTCCACCGTCGCGTCGCCACCGCGTCAAGGCCAACTGATCGCCCGGTTCACGTTTTGAAAGGTCGTGCCGGCCGCAAAGTGGGTCGGCTCTCGTTAGCCTCGAGGCGGATGTTCCGATGTCGGCGCACCTGCCTGCTTTCTTGCCGCGACCTAGTCGTGGCCTGACCGGTATTTGGTGCCAGTCCGATAGAGAATATAACTCGGTACGAAACGAACGGTGGGGCCGAACTTCGGAGCCTTTCTTCGCCTGGATCTGAGATTCGGCAGGCCGGCGAGGACCGGAGTCCAGGCCGAGCGAAGCGAGTTCATCGCTAGAACCTGGAGGCCGTCTGGAGTCCGGCGGCATGGAAGGTCGCGGTCATCAACCAGACTATGGCGCGCACGTTCTGGCTGGCGGAGGGCTTAAATCATCGCTTCCGGATCTGCGTCGAGTGCCCGTGGCTTCGCACCGTAGGAGTTGTCAGGGATGTTCACCAGAGAGCTCTGGACGTAGTACCCAGGCCGGAGTATTTCATTTCCCACTTACAGGTGCCGCAGCTAGGCTCTTTCGCTGCCCGCAAGATCTCGCCGTCCGCACCGAGGGCAACCCAAAGGCCTTGGCAACCGCCGTTCGTAGGGCGGTTTGGGAGGTAGATCCCCAGCAACCCTTGGCGCAGGTGAAGATCATGTCCGAGTATCTAGAGGAAGACATGGCTCCTCGTCGCTTTCAAACGCAGCTTCTGAGTGGTTTCGCTACGCTCGCGCTGATCCTCGCAGCGCTTGGCCCTGTATGCAGTTCTTTCCTTTAGCGTCGCCCAACGGACCCATGAAATCGGCGTCCGCATGGCTTTGGGCGCCACGCAGCGAAATGTAGTCGCTTCCATCTGTCTTCAGGGAGTGAGCCCAGCGTTGGCAGGCTTGATAATCGGGTTGATCGCGGCCTACTTGCTAGCGAACCTGATCGGAGGTCTGCTCTACGGAGTCGAGCCGCGCGATCCGCTCACATTCACACTGGCCGCGTCTGCCCACTTGGCCGCTGCTCTCTTAGCTGTGTGGTTGCCCGCCCGGAAGGCGTCGAGGATCGAACCGACAATCGCGCTGAGGCAGGAGCCCTGCGTCCGAGAGCGTTATCGAGAAAGCCTCCGATAACGAGTAAGCCGATCAAAGGGCGGATAGCTCCTTTATGACGGCGTATCCGTCACTTACTTTTCACAACTCGCGTTTGGGGCTAGAGTTAGCTTCCACAACAAAGTAGTGTAGCCGACAATCCCGAGCGAATCCCGGTTTGGTCAAAATTATTCTGCGTCGCTATGGTAACGGTCCCGCTCCTAAGCGAAGCCAAATCACGACATGGAAGGATTTTCTTGCCACCCACATGAATGTGCTGGCGGGTTGTGATTTCTTCACCGTGGAGGCTCACTTGGCGCGGGCTGGTGACCTACTACGTGCTGTTCTTCCTTCATTTGGAAAGCCGTCGCGTGAGTGTAGCCGGGATCACGAGACATCCAGATCAAGAATGGATGGAGCAGATTGGCCGCACCGCGACACAGGAGACGTCGGGCTATCTTCATTCGTGTCGTTATGTTCTACACGACCGTGACACGAAGTTCTGCGCCTCGTTTCGGTCGGCGCTTGCATCCGGCGGTGTGAGGACCATGCCGGCTCACAGTCCGAATCTGAACGCGTTCGCGGAACGATCGGTCCGCTCGGTCAAACAGGAATGCCTGTCCAAGGTGATCCTGTTCGGCGAGCGTCCGCTGTCGCGCGTCTTAACCGAGTACAGCCGACATTATCGCAGCGAAAGAAACCATCAAGGGAAAGGTAACCGGCTACCTCTTCCCAGTAACGAGTAACAAACAACCCCGGCAGCGTCACGCGATTGAGTGCCGTCAACGACTCGGCGGTCTGCTCAAATACTACAAGCGTGCCGCATGAATAATTCCCTACCGTCTGATCGGACACCTAATGACCCATGTTGGCCAGGGCGCCAACGATTCGGTCATATCCCCAGCCGGCGCTCTCTCGCGCCATCCGGGCCACCAAGGCTTCAACTACCGCTGAAACTGGAGGACGGCCTGGATACTGTCGGTGTTTGGAGCCGTCGAACTTCTGGGCGATTAGCCTTCGGTACCAAACCAGAATGGTGTCAGGTTTGGCCACGCAGGCGACCTCACGAAGCGCTCTACGTCCCAGGCGCTTTCCCATCTCGGCGAGAGTAGCGCGCTCCGGATTGCCCAGACGCAACCGCGTCGGCAACTTGGCTCTCAAAATCCGATTCTCAGCCGCCAGGTACTCGCCGCAACAGAAGTTCCTGGTTCACCGAGCCACTGACATAAGCTAAGAGTCGCAACCATCTACTGTCCGCATGCTGACCGTTTATCTTACTCTGCAGCGGATAGTTTGAGTTTCTTGGCCATACCGCACCATGGCTGAGATTCGCCCGCGCATTTTTGGCCTACCTTGCTCCTGCCAGGTTCGATGGTATCTTGCTAGCCAAGCCTGTTATAGAACGAGTTTATGTGCACCCCCAAGGGCCTCGAGCGGTCTACGACTGGGGGAGTAGAATTAAAGTCTGTAAAGACCCTTGCCGATCACCGGATCGCGATGGACCAGTTCCGGCAAATGGTGCAACCCGCGCTAGGTCAGGCCATGGGCTCCGTGCTCGGTAGCCTGGTGGTTTTCGCCGCTATCTTCCTGCTGGTTCTGCTTGTAGTTTTGCCGCTGTATTTCATCCTGAGGCAGCGTGGACCGGGGCGCACGGGAATTACGTTCCAAATGGGCTCAACCCCGATCGCGTCGGGCCAGGGGCTCCCCAACCGGGACCCGCTCGGCAGACCCGATAACTGGCAGCCGCAACCAACTGGTCAGCCTTGGGAGGATCGCCGGGAGCAATTGCTGCACAATCTCGACACCGTGGAGCGAGGAGTCAGCCGGTTCTACGTTGTTTTGCTGTGCCTCATCATGGCCGGATTGACGGGAGTAGCGGTAGCGTTCTATCTCAAGGTCCCGGACGACGGTAACCGCGATTTCCTGCTGATGTATGGCGGTATCGTATATCTGATCGGAATGCTTTGGGCAGCCTCCCAATTGTTTTCTGTTATGCGCAGGCTCAGTCCGCCGCCGGACGTGCTTTCGGGGATGAAATCTAGAATCAACGTATCATTCCAGACCTCCCCTCAAGTGCAGTTCATCGACAATCAAGCCCTCGACCGGGCCCAACAGCACCTCGACTCAGGCGGCAGTCTGGAGGAAGCGTGCGCGTTGATGGACTCGAAATATCGGTCCATGAACAGTGTGATGCAAGGCGTATTCAAGAAGGCCGTGGAGGTGGCTTTGGAACAGCGCCGCAAGCCTCAGTCTTGACCTGTTCCAGGGCGAGCGAGTGTTCTTGCCCAAAATCTGAAATGCTGCGATCCCAGCACAGCGTTTTTAGCGTTCGAGCCAAGACCGGCGAGGTGGTCAGTTACCATAACGACGGAGACCAGCCGGGAAAACCTCTGCACATTCTGATTCCAGGCGGTTTTCTGGCACTGGCAACCCTGGCGATGATGTTTTGGATCGCTTACTTGACCTGGTACCAGGCGAGCATCCCTCGCAGCAACGGCCTGATCTACCTTCTTGCATTAACGCTGATCTATATGGGCAGCGTTTTCTTGTTCAGCTACGCTTACGAACTCTACGATCTCTCCAAGGCCATTCGCCTGACGGTTTTTCTGGTGTTCTTCTCAGCCGCTGCTTTGGTTATCGCCGCTGTGTTGTTTGCGCTTCTCAGCAAGAATAAAGGCTCCTCCTCCAGCTCCTCGCACGAATCTTCAAGCTCTTCTTGGAGTACCGGCACAAGTCTTGGTTGGAGCGGAGGAGGAGGGGGACCGATGGATCTCGATTCAGGCGGAGTCGGAACGTCCACCTGGCCCAAGCCCATAACGTGTTTCTATTGCCGCGCGTCGAATGTCCCTTCGGCGGACTCCTCACCTTGTCCGAACTGCGGCGCCGCGCGACGACGGGCCACGGACAACGCATGATGAACGACAAGTCCGGCTCTCCTCTGGCGGGGCTTCTCTTTCTGGTAATCATCCTAACGTTCGCCACTGTGTTTGAGGTGGGCTTCTTCTCCAGGCTCCCGAAGGACGATCCCGGCCGTAATTTGCTCTTAGTTGTCTTTGGCGGGCCCTACATTCTCCTCCTGTTGTGTTCGGTAATCATCGTCGTGGTTTGGATAGCGCGAAAGGACTGACATCTCCGCACGGCCGGAGGCGCGTACACCACGGCGACCTGCGGACCGGCAGTAGTTCTCCTGATTCTTACGATTGAGGCGTATTTATCGACGGAAGCCGAAAGAGGGGTGCCATCAGCTCGGCGGCCGCGCCGAGACTCCATGTTCAAATGTTAGTAGATTACAAGAGGTCAAGGGCAAGCTTCACGTCGGCTTTCTGCCAAGCCGCTTCGAACTCTCGGCGCACCAACTCAGCCGCTTCGCTCTTGCCCTGGTGCCGTAGACTTTCCATGAGTCCGAACAACATTCTTCCATTGCGTGGAGTGCGCAGGATTCCTTCGCGGAATACTGCTTCGGCCTCTGCGGCACGTCCGTCCCGTATAAGCTCCGCCCCCAGCGATTCGCGCACCGGGTAATACCAGGGGGGCGGCTCGTCGTAGACCAGGGCATCTTGCAGCTCAACCGCCCGCCGCCAGTGGGGCACCGCAAGCGCCGGCGAATTCGCGATCCGGGCCGCGAGAATCTCGGCTCCCACCGCGAGCACGTCGGAAACTCGATTGTTGGCGGAACTTCTTTCCGGTGAGCATGTGACTATAGACCCCGTAGGGTAAAAATATTTATGCGGATCTCCGATAGTATTTGAGCAGGCCGCCGCGTCGATTACGGCGTTCGATCGAACGACCGGAAAAGGCTTGGTTCGTTGTTCACACCCGGGAATAGCAACCGATTAGGATATGAGGCGATGAACATGATCCAAAAGGGTCAGATCAGATGGGTTGAGCGGAAATGATCTGCTCTGTCAGATCCGTCTCATCCGGGAGCGCTTCGATCTGTCTACCTGAGATCGCGATTCGAGCCCTCGACCCAGTTCTGTCAGCCATCAAAGCTGCCAGACATTCCTAAAATCAGAGTGTAGCAGGAAACAGAAGCTTGATACCAGCATCTAACGCCATTAGTAGGGTTGTGCTTTTTACCGTGTTGCTGACAGAATGGGACGTTCGGGAAGTGACGGAACTTCATGCGAACCTTAGGGTTAGCGATAGTACGTTTGACCCGCCGTCAATGAGGCCGCGAGACTCGCTTCGGGGACCTCTTGACCTTTGCATAATCTGGCGTAAATTGTTTCCATGGAGCGAATCGGAGCAGATCAAAGGATGATAAACCTAAGATCAGTGATAAACCTGGTATAGGCATTTCCGGGGGGAGGCGGAAGTGGCGACAATGGCGACAACCACGACTCAAGATCGTCCGTACCATATCCTTCTAGCTGAAGATTCAGCCGCCGATGTAGGTGTTGTGCGTATCGCGCTGCGGGACCAGAATCTCAATCACATTCTCCATGTGGCGAGGGACGGCGAGGAAGCCATCACGTTCATCGAGAAAGCCGATAACGATGCCAAAGCGCCGGGTCCGGACCTGTTGCTCCTCGACATGCATCTGCCCAAGTATGACGGCGAAGCCGTCTTCAAACGGCTGAGGTCGACTGAGCATTATGCGCAGATTCCGGTCGTGGTGATGACCTCCTCCGACGCGCCACAGGATCATGACAGGGCGCGAAGACATGCGGCACTGTTCTATTTCCGAAAGCCCTCGCGCCTTGAAGAATTCATACAGCTAGGCTTGATCGTCCGAGAAATACTGACAAGAAAAAAGCCCCTTACGATCCCCGCGGCGGGGCCGGGGGAACGAGGAGATGCGGCATGACTCCAACAGGTACGATCCGAAACGAAGTGAGACGGGGAAATGGCGCCGCCAACGGCCACGCGAAGTCACCGGCCGCGGCGCCAAGCGACGCCCTGCTGCGCGAACTACAGGCCTTGCGGCGCAGCGAGGCTGTTCTGCGCGATTTTGTAGAAACCTCGACGATCGGCCTTCACTGGGTGGGTGCCGACGGCGCCATACTTTGGGCGAACCAGGCCGAACTTGACCTCCTCGGCTATACGAGGGAAGAGTATGTCGGGCGGAACATCGCCCAGTTTCACGCAGACGAGGCCATCATCAATGACATCCTCTACTGCCTGAGCCGGGGCGAAACCCTGCGCGACTACCCGGCGCGGCTGCGGCATCGCAACGGATCGATCCGCCATGTCCTGATCAATTCGAGCGTCTTGTTTGAAGACGGAAAATTCGTTCACACGCGCTGCTTTACCCGCGATATCACCGATCTCAAACAGGAACAGGAAGCACGGCAGGCGCAGCTTGCCGCAGAACTGGCTGACACGAAGCTGCTGCAGGATATCAGCGCACAGCTCATCGAGCCGGGCGATGAAGACGCCCTCTGCGTAAAACTTGTTGACGCCATCGCCGCCATCATGCGTTCGGACTTCGCGACCATGCAGATGCTCTATCCTCACCGAGGACCGAAGGGCGAGCTCCGCCTCCTGGCGTCCCGAGGACTTACCCCGGAGGGCGCGACGACCTGGGAATGGGTGGGTGTCGATACGGGAAGCAGCTGCGGACAGGCCTTGCGCACCGGCAAGCGCGCGATCGCGCCGAATGTCGAGACCTGCGATTTTCTGGCTGGCACAGACGGCCGGATCGCATTGCTCGATGCCGGCATCCGTGCCAGCCAGTCGACGCCCCTGTTCTCGCGAAGCGGCAGAATGCTGGGCATGATCTCCTCGCACTGGCGCCAACCCCATACTCCCACGGAGCGCGACCTGCGGCTGCTGGACATCCTGGCGCGGCAGGCGGCCGACCTGATCGAGCGCAGGCAGGCCGAGCAGGTGCTGCGTGACAGTGAGGCGCGGATTGCCGCGGAACTGGCTGACACGAAGCTGTTGCAGGATATCAGCGCGCAGCTTATCGAGCAGGGTGATGAAGACGCGCTTTACTCAAAACTTGTGGACGCCGCCGCTTCCGTCATGCATTCCGACTTCGCGACCATGCAGATTCTCTATCCCGAGCGCGGGCTGCATGGCGAACTCCGCCTTCTGGCGTCCCGCGGACTTAGCGCGGAGGACGCGAAGGTTTGGGAATGGGTGCGCTTCGATACGGAGAGCACCTGCGGGCAGGCGTTGCGCACGGGCAAGCGCGCCATCGCGCCGAATGTCGAGACCTGTGATTTCCTCGCGGGCACGGCTGGAATGGCCGCCCTGCTCGATGCCGGCATCCGTGCCGCGCAATCGACGCCGCTTTTCTCGCGGAGCGGCAGACTGCTGGGCATGATTTCCTCGCACTGGCGCCAACCCCACACCCCCACCGAGCGCGACCTGCGGCTGCTCGACATCCTGGCGCGGCAGGCGGCCGACCTGGTCGAGCGCAAGCAAGGCGAACAGGCATTGCGCGGGAGCGAGCGGCGTCTGCATGAGATCATCGAGGCGATTCCCGCCGCGGTCTACACGACCGACGCCGATGGCCGCATTACCTTCTTCAACAAGGCCGCCGTGGAATTCTCGGGTCGCGTCCCGGAGCTGGGCACCGATTCGTGGTGCGTGACGTGGAAGCTTCACAATACCGACGGCACCCCACTTCCCCATGATCAATGCCCCATGGCTGTGGCACTGAAAGAGAAAAGACCCGTATTGGGCTGCGAAGCCGTCGCCGAGAGGCCGGACGGGCAGCGCCGGACATTCACTCCGTTTCCGACCCCACTGTTCGACGAAGAGGGGCGCTTGACCGGCGCGGTCAATATGCTGGTCGATATTACCGAGCGCAAGCGGGCCGAAGAAACGCTCCGTGAAAGCGAGGAGCGTTTCAGGGCTATTGTCGAGACGACCCCCGAATGCGTGAAGGTGGTCGCCGCCGACGGCACGCTGCTGCTGATGAATGAGGCGGGGCTGGCGATGGTCGGCGCAGACGCGGCGGAAGACGTGGCCGGCCGATGCGTCTATGACCTCATCGCACCGGAGGACCGCGAAATGTTCCGCGGATTCAACCAGCGTGTTTGCGGTGGCGTGAAAGGCTCCCTTGAATTCGACATCATAGGACTGAAAGGCAAACGCTGCCACATGGAAACGCATGCCGTGCCGTTGCGCCGTCCCGACGGCTCGATTGTCCAGCTTGGCATCACGCGCGACATCACCGAGCGCAGGAAAGCCGAGGAGACGCGACTGCTGCTCGGCGCCATCGTCGATTCCTCGGATGACGCCATCATCAGCAAGGACATCGGCGGTCGGATCACGAGTTGGAACCAAGGCGCGGAGCGCCTTTACGGCTACACGGCCGCGGAGGCGGTCGGGAAATCGATCATGATCGTGGTTCCGCCTGACCGGCAGGAGGAAGAGCGGGAGATCCTGACGCGTCTGCAGCGCGGCGAGCGTGTAGATCACTACGAGACGATACGCCGGCGCAAGGACGGGGACCAGGTGGATGTTTCTCTGACCATCTCACCGCTCAGGAATCGTCAGGGCGAGATCATCGGCGTCTCTAAGATCGCGCGCGATATCACGGCCCAAAAACGCGCGGAGGAGGCCATCCGGACGCTTAACGCGCACCTGACCGAGGATTTGACGGCGATGACTCGCATGCAACAGTTAAGCACGCGACTGATCCAGACGGGCGGGATTCCGGAATTGCTGTCCGAGATTCTTGACGCCGGCCTGGAGATTACCGCCGCTGACATGGGAAACATACAGCTCCTCGACGACTCGGGGCGGCCGAGGATTGTCGCTCACCACGGTTTCAACGCGGCTTTTCTCGAATTTTTCGGGGACGTGCATAACGGGGTTGCCGCCTGCGGCAGCGCCCTGCAAAAGGGAGAACGGGTCATCGTGGAAGACGTCGCCGGCAGTCCGATTTTTGCCGGCACTCCGGCGCGCGAAGCCATGCTGGCAGCCGAGGCCCGTGCGGTGCAGTCGACTCCGCTTGTGAGCCGATCAGGCAAGGTACTCGGCATGTTCTCGACGCATTATAGCCGGCAGCAGCGTCCGACCGAGCGCGAACTGCGGATTCTGGACCTGCTCGCGCGCCAGGCGGCGGACCTGATCGAGCGCAAAAGGGGCGAGGAAGGCCGCTCCCAGCTTTCGGCCATTGTCGAGGCATCCGGCGATGCCATCTACACGTACGATCTCGGTGGCACGATCCAGACTTGGAACCGCGCCGCCGAGGAGCTTTACAGCTTTAGCCCGGACGAGATCATCGGACGATCCTCCGACACAATCGTGCCGCCCGATCGGAGGGCTGAACTGCACGAAATCATCGCCGCCGCCGGCAATGGCGCCGATATCGTCCGAAATCTCGAGACTACGCGGATGCGCCGCGACGGCAGCATTTTCCCGGCGCTGCTAACGATATCACCCATCCGCGACGAAAGCGGCAAGACAGTCGCACTGTCGGTCATCGCGCGGGATATTACGGAACGCAAGCGGGCGGAGAACGAGTTGCGTCGTGCGAACCAGGATCTTGAACAATTCGCCTATTCCGCCAGCCATGATCTGCAGGAGCCGCTGCGCACAATCAAAATCTATTCCGAGCTGCTTGCCGATCACCTTTCGTCTGCGGTGGAGGGGGAGACCGCTGAATACCTCGATTTCCTTCAGAATGCCGCAACCCGGATGGAAATGCTGGTGCGCGACCTCCTGGCCTATACGCAAGTGTCGAGGCTCGAAGCGCCGGTCGAGGAGGCCGACACGAACGCAGTCCTCACGGAAGTAATTGCGAATCTGGGCGGCGCGATAGCGGAGAGCGACGCCGCCGTCACGTACGAGAAGCTGCCGCCGGTGCGCGTACATAAAACGCATATGCGGCAGCTTTTTCAAAACCTGGTCGGCAACGCGATCAAGTACAGAAGCGAGGATCGCCCGCCAGCGGTATTTATTGGGGCGGAGCGTCAGGACGGACACTGGCTCTTCAGAGTCCGAGACAACGGCATAGGCATTCAACCGGAATTTAAGGAGCAGATCTTTGGATTATTCTCACGACTGCACAATGCCGACCGATATGACGGCACAGGTATCGGTCTGGCCATCTGTCAGCGCGTCGTGGAGCGTTATCACGGCCGGATCTGGGTCGAATCAGAACCCGGACAGGGCTCGGAGTTCCGCTTCACGCTCCCCGTCTGACGACACACGGGCGCGGCGGCCTTGGCATATTCTGATCGCAGAAGACAACAAGTCCGACGTTTTCCTGATCCAGCGGGCGCTCAAAAAGTCGGGCGTCGACGCGCAGGTCCACCTTGCCGACGACGGCGAGAAGGCGGTCAGGTTCATCGAGCGCGCGGACGCCGATACAACCGCCCCCTGCCCGGATCTTATACTGCTCGACATCAACATCCCCCGGTACAAAGGCGGAGACATATTGCGCAAACTCCGCGCCAGTTCGCGCTGCAAAAACGCTCTTGTTCTAATTGTCACGTCCTCTGATTCAAGCCGCGACCGCGAGGAAATGGACTCGCTCGGTGCGAACGGATATTTCCGTAAGCCGTCCGAGTTTTCGGAATTCATGATGCTTGGTCAAATGGTCCGCGATCTTCTCGAGCGCAAAGATCGGTTCCTGACATGAATAGACTTTGGCTTTGGCAGGCATATCTCAAGCGCTCTCCTGTTGATATTTGGGGAAGTTCGCCCATATAATTTCCTGTGCAACAAGCCTCGCGACATCAGTGCCTGATCTATAAAGGTTCTCCGGCCCGGCATCTGCCGGCTCTTGCCGCGTTGATGCGCCAGAAGCTGAATGAGCGTAATCGCTGCCTCTATCTTGACAGCCCGCCAATGATAGCCGGCATGCGTTCCTATCTGGCCGCCGCCGGCGTGGATGTTGCGCGCGAGGTTGGGAAAGGCAGCCTTGTCCTATCGTCCGACCAGGCCCATTTGGAGAACGGACATTTCCATGCGGACCGCATGCTGGAGGGGCTCGAAGTGGCCGTCCATCAGGCGCTGAGCGAGGGCTATGAGGGCCTATGGGCGACTGGAGACATGACCTGGGAGTTGGGCCCCAGAAAGGAAATCAGTAAGCTGCTGGAATACGAGTGGAAGCTCGAAGATCTATTCCGCAGACAACCGTGCCTCTCGGGAATTTGCCAGTACCACGTAGACACCTTGCCGGATGAGGCCGTGCGGCACGGCATCATCACTCACCAATCAGTCTTCATAAATCAAACTTTGTCCCGTCACAATCGTTACTATCTCCCTCGTGAAACGCGCTCTGCTGACGCGCCGTTGCCAGACTTCGAGAATCTGATCCAAGCTTTGTGTGGGCAGGATAAGGAGTATGACAATTACAATCGACCCAAAACTGGGGGCCAGGATTTGTCAGAGCTGAAGCGGAAGGCCTAACCGCTACTACTAAAAAGGACAGGAAGCGCCGAGGAGTCCGCTTTTTCAGACTTCCCGCGCGGCGCGATTCAGCGGGTATTCGAAAACGTGGACGTGCTGGTGCTCGTATGGTAAAAATACTCAAACCATCGCTAGCGCAGTAAGATACACGGGAGCATGAGGAATAGCAGATGGGTGCGCCTCCTGGCCTACGTGACCGGCTCAGTGAACCAGGAACTACTATTGCGGAACGAATACCTCGCCGCCGAGAACCGGATTTTGAGGGCCAAGTTGCCGCCGCGATTGCGCCTCTCCAACCCGGAGCGGATGACCCTAGCCGAAATCGGAAAACGTCTTGGACGTAAAGCACTTCGAGATGTTGCCTGCATCGCCAAACCCGATACCATCCTGGCTTGGTATCGAAGACTCGTCGCCCAGAAGTTCGACGGCTCCAAACATCGGCAGTATCCAGGACGCCCTCCTGTTTCCTCAGAAGTCGAAGCTCTGGTGGTCCGGATGGCGCGAGAGAACTCGGGCTGGGGATATGACCGCATCGTCAGGGCTCTCGCCAACCTTGGTCACCGGCTGTCGGATCAGTCCGTGAAGAACATCCTCAGGCGCCACGGTATTGCTTCGGCTCCCAAACGAAGCCAAGTTACGTCCTGGAAAGACTTTCTCGCAGCTCATATGAACGTATTGGCGGGCTGCGACTTCTTCACCGTGGAAGTGCTCAGTTGGCACGGGCTGGTGACCTATTATGTATTGTTCTTTTTGCACTTGGAGAGCCGACGGGTCCACATAGACGGCATCACTAGGCACCCTGATCAAGGGTGGATGGAGCAGATCGGACGTAGCGCGACACAGGAGACTTGGGGCTATCTTCATCCCTGCCGCTACGCTCCGCACGATCGCGACACGAAGTTCTGTGCATCGTTTCGGTCGGCGCTGGCAAGCGGTGGCGTGAAGACGATTCAACTGCCGGCCAAAAGCCCCAACCTCAATGCATTCGCCGAACGCTGGGTTCGCTCCGTCAAACACGAGTGTTTGTCCAAAGTGATTCTGTTTGGGGGAGGTTCACTATCGCGGGTCCTGGCGGAGTACAGCGGCCATTATCACCAGGAAAGGAACCATCAGGGAAAGAGTAACCAGTTGCTATTCCCGGGTGTGAACAACGAACCAAGCCCTTCCGGTCGCTCGATCGAATGCCGTCACCGACTCGGCGGCCTGCTCAAATACTATCGGAGAGCCGCATGAATATCTTTACCCTACGGGGAACCGAAGAGTGATACGAATGCCGCCTGCTACGCGCTTGGCCGGCTAAGGCGTACTATCGAGGCGACGGCGAAGGACGCGAGGGGCCGTGCCGGTGAGAACAAGCACGGGATTCTACGACTCGTATCGAACTGGTGCCCGGGGTAGAATGCTATCGTCTGAGCCCTTTAGAGCGAGAACATCTGTTCTCGCTCTTTTAGTGTGTGCAAATACTGTCCAGGTGTTTCGTCCACGCCTGTTGATCTGCGGAGAACCCACAGCTAAAATTTCATCTACAATCCGATTTGGGGACTCCTATAAGGCGTCCCCCATCTTTCTGATTCCATTGGTCGGGGCGGGGCGATTTGAACGCCCGACCCCCTGCGCCCAAGGCAGGTGACCTCCGGGAAATTCCCTCAATAGAATCAGTGATTTAGGAAAATCACTTATTGAACTCGGTGGATTTGACCAGCTACAATTCTCGCTACATCGCGCCTCTGCACTTTCGTCGATCGGACTTCCAGCGGGCTAACTGAGGCGAGCAAAAGCGCTAGCGAATTCGGTAGCGCACCTGCACTTGCGGCAGATGCGCGTCGCATCCCTAAGCCGGACTCTCTAGCGCAAAAGCTTGTCATGAAACCGGACGGTTCCATGACAGCGTTCCCTTTGATAACTAGGCGCAAACAGCCGAGGAGAACAGGAGCTCGCCCTTCGACCATTACTGCTGGATTCAAGGAGTCGTGGCGGAAATTTGGAGGAAAATTGGCGCCCGCGCGCCCGGCGAGCGCTAATGTTCATTGCTTGCATGGCGGATTAGGCCTACGCTGGACCGCATGAATCCCAACGGACTTGAGCGATTGGCGGATGAGACACGGCTGGAATCGTGGAAGGAGATTGGCGCGTATCTGCAGAGGAACGCGGTCACTGCCCGGAGGTGGGAGAAAGAAGAGGGACTGCCGGTACACCGGCACTCCCACAAGCGCCGGAGCAGCGTATATGCCTACGCCAGCGAGATCGACGCTTGGCGCGCTTCGCGAAAAGCCGTTCCCGAGCCGTTGCCCCTGTGGAAAACGCTGCTTGCCCCGCCGCGTTCGTTAGCAGTGGGAGTGACGCTCGCGCTGTGTCTGGTGATGGTCGGGAACGGGATTCGGCCGCAGACGGCCTCGGCGCAAACCAAACAGGCCGCACGTCAGGTTTGGGCCGGGCCGGTGGACGAAGTCAACATCCAGGGCTCGATCTCAGCCGATGGGCGCTTTCTCTCTTTTACCGAGCAAAAGAAGGGCGACTTGGCGATCCGGAATCTGGAAACTGGAGAAATCCGGCGGTTGACGTCCAACTCCAATGACGGTTGGGAGACGTTTTCCGAAGATTCGATGCTCTCGGCCGACGGACGGCAGGTGGCTTATGCATGGTACACGCTGAGCGACAGCGCATATGACTTGCGGGTGATTGCTACCACGGGCGCGAAGGCTGAGCCAAAGGTGCTCTACCGCAACAAAGAGCAGCGGAGGATGCTACCGTTCGGGTGGCTGCCGGATGGCGGCGTTCTGGCTTACACCAGTGCGCGCGACCGCACGCACCAAATCATTTCGATCCGTGGCAACGGGAGCGGAGCATCGGTGCTCAAGAGCTTCGACTGGCGGTCGTCGAACAAACTGAGTGTATCGCCGGATGGGCGCTTCATCGCTTATGACTTCGCGCCGAGTGAAGATAATCCAGAGCACGATATTTACCTTCTGGCCGTAGACGGAAGCCGTGAGGCGAGAGCAGTCCAGAGTCCCGCGGACGATCTCGTCGTGGGCTGGGCTCCAGACGGCAAGACCTTGCTGTTTGCAAGCGACCGGACCGGCACCGTCGGACTCTTCGGCATCGCGGTGGCCGATGGGAAGCCCGTCGGCCAAGCGGCACTCTTGAAGAAAGACATCGGCCGAATCAGCGCGCTGGGCGTTAGTTCGCGAGGCACGCTGTACTACTCAATGGCCGAGGGCATACACGATATACACACGGTCTCGATCGATCCCAAGACACTGAAGCCGGTCTCCGAGCCCAAGCTGATCGCACAGCGATACCAGGGCTTCAACGGCGGCGCGGATTGGTCGCCGGATGGCAAATACCTGGCATACGCGTCGAAGCGGGGGCTGGCGTGGGACAGTCCCAGCGTGCTCACGATTCATTCGCTTGCTGATGGAAGCGAGCGGGACGTGGTCACCAAATTGTCCATGATCGGCGCCTATCGCGGGATTCGCTGGTGGCCGGATGGGCGATCCATCGTCGTGCGTGGATGGGACCGTAAGGGGCAGGAAGGCCTGTTCCGCGTGGATGTCCAGAATGGGGCCACCGTTGAGCTGGTTCGCGGCGTCGTCCCTTCTCCCTTCGTGTGGGGTCAAGACCGGCGAACGCTGTACTTCGTCCTTGTGGATGGGAAAGCGAAGATCATGGCGCTGGACACGCGCGACGAATCTCGGCGGCAAGTGCATTCCGGTCTAGGCTGCTGTGATCTGGCGATTTCACCCGACGGGAAGATGCTGGCTTTCCTGGACAATCTCAACCCGACGGGGGCTGATCTGATGTTACTTTCAACCGACGGCGGGGCTCCGCGCAAGCTGTTGGAAGGGGCGCAAGTTGCCTACGCCCTGGTGGATTGGACGCCCGATGGAGAGTCCATTGTGTTCGGCAAGCCGGGCGTGGAATTGTGGCGGGTGAACGTTCGAACAGGAGAACAGTCGCCGGTCGAAAAGTACCCCACCGCCGGCGGACAAGTGGCGGCGGTCCGCATCAGCCCCGATGGGCGGCGGTTGTCCTATCTGTATGGAGCGCAGATCCCGGAGGTGTGGGCGCTGGAGAATTTCCTGCCGCAAGCCTCCGCAAAGTGAATATCTGCGGGTCTTCCGTCGCGCACCCGCTAATGAGCGGTTCAAATGCGGGTATTTCGGTCTAACCTGGACAGGGTCAGGAGGACTTGGCGTGAACGAAAACCAGAACGAGGAACCATTAAGCTCTTGGAAAGAGATCGGGTCGTACCTGCAGCGCAATGAGGCGACAGTTCGGAGATGGGAGCGCGAGGAAGGGCTTCCGGTGCACCGGCACTCTCATAAGAGCCGGGCGAGCGTCTATGCTTTCCCAAGCGAGATCGACGCCTGGCGGGCGTCGCGGAAGGTGGTCCCGGAACCGCCACCAGCCAGGCCGCTGTGGAGAATTCCCGCGTTCGCTCTGACGATGGCTCTGTGTCTGGTGATGGTCGGGAACGGGATTCGGCCGCAGACCGCATCGGCGCAGGCCGGTGGGATGTCCGCCCACAAAGTCTGGGATACCGGGACGAGCGGTTCTGTATCGCCCGACGGCCGGTACCTCTCCTTTATCGCTTGGGACAAAGGCGACCTCGCCATTCATGATTTGCTGACCGGCCAGGATCGCCGACTCACCCATATTGATCAGCCGCTGTCGCCAACATCCAGTTTTGCGTGGTGGTCCGTCATTTCGCCGGACGGAACCAAGGTCGCCTACGCCTGGTCAAGCCAGGAGACGCACATCAATGAGCTACGGGTCGTCCGGTTCGATGGATCGGAGGCGCCGCGCGTACTTCATAGCGGCATCGAAGTGGAGGTCACGCCGCATTCATGGTCGCCGGACGGCAAGTGGATCGGAGTCATCGGCAGCAAGAAGGACGGCACAAAGCAAATCGGACTGGTAGATTCGGCCAGAGGCTCGCTGCGTGTCTTGAAGACAGTTGGCTGGGACGACAAACTCGATCGACTCTTCTTTTCGCCGGACGGCAAGTTCGTAGCCTATGATCTGCCGGCGAGTGAGAACGCCGTTCAGCGGGATGTTTTCGTCATGGCGACGGACGGGAGCCGCGAGACTCCCGCGGTCGTTCATACGGCGAGGGAATCCGTGGTTGGCTGGACGCGAGAGGGGCTGTTATTTGTGAGTGATCGCAGCGGTTCGCCCAGCATCTGGCTGCAACCGATGCAAGACGGGCGCCCGTCCGAAGACCCGAAGAAGATCAAATCCGACAGCGGCTGGCTGGCTCCTCTTGGCATCGCCAATAGCGGGACCCTCTTCTATGAGACGAGGATTGGAGGAACGGAATTCACGATGGCCTCGTTCGATTTCGCCGCCGGCAAACTTCTGACGCCGCGCGAAGAGGTCGCTGTTCGTAATGTCGGCTTGAACTCGCAGCACGATTGGTCCTGGGATGGGAAGTATCTCGTATACGTGACGCCAGGGGAGCATCCTCGGTCCCTATACCTGAATATCCAGGAGGTTGCGACGGGGAAGGTCCGCGAAGTTCAGCCCGCCCTCTCCTACTTTCAAATGCCGCGTTGGGCGCCGGACGGGCGGTCCTTTCTGGTCCGCGGATCGGACTTGAAGGGACAAGGGGGTACGTTTCGGGTCGACGCACAGACGGGCGCGGCCGAACGGGTAATCGCAGGCGGAGAAGCACGGTTCGCGGTGTGGGCAGCGGATGGGCGAAGGATCTATTACCTACAAAAGGGCACTAGCGGGCCGATTGTGGAACGAGAACTCGCGTCCGGACTCGAAAAGGAGATCGCTTCCGGTCTGAACGCGGTCAACTTAAGTCTAAGCGTCTCGCCTGATGGCAAATCCCTTGCGTTCCTCACGAGAAAGGGAACGAATCAGTTTGGGGTTATCGTGCTGTCACTGGCCGGAGGCCCGGCCCGCGAACTGGCCACGGTGGAACAACCAGACGGCAGGTTCCTCGCATGGGCGCCAGACGGGCAGTCTCTGTTCACCGGGCCTCATCGGATCACGCTCACGGGCCAAGTCACGAAGCCCGATTTCGGGTCACGGCCTTTCGGCGGAGTTCGAATCCAGCCGGGCGGGGACAAGATAGTGTTCTTCGACGTCAACGGGTCAGGGTCCGAAGTCTGGGCGCTGGAGAATTTCCTGCCGAAGGCGGCCTCGACTAAGTAAATAAGGGAAACTAGTCATCCCGGGCCACTTGCATCCTAATACCTATTGCCGACTTAGTCCGGCGAGCTTAATCTAGGCCATGACCGAAAACGAAACGCCACTGGAATCGTGGAAAGAGATCGCCGGGTACCTGCAAAAGGACATCACTACAGTTCGGAGATGGGAGCGGACGGAGCAACTGCCGGTCCACCGGCACTCTCATAAGAGCCGCGCGAGCGTTTACGCCTATCCGAGTGAGATCGATGCGTGGCGGGCGTCGCGGAAAGTGACTCCCGAGCCGTTGCCGCTGTGGAAAACTCTGCTGGCCCCGCCGCGATCGTTGGCAGTGGGGGTGACGCTGGCGCTGTGTTTGGTGATGGTCGGCAATGGGATTCGGCCGCAGACGGCCTCGGCGCAGGCGGCCGCTCCGGCAGCCCGGAGGGTGTGGACTGGATCAAGTTACGGGCCGGTGTCGGCTGACGGCAGGTACGCTCCTTACGCCGAATGGGTCGAAAATGGCGTGGGCATGCACGACCTCTTAACCGGAACCGATCGGGTCTTCCGCACCGGCGAAATCGGGGAAGCCATCGTGATTTCGCCAGATAATAGCCAGATCGTATACACGACGTTCAGCGGACAGCTAGGGCAATACGTGCCGCGGCTGCTCAGACTGCAAGGCGCCGACCAGAAGCCCTGGGACCTTCTGCGCGGCGGTGTGCCGAGCTACATCAGACCACAAGACTGGACACCCGATGGCAAGCAGGTCCTGGTTACGCAGAAAGGTCCCGGGGGCATCTGGCAGATCGCCATGGTTTCGGTGACCGACGGTATGATTCGCGTACTGAAATCGCTCGAGTGGGGCAATGAACCGGGAGCGCGGCTCTCGCCAGACGGACGTTTCATCGCCTACAACGCACCGCCGCGGGATGAGCCGAACTCGGATATTTTTGTGCTCGCGACGGACGGCAGCAGCGAAAGCGTCGTTGTCGAGCATCCGGCCAACGACTACGGCATGAGCTGGTCTTCCGATGGATCGAAGATCCTATTCGTGAGCGATCGCACAGGGGGCCGATCGCTCTGGGCTGCTCCGGTGAAGGACGGCAAGCCTGCGGGCTCAGTGGAAGTCGTGCGAAGCAGTTTCAACGGCGTACTCCTGGGGATGGCGCGCAACGGCACCCTCTTTTACGCCGAAGCTGTTGCCTCGCGCCAGAATGTGTATCGGGTTGAACTGGGTTCCGACGGGAAGGCTGCAAAACCAGCGGTGGTCGCCATCGATAGTTTCATCAATAACAATCGGAACCCGGACATCTCCCGGGATGGGGAGTCGATGGTCTACTTCTCCGATCGTCCCAACCCGACAATAGTGGTGAAGGCGATCAAGACCGGTCAAGAGCGCGTCGTCCCGGCTCCGCCCATGCAAGTCCGATGGGGGCCGTTTTGGTTCCCGGATGGCCGCAACATATTGTTGGCGGCGCGTGAGAAAGACCAACAGCGAGACGTCTACTACCGCGTGGATGTGATGACCGGGCACGCGGAAGAAATCCTGCGGGGAACGCCTGGCCGCCGATTCGTGCCCGCTCCCAGAGGCAACGGGTTCTTTGCTCGCGGGGAGGATAGCGACGGCAATCTCGACAGCCTGGCGCGCTACGATCCGGCCTCCGCGCGGGTGACGAAGATTCTCCCGCACGGCACCGATTACTTTTCGGTGTCGCCGGACGGCAAACAGATCGCCTACATCCAGAGTGAGTGGGAGCATTCAAAGATGAGATGGATCGGAGTGGTACCGGCGGAAGGCGGCGAGTCTCGCGACGTGTTCCGTTCAAGCTGCGGGGCCGTGTGCACCGGGGACCGCTACAATACACTCGGCTGGAGCCCGGATGGAAAGTATCTATTCTTCGTGCTGTCCTATTTTGGAGAAGGTACCAGCACGATCTGGCGTGTTCCGGCGGTGGGTGGGAAGGCGGACAAAGTTCTCAGCATGAAAGCCGCGATTTCCCGGCCACTCCTCCCTCCCGATGGCAAGAGCTTGTTCTTCCAGGCGGGGGAGGGAGGCAACAACGAGGTCTGGGCGCTGGAGAATTTTCTGCCGGCGACCGGAAAGTAGCGGAAGCTCTTCGTCTTTCTAGGCCTGTGTCACTAAATGACACTTGCCGACGGCACAGTCCCGGCCTATTCTGAGCAGGCTGGAGGCAGGATCGTGATGAGTGAGCAGGAACAAGGCCGGTTGGAGTCGTGGAAAGAGATCGGAGCGTACCTCCAAAGGGATGTGCGGACGGCGCACCGGTGGGAGAAGGAGGAAGGGCTCCCCATCCACCGGCACTCGCACAACCGGCGGTCGAGCGTGTACGCGTATCCGAGTGAGATCGACGCTTGGCGGGCTTCTCGGAAGATCGTACCCGAGCCCCCTCCGCCGCTGTCCCTGTGGAAAACTCTGCTGGCCCCGCCGCGATCGTTGGCAGCGGGGGTGACGCTCGCGCTGTGTCTGGTGATGGTCGGGAACGGAATTCGGCCGCAGACCGCCTCAGCGCAGGGGACGGCTCCGGTGGCTAAGCAGGTGTGGGCACCGGGCGGTTACGACCGAGTGTCCGTTGATGGCCGCTATGCTCCGTTTACGGATTGGTCGTTGAAAGGGATAGGCGTCCATGACTTTGAAACGGGCTCCAACTTCTACGTTGCTACTGGTGATGAGGGGGAGCATTTGGTCCTCTCGCCGGATAATAGTCTCGTCGTCTACAACTGTTTCGATAGGGCGCAGAATGGATGGGTGCTGCGGCTGGCCAATGTCCGGGGGGATCCACGGCCTCGGGATCTGATCAAAGGAGAACCATCGGGTTACGTGGAGTCAAAAGGCTGGACGCCCGATGGGAAGCAGGTGCTGTTCACCGACGAGGCCAAGGACGGAATCTGGCGGATCGCGCTGGTGTCGGTGGCGGATGGGACACGGCGTGTGCTCAAGTCCCTGAAGTGGGGGGCACCGGAAGCAAGCATTTCGCCGGACGGGCGCTGGATCGCGTACAGCACCCCAGCCGAAGGACAGCCGAACTCGGATATCTTCGTCTTGGCCGCGGATGGGAGCAGTGAAGCCGCAGTGGTGCAGCATCCGGCCAACGACGGTGGAATGGTGTGGTCTTCGCACGGGTCGCACATTCTGTTCACAAGTGACCGCACGGGCTCGCAATCGTTGTGGGCAATCCGAATGAAAGACGGGAAGGCCGCGGGCTCGGCGGAACTGGTGAAGGCGGACTTCGGTGCAAGTCTCTTAGGAATGGGCCGGAACGGACGTCTGTATTACTACATCGGCGCAGGCGACTACCTGAATGTGTATCGCGCCGACTTAGGTCCTGACGGGAAGGCTACAAAGGCGCCCGTAATCGCCACGGACACCTTTGTGAACACGAACAGGGGTGGCGATATTTCCCCGGACGGCAAGATGATCGCCTATTACTCGTTCCGCCCGGAAGCCACGGTTGTGGTCAAGTCGCTCGAAACGGGAGAGGAACGCGTGATCCCGACTCCGCGAACGGTGACGGACCTATTTCTGAGGGGCCCATCCTGGTTTCCAGACAGCCAGAGCCTGCTGGTGCCAACACGCGATAATTCCCGGCCGGGGACCATCCGCTGGCGAATCAACATCAGCACCGGCCGGGCCGAGGAGATCCTGCGCGGCCTACCGGGTAACACCTTCGCTCCGGCGCCAGTAGGTAACGTTTTCTATTCTGGGGAGACGGGTTTCGTACTGGTGCGCCGCGATTTGGATTCGGGAGAGGTCACGAAGCGGACCATTGGAGGGCCTTGGTCCTCGGTCTCCCCCGACGGCAAACAGATCGCCTACATCGGCGTCCCTCAAGACGGCGGGCCAGCGGAACGTTCCATCGCCATCGTGCCAGTATCTGGCGGGGAGCCGCGAATCGTGCATAGGGTACCCTTCGGGAGTGGGTTCGACGTGGCGAACACGCTCGAATGGAGTCCCGACCAGAAGTATCTGTTCTTTGTCTTGGGCAATACCGACCGCTCCCTCCACAGCTTTGAGGGCCCGCCTTACCAGAGCACAATCTGGCGGATTCCCTCGGCAGGTGGAGCGGCTGAGCGGGTGGGCATTACGATGAACGGCAACGTCAAGTCGCCTTTCCTGCACCCGGACGGCAAGCGGCTCTTCTTCACCGTGGAGGGAGCGGACCCCAGCGAGGTCTGGGCGCTGGAGAATTTTCTGCCGAAAGCGGCTGGGACCAAGTGAAAGGCCAAAAATAACGGTCTCAGGCCGCATGACCGTGAATGTTCGTTGTTTCGGCAGCAGTTCGACTGTACTCTGAGCAGCATGAACCCCGACGAAACCAACGAGACACCCCTGGAATCCTGGAAGGAGATCGCCGCGTACCTCCAGCGCAATGAGGTCACGGCTCGCCGATGGGAAAAAGGGGAAGGACTCCCGATTCACCGTCACACCCATCAGCGCGGGAGCAGCGTCTACGCGTTCCGGTCGGAGATCGATGCCTGGAGGGCGTCGCGCAAGATCGTACCCGAGCCCCCTCCACCGCTGCCCCTGTGGAAATCTCTGCTCGCCCCGCCCAGGTCGTTGGCCGTAGGGGTGACGCTGGCGCTGTGCTTGGTGATGGTCGGAAACGGGATTCGGCCGCAAGTGGCGTCGGCCCAGGGGTCGGGTCCGGTCGCTCGGCAGGTTCTTCCGCCGTTCGCAGGCCGGGACCAGGTGTCGGCCGACGGGCGGTACATCCCGTTTGGGTATGACTGGGAGAAGCGTACCCTCGGCATTCACGACCTTGTGACGGGCACCGACCGGATCGTGCCCACGGGCGGCGATGTGCCGGAGTTCACCGTTCTCTCGCGCGATAACAGCAAGGCGGCGTACCAGCACTTTCCGGCCACGGCATCCACCTACCAACTGGGGATTCTGGATCTACAAGGGACGAACCAGAGAGGGCGCAATTTGCTGCGCGGGAACCCGCCGGGTGGCTACATCGAGCCGGTGGGCTGGTCGGCGGATAACAAGGAAGTACTCGTCATCCAGACTGCCGCCGACAGGATCTGGCAGATCGCGATGGTGTCCGTGGCAGAGGGAACGACGCGAGTGCTGAAGTCGTTGAAGTGGGGGCGTCCGGACGCTCGTATTTCTCCCGACGGGCGCTACATCGCCTACAACGCGCCCATCGAGGGGCAACAGAAGTCAGACATTTTCATTCTTTCGACGGATGGCAGCCGGGAGACGCCGCTGATCCAGCATCCTGCGGACGACTCGGGCATGATCTGGACACCCGATGGATCGAAAATTCTTTTCCTCACCGACCGGACGGCTACTCCTTCTCTGTGGGCCATCGGAGTGCGTGATGGACGCGCGACGGGTCCGGCCGAGCAGGTGCGCGCGGATTTTAGTTCCAGAATGCTGGGAATGAGCCCGGCTGGGACGCTCTACTACAACTTGTCAGGCCGCGTGGAGCAGAACATCTACCGGGCGGAGGTGGACTCCAACGGCAGAGTCACCAAGGCCCCGGTGATCGCGACTGATGGTTTCGTCAACGAAAATAACGGCGCGACCTTATCCCCGGACGGCGCTTCGATCGCCTACTTCTCAGCGCAGGGGCAACAAATCAAAGTGGTGGTGAAGTCTCTGACCACCGGTGAGGAACGCGTGGTTCCCTCGCCGGAATCGCTCAAGATCAATAATGGGATCAACCTGAGCCCACGCTGGTTCGCAGATGGGCGTAGCGTGTTGGTTTTGGAAACCGGTCGGAACGACCGGCCCGGTATCGTCGCGTATCGCATCGACGTGGCGTCAGGTCGCGCAACAGAGATTTTACATCTACAACAAAACCTCGGTGCATTCCTGCTTGTGCCATCCACGAAGGGAAACTTCCTTTATCATCCGTCTGAGGACGGACTAATGCGCCGGGATCTGGAGACGGGTCGCTCGACGATGGTCCTCCCAAGAGGTGCAAGCTCTATCGCTGTAGGGTCTATCGCGATCTCCCCCGACGGCAATCAACTCGCGTTCGTGGGAGAGACACGAGGAGGCGAGACCCATTTCAGGTACATCAGGATTATCCCAGCGACCGGCGGTGAGCCGCGGGAAATCCACAGGGTGAGCTGCGGCGGTGAAGCGTGCGGCCCGGACCGGTTCAACACCCTCGCGTGGACCCCGGACCAGAAGCACCTTCTGTTCGTCTTGCAGGAAGGGCAGCCGTTCTCGATCTGGAAAATCCCAGCGGCGGGCGGCACGGCGGAGAAGATCGGGATCACGACAGAGCTCCGCATCCGGGCACCGTTCCTGCTTCCCGATGGTAAGAGCCTCTACTTCACAGGCGCTCGGGTGCATAACGAGGTCTGGGCGATGGAAAACTTCATGCCGAAAGCGGCTGGGGCCAAGTAAGTTAGCGGGCATTAGCGCTCAATCGGAGGATGGGTGCTAATGTCCGTTGCAATCGGGATTGTCAGCCGTTAGGTTAAGGAACCCATGTTTGTACCTCTACTGTTTTTGTCACTCGTGGCGGCTCCGCCTCTGGGACTCGATCTTTATCGGCCGGTGCCGGAGGAGAATCCGCTGACCAAGGACAAGGTTGCTTTGGGACGGCGGTTGTTTTTCGACAAGCGGCTGTCCCGGGATGGGTCGGTAGCCTGTGCTACTTGTCACGATCCGAAGCGGGCATTCACGAATGGTCGGGCGGTGGCTGTGGGCATTGACGGACGAACCGGACCCCGCAATGTTCCTACCGTGGTGAATCGAGCCTGGGGCAAGACGTTTTTCCTCGACGGGCGCGCGCCGACGCTGGAGCAGCAGGCGTTGGAGCCGGTGCTGAATCCGCTGGAGATGGATCTGAAGTTACCGGATATCAAGGCTCGCGTGGACTTGGAGCCGGAAGAAGTCGCGCGGGCCCTGGCGAGTTATGTGCGGACGATTGTCTCGGGCAACTCGGCTTATGACAAGTACGCGAATGGGAAGGACGGCGCGTTGTCGAAAGAAGCCAAGCTCGGGTTGAGTGTGTTTCGCGGCAAGGGGCGGTGTACGACGTGCCATGCCGGCCCAAACTTAACAGACGAGCGATTTCACAACACCGGAGTCGCATTTAGGGATGGCGTGCTGCAGGACGAGGGGCGCTTCAAGTCTTCTGGATTGCCGGAAGACCGGGGAGCGTTTAAGGTGCCGACGTTGCGCGAAGTGGCTCGGACGGCTCCTTATATGCACGACGGGAGCTTGGCCCGACTGGAGGACGTGGTGGATTACTACGACCGCGGTGGGAACGCGAATCCTGGGTTGGATGCCGATCTGCATCCCCTGAATCTAGCTGGTGAAGAGAAGCGGGCGATGGTGGAGTTTCTCAAGTCGCTATCTGGAACGATTCGAGAAGGCAGGATCTAATCCCATAAGTAAATCGGCTTGAACCCTAGCCATGGTAGTCCTTCATCTGACTGTTCACAGATCCCGTTTGGTCAGGTCTTCGAGTTTCTTGGCGATTACGTTCGTACGAATCAGGGTGAGGAGAATTGAACAAGTTCTAAAACCGTGCCCTCTACGGATTCAAAAAGGCCTTATCGCTACATCGCTACATCGCTCAGGCTATCGCGCCGCATCGGAGAGCAGGGAAACCCGTCATTGAACCGAGCGATTACATGACAGGCCAAGCTGACCTCTAACACGGAAGGAAATCGTCGAGACAGCGAATTCTGGTCGGACCGGTCTTACAGAATGAGTACGCTGCGTTTCAAACATTCGCCGACGATTATGGTTTGGAGTATTTCTTCCGTTGTAGTCAATTTTGTAGCTGCTCGGAGCCTCCAAGAACCCCGAAACGCCACAATTTGCTACAGGTGCGCTAGCCGGGCCGAAACCCGGCAATGCAAATAAATGAGTTGTTTACGTTGGTCGGGGCGGCGAGATTCGAACTCACGACCCCCTGCGCCCAAGGCATCGGAACCCACAAGTATCGAAAATCCATAAGCGTCATGTATTCAATGGGTTGGTTCCATATCGTCTACAGCCAAGATCGGGTAATGTAGTCAATTTCGTAGCTGCTGACTCCCGCAGGGTTCAATAGGTTGCAAGAGCTTGCAACTGGCACATGAAAAGCATGTTCCTCTATGGAACCGGCGATATCGCACACGCGAAGCTCGCCGCATCGTTCGGATCCCCTGTGCCGTTGTATCGCGTCACCTGGGGATATGGGCACAGGGGCCGGGTTAGAACCTTGCTTGTGTCTCCCACGACGGTCCCGGTCGCAACGATCCTATCCGGCGCGACGCCTGTCTCAACCCACCGCTCTAACGCGCTGAGAACGTCATGATCGGCGTCCTTCTGTGGCGACGCGCCGTTTCCAAAGCTGGTCGCTCCCACACCGCCGCCGCAGTGACCCATACCCGGAACCATGAACAGACGATAGAACTCCTGCGTGCTGCCGGACGCCGTTTGTCTTGCATCCGGAAATTTGTCTAGAAACGCGCGGACGCTGTCGTAATAAGCAATCGAGCTGAGCGGCGAAATCGCGGGATCGCCCCAACCGTGATACTGGATGAGTTTCCCTCCATTCGCGCGGAAGCTTCTCAGATCCGGATTCGTCGCATTCAAAACTGGCCCCGCCTTCTGATCACCGAACGCGACGTCCGCGTCAAAGTTCAAGTTCCGGTAATCCCATTTTGAATCCTCGAAGACTGCATGGCCGTAGTAGGAGCTTCCGAAACCGTATTGAATGGACGATGTCACAGAAGCCGGCGCAATCCACGCCGACCATCCTGCCGGTCCTGCTTCTGTGCCCCGCGCATACCCGGGGAAAATCGAAGCACCCGTGCGCGGGTTCTTCGGGCCGTCATAAATCTTCCGAAGAGTCTCCACCTGCGGCGCTGTGAGGCACTCAGGACCTTCCGCCCCCTTGCAGGTCAAAGCCGACGGATCGAAATGGCACGCTCGCGGGTTCTCGAGCAGTCCGTCCTTCACGCCGTCCAGAGCATCGCACGCGGCCATCACTGCGTTTTGAATCAGGGGCAGCTTCGCGGGCGGAATCGCGCTGCCCGGCGTCTCTGTCAACGCTCGCGCGTTCCAGACGAAACCAGTGAATAGATGCGACCAATCGCTCGCCGGGGCGCCCGCGATGATCCCGTCGAATTCTTCCGGATACCGTTGCGCTTCCATTAGCGCCTCACGTCCGCCATCGGAGCATCCGTTGAAATAGCTGCGCGACGGCGCACGTCCCGTAAGAGCCCGAATAATGGCCTTCGATTGCAAACTCGTCTCATGCACGGCCCGATACCCGAAATCGATCAGCTTTTCCGGGTGCCCGATCGCCCATGTCGCACCGGCGCCGCCCTGATGACCATCGTCGGTCGCCGAGGCCGCGTAACCGCGCCTGAGTGGCTCGGCCAACCCGGCCGCGTTGATCGCGCCTGCCCAGCCGCCATTGCCAAGTTGCATGTACTTTCCGTTCCATCCGCTAGCCGGGATCCACAACTCGAAATGGATCTCGGAGTCCTTTGTCGGCCGGATGATTCCCTGCACGGCGCAGTGCGCGGGAGCTACGACCGGAGCCGCACCGCCGCGCCCGCCAGTCACAGGACCTTCAGGAACGGCCGCTGCGGAAGTAATGGTCGCGTGTTCAAGCACGAGACCCGTCAGTCCTTGGCACGTCTGCTGTGCGAACAACGGTGCGGCCAACACTCCCAGGAAAACAAGGCCGGCTAACGGAATACGACGCATAATATTCTCCTTGGCTCAGAACCAATCCTTGCGTGCAAGATTTGAACATACAATAGCGGGGTGGCAATCGCCAGCGCCCGGCGCTTGTAAAGGAGGAGCGATGCAGAGTTATACCCGAGGGCCAAAGGGTACCATCGTCCGAAAAACGATCGGCGAAGCTTTCCTCGAAACTGCGAATCGATTTTCCGAACGCCCCGCTCTTATCAGCCGCCACCAGAACATCAGGCTCACTTGGGCCGAGTATGCGCACCAGGCGCACAGGGTTGCAGCGGGCCTGCGGGCCCTTGGATTGAACGCCGGCGACCGCGCGGGAGTGTGGGCGACTAGCTGCGCCGAATGGCCGATACTTCAATTCGGCTGCGCCTTGGCTGGAGTGGTCCTGGTAAACGTGAATCCCGCCAATCGCACGCACGAGCTGTCCTTCGTGTTGCGGAAATCCCGCATGCGCGCACTTTTCCTCCACGCACAGGACCGACACTCGAATTACAAATCTATCCTCGAAGAATCCCGCATGGGGCAGACCCTGGCTCTTGAGCACGTTATCTATATCGATTCTGCGCAGTGGGAAGAGTTCCTGCGCGAACCAGACGGAGTCACCGTCAACCCGGATCCGGATCAGCCCGCGAACATTCAGTACACCTCTGGCACCACCGGTCAATCCAAAGGTGTACTTCTCACTCACGTTAACTTGGTTAACAACGCTCGCTTCTTCGCCGAGTACATGCGCCTGACGGAACAAGATCGAGCTTGCGTTCCTGTCCCCATGTTCCACTGCTTTGGTTGCGTAATTGGCACGATGACCGCGGCGGTCTCGGGCGCTGCCTGCATCTTCCCCGCTGCAACTTTCGATGCCCACGCCACGCTCGAAGCTATTGATGCGGAACAGGCAACCGTAATCTACGGAGTCCCTGCGATGTTCATCGCCGAACTCCAGCATTCCGAGTTCGGTCGCTTTCAGTTGAACTCACTGCGCACCGGTATTATGGCCGGCTCACCTTGTCCGATCGAAATCATGCGCCAGGTAATCGACGCAATGCATTGCCGCCATATGGTGGTGGTATACGGCCAAACAGAAGCTTCACCCGGCATCACGAGTTCCCACGTGGACGACGACCTGGAAACGCGTTGTACCACGGTGGGGTGCGCGCTGCCCGAAACCGAGGTTCGCATCGTTTCTGCCACGGGTGAGACCTTGCCCGTCGGCGAGCAGGGTGAACTACTTGCCCGCGGCTACATGGTGATGAAGGGATACGATGACGAGCCGGAAGCGACCGCGCAGGCCGTGGATGCGGACGGCTGGCTTCATACCGGCGATCTCGCGCTGATGCGCCCCGACGGCTACTTCAAGATCACCGGCCGCGCACGAGACATGATCATCCGCGGTGGAGAGAACGTATACCCGCGCGAAATCGAGGAATTTCTGTATACCCACAGGGCCGTGGCCGACGCGCAAGTGATCGGCATTCCCGACGAGCGGCTCGGTGAGATTGTGGTGGCGTGGATCCGTCTCAAAGCGGGTCACACTCCAGCCGAAGAGGAAATCCGTGCCTTCTGCCGCGACCGGTTGGCATACTACAAGGTGCCGCAGCACATCCGCTTCGTCGATTCCTACCCGATGACGCTCAGCGGGAAGGTTCAAAAGTTCAAAATGCGCGAGTTCGAAATCTCCGCTCGGGGCCTTGAAGCCGTCGCGAACAGGCAAACGGCTTGAATCGGATCACGGGCTAGCCGAGGCTGCTGAAAGTCGAGCGAGCTTGTTCAAGCCGTCCACGTAGGCTTTGGCGCTGGCCTCGATAATGTCGGTCGACGCTCCTCGACCGACAGCTCTAGAATCGCGCTGCGCGAGATGAACAGTGGATTCGCCTAGCGCTTCCGTGCCGCTGGTCACCGATCGGATCTCATACTTCAGCAGCTTCACCGAACTGTGAGTAATCGTTGCGAGCGCCTTGTAAACGGCATCTATTGGTCCGTCTCCCGTACTCGTCGCCTCGCGGGACTCGCCGTTTACCTTAAGTCTGACCGAGGCTGTCGGCACGGAGGAAGTGCCGCCGCTGACGTGCAAATATTCAAGCTGCCAATCCTCGGAGGTGGGCTGCAATTCTTCGTGAAGCATCGCCATCAGGTCCTCGTCGAAGACTTCCCGTTTCTTGTCGGCGATCGACAGGAAACGCGCATATGCCTGGTTCAGTTCCTCCGGCAATAACGTAAGCCCGAGTTTTTCGAGTCTGTCTCGCAGCCCGGCCCGTCCGGTGCGGGCCGTTAATACCACTCGGCTTTCGTGCAGCCCGACGTCTTCGGGCCGCATAATCTCGTACGTCTGCCTGTCCTTGAGAAAACCGTCGACATGAATTCCCGAACTATGCGAGAAAGCATTCGCGCCGACGATTGCTTTGTTTGGAGAAACAGGAATTCCCAGTAGTTCCGAAACCAAACGGCTGGTTCGGCTGAATTCGCGCGCATCGATATCCGTCCGGAGATTGAAGTAGTCGGCGCGAGTCCGGATCGCCATGACGATCTCTTCGAGCGACGCGTTGCCCGCCCGTTCGCCGATTCCGTTTATGGTGGCCTCGACTTGTCGCGCGCCACTCTGAATTCCCGCCAGCGCGTTCGCTACCGCGAGCCCTAAATCATCGTGGCAGTGTACGCTGATCGTCACCATGCCGGCATTGCGTACTTTGGCGCGGATATCGCGGATCAGCGCACCGTATTGCTCCGGAACGGTGTAGCCAGTCGTATCCGGAATGTTCAGCACCGTGGCGCCTGCGTCAATCACTGCTTCGAGCATCTCGAACAGATACGCCGGGTCCGACCGTCCAGAATCCTCCGCGTAAAACTCGACGTCATCAGCATAGGTCTTGGCGAGCTTTACTGCCTCAACAGCCATTCGTAAGATTGTGACCTTCTTTTCCGCAAGCGTCCGACCGTATTTGTCATCGCGGAACTTCCCTATGATGTGAATGTCGGACGCTCCGATTCCGGTATGGATCCGAGGATGCTTGGCTTTCGCCAGTGCTTTGCCGCAGGAATGAATGTCCTCTGGTAGGGCACGTGAAAGAGCGCAGATCGTAACGTCCTGGACCTCGCGCGCGATGTCTTCCACTGCCTGGAAGTCCTCAGGCGACGAATTCGGATATCCCGCCTCGATAATGTCCACCCTCAACTGCGACAGTTGCCGGGCGATGCTCAGTTTCTCGCGCCGTCCCAGGCGGGTCCCGGCTGCTTGTTCGCCATCGCGCAACGTCGTGTCGAATACATACACCTTTTCAGGTTGCATAAAAGCTATCCTTTTTTGGAATTGGATTGGATCAGCGCCAAGGCGCTAACTGCGTTTTGATTCGCCCCGTCAGTGACTGTCTCGAACTTGCGTTGAGAAAGCCTCTGAGGGGCCGCTAAGCGACAGAAGGAGGGTATCAGCAGCGATGCCCATTGCGCGGTCCGATATATCGGTGGGCGTAGGCATCTAAATATGATCCTAAATCAACCCGGGTCAGCGATGCAACGACTGACCGGCAAACGTGATCCCATTCGGCGAGCTGCTTACGAAGGCTTATGAACTCCCAGACTGCGGCGAATTTCGAGACCGGGTATCGTCGCTAGTTTTAACCACCCGGAAGGATTCTTGAAGGCTTCGCCTTTTTGCGTTGTTTCGTAATCAACCTTATCTCGAGGTAGAATGCGACTCATCTTATGAGTCTTCGGCCCTTTACTCGAGTGGGCGGGGCGGAACTCCGTCGTATTCAACCGGGATGCGAATGCGCATCGCTTTCTCTCGCGCGTATTCTTCCGCCACCTCCGCGGTTAGTCCGGCGACCCGTCCAACGATGAACAACAGTTTGCCAGCCGGTGGCGAAAAGCCAAGATCGTGAAGCACCGCCGCGAGAGCGCCGTCTACGTTGATAGGAAGAGGTTTTATCTTCTCCCTTGCCGCCACTTCCAGAAATTCCATGAAAGCGACACCATCTTTCGCCACGCCGCCCTCGCGCGCCATACGAAAAAGGACATCCGTTCGTGGATCGTGTGAGTGGACGCGGTGCCCCAAGCCCGGTAGTCGCTTCCTGGCAGACTTCGCTTCTTCGACTGTTCTGTCCGCCGCGTCTCGAAGAGTGATCGATTCCCCGCATGCGCGTTCCACTCCAGCCGCGATCATTTCCATACACAGGGATCCGGCGCCTCCATGCTCGTCGCCGATTGCTAGAATTCCCGCCGCTATCGCCGCGGACAGTGATTGCCTGTTGCCGGAGGCAGCGAGTCTTGCCGCTGCACAGGATGGGGCACCGGCCCCATGATCCGCTACCGCGATCAAGATCGCGTCTAAGAGGCGACGCTCGTGCTCTCCCGGAAGACGCCCCTGGTGCAAAAAGAACACCGTATCGGCGAAAGTCCTTCGCTCCATCAACGCCGATATATCGTAGCCGTGAATCCAAATGTTGGGCATCTGAGGCAATTGCGGTCCGCCAGGGTTCCATGAACCATCCATTATCAGCTACATCGATGCTGTTTCAAACAGGGTTACCGTGGGGGCACCGTAACCTTGCGCCTAGCGTGCCGGTGCCGAGTTGACCGTCGTCGAGACCTGTAAGGCACGGGGCGTAATGTCAGCATCAGTTAGGCCCAGCGCCCATTTGATGGCTTCAAAGTACATGTGATAGACGTCCGGGTTGTCCCATGTCTTGGCGTCGTGCGCAAACGATGAGTTTACGCAGTACCAGCGCTATTCGCCCCGTTTGTTCAAGGACAACAGAAAGCGGCATTGTGCTTCGCGGGATTTTTTACACCAAATCGAAAGCGTCGCTTTCATGCGCTACCAGATCATGAATCTTCTTGGAATCTCTTGGGGGTTGCGTTTACTATCGCTGGTGAGATCACCTACGCCTCAGGCTGCTGTTCACCGCACCTCCAGAGCCATCGAGTTTGCGGGGGCAGTCTGGTTTGAACCCTCCTCCCTCCGTGCATCTGCTACCCGGCTAGCCTATGACCCAATTCCTGGCGGATCGCCTACTCTGTTCCGCCCGGTGTGACACCGATGATCGCGGTTCCGCCGGACGCATATACTGGCGCGCTGGTAAAGGCTCCTGTCGAATTAAAACGAAGGGCAATCGCCGAAATGCCTCCTCCGGTCCGGGGGGGCATGTAAAACTCGGCTAGTCCGCTGTGGCCGGCGGTAGCGGGCAACTGATCGGGCAGCGCGAAGGCCAAGTGGCCTTGCGCAGGCAGAGCAAGAGTGGCTTGCGAGATGGCTCCAGTGTCAGTCTTGACATTTACAGAAATCGTTTCACTCACGGTCGACGGATTCGTTAAAGCAAGGCCCGTAACCGATCCGTTAGCGTTATCAAAGGGCACCAGGATGCCTGTTGAACTGCTGCCTCCGGGCGCCGTTCCATCCTGGTCGGGACGTCCAGGGACCCGCAGGGTAAGATCGCGTAAGCCGTCATACCTGACGAGACGATCAGATGGGCCCAACCCGTCGAGGTTGCCAGGTTCGTCGCCCGAGTGTGGAAAAAGAGAGTACTGGCGGCGGGTACCTGCACGTTCTGGCCAATCGCCTCGACAAACGGAAGGTTCCAGCTTTGAGTAGCACCGCCCGAAGTCTCTTGATAAAAAGTGAGCGTCGCCGACGCCGCGTTAATGGTCGTATTCGTCAGCACAAAGGTGGTCTGCCAGCCTCCGCCATCCGCAATTTGCGGTATGAGCACGGTTTGCGGCTGGGCGAAGGCCAATCCCGCTAGAAATAAAGTCGGGAATACAAAACGAAGTGCGGTGGTTTTCATCACGATACTCCTAGGGAGAAAGAAATGAAATATATCCTATCAAGAGACGGCTCATCGAGTAACAAACGAGGGCGATTGGGACGTCTGCGACTGGGCCACTCGGCGGCGTATTCCTTTCTAAGGGTCGCCGGACGATTCTCCTGGATCAATTCCCAGGTGCGAACGTCGTGTTCCCTGTGTATCCGACATAACCCACTCCGCTTGCAAAGTCGAGGCCCGCTGCAGAAAGCGGGAAATAGATTATATTCGTCACCTGTGTACTCGCTGTACTTGGCGACTGGCCAGTAGGCAGAGCGCTCAAAATATAAGAGGGCACGGTAAACTGTCCCGCTTCAACGCGCTCTATGCACTGATAGTTGGCCCGGATGGGCGGCCGGCTCGAGCTCAGCACCGAAACTCCGCTAATCAATACCCAGCTTCCTGGATTCCCCCCTGACCAGGTGACGGTGAGGCCGGTGTTCTTGTTTACCGATGCCGTCGCATTCATGTTCGTCCAAGTTAGCAGCGGACTCGACAGATTCAGCGTGGCGGAAAGAGATCCCACTGCGGAGCCGCCATTGCCCGTCCACGTATACGTGCCACCTGATTGAGGAATGCTAGGCAAGGTCGCGTTGTAAGCGCCCGTGATTCCGAGCGTCTTTTGGAGTGTGACATCCAGGCCGGCCGGCCCTTTCAGAGTAATCGTCCCAGCGTCCAATCCAGTCATTCCAGGAATGGGACTCGGTTGCTGCGGCAGAAGGATGCATCCGCCAGGCGACACCGAGTTCACGGGATTATAGCCCACGCCAGTGTACTTGGAAAAATCCGCGGTCGTGGTGTGTTCAATTGTTTGATTGTTGTTTTTGTCTGAAGCGCTACTCAGAATCAGCGAGACAAACCCTGCGCGGAAAGTCCCCCCAGGCGTGAGTTGCGATCCCTTGAGCCCGGAGAGTGAATCGACACACTCCCCGCCGCCGTTGTTAATCGGAAGCGTGGCAACATTGCTTACAATACTCTCGGCGACCGCCGCCACTGAGACCCAGCATCCCGTGGTTACGGAATCGGGGATTTTGACATTGATGATGTTCACGCCGGGATATCCACCAGATCCCTGGTACGAAACGCTTGCTGGGATTCCGCCGATATAAACCTGCAAGTTCACATTTACCGAATGCGGCGTAACGCTGTAGACGGTATCACTATCCGCCGGATCCGACCCGAGTCCTGTCGCCCACAGGGTAATGACCTGGCCTGGCGAGCCTGAATGAATGAAGGACAGAATACCTCCAGATAAATCGGTCGCTACGCCCGTATTGGCTCCGTAAATGTTGAGGCCCGGCGCGGAACGCACCACGTGGATCGCGAAAGGCGCGCTGGATAGGCCGTTGTAGGTGGCCGTGATTGTCCCAGTTCCGATAGGCGTATTCGCCGGCAGTACTGCGGCAACTTGTGAGCGCACGTCGGGCAGGGCAGAATCGCAAGGGGTCTGCTGCGGCAAGTTGCACGTGTAATACAACGCAGGGTGCGTCACGGTTCCATTCACCGTTACCGTGAGACTGACGCCATTCAGCGTTAGAGGCAAGCCGGGATCTAACGTGGAGTGCAAAGCTGCTGGTACGGAATCCCCCAGACGCGTGCCCTGCACGATAAAGAGACTGCTCGGTGCGATGCCGGAATTAGGTAGCCGGTCGCCAAGGCGGCTGGAATTATTGAGAACCGCGGTGATCGTTGGAGCACCAGGCGGCGCGGATTGGTATGTGAAAAAATTGACGGCTAGGGTGCCCCCGCCGGCTCGTGTAATGAAAATCTTGGAAGCATTGCCGAAGTTGGTGACGCAGTCGATTACGTCGCCTGCAACCAGATTGTTTGCAGGAATGGAGGCTACGCCGCCGAGTATGAGGCGAGTCTTGATATCAGACTCGGTAATGAGATCGAATTGGGCGGCCGTGCGGATTCCAACATTGAATATTTTCGCCGTTCCAACAGGTACGATGGAGCCGTTCGCCCATCGGATATCGTGAAGCTCAGTTGGGCCCGGAGACGACGTAACATGTCCATCATCCAGGCTAAGGTAAACTCCATCGGAAAAGGTTGCAGTTTGAGATATATCCGCCCGCGCTATGATCGCGATTACGAGAAGCAAAATGGATGCTTTCATGAACTGAACTCCACGATTGGGGGTATGAGATTTGTAACTGAGCAGAAGAGAGGCATAGACTGCCATGTAATATCGTATGCAATTCAAGATGGCTGTCAATACCTGATCAAGAGGAAATTGCGTCGATGTTCTAGCCGCTTGTACCCGGGGGTAAATCACGAAAGACGCGCAACCTACCAAAGGCCGCCTGCGATCTACGGGCTTGGCTTCGGCCTGCTCGGGAAACATGTAGGCGGTGCCGCGGACGGTACCGGCCATGGTCATGCCGATGATCTCTGTTGCCTCCGTTGGCACGGGTTCGCGGCTGTCGCGGCTCAATAACCCGAGCCCTACATCGAGTTGCTCCCGATCAGTAACCGCTGGTCGGAATCCACGGGGCCGACAATCTGTGCGACACCCCGCTTTTTAAAAGATAGCGTCCGTCCCTCCGATAAAGTCGGACGCTACCTCGTGGAACGATCGCATCTTGTGTTTTCGCCAGAAGATGATATTGGGGCGTTTTCTTTTCCCGTTCCTCGTCGCACTCGACGCAGATCGGGATACCGTTGATGAACAGAATGGTGTCTGCTCCGCACAGGACGCATTTGTGCATGGCCCGGCCAGGATAACGCGCAATCCCCAGCCGATCAATTCCGTCTAGATAGTATTGGGAGTTCCCTAGCTGCTCTTATTCTGAGTGTTTACGTGCTGCCAAATGCTCGGCAACCTTCACTAGTTCTTCCTTGGTAAGATCCTTGAGCGCTTCGTGCAGCTTTCCATCGAACTCACCTAGATCTAGCTTCTGGATGAACTCCTTAAGGACCCTTTCGGTTCTCGGAACACACTTCGGAGAGCCGGATGACATGAGTGTCTAGTTTACTGCGAGGCTCAACATGTAGCGATACAGTCAGCAGTGTATTTGTGAATGTTTCTCCACGTTCAAATTGACTCACGAGGAGCGGCTGATGCAAGTCCAGGCAATCACTACCTGGTGGATTTTCTGAACAAAAACTGATGCCATTTAGGGACTTGTTTCGCATGCAGACTTCGCCTAGCCTCGACTGAGTAACAAGTTTGGGAGGCCAAATAACGCCCTTCCGGGCGTGCTGGCGAACCTCGTCGCGACCTGGGTGAATTGACTGGGAAGAGCGCGGCTGGGTATCGTCCGGACGCCGGTTATCGGCAACTCTTCATATGGGGAGAAGACACTGATGAAGCCACTCAATTTGGCGCTCAGCGCGGTAATAGGTGCAGGAGTTCTCTACGGTCAAACCGCGCTGGCGACCATCACAGGCACGGTAAGCGATCCGACCGGGGCCGTCGTCGCAAACGCCCCGGTTTCGGTACGTAATCTGGAGAACGGAAACGCCTTCACCGCAGCCAGTTCAGCGACCGGAAATTATACAGTGTCGCAGTTGCCGATCGGTGACTATGATCTGACCGTCGCGGTCCCGGGATTCAAGACCTATACCCATTCCAAGTTCCATTTGGCGGCTGCCCAGACGATGCGAGAGGACGTAACGCTCGAAGTGGGTAGCGCTACCGAATCCGTCACGGTTAGCGCGGAGTCCTCTCTGCTGAAGACCGAAAATAGCGAGCTCGCCCAGAACGTCACGCTGTCGCAGCTGAACAACCTCCCGGTTCTGATGGTGGGCTCCACCAACAACGGCTTCCGCGATCCATTTGCAGCCGTGACGCTGGTGCCCGGAATTCGGTACGCCGGAGGCTCCAACATTGGCGCCGGAAACCCCGCCGCTGTCACCAGCATGGTGGTCAACGGAACCCCGTCAAACACTTATCAAACCCGCCTGGATGGCATGACCATCAACCCCACCGGGCCGCGCTTGATTGGCGCGCAAATGGAGACGCAGCCGTCCGTGGACGCGATTCAGGAAGTGGCCATCCAGACCAGCAACTTTGCGGCGGAATTCGGCACTGCCGGCGGCGCCATGATCAATATGGTCACCAAGAGCGGCACAAACCAGTACCACGGCACCGCCTACGATTACATCACCAATGAGGCGTTAAACGCCCATCAACCGTTCACTGGAACTCGCAACTTGGTCAAGCAGCACGATTGGGGCTATACGGTGGGTGGGCCGGTCTGGTTTCCGAAGATTTACGACGGCAGAAACAAGACCTTCTTTTTCTGGAGCTACGAGCAGTTCCGCAACAAGAACATCAACGTCAGCAATACGACCACCGTGCCGATTCCCGCTTACCGCACCGGAGATTTCAGCAACCTGCTCACTGTGGAGAACCGCCTGATCACAACGGCTAGTGGTCCCGCCACGGACGCGCTGGGCCGTACGATGGCCAGCGGCACGATCTTCGACCCGAATACGCAACGGGTTATCAATGGACGGGCCGTCCGGGATCCGTTCCCGGGCAACAAGTTCGCGGTGGGCCGCTTTGATCCCATCGCCGCCAAAATCCTGGCTCTAGTTCCGCAGCCCCTCGGCGGGAATGCCGATCGCGGGCAGGCTTCCAACAATTATCAAGGGACGTTTGACTCAAGCCGCATTTCCGCGGTCCCATCGATCAAGCTCGATCAGAACGTGGGCGGCAAAGGCCGCTTGTCGTTCTATTACCAGGACACGCATACTGCGGTACCGCGAACCCCCACGGGAGCCGACGCGTTCGCGGATAACATCACGGCCTCAGCCAGAGCCTTTAATTCGGGCCAGACGATTCGCTTGAACTATGACCATGCGGCTACGACGCGGCTGCTGCTGCACGGGGGCTTGGGCTGGAACGACAGCGACTTCGGGCTCGAAGCTCCGATAAACAACTACGACGCCTTCAAGGAATTGGGTCTGAGCGGACAAACGCTGGCGCGCTACTTCCCGAGGATTGTGACTGCTGTATCGACGAATACGGCGATTGGCGGTATGTCCCCGTTGGGCACGGTTTTTCCTACCCGATCCTTTGAACGGCGCCCTTCCGGGAACGTTTCCGCCACTTATGTGACGGGCGGGCACACCTTCAAACTCGGTGCGGAATATCGCAGGGAGACATTCCCCAATGTCATCGCAGGCAATACGCAAGGCACCTACACCTTCGGCGCGAACATGACCGAGCAGCCCTCTCTTCAGGGCATATCGACCAACCAGGGCTTCGACGGCTTCGAGTTTGCGTCGTTCCTGTTAGGCGGCATGAGCGCAAACCTGGTGAACGCACCCATTGGCTTAGCCAACATCAAGTCTCAGACTGCTCTGTATTTCCAAGATAGTTGGAAAGTTACCCGAAAATTGACTCTCGACTACGGCGTGCGCTGGGACTACGGAACCTACGCCCACGAGCAGTATGGCCGTAACAGCTCGCTCGGTCTCCGGATCCCCAACCCGTCCGCATCCGGTAAGGCTCGGGGGAACCCAGTTTGAGGCCGCCTGCAAGTGCAGCTTCGCCAATAACTATCCCTATGCCATCGGGCCGCGGCTGGGCGTAGCCTACAAGATCGACTCCAAGACGGTGCTGCGCGCCGGTTTCGGAGTGGTTTACAATTCCACGGCGACGGCCTCAGGCTCGGCAGCGGCCTCCGCCTCCTCCAACACGTTGCCGGCAAACTCCGGCCAGATCACCGGCCTGTTTAAGGACGGTACCCCGGCCAGTGTCCACCCGGTGTGGCCCTCATTCGAACCGAATGTCAATCACGCCGTGGGCTCGGTCATCACAATGCCCACGTACCTGGATCCGAATGCCGGCCGCCCGGCGCGTCTGTTGCAGTGGAACATCGGGCTGCAGCGCGAAATCAACCGCAATCTGGTGGTGGAGGCGTCCTTCGTTGGCAATCGCGGCGTCTGGTGGACGGCCAACGGTCTGCCGACAGTGAACTTCCTGAGCCAGGATGTTCTCACGTCGTCCGGTTTCCACGATTTCACCAGCGCAGCCGAATCCCGTTTGTTGGCCACCACGGTTTCGAGTTTGACCGCCGCGCAGAGGTCGACTCTCGCGGCTCGAGGTATCACGGGGTTGCCCTATGCGAACTTCCCGAGCAACCAGAGCGTACGCCAGTCGCTGCTGCCGTTTCCGCAATACAGTCAGCAGGGGACCGGGTTCTTCGCGACTGTGGGTGGTTCTCCCCTGGGCGACACCTGGTACGACTCGTTCCAGTTGAATGTGACCCAACGTTTCAGCCACGGGCTGAGCTTCAACATGAATTACAACTACTCCAAGTCGCTCGAGCTGATGAATTCTCCCGATGTGTTCAATCGGAGCCTGGGCAAGGACCTCGGCGCGTTCGACCTTCCCCATCAGTTCCGCTTCACGGCGCAGTATCAGGTACCTCGGCTCAGTGACTTCGGGACTGGAGTATTTTCGAATAAAATCGTGTCCTACGTTCTGTCGGATTGGGGCGTCGGTGCGTACTTGAATTACCAGAGCGGACCTGTGGTGGGCCGGCCGAGCAGTAATGGCTCGGTGTCGATCAGCCAGTTCCTGGGCCGGGGGCCGGGCAGCGCTCAGTTAAAGAAGAACGCCGATGGGGGCTATATGAATCCCTGGTCGGTGGATTGGACCGATTACAGCGGCACGCATCACACTGATCCGATCGACATCAACTGCCATTGCTTCGATCCGACCAAGACCATCGTGTTGAATCCGAACGCCTGGGACAATGTTCCTGATGGTCAGTGGGCCGCGGACAACAGCACGCTTCGGTTCTACCGGGGCTTCCGCCAACCAGTAGAGAACGCCAACTTCAGTCGCAACTTCCGGATCACGGAGCGCGTGAACCTGAACGTTCGCGTGGAATTCAACAATGTGTTCAACCGGATGCAGTTGCCGGCGCCCACGACGGCCGGAAACTTCGCCAGTACACCCATCAAGTTCAACAGCGGTTCCAATTCCGGTCTCTACAGCGGTGGCTTTGGCACGATCCTTCCGTTGTCCGGCACGAATGGCATGCGTACAGGAACGCTCATCGCCCGTATCATGTTCTAACTGCATTCCGAGAGTCTCCATCAGCCCCGGGTGCAAGGCAGGGCAGCGGAGAACACACTGGACTGCAACAGGCCCGCCGTTGAACCGGTGGCTCACTTGGACGAAAACGCCCACACCTGCTACACAGAGCGTTTGTGTTCGCCTCAATGAGACCGGTCGGATTAATTCACCCGCGAACACAATCGGACAACTAATTCTCTAAATCGCTCGAGAATTCCGGCATCCCGCTTCCATTCCCTAGAGTTGGGGTGGCCGGTGGCTTGGAACGCCGTGCAGAGGAACTAGTGGGCCAGGTGCGCCTTTCTTTTATGCGCGTGGGGATGAGGGCTCTGTCCTACCAGGCAGCCGACGAGCAAAATGACGATTAGCGCCAAGCCGAATGTCGCCAGGTATAAGACGTCTGAACTCCACGACAACCACGCGGGCAAATCAAACGCGAAAATCGAAGTGTCCATCCCCAACCTCCTGGCTTTCGCCGTCACCCAATCTGGCTGAGTATAATTGCCGGGGGTCGCCAAGATCAATACGGCAAAGGGTGTAGTCGATAATCTGGCTGGCAACGGCGTGTGATTCTGTCCCCGATCGCGATGAAGTGCTCCACCAGCAAACTGGCGGATAAACAATAACTTGCGGAGCAACCTGCCACGCGCAGGTCCCGCCGGTTGAGAACCGGACAGGTTAGAAACTCTGGCCGCAAGGGAGCTTAAGTTGGCTTTGGCGCCCATTAGGGGAGCGTAACGATGCCATCCCTAAAAGATACGAGACAGCGCTAACTCTGCGGTTTTCGTATCGTGACTTGGCGGCCACCTTTCAGCAGTCGCGCGAGCAACGATTCCTATGCCAGCGGCGTCTTAAGATGCAAGATGAACGGAATCGCGCGAAACTGGAAGCGGATGAAGTCGCGTCGATCTACCTTTCTCGCTGCCGCTTTTGTGGGACTTCTCCTGGTGCTCGCTGCGGCCACATTCGCAGTTGGGCAGAGCGCTCGAATTGCGCAAAGTCGGGTGACCGCCCTAAACAAAGCCCGCATGCAAAGTGATGATGCACTCGACACAATTCGCGCGAATGTTTACCTGATTGGAATCCTTACGCGCGACTATCTACTCGATAGTGATCCCGCCGACCTACATCAGTACGTCACACAATTCAACACCATCCGATCTGAGACGGAGAAAAGCTTTCAGGCTTTAGTGTTTTCTAAGGACCAAGACCTTCCTAGTAAGGCTCTCAACCAGCTTCGCCATGAATTTGATGCGTACAGTGATATCACTGCAGTTGTTCTTGGGTGGAGCGCCGAACAAAAGCGTGCCCTAGGTCCCGAAATGTTGCGTCAACGGTTACGCCGCCGCCAGGAGGTCTTCGCCCTGACAGGACAGGTAGAACAGCTGGTAATCACAAACTACGAACGTCAAGGGGACCAGATCACCAAGGCGGACCAGCAGCTCCGTGCTTCCCTGGGGTGGATCAGTGGCATTGCCTTGCTGCTTGGATTCGGGATCTCTGCCGTAACGCTAATACACACAAGCCGTGTCGAAAGGCAGTCGCGGTTCGCCGAAACCGAACTACGGAGACTTTCGGGCCAACTGCGAACGACTCAGGAGGAAGAGCGCAAACACCTATCGCGTGAATTGCATGATCAGGTTGGTCAGTTGCTCACAGCCCTCCGCCTTGAACTCAGCAGCGTCGCAAGGACTGTGAATGACCCCGAAGGCTCCTTGCGGCTGGCGAGCGCGAAGGCGACGGTGGAACACGTAATGAGGTCAGTTCGGGATATTGCAATGCTTCTCCGGCCGTCCATGCTGGACGATCTGGGTTTGACCCCAGCCCTGGCCTGGCTTGGCCGTGAGATGTCGCGATCCAGCGGTATTGAAATTCAGATGGACGCCGACGAAGCCGCGAATTCGCTCCCCGATGCCCATCGCACTTGCTTATACAGGATCGTCCAGGAAGCGCTCACTAATGCTACGCTTCATTCCGGCGCCCGTAAAATCCAGGTAACACTCAGAACAGCCAGCGCTTGGGTGGGTGGCACCATTACGGACGATGGCCGGGGCTTTGAGACGGGTTTGGGCACACAGAAGGGTCTTGGACTACTGGGAATGCAAGAGCGCGTACGGGAATTGGGCGGCAGTATTCAGATTCTTTCGTCCCTGGGCCGTGGCACGAGAATCGAAATCCATTTGCCCCGTTCGAGTCAGCCGGAGGTTCTAGATGGTAAGAATTCTGATCGCGGACGATCACGGGATCGTTCGGACGGGTTTGAAGCTTCTGCTTGACCGCGCCACGGGGATGGAAGTCGTAGGCGAGGCCGCCGACGGCCGAGAGGCGGTCCGCTTGGCAAGGGAGCTTAAGCCTGATATCACCATCCTTGATATCGGGATGCCCTTGCTCAACGGTCTTGACGCGGCGGCCCACATCCTGCGGGAGAACGACCGGACCGGCATCATCATCCTAAGCATGCATACCGACGAAAGTTATATTCTGCGCGCGCTGGACGCAGGAGCGAAGGGCTATTTGCTCAAGGACCATGCTGACGAGGATCTGGAGCGAGCGATTCAGTCGGTCGCCGCAGGCAAACCCTACTTCTCTCCTTCGATTGCGCAGGCGTTGTTGGAAGACTATGTCAATCTGATGCGGGAGCGCCGCGTGCAGGATTCCTACGATCTCCTCACGGAACGTGAGCGCGAGGTGCTGCAGCTACTAGCGGGAGGCAAGTCAAACAAAGAGGTTGCTTCTGTTCTAAACATCAGTCCCTACACAATCGAGACTCACCGCAACAACCTGATGCAGAAGCTTAATTTGCACAATACTGCCGAGATAGTGCTTTACGCTGTGCGCAAAGCCCTCATTACGCCGTGACCGTCGCAGTTGGCCTGGTGCGTTCTTCGATTCGCCCTACTCGCTTTGCCGTATTCTCTTTTCAAGGATGAAGCTCTAAGATAAGAACGGCCCATCGCACTGCACACGTTGTGGGTACGTCAGAGACCTCCCAACCAGCAACATCGCCGCACGGGATTTGTGGCCCCCGCAAACCCCGTGCGGCGATCTTGTTTTTCGGCATATTGTGCCCATCTACTGCCTTTTTGGAACGAACCTTAGTTTATCGAGGGGATGTAACTTCATTCTCATATCGCCATAGCATAGTGAGTCCGCTGCTAACGGGTCGCGTTGGGGTCTTAGATGTTTAGGAGGCAAGTTATGCGCTCGCTGTTGGGGTTCGTCTGCTTTTTTCTGATTAGTGTTGCCTTCGGGCAAACTGATCGCGGCACTATTACCGGAAGCGTTTCCGACCCGACTGGAGCCGTGGTAGCAAGCGCTCCGATTCAGGTCAAGAACACTCAAACCGGCACCGTGTATAGCGGTGCTACCAGTGCTACGGGAAACTATACCTTTCCTCAATTGCCGCCCGGCACATACGAACTCACGGTGGCTGTTCCTGGATTTAAGAACTTTGTCCGACAGAACATTGTGGTCCAGGTGACGCAAGTTGTGCGCGCTGATGCCGCGCTGGAAGTAGGCGCGTCCACCGAGTCGGTGACTGTGAGCGCCGAGACGTCCCTATTGAAAACGGAAAGCGGCGAAGTGAGCGTCAACGTCACCGGCGACCGCATGCTCAATCTCGGAATGTTGCCGATCGGAAACGGTTTCTCAAGTTCACACGGCGTTCGAAACCCTATGGCCGTGGCGAATTTGACTCCAGGAACGTTCTTCGATCCGAATTTAAATATTCGCGTGAATGGCGCCCCCAGCAACACCGAATCGGTGCGCATTGAGGGTCAGGATTCCACCAACGGCGTGGTGACCTTTGCCCAGTCGGAGACCCAGCCCAGCGTTGACGCTATCCAGGAATTATCGGTCCAGACCAGCAACTACGCCGCCGAGTATGGTCAGGCCGGGGCGGGCGTATTTAATTACACCATGCGATCGGGCACCAACCAATTCCACGGCTCGCTATACGACTATAACTCCAACGAAGCTTTCAACGCTGGTCAGTCCTATACTCATACGCGGCCCAAACTTCGAAGGAACGACTACGGCGGCACGATCGGCGGCCCAGTCTGGATTCCTAAAGTTTACAATGGCCGCGATAAGACCTTTTTCTTTTTCGGATACGAGGCGTTTCGCGAGAAGAATACCCTTACTACGTCATTTCCTACGGTTCCGACCGACGCTTACCGGAAGGGTGACTTCAGCACAGCCCTGACGGGCCGAGTCGTCAGCGGCACGCGAACCGATCCTAATGGACTTCTGGCTATGGATGGCCAAATCTTTGACCCTTTCTCCGAATCGGTCGCCTCCGATGGGCGACGGGTCCGGCTGCCGTTCGCCGGCAACCAGCTTCCGCAGTCGGCCAAGTATCTGGATTCGTCCGCGCAGAAGGTGCTGGCCCTGATTCCCCATGCCAACGTCGGCGGTGCAAAACAGTTGGTTAACAACTATAACAACCCGTTTCCCACAGATCGTAAGACCCCAATCCCATCGCTGAAGATGGATCACTCGTTCACCAACAAGGCCAAGATTTCAGGTTACTGGTCCACGACCGAAACAGCGGTCCAGTATTGCCTGCCCTTATGCGGGTCGCAGGGTTTGCCGCTCCCCATTGAGCCCACTCGAGGCACCTTCATCGAGTCCCATACCGAGCGCCTCAATTTCGATTACACGCTATCGCCGACGATGCTGCTCCATCTGGGCGCGGGGTATCAGAGTAACGATTTCAAAGATACTTCGCCGGTCACCGACTACGATGTATTCGGCCAGTTGGGCATCAAGGGAGCGACGCGCGGCCCCAAGGACGGCGCTCGCTTTCCGCAGTTCTCGACGTTCGTCGGAAATAACAGCACGGGCGGCATGAATCAGATGGGTCCTGGAGCGCAGAGCCGCAGCATTGAAGTCAAGCCGACTTTCGTAGCCAGCATCTCCTGGGTTAAGGACAACCATAGCTACAAGTTCGGCGGCGAGGCGCGCACAGAGGGATATCCGACCATTGGTTTCACGAACAACTCCGGAACGCTGGCCTTCAACGCTGCGCAGACCGCGAATCCGTGGTTCTCAGACGCCAACGTGCCGCTGTCGGGCGGGTCCACGGGATTTCCGTTTGCCAGCTTCCTAATGGGTCGCGTGAACACCCTGACTCTCTCAGCGCCAACCAACTCGCGAGGCGGCAGAAAGTTCCTGGATGTATTCGCGCAGGATACCTGGAAAATCACCCGCAAGCTAACTCTGGATTACGGCCTACGATGGGACTACTTCGGCTACTCCCGCGAGCAATACGGCCGCACACCGTCATTCTCGGCAACGTTGCCCAATGCTGTTGCGGGCGGCCACCCGGGCGCATCGATCTTTGAGGGCGATGGGCCTGGTCACTGCGGGTGCAACTTTGGACAAAATTACTACTTGGCCTTCGGGCCCAGAATAGGCGTAGCCTATCAAATGGATCCGAAGACGGTGTTCCGGCTGGGCTTCGGCATCGCCTATTCGAGCACCTCCGGTGGAGGCCAGGGGGCGGCCGGGGCCACGCAGACCGTGGACGCTCCAGGATTTGGAGACGCTGCGATCCAATTGAGTGGAGGCTATACACAGGGGGTAGGTGGTCCACCGGTCGCGATTTCTTGGCCGGATATCCGGCCGGACCTATTCCCTCGCCGGGCACATTCTCGGGAGCGCCCGGAGTGACCGACAACAACGCCGGCCGGCCAGCGCGCCAGATCCAGTGGAGCATTGGGGTGCAGCGGGAGATTATGCGTAACCTCGTGGTCGATGTTTCCTACGTTGCCAATCGTGGTAACTGGTGGCGCACATCCTCGCTCAACGCTTACAATTCGCTGACACCTGAATTCCTGAAACAGCAGTACGGACTCGATATTTACAACGCCGCCGACCGCACCATCCTGGGTTCGCAGATCGGGCAGGCTGGCGCGGGACGGTTCCGAAACAAACTGCCTTTTTCCGGTTTCCCGACCAACTTCACGGTGCAGCGCGCCTTAACCTCGTTCCCGCAGTTTGGAGCGTTGAGTAGTGCAGGCCCCCTGGGGAAGACCTGGTACGACTCGCTGCAGACAAAGGTGACCAAGCGCTTCTCTCATGGTCTGGATTTCTCTTATTCCTTTACCTGGTCGAAGGAGCTCACCCTCGGAGCAGAAAGTGATGGAGGCCTGTTATTCGGCCAATCAGTCAACGACATCTTCAACCGCGACACCAATAAGCAGCTATCCAGCTTCTCCCGCCCGCTGTGGAATATTCTGGCGGTGACCTACACGGTGCCGGGGTGGGGAACCAACCGCTGGTTGAAGTATGGGCTGTCGGATTGGACGCTAGGGACCACGCTCCAATATGGAAGCGGGCAGCCAATTCCCGTGCCTGGAACTGCGGGCAACCTCACCAACCTGGCCCAATCGCTCGGCCGGGGAACACGTGCGGAGCGCGTTCCGGGAGTGCCTCTGTTTCTCCAGGATCTAGACTGCCACTGCTTCGATCCAGCTCAGGCGCAAGTTCTGAATCCGGCCGCGTGGCGGGATCCTGGCTCCACTTACGATTCGGCCGGTAAGCAGACGTCGTACAACGGAACCTTCAGCCCGTCGGCGGCCTACTATAATGATTACCGTTACCGCCGGATTCCTCGCGAGACTCTGGCTTTTGGTCGGGTCTTTCGCATAGCCGAGGGGGTAAACTTTTCCGTTCGGATGGAGTTTACGAATCCCTTCAACCGTACCCAGGTACCCAACCCGGTTGCGACTGGCTACACTACGGCGATTAGCACGAAGCTAGCGGCCAATGGACTCAAGGTTAACAACACCGGGTTTGGAGCTATTTCCACGCTGCCCGGTACTGCGGTCGCCGGAGAGCGAACTGGATTGTTGGTCGGCCGGCTCACATTTTGATTTGGACGTCCGCATCGCACCGATAGGAGGTGGTTCGGACGATACTCTCTCCTGAGTTCATAGAAACAGATGCAGGCTTTCGGGCAAACAAGAGCAATGACTGACCAATCGGGAAGTTCCATCCCGCCGTGAGCAGCGCACATTCCGCGTGGAGCGCCGCGCGGAGTACTTTTCCCAGCCATGCCGGAACGGCTGTAAGTCCGCTGGCTGGAGGCTTTCCCAGCAGAGGTTCCCAAACTCGAAACTTCAACACAGCGAGCGGCAAGAGAATTGCATTGAGGTAGGTACATCGTACGGGCTTCAAACCACAGTCCCGAATTGCCGCAAGAAGCCTAGGCCTGGTGAAACGCTGCCGTTCCAACGTGAACTCCGAGTGCCGGCTCCTCAGCATATTCAGCGCTGAGACGCGAAGAATAAGAAAACCACCTGGTTTTAGGACGCGTACAAACTCGTCCAAGGCGTCCGTTTCCGCACCAGGCGGAAAATGAACCAGGACATCGAGCGAAAATACGCAGTCGTAGGCGGCGTCGGCGTAGGGCAGGGATTTGGCATCCCCCTGGACTAAGCGCGAAAGGCCACGGCGGCGCGCGTAAGAGAGTCCTTCGGCGGCTACATCGCAAAGGTCCATCGATCCGCAATACTGCCGCCGCAGTCGCTCCGCAAAACCGCCTGTGCCACAACCGACTTCAAGAATCCGGGACGGCCGGTCGCCATCCCAAACTTGCTTCATCAGGCTCAGGACGATGCGGTGCATTCCATCGAACCACCAGAAGGAATCCTCAACTTTGGCGATATTGTCGAACTCAGCCGGATTCATCATCGACAGAGTTCAGCTGTGACTTAGCGGGCAACTGCATGGGTGGCCCGTCTGCAAGTAACGGGTGGCATGCTCGTCGTAATATCGCATCGTTTCTCTTAAACCTTTGCAAAGATCCATGACCGGTTGCCATTGAAGCACGCCTTCACAAGCGGAGCTATCTGAACAATAGTTTCCGATGTCGATTTTCGCTCGCTCAGCCGGAAAAGGAAGAAACTCCGTGGACGGCAAGGAGCGCTGAGCTCGCAGTTCGTTGGCTATTTCCAACAGAGTAACGGGCGCGCGTCCGCCGACGTTCAATGTGCGCGACTCCGGATTCGTAATGGCTCCTGCTCGAAGGAGCGCATCGCAGGCGTCAGAAACGTGAATTGGATCCCGAAATTGTGTTCCATCTCCATAGAGAGTGATGGGTTCCCCCCGGACCGCCTGTCGCAAAAAGACCGATAACACACCTTGGCACGGCAGTTGAATCGCCATTCGTGGGCCGTAGACGTTCGTGAACCTAAGCACAATTGCATCAATGAGGCTCAAGCGCGTGAGCAGCTGATGATAGTGGGCTGCCGCGCATTCATGTACGCCGTTGAAATCGACCGGAACAACTGGATGGTCTTCGTCTACGGGAAGATACTGAGGTGCGCCGTAAACTTGCCGCGTGCTCGCATACACAATCCTCCGCCGGGGAGCGGCGTGGCGGCAGGCTTGCAGAAACCTCAATTGCGACAGTGTATTGATGCGCAAATCCCGCTCCGGGAAGAGCATGGAATGAATATGGCTAACCTCTCCAGCGAGATTGAAAATGATGTCTGCCTCCCGAAGCGGGCCTTCCACTTCCTGATCACCAATATCGAAAGGATAGACATCAACGTCGCTGCAGACCGGATAAAGATTGAAGGGATTCGCTCCGCAGCCAGCCACGGAGGAGTCCACGACCATGACCCGGGCGCCTGCTTGCGCGAGCGCTATCACGAGGTTGCTGCCGATGAACCCAAGGCCACCGGTTACAAGCACTGATCGATCGTTGTAGTAGCGCTGGATTTCAGAAATCAGCATGGGCACCAACCGCGTACAGCTGTATAGACTTTTTCGGCCAAGTTCTCATCAACGTGCGGTCCGATTGGTAGTGAAAGAACTTCCCGGCAAGCTCTTTCCGCGTGCACAAGGGAGTGCGCCCAGGTGGCGCGCCTGCGAAAAGCAGGTTGTCGATGCAAAGGATAGGGATAGTGAATACCGGCTTCAATGCCATGAGATTGCAGATGTCGGAGCAGCCCATCGCGTTCCCTGGTGCGAATCACAAACAAGTGACGAACCGCTTCGCCATCAACACCCACCAGCCTTACATTTTTATTCTCGCGCAGATTGCGTTCGTAAACGGACGCAATCCGCTGCCTCTGCTTGGTCCAGTCATTCAGGTCCGGAAGAAAGCCGCGAAGGTAGCATGCATGGAGTTCGTCCAGGCGAGAGTTCATCGCCGGCGCCCTCGCGATTTGGTCGCCGTTGCGGCCACCGTCCCGCAGCAATCGGATCCGCTTAGCCACGCGCTTTGAGTCTGTGACCACCGCGCCTCCGTCGCCAAGACATCCCAAATTCTTGGTTGGATAGAAGCTGTATGCGGTGTGGGCGGAGAATGCGGTCAGCGGTTTGCCCTTGTATCTCAGCCCGTGCGCTTGACAGGCATCCTGAATCAGGACAGCACGACGCCGGTGGCACCACTCAGCGATCTCGTCCAAGCGGCAAGCATGGCCGTAAAGGTGCACACACACCACTGCTGCTGTCGCCGGAGTCCAGGCTCGTTCCAATGATTCCGGAGTGAGCAGGAGAGTGGCAGGGTCAACGTCGGCTATGCGTAAACGGGCGCCGGCTGCAAGCACGGCTTGCCCAGTGAAAAGAGATGTCAGGGCCGGAACTATCACCTCTTGTTCCGCTCGTACAATCCCTGCTTCTCGTAGACACAATTCCAAAGCTCCGGTTCCGGAACCTGAGCCTACCGCGAAGCCCCCGCCGAAGGACGTGGCAAGTTCTTCTTCGAAGCATTGAACCTGGTGTCCCAAAATAAATCGTCGGGCGGCGTGCATTGCAGTGAGGTGCTCGTCAATCCTATTTCCCGCACGCTTCAGCACCGGACGCATGTCGAACATGGGAACGGTGCGAACCGAGGCTTGCATGACGGATGTCAATAGCGTGTCCCTTCGACGATGGAGTTACAAAAGTCGCGCGCGTCCGGATGCTTAGCCGCTTCAGAACTTAGTTCGAATTCCGGTTTAGAAGATCTTTCGGTTCCAATCTGAATCGCATATTGCGCAATGACGGCCGAGTAAGGAAAACAACTCGCATGGATTGATTGCGTGGTCTCTCTGGCGACTTTCAGAAGCTGCTCGGTGGGCTCCGCCCGAAAGGTATAACGGCGATGTAACACGGTCCATAGATAGACAAATTGGTGTACTACGATGATTGTTGCCATCGCGGGGATCAACCATCTTCGGTTCGAAATCGCAGCTCGCTGTCGGAATGCCACAAATCCCGAAGCAACGATCAACGCGAGGCCCGCACTCGCCCAGTAGGTATGCCGGCTGGGCACTCGAGGCATGTACGTAAGGAAGCTATAGGGCAACAGCGTTACTATCATCCAAACCAGACTGATTGGCACCAGCGGTGGCAAGGGCCGGAGGACTTTTGTTGAAAAGAGGACGAGGGCCACTAGACCCCAAACCCAAAGCAATCCCCCCATGCTTCTAGCGATCACTTCCAGGAAAGGAGCTTGGAGGGAAAACGTCCCATCGTGAAAATGCAAATGTGAATCGCGCGCTAAAATTATCATTCCGAAGTAGCCTATTGCCACAAGCGCAAACGGCGCAATGGCCCAGAGACGCTTGAACGGTCGGCCTGGATGGCAAATAACAGCCAGGGCGCAAAGTGGAACCACAGCTACCGCGGATTCTTTTGAGAGGAGTGCGAGAAGATACGTCAAGGCAGCCGTGCCGTAGACTGATCCCCGCGGATTCTCCAGCCAGGATACCCAGAATAAGAAGCTCAGCAGCGAAAAGAGGAACACCAGCAATTCGGGTACAGCGGCAAACCAGATCACAGCCTCGCTGTGCCGCTGGCTGACGGCAAAGAAACACGCCGCCAGAGCCGAGACCCTCCAGCCGACAACTCGCCAAGATCCCAGAGCGAAGACAAGCAGGGAGTTGACGATGTGGAGCAAAAGGCTTGCCAGCCTGTAATAAAGCGGATTGGTCCCCAGGCCTTGGTCGATCCAGTACGTCAAGATGATTGATGTAGCGCGGCATCTATACAGGGCATCGTGGGCGAGAGCGCTCCAGCCTGACGATGGACCAAAATCGCGCGACAACTGAATCTGAACGTAGTCGTCCGCTATGAAGGGCAGTGTAAGAGACCGCGCATATGCCATGACAGACAGGAACGTGACGCAGAGAAGAATGAAGATTAGGCGCCAAGGATAAAGTGTTTCTCTCGGACTTGCTGTTCCCGAGGAAACACCGAAAATCGCAGGCGCCAATACAAGCCGCATCAACACTTGAAATAGCTGAATGAGAGTTACCACAAGCGAACGAATCCTGAAGAATTGGGACCGGCCATATTGGCGAGGGTAGTGACGGACGGGCAATTCTATGGTTCTGGTACCGCTCACTTCTAGATTGCGGACCAGTTCCAGACAGATCGTCCCGCCGGTAGAGCGCAGCGCCTTCGGGTCGAAGGCGCTCCGCCGGATCAACCTGAAATCGCAGTCAATATCCTTCAATTGAATCCGGAAGAGCCAGCGCGCCAAACGATTATAAAGCCAGCCTAAGGCTACCCTGTGCCAGGGGTCGTTGCGAACCAGTTTGTAACCGTTGACGAGACCGCAATCGGGTGTTACAGCTTTGAGCAGGTGTTCCAAATCCCGAGGGTCGTACTGTCCGTCCCCGTCCGTGTAGAAGATGTAGTCTTTAGTCGCAGCTTGGAACCCGCTCCGGAGCGCTGCGCCATATCCCTGATTTCGCGCGTGCGTAATAACGCGAAGATAGGGAGCATAGGTACGAGCTAGCTCTGCTAGTACTTCAGCGGTGTTGTCAGAGCTGCCATCGTTGACAACGATGACTTCATAGTCCGAGGCGATCCTTTCCAGAGTTTCGAACGTTCGTCGGAGGAGTGGCGGAAGAGACTGCGCATCATTGAATGCCGGGAAAAAGACCGTCAGACTGGCTTGAAATCGGAACTCCGCGCCCGTGCCGATGACCGTTGATCGGTCCTGCATTTCAAGATTCACCCAGCATCACCGTTACGAAGGCCCAAGCTGTTGAGAAAGTTTGGAAGGTAGTATTTCACGTGGGAGGAGACTGGTCAATACGGCATTTAAGGGATACCGTCGGGCCTGATTGTGTGCATTAGGGAACGAATGAGAGATGTTCAGTTATTCTGGTCAGCCTTGCCGAGAGACCTTCAAACTTGGCAGTCTTGCATCAACCCCACGGAAGGTCACCTAACCATGATGGGTGGTGTCACTTTCGCCTATAGTCCGTGCCGCCTGGATCAGCGGGGCGGCTTCTCCGTAGAAACTCCGGGATCTGAAGGAGATTTGTACTCCTTCTTGCCCAGTTCGGAGGGCTTGAAGAACGTATGATCCCGGCAGCAACCAAGGTCCGATCGCTCCAACCAATTCAGCAGGCGCCAACTCGCACCATCGTCAGTTTCGGAGAACTTGATTGGGACGTCGCGGGAAAGATCCTTGCGCGTTGTACTGCTCGCGTTCTTGTGCCGCCCGCTCCAACTCGGGTGTTGGTGGAAGTCTTCGAAGAACCTGCTCGTCCGTTGCCGAACTTGTTGACGTTATGGATTCCCTCGGTGAGGATCCTAATGATGTTGTTGCCGGATTGCGGCTTGAAGTAATCGCTCGCGCCGACTTTGCCTTCAGCTTAGAGCTTTTTGAGGTTTTCTAACATTGACATGGTAGTGATTTTTAGTTGGTTAATGGCGCAGTCGTATGGCCTCTTTGAAGGCTTCGCCCGCTTTGAACTTGGGAGTGTTCAACTCCGGAATGGTGATAGCGTCGTGGGTGCGCGGATTGTAACCCGTTCTTGGATTCCTATGGCTAACTGAGAACTGCCCATGCCTGACAACTCTACGACGTGGCCTTGGTTGAGTAGTTCGTAAACTTGGCTCTTGAAGGCGTCCAGGAAGTCTGCGGTTTCGCTGACCGTCTTGTTCGTGCGAGCGGCTAGGATCTGGGCGAACTTGGATTGTGTAATTTTAGGCATTGCTAGGTGGTTAGTTTCTTTGCGAACACCCGTTCCTCTTCTTTTAGCGTTTGATGTGGAGTTCCAGTCCAGCCCATTTGAAATAGGCGTTCGCACTCGGATACGGCTGTTACAGGAGACGGGCTTTAGCCCGGCATCCCTCATCCCAATCACGAAGTCTTTAAGCCCCTGTTCCGTTAGCTCGTAACGGCCCAGCCACTTGAAGCTTTCCCGATACCATTCAACTGTGCGCGGGGAGACGTTCTGAAGGTAGATTCGCTCTTTTACAGACTGCTCGAAATCTTGAGGCATGGGGTCAATTTCTCCTTCTGAAGTTCGTTCGAACTTAGAAGTAACTGACCCTAAAAGCTTTGGTCGGGGCGGCGAGATTCGAACTCACGACCCCCTGCGCCCAAGACATCGGAGCGTTCAGAATTGTACCGCTCGCAAATCACACGTTAATAAGGGGTCCTGCCACGAACGTTTACATAACTCAACTGTCAATGTAGCGAGAAGTGTAGCTGTTCAAATCCTCGAGATTCAATACCTAAGCATTTCTTTCAGAATTGTAAGCGCAGCACTAGCGTGCCCTGCCGGGGCGGCGGGGTCGCAAACGTTGCCGCGGACGCAGCAGCGGGATTGGAAGCAGCGCCACCCACCGCCGCCGAACTGATATACCCGAATCCTCCCGTAGTTTGGCCGTTGAGCCTAGTCTGCGTCGCGAATGCGTTTGTGGCGGTTGGGACGTTTATGCCCGCGCGGTTGAAGATATTGCTGAACTCGGCACGGATCTGTATACTGGCTCGTTCCTTGATACTGAAGTTGCGCGCCAAGCTGACACTTTCCTGCGGACGCCGCTGCTGCCGGTAGTCGCCGTAGTGGGCGTTCGCCGTGCCGAAATGCCCTAACGCCGGATTCGCCCATGCCTTAGGATTCAGCACGAATGTCGCGTTGGGATCGAAGCAATGGCAGTTCAGATCCACCGTATAGAAAGGTTCCCCCGGTACACGATCCACGTTAGTGCCCTGGAATATGAAGGAGCTGAGGTTGGTGGTGGCCGTGGGAACCTTGAACGGAAAGCCACTGGCATAGCGCAGCACAGCTCCGATGGTCCAGTCCCGCGCGGCCCAGCTCATCAGTTTATTCATCAATCCGGACGCTCCTTCGAACACCTTCGGCGTCGTGTAATTGCCCGCGACGATCAATGCCTGGGGCTGATCGAAACCTGACAAGGTCTTGTTGTTCTGCCGGTTAAACACGTCGTTGATCACGGGCGTCGTGGTCGATCCGTAGTTGTTATTCTCTTCGGCGCCCAGAGCCAAACTCTTGGAGTAAGTGTAGGTGACCACCGCATCCAGGCCGTGTGAGAAACGCTTGGTCGCTTTGGCTTGCAGGGCGTCATACCAGGTGTTTCCTAGTGGATTCCAGGTTTGTACGATGCCGGTGAACTGAGGCGCGGGGCGCAGCGACTGGGCTACGGTGAGTCCCAAAGGAAAACCGGGGTATGGTGGTTTGTTGAACCCGCGCGAGGCAGCCAGAGCGGAATTGAGCGGCGACGCCAATAAACTGCGGTCGGCCGCACTATCCAAACTGAGTCCGTACGCGGCCAGAGTCGAAAAGGGGATGGCGTTGGAGGCCCATGGGCTCAATGTCTGCGCTGCCCACCACACCCCGCGATTCCCGACGTAGGAGGCCTCTACCACCAGGTTCTTGGAAAGCTCCCGTTGCAGTCCGATGGTCCACTGCCATATTCTGGCCGGCCGTCCAGCGTTCTGATCCACCATGTTGGTGGGATTGCCGACCGTACCCGGCAGCGGCTGCTGCCCGGGATTGAAATCGGGGAAAGTGATCTGGTAGGGCATGCCGCCACGTAGCGTGAAGGGAGGTGTGCCGTACTCCGGCGGAGCGAAGGGCTTGGTGGATCCGAAGTTGCTAGCCTTGGACGCATCATTGCTGGTTTTGGAGTAGGAGATCCCGCCTCCAGCGCGAAATACGGTCTTGGAATTGATTTGATACGCCACGCCGAGCCGCGGCTGGTAAGCCCACGGATAATTCTTCGCAAACGCGCAGTTGCAGCGGCCTCCGCCATAACCTTCGAAGATAATCGCGCCTAGCCGGCCGCCCGCGGTAGGATTTGGGGTGGCCATGGAGACATTGAACATGTACCCGTTGTGCTCTTTCAGGTAGGTCTGAAAATCATAGCGCAGGCCGTAATCGATGGTCAGTTTGCGAGTCACTTTCCAGCTGTCCTGAATAAACCCAGCGAGGGAATGGTTGCCGGATCTCATCGCGGCTGGGACGCTGTCGTAACCTGTGTTGGGCGAGCCCAGGAGAAAACTGGCATAGTTGAAGCCTACGGTGGCTGGAAGTGATCGCCCGTCTAGCGAGGGGTCCGCAGTCTGGTTGTTACTGTAAAGCATGTTTCCCGAGGAGTAAGTCTCGCTAAAGGATGGGTATCCGTTTATGATCAACTCTCCACCGGCCTTGTAGGTGTGATTGTTGCGAACCCAGGTAAGGGAGACCGTCCCGGTCGGCTTCAGGTTCTTGATCCGGAAGTCCGAGGGCGGGCCAAAGTTGGTCATGCCGCCCTGGGCTTGCATCAGCACGGAAAAATACGGGAAGAGGTCCGTATTGGTTCCCTTGAAGCCGATCTTGCTGTTGTCGAATCGCGGCACGCCCGGATCGCTGCGGCTATACACGTAGCCTGCGCCGATGTGCAACAGCAGCGTAGGTGTCACGGTGTAGTCGAAGTTTACGCGGTAGGTATCGGCCTTGACGTGACTCCCTACTGTGACTCCAATTGGGTACTCCAGACCGGAGTTATTCGGGGAATCCGTCTGAGTACGCGACCAATAGCCGGAAAGTTTAAGTCGCGAACTTAAGGAATGATCCAGCTTGATCGAAGGAACCTGGCTGACACGCGAGTTCGAATACGAGGGCACGTAATTGTTAGTCAACAGGGCGTTGTTGGTCGGGAGAGGAATGTAGCCCTGGATCTTCAACGCAACGGGATCGATGCCGGTAAGCGGGATTGTGTTGGCCGTATACGGGTCCCGGTAGCGAATCCCACCCACCAGTCTTTCGGTCAGTGGGTCATAAATCGTGTTCTCCAGAATCGCGCGGCCCAGCCCGTCGGTTCCCATCGACGCCCGTGGTGTCAGCGCTCGCCGGAAATCGCCTGTGCGATATTCCAACGCCGGAACGGTAGTGGGAAAGTTATTAATGACCGTGTTCTCGCGGAATTGCTCCCAGTTGAAATAGAAGAACGTCTTATCGTGGCCGTTGTATACCTTAAGAATCGCTACAGGCCCGCCGAGGCTGAAGCCATAATCGTTGCGTCGCTGGCGCGGACGTAGCAGATGCCCGTTGCCGTCGTCGGTGAACGGCGTGCCGGCGTTCAGCGCTTCATTCACAAAGTAGTCATAGGCGCTGCCGTGAAACTGGTTGGTACCGGACTTCATAGTGAAGTTGAACAAGCCGCCCCCTGCTTGTCCATACTCGGCCGCGTAGTTGCTGGTCTGGATCGCAACCTCCTGAGTCGCCTCCACGCTAGGTTGCGTCTGGGAGGTTTGGCCGAGCGATACGGTAGGTGTCGCGTCCTGCCCCTCCACGCGCAACGCGGAAGAATTTCCCTCCTGGCCATTCAGGCGCATGGTGTTGTCGGCCAACCACGAGGCTCCGGGAATCAGATTCATTACCGAATACGGGCTGCGGATGCCGGTAGCCCCAACATTGGCACTTCCAATCCCCAGCACGGGCAAGTTATTCAGCGTATCCGAGGAGACATTGTGGGCCAGTTCGCCACTCTCGGTCTTGAGCAAAGGCGTGGCGTCGGTGACCGTCACCGACTCGCTGCTGGAACCGATTTCCAGGGTGACGTCGATACGAACGGTTTGCGCTACCGGAACCACGAGGTTGGGTCGAAGATACCTTTTGAACCCCTGGACATTCACCGAGAGCTCATAGTTTCCCGTGGGTACGGGGACAACGTAATTGCCCGTGGACGAAGTGCCTACCTGATAAACTGCGCCGGTTTCCACATTTCTCACTTGAATCGAGGCACCGGCTACCACAGCGCCGGCCGGATCGGCCACGGTTCCGGTGATCATGCCTCGATCGCTCTGGGCGAACATCGGCAGCATCAAAAGGAACAAACAGCCACTGAGTTTTTTCAGGCTCATGTAAGACCTCCTCGACCAAAAGACTGCGAGGAAGTCTACATCCACCCGTTCTAATCGTCAAGGGGCATCGTCACCTGCCCAGTTCCCGCAGTATCTGCGTGGCTTCCTGGCGCACAGATTGTTCCGGACTGGCTGCAGCCTTCTGGAGGTGTGGAAGGGCGCCCGCCACATCGCCCGCGTCTGCGAGCGTAGCGCCCAGGTCCAGATGGGCGCGTCCGAATTCGGGCCGCATCTGGATCGCCACCTGGTAGTGTTCGACCGCCGCTTTCACGTTTCCCCTCATCGCGAATATGTTTCCCAGCAAATCATTCCCTTCCGCGGCCATCAGATTGGCGCGTAGCAGCAATTCGATCTGACGCTGCGCGTCGTCGAAGCGTTTCACACGGGCCAGTGCCATGGCGTAGTTGAATCGTCCAGCGGCGTAATCCGGCTTGAGCCGAAGGGCGGCTTCAAAGTGAGAGCGCGCTTCTTCGAAACGTCCGGAGGCCGAGAGTACGTTCGCCAGGTTCTTTCCAGCACATTGGGATCCTAAGCTTAGAATTCCACGTGGACAAGTTGTCGCG
>JADMIO011167660.1_pt1 | contig 131965 bp, 126 predicted proteins | sample 8958161 | NCBI WGS metagenome assembly JADMIO01 (sample SAMN16585339, study PRJNA669376) | soil metagenome | isolation source: Crop rotation soil | place: USA: Cullars Rotation, Alabama | collected 2011 | reverse complement strand
CCGCGACTTCAAGTCACGTGAATTCCAAGCTTCGGATCCCACTGTGCTGGAAAGAATTCGAGATGATAATTATAAGTAAATCTGTCGCGGGGCGATCGAAGCTTTGTGCCTATCAGACAGTTACGTTCGGAGAACTCAATGCCGCCAAGTTGGATTAAGCTTCACACCTGTGCCTTTTTAGCTGGAACGCAACAGCCCGTCCCACTGCATCAAAGATGCCCATCCTGTAAATCTCGCTCATCCAAGCTCGGCGCTTGGGCGGCAACCGGAAGCGAAGTTCGGCTGGAAACCGTTGGCCGAGAATCTCGGCGAGAGCGTGTTTCGTCCGCTACATCCGTATTGATCGTAGGCCCAGCGAGTTTCGCCCTCGTGAGTGCGTTTTGGATGTCCAGTCTCAAGAAGGCAAAGGCGGCTTGCTATCCCGGAACTCTGAACGCCTGGAAGCAGTTCGTGGAGCGGTGCGAGTTTGGTGGCGAGGCTGCGGAAATTTCACGGGCGCGGGTGGCGGTGGTGATTCTTTGATGACCACAGGTTCCGGTTTGGGTACCACGCGGGTCGTCGCTGGCGGCGGTGGGAGTTGCTTGACCTCCTTTCGGAACATATGGGGATGGATGAACGGTGAGATAATGCCCAGAACCGTCAGCATTATCCCCAGATAGCGGCGATCAGAAAGCGGCCAGACCTCCTGGGCCGCCTCGGGCGACGGCGCGGCCCGGCGGCGGGCGATGTGCCGACCGTGAAACCAGCCAGCAATCCCCAGCAGGGCAAGCGCGGCCGCGATCCAGTAACGCCATGACTCCAGCGCTGGAAACCAACCCAGCAGGAACGATGCGAGAATGTAGAACACTGCTATCACTCCCACTGCAATGCCTAGCAGGCTGTTGAAAAACTCCATCTTTCTTTGAACGCAGGCAAATAAAACAGGATCGGATCAGCATGCGTGGAAAACCTGAAGCCCAGCCCGAGTTCCTGACCGTGGTCAACCTGAATGCCATGGTGCCGGCGGACCATCCCTTGCGCGGCATCAAACGGCGCGTCGACGCGGTGCTGCAAAAGCTCTCGCCGCTCTTCGATGAACTCTATGAAGAGAAGGGCCGGCCCAGCATCCCGCCCGAGCAACTGCTCAAGGCCCGCGTGCTCACCGCCCTTTACAGCGTGCGCAGTGAGCGGCTCTTCTGCGAGCAACTCGGCTACAATCTGCTTTGGCTCTGGTTTTTGGATCGCGAACTGGCCGAGGGCAGTTTCGACCACAGCATTTTTGCCAAGAACTACGAGCGCGTGCTCTCGGCCGAAGTGGCGCGGCTTTTCTTCATCGAAGTTTACGAACTGTCCCGCACGGAAGGCTGGACGAGCCAGGCACACTTCAGCGCCGATGGCACCCTCATCGAATCGTGGGCCAGCCTGAAAAGTTTTGTGCGCAAGGACGGCGGCGACCAAAAGAAAATCGACTCGGCCAAGAATGACGATCCGGGCAATCCCACCATCTCCTTCCGCGGCGAGAAACGGAAGAACGACACGCACCAGAGCACGACCGATCCCGACAGCGTGCTCTACTGCAAGGCCCACGGGAGAGAAGCGCGCCTGTGCTTTGGCGGCCATCTGCTCATGGAGAACCGCCACGGCCTGTGCGCCGACATCACCCTGCACAATCCCATTGGTGAGCCTGAACCGCGCGTGGCTCTGCGCCAACTCGACGAGCACAAACAACTGCACGCGGCCACGCCCCGCACCCTGGCCGGCGACAAAAATTATCATCAAAAAGCGCTGGTGCATGGCTGCCGAGAGCGCGGCATCGCCCCGCATGTGGCCTGCAAAGACAAATTGAAAATCCCGGGGCTGGACGCGCGCACCACCACGCGGTCGGGCTACCAAAAGAGCCAACGCATCCGCAAACGCATTGAAGAAATCTTTGGCTGGATGAAAACGGTGGGTGGGTTGCGGCGCAGCCGCTATCTGGGATTGGACCGCACCCAGGCTTGGGGCTACTTCGTAGCCGGCACTTACAACCTGCTGCGGATGGTCAGACTGCAAAGCGCCGCGGCCGGCTGAAAGAAAGACCTCGAGCCACCGCTCACAAAAACAAAAGCCCATGAAAGTTCACCTTCAAATCCCCACCCAAGACTCACCATCTCTACCTCAGGGTTGGAAGACCGCGTAGTTCAACAGCCTGCTAGCATGCCTCCTTCGATGTGGGATTCAATTTGTTGGCCATGCTGGGCGGCGGGGAAGCATTGGAAATGGCCAAGCTCGGCAAGTGGGCCGAAGATTTGGCAGCAATTGCATCGAAAGCGGAACGGTTTACGCCGGAAATCCTAGAGGGAAAAAGAAATATTCTAAGCCTCGGAGGCGAGGGTGAGGTTCCAGGGGCTATTAATCTGAACAACTTGGAGGGCTTGTTCAAACCCATCAGCGAAATTCAGGAGAGCGGTCCCTTGGTTCGTGCAGATATTACTAGGCCATTTCCGATTCAATCGGGAACTATTGATCAAGTCGTCGCACGACGACTCCCTGGCTTTCCAGATGAGGGGCTCAGAAATATCGCAGACGAATCTTTTCGCACGCTTAGACAAGGCGGTGAAATACATCTTCAAAGCAATTCAGCGAATATTGAAAACTTAAACCAAGCTTTGATAAGGGCAGGCTTTCAGAATGTGAGAAATGGCAAAGGCATTAAGCTTTAAAAGACACATGAGCAACTCCGAAGCAGATGTATGGTCATTCCTTGATGAACCCGTTCCTGGCAGTTCGACGCAGGGTGAGACCAAGATTTGGTGGGATAAATGGAATGTACGCTGCAAAAGCCTTCCGGCCGTAGCACCGAAAATTTTTGTTGAGGCGCTGTTGAACAGCCCATTTAAGGTGCATTATGCTGCGATTCTTGGTTTGCGAAATCACGGCTATGAAGCTTGGGCGCAGGGGGCCGGCAGGGCTACGACTTATCGGATTCGAAAGGGAAGCGACACGGGTTGGCAGATAATTACCCCGAAACATCCGCCAGAAGACTGAGCGAACAACTTGTTCTCGCCCACGACAGCATTGTGCCGCATGATGCGCGGGGCGGGAGGAGTGAATCGTACGCGCCAACGAATTAACCGAGTCGCCCCAAAATCGATTGGGCGCTGGTATAGCGCCTCGGCTACGAACAGAATTAAGCTCGCCTACATTTGACTGAACACCCAAACGCCTTGCCTACCTCCGCCTTCGCGGGGGAGGGCGGAGGCGCGGCGCCCGAGGTTTTGCGTTTGTTCTGGTTTGGCACAGTTCCGCCAATCACATACACATCCACTTGAGCTTGGATTGTCGGCAGAGGCTGCGTCCTGTCCTGTTCCCAAAACTTTACTGCTGATAATGAAACACCAAATTTGCGGGCCAGTTCTGCTTGGGTATGGCCTTGGGTAACACGGGCAGCGCGCAATTGTTCTCCAAAGGATGCCGGAGCCATCGGAAGCGGCTTTCGGAGCAGAAACGCCTTGTTTTGAGGGCGTTGAGCTGTGTGAATCGTCCTATGGTACATTCCCAACAGTGCCATCGCGCTCCGGTTGCAATCGTGGCGTCCCGTCCTCCTTCGTCACAAGCACTATGGAGGACAGGCGGGCCGGGTCGCTGCCGCCGTCGTCCAGGCACTATGGCAGGCCAGGGAGCCTGGGGCGTTAGGCGGCACAAACCCATGACAGCTTTCGAAGTTGGAGCATTCTTCGGAATCACAGGAGGAGCTGTTGCTGGTGGCGTGCTCTGCAAGTCACACGGCGTGCTCGCGACCATTGGTGGAGTCGTTGGCGGAGGCGTCATCGGTCTCTCCGTCGGGCTGCTTTATGGCGCCATTATCGTACTGCTTTGCGGCCTCGCTTCAGTATTCTGGCAGCTGGTTACCGGACGCCTGAAACCCGATGCCACTCGAAAAGACAACGCGAATGAAAAAGACCCTGCCGCCTAACCTTGCACATGGACACCGTTGAACCACACGAGCACGAGTTTCCGAAATCAGAATGGCCATTTTCGGATCCTGAGAACGTGGTGGCCATCTCGACTGTGCAGGTGTTTCGACAGGGCTTGCCCATTCTCCGCGTGAGCCACGACTACGATGGAGACTGGCAGGTTCTTTGTGGCACTACGTTAGACGCGAAGGATGCGATTGTGGTTTGCCTCGGTTGCGCCTATCAGATGGACAAGACGATTGCCGAGTTGGCGGACCTCCCACTGGGTTGGACCGCGTGGCGTGATTATGTAGGCGGACCTTGGGATCGTGAACAGAAACCAGAGGAAGAAGATGAGGGCTAACCGTGCAAAAACTCGCGGCCCGGCGAAGTTATTCACCGCCGGCTGCGGGAGATTTCGCGCTGCTCTCCTCGCCAGCCATGAATAACTTCGGATCACCTATATTGAGGCGTTAAGCCGCTTCGTACGTCATGAAATATCTAGTCTCCATCATCATTTCGCTGGCGCTCTTCCTGGTCTTTCGCCGCAACCATGATTACACGCTCAAGACGTGGCTCTACTTGCTTATCATTCATGCACCGGTTCCCGTGCTGATGTTCGCTTTCGAGAGGGCGAGGAAGATGAAGATCCACCCCGTCGTCTGTTTCCTCTGCACCTGGATTGGCGGCCTCGCTCTTGGCTTTCTCATCGGCCCCTTCCTCATTAGTATTCTTCGAGGACAATCATGACGACGCGGCTTTTCCAAGTGTTGCAACGAACCCGGCCACCACGTTTCCACCTTCGCCTGGCTACGGGACAGGCCGGTTGCAACCTACGCATCCGGTGGGCCGGGTCGCTGCCGCCGTCGTCCAAGCACTATGGCAGGCCAGGGAGCTTGGGGCGTTAGGCGGCGTATGCGCGCGCGTCGAAAATTCATGATCGTGTCTTTCGCAGCTTTGGTCATTGGTGGAATCTTGGTTTGGTGGCTTCTCCCCGCACCGGATTGCCCGGTAAAGCTCAAGCTCGATTGGTTCGCTGAGAAAGAACCGGGAGGCCCCTTTGCCGTCATCCGCATCACCAATGAATCGACCAGGGCATTTCACTGGGACGTTCAAACTTTCGTCCTCAGCGATAGCAATTGGAGCCGAGCCCCGCGGCAGCCAAAATTCGATCCTTCCACGGCGCACGTAGGTGGCCACGATTGGTCGGGCATCAACGTGCCAGTGTCCGGCGGGGGAAAAAGATGGAAGGTCGAGCTAAGCTGCCGACGATATGATACGAGCTTCGAGAACGCGATTGAGGGCGCGTGTCGATTCCTGCATTTGCCCGATCCTTCCAAGGGAACGCGGAAGCGTCCGACCATCGCAGAGCTCGAATTTGAGAAATGATGCCACCTAACCAAGCGCTGCAGCGAAGTGCTTCCGCACGGGCACTGCCATCGCGCCTCCACCTTCGCCTGGCTACGGGTGGACAGGCCGGTTGCAATCTACGCATCCGGTGGGCCGGGTCGCTGCCGCCGTCGTCAAAGCACTATGGCGGGCCGGGGAGCTTGGGTCGTTAGCCATGACGCTCATCGAAATAGTCGACGTTCTGCGCCAAGAGCACAAATGCGCGGGGCCCTGCACTGAAGCACAGCTCGATGCAGCCCGACGTCGAGGGCTGCCGGCGGATCTGATTTCCTTCTACGCACATGCAAACGGCGCCACTCTGTTTAGGGCTCGACCCTCGCGGGATTTCTACACCGGTGAGCCGAACACCATCCGCTTTGAGTTCATCATTCCACCGATCGACGACAACATGACAATTGCCGAGGTGGGATTCATCGACGAGGCTGCTCCGCTTTATCAGGCGAGTCGGACGTGGCGCGTTGTTTGCGACTTAGGTGACGGAGACCATCTCGCCATCGAAACGGTCGGGAACCACCGCGGGCGCGTCATTGATTGCGACCACGAGCAGACCGGATGGCCCGAAGCCCATGTCGTTCTTGCGCCGACATTCACGGCGGCGCTGACTCGCCTCCTCGTTGAGGAACCATTTACATGGCGAGACGAATCGCCAGCCCGCTATGGAACAATGCAACAGACCTAACCAGGCGCCGCATCTAACCCGGGCATCCACCTTCGCCCCTTGGGCTTCGACGGAGACGTCGCGTTGCGGTGGCAATCCACACGTCCCGTGGGCCGGGTCGCGGAGCCCGGGTTGTTAGGCCACCTCACGCGCACGAACCATGACAATCAACAAGGGAACAAAGGAAATTCGATCATTGCTTGACGCGCTCGCAGAGAAGAAAACGGACAAGGACACACTATTCGTGCTCTTCAAGATCAAGGTGTTGGTTGAGTGCATGGAAGAGCCGCTTAAGAAGCGGAGCGACCAGAAGAAAGCCACTTACAATGCGAAGACCCAAATCATCAAGAAGGCTTTGAAGCAGTTCCTGACCGCACTCGATAAGATTTACGCGAAGCATGAGGAGGTCGGCGACTCGGATGTTCGAGACCAGATGTATGCAGCCATTTACAGGAGCTTCATTCAGCCCAAGCACGACTTTGCCCTGCCGACGAAATTCGGGATGTTCAGCGACAAAGGGAACGAGTTGATTCGCGCCGCATTACACAAGTTTCTCACCCACCGGGAGGTTTTGGCTGCCTCCAGAGCGCTCCAGAGTCCGGAGGACCGCTTGGCAGCGTTTCAGGATGACGGCGTCGAGACCTCGGAAGGCACTACATGCTTTGAATACTTCGGGTACTCCAATAAAGTGCGTGTGGCCTAATCGTGCGCAACAGCGATTCGAAGTGGCCGGGAGCCACGGAGAAGGATTTCCCGGAGGGAAAGGCCTGGCGAATAACCAGACCGAGTCTGCAGGAGCAGACGAGCCCACTGCTTCCGGGCGTGAGCGTAGCGGTTAGGCCGCTTCGCGTCATGAACGCTTCAAACATCAAGCCGCTCTGGGTGTTTTTGTTGATGCTCGCGGCGTTTCCAATCGCCGGCTTGGTTTGCGCCATCACCTACGATGACCGCTCGATGTTTCTGTGGTCGCTCGCTGCCGTTCCGATTGCTGCGATTGTTTTTCCTCTGGTTTTTGTCTCGATGCGGATGATTCCGGCATTGTTGCTTGGAGCGATCGGTTCTATTTGTGTCGGAGTTGTGAGATTGTTTTCGAGGAAGAGATGAGAACACATTGGCCAAACCATGCGCTGCAGCGAAGTGCTTCCGCACGGGCACTGCCATCACGCTTCCACCTTCGCCTGGCTACGGGTCAACAGGCCGGCAGTCATTGTGGCGTCTGGTGGGCCGAGTCGCTGGGTCGTTAGGCCGCTTCACACGCTATGACTCCATTCATCATTCTTGGCGCAGTGTTTGGGACGCTGGCGACGTGGGCCGTCTGCAAGTATTTCTACGACCAGCGGCGCCGACATTACTTGCGAGACACCACTGCGCAGATGCAGCAATCGATGGAGATTCAGGATCAGTTCTACGCGACTCAGGCGATGCTGTATCTGAGCGCTCTTCGCGCGTTAGAGTCCGGCGATTCCGAAAGCGCAAAGCACGATCTCGCGTCGGGAGCGGCGGGTTTCTATCGTCAGTTCCGCGACTCGGAGCAGTCGCAGTGGATTCAGACGCAAAAGAGAGAGGTCGAACTTTTGGCTAAGAGTTCCCGGTCGCTGCGAGAAGCATTGGAGAGACGACAGAATGACAACGCGGCCTCGTAAGAAACTAGATGTCCATGACGCTCCCAGATGATTTCCAACGCTACTTACGGAGCGGTGGGCCACGATTTGGGGACTTGCCGGATTTCCCGCGCTACTTCGAGATTTGGCCCGAGGACGAGATGGAGCAGTGGAACAGAGAGTATCAGGTCGAGACGTATGCGCCCGGATTCTACGGCTTCGCTGGCGATGGTGGAGGTGAGATGTATGCGTTTGGTCCAGACGGAGCGATTTACGCGCTGCCACTCATCGGCATGGAGGCGAAAGTCGCGAAGCGTTTAGCTGGTTCGTGGACAGAGTTTGAGCGCAAGATTGTGACGACATGACGACACCTCTTAACAAGTCGCTGCAGACAAACGCTCCGGCAGCTCTTTGGAAAGCACACTGTTGTCAGATCCGAGATGTGGCCCGACCATCGCACCCTGGTTTCAATCGTGGCATCCCGCGGGCCGGGGCGCTGAGCTAATCGATAGGCTGCCATGCCCATCCCTGCATCCAAACGCGTAACAGTTGGCTTGAGCATTGCAGTTCTTTTGTTACTCGCGTTGTGCGCCAAGCTGTATTGGGATTATTCGCTGCTCTCGCTTCGGACGGAGTTCGCGAGAGAACAGATTGAGATCTTTCACGAGATCAGTAGCCACGCGTTGGAATCGGGCGTGACAGATGCGGTCGAGTCGATGCGCTATGCCAGCTGTTACTATCCTTCCGGCACCAAGCAGGTCCGCGGTTCTCGTTTGGATCGCCTGGTAGAGCGCGAGCGTTCCGACGCTGTGCGGGCGATTATCAGTCATCTGCGCACAAAAACCGGCGAAGATTTGGGAGATTCACCGGAGAGGTGGATTGAGAAGTATGCAAAGAAGTAAAGAGCGGCGGCTGAGAGACCAGGCGCGTAAGTCATGGTTTGGGTGTGAGTTGATCATTTGAGGGACTGGGCCATATGGAACAGTCGGGCCCAGTTTCTTTCTCTTCATTTTCTCCTCTTCTATCGCGAACACTTGCCAGTCGAATTCCTGTTGGTCTTTGAGCACGCCAATGCACCCGGGCCGCTTGGACGTTGTGGACGGCGGCGGATCTGAGTCGCAAGGGAGGTGCTCGGCGCAAATGGCTGCTGGATTTCAGGTGCTGGAGGTGCGACAAAATCAGGAATCATTTCACCGCTTCAGACTCAATGAAACGAGCCATGGCCGCGTGGGTCGTGGTGGCGCTTTTCCTGCCGCACATTGCGAGCGGGCAGACCCTGGACATTCACGAGGCGGTGAAGACTTACGCCACCTTGAGCAACACCACGGTGACGATGTCGGGGCGGGCGGAGTTGCGCATCACGGGCGCGGGCGATCCAATGCCAGGCTGCGTAATTCACCTGAACTCGCCTGATGCCTGGTTGCTGCTGACGAGCCTTGCGCCGTCGCAGGCCGCGTCCACATTACTGAACCGGGTGCGGGTGAACGGCGCGAACGCCGTGCTGAACGGCAACGTGCGGGTGGTGCAATACGCGCAGGGGGCAGTGGTGATTCCGCAGGCGCCGGACTTCACACCGCTGGAAGTATTCGGGAACCGCCACTTCACCGGCCCTTCGAAACGACTGTCGCAATACGTGGGCTACAACAATGCGCTGCTCGGATCGACGGCCGGCGCGATCGGATCGTTCAAGTTGAAGCGCGGTTACATGGCGACACTGGCGGAGCGGGAGAACGGCACCGGCCTGAGCCGCAATTACGTGGCCCAAGACGGCGACCTGGAAGTGGGACGGCTGCCGTCGGTCCTGGAGACAAATATCCATTATGTGCGGGTGTTCCCGTGGCGCTGGGTGGGCAAGAAGGGGGTGGCGGGAAACATCGAGGCCAACCTCGCCGTGGACTGGCTGTACAACTGGAACCTCGACCGCAACTCAGCGCCCGATTGGGAATATGTGCCGATCCGCCAGGTGCGTTACTGGCCGGACCTCAACCAGGACTGGAAGGCGCGCGGGGCCACGCATGTGCTTGGCTACAACGAACCGGACCATGCCGACCAGGCGAACATGACCGTGGCCGAGGCCATTTCTTCGTGGCCGGATTTGCTCTGGCCCGGTTTGCGCGTGGGGGCTCCGGCGGTGTCCGATGGAGGGCGGAGCGGCTGGTTGTATCCGTTCATCCAACAGGCCGATGCGGCCGGGCTGCGGGTGGACTATGTGCCGGTGCATTATTACTGGTGCTTCAACCCAGCGGACCCAAATGGCGCGGCCAACCAGATGTACAATTTCCTTCTGGATACCTACAACAACGTCAAACGCCCGCTCTGGGTCACGGAGTGGAACAACGGGGCGAACTGGACCGGTTGCGGCGACCCCACGTTCGCGCAACAGCAAGCCGCCGTGGCGGCCATGATCAACATGCTGGACAACGCGCCGTTCGTGGAGCGCTACGCCCTTTACAACTGGGTCGAGGACGTGCGGCGCGCGGTCTGGGACGACGGCTCGCTCACCGCCGCCGGCGTGACGTATCGCGACCAGGCCGCGCCGCTGGCCTACCGGCAGGAGATGGCGGACGCGGAGATTGGATCCTCGGCGCGGTATTCCTTCGATGGCGACACCCACGACGGCTGGGGCAACGGGCAGGATGCCATGCGGGTGGGCGCGCCGAAGTTTGTGAGCGGCCGCTTCGGCCAGGCCATCGAGCTGAACGGCTCGACCGATTACCTCCAGGTTTCGCCGCGCCTGGCGGACAGCACCGACTGGAGCTTCACGGGCTGGGTTTATTGGAACGGCGGGGGCAACTGGCAGCGGGTCTTCGATTTTGGCGATGACGACACCCACTACCTATTCCTCTCACCGCGGACCTCGGGCGGATCGCTGCGGTTCGCGATGCAAAACGGCACTGGAGAGCAGCAACTCAGCGCGGCGGCGCTGGCCACCGGCGTCTGGACGCACGTGGCGGTGACCATCGCGGGCAATACCGGCAAGATGTTCGTCAACGGCACGCTGGTGGCGTCAAACACCTCGATGTCGATCAATCCCGTGGATGTGGGGACGAAATTCAATTTCCTCGGCAAGAGCCGCTTCCCGGCGGACGCGCTGTTCAACGGACGCTTCGACGATTTTCGCTTCGTCAGCTCAGCGCTCACGGACGCGCAGGTCGCGGCCGTCTACAACACGCCACCGCCGCAGTTCCGCACCTCGCCGCTCTACAAACCTGACGCACCGTCGGGCCAGCCTTTCAGCGACACGCTGGCCGGCGACGCCGCGGGCGCGGGCACGCTCACCTTCAGCAAAATGGACGGCCCGGCGTGGTTGTCGGTGGCGGCAAACGGCGCGCTCACCGGCACGCCCGGCGTGATGAACGGCGGCGTGAACAGTTTCCTAGTGCGGGTCACGGACACGAACGGCTCGCTCCACACCGCGACGGTGCTCATCTCCGTGCCCAGCGTGACGGCGGCCATCGCCTCGGCGGCGGACGACGCCGAGCAATCCGCGGCCGGCACGATCAACCTGGCGAGCACCGATCTCGAACTCGTGAATGACGACGCCACCGGGGCGGGCGATCAGATCGTCGGCCTGCGCTTCACGGATCTCTCCATCCCGCCTGGCGCCATCATCACCAACGCCACGATTCAGTTCACGGCGGACGAATCGCAGACCGAGGCCACGACCCTGGACATTTTCGCCGAAGCCGCCGACAGCGCGGCCCCGTTCACCGCCGCGGCAAACAATCTCGGCGCGCGGGCGCGCACGCCGCTGAGCGTGCCGTGGGCGCCGGCCGCGTGGACGGCCGGCCAGTCGAATGCCACCCAGCGCACGCCGAATCTCGCCGGACTGGTGCAAGAGATCGCAGCGCGGCCGGGCTGGGTGGCCGGCAACTCGATGGTGTTCCTCATCACCGGCACCGGGCATCGCACCGCCGATGCGTTCGACAAGCCGGGCGGCTTCCCGGCACGGCTGACCGTCAGCTACGTGTCACCGACGCCGCTTTACACCCTCAGCGCCAACATCGTGACGAGCGCCAACGACGCCGAGCAATACGCGACCGGCCCGGTCAGCCTCAACAGCACCGACCTCGAACTGGTGAATGACACGGCGGGTGGAGGCGGCGATCAAACGGTCGGACTGCGCTTTGAGAATTTCCAGCTTCCGGCGGGCGCCATCCTCAGCAGCGCAGACATCCAGTTCAGCACCGACGAGGCGCAAAGCGTGGCCACGGCACTCACCCTGCGGGCCCAAGCGGCGGACAACGCGGCTATTTTTACGACCAGCGCAGGCAGCATCGGCACGCGTCCGCTCACCACGGCGTCGGTCGCGTGGTCGCCCGCACCGTGGCTCAATGTCGGGGAGCGCGGCTCGCTGCAGCGCACGCCCGACCTGGGGGCGCTGATCCTCGAAGTCATCTCGCGTCCCGGCTGGGCGAGCGGCAACGCGCTGGCCTTCATCATCACCGGCACCGGCCACCGCACCGCCGACGCCGCGGACGAGGCGGGCGGATCGCCGCCCGTGCTCACCGTGAATTATTGGCCCGAACTTCCACTGGGCAGCTACACCCGCTGGGCGGCCGGGCAGACCAACATCGGCGGCATCACGGCCGACCCGGACGGCGATGGTTACGCCAATTTCCTCGAACACGCCCTCGGACTTAAGCCCGCTACCGAAGATCATGGCGCGACCCCACTCGTGATGGACGAGACGTCGCTCCACCTCACCTATGTCCGGCCGGTTGTGATCACGGACGTGACGTATCAAATCGAGTGGACGGATTCGCTCGACGCCACCTGGAGCAGTGCGGGCGTGACGCAACAAATTCTGGCCGACGACGGTTCGCGTCGCACCATCCGCGGCACTATTCCCAAGGGTGCCGCGGGCCAACGCTTCGTACGGCTGAAGGTCAGCCGGTAGGTGGACGGCCATTTGGTTGAGGGTCGATGGTTGATGGTTCGGGACCCTTCAGGGTTCTGGAAGAATTTCGCACGGTGGCGAACTGCTGCGACTCACAGAGTCGCGTTCCGTCCGGCTTCGTACGCCAAGCTCATCCGTGCCATCCGTGGAAGCTCAGCGAACCGGTCCACGGGATGTAATTATTGCAAACCACGACGCCATGCCGGATTCGTTGAAGCGCATGGGTTAGGCGTATGTCTTTCTTAACTCGTCCAGCAAAGCATAGAAAACCTCGAACGCGTGCGACTTAGAAAACTGCGAGTGCACTCCTCTCCCCACCCTCTCCTCGCCGAGCAAGGAGAGGGGAAGAAATTTGTTGAAACGCTTACCCAGGGTGGCGGCCTCGGCGGCCTTACCCTGGGCTAAGTTATTTCACCCCTTTGGGGTTCTCTGGCAAAGAGCGCGGAGGCGGTGAAGAGAGTGAGGGTTCAACTCCACTTCTGGCCGCGATCTTCGGGCACGATGCGGCGGAGACAGTAGATGTCCGATTTGGAGAGTTCTTCGCGGTGGGTGTGCAGATCGCGCCAGGGATCCCATGCGGCGTCAATTCCCCGCAGCGTTTCCATGAGCCGGACGACGGCGGCGATTGACGACACGTGGCGGCATAAATAGTCTGCGTCGCATGGCGGCTGACGAAACAAGCTGAACTGCCTTTCCCCGCCGAGCCGAAGACTATGCCAAACTTAATGTCTCTACTGGCCGAAGTTGATCCCACTGCGTCCGGCCAGATCACCGGCAAAGTCATTGTCGTGCTGGGGGCGGCAGCTGGAGCGATGAAGTGCTACGCCATCTCGCGCCGTCCGACCACGAACGCCCGCTGCGCGCTCTCGCTGATGTTTCTGCTGCTGGCCTGGTTCAGCAGCGGGACAATCGGCATGTTGCAGCAACCTCTGGGACTGCCGAGTTGGTGCGCTGGGATTACCGGAATTGTCTCCGTCGGCCTAGCGGTGGCCGCCATCGTGCTCGCCATTCTTGGACTGGTGGAGTACGCGCGGCCGGGCCACGCTTACGAGCAGGGGCGCGCGCAGGCCATTTGGGCGCTGCTGCTCTCGCTGTTTTTCATCACGGCCTTCACCGTCGGGATAGCGCGGGCCGGCAATGATTCCTCCATCCGCGCGCCGGTGCAGGCCGCGGCCGGACAGACGCTCAAGTTTGAGGAATTGAACTTTCAATTCAATGTGCCTGGCAAACCATGGGTCCAAATGGACGCGCCGAAGTTGAACCGGGCGGCCAAACTCGGTTTCATGCGGGCCCGGCCGAATATCTATTGCATCATTATTGCCGAGGAGATTGGCACAGGCCTTTTGCAAAACGAAGCACTCGTCGAGGTGGCGACGACCCAGATGCGCAGCGCGGCCGACTCGGCCCAAATTTCGCGTCCGGAAAAATCGCGCGTCGGCCGGCTGGACGGGCTGCGGTGGGACAGCGAGGTCCGAATCCGCCAGTTGAACCTCGCCTACCAGCACTGGGTCTGCGCGACGAACGGGTGGGCGTATCAGCTCATTTGCTGGGGAGCGAAGGCTGAGAAGAGCAGCGTGGACGCAGAAGCACAGCGGCTGGCCGGCCGCTTCAGTCTGTTGGATTACGGACGCCGGGCCTCGGCCAGCGGCGCGACCCCGAAGTCGGATTTTGTCTCCACCAATTTTCAATTCACCATGCGCTGGGCCGGCTCCGACTGGCGGCCGTGGGCCGCGTTGGAGACGGAATTGCCGGCAGCGACCTTCGGCGCGCTGCACGCGGATGACGGCGCACTGATGGTCACCGCCGTGGCGCTGCAGGATTTGCAGCCGCACCCCGAGGCCATCTATACCAGCTTCGGCGGCTTGTTGGGCGCCCGCCTCAACGAAGGGCAGGCCGAAGGCCGCCGACCGATCACGAGCGGTCCGTTCAGCGGCATCGAAACGCAGGTCAAGGTGATCTCGGCGAAGAACGAGGAGTTCAGCTATCGGCTGCGCGTCCTGCACGGCGGCGGGGTCGCCTACCTCGCGGCAGCCTGGGTACAGTCCAGCCATCCGCGTCGCGACGAGGTGCTGACCGACGGCCTGGAGCGCGTGGTCTGGCCGCCCGCCCCGCCCGCGCCCGTCCCAGGATCGCGACTTACCGAGGCGGAGAAGCGCGGCCACCGGATGTTCTACAACGGAGCCGGCATGGTTTATTTTGAAGCGCATGAGTACGAGCGGAGCGCGCGCTTCTTCCAAGCCGCCCTCGATTTAAACGGCGACAAATCCGATACACCTTACCTGGCCAACGTCGTCCAGGCCTGGTCGCGGGCGGGCAAGCAGCGCGAAGCCCTGGCGGCGCTCGAGGGCCATTCCGTTCTGCTCGGTGCTCGGCCTGATTTACGGGCGGAACAGGCGCTCCTGCTCGGCGAGACGGGCCAGGCAGATCGCGCCCTGACCAACTACGCAAAACTGTTCGCGGACGGTTTCCGCAACGAGGCGCACTTCAAGGAATACGCCGGCCTGCTCAGCCAATCCGGCCAGACCGAACGCGCGTTGGCCGAGGTAGAGAAATATCTTCAAGCCCGGGAAAGCGCGGACATCCGCGTGCTTCAGGCTGGCCTGCTCAAGCAGCAGAAAAAATTCGATCAGGCCATCGCGTTGCTCCAGGCGCAGCGCCAGAAGAATCCATTTCACGCCGGGCTCTCCCGCTCGCTGGCCGACGCTTTCCTTCAGGCGCAGCGGCCCAGCGAGGCGTTGGCCCTGACCGAGGAGTTGCTCAAGGGCCAGGCGGATGACGTGTCCTTCCTCTTCCTCAAAGGCCGGGCCGAGTACGGTCTCAAATGGTACCGGCAGGCGAAGGAATCCTTCGAGGCCGCACTGAAAAAGGCGCCCAATGATCCGGACATCCAGAGCCTGCTCAATTACACCTCGGGCCTGCTCGGCGAAGGGGCCAATAGCGTAATCAAGGAGCCCATCGAGCCCGTGGCCGTGCCGAGTGCGCTGCTGGAACCGCCGCCCGCGCCGCCCGCCGATTACGCACGGGACTATGGCGCTTATTATGCGCGCCGTCTCACCGCCGTTTCGTTCAAGCGAGGCCGGGAACACAAGACCACCGACTACCTCATCGTCCGCGCGCTCAACACGGCCGGCGTGTCCGCGTTCAGCACGTTCCAGATCGGATTTGATCCGGCGGGCGAGGAACTATTCATCAACCGCCTCGAAGTTCGAACACCTGACGGCACGCTGGTCAGCACGGGACGCGTCGCGGATTTCTACGTGCTGGATGATCGCAGCGGCCAGCAGGCCACATCACGCAAAGTACTGAACACCCCGCTCGCGGGCCTGCAACCCGGCTACACCGTGGAACTCGTGGTGACCCGACGAGAACTGGGACGAATCAACGAGTTCCCCTTTCTCGCGCACTCGTTCTCCCGCCCGTTCCCCATGCCCGAGTCGGTGTTCTTTTTCCGGGGCGACACCGGCGCCGTGCGTTACGCCGCCTCGCCGCGACTCGAACCTGAGCGCCTGCCCGAAGGTTTACTCTGGCGCGTGCGGGAGCCGGCCATCCTCCGCTGGGAACCGATGCAGGCCACACCCATTGACTACCTCCCGACCGTTTGGATCGGCGACAACTCCATCAACTGGATTTCCGAGGCGACCAACTATCTCGGATCCATTCGCGACCGATTGGAATTGCCGGCGGCGCAGCGCGAACTCGCCCGGCAGATCACCTCCCGCGCGACCAACGACGGGGGAAAAATCGCCGCCATCACCGGCTATCTTCAAACCAACTTCACCTACAAGGCAATTGAGTTCGGGCGCCGGGCGCGCATCCCGCAGACGACCGCCGACATCGTGCGCAACAAGTACGGCGACTGCAAAGACCATGCGCTGCTCGCGCAACAGATGCTCGCCAGCGTCGGCGTGCCGGCGTCGCTCGCGCTAGTCAGTTTCAACTCCGCGCTGCGGACGGATCTACCTTCGCTCGATCAGTTCGACCACATGATCGTCCACCTGCCGGGACGTGACGGCGGGCGTTTCCTCGATTGTACTGACAAGACGGGCGGGCCGTCATTGGCCGTCCCGCTTGGCCTGGCCGGGCGCGAGGTCTTTCTCCTCGACGAAGGCCGCTCGCGTTTCGTCCGTATCCCGGATTACCCCGCTGATGCCAGCATCATTCGCTCCACGCGTACGGTTCAACTGACCAACCAGACCGACGCGCTGGTCAAGGAGACGCTTACGCTCGACGGCGCGCACGGCGCCTGGCTGCGTGACGCCTTGCGCCAGCAAACGGCGGCGTCGCAGCGGTCGTACCTGGCCGGGCTGCTCAAGGGCCGGGGCGCGGATTTGCTCAAGCTTGAAGTGGAAAACCTGGAGCAGTCGCAGGCGCCGCTGATTCTGAACCTGAACTACGCCTTGCGTTCCCAATTTCAGATTGCCGGACGCGAACTCGTGGGCCGTCCGCCGGCTTGTTTCGAGCAAATCTATCTCGCCACCGAAGCAGTCGAGAAACGGCTGTCACCCTTTCAGGTCACCATACCACTCGTGATGGAATCTGCCGTCAGCATTCAAGCTCCGAACGGTTTTCGTGCCCGGCCCGCCACCGCGGCCGTGCCCCAGTGGGACGGGCGTTTCGCGCGCGGCCAGGTGGATATGTCCGCCGGAAAAAACGGCTGGCAGATCACGGGCCGGCTGCAACAGCCGGCAGGTCGCTTCGCTGCGGGTGACTACGCCGCCTTCTGCGCCGCGCTGGACCATGTCTCGGGTGATTTTTCGCCCCGGCTCACCTTCGAACGCATCGCTCCCTGAGCGAAATGACGGGGGCATCCACCTTCAACTCCACTTCTGGCCGCGATCTTCGGGCACGATGCGGCGGAGACAGTAGATGTCCGATTTGGAGAGTTCTTCGCGGTGGGTGTGCAGATCGCGCCAGGGATCCCATTGCGCACTGATGAGCCGGCCGGTGATGCCGTTGCTGTCAGCACTGGCGAGGTAGACGGCGAGGGCCGCGCCGAGGTCGGGAGAGACGGCGCCCTTTTCCTTCCACTGCTTGTTCTTCTCGAAGAAGGCCGCACCCACTTTGTCCGGACCGGCGGCCAGGACTTCATCCACGAGCCGGGTGGCGAGCGCACCAGGGGCGATGGCGTTCACGTCCACGTGATGCGGCTTCAATTCCTCGGCCAGCGTTTCCATGAGACGCACGACGGCGGCCTTGCTCGCGGCATAGGCACTGATGTTGGGCAACGGATTGGTCGCGCCGCCACCGGAGATGACGACGATCTTACCGGCTTTAGCCCGCTTGAAATGCGGGATGAGCGCACGGCACGGCAGCAGCACGCCGAAGAGGTTGATGTCGAGCGCGCGCCGCCACTCGTCGAGATTCACGCTCTCAGTCGGACCCATCGGGCCATAAATGCCGGCGTTAGCCACCAGCACCTCTACGGACCCGAGTTCGCGGAGGGCGAAGGCGACTACGTCGTTGACCTGGGCCTCGTTCGAGACATCGCAAGGGCGGGCCAGTACCTTTCTGTCCGGAGCGAGGCGGGCGAGTTCGTCGCGCGTCCGGTTCAAGTCCGCCTCGCTGCGCGCACAGAGCACGACGTTGGTGCCTTCGCGCAGAAAATGTTCAGCGATGACCCGGCCCAGACCCTGGCTGGCACCGGTGATGATAGCGTTTCGTCCTGAAAGTTTCATGCGCGTCCGACCGAAATGTGCTCAACGCCGCTGACACCCTGCAACGGCTTTTCCAGAAAACGGTTCGCGTCAATGAGCAGGGCGCGCCGCATGAGCTTGATGACCTGCGCCCAATTGGCGGCACGAAATTGCGGCCACTCGGTGCAGACCACGGCAGCGTCGGCCTGCGCGAAGGCGACTTCGAGCCCCCCGGCCAAAGTGACGCCTGCAAGCCCGGGGGCAGCGGACTTGATGGCCGGATCGAAGGCCTGCACGGCCGCCCCAGCGGCCACGAGCTGCTGGCAAAGTTCCACGGCGAAACTGCGCCGCAGCGTGTCGGTGTCAGGCGTGTAAACAAGGCCGAGCACGGCGATGGTCCGGCCGCGCAAATCGCCCAGCCGGGCTTGCAACTGGCGCAGGGCCCAGCCCCGGTGCTGATCGTTGCTCTGCTTGATGGCGGGGATGAGCGCGAGCGATTCGTGGTTCTGCGCGCCGAGCCTGGCCAAGGTGACAACATCGCGCGCGAGGGTACCGCCGGCGAAGGGCCCGCCCGGTCCAAGGTAAGCGCGCGGTCCGATGCGCGGCTCGCTCTTCAACCCGGCGGCGACCTCCTTCGCGTCGGCGCCGACATGTTCGCAGAGCCGGGCCACCTCGTTAATGAAGGTGATGCTGACAGCGAGGAAGGAGTTGAGGGCGTGTTTCACCATCTCAGCCGACTCAGTGCGCATGAATTGCACCTGAGCCGCAAACGGCTGGAACAACTGTTCGAGCACGACGCGTTTGGCGTCAGAGCGGGTGCCGACCACGGCCCGCTCGGCTTTTTCGAAAGCCTCAATGGCTTTGCCCAAACGGAGATTCTCCGGTGAGCAGGCGAAGTGGAACTGCGGGAATTCCTTCTCGAGTTGCGCGCAGGTTCCGACCGGAAGCTGGGACGAGATGAGCACCAGCGCTCCGGATGGAAGATGAGGCAGGGCCCGGCGCATCCGCTCCAGCACGAACGCCACATCCGACTCGTCGTTCTCGTTGACGGGAGTATCGTAGCAGACCCACAACACGTCGGCCCGGGCACAGGCGGTTTTGGCATCGATGGTGAAACCCAGCGATCCATTGGCGATTCCGGCCGCGAGCAGGTCATTCAGCCCCGGCTCAGCCAACGGTGCCCGGCCCTGCTGGAGGTTGGAGATGACGGGCGGATCAAAGTCGAGACCGATGACCTTGAAATGCTTCGCGCAGCAGGCGGCAGTAACGGAGCCGAGATGCCACAGGCCAAGGACGGTGAGGTTCATGGCCTCTGCTCGTAAACCCACCGGTTCGCCTGCAACCATTCCAGCGTCCGCCCAATGCCCTGCTCAATGGTCAATTTCGGCATCCAGCCGGTGGACCGAATCTTTTGGGTCTCGAGGAAGATGAAGGGGTTATCGCCGACCCAGCCGCGCTCGCCACCGGTGTATTCGAGGCGCGGCTTGAGGCCAAGGGCCTTGCAGATGAAGCCGATGGAATCATTCACCTGCACGTAGTGATCCGTGCCCAGGTTGTAAACCTCCACGCGATGTTTTGCCTGCCGGGCGGTGCCGGCGTCCATCACTTGCTGCATCGCGGCGAGGCAGTCCTGCACGTAGAGATAGGATTTTCGCTGCGTGCCATCACCCAGGACCTTGAGATAATCCGGATGTTCGGTGAGTTGCCGGTAGAAGTCGAAGACATGGCCGTGGGTGTAGCGCTCGCCGAGGATGGACACGAACCGAAACACGTAGCCCTCGAAGCCGAAGCCTTCGCAGTAGGCGTGGATGAGGCCCTCACCGGCCAGCTTCGACGCGGCGTAAAGCGAAGTCTGGATGGGGAAGGGATGACTTTCAGGGGTGGGGATGATCTCCGCCTCGCCATAGACACTGCCCGTGGACGAGAAGGCGATGACCTTCGTGCCGTTGGCGCGCATGGCCTCCAGCACGTTGAAGGTAGCGACGGTATTTTGATCCAGATCCTTCCTCGGATGCTCGAGGCCGAAGCGCACATCGGCATTGGCCGCGAGATGGAACACGGTGTCACAGCCTTTCATGGCGGCGGTGAGAGCGTCCAGGTCAAGGTTGTCGCCCCGGACCATCCTGAAGTTTGGGTTTCCCAGGGCGCCGGCAATGAAGCGTTCCTGCCCGGTGGAGAGATTGTCCCAGCCCACGACCTGCCGGCCTTGCGCGAGGAGCGCATCCGCCAAGGTGCTGCCAATGAATCCGGCGGCGCCGGTAATAAAGATTTTTTCCAAGTGTCGTTCCTGTTGCGCTCGGGCCGCGGCGCAAGCCGCGGAGAACGTCTTAATACCCGTTGCGGCTCCCGCGCCGCCACAAATTTCTGAGACCCGGGCGCAGCCAGCAACCGGTGCAGGCGGCCACGCTTCACTTCTTGGCTTGCCGAGGCGAAGTCGCTAGCCTCCCGCCGTGCTCATCGCTTTGCGCATCGTCGGGATTTTCAACGCGGCCATCTGGCTTGGCTCGGCGTTGTTCTTCACGTTTGGAGTCGCGCCCGCGATCTTCTCGGATGAAATGAGAAGAGTCTTCGTCCAGCCGGGCGGGCCGCTGGGTGACTATCATTTGGGCGTGATCGCACAGCATCTCATTGGCCGGTATTTTACGGTGAATTTGGTGTGCGGGGTAATCGCCCTGGGACATTTCTTCGGGGAAATCATCTACGCAGGCAGACCCTTCAATCGCCTGACCCTCGGCCTGATTGTGGTCATCCTCGGTTTTGGAGTGTTCGCCAGCACGGTCATTTCGCCCAAGATCAAGTCGCTCCACCAATCCAAGTACCTCGGTCCCGTCGAGCAGCGAGCCGCCGCGGCCCAGCAGCTGGCCCGGCTGCACGCCGTTTCCATATCCGGGAATCTCCTCAGCCTCGTCGCCCTAATCCTCTATACCTGGCGGGCTTCCAACCCGGCCGACCCGCTGCGGTTCGTGGGGGCCCAGAAGTTCAGGGGTTGACTTTCGCGCTCATCGTCCAAGATTACCATGGCTCCAGAGGCCAAGGGTAAACGGGAACGTTATGAACACGCATTATTCGCCCCACGGTTATTCCGGCGGCATGAACTACGGCGGCATGGGACAGAGCCGACCGCCGTCCCCCGAGGAAACCATCCGCACGGACAAGATCCAAATCGAGCGCAAGACCTTCATCGTCGCGCTCAAGGAAAACCCGCGCGGCCGTTTCCTGCGCATCACCGAGGACGTCGGAGGGCGCCGCGACACCATCATCCTGCCCGCCACCGGGCTGGCTGATTTCAAGCGGATCGTCGATGAAATGGTGCGTGCGTCCGAAGCGACGCCGAGCAAGACTCCCGCCCCGTGAGGCTGTGGGCCTGGGCAAACAAACTAATCGCCGCGAAAGAACTTCCGGCGCATCTCCAGCGCGGGACGCTGGGCGAGCGCGCGGCCAAGGCGCAGCTCAAGAAGCTCGGACTCAAGTTTCTCACGGCCAACTTCCGCTCCGACCGTGGTGAAATCGATCTTATCTTCCGCGACCAAGATTGCCTAGTATTCGTCGAGGTGAAGGCGCGCTCCTCGGAGGACTGGACGCGCCCTGCCGCGGCCGTGAACGCGCGCAAACGCCGGCTTCTTTCCCAGTGCGCGCTCGATTACCTGAAACGGCTCAAAAACCCGCAGGTCAAAATCCGGTTCGACATTGTGGAGGTGTTGCTAACGGACGGCGAGGTGAGCGAAGTGCGGCATCTACCCAACACGTTTCATCTCTCCGCGCCCTACCGCTACGGCTGAACGAATCCCTCCTTACCGCCAGCGAAGGACAAGGAAGGAGAGGGCCGCAACATAGCCCGCGGCCAGCAGATCATCCACCGTCACGCCCCAGCCGCCGGGCAAACGTTGAACCTGACGGATGGGCCACGGCTTCCAGATGTCGAAGACGCGAAAGAGCACGACAAGGCCCAACGTCAGCCAGAGCGCGCGACCGGTGAAAAAGAATTCCACGGACGGCAGAGCGCCGTGGGTGAACCATTCGGCCGCGACCCAAGGCAGGAAGCAAAACGGGATAGCGATGATTTCATCCAGGACCACGGACCCGGGATCGGTCTCGCCGAGAATCTTCTCCGCGTCGTCGCACAGCCAGATGGAGAAGGCAATGCCTTCGATGCACCCGGCGAGGTAGGCCCAGAAGTTTCCAGTAGCGACGAGCATGGCGAACCAGACCAGGCCGACAAAGGAACCGAACGTGCCGGGGGCAAAAGGAATCCAGCCAAGGCCAAAGCCCTGGGCGACGAACACCCGGACGCTGAAGGCGGGCCGGTTTTCTTCGGAATCCCTTTGAGCCGCTCCCTGGATTTCCCGGGTCACTTCATCAGAGGCGTCACGAAACGCCTCCAAGCCCCGGCGCAGACCTTCCAAAAAGTCGCCCAAATGGGGAAAACTCCGGGCAAGGACGAGAACCAAGAGCACGGCCAGAACCAGAAGAAATTCCCAACCGCCGATGAATGCCGCGAGGAACATGCCGGGTCACACCTCATCCAGATACACAGCCCGGTTGCGCCAAAGGTACATGGCGCCAGAGAAAATCGTGAGGCCCACGGCGAGCCATTTCCAGAAGCCGGCGAACCAAAAGATCCAGGGTTGCCCGGCCACCTCGAAGGCGAACAGCCGGCCGAACGCGCCCCATTGCTGCCAGGCCTGAAGGACAAGAATGCTGATGATAGTCACCAGTTGAGAAATGGTCTTGTGCTTGCCAAAGCTCTCGGCGGCCAGCACGCGATTCTTGGATGCGGCCAGCAACCGCAGCCCGGTGATGGCCAGTTCTCGTCCGACGATGATGACCACCATCCACGCCTCCACATAACGAAACTCCACGAAGGCGATGAAGGCGGAGCAGACGAGGATTTTATCGGCCAGTGGGTCCATGAGGATGCCGAAGTTGGTGATGAGTTTGCGCCGCCGCGCGATCTCGCCGTCGAGAAAATCCGTGATCGCACCGAGGCTGAAGAACACCAGCGCCCAGGTTTCATTGTTGGGAATGCGCTCGCAGAAAAAAGCCACCAGAAACGCAGCCGTGAAGCCGAAGCGTGAAACGGTGAGCTTGTTGGGCAGGTTCATGACGGCGTGGCGCTGGCAATCAAATCGTAATCGGTGTGCCCGACAATGCGCACGCTGGAGAACTGGCCGCGCGGCAACTGGCCGCGAATATAAACGCGCCCATCGATGTCGGGCGCGTCGGCCTCGCCCCGGGCGATGAGATAGCGTCCCTTGAGCTGGGCGGTGGCGGCGTCGCTCTCGCGGATCAAGCCATGCTCCCAGGAACTGATGTTGGCTTTCTGCAATTCCTTCGCGCTGGCCTCGCCTTCCACGAGCACGCGCAGGGTGCGGCCAACGAAGGACTCGGAAACGGCGCGGGCCACATCGTGCTGCGCGGCCATGGCCTGTTCACGGCGGCGTTGTTTCAACTTGTCGCTGATCTGCTGCTCCATGTTGGCGGCGCGGGTGCCGTCTTCCTTGGAATAGCTGAAAACGCCGAGCCGTTCGAACTTCGTGGCACGGATGAACTCCAGCAGCGTCTCGAAACATTCCTCTGTCTCGCCGGGAAAGCCCACGATGAAGGTGGTGCGCAGCGCGATGCCGGGAACACCGGCACGAATCTTCGCGATCAGGTCCACGATGTATTGCTGCGAGGTCTCGCGCCGCATCCGTTCGAGCATGTTCCCGTGGATGTGCTGCAAGGGCATATCCACGTAGCGCGCGACCTTGGGGCACCCGGCGATGGTGCGAATCAATTCATCCGTCCAGTGGGCCGGATGGGTGTAAAGCAGCCGGATCCAGAAATCGCCCTCGATGGCATTCAGCTCGCGCAACAAAGTGCAGAGCGTGGTGGCGCCGGCGGAAAGCGATTTTGCCGCGGCGGAGAACTTTTCCGGTGAGGAAATGGCCCGACTGTGATTGGCCCGGAGGTCCAGCCCGTAGTAAGTGGAGTCCTGCGAGATCAAATTGATCTCCTTCACGCCGTCGGCGACCAGTTGCCGCACTTCGCGGACCACGTCCGACTGCTGGCGGGAGCGGTGCGAGCCGCGCATTCTGGGGATGATGCAGAAACTGCACGGATGATTGCAGCCCTCGGCGATCTTCACGTAGGCGAAGTGTTCGGGCGTGAGACGAAAACGCGGGGTCTCGAAGTCGGGGATGAAGATCGGGCGGACGTTGACATCGACCAAGGGAGCGGCACTGGGGGTCAGAGCAATCTTCGTCTTTCCGAACTTGTCCGTGCCGCGCAATTTCTCCTCGTGATCATGAGAGTGCGGCGCGGACTTGTCCAAGGTGGCGAGACGGGCCTTGACCCTGGACTTTGAACCCCGGGCTTTAGCGGGCGCAGGCGGGTTTTGGACTTTGCCGGCCCGGTGGGCAATGGCTTGTTCCACGATGGAACTCACCTGGGCCACTTGATCGATACCCATGAAGGCATCCACCTCGGGCAGGAGCCTGGGCAACTCGTCCCGAAAACGTTGGGGCAAACAACCGGAGACGATCAGAGCCTGGCCACGGTTGTTCGCCTCGCGGACTTCGTTGGATTCAAGAATCGAGTCCACGCTTTCCTCCTGGGCGGAATCGATAAAGGAGCAGGTGTTCACGATCACGGCATCAGCGCTGGACGCGTCGTTGGTAATCTCGACGCCGCCCTTGAGCAGGGAGCCGAGCATGATTTCCGCATCGACCAGGTTCTTGGCGCAGCCGAGTGAAATCACCCCCACGCGGCGGGGCCGCTGTTCATTTTTCCGACTCATTCAAAGGCCGGGAAACTACGGGGCGATGGACTAAAAACCAAACAACAAACACAAACAAACATCGGGCCGGCCGATCCGGCAGACCGGCGGAAGATATGGAGCGAGACGCCCACCAAGCCGTGACGGAGGCGCGGCTACTTCCCGTTGGGCGCGGTCCGGACGTTCGTCGTCCCATTGGCGGGAAAGGGAAGGGTTTCGCCTCCCTGGACAGCAGGCTGATACATGCCCGGGCCGAGTTTCTTCAAGGGATCGTCGGATTGATGATTTTTCCACGCGCGATAGGAGGTGGCCACGAGCAAAGCGATCAAGGCCAGGGCGATGACGACCGCGGCAATGCTCCAGTTCACCCGCGAGAGGAACAACATGAGCTGATCCACGCCGCCCCTGGGCCGGGTCGGGGCAAGCGGATCGGCGGCGAACTTCTCGGAAGAAGCCAGTTCCTCGTCCAGTTGCTCAACGAGCTTCACCGGATCCAGCTTCAGAAGCCGGGCATAAGTACGCAGAGAGCCGCGGACGTAAACCGGCGCGGAGAAGTAATCATAATTGCCCTGCTCCAATGCCCGGACCTGATCGGTCTTGAGTTTAGTGGCTTCCGCGACCTGATGGACGTCGAGCTTCAGAGCTTCGCGACCGTGGCGCAGTTGTTCGGGAACTGTCGGCATCTGGGGATAGGACTAACCGAGCGTCGGACACGCTGGCAATCACGGAAAGCGACGGAGGGAGCAGGCGAAGCGGGCCGCGATCAGTTCTGCTCCTCTTCCTCGGAGGATTTCTTGCGGAAGGGCTTGGTAATCCATTCGCAGAAGCCCCAGGGATTCTCCACGCCCTTGATGTGCTGGTCGAAGCGCAACACAATATCGACGAGCAACAGGCCGAACAGCGCGTAATCCAGAGCGAGCAGACCGAGCTCGAGCTTGTGAATCTTGCCAAACAGGAGCGTGAAAACGCCCACCCGCATCCGGACAAAAGTCCCTTGCAGCACCAGCAGGCAAACCCCGGTAAAAACTGAAACACTGGTGATGGAACGGGGAACGAAACCGGCCGGAATCAGCTTCTGCTTCGTTCCGGACCAGAGAAATCCAAGCACAGGATACAGCGCCATGAGCGCGGCCCCCAGCTTGTCGAAGCGTTCACGGCGAGCGTGCTCGGCATCGCGCTCGAGCACGTATTGCTCATCGTAGGTGAAGGAGATGGGAGCGGAATCAAAGTGAGCGTCATCCGGCCAGCGCTCCAGCAGGTAACGCATGGCATAGGGGGGATGACCCACGGTTCTCTGGCGGAGAAAAAATTTGAAATCACCCAGAAAAATGGGCAGCCGTCGAAATTCCCGCACCTCCCAGTCGGGCATCTCTTGCGCGGCATCGATGGTCACGAAATCGCCCTGGATGGTAATCACATCCTTGCCAATATTGAGAACCTGTTGATCCACGCTGGCGGATTCCATAGGGCTTACATCGACGTGGCAGCATAGGAACTTAAGACGGAGAACACTTCCCAGCACCCCACTGGTGCGACCGCAGGCCCGCGAAAAAGGGCTTCAGGCCTGGCCCAGCTTTTTTGACTTCTCGGTCGCGGCCCGGACGGCGTTGATGAGCGCCCCCCGCACTTTGCCCCGTTCCAGTTCGTGCAATCCATCGATGGTGGTTCCTCCGGGACTGGTTACCATGTCCTTCAATTCGCCGGGATGTTTGCCTGTTTCCAACACCATTTTGGACGCACCCAGCAAGGTCTGCGCGGCAAGCTGAGTGGCGATAGGCCGGGGAAGGCCCGCCGCCACGCCACCATCACTCAAAGCTTCGATGATCAGAAAAGCGTAGGCCGGGCCGCTGCCGCTCAAACCAGTCACGGCGTCCAGCAGCGACTCCTTCACCGCGAAGGCCATACCGACGGCGCCAAGCAACTGCTGCGCGAGCGCGCCATCGTCCTTGGTAGCGGTTGAACCGAGCGCGTAACCGGAAGCGCCCGAGCCGACGAGGGCCGGAGTATTCGGCATCACGCGGATGACGCGCGCCCGGGGCGGCAATCCCGCTTCCAGCTTGGCCAATGTTACTCCCGCGGCAATCGAGACGAGGAGATGTTTGTCCGTGAAGAGCGGTTTGATCTCCTCAAGCAAACCCGGAACCTGGTCCGGTTTCACGGCCAGCACGATCACGGTGGCAAATTTCATGACGTGACGGTTGGAATCGCTCACCGTGCCGCCAACTTCCCTGGCGAAGGCGGCGCGAGCCCCCTCGATCACATCCGCCGCGATAATCTGCTTGGGCCCGGCAATCTCCGATACGACCAGACCCTTCGCCAGCGCCGTGGCCATCTTGCCCGCTCCCAAAAATCCAATCTTCAATGTGGATGCCATGGGTCGCGTTTTAGCAACTGGCCGGGGGTGGCGAAAGGCAATTCACGGCGCGGAGAAAATCGTGCCCGAACCTGTTGAAGAAATGGACTTGGCGCGAAGAGTCGCACTAGAATTTTCCCGATGAGCAAGCAGCGCCGCGGCCTCGCGCTCGCCGGACTCCTGTTCGCATTCGGCCTCGCCATGACGACCAGCGGGGCCGAGGTGTTCACGTCGGCATACATCTCGGAGTTGCTGGTGGACAACCGGGGCGGCTTGAAGGACGAAGCCGGCCTGCGTGACCCGTGGATCGAACTGGGCAATGCCGGCCGGAATCCGGTGAATCTCGCCGGCTGGTTCCTCACCGACACGCCCACCAACCTGACCAAGTGGCGTTTCCCGAGCGTCGGCCTGTTGCCGGACAAATTCATCGTAGTGTTCGCTTCGGGCCAGGACCGCGTGAAAGATCCGGCCCACTTGCACGCGAGTTTCCAGCCACGTCGAGAGGGCGGCTACCTGGCGTTGGTGAATTCGGCCACGAACATCGTAAACGAGTTACAATACCCAGCGTTGTCACCGGACGCATCCTTCGGCAGCCTGAGTCGGCAACCGGCGATGCGGGCCTCATTCCAGCGGGCCACGCCCGGCCGGCCCAACGCCACCAGCGGCCCTGGTTTTTCCAGTGAGGTGAACTTCTCGCGTCCGGGCGGCACCTTCACCGAGCCGTTCACGCTTACTCTTTCCAGCCAGGCAACCGGCGCCGTCATTCGCTATACGCTGGATGGTTCGCTACCCCGAACCAACTCGCCCCAGTATGACACACCGCTGCTGATCACTAATACGGTCCAGGTCCGGGCGCGGGTTTACCAGCCGGGGCTGCTGCCCGGCCCGCCCCACAGCGAAGCCTACATGAATCTCTTCACCAACGTGCTTGAGTTCAACTCCACCCTGCCCTTGCTGGTCATGGAAACTTTCGGGAAGGACACCCCAGTCTCGACTCACGGATCCTTCGCGCACCTCGCCATGTTTGAGCCAGTGAACGGCCGGGCCTCGCTGACAAATCCGCCAGCGTCCACCACCCGGGCCGGATTTCACCAGCGGGGTTCGACGTCAGGCGGCATGCCGCAAGCCGGTTTCGCGCTGGATCTGGTCGATGAGTTTAATGAGCCCAAGGCCAAGACGATGCTCGGGCTACCGTCGGAAACGGACTGGATTCTCTACGCGCCCAACAGCTACGACCCAGTCCTGATTCATAACCCGTTCATTCACCAATTGAGCCGTGACCTGGGGCGCTATTCGCCCCGCACGCGCTTCGTGGAAGTCTTTTTGGTGACCAGCGCGGGACCGGTGCGCGGGACGCATTATCAAGGTCTCTACGTGCTGGAGGAAAAAATCAAAATTGGTGAAAATCGCGTGAACATCGACCGGCTGGGCAACGAGGACCTCAAGCCGCCCCGAGTCACAGGCGGTTACATGATGAAATTTGACCGAGTCGGCCCCGGCGAGTCCGGCTTTGCCGCGTCCGGTGACCGCGGCCTGGTTTATGTGGAGCCCAAGGAGCAAACCATCCTGCTGCCGCAACGCGCTCCGCAGCGGGATTACCTGCAACATTTTTTCGCGGATTTCGACCAGGCCTTGCATGGGCCGAAATGGAAAGACCCCGCGGCCGGTTATCGCGCCTTCCTCGACGTGGAGGCGGCGATTGATTTTCACGTTTTAGAAGTCCTGAGCGGGAACGTGGACGCCATGGTTCTCAGCACCTACTTCCATAAGCCACGCGGCGGGAAAATCACCTGCGGCCCGCACTGGGATTTCGATCGCGCGCTCGGCTCACTCGATCCACGCGACGAGAATCCGCGCCAGTGGGAAACCGGGCCGTTTTTCGGCGGGGCCTGGTGGCCGCGGCTGTTCAGCGATCCGGATTTCTGGCAGGCGTGGGTGGATCGCTGGCAGGGATTACGCAGAAACCATTTTTCCCTGACCAACATGAATCGTCTCATTGACCAAATGGCGGAGGAAATTCGCGACGCCCAGCCACGCCAGTACGCGCGCTGGGGCTTCCAGCCGCGCGGCGGTTCCTACCAGAGTGAAATCGCGATGATGAAAAACTGGCTGTCCAACCGGGTGGACTTCATCGACGGACAACTGGCCCCACCGCCGCGCTTCCGTCAGATCGACGGCCATGGGCCCAAGGATTTTCTCCTCACGATGGCCGCGCCGAATCTTTCCACGAACGGCGCCATCTATTACACGCTCGACGGCACGGACCCGCGGCGGCCGCAGGGGGCCATTGCCACCAATGCGATTCGATACACGACGCCGATTCCCATTCGATCCGCCCAACACGCCATCGCTCGAGTCCACGATCCAGCGCGCCGCCAGGAAGGCGGGCCGCAGTCCTCGACGCCGTGGTCCGCGCCAGTTTCAGCAAGGACTGAAACAGCCCGGCCCTAGTTCGCGCACCCAACGGCACGCGAGGCCAGTGCGCCCTCCGCGGCACGCTCCATGCACACTTCCAGTCGAAGCGCATGAAAGCAGAGCGAATCAACTCCGGCCCGCGCCCGCTCCACGCAGAATGGTGTGAATCTCACGCCCAAGCCAGCCAGGCCAGCAGAGGAAGCCACCCATATGATCCCTGACGCACCAGAACCACCCCCACCCTCTTCTCGAGACTCCAACGCCGCGCCGCCCCCAGCCAACCCGGTCCCTCCCTTCGACTGGCGTTACTGGGCGAGGCGATTGCTTGTGTGCAATCCCTTCTTCCTGTGCAGCGCGGCGCTCCTCCTTTTCGGCGTCAACCGACTCTCGCTCGATCCCAACTTCCTCGGCGAGGACCACGCCAACCTGTTGTTCAACTATGCCGCGCTCCAGTGCTACGAATGGCTCGTGGTGGTCACCGCCATCATCCTGGCCAGGCGCAAAATCTGGTACGATTCAGCGCTGCTGGCCGTGGTCGAGAACGGCCTCGTGCTCGTACCATTCATGCTCATCAGCCAGGGCGCACTGATGGACCTGAAGACGGGCCTGGTGCTGGCGGGCGGCGCGGTGGGCTTCGCGGCCGGGCGCGCGCTGGCGTTGCGCCGGCTCTTTCCGGCATTCAACCTCCCGCCCCGCGCCCTTCTTCTCGGCGCGGCGCTGTTGTTGATGAACGCCGTGCTCCCGGTCCTTTATCCGCCGGCGGTGGTGAAAGACACGGATGAGTGGGCGGGGCCAAACCTGTGGCTCTGGTTCCTGGCGTTGCCCGCGGTGATCGCCGGGGCCAATTTGCTGCCCCGCCCGAAACGCTACGGCGGGAATCATCCCGAGCGTCACTGGCTACCGCTCTTCAACTACGCTCTCTGGACCTCCGGCACTGGCGTGCATATCTGGAGCCTGGGTCACGTAAGCGGCCTGCCATTTCAGTGGGAATGGCTCGGGCCGGCGGGAGTGGCCGCGGCGTGGACGCTGTGGGCCCGCCTGGGCGATTGCACTTTGGTTCCAAGTGCGAATTGGCGCCGCGCGGTGCTGGTCCTGGCCTTCTTTGCGCCGCTGATCTCGTTCGCAAACGCGGAGCTGTTCGAGGCGCTGGTGCTGGCCAATGCGACTGGTTTCGGCGTGCTCTTCATGCGCGGCGGCGCCATGCGCACCTTCGCACGTGAACTGCTCGTGCTCTGCCTGCCCTTCGCCGCCTTCGGCCTGCCGCAGGACGTGGGGCGGGTCGTGATGCCGTACTTCACGCGCACCAGCGGCTTTCCGGTCGCGCTCTCCCTGCTGCTGGTGATCTGTTCGATGCGCTGGTTCCGCGTCGTCACGGGTTGCACGGGCGCAGTCGGGCTGACGATCCTGATGGCATTCATATCGCCGGGGGCATCGCCTCACGCCTTTCTCCAGACAGCGGTGATCTTCGTGCTCACGCACAGCCTAGCCTGGCGGGAGAAAACCCTGGGCACACAGTTTGTCCGGTCAGTCGCCGGATTCTTCTGGCTGCTGAACGCCGCCGTCTGGGTCCACGACTATGGTTTGAAAACGGACGTAGGCGTAACGTTGTCGGCGTTGCTGCTGCTCGTGACGTGGTTCGTCCTCTGGCGCGTGAGCCATGAACGGCCGGATCTGGTGGTGGCCGCGGCGGCCACCGCCGTGGCCCTATGCGCGCCGACGGACTGGTTGATTATGAATGGATCAACCGGCCTGTCAGCGCTGGTCGTGAGTGCGCTGCTTTTCGCCATCGGATTCGCCGTGGCGTGGACGCGTCATCGGTGGGAACGGGTCCGGCCGTGATGGAATAAAAAAGGCCGCGAACTTTTCAATTCGCGGCCCAAAACTTCTCCACGCAACACGCGCAGATGCGCCTCTCAGCGCATCAACTGTTTTTCCAGGAAACTGACGATCTGGCGGATGTTGCTATCGACCTCCATACGATCCTTCACCAGCCGAAAGGCGTGGAGGACAGTGCCGTGATCGCGTCCGCCGAAGCCTTCGCCGATCACGTTGAGCGAACTTTCGGTGAGCTGGCGGGCGAGGTACATGGCGATCTGTCGCGGGAACGCGATGTTTTCCGGGCGGCGGCGGCTGGTCATGTCCGCGAGCCGGATATCGAAATGTTCCGCCACCTTCTTCTGGATCACTTCAATGGTGATGGTGTGGCGGCCCTCCTCCTGGAGCAGTTCGCGCAGCAATCCCTCCACCCGCTCAACGGTCATCACGGTGTTGGTCAGCGAGGTGTAAGACGCGACGCGGGTCAACGCCCCCTCAAGGCGGCGAATGTTGGTCCGGATGCGCTGGGCGATGAAGTTAATGACTTCCTCAGGCAGTTGCACGCCCATGGCCTTTTCCTTCTTGCGCAGGATGGCCACCCGGGTCTCGACATCAGGCGGCTGAAGGTCGGTGCAAAGACCCCACTCGAACCGCGAGACGAGACGTTGCTCGAGACCCTGGATTTCGTTGGGCGGACGATCACAGGTCAGCACAATCTGTTTGTGCGATTCGTGCAGCGCGTTGAAAGTGTGGAAAAACTCCTCCTGGATGCGCTCCTTGCCGGAAAGAAACTGGATGTCGTCGATGAGCAGCACGTCCGTCTGACGGTAGCGCCGGCGAAAGCGGACAAGCTGGTTGTTCTGAATGCCGTCGATGAATTCGTTGGTGAATTTCTCCGAGGACACGTAGGCGACCCGGGCGCCCTTTTTGTGCGAGGCGACATGCTGGCCGATGGCGTGGAGCAGATGCGTCTTGCCCAACCCGACCCCACCGTAGAGGAAGAGGGGATTGTACGACTTGCCCGGCGTCTGAGCCACGGCCATGGCCGCGCCGTGGGCGAAGTTGTTGTTCGTGCCGACGACAAAGTTGTCGAACGTGTTACGGGGATTGAACAGAATATCGCGCGACGCGACCGCAGGGACGCGATCGACCGCCGGAGGCTCGGGTATTTCTTTGGCGCTGCGCATCGAGTTTTCCGCAGCACTCGCCGACTGCGGGTGGCCAACCTCAAGTTTGACTTTGATCGGACGGCCGGAAATGAGCATCGCTTTTTCGCGGATCAGATCGAGATAATTTTTTTCAAGCCACACTTCGCAGAAGTCGTTCTCGACCTCGAGAGTGAGACAATCGCGTTCCAAGGCCTTGGGGCGGATGTTGGTGAACCAGAGTTTGTACAGCTCCGGGCTGACCAAAGACTGTATGGATTGTTGGACGGATCCCCAGATTTGTTGAGCAGCAGGTTGCATGGAGGAAAGGAGTTTTTTGCGGATTTATTCACTGCCAGCCGGGAAGCGGTTTTTCTCCGCACCGGCAAGCCTTTTTTAGGATCGAAATTTGAAGGAAGAGGCTGACCGACCGAGCCCGACACCCAGCCAACCAGCCCCGGAACCGGCCCAACCGTGGAAAAACCCTGAAAACAAAGGGTTTCCGGCAGCTTTTGAGGCAAGCCGTCCCCTACATTATTTACAATGGTGTTTTGCACGAGCGCGTCCGAAATCGTTGTCGAGTCTTCTAGGGATTGCCTGATAAGGAGACCACAAGAATGTATTAACTTTTATGCCCAACTTATTCACATCGATTTCCGGCCCAAAAAACGGGGCTATTTGACGGCTCGACGTAAAAAAATCCGCCGTGCGCGAACGGCTGGCTTGTGAAAAACTTTTGACGGCCCGGTGGCGGTTGCGGGGCGGAAATTCCAGAATGTCCCGTCAATGCGGCGAGGGCGCGATTAGCGGAGCGAATCCAGACACGAATTACACGGCGCGTTCGCCGCGTTCGTCGGTGCGAATGCGAATCGCATCCTCGACGTTGCTGATGAATACCTTGCCGTCTCCGATTTTTCCGGTCTTGGCCGCTTTCACGATGGCTTCCACGGCGGCAGGCACGCTGCTATCGGCCAACACGATCTCGAGCTTGATCTTGGGGAGGAAATCGACGGTGTATTCGTTGCCCCGGTAGATTTCGGTATGTCCCTTCTGGCGGCCAAAGCCCTTGACCTCGCTCACGGTCATGCCCTCGACCCCAACACCGGAGAGCGCGTCTTTTACTTCCTCGAGTTTGAAGGGTTTGATGATGGCTTCGATCTTTTTCATTCTAGCGCCGGATACTAGCCCCGCATGAGGTTCTGTAAACTCGAAAGCCCGGAAAACTTCCGATGGCAGGAGGCAAATCAATGTCGCAGGCCAAGAGCAAAGCGGACGGGCGAATCCAGCCCGGCGCAACGGAGGTTGGACATTTCGCAAATCTCTTCGCTAGTCTCCGCGCCGCATGAACCAATTGTCCGCGCCCCGTCTCCCGAAGCTCCCGTTCATCATCGGGGACATCGTCCTCGTGGCGGCCGCAGCCTACGTGGCCATCTTTGGATCGTTTCTCGGCCAGTGGCAGTACGTGGCCATCATCGCAGCGGTCGGTTTTGGCGCCTGGCTCACGGCCTGGCCGTTCGTGATCGAGTTTCGGACCGCCGCCAAACTGGTTGATTCCGCCGCACTCCACGATGCCACCAGCAAGATTAAGGATCTCGAGACGGTCGCTGCGGCCATCGCCGGCGCCGTGACCGAGTGGCAACACCTTCAGCAAGGCGCCACCCAGACGGTCACCGCGGCCGAACACATCGCCGAGCGAATGACGACCGAGGCCCGCAATTTTGGCGAAACCCTGGGCCGCATGAATGAAACCGAGAAAAGCCATCTCCGCCTCGAGGTTGAGAAACTGCGCCGCTCCGAAGGCGAATGGCTGGGCGTGTTGGTGCGCTTGATGGATCATATTCACGCCCTGCACCAGGCCGGCGTCCGTTCCGGCCAGCGCAATGTCATCGAGCAGTTGACCAGCTTCCAGAATGCCTGCCGGGACACCACCCGCCGGATCGGGCTGCTGGCCATCGTGCCCGAGTCGGGACGGCCCTTCGACCCGGCCCTGCACCAACTTTTTGACCAGACCACGCCGCCCGCCGGATCCATCGTCGGCGACATCATTGCGCCGGGCTACACGTTTCAAGGGCAACAAATCCGCCTCCCGGTGGTGGCCTTGCAGCAATCAAAGACCGCTGCCCCCGCGAAGGAAGACCCCCAGCTTTCCTTCGACCAGGCGCCGGCTTGATCGCAGCCGGGCGAGACCGCGTGATGGGATGCACTGCTGCGAAGCATGAATTAGCGGCGTTCACGGCCTTGTCCGCCTGAATTTTCGCGTGACGCGGGGCGTCGTTTAGCCAAACTATTCGGCACCCATGAAAACTCTATTTTCGTTCAGCGCGTTTGTCTCCATTGCCCTCGCGGTCGCGGCGGCCGATGAATCGGGCTTCACCTCAATCTTCAACGGCCGCGACCTAACGGGCTGGGAAGGCCGCCCCAACCACTGGTCAGTGCAGGACGGCGCCATCACCGGCGTCACCACCAAGGAGAACCCGGCCAAGGGAAACAACTTCCTCATCTGGCGTCCGCACGGCACGAATGAAATGGTGGGCGACTTTGAATTGCGCCTTTCCTACAAGATCGTGCCCAACGGCGACAAAGGCTTCGGCAACTCCGGGATTCAGTATCGCAGCAAGGACTTCGACAATTTCGTCGTGGGTGGCTACCAGGCGGATTTCGAAGCGGGCAAAACCTACTCGGGCATCCTCTATGAAGAGCGCATGGACGGCATCCTGGCACAGCGCGGCCAGAAGACCACGGTGAAGACGGTAGATGGCAAAACGAAAGTGGAAGTCACCGGTTCAGTCGGCAAAAGCGCGGAGATCCAGGCGCAAATCAAGGACAAGGACTGGAACGAGTATGTGGTCATCGCCAAGGGCAATCATCTCCAGCACTTCATCAACGGCGTGCAGACTGTCGATGTGATTGATGAGCGCGATGCGCCCAAAGGCGCGAAGCAGGGCCTCCTCGCGCTCCAACTCCACGCGGGTGACCCGATGACGGTGCAGTTCAAGAATATCCGAATCAAGAAGCTGGGCGGCGACTCGGCGGCGGCGGGCGGATTGCAAAAGTTCGCGGGCAAATGGGTGCCCACGGAAGTGACGATCAACGGGAACCCTGTGCCCCGCGAACAACTGGACACCATTTTGCTGACCATTGACGGCAACCGTTACACATCGCGCGTCGGAGAGAAGACGGACGAGGGCACCATCGCGATCGATGATTCAAAGAAGCCCGCGACGATGGACGTGTTGCGCAAGCGAGCGGACGGCGAGGAGAAAACGATTCCGGCCATTTACGAGTTCCAGGGCGACGCACTGAAAATCTGCTACGCCATCAGCACACCGGCGCGGCCCACCGAGTTCAAATCCGAGGTGGACGGCGGCACGCTGCTTGTGACCTACAAGCGGGATTGATTCGCCCGCGGTTCCGGCACGCATGAAGTTCTACATCCTGGCATTCCTGGCCGTCCTCAGCGCGAACGCGGCGGACAAGAAGATCGTCCTAATCGCCGGCAGCCCCAGTCATGGCCCGGCGGAACACGAATATCGGGCCGGCTCACTGCTCTTCCAGAAGTGCCTGACCAGCGTGCCAGGGGTGAAGGTGCTGGTGGTCAGCAACGACTGGCCCAGGGACGAAGCTGTTTTGCAGGGCGCCGACGCCATCGTGATGTTCTGCACCGGCGCGGGCGGGCATCCGGCCGTTCAGGGTAACCGGCGGCAGACACTGGACGCGCTCATGCAAAAGGGTTGCGGGTTCGGGACCATCCACTTCGGCGTGGAAGTGGAGAAAAACAAAGGCGGCGCGGAGTTTCTGCGCTGGCAGGGCGGCTATTTCGAGACGTTTTATTCGGTGAACCCGACGTGGGAGGCAAACTTCACCAATCTGCCCAACCACGAAATCACGCGCGGCGTGCAACCGTTCAAAATTCGCGACGAGTGGTATTACCACATGCGCTTCGTGGACGGGATGAAGGGCGTGACGCCGATTCTCTCGGCTGTGCCGCCGGACAACACCCGTGGCCGCGAAGGCGAGAGCAGCGAACGCGGCGGAAATCCCGAAGTCCAAAAGCACCAAGGCGAGGTTGAGCACATGGTTTGGGCCTATGAACGGCCGGATGGCGGCCGGGGCTTTGGTTTCACCGGTGCGCACTTTCACAAGAACTGGGGCAACGAAAACTTCCGCAAGGTTGGCCTGAACGCGATTCTATGGGTCGCCAAAATCGGCGTGCCGAAGAATGGCGTCGTTTGCGAGGTCAGCCCCGAAGTTTTGCAGCAAAACCTTGATCCCAAAGATCAGAAACCAAAACCGGCCCCACCCAAGGCTGAATCATTCACTAGCCCCACTCTCCCGGATAAAAAATGAAAATCACTTCGTGTTTAGTTGCCATTGCTTTCGCAGGCGTCACCTGGTTTGACGCCGCCGCCGCCGAAAAGAAAATCGTCCTGGTCGCCGGACGGCCCAGCCACGGGCCCGGCGATCATGAATTCCGCGCCGGCGCGTTGCTGCTCAAGTCGTGCCTCGACAAGCTGCCCGGGGTGAATGCGGTCGTGGCCTCGAATGGCTGGCCAACCAAGATGGACGGCGACAAGCGCGTGGACGACAACAGCGTGTTTGATGGTGCCGATGCGATCATGATCTTTGCTGATGGTGCCGGCGGCCATCCAGCCATCCAGGGCGACCATCTGCAATTTCTCAGCGGCCTGATGAAAAAGGGCGTGAGCCTTGGCTGTTATCACTTCGGTGTGGAAATCCCCAAGGACAAGGGCGGGCCAGAGTTCACCGACTGGATAGGTGGCTACTACGAGGATCGCTGGTCCACGAATCCGCACTGGGACGCGGAAATCAAGACCCTGCCGACACATCCGATCACACGCGGAGTCAAGCCGTTCCACGTCGTGGATGAGTGGTACTACAACATCCGGTTCCGCCCCGGGATGAAGGGCGTGACGCCGATCCTCGTGGCAAAGCCGAGTGACGAAACGCGCGAGGGCAAATCATCTTCACCGCGTGGGCCGTATCCGCACATCGTCGCGGCGAGCGGGCGTGAAGAGATTCTGGCCTGGGCGGTGGAGCGCGCGGACGGCGGGCGTGGCTTTGGATTTACTGGAGCGCACTTCCACAAAAATTTCGGCAACGATGATTTCCGCAAGCTTGTCCTGAACTCGCTCGTCTGGCTTGCGAAGATGGAAGTGCCCGCCGACGGCGTGTCGTCGGCCACGCCATCGGCGGATGAACTCAAGCAGAACCTTGATCCAAAGGGTGGCAATCGCCGCGCTGCCGCGCCAGCCAGTGCGTCCGCCGGCACGTCATCAGCCAACGCAAAATTCAAGAGCGGTGTCGTCTCCGGCCAGAAGATTGTTCCAGTTGACGCGGACATCACCGGCGCGAAGGAACTCTGGCTGGTCGTCACCGACGGTGGCGACGGCTTTGGTTGCGACTGGGCTGATTGGATCGATCCGCAATTGATCAAGTCCGACGGCTCGACCGTGAAGTTGACCGACCTCAAGTGGGATTCAGCCACGTCCAGTCACGGCCGGGTCAGCGTGAACAAAAATTCCGGCGGCCAGACCATGAAGGTGGCGGGCAAGGAAATCGCCAACGGCATCGGCACTCACGCGAGTTCGCAAATCCATTACGTCTTGCCGGAAGGTAATTTCGTGCGCTTCAAAGCTTCCGCCGCGCTGGATGACGGTGGCACCTCACAAGGCTGCGGTTCGACGGTGGAGTTTCTGGCTTTCACGGCCAAGCCGGCCGACTCGGCGGTAACAACCTCTCCCAGGCGCGGCAATGGGCCAGGGCAAGCTCCCGGGGGCCCCGCGCACAACCGCGGCGCAAGCCGCGAAGTCGCACTTGAGGATATGAAGAAGATGACCGTGGCCGATGGACTTGAAGTCTCGCTCTTCGCCTCCGAGCCGATGATGGTCAACCCCTGCGACATGGACATCGACGCCAGGGGCCGCGTCTGGATCACCGAGGGCGCGAACTATCGCAAGTGGGCCAACCCGCCGGTGCGTCCCGAGGGTGATCGCATTCTGATCCTGGAAGACACCGACGGAGACGGCGTGGCCGACAAGTCCACCGTTTTTTACCAGGGGCTAGACATCAACAGCGCCCTCGGCATCTGCGTACTGGGCAACAAGGTCATCGTTTCCTGCGCGCCGAATGTCTTCGTGTTCACCGATGAGGACGGCGACGGAAAATCGGACAAGAAAGAAATCCTGTTCACCGGTATCAAAGGAGTGCAGCACGATCACGCGGTTCACGCCTTCAGCTTTGGCCCGGACGGAAAACTCTATTTCAACTTCGGCAACGCGGGCGAAGACATCCGACGTCCGGATGGTTCACCCATCATCGACACCGAGGGCAACACCGTGAATGCAAAGGGGAAACCCTACCGCCAGGGCATGGTCTTCCGTTGCAACATGGATGGCAGCGAGTTTGAGGTGCTGGGCCACAATTTCCGCAACAACTACGAGGTCGCGGTGGATTCCTTCGGCACCCTCTGGCAGTCGGACAACGACGACGACGGCAACAAGGGCGTGCGCATCAATTACGTGATGGAGCGAGGCAACTTCGGCTACACCGATGAGCGTACCGGGGCGAGCTGGGGCGCGAACTGGAAGAAGGGCCAAGCCAAGGGCGCGAGCGAAGCAGACAAGGTGCTCTATGAATGGTACCAGCACGACCCCGGAGTGGTGCCAAACCTGTTGCACACTGGCGCAGGTTCACCCACGGGGATTGCGGTTTATGAAGGCAAGCTGTTGCCCGCCAGATTTCAGAACCAGGTCATCCATTGCGACGCCGGTCCGCGTGTTGTCCGCGCCTATCCCGTCAAGCCCAGTGGCGCCGGCTACAGCGCCGAGATGGTCAACATCCTGACCAGTTCCGATCAATGGTATCGCCCTTCGGATGTGTGCGTCGCGCCGGACGGCTCGCTGATGATTTCCGACTGGAACGACCCCGGCGTCGGTGGGCACGCGGCGGGCGATCACGATCTTGGGATCATGCGGGGCCGCGTCTATCGCGTGGCACCGACCGGCGTAAAGTACACCGTGCCGAAGATCAATCTGAGCACCGCGACCGGTGCGGTAGCCGCGCTCCAATCTCCGAACAACGCCACGCGATACCTCGCATGGACAGCATTGCACAAGATGCAGGGGGACGCGGCGCCGGATTTGAAAAGACTCTGGCAAAGCTCCGACGCGCGGCAGCGCGCCCGTGCGCTGCATCTGCTCGCCCGCATCGACAGCAATGGCCGGGACTATGTCACCCCGGCGCTCAAGGATTCGGACGCCGACATCCGCATCACCGGCCTCCGCCTGGCGCGCGAGCTGAAGATGGATGTCATTCCCCTCGTGAAACCGCTGGCGAAGGATTCCTCGGCACAAGTCCGCCGCGAAGCTGCCATCGCCCTGCGCCATAACGAATCACCCGAAGCGCCGAAGCTCTGGGCGCAACTCGCACAGCAGCATGACGGCAAGGATCGCTGGTATCTCGAAGCCCTGGGCATTGGGGCCGACAAGCAGGAGGAAAAGTTTTTCGCCGCCTGGCTGGACTCCGTGAAGGGTGAATGGAACACGCCGGCTGGTCGTGATCTCGTCTGGCGTTCCCGCGCCCTCAAGTCCATTCCCATGTTGGTGAAGTTGATCACCGCCAAGGACGCCACGCCCGCGGACAAGGATCGCTACATGCGCGCCCTGGATTTCATCTCGGGCCCAGAAAAGGATCAGGCGCTGGTCGAGATTGCAACCGGCGGATTGTAAGTCATTGCATTGACTCCTCGAAGGCCGCCGATATCCGGCGGCCTTTTTCATGCCCGGCTCAAGGCCACCGCACAGGATTTATAGGAAGGCTGGCGTGAGTACGGATCGACATGCCAAAGCGTCAGGCAGTTGGTTTCCGCGTAGTGCATGGGCAGGAACAGCTGGCCGGGCGCAACGGTGGTGCTGATGAAGGCGCTGGCCTCCACTTCGCCGCGGGCCGAGCGGATGCGCACCCGCGCGCCGGATTCGATGCCCAACCGTCCCGCGTCGTCCGGCGATACTTCCACATAGAGGCGGGCCGGGTACAGCTTGCGCAGCACGTCGGATTTGCCCGTGCGCGTCTGCGTGTGCCATTGCGCCGACGTGCCGCGACCGGTCAGGAGCACGAAGGGGAATTCCCGGGAAGTCGGCTCCGGCGCCGGCCGCGGCGGCTCGAAGACGAACCTGGCCCGGCCATCGGCGTGGAAGAACTTGCCATCGGCAAACAGGCGGCGCTCGTTCGAGGTGGGAGGCGGAAAATGGGAGGTGCGAGTCGCAAGACCGCCCACACCACTTCTTCCCTCGTCCTTCCCCCCTCTCACCTCCGCCAGCGGCCACTGCACTCCGCCGCACTCGTCCAGCATCCGGTAGTCCTCGATGCCCGTGATGTCACACGGTTGCCCGGCCGAGACACGCTTGAGAATCTGGAAGACGGCCTCCGGCGAAGTCCACTCCCGGAACAGTTCCGCGCAACCCCAGTAATGCGCAATGAGCTGAAAGATTTTGAAATCCGCCAAGGCCTGGCCGGGCGCCCGCGCGACTTTTTTCAGCAAGCCGAAGCGCCGCTCGGAATTGATGAAGGTGCCCTCCTTCTCACCCCAACCGGCGGCGGGCAAAACGAGATGCGCCTGCGACACCGTCTCGGTCGTTGCGTACATGTCCTGCACGACGAGGAAGTCGAGCTGGCCCAGCAGTTCCCGGGCGCGCTGCTGTTGAATCCACGAGTGGGCCGTGTTGGTGGCGATGATCCAAAGCGCCTTGATCTTCCCGCTCTCAATGCCATCGAGAATTTGATCGTAAGCCAGACTGTTCCGTGACGGGATGCGTTCGAAGGGAATGTTGAGCAGGCGCGAAATCTTCTCGCGATGGGCGGGCTTGGTGAAGTCGTGTCCACCGATCAAGTTGGTGGTATTGCTGAAAAGGCGCGAGCCCATCGCGTTGCACTGGCCGGTGATGGAATTTGCGCCCGTGCCAGGGCGCCCGATATTCCCGGTCATCAGCGCGAGATTGATGATGGCCTGCGCGGTGCGCGTGGCTTCGTGGCCCTGGTTGACACCCATGGTCCACCAGAACGACACACGCTGGCCTTGGTGAATTGTTTCCGCGAGGCGGTTAAGTTGTTCGACGGAAAGACCGGTGACGGCGGCGACAGATTCCAGCCTAAAACTCATCCCGCCGAGCTGGCCTGATTCGCTGAGCAAAAACTTTTCAAACTCCTCAAATGCGCCCGTGTGGTTCGAGATGAACTGACGGTTGACCCAACCGCGTTCGATCAAGATTCGCGCCAGTCCGTAAAGCAGCACCAAATCGCTCTTCGGCTGAATCGCATAATGCTGCGTGGCCGCCAGCGCCGTCTCTGTGCGCCGTGGATCGATAACAACAATCTCCGGGCGGTGAGGATTCATCAACACGCGCTGCCACATGATGGGATGCGCGATGCAAAGGTTGGAACCGATCAACACGATGACGTCCGACTCTTCAAAATCCTTGTAGGTGTAAGGGGGCGCGTCGAAACCGAACGACTCCTTGTAGGCCGTCACCGCTGTGGCCATGCACTGGCGCGTATTGCCGTCGCCATGCACCATGCCCATGCCGAACTTGGCCAGCGCGCCGAGAAAGGCCAGTTCCTCGTTCGGAATCTGCCCGGTGCCAATCCACGCCACCGACTCTGCCCCATGCTGATCCTGGATGGCTTTCATCCGGACCGTGAAAACCTGCAGCGCGGTATCCCAATCAACGGGCCCGAGCTCGCCGCGATCATTGCGGAGCAACGGCGTGGTCGCGCGATCGGGCGCGGACAATGGCGTCAGCGCCTCCCACCCCTTCGGACAGGCCATGCCGAGATTCACCGGATAGTCGTTGGCCGCGCTGAGATTGATGGCCTGGCCGTCCTGCAGGTGGACATTAAGCCCGCAACCCGTCGAACAGAAGCCGCAGACCATGGTGGTGACGTCATTGGGCTGAAGACGCGAGGGGATTTTGCCAAGGCCGAAGTCACCGGGACGCTGGACCAGTTCATCGGTCAACGGTCCGGACCATTGGCGCAGCAGCGGTGCAATCTTGCCCGCGACTGTTTTCACGAGGGAACTCCTCCGGGCATTCTCGGCGCCACAACAGCAGTGAAGAACAGGAAACGCTCGATCAGTTCCGCGACAAGCAGCACCGAGAATCCCAGAGCTGCGGCCAGCGTAGGTGAGGAAAAGGCATTCATCGCCAGCAGCAACGGCAGGCCGAGCCCGCCCAGCACCAGGCAGAACAAGTGGATGAAGGCCGCAAGCTGGAATTTGCCCGTAACGAGCAGCGCAGTTTTCTTCAGCGAAGTGAAAGAACGATCCGTGACATGGCGCAAAGTAAGAATTTCAAGGACGAGCTTCATCATGACGGCCATGACGATCACTGCGAACAGCACGGGTGAAGGCCTGAAAACCGCAGAACCCGCAGCCCCGAGCGCGAGCGCGGTGCCGGTGAAGAGCGGAAGGCTGCGCCGCCAGTGCCAGAGCGACCGGTGAGTATCGTGGTAAATCATCGCCGAGCAAAACACTCCGAGGAGACCGATGATGGGAGCGCTGGCTTCCAGTACGATGCGAACTGCGTTGATTGAGCGCGACGTGCTGGAAGCCGGCACTCCGAAGGCCAACACGATAACAGCCAGCAGCAGCGGCGGGAACATTCCGAAGACTACAATCTCCCGGCTCATCCAGGAACGCCGGAGGTTCAGAAATGCGCGCCAAGCCCCGAGCGGGCGTCCCAGATGGAAGACGCTGGCTCCAAGTCCGAACACGGCGAGAGAGAGAGAGAGCAACCAGAGAGGCCGGGCACCGACACCTTGCATCGCCGCCATCACGGCCACCCCAACTGACGCCTGCGACAACACCAACATCAGCACCAGCGGCCAGTGTGCGGGTTGCGGTTGCAACTCGGCAGCGTCGGCGGCGATAAGAGGAGCGAAGTCCGGGGAGAGTGCCGCCCCATTCTTGCCAATACGTTCACCTGCGCTCTGCCCCGATGCCGTCTCGCCGATATAGCGCGTGGTCGGCAGGGTGTAATCGCCTGCTGGCGCACCGTGCAGAAAATTTGCACCACGCTCACGAAACTCAATCCTGACCGTAGTCGTATTCACTTTCGTGATACGAATAGCCTCGTTCGGGCAAGCCTGGACACAAGCAGGTGCCTCGCCCACGGCCAGACGGTTCGAGCACATGTCGCACTTACGCACGATGCCAAGGCGTTCGTTGTACTTCGGGACGTCGTAGGGGCATTTTAGCACGCAGTACTGACATCCAATGCACTGGTCGTCGAGATGGCGGACGATCCCGGTGACCACATCCTTCTCATAAGCCAGCACCGGACACCCATTCAAACAGCCGGGATCAATGCAGTGATGACATGCCGTGGTGACGTGTTGCATTGAGGGCGAGCCGTTTGAAGGACTGGCAAAGTTTGACCCGTCAGCATGATGATTGACGGCCAACCGTCCCTCCCAACCCCGGCGCTTGGATGGCGTGATGAGCAACCCGACCTCGCGCCAGGTTTCATTGTCATCCAGCCCATTCAAGCTGTGGCAGGCAGTAACGCAGGCTTTGCAGCCGGAACATTTGTCCAATTCCACCTCGAAGGCGTACTGCTCGCCCGCCGCGGGAGCGGTGAACGGGATTAAATCGCGGTAGCGCCGCGCTTGCGCCGGAGTGATGTGGGCGTCGTGGGCACGAGAAAACCGCTCGACCGCAGTCAGACGCTGCTGGTCGGCCAGCAACTCGTCCACGAGCGAAGGTTCCACCATTTACCTCACTTAGCGGCACGTGTGCCAGTTGCCGCGAACGGGCCATGCAATTCTCCGGCCCGATCCATCGAAACGGCTCATGGGCAGTGAAGAGTCTGAAAACAGGGCGCGTAACGATGGTCGGGGAGTTGGACTGGATCAGCGCTTCGCCCCGACACTGTCAGACTCGCATCCTGATCTTTGGCGTCTTTTGCACAGCCTGCGCAGGCGCGAGAGGGACATAAACACTACTTCGCCAGAAGCCAGAGCGCGAGAGCCACGTTGAGCGCGGCGGAAATCAGGAACGCGATCTTGAAGAAGAGCAGCGGGTCGCGCTCAAGCAGGGGGGTGTCGCGACGGAAGAAGGGTTGCACTTTGGCCGGATGCTCCAAGTCAAACTTCATCTCGGAGAAATTGTCGTAACGCTCTTCCGGTTTCACAGCAATGGCTCGAAGCACGACTGCTTCCAACCACGGGGGGATGTTGGTATTGAGCGCCGCGGGCGGGCGGGCGGCGCGGAAAACGGGAGTCTGGAACGGTTCGATCTCGCCATAAGGGTAAGTGCCAGTGAGGGCCTCGTGCAAGATGACGCCGAGGGAGAAGATCTCGGTGCGCTCGGAACAGGGCGCGGCGTGAAAACGCTCCGGAGCAAGGTAGCTGGGAGTGCCAGCGCGGGAAGTGACGGAAAAAATCTCGCCGATGCTGCCGAAATCGATCAGCTTGAAGCGCAGTTCCTCCCCGCTCTTCATCACGAGAATATTCTCCGGCTTCAGATCGCCATGCACGAGGTCGAAGCGCAGCAGGAACTGGCTCGCGTCGAGGAGGAATTTCAGCAAGTCGACGGCGGTATCAACGACCAGCGGGCCAGCACGGAGAAATTGCTTCAGGTTGGGCGACTCTACATACTCCATGCCGTAACAGAGCACATGATTGTCCTCGGGGATGAACGCGCGGGTGAAGAAATCCGCCTGCAACCGGGTGACACTCCAGATTTCCTTCACGAATTGGTTGCGAATGGCTTCGCTGTCGCGCGCCTCAGGAGGCGCGAATTTCAGCACCGCCTTCTGTCCTTGGCGTTCCACGATCCACGTCCGGTCATTGCCGCCGAAAGGACGCACCAACGTGCAGCCGTCCACGACCTGACCCGCGCGCAGGGTATGGGGAATATCGAGATGCACCTGACCAGGGTGACTGGTATCCTGCACCTGAATGACAATGGCGCTGGCGTCATCAAGCGTTTCTGGAGTGGCGCGTTCACGCGCGGCCTGAACAATCGTGCGGGCCTGGGCACCATGGGCCAGCATATCCGCCAACTCGACGTCGGACAGAAGGTTGGTCACGCCATCGGTGCAGAGCAGGATCATGTCGCCCGCGGCGATCCGGTGTTGAAAGAGGTGCGGCCGTAAATCCGCCGCCAAACCCAGAGCCTGCGTGAGGACATGTTGGAGATTGGGATCAGACTCCACATGATCCAGGGACAAACGATGCAATGTGCCTTCGTGCCAGCAGTAGGCGCGCGAGTCGCCGGCGTTCAGACCCGCAAGATGATCGCCTTCCAAGGCCACAACGACAGCGGTGGAAACCATCTCGACGCGATCGAACCGGGCCACGGATTCCTGGTAAAGCGTGCGGTTACTCAGGCGAGTAAATTCCTCCAGCGCCTTCTGTAAACTCCAGGTGCGGGGCCGCGCCTTGAAGTTATTGATCGTGCCGGCCACGATCCGTTGCGCGGCTTCGCGCGCGCATTCCGCGCGGCCCGCACCATCGGCCACCACGGCGATGACGGCGTCGTTCCAGATTTCCGCGGACCAAGCGTCCTGCGACTCTCCGTTAGGGTCTGAAGCCAGGCCAAAACCGGTGATTTGGACTTTCAACGGCGCGAGTTAATCACAGATGACCGGGCTGGAACACATCCGAGGCAGCGGAACTTTCGTCCCGCGCCGGACTGCCGGCATCCTCAAATTCGCGCCTGAGCCAGTGCGCCCCAAGTCGTACGCCAGCGTTGCTTCACCAGGTTCAGGCCCACCAGGGCGAACAGGCAAAGGGCCGCAAAAACCAACAAGCCCGTGAGGTAAGAACCGGTGTGCTGGCGCGACTGACCCATCATGTTGGCGAGCAGGAATCCCCCTACCCCACCCCCACAACCCACCAGTCCGGTCATCAGCCCAATTTCCTTGCCGAAGCGCTGGGGCAGCAACTGGAACACCGAGCCATTGCCCATGCCGAATGCACCGCAGGCGATGACAAAGGCTGCCACGTTCAATGTGACGTTATGAACCAGTCCGCCCAGCACCAAGGCCAGACATGCCACGACATAATAGACATGCAGCGAACGGATGCCACCGATGCGATCCGAGATGGCTCCGCCCACCGGTCGCCCCAGCGCACCCACCGCAGTGCAGAGCGCCACCAAATCACCAGCGTGTTGTGGTGTCACACCGAACCGATCCTTGAAGTACATTCCCAGTGAGTAGGCCAAGCCAACAAACCCTCCAAATGAAACGGTGTAGAAAAAACAAAACCAGTGAACGTCCTTCTCGCGGAAGAGGCGGAAGTAGTCGCCCACCCTTTTCGGCGCCATTTTCAAGGGCGGTTCCTTTGACATCACAATGTAGATAACAAGGACAAGCACTGCCGGAATCAGCGCGAAACCAAACACCGACTGCCAGCCGTAGGCTGCGGCGATGCGGGGCGCGAGCAGCGAATCGATGACCACGCCGATATTACCCGCGCCGGCGAGGCCCATGACCAATCCCTGCATGTTGGGCGGGTACCAGCGACCAGCCTGCGGCAGGGCCACGGCAAAACTCGCGCCCGCCACCCCCAGCACGACGCCCATGAGAAGCGTGGCCGGAAAGCTTTTCAATCCCACCAACCAGGCCACCGCAAGGCCGGTGATGACCACGCACTGAGCAAGAATGCCGCTGTTTTTCGCGCCAATGCGGTCCACCAGCAGGCCCAGTACGAGGCGGAAGAGTCCGCCCGCCAGGATAGGCACTGACACCATGAAGAACTTCTGCTGCGCGGTCAGGTTTAGCGATTCCGGCGCCGCGATCTGTGCGCCCAAAACGCCGAGGAGCGTCCAGACCATGAAGCTGAAATCGAAATAGAGGAAGGCGGAAGCCAGCGTCGGCCAATGGCCTTCGCTTTTGAATCGTGACCAGTTCAACATGTTGTATCTCGTTCTGTCGCTTTGGCTTTTCTTTTGCTGAGCGACCAGTCGTTGGCTCCGGATAGCCGCGACCGTGCCAACTCCTTCGCGCTCCATGATGAATCGGGAGGCGAAGTGCGAATTGCGGCAATGAAACGGATTCATTGATGACTCAACCTCTCGATACAAGGCAGCTACGGGCCTTCGCCACGCTGGCAAGGCGTGGCAGTTTCACACTTACGGCGAAGGAACTTCACCTGTCGCAGTCTGCCGTCAGCCATTCCATGAAGTCGTTGGAAACGGATCTTGGCTGTCGCCTTTTTGACAGGATGAGCAAAAAGGTTTTACTCACCCAGGCCGGGGAACAGTTGCTCCAGCATGCGGACAAAATCCTCCAAGAGATGTCCTCGGCGCGTGAATCGATCAATCAGTTGAGCAAGTGGGGACATGGAAGACTGCGCGTCGGCGCGAGCACGACGGCATGCCAGTACATCCTGCCGGAGGTGTTGATCGAGTTTAAGAAAAGTTTCCCTCAAGCAGACATCACGGTCGCGCCGGGCGATACGCGCGAGGCGATGGCGCTGTTACGCTCGCACGCGGTCGATCTGGCGCTGGCCTTGGAGCCACGACGCGAGGACGAATTCGATTTCGAGCTGCTTTTCACGGATGAAATGCAGTTTGTAGTTTCCCCAAACCACCCCTGGGCCAAAGCGGGGCATGTGGTGCGCGAGGAGATTCCGCGCCAGCATTACGTCCTCTACCACAAAAACAGCTTCACCTTCGAACTGGTCGAGGAATATTTCCGCGAAGAGGACATGGTGCTGAACATGATCATGGAGTTTGGCAGCATGGAGGCGATCAAGGAGCTGGTGAAACTGGAGTTGGGCGTGAGCATTCTCGCCCCGTGGATCGCTCGCAAGGAGATCGAGTCCGGTCAACTGGTCGCTCTCCCTTTGGGCCGGCGCAAGCTCAAGCGTACGTGGGGTGTGCTGCGCTGGCCAGGCCGCCGGTTCACCCTGGCCGAAGAGACCTTCGTGAAGCTGTGCCGCAACTTCACGACACGTTTCGCGATGTAGCACCCGGGCGGGCGCAGGTTCGACTTGTTCGCCGTGGAACTGGGCCGCTACGCTGGGGGTATGAAATCCGCCCTTGTTTTCATCGCCACCCTGGCCCTCCTCTTTCCCGGTCCTGCCTCAGCCGCGGAGCCCAAGCTTGTGTTCGCGAAAGACGGCTCGGGTGTTTTTGGCTATACAGACACGCCAAGGCTGCCCTGGTGTGGATACCTGGTGCATGATCCGGATCGGCCCGCACCCAGGCGCGTCAATCCGGGACCGGCGCCTGCGTCCACGACCGCACCCTCCGACGCCATTGTTCTTTTCGACGGCAAGGATGTCTCACTTTGGCGCAGCAACAGCTATCGGATTGTGGACGGTTGCCTTGAAGCAGCAGGGACCGTTTCGCCACGAACCAAAGACTCGTTCGGCAGCTTCCAATTGCATCTCGAATGGATGCCTCCGGCGAATGACCCGGGTCCCTGGTCAAACCGTGGCAATAACGGCGTCTTGATCCACGGCCTCTATGAGGTTCAAATCTTCGACTCCTTCAACGAGAAGTGGGCACCGGATGGCCAGTGCGCGGCGATTTACGCCCAGACACCGCCACTCGTGAATGCCTGCCGTCCACCCGGCCAATGGCAGAGCTACGACATGGCCTTCACGGCTCCAGCGTTCGATGGAGATAGACAGGCGCAACCCGCCCGCCTGACCCTGTTTCATAACGGCGTGCTGGTGCATCTGAACCAGGAAATCCATGGGGCCACCGGTCATCGCGTTTTACCGCGGCCGGTGAAAACAGCGGCAGGGCCCATCGCGTTCGCCGGTCATGGCTGCCCGGTCCGTTTTAGAAACATATGGATTCGGAAGCTCTGAGCGCCGGGTGTTCTTTCAGAAGAGCGAGTAAATGAATGGTGCGAGTGGGGAACCGGCGCCGAAGACCAAGAATACGCCCAGCAACAGCAGCACCAAGACGAATGGCACGAGCCACCATTTCTTCTCCTGACGGAGGAACAGCAGAAACTCTTTGAGCACCGGCCACATGGAATGTCCTTGGTTTAGCCGCTGCTGACACGGCAGACAAGCTCAAGCACACCATAGTCGTGATATGTCGCCGGGACGACCAGGCTCCAGTCACGCTCTGATTATCTCGTCCCCATCCCGACGCTCTGCACGGTCTGGAAGAGCTTGCCTTCGGTCTTGATGCTGGGGGCGATGATAATCTCGGTTTCCTGGAATTCGCGAATGTTGGCTGCGCCCACATTACCCATGCACGTGGTGATGGCGCCGACCAGATTCTGGGAGCCGTCATCAACGGTCGCAGGGCCGAAGAGAATCTGCTTCAGCGAACCGGTGACACCGACCTTGATGCGCGTGCCCCGCGGGAGGTTCGCGTGCGGCGTGGCCATGCCCCAATGATTGCCCCGGCCCGGAGCTTCCTTGGCCCGGGCGAACGCACTGCCGACCATAACGGCATCCGAGCCGCAGGCCAGTGCCTTGCAGACATCGCCGCCCTTACTCATGCCACCGTCGGTAATGATGGGAACGTACCGTCCCGTCTTCTTGTGATAATAATCGCGGGCCGCCGCGCAATCGACAGTCGCAGTTACTTGCGGCACGCCGAGACCCAGCACACCACGGCTGGTGCAGGCTGCGCCCGGCCCGACCCCGATGAGCACGCCAGCTACGCCGCATTCCATCAATTCGATGGTCACCCCGTAGGTCACGGCATTGCCGATGAGCACGGGAATTTTCATCTCCTTGCAAAATTTGGCCAGCTCAAGTGACTTATACTGCGTGGAGATGTGTCGCACGGTGGAAACCGTAGATTGCACAATGAAAAGATCCGCGCCCGCCTCCTCGGCGAGACGGCCGAATTCTTCAGCCTTCTGTGGGATGGAACTGACCGCAGCGAGCACACCGGCCTTCTTCAATTCCTGCACCCGCTTGCTGACGAGCTTGGGCTTGATGGGTTCGAGATAAGCCTTCTGGATCAGTTCAGTAACCTCTTCCTTGTCGGCTTTGGTGATTTTGTCGAGAACTTCGGCTGGATCATCGTAGCGCGTCTGCACGCCTTCCAGGTTGATCACGCCAAGTCCCCCGAGTTTACCCATCTCGATGCAGAACTTCACGTCGGTCACACCGTCCATGGCGCTGGCGAGGATAGGAATCTCCAGCTTGATGGAACTACCATCGGGCTTGGGAATAAGGAAGCTGGTGTCAACTTCAGCAGGGTTGATGGTCACCTCGCCGGGCACCAGCGCGATTTCGTCGAAGCCGTAGGTGACGCGGGCTTTTCGGTTGCGGCCAATCCACATTCCCATAGTCGTAATTCTTTTCGTTTGGAGGCGGCGCATCCGCCCCGGTTTTTGCGGTTAAAAAACGGCGGTTGCTGCCGCCGTGGTCAAAACTTGATGACGTTGTTGAGTGTGCCGCATTGCGAACAACGGGAGCGCTCCACATCGCCATCGTCGGTGTAAACGAAACCGCACTTTTCGCAACGAAAAATGTTGTCCTCGCTCGCGGTTGGTTCGAACCGCCGCCGACGATGCTCAAAATATATTGCCACGGCGGAAAGCGTCGCAAGCAAAACCACCACGTAGCCGAAAATCAACGCATCCGTTGTCATCTTGTGCTAGCAGTCACGCCGCCATTCGTGGGGGGGAGGGCGCGCCAGGTGAAGACTACGCGCAGCACGGTGGGCGGAGCGGCCTGTCGCGCCAGGGCGTTGCGGATCGGCAGCGGCTCGAATTTGAGGCGCCAGGCCAGTTCGATTGCGCGTTGGTCGGCCCATTTGGAGGCGGACTTGTCGGAGACGGAAGCGGACTCTACGCGTCCGTCGCCATCCACTGTGACGACGACGACGTTGCTTCCTGGCATATCCGCCATGGGCACCCTGGGTAGTTCCGGGTGGAAAATGAGTCGCCGGACAGTGGAACCATGCTCGATTTGCACCATGGAATTCGTGAGAATGGGGTCGTCAGCGAGCCGCGCTTCGGGCGAACGTATGGCGCGCAGCGAAGCCAGTAACCGTGATTCCGATGGGCGATTGGTAGTGATGTATTCCTGAAGTGAGCCGCCCAATTGCCCGGGGTCAAGCGCCAGCCATTCCGGCGGAGCCGAACCATTGGTCAAGGCCGGTGGCGCGGACTGGAAGTTTAACCAGGCACCGCCGGAAAATCCATTCTCATGCGGCAACGCAAACAGCGTCGGGTCGCGCAGCATTGATGCTTCCGCCAGCCGGCGCTCATATTCCGGCCCACCCGCGAGAAAAAACATGGCACGCGGCTTCGCCCGTGAGGTTTTGTACTCCCGCCGCTCGGCCAGCCAAAAGACGGCGAGGGCATGAGCGAGGAAAATGAAGATGAAACCCCAGGACCAGGCTCCGCGCGACCAACTGGATTCAACCGCCTTCATGGAGAAGGTGCGGCGCGCTTCGAGCCCAATGCCGGGCGCGAGGCGATGAAGGCCTCGCGGACGCCGGCCTTGTAGCCCAGTTGCCCCACGCGCACGAGTTGCTCCAGGTTCACGGACTTGTCGCCTTGTATGACCAGCGTGAGCGGCTCTGGCGATTCTTCCACTTTCAATTTCAGTTGTTGCTTGAGCAGCCGCTCGTGGATGAGTTGATTGTCGAAGTAGTATTGCCCGCTCGAATCCACGGCCACAACCACGCTGCGACCGATCACTCCCGGCATGTCATTCGCCTCGATCAACCGGATCGGCACGCCCGGCGTGAACACCAACTGCGACCGGAGCAGGATGAAAATGAGCAGCAGGAACAGCACACTTGCGAAAGCTGCCACGTCGAGCTGGCCACGGAAGATTTGCTTGTTGCGGGGAAAACGCATTTAGGAAATGACGAACGGATGGATTAAGTCGGTTCGTTGCGCCGCGCCCAGTTTCGAAATTCGGCATTCAGCACTCGTCATTGTTTGCCTCCATTCTCCGTGACGATGTTCACAATCTCGGACGCTGCCTTTTCCATGTCGAGCACGATGGAATTTACCCGCCCGACGAGATAGTTGTAGGCCGCATAACAGGGAATGGCGACCGCGATGCCGGCCGCAGTGGAGACGAGCGCCTTCCACACGCCGCCGGCGAGCTGCTCCATGTTGGCTTGCGCGCCAGATGCCTGCAGTTCGCTGAAGATTTGTAGAAAGCCTAGCACCGTGCCGAGCAGGCCAAGCAGCGGCGCGATTTGGGCGAGCGTGGCCAGCACATTCAACTTCTCCTCCAGACGCGGCACTTCCATCAGACCGGCTTCCTCGAGCGACTCCCGCACGCCCTCCCGACCGCGCTCGCGATTGAGCACGGCCACTTTGACCAGCCGCGCCACGGGACCAGGCGTGGCGTCACAGATGGAAAGGGCTTCGACGACATTGTCGCGTTTAAGCACGTTGCGCACCCCGCTCAGAAACTCCATCGAGTTGATCTGGGCGCGGTGGTAGTGCAGCAGCCGCTCGGCAAAGACCAGAATCGACACCGCGCTTGCCGCCAGCAACACCCAGAGCATCAGCCCGCCCTGCGTGATCAAATTGGGCAGCGCGGCGGCGGCGAACAAAGCGCCGGTAAGGAATGCTTCTGCGAACATGCCCACTTTATAGGAGTTGGGCGGTCAAGGTTCAAAGTTCAAAGTTCGCGCCAGCCAAACCGCCGACCACTTCGAGCCCATGCTTCAACGACCACCTTCGATTTTTAACTTCAAACCAGAAAATCAAAACCCGAAACTCCCGTCATGGAACAACCCGACCAGCTTCGCGAACTTTTCCGCATGCAAATGGCGCTCAACGAGCGTATCGGCGTGCACACTTACAACATGTCCGAGGAGGACAAGACCAAGTGGGTGCTCAACTATTGCCGCGCCATGTCGCAGGAGATGGCCGAGTTGACCGACAGCGTACCGTGGAAATGGTGGGCCAAGTACCAGAAATTCGACGAACAAAACGCCCGCGTCGAAGTCGTCGATCTCTTCCACTTTCTTATCAGCCTCGCCCAGGTGCTCGGTATGAGCGCCGACGACGTCTTCGCCGCCTACGTGAAGAAGAACGAGGTCAACTTCAAGCGCCAGGAATCCGGCTATACTCAGAAGGATCACGACGACTCGAAGCACATCTAGCCTGGCGCGGCCATGGAGCCGACTGAATTCCAGTGGTCGAACAGGAAATCCAGACCTCCCTTGGACTTGCCGTGAGGACTGGGCGCGCGGCGAAATCATGTCAGGTGGAGGTTTCCATCCCTTTCTGGCCTGGGTGTTCGCAATCTGGCTCACCGCTTCGGGATTTGTGGTAGCGGCGCGAGGAGTCTCAGGGCTGCACGGAATTCAAGCGCTTGCGGTAACAATTCTGCTTCTGGGAGCAGGCCTCGCTTTTTGTTTCCTCGCCGTTCGCTTAAGCATCCGGCGACATCGATTCGGTACATCCGTTCTCAAATTAAGCTCGGTTCCCGGAGTCATCGGCGGCGTGCTGGCCGGAGTAATTCGGATCGAACGGCCGATGCGGATACAAGAGTATCGGCTCCACCTTGGCTGTTATGAACAGACGACGGAACGAGACGGAACCAGTGAGGAGTTGAAGTGGGAATCAGAGAAGACATTGCAGGGGGAAGTCACCGAGGGAGGAGGCGGTATCCCTATCTTTTTTCAGATCCCTTACACCTGTCAGTCGTCAAGTATCGCCACTGACCGACGCCGCGTTATCTGGCGATTGGAGGTAACAGGGCGAACCTTGGGCACGGACTACCAGGCGCAATTTGAAGTGCCGGTTTTCCGGACCAGCCAGAGCCGCGAGGTCAGGCCCGTTCTGCCGGAGCCGGCCGCCAGCTTTGCGAAGGTCATGGACACAGCGCCGCTCGGCATCATCATCCGCCTGGCATCGGGCGGCACCGAGTTCATTTTTCCCGCCGCTCGCAACGGTGCGCTGGGACTTGGCCTCAGTGCGTTCACCACTATCTGGCTGCTTTTTCTCGTCATCTTTTTTCGCCAGGGGGAATTATGGTTCGGGATCGTCTGGGGCGCGATCGCGTCCATGCTTCTCTACATCCTTGCCGGAGTCTGGACGAATCGGAGCCGCCTTATCGTGGGCACCGACGGCATTGAGTTGACACGCGGCTGGCTCGTGTTCTCGACGCGCCGGCGTCTCGCCCGGAGCGATGTGCTGGAGGTGCGCCCCAAATCCGGTCTGTCGTCTGGCACGACCACCTATTACGATCTGGTCGCCGTCACTGATGTCGGCAAGTTCGTGAAACTTGCATCCGGCATCAAAGGCCCGAACGAATCAGCATGGCTAGCTCAAGAAATCAAAAAGGCCCTTCGCGGCCGATAACGCCCTGGCGCGGTGACCTGGACCGCATTCTCATCACGGAGGTGCAACTGGCCCGGCGCGTTCGCCAGCTCACGCGCCAGTTGGAGAAAGATTTCGCGGGACGTGACCTCGTGATCGTTTCAATTCTCAGCGGCACAGTCATCTTCCTCGCCGACCTGGTGCGCCATCTCTCGCTGCCGCTCAAACTGGATTTCATCGGCGTCTCCAGCTACGGCGCAGGCACCGAGTCCGGCGAACTGGTTTTCACCAAGCAGCTCCGCCTCGACGTCCGCGGCCGTGACGTGCTGGTGGTGGATGATATTCTCGACACGGGCCGGACGTTGAAGCGCGTCGTGGCCGTGCTGCGTACGCACAAGCCCCAGCGCATCAAGATCTGCGTGCTGCTGGAGAAGAAAGCCCGGCGCGTGGAAAAGATTCGTGCAGACTACGTCGGCTTCCAGATTCCCGATCTTTTCGTGGTGGGCTATGGGCTCGACTTTGCTGAGCGCCACCGGAACCTGCCTTTTGTCGGCGTGCTCAAGCCGGAAGCTTATAAATCCATGCCCCCAGGCATTCGCTGAACTGCTGACGCCGGGGCATTACTTTTCCGGGCCAAGCACAAAATTTTTCTCCCGGCCCAGCTTGTGCGCAGTCTGCGTGGCATAAGCCCAGTCCGCCGCGTTCGCGCCGCGCAATTCCACCCGGCCGCGTTCATTCGCAATGGCCAACGCTTGCGGCAGATCCAGGATTCGTAGCACGTTCAGATAGTCTGGGCCATCCATGTGCGACTTGGGGAGGCGGGTGAGGACCAGTTCATCCACCGGCGCGTAAAGCGAAGCATAAAGTGCGTTTACCGCCATATCCCCTTCGGCCTCCAGGCGCAACGGTAACCGGCCAAATTCCCGCGAGGCGCGCAGCGCTTGAATCGCGCGCACGATTTCCCACACCTGCCGGGTCGCGGGGGTCTCTCCCAGCAACATCGCGCGGCGATGAATCTGCGTCTGCTTCTTGGCCTCTGGCGCGGCGGCGACGACGCTGGAAAAGGCCAGTGTTGCGGTGACAATCGGGGCGGTTACGCCTGACGGATCATCGACGCCGCCCGGCAGGCGCAGGACAAGCCCCTCCAGCTTGGCCACCTCCGGTACCGTGAAGCTCAATCGTGCCTTCTCGTCCGGCCCGGTCTGGACACTAAACGCTCTTCGCGAAGGGTTGATGGACGCAGTGGCGCGGCCCTCGGTCAGCGAGGCGGCCGGGAGCTCAGTCGGCCAGGCGGCAAAAACTTTGGTCCGGAGCGCCAACATCCAGGCGTCGCACTGCGTGCGCCATTCCGCCTCCGAATTCGGTGACGCCACGGGCGCAACCGCCACGAATGAGGTGTGGATGTTGGAATTCAGGGCGTCCTCCGGCAGCGTGTCGAAAACTTTCAACTGCTGCGGCGAAAACATTTTCGCCGCCGCCGTCTCGATGAGCGTATCCTCGCCCTTCAGATGCCTGTTGAACCAGCGCATCACCGGCACCTGAATGTCCTGCGTGTCTTTATGCGGGCCAGGGCCGATGACGAGACCGCAGCGTTCTCCCGCTCCGAACAGGTCATGGACACGGCGAACCTTGTCGCGCAGCCGTATCACGCCATCGAGCGGAAAGATGTTGTCGTCGTCCGTATTGACAATGAGTAACGCGCGTGGCGCGGCCAGCGCCGCGAGTTGAGGGTAATCCCACCGATACGTGTTCACGAAGAACATGCAGTCGCAATGACCCTCGACCGCGCCGTCCACGACGTAGTTCTCCAAATCGGTAATGCCCGCGGTCGGCGCGGCGACCTTGATGCGCTCGTCCATCGCCGTGACGAACCAACTGTAGGCGCCACCGCCGGAACGACCGGTGATGCCGAAGCGGTTGGTATCCACCTCGGGCCGGGTGCTCAAATAATCGAGCGCGCGCATTCCATTCCAACACTCGACGCCGCCCGGTGTATAGCCGCGTGAATTCCACCACCACATCCCGGCGCGATACGTGCCGTGGTGCTCGCCGAGAATTTCGCCCGACTCCAGCGTATCGAGGACCAGGCACACGTAGCCGTTCCTCGCCAGCCAACTGCCCCAATGCTGATACGCGTACTTCGTCCCGTAACTGATTCTGTTCGTCACCACTGGGCTGTGGCCACAGACGTAGAGAATCGTCGGCGCGGGTTTGGCCAGGCCCTTTGGCACATAAAGGTTGGCCGTGCAGTAAAGGCCGGGACGCGATTGGAAATGCAGGTTTTCGACAGTGAAGCCATCCGCCTCGAGACGCTTCGTGACCGTGGCCTTCAAGTCCGTTCGCAGCGGCGTGGGTGAGAGGCCCAGCATTTCAGCTAACTCAGCGCGACGCTGCGGCAGCTGCTCCAGCCACGCGTTGCTCGTGGTGAGATTGCTCAGGCACTTCTCCGAAATGGCCCGCGTCTCACGAGCGAAATGGCCAGCCAGTTCTTTATCCATGACCTGCCATTGCTGCGGCAATTTGGCGCCATGCAACGAAAGCGAGACCATACCGATCAGAATGAGGAAACTTTTCATGGATGTGCGAAGAATGCGCTGCTCATTGGTGGCCGGCAATGTTCAAATCAGGGTGCCGGGCCGCGTTCGGTTCCTGGGATGGGGCCTCTCCGTCTTCGCGCGTCAAAGGTTTCGTCGTCAGAGCGTTTGTGTATATTATTGTTAAATACATTTTTAATCTTGCTCCTGAACCAATGCCAGGCTACCGTTTCAGCGTTGTGTTGATACCTTGTGCATTCAGGGCAGCGCCCGGAGCGCCGGCGTCCTCTCCGGCTTTAGACCTGCGCGGGCAGAGTTGTGCCTGCCCCGCTGACGGCGAAGGTTTCGGGACAGGCGTGAATGGTTTTTTGCCAAACGAACCCATCCTGAAACATGGAGAGCGGCAAAATTGCACCACCCTCAAAATGCAAAGCGGGGCCAAAACAGGGCAATCTTCCTGGAGCCGGGACGGCTCCGGCCGTTCGGGTATCAATACTGTACCATTTCCGATCCGGTACAGGGGGCGTTACCGGTACCGGGAGACGAGGGGGAAGAATACAGGAGCTTCCTGCCACGCCGGAACATGAACCGGCGGGGATTGGTTTTTCCGTTCTTTGTAATCAGGCGAACGAGTGGAAGGATGAAACTTGATCGGCAAATTTTTAAAAACGGTAAAATTCGGTAAAGTTTTGGGCAATTTGGTTAAGCCGCGTGGCAAAGTTTGCCCGCAACCACTCGCCCGGGTTCAACGGGCAGGAATCCTCGCCCACACGAGTCTTGGAATTTGGATTTCTTCCAGCGAATCTCAGCCGTCTCATGCCTTGCGCTGTGCTGCAAACTGAACTGGGCAAGCCCACCATCGAACAGATGGCGCGCGCCTTTCGTTCCGTGCCCGGCCTCACGCCGATGGATGCCCGTATACTCGGGAACGACGCCTTCGGCATCCTCGTGAAAAACTTTTCAGAATCGCAGGCAGCGGCCATGCAAGGTGCCCTGCGGATCGAAGGCGTTGAGACGGAAATTGTGGACCAGTCGCTGCTCCCGGTGCTTCCCGCCAAACACAATGTCCACCGGCTCGATTGCGCGCCTGAGCATCTGATGATTTACGATCCGGTGGGGCGCGGCTTCGCGTTGGATTGGCGTCACATCATGTTCATCGCCGCCGGCGCCGTGCGGCTCACGGAATTTGTGCGCGAACGTCAGCGGCGCGAGAAAATTAGCTACACCGGCGGCGGCGAGCCGTATCGTGACGTCGATTACGATCTCGTGTCGCGGGAAGAACAGAACTTTCACCTGCTCGCTGACGTCATCGTCGCGGGGGGCACGCTTCGCTACAGCCTCCAGGCGGACAAGTTCAACTTCGGGTATCTTGGATCACGCCAGGTGCAAGAGACCGCTGCCAACTTTTCCCTGCTCGTTCGCGATTTCGCGCAATTCGGAACCGCCGCCATGCTGAATCGAGGTGCGAAGACCATCCAAATTGGAGCGTCGGAGGGATTCACCTACCCCAGCCAGAATGCCTTCACGGAAGAAATCGTCTGGTCATTGTGGCAACTGAAAAAGCTCGCATGAAAATCTTGATTCTCGGATTCGCGCTCGCCGTCTCAACGCTGCCAATCCCGGCCGCGCAACCCAAACCAACGCGTGTCCCGGCGCCCGGCATTGCCATCGCCGAAGAGGATCGCGCGGAATTGCGCGCCGGAGCGGACGCGTTGGCGGAAGAAATTGCCCCGCTGCGTTCGTCGAAAATGAGCGTTCTGCTGCCCGACGTGGAAATCTTTCACAAGGCTGTGGACTGGGCGCTACGCTACGATGAGTTCTATCGCAGCAACGAGGTCAGCCTCGCGCGCGGCTTGCTCAAAACCGGCATGGAGCGCGCGAAGCAGTTGCGCGAAAGCAACCCCGCGTGGCTCAACGCCACCGGCCTCGTGGTGCGCGGCTATCGCTCAAAAATAGATGGCTCAGTTCAGCCTTATGGACTTGTAGTTCCCTCGAGTTTCAGCTCGAGCAACGGCAAAAATCATCGTCTTGATGTCTGGCTTCATGGCCGCGACGACAAATTAACGGAACTGAAATTCATTTCCGACCGTCAACGTTCTTACGGCGAATTCATTCCAGCCGATGCATTGGTGCTGCATCCGTACGGACGCTTCTGCAACGCCTTCAAGTTTGCCGGCGAGACGGATGTGTTCGAGGCGATGGAACACGTGAAAAAATCGTATCGCATTGACAACCAACGTATCGCCCTGCGCGGCTTCTCGATGGGCGGCGCGGGGGCGTGGCATCTCGGCGCGCATCATCCTGAGGCGTGGGCCGTGGTCGCGCCGGGCGCGGGCTTTGCAGAGACCGCGGAATATCAAAAACTCGGCAACAAGCGAGCGAACTTGCCCACCTGGGAGCAGAAGCTCTGGCAGCTTTACGATGCGACCGATTACGCCGCCAACTTCGCGAACGTGCCGGTCGTTGGTTACAATGGCACCGATGATCCGCAGCGTCAGGCCGCTGACGTGATGGAACGCGCGATGAAGACTGAGGGGCTTGCGCTTCCGCGCATCTGGGGCACAAACGTCGGACACAAATACACTCCCGAGGGAAAGAAAGAAGTGAGCACATTCGTTGATGAAGCAGTCGCGCGCGGGAAGGAGGCTGATCCGGCAAAAGTTCGCCTGACGACACGAACGCTCCGCTACAACAAGGCACCGACTGTGGAAGTGCTCGGATTGGAGAAACACTGGGAGCGCACGGACCTAGGGATTGACGCTTCAGATGCGCGCCGCTGGAAGATTACCACCACGAACGTGGCAGCATTTCGCGTGATTCGGCATGGGAAGGATGTGCCTGAATCGGTTGTCGTGGACGGGCAAGCGACACGCGGCGAATTCACGCATGATGGCGGAGAAACGGTCTCTTCTGTGTTTCAGAAAGGCAGCGATGGAAAATGGGGAGCGAAACGATCTCCTTCAAGGCTGGTCAAATCGCCTGGCCTGCAAGGCCCAATCGACGACGCGTTCATGGATAGTTTTCTGGTCGTGCGACCAACGGGCAAGGCGCAGAACTCTTCCGCACAACAATGGATTTCCACCCAACTCGCCAAGGCCACGAACGAATGGCGCGGGCAGTTTCGCGGTGACGCCCGCGTGAAGGATGACGCCGAAGTTTCAGATCAGGACATCGCCGCAAACAACCTCGTGCTGTTTGGCGATCCGAAGGGCAATAAGCTGCTGGCGCGCATCGCGGACAAGCTGCCCATTCGCTGGAGTGCGAATTCTGTAAAAGTGGGCGCGAAAGATTTCGCGGCCAGTTCCAGCATCCCGGTTTTCATCTATCCGAATCCATTGAACCCCGAACGCTACATCGTCGTGAACACCGGCTTTACTTTCGCCGCCGCCGGTTCCGGCAGCAACGCCCAGCAGACGCCCAAGCTGCCCGACTATGGCGTGATGAATACCGTGGACGGTTCCATCGCACTCGCCGGCTTCTTCGATGAACAGTGGCAGGTGAAGTGAACGCGCGCCGGTCCGGTCGTTCCATTTGCATTTCACGCCGGGGACGCGACACTCGCGCGCATGGAGCAAGAGACGGTTCACATCGTCGTCGTGGGCGGAGGATTTGGCGGGCTGACATTCTGCCAGCACTTCAAGCATCCGCGCGCGCAGATCACCATCATCGACAAGCATAATCATCACCTCTTCCAGCCACTGCTTTACCAGGTCGCGACGGCGGGGCTCTCTGCGCCGGAAATCGCGCAACCGATTCGATCGATTCTTTCCGGGCGCGGAGACATCACGGTGTTGCTCGATGAAGTGCGCGATCTGAATCTCATGACGAAAGAGGTCACGCTTCGCGCACGCACGCTTCATTACGATTACCTCGTCCTCGCGGCGGGCGGGCGCACCACTTACTTCGGCCACCCGGAGTGGGAACAATTCGCGCCGGGCCTGAAATCTCTCGAAGACGCCATCCGCATCCGCCGCGAAGTGTTGCTGGCCTTCGAGCGCGCCGAGAATGAATCGGACGCTGTTGAGCGCGCACGATTGATGACCATCGTCGTCGTGGGCGGCGGGCCGACCGGTGTCGAATTGGCCGGCGCTTTTTCGGAACTGGCGCGCCAGGTTTTGCGCAAAGACTTTCGTCACATCGATCCGGCGACGGCGCAGATTTTTCTGATCGAAGCCTCGCCGCGCGTCCTCTCCAACATGGATGAAGACCTGCAGATCTCTGCCACGGAACAATTGGAGCAACTGGGCGTGCGCATTCGCGCGAACATGAAAGTCGCCAACATCACACGCGATGGTGTGGAACTCTCGAACGGGGAAACGATTCGCGCCGCCAATGTCATTTGGGCTGCGGGCGTGGGCGCGTCACCGCTCGGACAAAAGCTGGCCGTGGAATTGGATCGTGCCGGACGCGTGAAGGTAAATCCGGACCTAAGCGTGCCGGGTCACCCGGAAGTATTTGTGCTCGGCGACATGGCTTCGCTGCTCCAGAAAAACGGAAAGCCGGTACCGGGTGTTTCACCTGCAGCCATGCAGATGGCGAAGCACGCAGCGCGCATCGTTGCAGGAGAACTGACTTCGCCCGGGATCGCTGTGCGCCCGGGGTTCGATTACTTCGACAAAGGCACGATGGCCACGATTGGGCGCTCAGCAGCCGTGGCGCACACGGGGCCGTTCAAGTTCAGCGGTTACCCGGCATGGCTGGCGTGGTTGTTCATTCACCTGATCTTCCTGGTGGGATTCCGCAATCAGATCGCGGTGCTCTGGCAATGGCTCTACGGTTACCTCACCTACAAGCGAGGCTCGCGCATCATCACGGATGTGGCACCGATTGCTTCCCCGTCGACGGCGAACAAGAATTGAAGAACGCTTAGCGATTCGTGGTCCGTAAACGAAACGCCAGATACCCGCTCAACACCTCGTGCAACGGCTCCTTCGTGTTCACCAGCACGTAGTGGCACTGGTTCTTCTCGCAGCCTTCGCGCAGGCGCTGTTGGAAGGCGCCCACTTCCTTCAGATAACTTTTCCGCAACTCCGCCGGACGCGTGAGAATCTTCGGGATGCTCTCCAAGCCCTCGAACTCGACGAGGCCGGTGAAAGGAAACTCCAACTCATACGGGTCCATGACGTGGAAGCATACTACCTCGTGTCCACCGAAGCGGAGGTGCTGGATGCCTTCGAGCACGTTGGCCTCCTCGTCGAAGAAATCGCTGATGACAATAACAATGCCCTTGCGCCGAAGCTGATTGGCCACGTCGTGCAGCACCGTGGCGATGCCCGTCTGCTGCGTGGCCTGGAAAGCCGCGAGCCGCGCCATGAGCCGGTGAATGGTCGAGCGATTGTCGCTGCGCGGCGAGTAATCGCGCATTGACTGGTCGAAAATGCCAAGCGCCGCAGCGTCGCGCTGGTGCAAGATGAGGAACGCAAGGCAGGCTGCGATTTGCCGGGCGTAATCGAATTTCGTAACGGTGCCCGAGCCGTATTTCATGGACTCGCTGCCATCGAGCAGGACGTTCGCAACGTAGTTTGTCTCCTGCTCGTATTGTTTGATGTAATAACGGTCGGTGCGGCCCAGCACCTTCCAATCGAGATGCCGCGTGTCGTCCCCGTGCGTGTATTCCCGGTGCTGCGCGAACTCGATGGCGAAGCCACGATACGGGGACTTGTGCTCGCCCGCCATGTAACCCTCGACGATCTGCCGCGCCTGCAACCCCAACGCCTCCGCCCGCGCGATCGTCTGCGGGTCGAGGAGTTGGTCGAGGTGAGACTGGTCCATGTTAGCAGACAACGAACGGCGTGCACGGCTGAAAGCCCGTAATTCGATAGCCCAAGGCGTTGACTTGGATTACTGAATTATGTCCCTTCGGGACCCGATGCTCGCGGAATCTCATTGGCCCTCATTTTCATTCTCACGCCGCCAGCTTCTCGTCCTTCGGAATCGTTTCGAGGATGCGGCGCATGATGTCGTCGCTGGTCACGCCTTCGCTCTGGGCGGCAAAGTTCGTCACGATGCGGTGGCGGAAGACGGGTGGCGCGACGGCAGCGATGTCGTCGCAGCTCACGTAGGTCCCGCCGTTGAGAATGGCGCGGGCCTTGGCAGCGAGAATCAGGTTCAGTCCGGCGCGTGGACCGGCGCCCCACGAAAGCCACTTTTGGCAGAAATCGAGCGCCTCGTTGGTCTTCGGGCGCGTGCAGCGCACAAGGCGTTCGGCGTAGGCATAGACGTGGTCGGCCACGGGCATGCGACGGACGATTTGTTGGAGGTGCAGGATTTCATCCACGGAGAGCACGGCTTGCGGCTTCGCCATCGGCGCGCCGGTGGCCATTTTCATGATCTGCAATTCCTCCTCCGCCGTCGGGTAGTCCACGCTGATCATGAACATGAAACGATCGAGTTGCGCCTCGGGCAGCGGATAGGTGCCTTCTTGCTCGATGGGATTCTGCGTGGCTAGCACGAAGAAGGGATCGGGCAGTTGAAAATCATTTCCTCCCACGGTGACTTTACGCTCCTGCATGGCTTCGAGCATCGCGGCCTGAGTCTTGGGTGGCGTGCGGTTGATTTCGTCGGCCAGAATCATGTTGGCGAAGATGGGGCCGCGCAGGAACCGGAACTCGCGCACGTTGGTCTGCGGATCCTGGTAGATGACCTCGGTGCCCGTGATGTCGCTCGGCATCAGGTCAGGCGTGAACTGGATGCGCTTGAACGACATGTGCAGCGTTTGCGCCAGTGTGGAGACGAGGAGCGTCTTGGCGAGGCCAGGCACGCCGACGAGCAGCGCGTGGCTGCGGGTGAAGATGGCAATGAGCGCCTGCTCGACGACTTCCTCCTGCCCGACGATGACCTTGGCCAGCTCGGATTTGATTTTGGCGGCGGATTCCTTGAGGTGCGCGACGGCCTGCAGGTCGTGGTCGGCTTTCGATTCAATGCTCATGATTCTTAACGGGTGCTGGAGATGGTGATAACGGAGTGAAGCGCGGATTCACAAGGAACTTTGCCGTGATGAATGGCTCACTGGCCATCCACGCCCGCCTTGGTTTCGACCCAGCGGGCCAGCAGCCAGAGCACGTCGGAGAGGCGGTTGAGGAAAATCAAGATCTCGCCGTTGACGGGTTCAACCTCGCGCATGGCGCAGACGCGGCGCTCGGCACGGCGGCAGGCCGTGCGGGCCAGATCAAGCACGGCAGCGAGCGGCGTGGCGCCAGGCGTAGCCCAGCCTTTGAAGGAAATCTTCTGCGCCTCAAGGTGCTTCACTAGTTCATCCAATCGAGAAGTCATGGCAGGCGTGACGATGGTGAAGCCGTCCCGCGCGTAGCGGGCCAAGTCTTCAGGAACGGTAGCCAGTTCACCCATCACTTCCACAAGCTGCTTCTGGGTCGAAAACAGCTCCCCGCGCAGCCATTCATCCGTGGCGGCAGCGCGTGCCACACCCAAGGCGGCGTTGAGTTCGTCGAGGGCGCCGTTGGCCTCGACACGCGGATGGGTCTTGGGCACGCGCCTCTTGTACATCAGGGCCGTGGTGCCGTCGTCACCGGTGCGGGTTGCGATGCTCATTTCAGTCCATAATCGATCTCTGCCGTCACGCAGATTAAGCGGTGCAAGGATCGTACCAGCAAGGCCATTCGCACAAGCCACCGCTTGGAGATTGATGCGCGACCAAATCATGTCCAAAATTCCTGCGTGTCGCGCCCCAAGAAAAAAAGCCCTGCCCGGCCGGCGGTGTCGCTGGCAATGCTGGTAATTTGCGGACTCGGCGTGGCCGGGGCCCTCAGCGCACTCTTATGGCTCAAATCACACACGCCAAATCCAACGGGGCCCAAGGCCATCCAAACTCCGTCCGCAACCAACGCCGGGCCGGCATCAACCAGTGGGGAGGCTCCCGATCCCGCAGCCCTCGAGGCCTGGCTCACGAACCGGACAGAAAGCACGGAGTTGATCAACATGGGGACTTCGCTGCTCGAACAAGGATGGGTCGGGCAATCGGTGCTGTGCTATCGCCGTGCCCTCGAACTGAAACCGGACGACGAAGAGGCGCACTTCAATCACGGCGTGGCTCTGGCCCGCCTCGGGCAGTTGCCGGAGGCGGAGCGTGCCTATCGCGAGGCATTACGGCTTTTTCCGGAATACGTGGAGGCCCATAACAATCTCGGCAATCTGCTCACCAAGCAGCGCCGCTACGCGGACGCCGTGGCGGAATTCAACGCAGCGCTCAAGCTGGCCCCAGAGGACGCTTCGGCGCACAACAACCTGGGCCGGGCTCTGGCCGAGCAGGGAGCGCTGGCCGAGGCTCTCCCACATTTCAGCGAAGCAGCGCGGCTCGACACCAATTATGTGGAAGCGCGCTTCAATCTCGGCACAGCCTGCCTGAACCTAGGGCGAACCAACGAGGCGGTCTCTGCTTTCCAAGAAACGCTGCGTCTCCGGCCTGGTTTCACCCCTGCCGCTCAAGCCCTTGAAAAACTGCGCCGCCGCTCCCGCTGATATCCGCATTGCTTCACTGCCCCAGTCGCGGTCGGGAATTTCACCGATCCCGGGAATAATCCAGCCAATCCGCGCATCACATGGGTGGCAAGGCAGGCGGATGGACCGCAATCGACACCGCTCGAGATTTGTTGGGTTTAACGAGTCTTAACGAAGGGTGTCGGTGGCATGGACCCGGTGGCCGCGTTCGCAACGAACGCAATTGTCGCCCCTGGGAGAATCCGTGAGTCCGGTCCATCCGTCGCCGGCCGGTATTTTCGGGCAGGAGAGCCAATTGACGATAAGCGATCAGAAGTTACGATGGAGTAAGCTTAGCGAACCGAAGGTGCGCCGTGCTTCCGTATGCCGCCCGAGCAACAAACATTCGAGCAAACCGTGACCTCGTGTTACGAACCATTGTACCGGTTCGCGCTCGGCCTGAGCCGGAGCGAAGCGGATGCCGCTGACCTTACTCAGCGCGCCTTCGAGCGTTTCGGCGAGAAATCCGGTGCACTGCGCGACCCATCGAAGGCGAAAACCTGGTTGTTCACCACGCTCTACCGGGACTTCCTTCAGCAACGCCGCCATGCCACACGCTTCCCGGAGTCGGAAATCGACGAAGGCATCGAGTCCACGGTGGTGGAACTGCCAAGGGCCGACGTCATGGCCGATGCGAATGCCGCCGTGGCAGCCCTGCGCCGGCTGGAGGAGCCGTTTCGCTCGGCGCTGATTCTCTTTTATTTGCAGGAGCATTCCTATCGGGACATCGCGGAGATTTTGGACGTGCCCATTGGCACGGTGATGTCCCGTCTGGCACGCGGCAAGGAGATGCTCCGGGAGCAACTGGTTTCAAATGACAGCAAAGTGGCGGCCGTGTCCGCCGGAGGAGCGGTGAAATGAACAAGCAACAAGCGCGAGAAATTCTGTCGGTATATCGCCCCGGCACAGAAGACGACCATGATCCAATATTCGCCGAGGCCTTGGCGCTCGCGCGCACGGATCGGGAACTCAAGACATGGTTCGAGGAGGCCACAGCCTTCGATGGGGGCCTACGCTCCGCGCTCGCGCGGGTGGATGCGCCGGTCGATTTGCGAGAGATCATTCTGGCCGGGCGAAAAATTATTCACCCCACACCGTGGTGGAATTACCGGCTTTCCGGCCGACAACTGGCCGCCGCGGCCGCCCTAATCCTGGTGGCGGCGTTGTCAGTGCTGTGGTTCAACCACCGGCCGCCGGGTTTCGCCGACTTTCGCCGGGAGATTGCCGATTCGTCCTGGGGTCCGTCGCCGCACGTCGAGATGCCGGCCGCGAGCCTCGGCGAAGTAAAGCGATTGCTGGCGGCGCAGCATGTGGCCACCAACTTCAGCGTCCCGCCGGCGTTGGCCAGCACCGACATCCGCGGGTGCAGCCTCATACACTGGCGCGGGCATGAGGTTCCGGTAATCTGCTTCCACTCGGACAAACAACATCTCCACCTCGTGGTGGTGGGCCGAGACCTTTTCCAAGACGCGCCAGCCGTAATGCCGCAGACCGACCAATGGTCCTCGTGGCGCACGGCGAGTTGGACACAAGATGATTACGCCTATGTGCTCACCGGGCTGAAGACGATGTCCTTCGTAAAGAAATTCCGCAAGTCCGGGCGCTGGGATTGGGGAGGGTGAGACGCCTCGCGCGGCCCACCATGCACCACCGGTTCACTCTTCGCCAAAAAATGCTTTGCCTCAGGGGTGAGGGTTTTGCATTTTCAGGGCATTCCTATGGGCAAAATAATTCGTCCTTTCTGGAGGCTCTCCCTGCTGCTGGCCACTCTTTTCCCCGCATCACTTTTCGGGAGCGAGGCCGACATCAGGATCCCTGACTTGAGCAAGGTGGCGTTCAACGGACTGGGCGGCATGAGCGGCGCCATGCTCATGTACTTCGGGCTCCTCATCTGCGCCATCGGTGTCGTCTTTGGTCTGGTGCAATACAACCAGACCAAGGCGCTGCCGGTGCATGAGAGCATGGCCAAGGTTTCACATACCATTTGGGAGACGTGTAAAACCTACTTGTTCACCCAGGGCAAGTTTCTCGCCATCCTCTGGCTGCTCATCGCGGCGTGCATGATCTATTACTTCGGTTTCCTAACCGAGCACAAGGACGTAGCCGGCCAGCCCCTGCCTTCGGGACAAGTCGTGTTCAATGTCGTGGTCATTCTGCTGGCGTCCATTCTCGGCATCCTCGGCTCTTATGGCGTGGCGTGGTTCGGCATCCGAATTAACACGGTATCCAACTCGCGCACCGCATTCTCCGCGCTCAAGGGCAATCCGCTGGCCACGCTGGGTATTCCGCTCCGTTCCGGCATGAGCGTCGGCTTGTTGCTCGTGGCGGTGGAATTATTCTTCATGATCTGCATCCTGATGTTTCTGCCGCGTGAACTGGTGGGGCCGTGCTTCATCGGGTTTGCCATCGGTGAATCGCTTGGGGCGAGCGTGCTACGCATCTGCGGCGGCATCTTCACCAAGATCGCCGACATCGGCTCTGACCTGATGAAGATTGTCTTCAAGCTGCCCGAGGACGATCCGAAAAACCCCGGGGTAATCGCCGACTGCACAGGCGACAACGCCGGCGACTCCGTGGGACCGACAGCGGACGGTTTCGAAACTTACGGCGTGACCGGCGTAGCGCTCATCGCCTTCCTCGCCCTGGCGCTGGCGGCCACGCCGCCGATAGTGGCCACGCTCATCATCTGGATCTTCGTCATGCGTGCGCTGATGATTGTGACTTCGCTCGTCTCCTACTTCGTCAACGAAGGCATCAGCAAGGCCAAGTTTGGCAGGTTGAAGGATTTTGATTTCGAGGCGCCGCTCACCCACCTCGTATGGATCACCTCAGCCGTTTCGATCGCGGTGACCTTCATCGCGAGCAAAGTGTTGCTGGGCGATTTCAAGGACGCCAGCGGAACAGCGCAGCCGGCGCTGTGGTGGGTCCTGTCGATGATCATCAGTTGCGGCACGATCGCCGGAGCGCTGATCCCCGAGTTTACCAAGGTTTTCGTCAGCACCACATCGCGTCACGTCCGCGAAGTAACGAACTGCTCCAAGCACGGCGGTGCGTCGCTCAACATTCTATCAGGCCTGGTGGCCGGCAATTTCTCAGCTTTCTGGATGGGCCTGATCATCATGTTGCTCATGGCCACGTCGTATTACTTCTCGCAAAATGCCGCGCTGCTCGCGCTCATGCCGCCGAAGTTTATTTTCGCTGCACCCATCTTCGCCTTCGGCCTGGTGGCCTTCGGCTTTCTCGGCATGGGCCCCGTGACCATCGCCGTGGACAGCTACGGGCCGGTGACGGACAACGCGCAGTCCGTTTACGAACTGAGCCAGATCGAGGGACGCAAAGGCATCGCGCACGAGATCGAAAAGGAGTTCGGATTCAAGCCCGACTTCGAGAACGCCAAGCACCAGCTTGAGAAGGGCGACGGCGCGGGCAACACCTTCAAGGCCACAGCCAAGCCTGTGCTCATCGGCACCGCCGTGGTCGGAGCGACCACGATGGTGTTCGGCATCATCATCCTGCTGGAGAACATGTTCGGTAACGCCATTCCCAAGCTCAGCATCGTGCAGCCGGAAATCATACTCGGGCTCATCATGGGCGGCAGCGTCATCTATTGGTTCACCGGCGCGTCCTGCCAGGCCGTTGTGACCGGCGCGTATCGAGCTGTGGTTTACATCAAGGAAAACATGAAGCTCGATGCCACGACCGCTTCCGAGAAGGACAGCAAGGAGGTCGTCCGCATCTGCACCGTCTATGCCCAGAAAGGTATGTGGAACATCTTCATCGTGGTGTTCTGCTTCGCCCTCGCCCTGCCCTTCTTCAACGCTTACTTCTTCATCGGTTACCTCATTGGCATCGCGTTCTTTGGTTTGTTCCAGGCCATCTTCATGGCCAACGCCGGCGGCGCGTGGGACAACGCCAAGAAAATCGTCGAGGTCGATCTCCGCCAGAAAGGCACCGAGTTACACGCGGCCACCGTCGTCGGCGACACGGTGGGCGATCCGTTCAAGGACACTTCATCCGTGGCGCTGAACCCCGTCATCAAGTTCACCACCCTCTTCGGCCTGCTGGCCGTCGAGATCGCAGTGAGTATGACCATGAGTCACACGGAGGCTCTCAAAACGAATCCCAACGCGATCAATTGGAGTCCCTGGGTGGGCACGTTCTTTTTCCTCATCGCGCTCATCTTTGCCTACCGCTCGTTCTACGGCATGCGCATCCCCGAAGAGGATGCCGGCGCGGAAGGCGTGATGGTCATCGGTGCGCCCGAAGACAAGCTGGACCGGAAGAAGCACTAGCAGAATTGGCGGATCCGTGAACAGACCTGCTCAGACGCGAACGAAGTGCTGGGTTTTCCCTTCCAGCCTTGGCAGCGTGCCCGCCGGCAGGATCACCACTGGTATGCGCATCCGGAACGCGCTTTCAAATTCCGTCTGCAATTGTTGAACCACTGCTCCCGGATCAGCCTGCGGCGCCAACTCCACATCTACTTCGATCTCCGACAAGGCACGCGTCGTCACCAGGCGGACCCGGAACTCGGCCACGCCCGCGCAGCCGTTGATGATTTGTTCGAGCGCGCTCGGATAAAGGTTCACGCCGCGCACAATGATCATGTCGTCGGTACGGCCCAGGATGCCACCTTCGAGGCCAAGGTCATAACGACCGCATTCGCACGGGCCACCCTGAGAAGGCTTCACCAGATCGCCAGTGCGGTAGCGAATGAGCGGTGAGCCGACGCGACCCAGCGTGGTCAGGACGAGTTCGCCGATGGCGTCATGCTCTGCCGGTTGGCCAGTTTCGGGATTGACGATCTCGGCGATGTAGCTGGTCTCGATGACATGTAACCGTCCCGGCTGCACGGGGCATTCGAAAGTCACCGGCCCGACTTCCGTCATGCCGTGATGGTCAAACACACGGGCACCGGGCCAAAGTTGCTCCAGACGGGCTCGCGTGGCGGGGATGCTTCCACCTGGCTCGCCCGCGACGACGATCAGCCGCACGGGCGACTGGGTGAGATCGATTCTCTCCTCTGCCGCCACTTCTGCCAGCCGCATCGCGTAGGTCGGTGTACAGCAAAGCACGTTCGCTTGATGGTCAAAGATGGCGCGCAGGCGCGCCGCCGTGCTCAGACCTCCACCCGGAAGACAGAGTGCACCGACGCGGGCCGCCGACTCGAATGCCGTCCAGAATCCGAGGAAAGGTCCGAAAGAGAACGCGAAGAAAATACGGTCCCCACGTTTTACGCCCGCAGCCTGATGGACCAGTTCCCAGTTGCGCAACATCCACTCCCAGCTCTCCAGCGTGTCGAGCCAGCGAATGGGCGTACCCGTCGTTCCACTGGTCTGGCTCAAGCGCGTGTAGCGATCGAGCGGGAAGGTCAGGTTCGTACCGTAAGGCGGATGCTGCTCCTGGTCAGCGATAATCTCGGCCTTGGTGGTGAGGGGAATCGAGTCGGTGAGTTCGCCTAGATGCCGGACATTGTAGCTGGCGTGGGCGGCGTTGAACTTGGCGGTGTAAAACGGATTGCGCCCAATCACGGTCGAGAGCAGCACGCGCAACTGATCGAACTGGCTGGAGCCAATAGCCAGCCGCTTGGGAAACGTCGTGACGGGTGGCATCAGCGCGCGGGCGAATTCGTCCCCGGTGCGACTGTGGTGGCGGGTTTCGCCGGAACCGGCGCGGGTTTGTAGAAGGTGACGAGGCAGCCACCCACCGCCGCGAGAAGAATTCCCAAATAGAATTGAGGTTTGATGGAGCCCCAGCCGCCAGCGGGCGGATGTTCCAGCAATCCATAAATTGCGTTCACTACGGGGGCGCCGGCAAAAACGATGGACATCACGACCGCAGGCGAACCTTTTGCGCCGAAGGCGAGCAGAACGCCGAAGGCACCAACGGCTCCAACCACGCCGGCGATCAGTGACCACCACAGGCCCTTCTGCGGATAGTTCCAAAAGTCGAGCCGCCCGCCTTGCATTTTGAGAATTACGATCGGTCCAAGAATCGCGACCAGGAAGTAAGCGACACCTACGTAGAGGAACGCCTTATAGCGTGCGTTCGGATCGGGTGGCAGCCCGGGCACATTCATGCCCATCTGCCCCTTGTGCAGCATCACGCCATAGACACCCCACGATACGACCGTGAGCAACGCAAAGAAGAGCCAGTTCATATTCTTTTCTTTCACAGCAACAGGGCGGGACGCTACCGGCCACCCACCTTTACTTCAACCGGTTTGTCGAGCATGCTTTGCCAGGGGAGAATGGGCATGGTTAAAAAACTAATTCTGCTGGGATTGACTGGACTGTGCGCCACAGGGTGCGCGACGAGCACGATTGAAAGCCGCAGCCGCGAGCGCGCCGCCGCTTACGCTGCCCTTTCGCCGGAATGGCGCGATCTGGTAAGCCACGGCCAGATCAAGGTCGGCATGCCGATGGACGCGGTGTATGTCGCGTGGGGATAGCCGAGCCAGGTTTTCGTCAGCGAATCCAATGAGGGCACTTCGACCACGTGGCGATACCAAGGGACCACCTATCAGGAATACCGCTACTGGACTCACAGCTACTATGGCGGCGGTCGGTACGGTTATGCGTACGCCGCGCCGCGCCTGGAGTACGATTTTGTGGCGTCTCCTTACGTGGCCGCAGAAGCGGTGTTCGAAAAGAATTTGGTCAAGAGCTGGCAAAACCTGACTCAGCCAAAGCCATGAGCGCGTCGTGGCGCTTATCCATGGCCTTGGTTGACCCATCGTGTGATTGTCTGCCAGGCGCCAGAGGCCAAATTGCTTGTCAGCAAGCGCCGTTGGGATAGCTTCGCCGCTCGTCAATCATGAGCACAATTCTCTCGAACAAATGGGTTCTCATCACCGGCGCCTCCAGTGGATTCGGCGAGGCGGCGGCGCTCGCCTTCGCCCGCGCAGGCGCAAAACTGCTGCTCGGCGCACGGCGCGTGGACCGTCTCGAAAAGGTGGCTGAAGCGGCCCGCAAGGCCGGTTCTCCCGCGGCCCATGTTCACGCGCTTGACGTGGTCTCGACGCCCAGCGTGAATGCCTTTGCAGATTTCATGCGCCAGCACACCGAAAAGCTGGACGTATTAGTCAACAACGCCGGCGGAGCGAAGGGCGCAGACAAGTTGGTGGACGCCAAAGACGAGGATTGGGAATTCATGATGCAGACAAACGTGCTTGGGGTGCTGCGCGTGACGCGTGCCATGTTGCCCATGCTGGTCAGTAACCCAGGCAGTTCTATCATCAACATCGGCTCCATCGCCGGACGCACTGCTTACGAAGGAGGTTCGGCCTACTGCGCGGCCAAGGCGGGTGAACTGCAAATCACCCGCGCGCTCCGGCTGGAACTTTGCGGTACCGGCGTACGCGTATCCACGGTGGATCCCGGATTCGCCGAAACGGAATTTGCCCTGGTGCGCTTCAAGGGCGATGCGGAAAAAGCAAAGAAGGTTTACGAAGGCATGTATCCTCTCACGGCCGAGGACATCGGCGAGACGCTTCTCTGGGTAGCCAGCCGGCCGTCACACGTATGCATCGATGAAATGGTAATCAAACCGACCGATCAGGCACAGGTGTACAAGATTCATCGCCGAACTGCGGCCACATGATAACCTGGTGACCCGACATTAAATTGTTGTCACCATAAGTTTCGGACCTCTTATTTTCTTCCCAAGAGCCAACGGGCTGCGGCATTTTCCCTCCACCATGAACTGGAAACTCCGAAGTGCAGTGTCTCTATCCATCGGTCTCGTCGCTTTATGCGTAACAAACCAGGCTTCCGCCCAACTGGAGGGCGAATACCAGGTGCAGCCCATTTTCAGCCGTTATGCGGAGGCGCAGAAGAATTGGGTCACAATCAATACCACCGCGCGCGTCTTCAACAAGGTGGACCTCCAGGAGGCGAACAGCTTCGACGGCTGGGGGTTTGACGCCGACGTCACATTGCGGGTGCCTTATGTCGATGGACTCCAAGTGCGCGTGTTATGGCCTTTCTACACCAAAGGGGAAGCGCAGGTCAGTGACCCGACCCGGTCGGATTATCGCAAACATATCGAGATCGAGGGCTCCGGGGGGATGTTCGATTTCAACAGTGTTGAGTTGGAGTACCAGTTCCGCAAGGAGACCAATTATGGCTACAATCTTTCCGCCCACGCCGGTTTGGGTGAAGCCTTTCGAGTGCTGGATACGACCACTGATGACCACGACAAGTATAACCACGCCGGCGATAACATCCTGTTTGGATTGAGGGCTGACTGGCGCCATGGTGAGGACTTGCGCTTCATCGTGTGCATGGGTGGGCGTTACTACTATAAGTCAGATGACATCAATCCGGCCGGTTACGATACGCGTGATGAATTCGCGCTGGCGGACATTTCCGGCGCCGCCATCTGGCATCCGTGGAAAGCGCCGGTTTATCCCGTGGCTGAACTGGTCTATCAGGGCAACTTCAGCTCCTACAATTCACTGCTCTTCGTGCCGGAGGTCATTTGGGCGTCGTGCAAGAACTTCGAGTTGAAAGTGGCCGGCACCGTCGGGCTAACGAGCGCTGGTGAAAGTGTCGGCGGACGCCTCCAGGGCACGTTGCGTTTCTAGCCGGCCGGAGCGTCCTTGCCATAAACCGCTGCGGCGGTGGGATGTTTGTCGAAGTGGCGCCGCTGAATGCGTCGCCATTTCTTTTTGGCATCGGGCGTCAGACGGGGCACACCGAGATATTCGCGAAAGAACCGCACCCGATCCGCGCACGTCCACGGGAGGCCGGGAGAGTTGAGACGGCGCATGTCGCGGAAATTCCGGTCCAACCCGAACGGCCGCCATTTGGTTTTCTCCAGATCGATTACTCGCGCCTCAACCCGGTCCGTGCCCATCACGCGCAGGAAAACGTGTTTGGGGTAAAAGCAATTGTGCGAGAGCTGGTGCGAGTGGATGAGCTTGAGCAGTTGTGCCGTGGCCCGGGTGATGGCGAAGCGGGTCGTGCGCGGAAGGCGCTTCCATTCCTTCGCGAATTCCTCCAGCGAACGGAAGCCGGTCAACTCCTCCGTCAGCAGAACGGCGCGCAGATTCCCGTCCACCCGATGGCAGGCGAAGTAGAGCGGCGTCAACGAAGGAATGTTCCGCTCGCGGTAGCGCATGATGCTCTCGAATTCGCGCACAAAGGTGGACAACCCGCGAATCGGATGGCTGAAAGTGCGCGTGATATGATTCTCCTGACGTTTGAGGAAGACCGCCGCCCGGCCACCCTCAGGTAATTTCAGTTCACAGCGGGCTACGCCACTCCAACCACCGCGCCGCTGGTTCGGCTCCTCAAACCACCTTGCTTCCAGCTTCCAGAAGTCATCGAATGTGCGCAGGCCATTGAAGGCGAAGATATCCTTCCATTCCGGGGCAATGTAATCGTTCACGATGGTGCGCCTTCTTCGCTGGTTACTTTTTCAGGATGTAGGCCGCCCACATGGAATAGAATTTCAGGAAATCGACGCGATCGAGAACCTTCAGGCCGCACTCTGCGAACTCCTTCTCGATCACTTTGCGCTCCACGACGAAGCGATCCGCACTCGGGCCGGGAATGCGCGGACGGCTCAGGCGTCGCCAGGCGCGATAGTTTCCATCAATCCAGAGCGAAAGAACTATGGTCGATGAGCTCACGCGCTTGAACTCGCGCAAAATGGCCAGCCGGTCTTCAGACTTCGGAATGTGATGGAGGAGCCGGATCGAAAAGACGCACTCGACAAAGTTATCAGGCTTCGGGATCGAAAACGCCGAAGCCTTGAAAGCTTCAACGCGGCTCGTGATTTCTTTCGGTCGTCGTTCCAGGCCCGTTTTGAACATGGCCTCGTTCAAATCGGCAGCGAAGATCTGCCGTTGCGGATTTTCAGCCAGCATTTCCCAGAAGCGCCCCGTGCCACAGGGCAAATCCAACACCGAAGTCGGGTTCCCGGCGATCTCCAGTGCTCGCCGCGCCATACCGCGCTCGCGCCAGGTGTTAAGCCTTCGTTTGGCACCCGTGCCGTGCTTTTCGAAATAGCGGCGGGCATGCTCGTCGTCGTACTTTTTTGAAAACTCGAGTTCCGAATCGGTCATACTGGAGCGCCTGTTGTCGTTCAGGTCGCGGGTGAAAGCTTAGTCATGAGCTTCATGCCAGACGAGAGGAATTCTCACCCACTCGCATCATCGCCGCCCACCAAATCAGGGCGAATAATTGCTCCAATCGTCCGTCTGCTTCCAAAGGTAGATTCATACGTATAGGTATAATTCGGTTGCAATGCTCGCGATGCTGCCAAATACTGACCTTGCTTTTCACCGGCTTGCGTCGCGAATGCGGTGCGAGGATCGGAATTCTTATGAAACCAAAAATCTTTTTTGCGCTGTACCTCTCAATGATGGGCTTTCAATCGCCTGCCGCCGTCAACGGCTGGCTCAATTGGCGCGGCCCATTGCAAAACTCAACTTCCCTGGAAAAGGGACTGCCGAAGAAAATAGACGCCAAGGAGGTGCTCTGGTCGGCAGACTTTCCAGGACAATCTACGCCGACAACCGCCAATGGCAGGCTCTACATCAACGGCTACCGCGGCGAAGGGCCCGACCTGCAGGAGTTCGTGGCCTGTTTCGATGCCGAGACGGGCAAACTGATCTGGCAGCACGGCGAGAATGATTTCCTCTCGGACAACATTTACCTGCGTTACGCCACTTCGTCGCCGACCATCGATCCGGAGACGGGTGATGTTTACGTGCTCGGCACGCAGGGATTGCTCACGGCGTTCACGGCGGAGGGCAAATTCCTCTGGCAGCATTCCATGATGGAGGAATTCGGACGTCTCACCTTCCCCAACGCCCGCACCGCCACGCCGACCGTCGATGGCAATTTGGTCATAACGCGCGGCATCACCAGTGCGTGGGGTGCCCACGGCGCGGCAGGAGATCGCTTCTATGCTTTCGATAAAAAGACGGGCGAGCTCGTCTGGTCCAGCGCGCCGGGAGATCGCCCTCAGGACAACACCTTTTCAAATCCTTATCTCGATTGGTGGAACGGGAAGCGCGTGCTCTACAGCGCGGGTGGAGACAGTTCGCTGCTCGCCATCAATGCTCGCACGGGTGAGCCATTGTGGCGTTTTGCCTTCGCCAAGGCCGGCGCGAAGGGTGGCATCAACGCGTCCGTGGTGAAATACGAGAACAATCTCATTGCGCTGCACGAATCGGAAAATATCGATTCGTCCGAAATCGGGCGCATGGCTTCGTTCAAGATTCCTACGACCGCGACCCCGAGCAACGCTTTCACGCCACAGGTTCTCAAACAGTCCGATTTGGAAAACTGGCGCAACGGCGTCGGCTCCCTTGCGTCCTCGCCGGTGATAGTCGGCGACATCATTTACGAGGTGACCGGCACGGGCGATCTCGCTGCGGTGGACGCGAAGGATGGAAAGGTTCTCTGGAAGAAGAAGCTCGGAATCGAACAACGCCAAAGTTCGCCGTTCTATGCCGACGGGTTGCTCTATGTGGCGATGTACATCTCGGCCGGCGACGCTGCCAAGGGCGCGGACACCGAGGCGGGCAGCACTTGTGATTTCTACGTGCTCAAGCCGTCGCGCGGCGGCTGCGAAGAAGTGAGCAAGACCACGCTCACCGGCAAAGCTTTCGGCTCACCCCTGGGCTATAACGGCAAGATCTACATGCAGACCGACAAGAAGCTCTACTGCTTCGGCAAGGCGGGGAATAATCAAGCCCTCGCAGCAGCGCAGGCGGAATATGCCAAACAGGTTCAGCCCTGGCCCAAAGCTGGCCCGGCGAAGCAGCTTCAGGCCGTTCCATATGAAGTGCTGTTGAAGCCCGGCGAATTGCACACGTTCCGCGTCCGCTCGCTCGATGCAAATGGCTTCACCGTCAACGAGAACATCGATCCAAAGTCGTTGAAATGGGAATCGTTCATTCCGCCGACGGCGCTAGTCAAGGTGACGATGAAAGGTGCGTTCAACACCGACGGCGTGTTGGTTGCCGACAAGACGCCTGCTCCGAGCGCCGGCCAATTCAAGTGCTCGCTGGGCGATTCGGTCGGTTACATCAAAGGCCGTGTGATTCCGGCCCTCCCGATCTTCCAGGACTTCGAGAGTTTCGAATTGAGCAACACCACCACAAACACGATCGAGCCGCCGACGGCTTTCGCCTATCCGCCGTTGCCGTGGAACAGCGCGCGCTTCCGCTTCGAGGTGCGCGAGCGCGAAGTCGATGGCGTGAAGACCAAGGCGTTGACCAAGACCATTGAGAACAAGCTCTTTCAGCGCGGCCAGATTTTCTTCGGCTCGCCCGAATTGAAGAACTACACCATCGAGGCAGACGTGCTGAGCGAGGGCAATCGCCGCAAAATGTCCGAGGCCGGCATCATCAACCAGCGCTATGCCATCATCCTCAAGGGCAACGCGCAGGAACTGGAAGTAAACTCGAACCAGGAGCGCGTGAAGGTGGCCGTGCCATTCAAGTGGTCCGCGAATGTCTGGTATCACATCAAGGCGCGCGTCGATGTCGCTGCCGATGGCAGCGGTGTCGTGCGCGCCAAGGCGTGGAAGAAAGGTGAGGCGGAGCCAGAAGCATGGACCATCGAAGTGCCGCACAAGCACGGCCACCAGCATGGCTCGCCTGGCTTATTCGGCTTTTCTCCCACAGACATGCGCGTGTGCCACGATAACGTGAAAGTGACGGCGAATTGATTTAACCTGAGCAAAGACACAAAGCTTATGAACAAAGTTTCCATTCTTACGGCCGCGCTTCTGGCCTGCGGCCTCGTCACTCAAGCTGAAGATTGGCCCCAGTGGGGAGGCAACGATCACGGGCGCAACATGTACTCGCCCGCCAAGAACATGCCGAGCATGTTCAACCCCGGAAAACTCAAACAGGGAACCGAAGACATCGATCTCGCCACGACCAAGAACGTGCGTTGGGTCGCGAAGCTCGGTTCGCAAAGCTACGGCAATCCCGTCGTCGCGAACGGAAAAATTTACATCGGCACAAACAACGAAGTGCCGCGCAACAAGAAGCACGTCGGCGACCGCTCGATTCTGCTTTGCCTCGATGAGAAGACCGGCGAACTGCTTTGGCAACTCGTCGTGCCCAAGCTCGCTTCCGGCAAAGTCAACGACTGGGAAAACCTCGGCCTCTTCTCCTCGCCCATCGTCGAGGGTAATCGCCTTTACCTCGTCACCAGCCGTTGCGAGGTGCTGTGCCTCGACACCGAGGGTTTGAAAAACGGCAACGACGGCGACTTCAAAGACGAGGCCCAATACATCGTCGGCCCCGGCAAGCCGAAAGAGGAACTCACCGACATCGACGCCGACATCATCTGGCGCTACGACATGATGGACGAGTTGGGCGTGTTTCCGCACAACGCGTCGAACTGCAACATGATCATGCTTGATGACTTAATTTTCACCTGCACCTCGAACGGCCAGGACTGGACGCACGTCAACATCCCCTCGCCCAATTCGCCCAGCTTCATCGCACTCAACAAAAAGACCGGCAAGCTCGTGGCCGAGGATGACGCCGGCATCGGTACGCGCATTTTCCACGGCCAATGGGCCTCTCCTTCATTGGGCAAAGTGAATGGCAAGGACCTGCTTTTCTTCGGCGGCGGCGACGGCTTCGCCTACGCCTTCGACACCAAGCCAGTGAAGAAGGACGACACGACCGTGTTGCCCGTGGTCTGGAAACTCGACGCCAATCCGCCCGAATACAAAGTGAAGGACGCTGCGCACAAATATCCGTCCGCCGAAGGCCCGAGCGAAATCATCGCCACACCCGTCTTCTACAAGAACCGTATTTATGTCGCCACCGGCCAGGACCCTGAGCATGGCGAAGGCGTTGGCCACCTCATGTGCATCGACCCGAGCAAGACCGGCGACGTGACCAAGACCGCGCTTATCTGGGATTACAAGGGTATCCATCGCAGCATCTCCACTGTGTCCATCGACCCCACGACCGGCCTGCTTTTCATTGGCGACTTCTCCGGCTTCGTCCATTGCCTCGACGCCGACACCGGCAAGCTGAACTGGGTCTATGACATGAAAGCGCACATGTGGGGCAGCACATTCCTCGCAGACGGCAAAGTCTATGTTGGCGACGAGGACGGCGACTTCGTGATTCTCCCGGTGAAGAAGGATTTCGATCCCAAGAAGGAGAAGCCAGTCTTCGAGACCAACCTCGGCGCGCCCATCTACGGCACGCCAATGGTGGCCAACGGCATCCTCTACGTGATGAGCCAGACGCACCTCTACGCCGTCGGCGGCAGCGCCGTCACGACGGATCAGCCGCAAAAGTTGGACATCAAGAAGTAAGCAAATGGGTCGGGGCCAGGTTGCTCGCGAGCCGGCTACCAGGATAAACCGTTGAACATGATTTATGGGCCGATGTTCGGAAAGTCGGGCAGCCATTACATGGTTGTCGGACCAGCAGGTTTTCTCGAAAACACCGACGAAGGCATGAACTTCAGATTGGCCGCCGCGTCACTTCCGCCCGGTTTCACCGTAAATCGCGTCGGCGCAAACTACGCATGGGACGCGAAAGCTAACATTATTTACGCTTCAACAATGACCAAGACCACTTTCCAATACCAACGCTGAACATGACACCAGACCAAATTAAAGCTGCCGCAGCCCAACTCGACACTCATCTCAAGGAAATCATCCAGTGGCATTTTTCGCCGGAAACCGGCTGCCCCTTCTGGCTCGACTGGGCGAAAAAGAATTTCGACCCGCGCAAGGAAATCAACTCCTTCGCCGACATGAAGAAATTCCCGCACTTCCAGGACGACTGGCTGCGCGACTTGCAGCCTGAGGTCTGGGTGCCAGCACAATTCAAGGGCAAGCCCTTCAACATCTTCGAGACCGGCGGCACGACCGGCATGCCCAAACAACGCATCGGCTGGAACGACTTCCGCGTCGATTACTCGGAATTCAGCGACAAGGTTTCAGACGAACATTTCCCGCGCGGTGGTGCCTGGCTGATGATGGGCCCGACCGGCCCGCGCCGCCTACGCCTAGCCATCGAGCACCTCGCCAACGTGCGTGGCAGCTCGTGCTACTTCATCGACCTCGATCCGCGCTTCGTGAAGAAGCTCATCTCAAATAGGCAGTTCGACGTCGCCAAGCAATACATGGCGCACGTCGTGGACCAGGCCGCCATCATTCTTCAGCACCGCAAAGTCTCAGGTCTCTTCACCACGCCCAAGCTGCTCGAAGCGCTGGCCGAGAAAGTGAACCTCTGGGACGCTGGCATCCGCGGCGTGTTCTGTGGCGGCACGTCGATGAAGCCTCAGGAAGTGCGCTTCATCGTCGAGGAACTTTTGGAAAACCGCATCGGCTTCTACCCAACCTACGGCAACACGCTCATGGGCCTCGCCGCCAGCGTGCCGCTCGAGCCGGAGGACAACTTCAGCGTGACTTATTACGCCCCGCAACCACGTGCCGTCCTCCGTGTCGTGAATCCGAACAAGACTGAAGACACCGTCAGCTACGGCGAGTGGGGTCGCGTGGAACTCACCACGCTCACCAAGGAGTTTTTCATGCCGCGCTTTCTCGAACGCGACGAAACCATCCGACGGGAACCGCGCGATCCATACGCCTGGGACGGCGTCGGTGACGTCCGCCCCTTCGGCGCGATGGAGAAGAATATTGTCGAGGGAGTTTACTAATGAGTGTTCCTCATTTGCCCGTTCTGAGGTTGGGCCGCCCTTACGAATCGTTGGAAAAAGTCGAAGTCAAGGACCACCGCACTGGCGAAGTCAGGGCGCTCGTCTCCACGGTTAATGGCGGCATCGTGAAACGGGACCTGACGAAAATCGCGGCGGCGCGAGCAGCATTGAAGAAGTTCACGGTCAAGGAACTCATCGCCATGAGCGCGAAGGCCGGCGAACTATTCCTGAACGGCACCCTGCCCTTCGGCGACAAGGGCCACACGCAGTCTGCCCAGCAATACATCGAGACCCTCAGCACCACCTCAGGTCTGCCGCACGTGATGGTGAAGCGCAACATGGCCAAGATTCATTACGCGCTCACGCACCTCGACGAGATTCTCAACGGCCTCACGCGGGGTCTTGACCTGTCGATTCTCGACACCGGCATGGGCAGGCAGTTCGGCACCAAACTGGCATTCTTCCCCACGGCGGCGGCGCTCGGACTAGTCATGCCGAGCAATTCGCCGGCGGTGAATTCGCTCTGGCTTCCGGCCGTCGCCCTCAAGACGCCAGTGATCATCAAACCCGGCAAGGAAGAACCGTGGACACCGTATCGTTTAATTCAGGCCTTTATCGCCGCTGGAGTTCCAGCCGAAGCATTTGGCTTTTATCCGACCGACCATGAAGGGGCAGCAACCATCCTGAGCACGTGTGGACGTGCGCTCATCTTCGGCGACAAGAACACCATGGCGCAGTACGCCAACAATCCCGCCATTCAGCTGCACGGCCCCGGTTGGAGCAAAATCATCGTGGGCGAGGACTGCATCGAGAACTGGCGCGATTACCTCGACGTGATGGCCAGTTCCATCAGCGACAACGGCGGACGTTCCTGCATCAATGCCTCGGCCATCGTCGTGCCAAAATACGCCGCTGAGATCGCAGACGCCCTCGCGCAGAAGCTCGGCCCCATTCAACCAACCAGACCCGAAGACGAGAATGCCCGCTTGTCCGGATTTGCGAACGTGAAAATGGCCAACTTCATCGATGCGCAAATCGACGACGGACTGAAAACACCCGGTGCCACCGACGTGACTGAAAAGTATCGCAACGGCCCGCGTAAGGTGGTCTTCGAGGGCGGCACCTACATGCGCCCGACAATTGTCCTGTGCGATTCCTTTGCACACCCACTTTCAAACAAGGAATTCCTCTGCCCCTACGCCAGCGTGGTCACCTGCCCGCAGAACGAGGTGCTGCACAAAATCAACTATACGCTCGCCTGCTCGGCCATCACCAAGGACCCGAAATTTATCAGCGAACTGGAGGCATTTGGAGAGATCGACCGCCTCAACATCGGCCCCGTTTCGACCATGAAGATTTCATGGGACCAGCCGCATGAAGGCAACATGTTCGAGTTCCTCTATAAGCGACGGAGCATTGAGCGAGAGTGGTGACAGCTGGCGCCCCGTGGTTTTCAAAAGGGTATTCAACGAGCGTCAGGCCGCGGCCCACATAGGCTACGCGGCTGATTCCGTCTGTCAGCCGTGTAATCCTGTTTGACGTCTGGCCGTCCGGAATCCAGCTTCGGCAGGAGGCGCATGAGCACGGATATCGCATTACCTACGGTGGCCAATCTCGACTTTGTTGAGACGCTTTACGCCGAGTATTCGAGGAACCCTGCTTCTGTGTCCGCGGAATGGCAGGCTTACTTTGCCACGATGGGCAACGGGGAACCTTTGTCAGGTTTCAAACTGGCTCCAGCCTTCCGGCCTCGAAGCATTTTCAATCCGGCAGGAGCAACCGCCGTTGGCTCCGGATCAGAAGAGGAAATGATGCTTCTGCAACACCGGGTCGACCGTCTGATTCGCGCCTACCGGGAACGTGGACATATTCAGGCGCGGATCGATCCGCTCAGCCAAAATGTCCGCTACGTGCCGGAACTTGACCCGCAGTATTACGGGTTCGGCGATACGGACATGGACAAACTGGTCTTCTGCGAATCGTTGCGCGCGGAAGGCCGGCTCACGCTGCGGGCGCTCATCAGCCGGTTGCGCGAAATATACTGCGGGTCAATCGGCTTCCAATACCTGCACATCGATGACGCGAAGATGCGGCATTGGGTGCAGAAGCGGATTGAAGATAGAAACTATTGGGAGCGCATTTCACGGAAAGGACAATTGCGCATCCTCACCAGGCTGACGGACGCCGTGGTGTTCGAGCAGTTCATCCGTAAAAAGTTTGTCGGCGCAAAGAGCTTTTCACTGGAGGGCGGTGAAAGCCTCATCCCCCTCCTCGACCTCGCAATCGAACGCGCCTCTCAACATGGCGTGCGAGAAATCGTGCTCGGCATGGCCCACCGGGGCCGATTGAACGTGCTGGCCAACATCGTCGGCAAAAGCCCCAGGGAAATTTTCCGGGAGTTCGAGGACCGCGACCCGGATCTCTACCGTGGAGGTGGCGATGTGAAGTATCATCTCGGTTATAGCAGCGATTACCGGACCGAGGCTGGCAAAAAGGTTCACCTCTCGTTGTGTTTCAATCCAAGTCATCTCGAATTTGTCAACCCCGTCGTGCTCGGCCGCGTACGCGCGAAACAGGATCGCGCCAAGGATACAGACGGCACCCAAGTAATGAGCCTGCTGATTCACGGTGATGCGGCGTTTATCGGCGAGGGAATCGTTCAGGAGACGCTTAATCTGAGTCGTCTGCCCGGCTATCGCGTGGGCGGCACGGTACACGTATTGATCAACAACCAGATTGGTTTTACCACGGCGGCGTCGGAAGGCCGATCCACGATGTATTCCACGAGCGTGGCAAAAATGCTGCCCATGCCAATCCTTCACGTGAACGGCGAGGATCCTGAAGCCGTGGCCCACTGCCTGCAACTCGCGATGGATTTTCGCCACACGTTCAAGCAGGACGTCATCGTGGACATGTATTGCTACCGGCGCCTGGGCCACAATGAAGGTGATGAACCCTCATTCACGCAACCATTGCTTTACGCAAGAATTGAGCAACGCAAAACGGTTCGTGACGGGTACCTCGAACATTTGCTCAAACTCGGCGAAGTCACTCGTGAGGAGGCCGATCAGATCGCGCAAAAACGGCAGGCGGTTCTGGAGAAAAATCTCAGTGAAGCGCGCACCTCGGCAAAGGCGGTATTGCCCAGCAGCCTGGAGGGAATCTGGAATGGATACTTCGGTGGACCCGAGGCTACGGACGATGATCCCAATCCCGAGACTGGCCTGCCAGCGGATCAACTACGCACCTTGATCGAAAAGCTCACGACGGTGCCGGAGAATTTTGATCTACATCCCAAACTGGAGCGTTTCATAGAGCAACGCCGACGCATGGCCCGTGGCGAACAACCGTTGGATTGGGCCACGGCCGAGGCGCTGGCACTGGCTAGCCTGGCCAGCGACGGTCATCGCATCCGATTCTCGGGGCAGGACAGCCAGCGCGGCACGTTCAGCCAGCGGCACGCCGTCTGGCATGACGTTCGGACGGGCCGAACCCACACGTCCTTGCAACATTTGGGGAAGGACCAGGCACCGGTGGAAATCTTCAACAGCCCTCTCTCCGAGGCGGGAGTTCTGGGGTTCGATTACGGTTACAGTCTCGATTGCCCGGAGGGCCTGGTGTTGTGGGAGGCCCAATTCGGCGACTTCGTGAACGCTGCGCAGGTGATTCTCGACCAGTTCATCACCAGTGGTGAGGACAAATGGCGCCGCCTGAGCGGGCTGGTGCTTTTGCTACCCCACGCTTTCGAGGGCAATGGTCCTGAACATTCCAGCGCGCGTTCTGAACGGTTCCTGGCTCAAGCCGCGGAGGACAACATACAAGTCGCAATGCCAACAACTCCGGCGCAGTATTTCCATGTGCTGCGTCGGCAACTGCAGCGGCGATGGCGCAAGCCGCTGATCGTGCTTACACCCAAAAGCCTGTTGCGTGATCCGCGTGCGACGTCGCCTCTGGCCGATTGCACGCGGGGCGGGTTCAAGCGCGTGTTGCCCAATCCGCGCGGCCAGTCGCTCGAGAAGGTAAAGCGCGTTCTGTTGTGCAGCGGCAAGATGTATTTTGACCTCGAAACGGAACGCGCGAAGCTCGGTCGCGACGACATTGCCATCCTGCGGCTCGAACAGCTTTACCCATTTCCGCGCGCCGAGATTGAAACGTTGCTAGCTGATTGCCGAGACGGCACGAATGTCATCTGGGTGCAGGAGGAACCGGAAAACATGGGCGCATGGCGTTATCTGCGCGTGACCGGCACCATGTCTTTCCTCGGCCGCCTGCCATGCACCGGCATTTGCCGCTCGGCTTCGGCCAGTCCAGCTACTGGCTCCCATGCCGCGCATCAGATCGAGCAGCAGGAATTGATCAATCGCGCGTTTTGCGAGGATCGGCCATCGCCGCGTCCGCATACCGAAACTGTTCTTGGCCTCAAGTAACCGATACGTTCATGAGCAACAAAACTGTCGAACTCAAAGTGCCCTCGGTGGGCGAGTCCGTCTCCGAAGTCGAAATCGCCGACTGGCTGAAACGAGAGGGCGACACGGTGCGCCAGGACGAAAACGTGTTGGTGCTGGAGACTGACAAGGCCACCTTGGAAGTACCGTCGCCCATTGCGGGCCGCCTGACCAAAGCCCTGAAGAAGAAAGGCGACCGCGTCCAGGTGGGTGAATTGCTCGGCGAGATCGAAGCCGGCGACTTCGCCAACCCTGCGACGCAATCTGCGGAAGACAAGAAACCAGCCGCCAAGCCCGCGAAAAAGAAAAACGAGGCGCCGGCTGCAGAGGATTCCCCGGCGGAAAAGCCTGCGCAGTCCAAGCCCGAAACGGCAGCACCAGAAGCACCCACGCCTGAGCCTTCCGCACCCGAACGTTCAACCCCGGCGATTAAATCCTCCGAATCGGAACGGGCCGAAGAAGCTGTGCCGATGAGCCTGTTGCGCCGAAAGATCGCCGAGCGACTCGTCGCCGCCCAGCACACCGCGGCCCTGCTCACCACTTTCAACGAGATCGACATGGGGGCCGTCATGGCATTGCGCAAAGAGAACCAGGAGCGATTCCAGGAACGCTACAAAATCAAGCTGGGCCTTATGTCTTTCTTCATCAAGGCGACCGTTGAAGCGCTCAAGGAGGTTCCACAACTTAACGCCGAAATTCGCAGCAGCAGCATCGTTTATCGCAACTACCATGACATCGCGATCGCCATCGGCGGTGGGCGCGGACTCGTGGTTCCCGTGTTGCGTGATGCCGGGCGGATGAGTTTCGCCGAAATCGAGAAAGGCATCGCCGACTTTGCCCAGCGCGTGAAGGAGAACCAAATCAAACCGAATGAATTGCAAGGCGGTACGTTCACCATCACCAATGGCGGCATCTACGGATCGCTGCTCTCCACGCCACTGGTCAATCCGCCGCAAAGCGGTGTGCTTGGAATGCACGCCATTCAAGATCGACCCATCGCGGTCGCGGGCCAGGTAGTCATCCGTCCGATGATGTATATCGCGCTAACCTACGATCACCGCCTGGTCGATGGACGGGAAGCCGTGCAGTTCCTCAAACGCGTCAAGGATCTTATCGAAAGCCCGGCCAGAATGCTGATTGAAATTTAAGGCTGCCACCCAACCTGCGAATCACTCAGGCCTTCGTAAGCCCCTAACGGATGAAATTCCGCTCTTGACCAACCAGAAGAAAAAGCAATCAAGCAACAGGCCGGAAATGATGATTGGCACTACGATGCCGATGACACGGGCGCCGATTCGTTCGGCGTTTCACCATGGCGAGCAAACGGTTTTCGACAGGGCTGCTCGGTGCAGCCCCAATCCCGAACCGTCAGTCGTTTAAATCAATGGCCGTTCACTTCGCTTCCCCACACCGGGCGATGTCGAGGAATCTCCGCTTTGAAGTCGCCTAGGCTGGGCCAGAGCAGCCGTTGGTCGAGATCCACTTCCGCGACCACCACCGTTCCCCACTTCTCAGCCTTGGTGACGGGTTTGCCTTCATAGTCATAAACCGCGGTCAGCATCCAATTGCGGGAGACGTCTTCGTAGGTGCTGCTAACGAGATAGACGTGGTTCTCGCAGGCGCGCGCGCTGGCCAGCATCGGGTTGCAACCCCAGACGGGCCAAGCGATCACTTCCGCGCCACGCATGGTGAGTTGGCGCGCGACTTCGGGGAAAAAGCCGTCGTAGCAAACCATCAGACCCAATTTGCCGAAGCGGGTGTCGAAGACCGGATAATCCCTGCCCGGCGAAATGCCGCCTTCAATTTCCCCACGGGGCAGCGAAGTCTTGCGATACTTGCCGATGAGTTTGCCGTCCGGGCCAACGAGCGCGGCAACATTGTAAACCAGATGGCCCGCGCGCTCCAACAAACCCGCCACGATGTAGAAGTTGTGCTGCTTCGCCAGCGTGCCGAAATAATCGGTGCTCGGGCCAGGCACTGGTTCTGCGCATTCGGCGTATTTTTTCCGCAGCCCGTAATAGCTCAACGTTTCGGGCAGAACGACCAGATCGGCACGCCGTGCCCCGGCTTCCTCAATGAGCGGCGCAAACTCCCGGCAATTGTCCATCATGCTTTTACCGCCCTGGGGACGGTAATGAACAGCGGCGAGCCGTACCTGTCGTGGAGTGGGTGCGGTTGTTTCTGTGAGTGCAACATTGCTCCATTCGACTTTCGCCTTCGGCGCCCACTGCAAATGCAGTTCCACGACGGCTCGAGTTGCTTTCGACGGCGCACGATACGTACCAGTCACCCCCGTCCAGCCATACGCATTCTTTCCCTTGTCGGTAGGATGTTCCGCCTCCGCCATGCGTGTAAATCCGGGCAGCACGTCAGTTCCGACAGTTTTCTCCTCTGTCGGAACCGAGCGGCCCTTCTCGTCCTGCCAGATCAATCGTACCACGGCACTTCGCCGCGGGCTTTCCACGTTCTTTAACCTGCGTTGCACGCTGAAGCGATAGTGCTGACCACCTTGCACAGGAAAAGCTTTCGTCCAGTAACCATCCAGTCCATCACGTGAATCCGTCTGGATGACAAAGGATCCTTTGCCGTCCACGCCGCCTTTCGGCTCAAACGAAAATTGCGGACGAATCTCATCTCGAGGTGCGGCGGTATGCCACCCGTCCGGAGTGGATAAGGGCAAGGCCTTCTGGGCAGGGCACTGGAACGCACCAAGGACAATTACAAACACACCCAGTAGAACTGAAGCGGAACAATTTAGTTTCATAACCAAAATGGGACGGGGTCATGCTAATCGAAACCATCGGCTTCGGCTACTTTTACGAGAAATGGGTATTCGATGGGGCCAGTACGGCCTATTGCGACCTGATGCGATAATACGCTGCGGCGGCGCTGATCGGAATCAAAGTCACGTTCGTGGTGACGTTGGTCACGGTGGTCCAGCTATTCGTGGGAACTCGTACCGCCAATTCAACCGCGTAGGGCGGCGTTCCACCTGTCCAACTCAGAGTGGCGTTACCGCCGGTGCGCTGGATGGTTGCGCGGATTCCGTTCCCCACATTAATGATCACGGCATCGTATGCAGTGGTGTGAAGGCCGTTGCTGGCGCTGAGCATCAGGGTGTAAGTGCCGGCCAAGGGGAACGTGGCGCTGGTATCGGGCTGTGCGGCGTTGGCAAACACGGCATTGGTTGGGCCGGAATAAACATACCAGCGCGTCGTGAGTGGTGCCGAGTTGGTGTAGAGAATGGAGCCGGCGAGAGTTATGGGAACGCCGACGTTTACCGTTTGGTCATTGCCCGCATTGACCACGGGCGCTCCAGGCGTACGCGGGCCTTGGTTCTCAGTCGTGGTCTGGATGACTTCAAAGTGGCCGACATTCAAGCTCTGCAAATTCTGAAACGCGTTGTTCGTCCAGCGCGAATCCGGCACCACGGAAATGGAGAAGAAGTTCCCGTTATCAGCCACGATGGCGCCGTATTTCTTCAAGGCACGGGCTACGGCCTGATCGGCGATGGGCCAGTTGGTGGGAATGACGTAGCTGGCCTTGAGCCGCAGCCGCTCGCCCATCGCGGGCTTGTTGGTATTCGTGGTGCTGGGCACGGAGGCGTGATGCGCGGCCGGGTATATATTGGTGGCGCGGGTGCTCTTCACGATCAGCCGGACGGCGTGCTCTACCAGTCCGCGCTGGCATTCGTCGTAACGCACCAACCCGCCGAGCATCGAAAGCCCCGCGGCGTCCGCGGACGTCCACCCGTTTGAGCGCAGGACGTTGTTGGTCAAATTCCATTTCGCGCCGTTGGCTGCCTGCCAGTTGCTGGAACCGCCGCTGACGTTAAGCTTCGCTTGCCACGTTTCCCACACGCCGCCAGTGCCAGGCTGAATGATGATTGAATGCCGGTCGCCTCCGTCCAAGTTGATGTCCCGCTGCCAATCATAAAGCGTCAGGCTGCCTGTCTGTGAAGGCCAGCCCTCGATCGGCATGTTCGAGGGGATGGGATACGGGGGCCAGTCCGATTGGTTGGAGTAGGTAATCAAGTTCATGGGCCGCAGCGGCTGATTGTCCGGCACGAGCACGAAGTTCATTTCTTGAAAAGCGCGGACATTGGTCCGCCCGGTGCCGCCGCTGGCGAGGTTCGTCGCAATGAGATGCAACATGGCGGTGGAGTTCGCCAATACCGGCCGGCGCGAGATGTCTTCGTTCCAAGGATGGTCGCGCGGGAACACTTGCAGCGCTGAAATGACCGCATCGGCTTGCGGCGTGTTGAACAGGATGGCATTGGTCACCACTGGCATGGTTCCGAGAATGCGGCCTTCGTGATTGATGCGTTCCGCCGCAAGAAGTTCAACGAACGCGAGCGTGGACAGCAGTACGGCCAAAGCGTGGGATTTTTCGGGTAACGACATCATAAGATAACCTCCTGATGTATCGGCAAATCGAGCGCTTTACTTCATGATATGAGACCCGTCTCGGCGAGAAGTTCGAAGGTCTCCGCGCTACTTTCATTCACGCCTTCTGGGCGAGACCCCAGCGGATGAGAATGCGCTTTTGAATCAACCCAAAGAAGAAGCGATCCAGGAGCAGGCCGAAGAGAATGGTCAGCACCATTATGCCGATGACTTGTGCGGAATCATTCAACTCGCGGCCCATGTAGAGCAGATAGCCGAGGCCGATGCTCGATTTAATCAGTTCGGCAGACACCCCACCATGCCACGCCAGCGTCCAGCCGAGCTTAAACCCGGTGACAATGCTAGGCATGGAGGCCGGCAGGATGACGCGCACCGGCATGGCATAAAGTGGCGTGCCCAGCGTGCGGGCGGAGCGGAGATAAATCTGCGGGATGTGCAGGATGCCGTCCGAGATGGCGATGGCGATGGCTGGCATCGAACTCATGATAATGACGAAGTAGATGCCATGGTCACTCAGGCCGAAGATGAGCATAGAGACCGGAACCCAGGCAGCAGTCGGCAGGGTCTGCAATCCAAGGAAGAGCGATTTGAGGCAACTGTTCACGACGATACTCATGCCCATAAGCAGGCCAATAAGAAGACCAATTACGGCCGAGACGCCGAACCCAATGCCCATGCGCTGGAAGGTGGCCTTCACGCTGGGCCAGAGATAATTGTCGGTCGCCAGTTCCCAGAGTCGGTGCCCCACTTGAATCGGCGAAGGAAACAGATAGTCGGGGATGAGCTTCGCGGAGAAGAGCGCCTGCCAGCTACCGATGAGCAGCAAGTAGAACGCGATGACGTAGAACTTGATCCTACTTGGGCGGGCTTTCATGGGCGGAAGCTTCGAGATGGCTCATGACGGTGGTGGCACATTCGGCCACCACAGGATTGTTGATATCGCGAGGGCGCGGCAGTTCGATGGCGATGTCCGCGCTGACCCGGCCAGGCCGGCCGGAGAACACCAACACCCGGTCCCCAAGGCATACCGCCTCGCGCGGATCGTGGGTCACGAGAATGATCGTCTTCCCGGTGCGTTGGTAGATTTCCTGGATGTCCCCATAAAGCTTGGTCCGCGTCAGGGCGTCGAGCGCGGGAAACGGTTCATCCACCAGCAGGACCTTTGGATCGGGCGCAAGAGCGCGAGCGAGCGCCACACGTTGCTTCATGCCGCCAGACAGCTCATGGATGGATGCGTTCTCGAATTCTTCCAGATGCACCATCTGAAGATACTGTCTCGCGCGCTCACGCCGGGCCTTGGGTTTGAAGCGGAACTGGCGTTTCAATCCATACATCACGTTGTCGATCACGTTCAGCCAGGGGAAAAGCCCGTGCTCCTGGAACATCATGAGGCGATCGTGATGCGGCCCATCGATGGGCTGCCCGTCCAGGGTAATCTCGCCAGCAGTGGCATCCTCAAAGCCGGCAATGATGTTGAGCAAAGTGGATTTGCCGCATCCGGACGGCCCAAAGAAAACCACGAACTGACCCTCCGGAATCGACGTGCTCACCGGCTGCAACGCTTCAATGATCTGAGTCCCGTTGCGATAAGTCTTGGAGACATTAATGAGCTGCAACTTGACCGGGCGGGTCGCCGGGGCAGCACTTTTGTGGACTGCGTCCTCGGCGTTGGCATCAGCAGGATTCATGAGATCTAAGGCCCTTCCACTGGCGGCAGATTCTTTTCCTTCAACACCTCGTTCAAGAAGCTCAGCGAATAAATCCCATCCAACACCGGCGACTTCTTGAAGAAACCAATTGCATGGGCCGATGCCGCGGATTTTTTGAGCGACGCGCAGATGGGATCCCACGTGAACTCAATCCGCCCCAGCGCCCGTTGAATGACTTCCGGCTTGAGCGTCTTGCCGGTCTCCTTCTTAAGCTGGTCGTTCAGCACCATGGCGGCTACAGTCTTGTCCGCGTTTATGCGTCCAGTCACTTCAATCAGCGAAGCAAGCAGCTTCTTCACTGTCTCCTGGTGAATTGCCAGGTACTGCTTGTTCACGACCAAATGGGTCGTCACGAATTTTCCGTCCGGCCAGAGCGACTTCTCCTCAAGAAATACGGCACCGCCCCCTTCCACCTCCAGACGAGCCATCCACGGCTCGACCGTCCAGGCGCCGTGAATCTGCTTCTTCTTGAACATGGTGAGTTGATCCGGATTCGACAGTGGCACCAGCGAGACATTTCCGCCGCGTTCCCGCAGCCTGTAACCTTTCTCGGCCAACCACACCCGCGCTGCGATGTCCTGAGTGTTGCCAAGCTGTGGGGTAGCGATCGTCTTGCCGGCAAAATCCTTCTCTCCGTTGATGCCTGAATCCTTGCGCAGCACCAGCCCCGCACCACCGCTGGCTCCACCAGACACGATGACAAACTTCTCTCCTCTTGACTTGATATGCCCGTTAATCGTCGGACTGGGGCCAACAAAACAGGCGTCTATGGCGTCGGTGAAAAGTGATTCAATCGCCGTGGGCCCAGCATTGAAAGCCGTCCAAACAATGCGCGCCCCGGTAGTTCGTTCAAACTCGCCCGTGGCGCGCGCATAAAGCGCCTGCGCATGAGTAAGATTCGGAAAGTAACCGAGCCGAAGGGTGGTTGGAGCAGGCTCGGCACCGAAGGCGCGACCGAAGAGCGAGGCCATCCCCAGCCACGCTAATCCGATGTATGCAGCCTTCAGCCATCTGCGGTTCATAAGCACGTCAACCTCCTGCGCCTTCATCTAATTCCATGCCTTGTGCAATCCTGCAAGCCCGCATCGCGATTGGCGGCGCCCTAATTCGAGGAAACCGCCTCGTGATTTAGCTGTTTCAGAACCGTTTGCCGCAGGTGCAATTTTTGGCCAGTCTTCACCGGATGACACCGAAGTTTTCACTCGAACACATTGGCCTGGCGGCGAAGGACCCGACGACCCTGAAGCATTGGTACGAGCGCACGTTGGGGGCACGCGAGGTCTTTTGTAACGGCGAGCAGCCGCCGGCTTATTTCATAGAACTGCCGGGCGGGGTTTGGATCGAGATTTACCAGGCCGGCTTCGGAGTGAAGGAAGTCACAGACAACAAGCTCCAAGGGTGGCGGCACCTGGCGTTGCGAGTCGAATCGATCGAGACGGCGCGCGCTCAGTTGCATGAATGCGGAGCCGCGTTCACCGAACCAATCAAGCCGGCGGGCGGCGGCGGGCGCGTGCTGTTCTTCGAGGATCCCGAGGGCAACTTGCTCCACCTTATTGAACGAGGGGCTGACTCAACCTTGCGACGTCCCTGATTGGAACTTCGCCCACAGTAACACAAACGCCGGTGCAAAATCCTGCGGACGCTCGTTCACCCATTTGGCCACACGCTCCTTGGGGAACCACTCGCCTCGCTCAATTTCATCCGGGTGAAGGGTAAAGGGGCCTTCGCTTTCGTACTGATAGAGCCACACGAATTCCTCTCCTGTCTCCGCGCATGATCCAACCTTGAACACCCGGCGGGGCGGCGTGGGGCCGACTAAACCGATCTCCTCGCGCAGTTCACGCAGGGCGCAAGCATCGTAATCCTCACCGCTGTCGAGGTGGCCTGACGCCGAGGAATCCCAAAGGCCGGGCGAACTGTCCTTGTTCATTGAGCGCTTTTGCAGGAATACGTCGCCCCGGGCGTTAAACACAAACACGTGCACGGCCCGGTGCCGCAGGCCGGTGCGATGCACCTCCCGACGCGATGCGCGGCCAATTACTTCATCACGCTCGTTAACCACATCAAAAATTTCCTCGCTCATAAATTTGCGATTGTCGCACCGATTTCCTGGAATTTCTCCTGCACCTTGACTTTCAACTCGGCAATCAGCGCCGCATCCATGAATTCGTAATCATCTCGGATAAAGAGGCAGACGCACCGTTTCTGCGCCAACAGTTCGGGATACTTCTGATGTAAGCGCTCCTTGTGCGTCTTTTCCATGACCACGATCAAATCAGCCCAGCCGAGATTACCGGGTGTGACCTTGATCCGCGCGCTTTCTTCCGTCCCAGCTGAGCGAACCTCCCAGAACGGCACGTTCTTGAAGATTGTTTCGGCGGTGAGGCTGCGCCGGCGGTTGCGGCTGCACACGAAGAGAATCTTGATGCGCGTGTTCTTCATGCGGCGAGCAGGCGAGTCAGTTCTGTGAACTGTTCCAGCGACAGTTTTTCGCCACGCTCATCGGGCCTGATTTCCATGCGCTTCAACGCGAAGCTGATCTTTTCCGCCGGCCATTGTTGCTTGAGCAGCTTCACTATCATCTTGCGGCGTTGCGACAAGGCGAGCTTCACCACCCGGTCGAACACCGTTTCAAGCTCCAGCGAAAGCAGCGCAGGTTCACGGCGAATCAAAACCACGCAGGCAGAATCCACGTCCGGTTCGGGAAAAAAACAGCTACGCGGAACTTTGAAGTACTCCTTCGGCTGATAGCGCAACTGGATGAGCAACGTGAGCAAACCATAGTCATCGTCGTCCGGGCGTGCCATCAGCCGGCGCACCACTTCCAATTGCAACGTCGCCACGAGCCGCTCGGGCCGCGAGGGGTTCTGCGCCAATTCCACAAGTATCGGCGAGGCAACGGAATAAGGAAGGTTGGCCACGAGCTTGTAGTCGTGCCAGGCGCAGGTGCGGTCCTCGACCATGCGAAGTGCATCACCATGCAGCAGTTCCAGATTGTTCGCTTGGGCAAACCTTTCGCGAAGCAACGGGATCAGTCGCGCGTCCTTCTCGATGGCGAGGACGTGTCCTGCCCTCTCGATCAATAACTGCGTCAGCGGCCCCAATCCGGGCCCAATTTCCAGCACCTTGTTCGCGCTGGCCAGTTCCCCGGCATCAGCGATACGCCGCAATTGGTTCTGATCGTGGAGAAAGTTTTGCCCCAGCGACTTCGTGAGCTGAATGCCGCGCCCGTCCAGCATGGCCCGCATCTCGGAAAGCTTCATAGTCGGAGGGAGCGGAGTTCTTCACCCAAGTCGCAGATCGCGCGCCATAGCTGGGACTTGGTAATGGTGAGCGGCGGCGTGAAACTGATGACGTTCGAGTGCTGGCCCTCTGGCAACAGGATGAAGCCGCGATGAAGCATTCGCTTAATAACGTGCAGCGTCGCTTTGGTGGCTGGCCTGCCATCTGCCATCCGGAGCTCCAGGCCGGCGAGCAGGCAATTCCCCCTGTAACGGCACATTTCTTCCGGCAGTTCGCGGGTGACGTGAGCCAGCATGGCGGGAATCACAGTCCAAAATTCTCGAACACACCGGTCCACCAGCCGCGTTCTTCGTAATTCATCAATCTGTGCCAGCGCCATGGCGCAGCCGACGGGGTGCCCCAAATATGTGCTGGTGTGAATGGCTTCCCCTGATGATTCCGGCCAAGCCTTATCCATCAAGCCCGCTTTTCCCACGCACGCGGAAAGAGGAAAACCGCCAGTAAGCGCTTTACCCAAGCAGATCAGGTCGGGGACCACCTGGCTCCATTCGCACGCAAACCAGCGACCCGTCCGTCCGAATCCGGTGAAGATTTCATCCACAATGAGCAGCGCCCCAAACTCGTCGCAAACCCGCCGCAGCATGGGCAGGAATTCATCGCCGGGAGAATTGATGCCGCCCCGGACTTGAATGGGCTCAACGAGAATGGCTCCGATTCTCTTTGTCTGAAAAAGCTTCCGGATGTGTTTCTCCAGTGAAGGCAATTGCCCGCAAAGCGGGGGTTCTTTCGCGGCAAGCGCATCGCAGGAACATGTGTCGCAATTGGGAAACGGAACGAAATGAGTGAACCCGCCAAGCTGCTTGCGAAACGCGGCCCGGAAATGTTTCCGATGCGTGGCGTTCAAGGCGCCGTAGCCCAGCCCGTGATACGCGCCTTCAAATGCGATGACACCCTGCTTGCCCGTCCCCATCATCGCTGTTTTTAAGGCAGCCTCCACGGCCTCGAAGCCGGAACTACAGAAGATGACTTTTCCGTTTTCGGCTTCCCGCCTTCGACTTTTTCTCGTCCATCTCTCGAACGTCAGTCTGCTCAGCTCACGCGCCAGCTTGGCCTTAAGCGCGTGTGGGTGAACATCGCCCATGGCGTGGAGCAAGGTGGCCATTTGCTTTTGCCCGGCACGAACCACTCTCGGGTTGGCGTGCCCCGCCGCCGCCACCCCGAATGCCGCAGTCAGGTCGAGATACTTGCGGCCTTCGGTGTCCCAGACATGCATGCCGCGCGCACGCTCCCAGACGATGGGCCACGAGCCATCCGCCTCCATGAAGGTGACGTTGCGCGATTCGAAATCGCGCAGCATTCGGAGTGTGGATTTGGTATTCATCGCCGGGGCCACCACTTCAAACCCCTCTCTGCTCCTGCGGCCAGACAAACTTGTGCATCTGTAACTGGAAGCGCACGGGCAGCGCGTCCGCGATGATCTTCTCGGCCAGTTCACGGCGCGTAATGGGTGTCTGCGCGGCAGGAATCTTCTTGAGCGAGGGATGCTGCTGCTCCGGCGCGAGCGGCTGCACCCAGGAGAACAGCAATGGGCAAATCGACGCGAGTCGGTGCCGGGCGATTTGCTCCTTGGCCCAATCATAGTCCTGATGCGTACCGATGACAAACTTCACTTCGTCCGTCGCGATCAAGTGCGTGATATTTTCCATGCGGTTACGTTCCACCTCGCCGCTGCTCGGGCATTTCAAGTCCATGATTCGTCTGACACGCGGATCGATCTTCGAGATGTCATGCGCGCCGCTGGTTTCGATGAGGAGCATGAAGCCATCATCGCAAAGCGCTTTCATCAAAGGGAGGACGTTGGGCTGGAGGAGCGGCTCGCCGCCGGTCAGTTCGACCAGCGGCAGTTTGAAATCAGGAATTTGAGATTTCAAATTCGAGAACGGCGCTGCCAGCCTTCGCACTTGGAAAAGAATTTCTTCCAGCCCCTGTTTGCTTCCCTCCGTAAACGCATAGGCCGAATCGCAATACGAGCAGCGTAGATTGCAGGCCGTCAGCCGCACAAAGATGCACGGAAGCCCGGCGAAGGTGCTTTCGCCTTGCAGGCTCAGATAGACTTCATTGACAACCAGCGTATCGGACATCGTGGAAGGAAGCTAATCGGCAGGGATTCAATTTGAAACTCAGGAACTCAAGAATTGAATTCTGTTCGAGTCCCTTTCTGAGTTCCTGATTTCCAAATCACTTTGATTTCGTATTCTGCCGCCCATGCAAGTTTACGATAACCCAACCTTCCGAATGGCCTGCCAGCAATTCGATCTGGTCGCCGATCACTTGCAAATTCCCGACGCCGAGCGCGATCGCCTCAAGTATCCCAAGCGTTCCATGACGGTGGCGCTGCCGATTCATCGCGACGATGGGCGCACGCAGGTTTTTCCAGGCTATCGTGTGCAGCATCACCTCACGCTCGGGCCGACGAAGGGAGGGCTGCGCTACCACCCCGATGTGACACTCGGCGAAGTAGCCGCACTCGCCATGTGGATGAGTTGGAAGTGCGCGCTCACCGGCCTGCCCTATGGCGGCGCGAAGGGCGGCATCACCTGCGACCCGCGCCAGCTTTCACTGGCGGAACTGGAGCGGCTTACGCGCCGCTACACGCAGGAGATGATTCCATTCATCGGCCCGCAAGTTGACGTGATGGCGCCGGACATGGGCACAAATGAGCAAACGATGGCGTGGATGATGGACACGTATTCGGCTCACGCGGGCAACACCGTTTCAAGCATTGTGACCGGGAAGCCCGTCAGCCTCGGCGGTTCTGTAGGACGACGCGAGGCGACCGGGCGTGGCGTCGCCTACCTGATCAATCGCACGATGGACGTGCTTGGCTTGCAGGCGGACAAATGCACCGCCGTGGTTCAAGGGTTCGGCAATGTCGGCTCGGTGACGGCGTTGTCGCTGGCGAAGTATGGCGTGAAGGTTATCGCGCTCAGCGATGTGAGTGGCGGCATCTACAACCGCAAGGGCATCGATGTGTGGGCCGTCGAAAAATTCGTGGGCGAAAACGGAACAGTCGTGGGTTTTCCCGAATCCGAGCCGGTGACAAATGAGCAACTGCTGCTTATACCGTGTGACATTCTCGTGCCTGCCGCCTTGGAACGGCAGATCAACGAGGAGAACGCGAAGAAGATTCAATGCCGTATTCTCGCCGAGGCGGCGAACGGCCCAACCACGCCGAACGCGGACGCCATCATCGCGCAGCGGCCGGAGATTTTTGTCATCCCGGACATTCTGTGCAACGCGGGCGGCGTGGTGGTGAGTTACTTCGAGTGGGTGCAAGACTTGCAAAGCTTCTTTTGGACGGAGACGGAAGTGACGGACAAGCTATTCCGCATCCTGGAGACAGCGCTCACGCAGACCCTGACTTTGCAGCGCAAGCAAAAGGTGTCGATGCGGCTCGCCGCACTCAGTCTCGGCGTGAAGCGGGTGCAGGAGGCGAAACGGATGCGCGGGTTGTTTCCGTGAGGATTCTACAGAGACTGCCACTACAGCGCGTTGGCCGCGCGCCGCGCGATTTCTTCGAGCCACTTGGGGGCATTGGCTCGGGCATCGTCGAGGTTCGTCACACTAAGCATAGAGTGGACGCTCTTGAACAGCTCACGAGCCTTGTCTTCATCTGTCACTACGCCGGCAAGACCAATACACGACTTGCTGGCCTGGCGGCAGAGGAGCGCGAGTTCTCCGACGCCTTTGCCCATGAGAGTTTGCTCATCGATGGCACCTTCACCAGTTACGACCAAATCCGCCGCGGTAAGGTGTGAATGCAGACTGGACATTTGCGCGAAAAGCGCGAAGCCAGGTTCCAGTTTCGCACCGAGAAAAGTGTAGAGGCCAAAGCCCAACCCGCCCGCCGCGCCCGCGCCCGGCGTAGTCGCCGTAGTGAGATGAAGTTCCTGCTGCGCGACGGAGGCCAACGTTCCGAGGCAGCGCTCGGCGAATTCAAAATCCGTTTCCTTCAAACCTTTCTGCGGGCCATAGACGCGCGAGCAACCGTTCGGGCCGAGCAGCGGGTTGTTCACATCCACGGCCACGGAAAACTCCTCGAACCAACGCTCCTGATGCGGAAGCTTGATTTGCGTGAGCGAGTGCAGATCGGTCCAGCGGTCAAGCGCGGCGCTTTTGGCATTGAGGAATTCCCAGCCCAACGCGCGCGCCACCCCGAAGCCACCGTCGTTCGTGGCGCTGCCGCCGATTCCCATCACACAACGTTTCGCGCCAGCCGCCGCCGCGTCCTTCAGCACTTCGCCGAGGCCGAAAGTGTCCAGCTCGAAGGGGTGATACTTGCCGCGCGGCAGTTGGACGAGGCCGTTGACGCGTGCGGCCTCGATGATGGCCGTCGCACTCCGCGCCTCCCACCACCACTCGGCGGTGATGGCCCGGTGCGCGGAGTCCACAGTCTTGGTCGTGCGTGTCTCGGCGTTGAGCAGCGCGCCGAGCACCACGCCAAAGCCGTCACCTCCGTCGCTCATGGGAAGCAGTTCCAGCGAGTCGGACGCGCGCACAGAACTCCAGCCGCACGCGATGGCCTTGGCCGCCTCTTGCGCGGTCAGCGTTCCCTTGAATTTGTCCGGCACGATTAGAACCCGCAGACCCATGCGCGAAGTATTGAGCGGGAGCGGGCGGGGCAGGCAAGTGAACACTGCGTCACGGTTGACCCAATGGAGGAATCCCCCGGCGTTCTCTGCTGATCCCCAATTACTGTTCTTGCCAAGTCGGGGTGCTGTGGCACTTTCCTCACCGTTATGGAGAAACCCAAAATCATTGCTTACTTGAAACCCTCCTGCGGCTGGAGCCAGGGCGTGCGCGCCGTGATGCGCAAATACGATCTGCCGTTTGAGGACCGGGACATCATTAACGACCCGGTGCAGCGCCAGGAGATGATCGAGAAGAGTGGCCAGATGCTCAGCCCGTGCGTGGAAGTCAACGGGCGGATGCTGGCCGACATCAGCGGCGAGGAAGTTGAAGCATTCATGCTCGCCAACAACCTCGTGCAGCCAAACGCCAAGGCGCCTGACGCGCCGACCAATCAGCCTTGCGCCCACGAGATGCCCGGCCCGGCGCCGTTGAGCTTCCGGCGATAAGCGCGAGTAAGTTCAACGCAGGAACTTGAGCGCGAAGGCGAAAGCTTTCGCGTTTTTCTTTGGGAGTGCAGGCCGCTAGGGCTTGGCGCCGATTCCACTCCGCACCCAGTTCTGACCGGCGCGGCGATCGTAGTAGCGAAAGGCCTTATCACCCAACGCTTCACGCAAGGCGCGCTGAGTCTCCTCGGTAATGGCCTGGAGGGCGGCCGCTCTCTGCCGGGACGTGTAGGCCGGTTCGGCCAACACCTCGGCGCGCGCCTCCTCGACGGGTTGCTTGTAGCTGTAGAGTTGAGCGGCCACGTCGGGTCCGAGCTTGAAACGCGTCGTGGTGCGGAGCAACTCGCGATAATCGTTATCTTGCGCGCGCTGGTATTCGGCATAGCGCTGCTCACCGAGAGTCTCCTGCACCTGCTTCTGGTAGTTGACCCATTCCGCATTCCACGGCCCAAAATTGTCGCCTTGCTTCTCAGCGAACGAGCGGTGCAGTTGGTAGAGCTTCATGAACTCCGCCTCACTGGCGTTCATGCCATAGACAGAATCACGAACAGCTGCGGCTGATGGCGAGAACCACAAGTCGTATTGCTGGCGCTCCTGCGGCGTCAGCATCTGCGCGAGGGCGGCATTCTTCTGCTCGCGCAGCTTAGCGAAATCCTCGCTGCCGGCAGGTGTTCCGCCTTCCTCGACTTGCTGTTCCAGCAGCGCGCGTTCCTGATCGGCAAACTGGTCAAGCGCCGTCCGGACGCGGGCCCGCTTTTCCTCGGGCAGAAAGTCGAGCCGCTGCCCATAGTAATCCTCCTGGCCCTGCACCCGCAGCCGCTCGCCGACCAGATCGAGGCCGAGCAACTGGCGGATGACTTCGCGCTTCTCGAAGTCGACCTCACGCTGCTTGCGCAAGGCATCTTTTTGCTCTGCGTCCTCCCACAGCTCCTGCTCGATCGGCTGCCAGAATTTCACGTCCCGCGCGCGTGGATTGGCCGCCTGCATTTTTGGTGCGAGCAGTTTGTCCACGTCGGCGATAACAATGTCGCGGATGGTCTGCTCGGGGCAGCCAATGTTGCGCAAGCGCGCGATATAGGCGCGGTAATCCTCCGACTCCAATTGCGCCCAACGGAAGTCATTGGTCACGGCCAGCGTGTTCGTCACCGTCGTTTCCGGACCGGACTCGATGATGGCCACGTAGTTGGTGACGTATTCGATCCTGGTCTCGCCGGGCTTGTTGCCGAAGTGCCGCACGAGAAAGACGCTCAGCACCGCCAGCCAGGCGGCGTTGAGCAGCAACAACACGAAGGTGGAGCGCAAGGACTTCACGAGCGGCGCAGTGTAAGGGAAACGGGCTGGAGAGCAACCACCCAGCGCGCCAGTGCAAATTCCCGACATCCGCATCGACTCGTTTTCGCACTTGCGTTTTGGGTGGGCGACTTGGAAATTCCCCGCTCTTTATGGAATCAGCAACACCGCCTTCAGCGGGAATCTACGATTTTATGGGCTGGATCGAGACGAACAAAAAGCGTCTTACCATAGCCGCAGGCGCCATTCTAGTCGTGGGAACCGTGGCCGGCTTCCTTGCCTGGCGCAGCGGCCAGCGCGAGGTCGAAGCCGAACTGGCGCTCTCTTCCGTGAAGATAAACTTCATCCCCGGCGAGGTGGCCTCGAGCGAATCGGGAGACGCCCTGGCCAAGATCGCGGAAGAATATCCCAAGACCACGGCAGGCACCAAGGCCCTGTTACGATCGGCGACGGCGTATTTCGACAGCGGAAGTTTCGTCAAAGCCGGCGAGCAGTTCGATCGTTTCCTTCGCGCCTATCCAGAAACTCCTTACGTGCCTCAGGCGGTATTTGGCGTGGCTGCCTCGCTCGACGCCCAAGACAAGGTTGCCGAGGCCATCACCAAGTACAATGACTTCCTGAAAACTTATTCCACCGACGCGGCGGCAGAGCGCGCTCGTCTGAGCCTGGCTCGTTTATACGAGAAGAACAACCAGCCCAGCCAGGCCCTCGAAATCCTGACCAAGAGCTCGAACCCGCAGACGGGCTCCACAGCTTCACCTGAGGCTCAGGAAAAGATCCGCGAACTGCTCACCAAGTATCCTTCGCTCATGCCGACCAATACGGCACCGGTCATCCCGCCAACACCGAACATCCTGACCAATTTTACACGTCAGACCAATATCGTGCGGATTCCCCAGGCCACGAACTCACAGGTAATCACCACGAGCGGCGCGCCCAAGATTCTGTTAAATCCCGCGACGCCTACACCGGGCAAGTAGCAGTGCGGACACGACAGTCGAGCGTGGAAGGCGACCGGTTGAACGGTGGCACTGAGGCTCGCCGCGGAAGTTTACGGAACGATTATGCAACTAAACATCGGCAGGCTCCTGCCGATGCACTCGCATGAAGTTAACCATCATTGGAACCGGCTATGTCGGCCTCGTCACGGGCGCTTGCTTCGCCGAGGTTGGCCATCACGTCATTTGCGTCGACAATAACGCGGAGAAAGTCAAGACGTTGCAGGCTGGCGGCATCCCCATCTACGAGCCAGGCCTGGAGGGGTTGGTGAAGAAGCATGTCGCGGCGGGCCGACTTCGATTCACCGCCAGCACCAAAGAAGGGGTTGATAATTCCGACGTGGTTTTCATCGCTGTGCCCACGCCACCGCAGGCCGATGGTTCGGTGGATTTGAGTTTCATTGAATCCGTGGCGCGTGAAATCGCCACCTCCATGACGAGCTACAAAATCGTGGTGGACAAGAGCACGGTGCCGGTGAAAACCGGCGACAAGGTGGCCGAGACCATCAAGCGTTATTGCAAGGCCAAGGTGGAGTTCGATGTGGTCAGCAACCCGGAGTTTCTCCGCGAGGGCTTTGCCGTCGATGACTTGATGAAGCCCGACCGCGTTGTCATTGGCGTGCGTTCGCCCCGTCCCGTGGCGGCGATGAAGGAAATTTACGAGCCGTTCAAAGCGCCCATCATTGTCACGGACATCAACTCGGCGGAACTGATCAAACACGCGGCCAATTCCTTCCTCGCCCTGAAGATTTCTTACATCAACGCCGTATCCATCATCTGCGAGGCCAGCGGAGCGAACGTCATAGAGGTGGCCAACGGCATGGGACTGGACGCGCGCATCGGCCGCCGTTTCCTCGACGCCGGCATTGGCTTTGGCGGCAGTTGTTTCCCGAAGGATTTGAGCGCGTTCATCAAGATCTCCGAGCAGCTGGGCTACAATTTTGGACTGCTCAAGGAGGTCCAGCAGATTAATGCGGCCCAGATGGATCGCTTCGTCAAAAAGATCAACGAAACGCTCTGGGTATTGAAGGACAAGACCATCGGCGTGCTCGGGTTGGCCTTCAAGCAGAACACCGACGACGTGCGCATGTCGCCGGCCATCGACCTGTGCCAGCGATTGCAGAAGGAGGGCGCGAAACTGCGAGTGTTCGATCCTCAAGCGATGGACAAGGCCAAAGCTGTTCTAACCAACGTTACCTACCTGCCTGATATGAATGCGGTGGCCGAAGGCTGCGACGCGCTAGTCATCGCCACAGAATGGCCGGAGTTCAAGCAACTCGACTTGGAGCGCGCCCGAAAGGAACTGACGCACCCAATACTGTTCGACGGCCGGAACCTGTTCGACCCGGCGGAGATGGAAAAACTCGGGTTCATCTACAAGAGCGTGGGGCGTTAAAAGTCGGCTCCAAGTTTGGGGTTTCGAATTCTAAATTCTAAACTTTCGACGTCATGAACGACCCGCGGCCGGCACGAAACCCGAAACTCGAAACCCGGAACTGCCTTGAAGTCAGCGCCGGCCTGGTTTTCCGCAAAGGCAAGCTCCTCATCACTCAACGCGATCAAAAGGCACACCTTGGCGGGCTTTGGGAATTTCCCGGCGGCAAACGCGAGCCCGGCGAGAGCTTCGAGCAATGCCTAGCGCGTGAACTGCGGGAGGAACTCGGCATCGAAGTCGCCGTTGGCGAACTCATTGAAACCATCCGGCATGACTACCCCGAAAAGCGCGTGCTATTGAAGTTTTTCCGCTGCGACTGGCGGGCGAACGAGCCGCAAGCAATCGGCTGTTCCGCCTTCGCGTGGGTTACGCAGGCGGAGTTGCCCAGTTACGAATTCCCCGCTGCCGATGCACGGTTGCTGGAAAATCTACGTTCCTCGTCAGCCTGGTGGAACGCGCGTTCTTGAACGCGGCCGGTCAAACATCAATAACTGGACCATTGCCATCGTCCCTGTTGGTTGCAGGCGGTTTGCCGCGGCGCACGGAAAGCCGCGATTCGCCGGAGCCAGTCAGGGAATTTAGCAGCAAGGAAACGATGCTGATGACCAACGCGCCCCAGAAGGCCGACCAGAAACCGTCCACCTTGAAATGCTCCGGGCCGATCAAGGCGGCCACTAGCAGCAGGAGCACGGCATTGATGACAATCGTGAAGAGTCCGAGCGAGAAGATAAGCAGGGGCAGGGAAAGCAGCATCAGGATCGGTCGCAAAAAACTGTTCAGCAACCCCAGGACCAGCGTCGCGACCAGCAGATCTTTCCAATTGCCGTAATTGATGCCAGGCACGACGTAGGTCGCCACCAGCACCGCCACGGTGCTGACGATCCAGCGCTGGACAAAGACTTTGAGCCTTTCAGGCATCGACGTCGCGCGTACGCAACAACCGGAAGATGGAGCAGCCGGGCGTGGGTGACAAGTGTTGGAGTTCAGTTAGAACTCCACATGCATCAGTTCGACTTGCTTCTCGCTCTGCACGCTGACGCGACCAACCGAGGCTGGCACAAGACAGAAATCACCGGGTTTGAGAACGACCTCGACGTCCTTGCCAGTCAACGTCAGCCGACCGCGCACGATTCCGAAGATTTGCGGCAGCTTGTTGCTCACGTAGAAACGCTTGCCGCTCTTGATCCGCCATGAGTTCACACGGAATAACGGATCATCAACGAGATAACGGACGGCGAAAGTGTCGTTCTGCGAATACTCGGCCTTCACCAGCGGCGGTTCAAAATCCTCGAAGTTGATGCTGGCCATCGACTGGGCGACATGCAGTTCGCGTGGCTTGCCATCAAGGCCAACACGATTCCAATCGAACACGCGATAGGTCGTGTCGGAGTTCTGCTGAATCTCAAAGATGATATTACCCGCCCCAATGGCGTGAACGCGACCGCTGGGCAGGAACATTGTGTCGCCCGACTTGACCGGGATATGATGGAAACACTCGGCCACGCTGCCGTCGCGCACCTTGTGCTCGAAGTCCGCGCGCGTCACGCCACGCTTTAGTCCGACGAACAAATCCGCGGACGGTGTGGCGTCGGCGACGAACCACATTTCGGTCTTCGGTTCTCCCTTGAGCTCCTTTGCCCTGGCGGCGGGCGGATGCACTTGCAGCGAGAGCTTGTCCTGCGCGTCGAGAATCTTGACGAGCAGTGGGAAAATCTTCACGCCCCCCCCCTTCGCGCCAAGCAATTCCACCGCGTGCTGTTCCATCAGCCAGCGCAAGGTCTTCCCGGCCAGCACGCCATTGGCGATGACACTCACACCTTCGGGACGGTCGGTGATTTCCCAGGACTCGCCGATGACCTGGTTGGGCGGCAATGCCTTGCCGTAAAGCCGCTCAATGTTGCGCCCACCCCAGACGCGCTCCTTGAAAATCGGTTGGAAGACGAGCGGGTAGAGCAAGCTCACAACTCAGGCCGCGGCAGGTTGCTTCTCCGTAAATCGTCCGTGGGCGCGGAACTTGGTGTAACGCCGCTTCATGCGGTCGTTCACGGAGAGTTGCTGGAGGGCATCCAGATTCAGAAGGAGCGCTTTCTTGAGGGTTTCCGCCGTAACCTTGGCATCATTGTGCGCGCCGCCCAACGGCTCGGGCACTATTTCATCGACCAAGCCCAGCTCGCGCAGATCGTTAGCCGTGATCTTCAATGCCGCCGCCGCCTTCTCCGCCGCGGCGCGTTCCTTCCACAAAATCGCCGCACAGCCTTCGGGGCTAATGACCGAGTAGTAGGCGTTCTCCAGAATCAGCACGCGGTCAGCCACGCCGATTCCGAGCGCTCCGCCAGAACCACCTTCGCCGATGACCACGGCGATGATGGGAACTTCGAGTAGCATCATTTCCCGTAGGTTGACGGCGATGGCCTCGGCGATGTGCCGCTCCTCCGCGCCGATGCCGGGATACGCGCCAGCCGTATCGATGAGCGCAATGATGGGCAGTCCGAACTTGTCCGCGAGACGCATGAGGCGCAAGGCCTTGCGGTAGCCCTCTGGATGCGCGGAGCCAAAGTTGCGGCGGATGTTTTCCTTCGTGTCGCGGCCCTTCTGCGTGCCGAGCACGAGCACCTTATGGTCGCCGAGTTTGGCGAAGCCGCCCACGATGGCACGGTCTTCGGCGAACAGGCGGTCACCGTGAATCTCACTGAAGCCGGTGAAGGCGAGGTTGAAGTAATCGAGCGTAAAGGGACGCTTGGGGTGCCGGGCCAGTTGCACGCGCTGCCAGGCCGTGAGGTTCGAATAAACCTGCTGGCGGGTAGCGGCAATCTTACGCTGAATCTGGGCCACTTCCTCGTCAAAACTGAGGCCAGGCGCGACCGGATGCTTCTTTAGCTCGTCCAGCTTGCGTTGCAGTTCGATAATCGGCTTCTCGAAATCGAGCTGATGTTTCATGAGGCGCGCAGTCTAGGTAGGCGACGGTGGGGCAGGCAATGGCGAATTGACCATGTTACCAGTGCAGGCAAACTGTTCACCTTTTGCGTTTCATGTTGGCTGAGCCCAGCCTAGGCTTGCACCGGTATGGACATACAAATCGCGGCTCTGTGTGATGCGGCGACGGATTCTCACGGCAAGCTGAACATTCTGGGCACGTTCGACACCATCAACGCCGGCCAGCTGCCTGCTGTACATGCGCAGTGCTCCATTGCCCTGCGCCTTGTCTTCAGCAAAATGGAAGAAGGCCACAAGGAGATAAAACTCAACTTCGTGGATGAGGACGGCAAGTTGGTCATGCCGAGCATCGACATCCCGGTGGACGTAGCCGTGCCGGAGGACACGAGTTTTATCTCGCGCAATTTCATCATCAATATCCAGCAATTGCGCTTCGAGCGAGCCGGGCTTTACGGCATCGATATCGCGGTGGCAGGTCACCACATTGGCAGCATTCCGCTGTTGGTACGACACCTGCCAGGAGCGCAGCCGCCGCCGCAGGAGGCGTCGTAAAAGATTCCCCGCCATGTCCTTTGCTCAATTCACGGAAGAGGAAGATGCGGTGCGACTGCTCCAACGCAGCCTCGTGCGACACCGTTTAGGCCATGCCTACCTGTTCTCTGGGGACGATCTGGCCCATCTCGAACTGGTCGCACGCACCTTGGCCAAGACCCTGAACTGCGAAAGGAGTGGGGCAAGCAAGGGTGGCCCAGGTGCTGCGGATTGTTGCGATGAATGCGCCTCTTGCCGGAAAATTGAGAATGGCGTTCACGCCGACGTACAATGGGTAAGGCCTGAATCGCGCTCCAGAGTCATCGTCATCGACCAGGTGCGTGAACTGATGCAGACAATTTTCCTGAAGCCAACCGAGGCGGAGTACAAAATCGGAGTCATCGTGGGCGCAGACCGACTGAACCCGCAGGCGGCCAATGCCTTTCTTAAGACCTTGGAAGAGCCACCGGCCCGGTCGGTGTTGATTCTACTCTCGACTGAGCCCGGGAAGATTTTGGAGACAATTCTTTCGCGATGTCTGCGCCTGAGTTTTGCCGGTACGCAGGAGCGTTTTCGAGAGGAGGCATTTCTTGACTGGTTGAGACAATTCAGCAACACAGCCGTTGCGGAACACGGCTCTTTATTAAGCCGTTATCGTTTGCTGTCAGTGCTGCTTACACGGCTGAACGGATTGAAAGAGAGTATTGAAACTGACCTGACGGCCCGTTCCCGTCTGGAGAAATACGATGACCTCGATCCGAAGCTGCGCGAGAAATGGGAAGACGAACTGACGGCTGCTATTGAGGCCGAATATCGCCGGCAACGGGCTGAAATCCTGACCGGACTTCAATTCTGGCTCCGTGATGTGTGGCTCCAATCATTAGGGAACAGCGAGTTACTGGCCTTTCCTGATTTGCAGCCCTGCACGTTCGCACTGGCGTCCCGAACCAACACCTCGGCCGCGTCGGCCAATCTTCGCGTACTGGAACGGCTTCAGCGGCAACTGAATTCGAACGTTCAGGAGGCACTGGCCTTGGAGGTTGGACTGCTCCAGTTGAAGTTCTGAAGTAAAGAAATTCGCGTGGACATGGTTTGCCGTTGATCACTAGCCTGTACCGGATGCATATTCTCTACCTGAATGGGCCTAACTTGAACCTGCTTGGTACTCGAGAGCCGGAAAAGTATGGGCGCACGACCTTGGCCGAGATAGAGTCGCGCGTGCGACAGCGCGCGGCTGCCCTGAACGCGGAGATTGAATTCCGGCAATCCAACTCGGAGGGCGAACTGGTCAATTGGATTCAGCAAGCCAAGGGCAAATTCGACTGGATCATCCTCAATGCGGCCGCCTACACCCATACCAGCATCGCCCTGCGCGACGCCATCGCCGCAATTCAGGTTCCGACCATCGAAATTCATCTCTCAAACGTTCACGCCCGCGAGGAATTTCGTCATAAGAGCCTCATTGCGCCGGTGTGTCTGGGGCAGGTCACCGGCTTTGGGGCGAATTCTTACCTACTAGCACTCGAAGCGGCGGTTAGCGATAATCGGGTTTAAGCCTTTAAGATTTTGCGCTGAATTTCATGGAAATCGCTGCTTGACGCCCAGTTAAGTCGAATCCTATTTTCGCGCCGCATTTAAGAACCAACAAGCAGTGCCGCGAATACGGTGACTGCTTTTTTGCTTAATGAATCTGAAACAAGCTAACGGCCGAAGAATGGGAGGACCCCTGTGGATCTGAAAGACATCAAGGCCATCATCGACCTCATGAAGAAGAACTCGATCTCCGAGTTCGAACTGGAGCGTCAGGAATTCAAGATCAAGCTCAAGCGCGGCAGCATGGGCGGGGCGGGTGAAGACGTACAGAATCAAGTATATCTGCCTCAAGTCACAGCTCTGCCTTCAGCCACCTTGTCCACTCCTTCGGCGGCGGTCTCTGCGGCAGCAGCCGCCCTGGCGCCCGTCGTCTCGAACGAAATCGAAATTAAGTCGCCGATGATCGGAACGTTCTACCGCTCCCCCTCACCCGAGGCCGGCTCGTACGTCGAGATAGGCACCGAGGTCAATGCGGACACGGTGGTCTGCATCATCGAAGCCATGAAGGTGATGAACGAAATCAAGGCCGAGGTGAAGGGTGTAGTTACGCAAATCCTGGTCGAAAACGCCAAGCCGGTGGAGTTTGGCCAACCTATGTTCAAGGTGCGTCCACTGTGACTCTTAAACGGTGGCTGCAGGCTGCCGGTGATTTTCCCCATGTTCGAAAAAATTCTGGTCGCCAATCGCGGTGAAATTGCAGTCCGCATTATCCGTGCCTGCAAGGAGCTGAATGTCCGCACGGTGGCCGTTTACTCGGAGGCGGATGCGAACTCGATGCACGTGCAGCTGGCTGACGAGGCCATTTGCATTGGCAAGGCGCCAAGCAGCGAGAGTTACCTGAAAATCGACCGCATCATCAGCGCGGCGGAAATCGCTGACGTGGACGCCATTCATCCCGGGTATGGGTTTCTCTCCGAAAACGCTCACTTCGCCGATGTCTGCGAGAATTGCAACATTCGCTTCATAGGTCCAAGCGCGCGGGCCATGAACGCGCTGGAGGACAAGGCCGTGAGCCGCGCCCTGGCCAAGAAAGCCGGCGTCCCAACGCCGCCGGGTTCTGAAGGCACGGTCGAGAAGGAGCAGGACGCACTCGCGACGGCCAAGAAAATTGGCTACCCCGTGATGATCAAGGCCGTGGCGGGTGGCGGCGGCCGCGGAATGCGCGTGGCGCACAATGACATCTCGCTGGTCAAGGGCTACCACACGGCGCGAGCCGAAGCGGAGAAAGCATTCGGCAATTCCGGTGTTTACATCGAGAAGTTCATCGAGAATCCCCACCACATCGAGTTCCAGATCCTGGGTGATACAAGGGGCAACATCATCCATCTCAACGAGCGCGATTGCTCAGTGCAGCGCCGGAACCAGAAGGTGGTGGAAGAGAGCCCCTCGCCGCTACTCGAGAATAAACACAAGGGGCTGCGCAAAACCATGGGCAAGGCGGCGATCAAGATTGCCGAAATGGCCCATTACACGAATGCGGGCACGGTGGAGTTCATTGTAGACGACCACGGAAATTTTTACTTCCTGGAAGTCAACAAACGCATCCAGGTCGAGCACCCCATTACCGAGGAAGTTACCGGCATCGATCTGGTAAGGCAGCAGATTATGATTGCCATGGGCGAACCGCTGCGCATCGCGCAGAGCGACGTCCACGTCAAGGGTCATGCCATCGAGTGCCGCATCAATGCCGAGGATCCATTCGATGATTTTCGTCCCTCGCCGGGCCGTATTGAGATGTATTACTCGCCGGGTGGACGTGGCGTGCGCGTAGATTCACATGCCTACGCCGGTTACATGATCCCGCCGCATTACGACTCAATGATAGGCAAGCTCATCACCTTCGGCAAAGACCGCCGCGAGGCCATGGACAAAATGAGCCGGGCGTTGAGCGAATACATGATCACCGGAGTGAAGACAACCATTCCATTTGAGATGGCAATTCTTCAGGATCCGAATTTCCGCCGTGGCGTTTATTCCACGAATTTCATCGAACAACTGCTGGGGGGAGCGCGGCGCGAGTTGATCGAGGAAAAGGCGTAGCAATTGTGTTCGAAGGATCGGCCAAACTTGCCCCAAGCCGATTCGAGCTCGTGTTCCTTGTGGCGGGTATTCTTATGATCCTTGGCGGACTGGTCCTTGGCTCCGTTGGCATGACATGCCGCCAATGGTTGCGGCTGGCTTGATGAATCCATTGAGTTTGGCAAGCGCTCAGCTCTACACCTTCATCGACACTGCTTACCTTCGTGGCCGGCGGCCGGCGGAAGTGGCCCGGCAACTCTGCGCTGGCGGTTCGGATATGATCCAACTGCGAGCCAAAAAGGAGTCCGCCGAAGGTACCGAGGAGCTGGCGAAAAACATTCTGCCCGTTACCCGCGCTGCCGACGTACCGCTGGTGATCAATGATCACCTGGCCGTTGCGCAGCGGTTGGGAGCGGAATTTCTCCATCTGGGCCAGGAGGATTTTTTCGACGCGGGCTTCTCGCACCGCTCTCAACTTTCGACTCTTAACTGCCAACTCGGCCTCAGCAGCCATGCGCCCGAACAAGCGCAGCGCGCCATGGCGGCGGGCGCGGACTATGTTGCCATCGGGCCGGTATTCGCCACTGGCACCAAGCCCGGACGCGCGCCTGTGGGGCTCGATTACGTGCGCTGGGCGGCGGCCAATATCTCAATACCATGGTTCGCTATCGGGGGGATCAACTTGCACAATCTCGATTCGGTAATTGATGCCGGCGCGAAAAGAATTTGTGTTGTGTCGGCGATATTGAATGCGTCCGACATTCCCGCAGCCTGCCGCGAATTCAAGCTGCGGCTCGGTGGCAAATGACGCACTTCTCCAGCGCTCATTCGCTCATGTCGCTCACTCCGCGGGTCATCGGGAGAATTTTTTGAGTCGCGTCAAAGGCGGCCGTGTCAGATAACGCATGGAGATGTTGCTTCGTTTGCCCAGAGGAATGGCCGTGCTGGCCGCATGTGTGCTGGCTTTCGCCCCGGCCTTTACCGCTCGCGCTGCGGATGCGGAAACGCGGGCCTTCAGCTCAGCCGAGAAGTACTACAGCGACGGACATTACCAGCAGGCGGAAAATGCCTTCGCGGAATTCGCCCGGAATTATCCAGCTTCACCCCGCCTGTCCCAAGCGGTTCTCCGCCAGGCTCAAGCCGCCCTCGAACAAAAGAATTATCCGACCGCGATCAAGCTGCTTGGCACGAACATGGTGCATGCGGCCGGTATCACTGATCAGTTCCAATACTGGCTGGGACGCGTGCAGTTTCTCAGCGGCCAATATGAGTCGGCGGCCGGCAGCTTCGCCTTGCTGGTGAACAGACACACCAACTCCACGCTGCGGCTGGAAGCAGCGCTGGGCGAGGCACAATCACGTTTCGAATTAAGGCAATGGCCGCGCGTATCCGAATTGTTGCGGAAGCCCACCGGGGCCTTTCAGATCGAAGCGGCGAAGGCGCCGGACAGCAGCATGGTCTTGCAAGGGCGCCTGCTGCTCGCCGAGTCGCTGCTGGAGCAAGGCCAGTTTGAAACCGGCGTGCAGGTGCTCAATGCTCTCCCGGAAGCCGCACTCACAGGGGAGAGAAAATGGCGGCGCGATTACCTACGGACCAAGGCGTTGTTTGGCGGCCAGAAACTCGATGCCGCCCTCGTCAACTCGTCAAACCTCGTGGCTGTTGCCTTGATCACCCGCCAACCCGCCCTCGAAGCGGCCAGCGTCGCCTTGCAGGGCGAAATCCTCGAAAACTTGAACTTGCCAGAGGCCGCCATCGCGGCGTATCAGCAAAACCAGCGCCCCGATGTGCCGCCGGACCGGCTGCGGGAGGCAGTCTTCAAGACCGTGACGCTTACCCTGGCACAGGGGCAGGTGACCAATGCACTGGCGCGGCTGGAGGCGTTTCTCAAGGAGCATCCCGGTGAAACCGGCTCCGACTTGGCGCTCGTCACTCAGGCCGAACTGCGTTTACGGCAACACCAGATGTGGCACAACATTTCCACCAATCCGCTGCCTGACACCAGGCTCCTCTCGGACGCCATTGAGGAATGCGGCCGATTGCAGCGTGATTTTACCAACAGTCCGTTCCTCGGCAACGCACATCTGGTTCGGGGCTGGGCTTTGTTCGCCCAAGGCCGCATGGTTGAAAGCCTGGCGGCGTTTCGTACCGCCACCGAGACCCTGCCTTGGTCGGAAGCCCGCGCCGTGGCCCGGTTCAAAGTCGCAGATTTGGAATTCCAAGGCCGCGAATTCACCAATGCCATCCGTGATTATCGCCGGGTCATCAAGGACTACGCTTCACTGTCGCAGGTCCAGAACGAATTGGTGCCGAAGGCTCGCTACCAGATGTTGCAAGCCAGCCGTGAGGCGGGCGACCTCGCCGCCGCGGACGAAGCCATGGCCCCGTTGCTGGCCGAGTATCCGGTCAATGCCTTTGCCGAGCGCACCCTGCTGCTCTACGGACAGGTGATGGATGAACTGGGACGACCGGGCAATGCCCGGCAAGTCTTCTCCGATCTGCTCTCCAGTTTCCCTTCCTCAACCAACCGGCCCAACGTGGAGTTGGCTGTTATCCGTACTTTTGAGCGCGAGGGCAACTGGCCCGAGGCCGTGGCGCGCTACGAAACCTGGGTCGGAGCCCATCCCTCGAACGAGAATCTGGCTCTCGCTGAATTTCAGCGCGCGATGGCGAACGCCCGGGCCGGGCGCATGACAAATGCCCTGATGCTCTTTACCAATTTCATCGGCCGCTTTCCGACCAACCCACTGGGGGCCCGGGCGCAGCATTGGGTCGGTGACTATTACTATGGTAACGAACAGTTCGTTGCCGCGGAACAGAACTACCAGCTTGTTTCCCAAAATTGGCCCGCGAGCGAACTGGGCTATCACGCCAAGCTTTTTGCGGGACGCGCCGCGCTGGGACGGCTCAGCTTCGACGACGCCACCAATTACTTCACCGCCATCATTAACGACGACCATAGTCCGCCAAAAATGGTCGTGCTGGCCTACTTCGCCTACGGAGACGCCTTGCTGCAACGACCCTCGACGAACGTGGGGGAAAAGTTCTCCAATGCGCTGAGCATTTATTCTCAAATCGAGCAGTTCATCAAAACGCAGATGCCCGGAGTCTACGCGAGTGATCCGCTGGTGCCGCGGGCATGGGGACAGATGGCGGTTTGCCAGTTTCAACTGGCCACGGATGAGCCCGCGAAATACGAACTGGCGCTGGGGCTCTACCAGAAGGTGACCAATGCCGTGTCCACGGATGCATCCACGCGCTGCCAGGCCGAAGTCGGCATCAGCCTCGTGCAAAAACAGCAAGCCAGGCTGGCCCTGGAAGCAGGGCGGAAGGCTGAGGCTGCCGGACTGCTGGATGCGGCCCTGGACAATTTCCTGCGCGTCGTTTACACGACGCGCGAAGGAGAATCGCGGGATCCATTCTGGGTTAAGGAGGCCGGGAAGGAAGCGTCTGCCATCTTCGAAGATCAAGGCAAGTGGAACCAGGCGCTGAATCTTTATCGCCGCCTTACCGAACTGATTCCGGAGCTGCGAACCAACCCCGCCATCGAAAAGAAAATCTCCAACGCAATGGAAAAGGTGGCCATGATCAAGGAGTAATTCACCTCTCCAGCTTGCGGGCCGGCTCAAGTTCAGGCCAACTCTCCGCGCATGAATCTGCGGCGATACCTAGCCACGCTTTCCCGGGGGCGATTGATCCTCTGGTGCTATTTCATATGGTACCTCGTGGTGCTGGTGAGATACTTCGACCCGTCTGCCCGGCTCTGGCTTACCTCGCTGGGCTTGAGTTGCATTATCGGCTTTGCGCTCTACCTGAGTACCGCTGGCTCCGGGACCACGAAAGTGAGGCTGGATCGCTGGCAGATCTTCCGGCTTTTTCTCATGCCGTTTTGCGTCTCCAGCTTCGCTGCGCTCGTAAAGGGAAAGGACTTCGTGCTTATCTTTTCTCCCAAGCCATTTGAGATTCTACTCGCGCTAGGGTTGTGTGCCGCGCTCTGCCTGGTGGTATTTACGTTGAGGAAACAGGGCTGCAAATGAGATCCGGCATCGATACCTCATGCCATCCCCGGTCTCGCCCCGCGACACCGCGCTGAAAAGGTTTTATCTTTGGGACCATATGTGGCTTCTTCTCAGCAGATGAGCTTTCACCTGCAACGCTCCGGCCTGCGCGACATTTATGATAAAGTGGTCGCGGGGGGACGCATTTCGGAGGCGGAGGCGTTGCGGCTCTTTGAAAGCAAGGACCTCAATGCCATCGGGGCCATCGCGGATTTCGCCAGTCTGCGGAAAGTTGGCCAGCGCGCCAGCTACATTATAAACCGTTACATCAACTACTCGAATTACTGCATCCTCTCCTGCCAGTTCTGCGCCTTCGCCAGGAAGAAGCGCGATGCCGATGGCTTCCAACTCAGCACGGACCAGATAGTGGAAAAAGCGCGCGAAGCATTGCGGCTCGGCATCACCGAATTGCACATCGTTGGCGGGTTGCATCCGTCGCTGCCGTTCGGCTACTACACGGACATGCTGCACGCGCTAAAATCGCTCGACCCGCGGTTGCAACTCAAGTGCTTCACCGCCATTGAAATTCTCCACCTCGCCTGGCTGGCGAAAAAGTCGGTTGAGCAAACCCTGCTCGAATTGAAAGTCGCCGGGCTGGCCTCGCTCACCGGCGGTGGTGCGGAAATCTTTCGCAAGGAGGTCCGCGCACAAATTGCCAAGGGCAAGGAATCGGCCGAAGAATACCTCGACGTGCACCGTACCTGGCACCGCCTCGGGGGGCGCAGCACTTGCACCATGCTTTACGGCCATGTCGAGACGCTCGCTGACCGGGTCGACCATCTGCGCCAACTCCGCGCGCTCCAAGACGAGACTCACGGCTTCACCGGATTCGTTCCCCTGGCCTATCAACCGGACAACAACAGGATCGAGGTTAAGCATCCGCCCACGGGCTTTGATTCGTTGCGCACCATTGCTGTGAGCAGAATCTACCTCGATAACTTCGATCACATCACGGCCTACTGGGTCGGCCTCGGCCTCAAGCTTGCCCAAGTCGCCCTCAGCTATGGCGCGGATGATCTGCACGGCACCATCGTCGAAGAACACATCTTCCACATGGCCGGTGCGAAATCGCCGCAGTCACAAACCGAGGCTACAATGGTGAAAGCCATTCGCGAGGCCGGTCGCACACCCGTGCAGCGCGATACGTTTTACGATCCAATTCGAACCATCGAAAGCGGCGCGACCGGCATCACTCTCAACGCCGGCGAACGTTCTTCCGTTCTGGAAAAAAACCTAGCCACAGCATGATTCCACCTGATGACACATCGAAGCTGCGCATGGCTGCGCCCGAATCAGCCGAGCAACTAGCGCGACGGGCGGAGCGGGAGCGGATCGCCAGCGAACGCCAGCGAGAACAAGACTTGGAGCATACACTCAAGCCGTTCCGGGTCGGGTCCGTGCCTTATCTCAATGCAGTGCCGGTAACTCGTGGCCTGGAAGATGAAATCCAGTTCGTCACGCCGGCGAAACTAGCCGAAATGCTGCGGCGGGATGAACTCGACGCGGCCCTGGTCAGCGTCACCGAGGTGCTCTTCAACGATCGCTACGACGTGCTTGATGGCGTGGCTATCGCATCGCTCGGCGAAGTGAAAAGCGTGTTTGTAGCCCATCGCTATCCCTTGGCTGAAGTGCAAGAGATTTTCTGCGATCCCGCTTCGCTAACGAGTGTGAACCTGCTCAAGGTGTTGCTGGCGGAACGAGGGCTGAACGCCGAGCTGATTCCCTTGCCTGACTACGAAATCGCCTCAAGCTGCGACGCGGTGCTGCTAATCGGCGACCAGGCCATCGACTTCCTGCGTGCGGAGCAGAAGCACCAGATTTGGGATTTGGGGGCAGCATGGTTTGAACTTACGAAGCTGCCGTTTGTTTATGCCGTCTGGGCCTTGCGCCGCGGCATTGAGAACAAGGAGTTGCGCCGGCACTTGCGCGAGGCGAAAGAGTTCGGAGTGGACACGCTCGATTATATCATCCGCACACGTACGGAATATGATCTCGATTTTCGCAAGGATTACCTTGGCTGGCACATCCACTATCACCTCGGCTCGGACGAGAAACGCGGGCTGGCAAAATTCGCCGAGTTGCTGCGCAAGCACGGCTTGGCACCGGTGTTCGATCCAAACTACGTGCGCTGAACGGAAATTCAGCGTGCGCAATCAGACTATCACTTGCGATGGATCGAATTGCGTGTGGCCCCGAGGCTGACTACCCTGCCCGCATGTCCCTGCCCCGATGGACGGCGGATATTCCGCCGCGGTTGCTAGCCCTGCGTGCTGCCATTCTTCTAGCCTTACTGCTCGGGATGCTGGCCAGCTGGAAGGTTTGGATCTCCACTCGAATGTTTCCGTTTCTGCCGGTGGTTCCATGGTTTCCCCAACCGCCTTCACCGTGGGATATAGTGCTGCTCGGACTCATGTTTGCCGCGGTGATCGCATCCCTTCGGTTTTACCGAACATCTGTTGCGGTCCTGCTGCTGGGCATGCTGTTCCTATACTGCGGCGATCAGAATCGGGGGCAGCCGTGGTTTTATCTGTATTGGGTGTTGCTGCTGGCCGCGTTGCTGCCAGCTGTGTCGGCACTGCCAGCGGGCCGGTTTCTGATCTCGGCGATTTACTTGTGGGCCGGTGTGCAGAAGCTTGGACCTGATTACCAGCAAATCATCGTGCCCTACATGATGCACCCGATCATGGGCTGGCTCCCACTGACGGGTGCTACGCTGGCGAAGTGTTGCCTGCTCGCCGCGCCCTACGTTGAGGTGTTCATCGGAGCCGGCCTGTGGGTTCCGAAACTGCGGCGGGCAGCGATAATCACTGCAGTGGTCGTTCATTTCGTCGCCCTGCTGATCTTGGGGCCGCTGGGCCATAACCAGAATCTGGTGGTCTGGCCGTGGAACGTCGCGATGGTCGCATTCACCATCATTCTGTTTCCAAAGACAAATCTGGGGCAATCCTGGCGCGATCTGCGCCACTCTAATGTCGCGCTCTTGCTCACCGCTTTGGTTACGCTGCTGCCGGCTCTCGGCTATTTCGGCTGGTGGGACTCCTATTTCTCCTTTGCGCTCTATTCGGGCAATACCGCCAAGGCAGACTTGATTATCGCGCCCTCCTTGGTGCCGCGTCTTCCCGAGGAGTTGCGCGGCTACGCCCACCCCCTGCACGAGGACGTAATCGCGGCAAACCCTGGTCTGAAAGGGCTTTGGGTGTTCGATATGCAGACGTGGGCTGTGTCATCGCTGGATGTGCCGCCGATTCCTGAACCGAGGAACTATCGCTCGATGGGAAAAGCGGTGGCCCGATTTGCCGAGCAACCGACCGACGTGCAACTGATCATTTTCCCTCGGCGCGGACCACCACAGGCTTATCGCGCCGACCAATTGCGCTAGCTGGCACGTTCGAGCTCGGCCAGCACCTGCGGGTCGCGCACATCAACCCAACGACCCTCGATGCGGAAACCTGCCATTGGATGGTGCCCCTGGATCAGAGCGGCGATGGCGTCGGTCAATTCGTATTCGCCGCGGGGCGATTTCTGCAAGCGTGCCGTGTGCTCAAAGAGTGAAGGGCGGAAGATGTAGATGCCTGCGTTATACCAAGCCGTCTCGCCCGCCTTAAGCCAGCCCTCCTGCCGCAATTGCTCCAACTGCGAGGTGGAGGGCTTCTCGACGAGATGCTTCAAGCAAAATTTATCGTCGAAGAAAAACAGCCCGCCCTTGGTTACATCCTCGCTCCCGATAACCGTCACCACACCGGAGAAATAGTCCGTATTGTAGTGCCGGATCATCTGCGCGTAGGTTTCCGGTTTCACGAGGATGTCGCCGTAGGTGAGGATGAAACAGGCAGGGCCGATGAATTCACGCGCCAGTTCGGGGGCCTTGCCCGTGCCGTCTTGCACCTTCTGTCGACCGTAAGTAATTTGGCAGCCCCAGCGCGAACCGTCGCCGAAGTAACCCTCAATGACCTCTCCACGCCAGCCGGTGACGATGAATATCTCGCGAATTCCCGCCGCCTTTAGGCCGAGAAGGATGCGCTCGAGAATGGGCACGCCCTGCACTTTGAGCATCGGCTTGGGAATCTCGTTGGTGAGTTCCCTCATCCGTGTGCCTTTGCCCGCGGCGAGAATGACTGCTTTCATTTGCGGAAAAGTCTCGCGAAGTCCCGGATGGAAACGAAGAGTTTTTTGCGGGAACTCTGTTTTGATCGGAACCGTTTTGACTCTCGACAGATCGGAAAGAATTCGTGCGATTAGACTCTGCTTTCAGGAACGTTTCGACACCAAATCCATTGACGACCGCAACAGGTGGATGTTACCTCAGGCCAGCCACACTATTAGGAGTGGCTGAACCATGCGGTGCCCGAAATGCCAATGTGCGGACGACAAAGTGATTGACTCCCGGTCATCACGCGAGGGAGCCGCCATCCGGCGCCGGCGTGAATGCCTGAAATGCGGTCATCGCTTCACCACCTACGAGGAGATTGAAAAGCCCGGCCTGCTCATGGTGTTGAAGCGTGATGGCCGACATGAAGATTTCTCCCGCGATAAGCTGTTGGTGAGCCTGCAACGAGCATGCCAAAAGCGGCCGGTTTCGCCCGAGGCTATCAAGGAACTGGCCGACAAAATCTACAACGACCTGTCCACCAGCCACGAAAGCGAAGTCACTTACCGCGAGATTGGGGAACGCGTCATGGCCGGACTGCGTGGCCTCGATAAGGTCGCCTACATCCGCTACGCCAGCATCTACCGGCAGTTTGAAGAGCCGGATGAATTCCTGAGCGAAATCAAAAAACTCGAGAAGCCACATGATACACTTACGATCCGACTGCCTGGTGTTTGAAATGAGCAACGGGGATAAAATTCCCTGCTCGGCTGCGTCTGTCACGGTCGAGTTGATGGGAGCTTCCGCGGAAATGGTCGATCACGAACTGGTCCAGAACGCGGCTGCGGCGGTGCTGTATTATTTCAAGAACGATTTGCATCGCACCACCGTCACGGTAGGTGAATTCACCGAAGCCCTCGAAACGGCCCTGCGTGGCCTCGGCCTGAATGTCTCGTGCGATACTTCCCATAAATCGGAACGCACGGTGAACGCTGACCTCTTCCGTCTCGCAGCGGAATCAGGCAAAGCATTCGAGTTGGGTTTCTTCGCTCGATTGCGCGAGGAGGTCCGCAAAGAATTGAACAATGCGCCGCAGCTGATTCGCTTCTCGGGCCTGCGCAGTTGTGTTAAGCAACTTGCTGGCGCCCACCGTTGGTGTCCGCGCTGTGAAAAGCTCAGTGACCACATCGTCGAGTACCTGCGCGGCTGCGTGAGCAGCGAAAATCCTGAGAAACCCTGCGGGATGCTTGTGGTTTGAATGGTTTCGAGTTGCTGGCTTCTGCCCAACAAGAAACTCGAAACCCAAATCTCGGAACGTTATTCTTCCTCGCATGACTCTCTTCGAGAAAATCGCCGCGCGGGAAATCCCCGCCACCATCGCTTACGAGGACGATCTCGTCGTTGCTTTCCACGACATCAATCCCAAGGCGCCCACGCATGTGCTCATCGTGCCGAAGAAGCCCATCCCACGCATCGCCGACGCGACAGAACAGGATGAACGCGTACTCGGTCACCTGCTGCTAAAGGCCGCGCATGTGGCGAAGCAACTCGGCATCGACGACAGCGGCTATCGCTTGGTCATCAACAACGGCCCCGATGCCGGAGAATCCGTGCCGCACCTGCACTGCCACATCTTCGGCGGACGGCAGCTCGGCTGGCCGCCGGGGTGAGCGATGCTGCGGTGCCTCGGGATAGAGCCGCCATTTTATTTCGCGAAGCTGGCCGCGTTCTTCCCAGACGCCGCTAAGGGACAATCACTCGCAAAGCCTGTCCCTCCACGCCAAACGTCACCGGCAGCGGCGCGACGTTCTCCCCGTCGAGTTGAAAGGGAATTGGCTTGGCGCACTTGAGTTCAAGTTGCGGCCCGCGCAACTGGATGGTGTGGCCGCCGCTGTGGAATTCGTTTGTCAACATCCCCCAACCACCGCGCGCCACGCTGATCAGGTTCACGCGCGGATAAACAACCGCGTCAAGAATGCCGTCACCGAGATCCGCCCTTGGGAACATCGTGAAGCGGCCGCCATAAAACCGACCGTTGCCGATCAGCACCATCTGACCCCGCACCGTATCCTGACCGTTGCTGACCTCGATGGGTGGGAGATTTTCAGCCAGCGCCCGGAAACCAGCAACCACATAGGAAAGAAAACCCAGCCGCTTCTTGAGTTCCCAGTTCACCAGTTCCACGGCGCGTGAATCGAGTCCGGCACCAGCCAGTTGCGCGAAGTAACGGCGCTGCGCGCGGCCATCTAAGGAGTAGCCGGCCCACGGCGCGTCGATAAGCAGATCACGACCCCGCTGAATAGCCGACCATGCGCCGTTGAAATCCTGCGGCAGATTCAATTCCTTCGCGAAAACATTGACCGTCCCCAGCGGCAGCACGCCTAGTCGCACGCGACTCAAGCCGTCCGCATCCGCAATGCCGTTCAGGACTTCATTGAGCGTCCCATCCCCACCCGCCGCAACCACCGTCTCGAAGCCTTCGCGCACCGCTTCCGCGCCCAGTGGCCGGGCATCGCCCGCGCGCTGGGTCGGCTTCAATGCGGCCTCGCACGACAATGCGCCCAGTTGCGACTGCAAGTGCCGGGCTTTGTCGCCGCGTGCGACGGGATTGAAGATGACGCAGGTTTTCATCCGATTGTTGAAGTCCAAAGTCCAAAGTCCAGGGCCCAAAGTCGAGCGTTTGGAGAACAGCGCTCCATTTCACTTTGCGCCCGAGCCGCTTTCGTTAGACTCCGCCCCCGTGAATCGTGCCGTGTTTCTGGATCGAGACGGGACCATCATCGAGGACAAGGATTACCTCCATCGTCCCGAGGAAGTGGTTGTCTATCCCGGTGCCGGCTCGGCGTTGAAGCGGCTTCAGGATGCGGGATTCAAGCTCATCATCGTGACCAATCAATCCGGCGTGGGCCGGGGCAAGTTTCCCATCGAGGACGTGCATCGCGTCCACGAATATCTGCTCACCGAACTGGCCAAGGACGGCGTGCGCTTCGAGAAAATCTACATCGCACCCGAGGCTCCCGACGCTCCGAGTCATGGTCGCAAGCCTTCCCCACAATTCCTCTTCGATGCCCGCGACGAGTTCAGCCTCGACCTTGCGCAGAGCTACATGATTGGCGACAAGCTCATAGACTTGGAATGCGGCTGGAACGCGGGAGTGAAGCAGAGCCTGTTGGTGCGAACAGGCTACGGAGCCAACGTAGAACGGAAATCTGCCGAACAACTGACGCGTGCCACCGTGATCGATGATCTTACCGCTGCTGTCGCTTTCATTCTGAGCCACGGATGAAACGCGGACAAGCCCGGACAATTTCCGTGTTTCATCCGTGTTTCATCCGTGGCTAAATCCGCCCGCTTGAACATTCTTGGCATCATCCCGGCGCGCTACGCCTCGACCCGCTTTCCCGGCAAGCCCCTGCATCCGATCGCCGGACGACCGCTTATCCAGCACGTCATCGAGCAGTGCCAGAAGGCGAAGACACTGCGTGAAGTGATCGTGGCGACCGATGACGAGCGCATCGCCACTGTAGCACGGCAGTTTTGCCGGGTGGAGATGACCCGTACCGACCATCCGAGCGGCTCAGATCGCATCGCAGAAGCGGCGGCGCGCTGCGATTGCGACGCGGTGGTGAACATCCAGGGCGATGAGCCTTTGATTGACCCGGCGGTGGTTGACGCGGTGGCCGGTGCGCTCGCCCACCACGAAATGTCCACCGCAGCCACGGCCATTCGCAACGCGGAGGAATACGACTCGCCGAACGTCGTGAAAGTCGTTGTCAGCGCTTCGGGCCGCGCCCTATATTTCTCCCGGCGCACGATTCCGTTCGTCCGAGATGCCGCCAGTCGTTCGAGCAGCGAACAGATGGCGGCGTTTTCATTTTTGAAGCATCTCGGCCTTTACGGATACCGGCGCGCGACGCTGCTCCGACTGGTCAAGTTCCCGGTATCGCCGTTGGAGAACGCGGAGAAGCTCGAGCAGTTGCGGGCGCTGGAAAACGACATCCAGATCGCGGTCGTGACGGTCAATTACGACAGCGTGGGCGTGGATGTGCCGGAGGATGTGGCGCGGGTGGAAGCGATTTTGAATTTGGAACTCAGGAAAGCAGGAACCTAATCCTCCTCCTGAGTTCCTGTTGTCCAATTTGAAATGAAATACATTTTCGTGACAGGCGGTGTGGTGAGTTCGCTCGGCAAAGGGCTGACGGCGGCGGCGCTCGGCACCTTGCTCGAGAACCGCGGGCTCAAGGTCACGCTCCAGAAGTTCGACCCCTACCTCAATGTCGATCCTGGCACCATGTCGCCCTACCAGCATGGCGAAGTGTATGTGCTCAACGATGGCGCGGAAACCGACCTCGACCTCGGACACTACGAACGTTTTACCAACGTCAGCTTGACCCGCCTGAACAACCTGACCAGCGGACAGGTTTATCAGACCGTACTGAACAACGAACGCGAGGGAAAATATCTCGGCAAGACGGTGCAGGTGATCCCGCATGTAACCGACGAAATCCAGGCGCGCATCCACCAACTCGCCGAGCGTTCCAAAGCCGACGTGATGATCACCGAGATCGGCGGAACCACCGGCGACATTGAGGGGTTACCCTTCCTCGAAGCCATACGCGAGTTCGCCCTCGAAGTCGGCCCGCACAACGCCATTTTCATCCACGTTACCTACGTGCCTTTCATCAAGGCAGCCGGTGAGTTGAAAACCAAGCCAACGCAGCAGTCAGTGGCCAAACTCCGCGAGATCGGCATTGCTCCGCAGATTCTGGCCTGCCGCTGCGAGTACCCGCTGGACAAGGAACTGCGCCAGAAGATTTCCATGTTCTGCAATGTGCCTTACGAGGCAGTCATCGAGGCCAAAGACGTGGATCATTCTATCTACGAAATGCCGCTCATGCTCCAACGCGAGCGCATGGACGAGATTGTCTGCCGTCTCCTCCATCTCGACACGCCCGTGGCGAACATGGCGCACTGGCAGGAAATTGTCCGCAAGCTCATCGCGCCCGCCCACCGGGTTCGCATCGGCGTGGTAGGCAAATACATCGAACTGCAAGACGCCTATAAATCGGTGTATGAAGCCGTCATCCACGGCGGCATAGCCAACGATTGCGGCGTGGAGATTGTAAAGCTGGACGCCGAGGACATCGAACGTCAGGGACCTGAAGCGGTCCTGAAAGGATTGGGCGGCATTCTGGTTCCCGGCGGTTTTGGCGAACGCGGCATTGAAGGAAAAGTCCTTGCGGCCAAATACGCGCGAGAGAACAAAGTGCCCTACCTCGGCCTCTGCCTCGGCATGCAGATCGCGACCATCGAGTTTGGCCGCAATGTGCTCAAGCTGGACAAGGCGCATTCGACCGAATTTGATCCCAAAACACCGCACCCCGTCATTGCGTTGCAGGAAGAACAGAAGTCCGTGACCAAAAAGGGCGGCACCATGCGTCTCGGACTCACGGCCTCGCAACTTAAGCCCGATACGATGGCGGTCAAACTCTACGGCGCGTTCGTGATCCACGAGCGTCACCGCCACCGCTTCGAGTTCAACAACAAGTATCGCGACCGGTTCGAGAAGGAGGGTTTTATCCTCAGCGGCACGACGCCTGACGGCAGACTGGTAGAGATCATTGAGATTCCGTCACACCCGTTCTTCATTGCAGTTCAGTTCCATCCCGAGTTTCAAAGCAAGCCGCACCAGCCGCATCCTCTCTTCAAGGCCTTCATTGCGGCGGCCCACTCGTTCATCCACCACCGCCCGCTCTAGTTCTCACGGGGCGCTCGCACGGGACGAGTGGGAGCCTGTCCACTGCGTGTCGCTGACGCCCTTTGCGTGCCGGCAACACTTGATTCCGAACGGCAGTATTGTGCTCCCTCACAAAATTCCTCCGCGGGCCACGGCATCGACTGTGCTAGCTGAACTCGGACAGACGGAACACAGGAAATTTATGAAGTCCTTAACTTTCTTCCGAAGACACGGGTTCACGCTGATCGAACTGCTCGTCGTCATTGCCATCATCGCCATCCTCGCCTCCCTGCTCCTACCCGCGCTCGCCAGGGCCAGGGCCCACGCCAACCGCATCAAGTGCATCAACAACCTGCGACAGGTTGGATTGGCCAGCCGCTTGTTCTCGAATGATCACGGCGATAAATACCCGTGGCAGGTGCTGCCTGCCGATGGCGGCTCGCAGGACGCCGCAAACCAGCAGGCTTACTGGCATTATCGCGCCCTCTCCAATGAACTGGCCACTCCCAAAGTCCTGAGTTGCGCCAGTGATTCTTCGCGCGCCGCATCCACGGTATTCGATGGCATGCTCGATGCGAACCTCTCTTACAGCGTGGGCTATGACGCGCGGGAGGAAAAACCGCAGTCCATCCTTGCTGCGGACCGCAACACCAGCGACACGGCGAACAACGACTCCTGCAGCAGCTTCACTGGTGCCATGGCTTCGCAGATCAATCTCACCACCACCTGGAGCACGGCTCTGCACGTGAATGGGGGAAACCTCGCGCTCGGGGACGGCAGCACACAAAAAGTGACCACGCAGGGACTGCAGAATCAGGCCCGAGCGGCGAACGAAGACAACGCCAATAATCACGTTCGCGTGCCGCAATAAGCGTGGCTGCCTGCGGTGCGAAGCGGCGCGCGGAGACGCGCGCTGCTGATTTGCTGCAGGGATGTGGGTGGGCAAACATCTGTCTTCATAAGGAATTGATGAATGGGAGCACTCAGCGGCTGCTTTCCAATATTGGGTAATAACCCCATTGAGTTGCGCTTCATCGGGCTGCGCGGACGAACCCGCGGCGCCGGCGACCAGCGCCCAGCCTCGTTGAAAACTTGCGCACAACTTTTTCAACGGCGGCTTTACAGCGTCCGGCACGCTGCCTAATCTCCGCGCATGGCTACTGGATTTGATGCCTCGGAGTTTGTAGATCGCGAGTTTGAAGCCGCGCAGAATGTGTTCCGCGGTACAGCCACCATGACTGCTATGCCTGACGACGCGAGTCGCGCCCCGTCGCGCGAAGAAGTGGATTCCAAGGTCGGTGACCTTCAAACGAAGCTCGCCGAGTTGAAACGCGCCCAGACCGAACTGGAGCGAGAACGCGCCTCGCTCGAGGAAACGCGACGCCGCCAGACCGAGTTTACCACTGGCCGACAGGAGATGATCCACGGGCTAACCCGCGGCATCGGACTGCTCGAAGAGACGGAGTTCGCCGCGCGACGTGACGCCGAACAGATGGCGCGCACGCTGGGTGAACTGCGCGAGTCACTGAACAAGGTGCAATCGATCAACGATCAGGCCTGGACCAAGGATGACTTTCAAATCGAACTAACCCGCGCCAACACTGTTATCGAAAACGCCCGGCTCGAATGGCACGCTGCTCAAATCAAATGGGCCCAACTGTCGCCAGAAAACTTGAAGCAGGCCGAGGCCAAGGAGGCTCCGCAAGCCGCCACGCCAATTGCCGAGCGGAGCTTCTTTGAACTGTGCCGGATCGGCTTCGCCTTGACTTGGCCAATTGCGCTCGGCCTGGTGGCTTTAATCGTGGTTCTTCTCATTCGTCGATAAGTCCGTTGCTATGGGATTTTCTCGGAAGAAGCATGATCCCATCACCGAAAAGGCGCAGGCGCTGAACGAGCAGATTGCGGCGCTGGAAGCGCAAATTCAGGAATTGTCTGCGGCCGCCGAAGCTCCGCAACCGCGTTTCCGCTCCTCGACCGTGCCGCGCGGTTACTCCGGGCCGGCGGAGAAGTTGCACCGCGAAACGCAGCCGCGCGAGCACTTCGAGGAGGTTGATCACACGCCGCTTCAAACGGCCGAGCCCCAGGCCAAGCACGAACATTACAACGAGATGGGCGTGCGAAAATACGATTTGCTCGGGGCTTGGCAGCGTTTCAAGGATCAATTCAAGACGCCACCTGCCTCGAATCCCAAGCTGGTCACCTACCTCGCCTCGGGGAGCATTCAGGGACTGCGACCGATGCGTTACGAGAAGCGCGTTGCGCGTAATCGCTTCATCCTGTTGGTGTTGGTGCTGCTCGTGACGCTGTGGGGAATTCTCGCCGTCGTCTTCCGCCATTCGTGAACAAGCTACCGGTCCCGCGTCCGGCTCGCGCCCCACGTCCCGCCGGGTCGAAGCTGCGCCATTCCCGAATTGAAATCTGCATTCTTACAGGCGGAAAAAGCACGCGTATGGGCCGGGACAAAGCGCGGCTGCGGTTATGCGGTCGCACCATGTTGTCCATTGTGCGCGCCGTCGCCCGTGGAACCAATCTTCGCGTCCGGGTCATCCGCCGCGACATCGGGCCGCGCTGCGGGCCGCTAGGAGGCATCCTCACTGGATTACTGAGCACGAGAGCGGAGGAAGTGTTGTTCCTCGCTTGTGACATGCCGTTGATTACAGTGAAACTACTTCGTAAAATCATACGGGCTCGCGGTGATGATTCCCGGGCCGTGTTCAGTTCGCAATTCGACCGCGCGGGCTTCCCCATGCTCCTGCCAGTAGAAGCAGCACATTTAGTGCAGGCTCAAATAAAAGCGGGGCATCTCTCCATCCGTCAACTAGCTACATTTCTGCGTGCCCGCAAATTAGCTGTCAACGCCCGCACCAACTGGTTGTTCAACGTGAACACACCCGAGGATGTCAGCACCGTTGCACGGTTGCTTGCGCCGTCATCTTCGGGCCTTGTCCGACCAAATCCGCGACGGGGTTAGACCCATGGGAGCGCTTCGCCGTTCTTAAAAACGAGAAAGCCACGCCTTTGAGCGTGGCTCGTCCTACCGCTGAATTTGAATAGTGTCCTTAAGCGACACTTTCCTCGCCCCAGTCCCCGACGCGCAGGATTTCCTTCACCTTGCGGCGTTCGTAACGGTGCTTTTCAGCTTTCTTGGGACGGTCGGTGATTTTGCGGAAGGAGTTCTTCGGGTTCCGAACAACTTCTGAGATGAGCTCTAACGTTTTAATCATAGCGCATTATCTTTCGTTGTCTGACTGCTAGCTTCCTTCATGCCAGCGGCACCATGCTCTGAATCCGAACCATCTCCCCGCCTCTGGCAATCGTTTTCTGGAGCTATTGAATGTATTGATGCCAGACATGGGCGGGATGTTCAAAAGTAAATTTGCACAAATTTTGCCAACCCGCCACGGAAGTAGCATGTCCCGCTTTGGACAGGCTGCCCCGTTTTGGGCGCGTCAACGATGGAACTGAAACGCGCCGGAGCGCCACTCGCCAGCCAGCTTCTGGGCGACCAGCTTGAGTCCGGCTCCCTCGTAGGCTCGGCGCACAGCGGGGAATTGCTCCGTCAGGATTCCGGCCAGCACGAGCGTACCACTGGGGGCCAGGCGACCAAGGAGCCGATCACGCTCCTGGATGAGTAGGTCGTACATCAGGTTCGCGCAAACGACATCGAAGGGCCGGCGGGCTTTGGATGGCAGTTTCGTGAGGTCTTGCTGTAAGAACTTGATCACGACCGCATTGACGGCCGCGTTTTCCTTCGCCACACGCACGGCGTCCGGATCGAAGTCGAAGGCGATCACGGGCGAATAACCGAGCTTGGTCGCGGCAATGGCGAGAATGCCGGAGCCGCAACCGGCATCTAGAAGGGCTTGGGCGGTGCCCGGACGACGACGCGCTGCAAGTTGGGCCAGGCAAAAGCCAGTTGTGGGATGATGGCCCGTGCCAAAGCTCAATCCTGGATCGAGCACGATGATCGCTTGCTCGGGCTTTGACTTAACGCGGCTCCAGCTCGGAATGACGAGCAGCTTGGGGCTGATCTCCAGCGGTTTGAAATGCCGCTTCCAGGATTCGGCCCAATTCTCCCGGCGGATGCGACGAGCGAAAAGCCGCGCCGCGCCAATGCTCAATCCCGCTTCTGCCAGACCGCGCAGGGCCTGTCGAATGGCGGTACGATTTGCCGGTCCGAACCGCGGCAGGAAGACCGAGGCGACGGTCGTTTGCTTTTCCAAGTCGGCGTAAATGGAAGCCGGTTGACCAAACAAACGGGCGAGCATCTCCGCCACCGCATCCTCGGCCTCGGGTGTGATGCGGACGGAGATTTTCCAGAGCGACCCGCGCGATGAAGCTTTACTCACATCGAGTTCAACTCACGCTCAGGCCAGCGCAGCCTGCTGCGCCTCCATTAGTTGCAACACGCCGATGCGACCGGATTCCAACAAAGCATCGAGTTGCGCACGGGTGAAGGTGGCTTCCTCTCCCGTGCCCTGCACTTCGATGAACTCCCCGGCCCCGTTCATCACAATGTTCATGTCCACCGTCGCCGCCACGTCCTCGACGTAGCAAAGGTCGATCATGGACGCGCCTTCAATCAACCCCACGCTCACGGCCGCCACCGGACTGAGGAGTGGATTGACTTTGAGTTTGCCTTCGCCGGTGAGCTTGCGCACCGCCAGAGCGAGCGCGACATACGCGCCCGTGATGGAAGCCGTACGGGTACCGCCATCGGCCTGCAACACATCGCAATCCACGCAAATAGTGCGCTGGCCAATCTTCTCCAGATCTATCGCCGCTCGCATGGCGCGGCCGATGAGCCGCTGAATTTCCGACGACCGGCCGTCGAGCTTTCCTTTCGAGATGTCGCGCGGCTTCCTCGTCAAGGTCGAGTAGGGAAGCATGGAATACTCCGCCGTGATCCAGCCGCCGGTGACGTTCTGCTCCTTCATCCAGCGCGGCACCGTCTCCTCCACCGTCACGCCGCAGATGACGCGCGTGTTCCCCCACTCAACGAGGGTCGAACCGGTGGCGTGGGGCGCGATGTGATTTTGAAATCGAATCGGGCGGATCTGGTCGGGCTGGCGTCCATCGACGCGGCTCCTGAGTGTATTGGCTTCAGACATCGGCGCGAGGTTAGGTGCCGCTTACCTGAAGTTCAAAGGGCAAAGTGAATCCGCCGCGCCGCCGTGACTCAATGCTTCTCTGCCTCCAGCGCCGCAAAGGCGCCGGCCAGCGAATTCATGCCACCAAGGCTGGTCGGCGAGGGATTAAGTGCACGTCGGAGATAATCCACTGCCTCGCCCGTGTTCCGCACCGAGCGCGGCAGCACGGCCCCGCTGGCGTTGGCGTGGCCGCCACCTTGCAGCTTCGCAGCCACGGGCAACGCCTCGCCGCTCTTGCTGCGCAGGCTGATGATGAACTGGTTGTTCGCCTTCTTGAACATCGTCAGCAGCACGGGATATTTCGTCACACCGGCGTGAAGCAGTTGATGAACGACCAGGTTGGTATTGCCGATCACCGTGTCCACAAAGCCCACCGTCGGGCTGATCTCGACTATGTGCTTCCGGCTCCACTCGAAGCCCAGCGGGTCTTCGATGCGGCGCTTCACCGCCATCACTTCAATCAGTGGGTGATTCACCAAACGCTCCAAGCGGCCTTCGATGAGGGCGTGGAGGTTCCAAAAATTATAGACCTTGACCAAGTTTGCGTAATCGCTCGCCACCGCGAATTCCGGGTCGTTCTCCAGGAACAAGTCCGAAATATTGTTCCAGCGGACGAGTTGATCCAGTTCCGGCGAACCAATGCCCAGGGCTGTGCAAAGGTCATAGCAAAGACTGCCCGCCGATTTGCCCAGATCATGAATGAGCCTCGCCTGGACGGGCTTCAACTCGGTTGGATGATGATCAATGACCACCCAATCCGGACGGTCCAGCCGCGCCTCAAACCCGAAGTCACAAACCCAGGCGGATCGTTCCCGCATCTCGCGCAACTTCCAAGCCTGGTAATGGTAAGCCTCTAGTGGAATCTCCGTCCCGAACAGATGCATGGCCAATCGCTGCAACAGCAGGCCCGAAAGAAAACCATCCAGATCACTCTCGTGCGTCAAAATTACTTCGGGCTTTGGCAACGGCAATGTCATTATTGGGTGACCTTACGATGCCGCGCGCCAAGCTCCAAGCAGGGAAAGTTCCAAAGGCACTTTTTCAGTGCGGCTTCAATTCCCGCTCTCGCAGCCACGCGAAAATCACCGGCGTGACGATTAAAATGTGAATCAGGCTGCTCAGCATCCCGCCAATGACCGGCGTGGCCAGGGGCTTCATCACTTCCGCGCCGGTGCGGTCGCTCCACATGATGGGTAGCAGGCTGGCCACGATGGTGGCGACCGTCATCACCTTGGGACGCAGACGGAGGCGTGCGCCGTCCTTGATGGCCTGAATCAAGTCCTCGCGCGCGAAGGCGGCCCCGCGTTCGACCTGCTTCTTCTTCAGCATCTCTTCGAGGTAGACGACCATCACCACGCCGGTTTGAATGGCCGTGCCGAAGAGCGCGATGTAGCCCACCCACACCGCGACGCTGAAGTTGTAGCCGAGGAGGTATTGTAGAAACACACCGCCGGTGAGCGCGAACGGCACGGCCAGAATGACGTGCGCCGCTTCCTTGGCCGAGTGATAGACCATGAACAGCAGCAGGAAGATGATGACCATGACCGTCGGCACGATGACACTGAGGGTGCGTTGCGCACGCAACTGACTCTCATACTGTCCCCTTTCCAGCACATTGGGATCCTAAGCTTAGAATTCCACGTGGACAAGTTGTCGCG